>Ga0209646_1000028_pt1 | contig 387986 bp, 333 predicted proteins | sample AraplaL_Col_mTSA_FD_184259 | JGI IMG/M metagenome (GOLD analysis project Ga0209646, IMG submission 184259) | Arabidopsis root microbial communities from the University of North Carolina, USA - plate scrape CL_Col_mTSA (SPAdes) (version 2) | ecosystem: Host-associated > Plants > Roots >...
GTGGCGCAGGATGCGCGTCTCGGTGCCGGTGTCGACGGCGGACAGGGCGTCGTCCAGCAGCAGCAGGTCGTTATCGGCCAACAGCGCGCGGGCGATGGCGACGCGCTGGCGCTGGCCGCCGGACAGCGTGATGCCTTTCTCGCCCACCTCGGTCTCGTACCCCTGCGGGAATTGCAGGATGTCGTCGTGGATGGCGGCCAGCGTGGCCGCGTGCTCGACCTGCGCGCGCGTGGCGCCGGGACGCGCCAGCGCGATGTTGTCGGCGATCGAGGCGGAGAACAGGAAGGACTCCTGCGGCACCCAGCTGATGGCGGCGCGCAGCGCGTGCAGCGTGTATTCGTCGAGCGCGTGGCCGCTCCAGCGCACGCTGCCCGATTGCGGCGTCAGCTGGCGCAGCAGCACGCGCAGCAGGGTCGACTTGCCGCAGCCGGTGGGGCCGACCAGGCCGAGCGTCTGGCCCGGCTTGAGTTCGAGCGTGATGCCGCTCAGCGCCGGCGCGCCCTGTTCGGGATAGGCGTACGTGACGCCGTGCAGCGACAGCGTGCCCGGCGCCACGGCGGCCAGCGTGCCATGGTCGTCGATGGCCAGCGGCGCGTCCAGCATCGGGTGAAGGCGCTGCCAGGCGGCGCGTCCGCGTTCGATCAGCGACAGCACCCAGCCGGCCGCGAACATCGGCCAGATCAGCTGGCCGAGGTACATGGTGAAGCTGGTCAGTGCGCCGATGGTCAGCTGGTGCTGCCAGACCAGGTAGCCGCCCAGGCCCAGCGTCAGGCCGCCGGCGGCGGTCAGCGTCAGGCCGACCGCCGGTTCGTAGGCTGCCTCCCACACCTGTGCGCGCAGGCTGGCGTCGGACGCCTTTTGCGCCAGCTCGCCGAACTGGCGCGCGCTGCGCTGCTCCAGTCCCAGCGCGCGCAAGGTGCGCACGCCGGACAGGGTTTCCTGCACATGGTCGTTGAGGGCGCTGAAGCGCTTGAGCGAATCGGTGGAGGCGGTGTGGATGTGGCCGGAGATGTACCAGAACGCCCATCCCATCAGCGGGAACGGCAGCAGCGCGATGCAGGCCAGGCGCCAGTCGACGCCGAGCAGCATCACGCCCAGCACCATCACCAGCGTCAGCGCGCCGTCGAAGCCGGCCAGCATGGCTTCGCCGGCGGCCATCTCGATGGCGTCGATATCGTTGGTGGCCAGCGCCATCAGGTCGCCGGTGCGCTGGCGCTGGTAGAACGCGGCGCCCTGCACGGTGAGGCGATTGTACAGGCGGGTGCGCAGCGACACGCCCAGCTTGTAGGCGGCGCCGTACAGGATCTGGCGCCAGGCCACGCGCAGGAAATAAATGCCGGCGCCGATCAGCAACAGCGCGCCGATTTCCATCAGCAGCGCGTTGCCGCTGAGGGTGTGGGCGGCCAGGCCGTCGATCATGGCGCCGACCTTGCGCGGCACCCAGATGGTGAGTATGGCCACGCCGGCCAGCATGGCGCCGGACAGGGCGTAGGCACGGCTGTGCTGGCGGACGAAGCCGCCGATCAGCACGGAAAGTTTAGACATGTTGCCTCGGATTAGCGCGTAGTCCGCTAGGATACAACATGCCCGCCGGACGTGCCCGGCGTCACCGCGGCGCTAGCTTACTTCTTGGATTTGCTGCTGCTCAGCATGTCGAGCTGCTTGCTGCTGGGTTTGACTTTTGGCGTCGGCACGGACTTCAGTTCCGGCTTGCTGTCGACGGCGGCGGCCACCGGTTTTTCAGGCGGCGCCGGGAACGAGCGCTTGACGGCGGTCTTGACTTCCTCAGGCGCCGGCGCTTCCTCGGCGGCTTTTGGCTTGCCATGCGACTTGGCGGTTTTGATTTCCGGCGCGGCGACCGGCTCGTTGGCCGGCGTTGCCACTGCCGCGACCACCACCGGCGGCGCCACCGCCACTGGCGCGGCAACGACTGGCGCTGCGGCCACTGGCGCGGCAGCCGGCACAGCCGCAGCGGCCGCGGCAGGTGCGGCCGGCGTCACCGCCTTGACGCTAGCCTTCAGCGCGGTGACCGGCGCGGCGGCCAGGTCGGACACTTGCTTGATGGTGGACTGCGCGCTCTGGATCAATTCGTTCTGGACGCCGGAGGCGATGCTGTACAGCTCACGGCCATAGGCCAGCAGATTGTCGAAGCTGGCCGGTTCGGCGGTGCTCAGGCTGAAGAATTCGCGTGGGTCCTTGGCACCGAGCAGTTTTTTCGCCGCTGCCGACGATTTTTCCACCGAAGCCTTGGTGGTGCTGATGTTCAACGCGATGACCTTTTCCGCGCTCTCGACGGCGGTGCTGGCAAACGTGTTGAAGATCTTGAATTGGGCTTCCAACTGGGACTTCGTAGCTGCGGAAAACTGTTCGGTGATCGAAGACATGGTTTCTCCTGAGACGATTAGAATGTCGGTCAAGCTGCGCACGCGGGTGCATTATGATGCATTGCAATATCCCCATTCTAGCGGCGAAAACGGGGCTTGGAAAGTTATTTTTCCTGCCATGTCGCAAAGCCCGCAACAAGCAAACATGCCGCATGGACACAACCTGCACGGATATTGATTTAACACAATGCATGCAGGAAAAAACTGTGGATTACTGCGCCGCAACAAGTTATCGAATTCAATGAAAAAAGGAAACGCATGGCCATCAAACTGAACAAGGAAGTCGAGCAACGCCTGCTGGGTTCGATCCAGCGCTACTGCGCCGAAAACATGGACGAGGAGGTTGGCGAGCTGAAGGCGCGTTTGCTGCTCGATTATTGTTTGCGTGAAATCGGCCCGTCTGTCTACAATCAGGCCATCCTCGACGCCCAGGCGGCGATGCAGGACAAGATCGCGGAGATCGAAACGGTCTGCTACGAGTCGGAATTTTCATACTGGACGAAAAAATAGGCGGGGAGCGCGGATGGATGCGGTGATCGAGACGGTAATACGGAACGCCAGCCTGGCCGACGGACAAAAGGGCGTCGACGTCGCCATCGAGCACGGCCGCATCACCGCCGTGGGGCCGGCGCTGCCGCTCAAGGGCGCGCAGGAAATCGACGCCGGCGGCGACCTGCTCAGCGCGCCATTTGTCGACGCCCATTTCCACATGGACGCCACGCTCAGCTACGGCCTGCCGCGCGTCAACGCCTCCGGCACTTTGCTCGAAGGCATAGCGCTGTGGGGCGAACTGAAGCCCGAGCTGACGCAGCAGGCGCTGGTCGAGCGCGCGCTGCAGTATTGCGACTGGGCCGCCGCGCGCGGCCTGCTGGCGATCCGCACCCATGTCGACATCTGCGACGACCGCCTGCTGGCGGTGGAGGCGCTGCTGGAGGTCAAGCGCCTGGTCGCGCCCTACTTGGACATGCAGCTGGTGGCCTTCCCGCAGGACGGCGTGCTGCGCAGCCCGACCGCGCTGGTCAATCTCAAGCGCGCGGTGGGCATGGGCGTGGACGTGGTGGGCGGCATCCCGCACTTCGAGCGCACCATGGCCGACGGCGCAGAGTCGGTGCGCATCCTGTGCGAGTTCGCCGCCGAGCAAGGCCTGATGGTGGACATGCATTGCGACGAGTCGGACGATCCGATGTCGCGCCACATCGAGACGCTGGCCTACCACAGCAACCGGCTCGGCCTGCACGGCCGCGTGGCCGGTTCGCACTTGACCTCCATGCATTCGATGGACAACTATTATGTGAGCAAGCTCCTGCCGCTGATCCGCGAGGCGGGCGTGGCGGCGATCGCCAACCCGCTGATCAACATCACGCTGCAGGGCCGCCACGACAGCTATCCGAAGCGGCGCGGCATGACGCGGGTGCCGGAGATGCTGGCGGCCGGCATCGAGGTGGCGTTCGGCCACGATTGCGTGATGGATCCGTGGTACAGCCTGGGCTCGGGCGACATGTTGGAGGTGGCGCACATGGGCCTGCACGTGGCGCAGATGACCGGGCAGGACGCCATGCGCGCCTGCTACCAGGCGGTGACGGCGGCGCCGGCCCGCATCCTCGGCCTGCGCGACTACGGCGTGGCGGTGGGCTGCCACGCCGACCTGGTGCTGCTGGACGCGGCCGATCCGGTGGAGGCGATCCGCCTGCGCGCGGCGCGCCGCATGGTGATGCGGCGCGGGAAAATAATCGCCGAGGCGCCGCGCGCGCAGGCGCGCCTGAGCTTGCCTAGCCGGCCGGCCACGGTCGATTTCCGCTTGGGGCGGTGAGCGCTGCCGGCGCTGGACTTGCCATCGGAAATACATGACAATCGAACACTGTTTAACCCGCCTGGAGCCGACTTGAAAGAAATCGCCATCCGTCCCGCCTCGGAAGCCGACTTCGGCGCCATGTGGGAAATTTTCCAGGAATTGATCGCCACCGGCGACACCTACTATTTCGCCGCCGACACCAGCCGCGAAGATTGCCATGCGTACTGGTTCGGTCCCGGCGTGCAGTCGTACGTGGCCACGCTGAACGGCGAACGCCTGGTCGGCATGTACCGCCTGATCGCCAACCAGCGCGACCGGGGCGCGCACGTGGCCAACGCCTCCTTCATGGTCAGCCCGGCGGCGCAGGGCGTCGGCGTCGGCAAGCTGCTGGGCGGCGACTGCCTGGACCGCGCCCGCGCGCAGGGCTACCTGGCGATGCAGTTCAACTACGTGGTCAGCTCCAACGTCCCGGCCGTGCTGCTGTGGAAGAAGCTGGGCTTCACCATCGTCGGCACGCTGCCGCGCGCCTACTATCACGCCCATCTCGGGTATGTCGACGTGTACGTCATGTACCAGTTGCTGGACGATCCCTCTCATTGGCCCGATGCATGAAAATACTTGAAACCGAACGCCTCAGCCTGCGCACCATCACCGTCGATGACGCGCATTTTTACTTTGAATTGGTCAACGATCCGACCTGGCTGGAGTTTATCGGCGACAAGGGCATCCGCAGCATCGACGATGCGCGCAAGGCCATCATTGAAGGGCCGCGCGCGATGCAGGAGCAGCGCGGCCATTCGCTGTACGTGATGGAGCGCAAGAGCGACGGCGTGCCGCTGGGCTTGTGCGGCCTGATCAAGCGCGACGGCCTGGACGACGTCGACATCGGCTACGCCATCCGCCCGGCCTGGTTCGGCCAGGGCTACACCTACGAGGCGGCGGTGGCCGTGGTGGCCTACGCGCGCGACCAGCTGCGCATGAAGCGCCTGCTGGGCCTGACCGACCCGGGCAACGCCAATTCCATCCGGCTGCTGCAAAAGCTGGGGCTGGAATTTGTCGAGCTGCGCAAGCTGCCGCCGCATGAGCGTCCTACCAATATTTATCGCATCGAGTTTCAAGACTGATCACTTGATCTGTTGCAACAGTGAGAATTCGAGAGAATTTTGATTGGCTGCGCTTGGTTTTTTTTATGTCCGGGCGCATGATGGTCTCAAAGAATTAAAGTTGCTGGGTCCCCAAAAAACGGAAGCAATTCAAAAATATAAGTCATACGGCCGCGCACGGAAGACAGCGCGCCAGTCATCTTGTACGCATTGAATTTTTACCGAAAGGGCAACTTATGAAACTCGCCAATCTGAAGATAGGCGTGCGCCTGGGCCTGTTGGGAGGCTTCTTCTTTGTCGCGCTGCTGATCGTCGCCACCGGCGGCTGGCGCGCGCTGGATTCCAGCAACGCCAGCAATGCCATCGCCATGCAACGCATGCAAGCGCTGACGCAGGCCGTCGACATGGCGCGCAGCGCCCAGGTCGAATTCAAGATCCAGGTCCAGGAGTGGAAGAACACCCTGTTGCGCGGCAACGATCCTGCCAACTTCGACAAGTACAGCAAGGCCTTCGTCAAAGGCGGCGAAACCACCCGCGGAGAATTGCAGAAGCTGAACGCGCTGTTGGCCAAGCTGGACCTGAAAACGCCGCTGATGGACGAGGCGATCGCCACCCAGAACGAGCTGGTGAGGCGCTATATGGGAGCCTTGGAAAAATACGATCCCGCCAGCCAGGACAGTGCCCACGTGGTCGATGCGCTGGTGAAGGGCATGGACCGCGAGCCGACCAAGAAGATCGATGACATCGTCGACTTCATCGGCAAGGAATCGCAGCGCATGATCGTCGAGATGGAGGCCGAGAACAAGGCAGAGCATGCGCGGGCGATGCTGGTCATGGGCGTCACGTTGCTGGTCACGCTGGTGGTCGGCTGCGTCACGGTACTGTGGCTGATCAAGAGCATCACGGTGCCGCTGCACGAGGCGGTCAGCATGGCGGAGACCGTGGCTTCCGGCGATCTGAGCAGCGAGGTGCACGTCCGCAGCACCGACGAGATCGGCGCCTTGCTGGGCGCGCTCAAGCGCATGCAGGGCAACCTGAGCCACATCGTCGGCCAGGTGCGCGTCGGCACCGACGCCATCCACGGCGCGGCGGCCGACATCGCCGCCGGCAATCTGGATTTGTCGGGCCGCACCGAGGAGCAGGCCAGCTCGCTGGAGGAAACCGCGGCGGCCATGGTGCAACTGACCACCACCGTGCAGCAGAACAATGCCAACGCGGCAGAGGCTTGCAAGCTGGCCGACACCGCCTCCAGCGTGGCGGCCAAGGGCGGCGACGCGGTCGAGCAGATGGTGCGCACCATGGGCTCGATCAACGAATCGTCGCGCAAGATAGTCGACATCATCGGCGTGATCGACGGCATCGCCTTCCAGACCAACATCCTGGCGCTGAACGCGGCGGTGGAAGCGGCGCGCGCAGGCGAGCAGGGACGCGGCTTCGCCGTGGTCGCTTCCGAGGTGCGCAACCTGGCCCAGCGCTCGGCGGCGGCGGCCAAGGAAATCAAGGAGCTGATCGGCGATTCGGTGGGGCGGGTGGAGGCCGGCAGCCGGCTGGTCGGGCAGGCCGGCGAGACCATGGGCGAGGTGGTGGCCAGCGTGCAGCGCGTGACCGCCATCATCGGCGAGATCTCGGTCGCCAGCGTCGAGCAGCGCGACGGCATCGAACAGATCAGCATCGCCATCAACCAGATGGACAGCGTGACCCAGCAGAACGCCGCGCTGGTGGAAGAGGCCGCTGCGGCCGCCGACGCGCTGGAGCAGCAGGCGGCCGGGCTGGCGGCGGCGGTGAGCGTGTTCAAGCTGCAGGGGCAACTGCCAGCGTCCCATGCGCCGGCAGCCCCGCGGCGCCTGTTGCAGGTTGCTGGAACGGCCTGATTGCGGTGGCGTCGTTTGATGCCGCTCAAATGCACGCGCGAACACGCTTGGAACTGCTGATCTATTGAGTATGCTTCCCTCTTCCCCGGGACGGAAAGGGACAGCATGAACAGTCTATTGCCGGTACTGGCCGGCGTTGCATTCAGCTTGCTGGCGCTGTGGTACGGCGACTTGCGGGTCCGTAGCATGCGTGCCCGCTGCGTACAGCTGCAATCGGCGCTGGAGGCGCACCGCGAAGCGGAAATGCGGCTGGACTACATCGCCCACCACGACAACCTGACCGGACTGCCCAACCGGCTGCAATGCCAGTTGCAGCTGGAGCACGGCATCGCCTACGCGCGCCGCCACGGCAGCCTGCTGGCGGTGTTGTTTGTCGATATCGACCATTTCAAAGCCATCAACGACAACCTCGGCCACGACGCCGGCGACCAGGTGCTGGTGCAGTTCGCGCAGCGCCTGCGCCAGTGCGTGCGCGAGGTCGACACGGTGGCGCGGCAGGGCGGCGACGAGTTCATCGTGCTACTGACCGAACTGCGCTGCGCCCAGGACGCGCAGCAGGTGGCCGACAAGATCAACGCGGCGATCGCCGCGCCATTCCTGATCCACGGCGAGACGCTGGCGGTGGCGGCCAGCATCGGCATCGCGATCTATCCCGACGACGACCTCGACATCGAGGCGCTGCTGGATAAGGCCGACCTGGCGATGTATGCGGCCAAGCAGCGCGGCAAGGGCGCCGGGGTGCGCTTCGCGCCCAGCATGCAAGCCAAGGCGTACTCGCGGGTGGTGGTCGAGACCGCGCTGCGCCACGCGCTGGAGCACGGCGAGTTCGTGCTGACCTACCAGCCCAAGCTGAACCTGAACGAGCAGAAGATCACCGGCGTCAAGGCGCTGCTGCGCTGGCGCCATCCGGAGCTGGGCTTGGTGATGCCGCCGGACTTCCTGCCGGTGCTGGAGGACAGCGCGCTGATCTTGCCGGTCGGCGCGTGGGTGCTGGCCACCGCCGCCGCCCAGGCGCGGCGCTGGATGGAGCTGGGCCATCCGCTGACGGTGTCGGTGCATCTGTCGCAGCGCCAGTTCTACCAGAAGGACATCGCCGGCGTTTTTGCCGACATCCTGGAGCAGGCCGGCGTGCCGGGGCGTTACATCGAACTGGAAATCACCGAGGACATGTTGATCGACAAGAATCAGAATTGCGAGGCCGTGCTGCGCCAGTTCAAGGAGCTGGGCATGCGCATTTCGATCAGCGATTTCGGCACCGGTTATGCATCGCTCAATTACCTGCGGCGCTTCCCGGTCGATCTGGTGAAGATCAACAAATCCTTCGTCGACGACTTGCGCCGCGTGGCGCTGCATCCGCCCGAGCGCCACTGCGACAGCCGGGCGGCGGACGAGGGCGCGATGGTGCGCGCCATCATCGCGATGGCTCATACGCTGAACATGCAAGTGATCGCCGGCGGCGTGGAGACCGGCGACCAGCTGGCCCAGCTGACGGCGATGGGCTGCGACGAGGCCTTCGGTTTTTGCCTGAGCGCCGCCGTGCCGCCGGACGAGCTGGAAAAGCTGCTGGTGAACCGCCGCCGGCTGACGGCAGTGGGCGCGGCCGGCTAGCTGCCGCCCGCCGTGCCCGCGCCGCGCGGCAGCGGCATGATGCGGACGCCGTGAATGTCGAAACGGTTCGATGGTCCCTTGACGCCGCCCGCGTCGCCGTAACTGGCGTTACTTTGCAGGTAGCTCATGTTGTAGAAATCGCCGAGTTCCAGGCGATAGCTGCCTGCCTTGAGCGCGGCCTTCAACGGCGTCGACCACGACGGCCCCGCGCTGGCTGGCGAATGCGGCAGCGCCACCACACCCTGCGCCACGACGGCGCCATTGCCATCCTTCAGCGTCATCCACTTCACGCCGCCGCTGATGCCCAGGTTCACCTGCTGCGCGGTGTTGCGGTACTTGAGCTGCAGCGCGTAGCTGCCGTCGCGTTCCACCTTGATGTCCCGCACCGCGAAGCTATCGCCCGGCGCGCCCCAACCGGCGATACGGCCATCGGCCTCGGCCACACTCGATTCCACACGCCGGTCGCCGGCTCCGATCTCCACGCCGCCGCCCAGGCAGACCGGCGCACTGTGATGGCTGCGGTTGCCCGAGCCGACATACATCGCCTCCACCGAGTAGCACAGGTTATCGCTCTCGCCATGGCCCGGCAGCGTGGCGCGGCGGTCGGCCCACGTCCTGGCGCTCACGCGCTGCGTGGCCAGCTTGCCGTTGCGGTAGATGTTGTAGACCACGCCTTTGCCGGCCCCTTCAAGATGCAGCGTCGGAAAATCGTAGGTGCCGCGTTCCAGCTTGACGATGCGCGGCTCCGGCGGCGCATACACGGCAGGATCGGCCGCCAGCGGCTGCGCCCCCACGCTGCGCTTGACCTGCTGGCCCGCCGCCAGCTTGCCCAGCCGGACCTCGATGACATTGTCCTCGGCCAGCTCCGGCCAAGCCAGCGAAGCCGCTGCCGGCTTGCCGTTCAGCGTGACGGTATCGACTTCATAATAGCCGTCGCCATGCGCAGCGGGCGGCAGCGACAGCCGCACCTGCACGCGCTTGCCGCGCAGCTTCAGGTTATTCAGTGTGACCGCATCGCTGCCCGCGAACGCCTCTCGCCGCAGCCTGGCCGTGACGAACGGACGCAATGCGATGCCGTCATCCGTCGTCTGCACACCGAACACGCCGCCCACCACCATGCCCAGGTAAGCGCCGACGGACCACAGTTGCCGCCGCGAGTCCACCACCGGCCCGCTCAGGTCACGCTGTCCCTGGCGGTCCTTCAGCATCGGCTGGCCGGACAGCCACTCCAGGTTCTCCATGTTGGACAGATTGAGCGCCGCGCCGCGCATCAGCGTATCGTAGGCCGCATCGGCGACGGCGACATTCCCCGTCATCGCCGCCGCCTTCAGGCCGAAGGCCGTCACGAACGGCCATATCGCGCGGTTGTGATAGATCGCCACGCCCGGCTGCTGCGGATAGATCACCGGCGCGCCGAGCGGGCCATGCGGATAATGCGCCAGGATGCTCTCGGCCTGATTGCGGTCGGCGATGCCGGTCATGATCGCCAGCGATTGCCCCAGCCAGTCATATTTGTACATCGGCGCGCCGTCGAAGTGGCCGGCCGTCAGGCTGCTATACATGCCGGCGTCGGCCTGCCACAGGCGCTGGTTGATGGCGCGCTTCAGGTCCGCCGCCCACGCCGCATACTTGTCCGCCAGTGCCGCATCGCCTTGTTCCCGGGCCAGTTGCGCCGCCAGCGTCAGCGCCTTGTAATGCCCGGCGTTGGTGGACAGCGCCTTCGACGTCGCCATGCTGGCCAGGTCGCCTGCGATCCAGCTTGCGTAGCTTTGCTCGCGCCAGTCGAGGAAGGATTCCTCGCCGTTGTACAAGCCGTCCAACGGATCGTAGACCGCCAGCCGGTCATTCTCCAGCGTGTTGGACAGCGCGCGCAGCGCGGTCGCCGCGAAGGCCTTGCGTTCTTCGGGCGCCAGCGCCTTCAAGGCTTCCTCCGCGCCGAAGGCCCAGCTGACGCGGTCCGTGCTGACCGGCCAGCTGCCGCCGCTGCCTGTGTCTTGGATGATCTGCAATCCATCGGCGCTGCCGGCAATGTGCGCGCCCGGCCGCACGCCATCGCGATAACCGGACAGCTTGAACTCCAGCGAGTTGCGCACGCGGCGCGGGTCCAGCATACCCAGTCCCAGCGAGGCCGCGTAGGACAGGTCGCGCGTCCACACGTAGTGCCACAACTCGCCGGTCTCGAAGCAATCGCAGGCGATGGCCTTGCCGCCGTTGTAGCTGCCGTCGCGGATCTCGCTGACCGAGTCCTGCTTCATCTCCGCGCCGGCCAGCGCGAACAAGGCGTCGAAGGCCAGGTTGCCGCTGCGGACAGACGGCAGTCCGTCCGCTTCCGCGTAGCTGATCTCCTGCTTGCCGCCGTCGCGCACGCGCATCGTGGTCGATTGCGTGTAGCTGCGCAGCGGGGCGCCGGCATCCGGTGTGGTGTAGCGCACGGTTTCCTGCTTGCCGTCCCAGGTGGGATAGCTGGTGCTCAGCGTGGTGGCGGCACTGGCCAGCGCGGGCAAAGCAAGGGACAGGGCGCCAAGGCGGAAACGGGCCAGCTTCATTGTTCGATCTCCAGTATCAGCGCCGAGCGCGCGGGCAGCGTGACTTCGCCATCGAGCGCAACGCGCTTGCCGCTGATGACGTCAACGCCGAAGCGCACGGCATTCAGCATCTCATGGAAGCGCGCGGTTTTCAGCACAGTGTCCGTGGCGTTCTTGTTCAAGGCTACCATGACTTTTTTGGCGCCGTCGTAGCGGAAGTAGACGTAGGTGTTCTGCTCCGGACCGTAGTGCATCATCTTCCCATGATGGATCACGGACGCACCCTTGCGCCAGTTGAACAGCTTCTTCACGTACGCCTGCGCCGCCGCCTGCTGCGCGCTCAGGCCCGCGCCGGTGAAGGCGTTGACCGCGTCGCCACTCCAGCCGCCGGGGAGGTCGCGCCGGTAGGACGCATCGTCGCGGCCCTTGGTGGTGCTGGTCATCTGGATTTCCGTGCCGGCGTAGAACTGCGGAATGCGCGGCGCCGTCGCGATGAAGGCCATCGCCATGCGGAACAAACCGTCGTCCGCATTGAGCTCGCTGTAGATGCGCGACATGTCGTGATTCCCCTCGAACAGCACCAGGTTGCCGGCGTTCGGATACAGGTAGTCCTGCGACAGCGTCTCGTACAGATTGGTCAGCCCATGCTCGGCGCCTTCCGGTGCGGCCAGTGCGCGGCGCATCGCGTCGGTCAGCGGGAAGTCCATCATGCTTGGCATGTGCGACTCGTAGCCGTTGAAGTTCCGCTTGCCCTCCTGCCAGTGCGCGACGACGGGGATCAATGGACTCCATTCCTCGCCCACCAGGTTCAGCTTCGGATACTCGGCCATCACGCTGCCCGACCAGCGGCTCAGGAACGCGGTGTTGGAGTAGCCGTAGGTGTCGACCCGCAGGCCGGACAAGCCCGCGTACTCGATCCACCAGATATCGTTCTGGATCAGGTAGGTCGCCACATGCGGATTGGCCTGGTTCAGGTCCGGCATGCTCTCGACAAACCAGCCCTCGGTGAAGTTGCGCTTGTCCTCTTCCGACGCGTACGGATCCTGCAGCGCCACCCGATGGTGCTCGGTCGGCACGAACTTGCCCTGGTAGGTCAACCAGTCTGCCATCGGCATGTCCTGCATCCACCAGTGCTTGTCGCCGATGTGGTTCAGCACCACATCCTGGATCACGCCCAGGCCCTTGGCGCGCGCCTGCGCGACAAAGCTGCGGTACTCCTCATTGCTGCCGTAGCGCGGATCGATGCGGTAATGGTCGGTGGTGGCGTAGCCGTGGTACGAGTAGGCCGGCGAGTTCGATTCCAGCAGCGGCGTCGGCCAGATGGTGGTGAAGCCCATGCCGGCGATGTAGTCCAGATGCCCGGCCATGCCGCGCAGGTCGCCGCCGTGGCGGCCGGAGGCGTCGGCGCGGTTGGCGCGCTCCGTCATGCCGGCCGCGTTGTCGTTGGCGGGATCGCCGTTGGCGAAGCGGTCCGGCATCACCTGATAGATGGCGTCGCTGCTGTTGAAGCCGGCGCGCTGGGCCGAGCCGGCGGCGCGCGCCAGCAGCTGGTAGTTGTAGTGCACGGCCTGGCCGTCGCGCTTGAACACCAGGTCCATCTTCCCCGGCGCGGCGTTGGGCGCGATTTCCAGGTTGACGAACAGGTAGTTGCGGTTGGTCACCCGCTCCACCGAGGCAATGCGCACGCCGGGGTAGGCCAGCGCCGGCTCGAGGTCGGCGATCCGTGGCCCGTGCACCATCAGTTGCAGCGAGCCGTTGTGCATGCCGGTCCACCACAGCGGCGGCTCCATGTGCTCGATGCGGTAGTTATCGGCGTGGGCGATGAACGGCAGCGCGGACAGCAGCGCGGCGGCGAGGATTTTGCTCATGGTGTCTCCATCAGGTAGTCGGACTACAGCTGTTTTTCTGTGCAGTTGCGCCCGAGAATACTATGAAAGAGGGAGGGCATCAAATACGGGATTCTAGTTTTAATACATTTCCTTGTTGAGCTCGTTTTAAAATTATCCCGACAGCAACTTTGCCATGGCGGCGACGTTGGAAATGCTACGTATCGAAGTCGTGCCGAGGTCAATTATGTAGTTCCACTACACTTCGTCGTACGATCTTCTGTAGCCGAAATACAACGCGCACGGCTTTTTCACGGGACGACCAAGGGCTGGCGCCCCTCTGAGGGCGTAGCGTGGCTGAAGTCTGATTGACACAGAATCTAGTTTTAGTACAAAATTCTTCATAGAACGTCTTTTAGAACGTTTGCAATTCCTTGGAACCCGTGTAGTCGATGGTGCGAGAGCAGGCTGTAGTGTCGCGGGTGTGTTTTTAGATGAGTGAGGGACATTTGATGATGAAATCCACCAACCAGCGCGGCGCAAGCCCTGCTCCGACCAGCGTTGCATTTAAATTGAGCCCGGTAGCCGCCGGCTGCGCAATGCTGCTGTCCGCCATTTCCGGTTCGGCCTACGCGCAAGACGCGACCGCCGGCCAAGCCGCCGACGCGCCTGTCATCCAGACAGTGAAAGTGTCCGGTATCCGCCGCGGTATCGAAGACGCGATCTCCGTTAAAAAGAATTCCGAATCCATCGTTGAAGCGATCTCCGCTGAAGACATCGGCAAGCTGCCGGACGTGTCGATCGCCGAATCGCTGTCGCGCCTGCCAGGTGTGGCCGCACAACGCGTGGCCGGCCGCGCCCAGGTGCTGAGCATCCGCGGTCTGGCGCCAGACTTCTCGACCACCACCCTCAATGGTCGTGAGCAGGCGTCCACCGGCGACAACCGCAGCGTCGAATACGACCAGTATCCATCGGAACTGATCAACGGCGCCGTGGTCTACAAGACCCCTGACGCATCGCTGGTCGGCCAGGGCCTGTCGGGCACCGTCGACCTGCAGACCGTGCGTCCGCTGGAATTCCCGGGCCGCACCATGGCGATCAACGTGCGCGGCGAGAAGAACTCGCTGGGCAAGCAGAACGCCGGCTACAAGGACAAGGGCTACCGCCTGAGCGGCATCTACATCGACCAGTTCAACAACCGCACGCTGGGTGTGGCGGTGGGCTACGCCCGCCTGGATTCCCCTGGCCAGTACCAGAAGTGGAGCAGCTGGGGCTACGGCATCGATCCGAAGACCGGCAGCACCACCGGCCTGGCCAACTCCGGCAACGAGATCGACGCCGGCTCGACCAAGCAGACCCGCGACGGCCTGATGGCGGTCGTGCAGTGGAAACCGACCCGCGACTTCCAGTCGATGCTCGACACCTACTACTCGAAATTCGATTCCGACACCACCATCCGTGGCATGCAGTTCGGCACCGGCAACTGGATGGGCGGCCTGACCTACGCCAATCCGATCTTCGCCAGCTACGGCGGCACCCAGGTGTTGCAGAGCGCGACCGTGGGCGGCATCAAGCCCGTGCTGCGTAACGACCTGAACACCAACCGCGACAAGCTGTTCGCCATCGGCTGGAACAACAAGCTGCGCATGAACGAAGACTGGACCGGCATCGCCGACTTCAGCTACTCGAAGGCCGACCGTCAGGACATGATCCTGGAAACCTACGCCGGCGCCGCCAACACCGACACCGCCAAGATCGTCCGCGACAACAACACCGGCCTGCCGCAAGTGACCACCGGCCTGAACTACGCCGATCCTTCGATCGTCAAGCTGAGCGATTCGGGCGGCTGGGGCCAGGACGGCTACGTCAAGTATCCGCAAGTGACCGACAAGCTGAAATCGGCCCGTTTCTCGGCCAAGCGCAGCCTGGACGGCATGTTCAGCAACCTGGACGTGGGCGTCAACTTCACCAAGCGCGACAAGACCCGTCAATCGGCGGAGATGCTGGTCAACCTGAAAAACGGCCGCACCCCGATCGGCGTGCCATCCAACCTGATCCAGGACCCGACCTCGCTGGGCTTCGCCGGCATCCCTGGCATCATGAGCTACGACATCATGGGCGCCCTCAACAGCGTGTACACGTTGACGCCTAAGATCCACCAGGATATCTACAACAAGGACTGGCTGGTCAGCGAGAAGGTTTCGACCGCCTACGCCAAGGTCGGCATCGACGACACCTGGGGCGTTCCGGTGAAGGGCAACTTCGGTGTGCAGATGATCCACACCAACCAGAGCTCCAGCGCGTTCAACGTCGACACCAGCAACCTGAACAAGCCTAAGACCGCGGAAGAAGGCACGTCGTACAACGACTTCCTGCCTAGCCTGAACCTGAACTTCGACCTGGGCAGCGAGCAGCACGTGCGCTTCGGCCTGGGCAAGACGATGGCCCGTCCGCGTCTGGACCAACTGCGCGCGTCGTCGAGCGCGTCGGTGGACACCACCAAGCTGGTCTGGGCCGGCGATGGCGGCAATCCTAAGCTGAAGCCATGGCGCGCCAACGCGATCGACCTGACGTACGAGAAGTACTTCGACAAGAGCACCTACTTCAGTGCCGCGACCTTCTACAAGAAGCTGAGCACCTACATCTACGACCAGATCCTGCCATTCGACTTCACCAGCTATCCTAACGATGGCGTGACGCCGAAATCGAACATCGGCACGCTGAAGCAGCCAGCCAACGGCACCGGCGGCTCGATCAAAGGCGTGGAACTGTCGGGCTCCATCGACGGCAAGGTCCTGTGGACTGGCCTGGACGGCTTCGGCGCCACCGGTTCGATCTCCCGCACCAAGAGCGAGATCGCTCCGGACGGTCCTGGCACCACCGGCGCACTGCCTGGCCTGTCGCGCACCGTGTCGAACGTTCAGGTCTTCTACGAGAAGTCGGGCTACTCGGCACGCGTAACCCGCAGCGAGCGCTCCAACTTCCGTGGCGAAGTGACCGGCTTCGGCGCCGACCGCACCTTCACCGACATCAAGGGCGCCGCGCAAGTGGACTTCCAGGTTGGCTACGAGTTCAAGGAAGGTCAGTACAAAGGCCTGTCGCTGCTGTTCCAGGTGATCAACGCGAACGACGCCGCCTACCAGACCACCCTGAGCAACGGCACCCTGAAAGTGCCGGGCGAGTACACCAAGTACGGCCGCACCATGCTGCTGGGCCTGAACTACAAGATGTAATTCGGACCGGTCCAAAACACCCCCTGTCAGCAGCAGCCGGCAGGGGGTGTTTTTTTTCGTGCACAATATCGGACAACATAAAAGCTGGAGACAAGCATGCAGCACAATCAAGCGGACCGCCGCATCAAGCAGATCCTGATCGTCGGCGGCGGCACCGCCGGCTGGATGACGGCGGCGGCCATGTCCAAACTGCTGGGCGGCCATTACCAGGTGCGCCTGGTGGAATCGGACGAAATCTCCACCGTCGGCGTGGGCGAGGCCACCATCCCGCAGATCAAACTGTTCAACCAGGCGCTGGGCATAGACGAGGATGATTTCCTGCGCGAGACGCAGGGCACCTTCAAGCTGGGCATCCAGTTCGTCGACTGGGGGCGGCTGGGCGAGAACTACATCCACACCTTCGGCAGCATTGGCCAGGACATGGGGCTGGTCGAGTTCCACCACTACTGGCTCAAGCTGCACCAGGCCGGGCTGGCGCCGGACTTCGGCGCCTACTCGCTGGCGGCGGTGGCCGCGCCGCAGAACAAATTCATGCGCGCGGTCGATGCCGGCAACTCGCCGGTGTCGCACATCGCGCATGCCTTCCAGTTCGATGCCGGCCTGTATGCGCGCTACCTGCGCAAGTTCGCCGAAGCGCGCGGCGTGGTCCGCACCGAGGGCAAGATCGCCGACGTGATCCTGCGCGAAGGCGACGGCCACGTGGCGGCGGTGACGATGGAGAACGGCGAGCGTATCGAAGCGGACCTGTTCATCGACTGTTCCGGCTTCCGTGGCCTGCTGATCGAAGGCGCGCTGAAAACCGGCTACGAGGACTGGACCCACTGGCTGCCGTGCGACCGCGCGCTGGCGGTGCCGTGCGAATCGCGCGGGCCGATCACGCCGTACACGCGCGCCACCGCGCGCACGGCGGGCTGGCAGTGGCGCATCCCGCTGCAGCACCGCATCGGCAATGGCCACGTCTATTCGAGCAAATACATCAGCGACGACGAAGCCACCGCGCAGCTGCTGGCGAATCTTGATGGCGCGCCGCTGGCCGAACCCAAGCCGCTGCGCTTCGTCACCGGCAAGCGCAAGAAAATCTGGAACAAGAATGTGGTGGCGATCGGCCTGTCCAGCGGTTTCATGGAGCCGCTGGAATCGACCAGCATCCACCTGATCCAGTCGAGCATCGCGCGCTTGATGAGCTTTTTCCCGGACCGCGATTTCAACCAGCAGAACATCGACGAGTTCAATCGCCAGGCCCACTTCGAAGTCGACAAGATCCGCGACTTCCTGGTGCTGCACTACCACGCGACGGAGCGCAACGACACGCCGTTCTGGAACTACTGCCGCACGATGGACGTGCCGGAAAGCCTGAAGCAGAAGATGGACCTGTTCAAGCAGCATGGCCGCTTCTACCGCGAGAAGGACGAGATGTTCGCGTCGGTGAGCTGGCTGCAAGTGATGCTGGGGCAGGGCATGCGGCCGCAGTCCTACCACCCGCTGGTGGACCTGTATCCGCAGGAGCAGATCGAGGCCCACCTGCGCGCCATCAAGACCGTGGTGGAGAACTGCGCCGCCAAGATGCCGGGCCACGAAGACTTCATCAACGCTCACTGCGCATCGGCGGCGATGCAGATGAAGCGGCCCAACTACGGCATACGCTGAGCGGTTTTACAGCTGCGGCGCCGCGCAGCACGAGGCGATGTATTCCTCGTGCGTCGGCATATGCTCGGCGCAGCGCAGCACCACTTCCTTGACGTTGCCCAGGAAGGCGGCGATATCCTCCGCCGAGCGCTGGTCCACCAGCGGGTGATAGCCCTTGGCGCGCAGGCCCTGGCCGTGCATTACCTGCAGCCAGCTGGTTTCGGTGAACAGTTCATCGCTGCCGCGAATGATGCGGCCATTGCTGCGGTACAGGTCCATGCGCCGCTGCAGCGTGGCCGGTATCTCCATGTTACGGCAGTAGTCCCAGAACGGCTTGCCCTCGCGCGCATTGAGCTTGTAGTGCAGGATCAGGAAATCGCGGATGGCGGCGTATTCCTCGTCGGTCGCCTGGTTGAAGGCGTCGATGTCCGGCTGGTCGTAGCCCTTGTGCGGGAACATCGTCAGCAATCGCGTGATCCCGGTCTGCACCAAGTGGATGCTGGTCGATTCCAGCGGCTCCATGAAACCGCCCGCCAGGCCGATGGCCACCACGTTCTTGTTCCACGCCCGTTTGCGCTTGCCGGTGGTGAAGCGCAGATGGCGCGGCTGCGCCAGCGGCTTGCCGTCCAGGTTATTTATCAGGATGGACTCGGCCTGTTCCGGCTCCATGAATTTGCTGCTGTAGACGTGGCCATTGCCGATGCGGTGCTGCAGCGGGATGCGCCACTGCCAGCCTGCGTCGTGCGCGGTGGAGCGGGTGTAGGGCAGCAGCGGGCTGACGGACTCGCACGGCACGGCGATCGCGCGGTCGCACGGCAGCCAGTGCGACCAGTCCTCGTAGCTGGTGTTGAGCGCGCCCTCGATCAGCAGCCCGCGGAAGCCCGAGCAGTCGACGAACAGGTCGCCCTCGATGCGCTCGCCGTTTTCCAGCACGATGGCCTGGACATGGCCATCGTCGGCGCGCAGGACGGTTTCGGTGATGCGGCCTTCGGTGCGGCGCACGCCGCGTTTTTCGCTCAAGCCGCGCAGGTATTTGGCGTACAGCGCGGCGTCGAAGTGGAAGGCGTGGGAGATGTCGGACAGAGGGGAGCCCGTACTGTCGCTGACGGCGCGCAGGAATTTGTTCTTGCGGGCGGCGACGGTGTTGATCGAGTAGTGTTCGATGTCCGGCACCTGGCCGTCCTGGTATAGCTTGAGCCAGTACTGGTAGAACTTGGCGAGCAGCTGGTCGCGCCCGATCACGCCGAAGCCGTGGATGTAGGAGTCGCCCTGCTTGCCCCAGTTGACGAATTCGATGCCGAGTTTGAAGGTGCCCTGGGTCTGGCGCAGGAATTCGTTTTCGTCGACGCCGATCAACTGGTTGTAGCCGCGAATGACCGGGATGGTGGCCTCGCCGACGCCGATGGTCGATATCTCGTCGGACTCGATCAGGCGGATCTTGCATCCGTTTGAAATCAGCGTAGACAGCGCGGCGGCGGTCATCCATCCAGCAGTGCCGCCGCCGACGATGACGACGTTCTTCACCAGTCCAAGACCCATTTTGTCTCCTGTAGTTATATGTGTCGTTATATGATTTGGCACCCTTCGATGGGGTGCCAAATCAATAACTTAACATACACAGGAGAGGGTTACTTCTTCTCCGCCGCTGCGAAGGCTGCGTTCTGCGTATCGAGCCAGGTTTTCAGCGGCGCGAAGTAGTCGAGCAGCGCGCCGCCGTCGATCTTCTCCTCGCCCGAAATCGCCTTCAGCGCCTCAGGCCACGGCTTGCTCGCGCCCATCGCCAGCATCTGCTGCAGCTTGGCGCCGGCCTTGGCGTCGCCGTACACCGAGCAGCGATGCAGCGGGCCAGTATAGCCAGCCTCGCGGCACAGCGCGCGGTGGAACTGGAACTGCAGCATATCGGCCAGGAAGTAGCGCGCATACGGCACGTCCGCCGCCACGTGGTACTTGGCGCCGGCGTCGAAGCCCGCGCCGCTGGCGTCGATGGCGACAGGGCGCTTCATGCCCATGTACTGCTCGCGCAGCTGCCACCAGCTCTTGTCGTAATCGGCCGGCTTGGTCTTGCCGGAGTAGACGTCCCAGCGCCACTTGTCCACCGAGTAGGCGAACGGCAGGATCGCGACCTTGCTCAGCGCGCGCTCCAGCAGCTGGCCGATGTCGGCGTCGGCGTCCGGCGCCTTGTCCATCAGGCCAACCTTCTGCAGATAGTTCGGCGTGATCGACAACGCGACCGTGTCGCCGATGGCTTCATGGAAGCCGTCGTTGGCGCCATTGCGGAACAGGAAGGGCTGCTTGGTGTAGTTGAGGAAGTAGTAGATGTGACCCAGCTCGTGGTGGATCGTGGTGAAGTCCTCGGCGGTCGGCGTGATGCACATCTTGATGCGGACATCGTCCTTCTCGTTCAGCGGCCAGGCGGAGGCGTGGCACACCACGTCGCGGTCGCGCGGCTTGGTCAGCAGCGAGCGTTCCCAGAACGATTCCGGCAGCTTCTGCATGCCCAGCGAGGTGTAGAAACGCTCGGCGTATTGCGTCATCTGCTTGGCGTCGGTCTTGCGCTCTTCCAGCACCTTGGTCAAATCGAAGCTGCTGGCGCCCGTCGCGGGCTTCAGGATCGGATACAGGTTGGTCCAGCTCTGGCTCCACATATTCCCGAACAGGTGGGAAGGAATTGGGCCGGTCAGCGGCACCACGTCCGGGCCGTAGGTCTGGCGCAGCTTGTAGCGGGTGTAGGTGTGCAGCGCCTCATACAGCGGCTTGACCTGCTGCCACAGGCGTTCCATCTCGGCGGAGAAGGCCTCCGGTGGCATGTCGTACTGCGCGCGCCACATCGCGCCGGTATCGACAAAGCCCATCTGCTTGGCGCCCTTGTTCGACAGGGCGACGTACTCGGTGTATTTCTGCTTGTAGGACGGCGATTGCGCGTGCCAGCCGGTCCACATTTCCTTCAGCTTGGCCTCGTCGCGGCTGTTGGCCAGGACCTTCTCCATTTCGCCCAGCGCCATGCAGGCGTCGGCCGTGCCGTCGGGCTTTTTCGGGCAGTACTTGGCTTTACCGTAGGCGCCGTTCATCGCCGCCTGCAGCTGCGCATATTGTTCGCGCTCCTTCGGGTCGGCGAAGACCAGCGTCTGCTGCAACAGCATCATCTTGCGCGCCGATTCGGCCGGCAGCTTCAAGCCGTTGAAGCGGCGCGCGGCGATGGCCGCCTCGCCGGCCGCCGTCAGATAGCGCTCGGCGAAGAAGGAGGCGATGGCTTCCGTATCGTCGGTGATGAAGTTTGAGCCAACCCAGGCGCCTTTGGCCTGTTCGTTGTTGAGCTTATTGAGGCGCTCTTCGGTGTCGGCGAGAAAACGCTCGGCTTCCGCGACGGTTGGTTTTTTTGCGGGGGCAGCCAACACGGTGGTGCTGGCGGCTGTCATGGCGCTGAGCGCGAACAGCGTGCTGATGATTTTTGGTGACACTGGCATCTCCCTTGTAATTTTGTATGGCCATCGAACCGGTCGATTCGATGGCCGACAATCATACACGCTTACAGGGTGATGACGACACTCCGGGTAGGCATGCTGCTGGCCGGCAGCTGGATGTTCAACACCTTGGCCGCTTCGTCCCAGACGAAGATGACTGGCTTGCCTTCGACGCGCACCAGCGACGGGTGGGCTGTCACGTTATGCACCTGCAGCGCGATGCTGCGCTCCGGGCGCTCGTACTGGTTGCCCACTTCCGATTCGATGCGCAGCGCCAGGCTGCGGCCCTGCAGCTTGCTGGCGAAGTGCAGCAGCTCGTACTTGCCCTGTTCGTAGGCTTGCGCGGTGGCGCCGTCGTCGTCATACAACTTGCCGGCGCCGGCGCTGACCGAGGCGTCGTGGTAGTAGTGCAGCTCGAGCTGTTTGGTCGAGTAGTCGCGCGTGGTCTGCACCATCTTGACCATCGGGATGAAGGCGCCGGCGCGCACGTAGACCGGCACGTGGTCGTCGCTCAGCTTCACCGCCTCGGTGGCGCCGCCGGCGTGCCGCTCGCCGCTGTAGAAATCGAACCACGCGCTGCGCGCCGGGAAGTAGACATCGGCCGTCGCCGCGCCTTGCTTGAGCACCGGCGTGACCAGGAAGTCCTTGCCCCACAAGTAGGTCGACGACATCGCGCGCACCTTGGCGTTGCCCGGCTCCTCGTAAAGCATGGGGCGCATCAGCGGCAGGCCTTTCTGGTTGTTTTCGAAGCCCAGCGTGTAGTTATACGGCAGCAGGCGATAGCGCAGGCGGATCGCCTCGCGCGCCAGCGCCTTGGTGCGGTCTTCGCGGTAGACCGGCTCCGGCGGCACCTCGTCCTGCGCGTGCGGGCGGAAGATCGGCTGGAACACGCCGTACTGCAGCCAGCGCGTGTAGAGCTCATTGTCCAGCACAGGATTGGCGAAGCCGCCCAGGTCCGAGTGCATATAGCCCGTGCCCTGCATCCCCATTTGCAGCGAGATCTCGGGCTGCGCCTGCAAACCGCCCCAGCTGCGGTCCACATCGCCGGACCACGGGATGATGCCGTAGCGCTGCGTGCCCGAATACCCGGCGCGCATCAGGATGAACGGCCGCTCGTTGGGGAAGTCCTGCTGGTAGCCTTCCGCCACCAGCCGCGCCCATTGATGGCCGTAGATGTTGTGCACCTGGTCGGCGCTGCCGGTGGCGTGGCGCATGGCGGTCGGGTGGACTTCCGGTTCGCCCAGGTCGCCCCATACGCCGGTCACGCCCTGCTGGCGCAAGCCCTTGTAGATGTTCCAGAACCAGTCCTTGCCTGGCTTGCCGAAGATGTCGACCAAGCCGGTGTGGCCGAAGTAGAAATCGTAGGCCAGCGGCGCGCCGGCGGCGTCCGTGCCCAGCACCTTCTGCTCGACGGCTTCCTTCCACTTGCCGGACGTATCGAGGATGAAGGGCTCGGTGATCACCACCGTCTGCACGCCTTTTTTCTGGAAGTCGGCGATCATGCCGGTGGGGTTGGGGAAGCTGTCCTTGTCCCACGCCAGGTTGCCCATCGTGCCCTTGATCTCCTTACCGAACCAGAACAGGTCGAACACGATGGCGTCGAGCGGAATATCGTCGGCGATGAATTTGTTGACGGTGTCGCGCGCGACGGCCTCGTTGCGGTAGCCGAAGCGCATCGCGAAATTACCGAAGGCCCAGCGCGGGGGCAGCGGTTGTTTGCCGGTCAGGCTGGTGTAGTTGCCCACCACGTCCTCCCAGCTGTCGCCGGCGATCACCTGATAGGTCTTGCGGCCGCCGATGGTTTCGTAGGTCAGGCTGTCGTTCTTCTTGCTGTCGAAATCGAGGTAGCCGGTTTGCGGATTGTCGAAGTGGATCGCGTACATCTTCGACGACAGCGCCATCGGAATCGCATAGCCCATCTGTTCGGACTTGTCGTCGTAGCCGTAGTGCGCCTTGTTGTACAAGGTGAAGCGATGGCCGCGGCGGTTCATGCCGACCGCGCGTTCGCCCGCGCCGTACAAGGCCTCGTCCTTATCCAGCGCGAACTCGATGCCTTCCAGCTCGCGCGCCTCGCCCTTGTTGATATCCTTGCTGCCGGTGGCCACGTCGTCCCTGACCTTGATGTAGCCATGCTTTTCCGCGACCAGGCGCTTGCCCTTGTAGGCATACGAAATCTGGAACGGCGACTTGGTAATGGTGACGACGATGCCGGGTGTGGCATATTCGATGCTGTTGGTCTTTGTGGCCAGCGTGGTTTTGACGCTGGCCGGCGCCAGCACCACCGCATGCGAGGCCGGGTCCAGCTGCTCGCCGTTCGGCACGAAAGTGGTTTCGACGATGCCGGCGGAGTAGGGCTTGATGACGTAGCTGCCGTCGCTGGTGCGGACTTCCAGCTGGCCGTCGCGGCGGGTGGCGCTGTCGAAGCGGCGGTCGGCGTTTTGCGCGTTCCCGGCCTGGCTGACGACCAGCAGCGGCAAGACTGCCGCAAGTTTGGCGATGGAATTGCTTTTCATGTAAGTTTAGTGGTCTCTAGGGTTGTTATGATTTTGTTGTTTGGCTACATTTGACTACAAAATTCTGCCCTTGGGATGGCTTGTTTCCTTTATTTTACTGGGAAACTCTTTCAATTGACATGCATCGGACCGCGTGTTATTTTGCTACAAATTTCAAAATAGTCGGGGACACGCAGCATGCAATCTTCCAGCAGCAAGCCCATACTGTCGTTTTGGCAGTTGTGGAACATGAGCTTAGGCTTTTTAGGCATCCAGTTCGGCTTTGCTCTGCAAAATGCCAACGTCAGCCGGATCTTTTCCACCCTCGGCGCCAATCCCGACGACCTGCCTCTGTTCTGGCTCGCGCCACCCGTGACCGGACTGCTGGTGCAACCGATTATCGGCTACCTGAGCGACAACACCTGGCATCCGACCTGGGGACGCCGCCGGCCGTTTTTCTTCATCGGCGCCTTGCTGGCGTCGATCGCACTGTTCCTGATGCCGAATTCCACCGCGGTGTGGATGGCCGCCATCGTCCTGTGGCTGCTCGACGGCGCGATCAACGTGTCGATGGAGCCGTTCCGCGCCTTCGTCGGCGACAAGCTCGGACCTTCGCAGCAGACCGCCGGCTTCGCGATGCAGACCTTCTTCATCGGCTGGGGCGCGGTGATCGCCTCGCTGCTGCCGACCATCTTCACCCATCTGGGTGTGAGCAACGTGCCGGTCGGCGGCGCCATTCCCGACACCGTGCGCTATTCCTTCTACAGCGGCGGCGCGATCTACTTCCTGGCCGTGCTGTGGACCGTGCTCACCGCGAAGGAAACCCCGCCGGACGACATGGAAGCCTTCCGCGCCGAGCAGCGCCGCACCAAGGGCCTGGGCCACGCGCTCAAGGAGATCCTCGGTGGCTTCCTGCGCATGCCGAAGACCATGGTGCAGCTGGCCGCCGTGCAGTTCTTCACCTGGATCGCGCTGTTCGCGATGTGGATCTACACCACCAACGCCATCGGCGAAAACGTGTTCGGCACCACCGACGCGCAGTCGGCAGCGTTCCAGAGCGCTGGCAACCATGTGGGCGTGATGTTCGCGGTGTATAGCGGCGTGTCCGCGCTGGCCGCCTTCATCTTGCCCATCCTGGCGCGCATGACCAGCCGCAAATTCGTCCACATGAGCTGCCTGACGATAGGCGGCGTCAGTTTGTTCAGCATCTACGCTATCCATGACCTGAACATGCTGTTCGTGCCGATGGTCGGCGTGGGCATCGCCTGGGCCAGCATCCTGACCATGCCGTATGCGATTTTGGCCGGCGCGCTGCCCGCCAAGCGCATGGGCTACTACATGGGCGTCTTCAACTTCTTCATCGTGATCCCGCAAATCGTCAGCGGCCTGCTGCTGGGTTATGTGACCAAGTACTGGTTCGCCGGCCATCCGATCAAGACCCTGATGCTGGGCGGTGTATGCATGGTGATGGCGGGCGCGCTGACGCTGGCCGTGCGCGATAACGCCGATCCGGTGGCCCGCTGAGGTAGGATTGTTCGCTTGACCATGTATTTGCGCGCCGCAGTTTCGCCGGAACAGGTAAAACAGGGGCTGCAAATACAGTCCTTCACCCGTGCGGAGCGAACATGAGCATACAAACCGTAGCAACCAAACCATTCCCTGGCCAGCGGCCGGGGACTTCCGGCTTGCGGAAAAAAGTCAGCGTCTTCCAGCAGCCATCCTATCTCGAAAACTTCGTGCAAAGCGTGTTCGACACGCTGGGCGACTGCACAGGCAAAACGCTGGTGCTGGGCGGCGATGGCCGCTACCACAACCGCGAGGCGGTGCAGACCATCCTGCACATGGCCGCGGCCCACGGCTTCGCCAGGGTGCTGGTGGGGCAGGGCGGCATCCTGTCGACGCCCGCCGTCAGCTGCGTGATACGCAAGCACGGCGCGCTGGGTGGCATCGTGCTATCGGCCAGCCACAATCCGGGCGGACCGGATGGCGACTTCGGCATCAAGTACAACATCGCCGCCGGCGGCCCCGCGCCGGAGAGCGTGACTGAGGCGGTCTTCCACCGCACCGAATCCATCTCGCTCTACCGCATCAGCGACGCCCCGGCCATCGACATCGACCGCATCGCCACGTCGCGCATCGAGCAGATGGACGTGGAGGTGATCGACCCGGTTGCCGACTACGCGGAGCTGATGCAGCGCCTGTTCGATTTCGACGCCATCAAGGCCCTGTTCGGGCGCGGCTTCCGCATGTGCTTCGACGGCATGCACGCGGTCTCCGGTCCCTACGCCAAGGCCATCATCGAAGGCATGCTGGGCGCTCCGGCCGGCACCGTCATCAACGCCGTGCCGCTGGAGGACTTCGGCGGCCACCATCCGGACCCCAACCCCGTCAACGCCTCGCAACTGATCGCCATCATGGCGGAGGACGACGCGCCCGACTTCGGCGCGGCATCGGATGGCGACGGCGACCGCAATATGATCGTCGCCCGCAAGTTCGAGGTCACGCCCTCCGACAGCCTGGCCATACTCGCCGCCAATGCCACCGTGGCGCCGGGCTACCGCGCCGGCCTGAAAGGCATCGCCCGCTCGATGCCGACCTCGCGCGCGGCCGACCGCGTGGCCGAGGCGCTGGGCATCCCGTGCTACGAAACGCCGACCGGTTGGAAGTTCTTCGGCACGCTGCTCGACGCCGGCAAGGCCACGCTGTGCGGCGAGGAGAGCTACGGCACCGGCTCGGACCACATCCGCGAGAAGGATGGCGTGTGGGCCGTGCTGTTCTGGCTTAACCTGCTGGCCGCCAGCGGCAAATCGGTGCAGCAGCTGGTCGACGAACATTGGGCGCGCTTCGGCCGCAACTATTATTCGCGCCACGACTACGAGGCGGTCGCTCCCGATGCTGCCAATGAGCTCATGGCCTCCCTGCGCATCAAGCTGCCCACGCTGGCGGGGCAGGACTTGGGCCACTACGTGGTCGATTTCGCCGACGATTTCGAGTACACCGATCCGGTCGACGGCTCGGTCGCCACGCAGCAGGGCATACGCATCGTGATGACCAACGGCTCGCGCATCGTGTTCCGGCTGTCCGGCACCGGCACCGAGGGCGCCACCCTGCGCGTCTACCTGGAGCGCTACGAGGCCGATCCGACTTACCACCACCTGCTCACCCAGCAGGCCCTGGCCGCATTGATACTCATCGCCGAGCAGGTCGGCGGCATCACCGGATGGACTGGGCGCGCGCGTCCGACCGTCATCACATAAAACCACAACTAAGGACGACAGCATGAAATTGACTCCCCTTGCAATGACTTTGGCGCTGGCGCTCGGCGCGGCGACAGTGGGCACTACCGCCATCGCCGCGCCGGCCGCCAAGCCGGCCGCGCGCCAGCCATTCCTGTGGGAGAACGCCACCGTCTACTTCCTGCTGACGGACCGTTTCAACAACGCCTATGTCGGCAACGACCTGGCATACGGCCGCAAGGCGGATGCCGGTCCGCTGCGCGGCTTCATGGGCGGCGACCTGGCCGGCATCACCGCCAAGATCAACGAGGGCTACTTCGACAGCCTGGGCGTGAGCGCGATCTGGGTATCGCCGCCAGTGGAGCAGATCCACGAAGGCACCGACGAAGGCACCGGCAAGTCCTACGGCTTCCACGGCTACTGGGCCGCCGACTTCACCGCCGTCGACGCCAACCTGGGCACGGAGAACGACTTCCGCAACTTCGTCGACGCCGCGCACGCGCACGGCATACGCGTGCTGCTGGACGTGGTGATGAACCAGACCGGCCCTGTCACCGATACCGACTACGTCTGGCCGGACGACTGGGTGCGCACCGGCCCGCAATGCACCTACAAGGACGCCAAGACCACCATCGAATGCACACTGGTGAAGAACCTGCCCGACTTCCGCACCGACAGCGACACCCCGGTCGAGCTGCCGGAAAACCTGGCGGCGAAGTGGCAGCGCGAAGGACGCTTCGAACGCGAAGTGAAGGAGCTGGACGAATTCTTCGCCCGCACCGGCTATCCGCGCGCGCCACGCTACTACCTGATGAAATGGCATTCGGACTGGGTGCGCAAGTACGGCGTGGACGGCTTCCGCGCCGACACCGTCAAGCACGTCGAAGCCAAGGTGTGGAAGGAGCTGGGCACGGTGGCCAGCGCTGCCTACGAGGACTGGAAGCGCGACAATCCGGACAAGAAGCTGGGCGACGACAAGTTCTTCATGACTGCGGAAGTCTTCAACTACAACATAGCCCAGGGCCAGGTGTTCGACCTGGGTGGCGGACAGACCGCCAACTACTACCAGAACGGCTTTGACAGCATGATCAACTTCGGCATGGTGTACGACGCCGCCAAGGATTACGAGTCGCTGTTCAGCAGCTATTCGAACACGCTGCACGGCGGCGCGCTCGATGGCTACTCCGTCTTGAACTACCTGGACTCGCACGACTACGACAAGCCGTTCGACGCCTCGCGCAAGAAGCCTTTCGAAAGCGCGAACAAGCTGCTGCTGGCGCCCGGCGCCGCGCAGATCTACTACGGCGACGAAACCGCGCGCAAGCTCGATGTAGCGGAAGCGGTGGGCGACGCCAAGCTGCGCTCCTTCATGAATTGGGACGAGCTGCAGCAGAACGCGCAGCGCGACGGCTACAAGATCGCCGACGTGCGCGCGCACTGGGCAAAATTAGGCCTGTTCCGCAAGGCCCACGTGGCGGTGGGCGCCGGCGTGCACCAGCAGCTGCAGGCGAAGCCTTATGTCTTCAAGCGCACCTATGACAAGGGCGCGCTGCACGACAAGGTCGTCGTCGCGCTGGACCTGCCGGCCGACAAACCCGCCAGCATCAACCTGCACGGCGTGTTCGCCAACGGCCAGAAGGTCAAGGACTACTACTCCGGCAAAAGCGCCGTCGTCAAAGGCGGCAGCGTCAACTTTGGAACGCGTAATGCGGTTGTGCTGATCGGGCAGGAATAGCCGCCACGGGAACGTGGCGCCAGCCGGGGAAGACCTCGGCTTCCATCGGGCGCGCGAACATGAAGCCCTGCGCTTCGTCGCAGCCGGCCCGGCGCAGGAAGCTCAGCACCTCCTCGCATTCCACGCCCTCGGCCACCACGCGGTGGCCGAGATCCTGCGACAGCGTGATCATCGTCGCGACCAGCGCCTGCTTGCGCACATCGCGTTCCAGTCCGATGACAAAGGACTGGTCGATTTTCACCACGTCGGCCGGCATGCGCTGCAGGTAGGACAGGCTGCTGTAGCCGGTACCGAAGTCGTCGATCGCCAGGCGCACGCCGGTGGCGGCGATGGTGTCCAGCATGGCATGCGCCTTGACCGGCTGCTCCATGATCGCACTCTCCGTGATTTCCAGCTCGATGCAGTCGGGCGGCAGGCCGTGTTGTTTCAGGCCGGTCTCCAGGGCGGCCGCGAAGTCGGGTTCCAGCAGGTTCGCCGCCGACACGTTGATCGACAGCTGCAGGTACAGTCCCTGGTCGCGCCACAGGCGCTGCTGCCGCAAGGCCGCTGCCTGCACCCACGCGGTGGCGGCATGCGCCAGGCCGGAGCGTTCGATCACCGGAATGAATTCGGCGGGGCCGATGGCGCCCAGCGTCGGATGGTTCCAGCGCAGCAGCGCCTCGGCGCCGATGCAGGCGCCAGTGCCGATGTCCATGCGGGGCTGGTACACCAGGCGTAGCTGGTCCATGCTTTCAAGCGCGGAGCCGAAGTCGTTCAGCAATGTGAAGCGGCGCCGGTACAACACATCCTCGGCCTCGGAGTAGACCGCGATATGGGTTTGCGTATCGAGGGCGTCGTGGGCTGCGCTCTGCGCCTGCCGCAGCACGCCGAGGCAGTCGGCAGTGCCGACTTCAAAGGGCGCGATGCCGATGGTGGGCGTCGCCACATGACGCGACTTGGCGGTGCCGCGCGCCTGCGCCATCTTCGCCTCCAGCAGCGGCAGATAGGTCGCAATCGTCATGCCGGGCGAGGCGATCAGCGCGAATTGCGTGGTCGTTACGTGGTAGACGTTGCGGCCCGGGCCCACCAACCCGCGCAGCCAGCGGGCGGCGTCGGTCACCAGTTCGTCGACGTAGGACGGGTCCATCGCGCGCGCCGCGTGGCTCAGTTGTTCGGGCGTCGCCAGGTTGATCAGCACCGCCAGCCGCTGTTCGCCGGCCGAGCGGTCGCGTTGCAGGTCCTGGAAGTCTTCCATGAACTGGTTGCGGTTCGGCAGGCCGCTGAGCGGATCGATGCGGCCCATCGCGTGCCGCATTTCGATCTGCGCCATGACCATGCCGGCCAGGTCGCACAGCGCGGTCAATTCTTCCGGCGTGGTGTCGCGCGGCTCCGGTCCGAGTACGCACATGGCGCCGAGGCAGTGGCCCTGGGCGGTGACCAGCGGCGCGCCGGCGTAGTAGCGGATGCCGCTGGCGGCCAGCGGGCTTTCGCGGAAATGCGGATCTTCCAGCAGATCGGGAATTATCAGCAGATCGCCGGTGTCGGCCACATTGCCGCAGGGCGCGCGCAGGCGGGGAATGGAGGTGTGCTCGACACCGACGCGCGACTTGAACCACTGGCGGTCGGCGTCGGTCAGCGAGACGGCGGCAATCGGCAGCTTGAACAAGCTGGCGGCCATGCGGGTGATGCGGTCGAAGGCTTCGCTGGGCGGCGTATCGAGCAGGTTCAGTTTATAGAGGGCGTCAAGACGCCGGGATTCAGTGAGCGGGCAAGAAATAGTCATGGTCTGGTCTTTGCGCGGAAAGCGATTAATGACAAGGTGCTATTCAATGCGGGACTGGGCACTGGGAGGGAGGGAACTGCGGGGAGCGGGGCGTGGCTCCTTGTTCGCAACTAACGATGGTTAATTGCTTGATGGAAATCACAGGATACCATGATTTCCAGCCCCGATGGTTTTCAGTGTTGCGGATTCGACGAATCCGACGACAGCGAGTAGGGCGCGTCGGCCGGCGCGGTGGCGCGCTGCTTGTTCGGCTGGCTGGACATGTCGAAGTCCAGCACCGCGCCCTGCATCAGGCTTGCGTGGCTCAACCAGTTCTTCGAGTAGGCCTTGCCGTCCACCTTGAGCGCATTCACATAGCGCTTGTTGTCGCTGTTGGCCGGCGCGTTGATGACCACCGTCTTGCCGTTCTCCAGCCGCAGCGTGACCTTCTTGAACAGCGGCGCGCCGACCACATACTGCGGCACCGCCGGCGTGACCGGGTAGAAGCCCAGCGCCGAGAACACATACCATGCGGAGGTCTGGCCATTGTCCTCGTCGCCGCAGTAGCCGTCGGGCGTGGCCTTGTACAGGCGGTTCATGGTCTCGCGCGCCCAGTACTGCGTCTTCCACGGTGCGCCGGCGTACCCGTACAGGTAGATCATGTGCTGGATAGGCTGGTTGCCGTGCGCGTACTGGCCCATGTTCGCGATCTGCATCTCGCGGATCTCGTGGATCACCTCACCGTAGTAGCTCTCGTCGAAGGTCGGCGGCAGCGCGAACACCTGATCCAGCTTGGCGACGAACTTCTCGCGGCCGCCCATCAGGTCCACCAGCCCTTTCACGTCGTGGAAGACGGACCAGGTGTAGTGCCAGCTGTTCCCCTCGGTGAAGGCGTCGCCCCATTTGAAGGGATTGAAGGGGGACTGGAAGCTGCCGTCCTTGTTTTTGCCGCGCATGAGGCCCGTCTCCGGATCGAACAGCTTCTTGTAGTTCATCGCCCGCTGCGCGTAGATGGCGATCTCCGATTGCGGCTTGCCGAGCGCCTTGCCCAGCTGGTAGATGGTGAAGTCGTCGTACGCGTACTCCAGCGTGCGGGCGGCGTTCTCGTTGATCTTGACGTCGTACGGCACGTAGCCAAGTTCGTTGTAGTACTTGACGCCGGCGCGGCCGACGGCGCTCATCGGTCCCTCGTTGTCGGCGCCGTGCTTGAGCGCTTGCCACAGGGTTTCGATGTCGTAGCCGCGCAGGCCCTTGATGTAGGCGTCCGCCACCACCGATGCAGAGTTATTGCCGATCATGACGTCGGCCAGGCCGGGACTGGACCACTCGGGCAGCCAGCCGCTTTCCTTGTAGTCGTTGGCCAGGCCGGCCTGCATCTCGCGGTTGATCGACGGGTACATCAGGTTCAGGAACGGATACAGCGCGCGGAAGGTGTCCCAGAAGCCGGTGCCGGCGAACATATAGCCGGGCAGGATCTTGCCGTTGTAGGGACTCCAGTGGACCACCTGGTTGTTGGCGTCGATCTCGTACAGCTTATTCGGGAAGAACAGCATGCGATACAGGCTGGAATAGAAGGTGCGCGTCTGCTCGTCGCTGCCGCCTTCCACGCTGATGCGGCTCAGCGTCTTGTTCCATACGTCCTTGCCTTTTTGCGCGGTGGCGTCGAAGCTGTCCGAGGCCAGTTCGCGCTTCAGGTTCAGCTCCGCCTGTTCCTCGCTGATGAAGGAGGAGGCCACGCGCATGCCGACCTTCTCGCCTTTTTCGGTCTTGAAGCCGACCACCGCGCCGCTATGATCGCTGGCCAGTTCCATCACATCGCCGGCCAGCTTGTCGCCGCTCCAGATACGGGTGGAGGCGAACGGCTTGTCGAAGTAGATGACGAAGTAGTTCTTGAAGTTCTTCGGCAGCGGGCCGCGCGCGTAGCGCGTGCTGTAGCCGACGATCTTGCGTTCCGACGGAATCACCTTGATGTAGGAGCCCTTGTCGTAGGCATCCACTACCACGTAGGCCTGGTCGGTCTTGGGGAAGGTGAAGCGGAACTGCGCGGCGCGTTCGGTCGGCGCGATTTCGGTGGTGACGTCGGCATCGGCCAGGTAGACGCTGTAGTAGTAGGGCTTCGCCACTTCCGCCTTGTGCGAGAACCAGCTGGCGCGGTCGTCCTGCGTGAACTTGAGTTTCCCCGTCACCGGCATGATGGCGAACTGGCCGTAGTCGTTCATCCACGGCGAGGGCTGGTGCGTTTGCTTGAAGCCGCGGATCTTGTCGGCGTCGTAGGTGTAGGCCCAGCCATTGCCCATCTTGCCGGTCTGCGGCGTCCAGAAGTTCATCCCCCACGGCAGTGCGATGGCCGGATAGGTATTGCCGTTCGAGAGTTCCGGCTTGCTGGCGGTGCCCATCAGGGGATTGATCAATTCGACCGGATCGGCGATGGGCGCGGCGGAAGCGGTCAGTGCGAAGAAGAAGAGGGGCAGCGCGAGCGTGTGCAGTTTCATGTTGTGGACGACGGTGACGGGCGAAAAACTAGTGTAGCAGCTATGCCATCGCCGGGAACCTGCGGGCCTTGGCGGCCGCCGTGTTTAATGGCGGCGCACTAAACGAGGTGTGACAGCTATTGCGCCGTGATGATCACGGACGACGGCGCGCTATTGAGTTTGCCGTCGTCGACCACCAGCGTGGCGGTGTACACGCCCGGCAGGTCGGCAAAGAAGGTCGGCGTGGCGACTTTGGCGTTGAGCAGGGTCGCCGCGCTGCCGGCTGGCCTGGTCAGCGTCCAGGTGTAGCTGAGGATATCCTGGTCGGCATCGGTGCCGCTGCCCGCCAGCTTGATCGAGGTGCCGGCCGCCACGCTCTGCGCCGGTCCGGCTATTGCGACCGGCGGGCGGTTGGCCTGTGCGACGTAATCGCCGCCGCCACCGCAGGCGCTAAGCGTGAGCAGTAGCAGCAGCGCTGCGATAGGGTTGCGTCTCATCATGATCTCTTTCTGGATCGATAGGGAGCCAAAAAGATATCACGGTGTTTAGTTCTTTTCTACGAATACCACGGCGCTGCGTGGCGGAATTGCAAACGTGCCGGACGCCGCGTCGTATTTGGCTTCCAGGGCCACGCGTTTGTCCGCTGCGGCCATGTTGGTGTGGACCGGATGCAGCTGGTAGCGGTGGTTCTTCTCCTCCGCGACCGTGACGCGCTGCGCCACTTTGTCGACGTTGATCAGGTAGGTGATGGACTTGAAGTTGGCGCCCGCGTAGCCGGCGCCGTCCAGGTGGGCGACGATCACGGTCGGCACCTGGCCGCTGCCGGTGTTGTGGAAGCGCAGGCGCTGTTTGATGTCGGCCGCAGTGCGAAGGCGGAACAGCGTGCTGCTGGAGCGGATCGCCAGCAGGTCGCGGAAGGCGTCGCGCGCGTAGGCGATGTCTTTCGGCGACGGCTTGATGGCGGTGTCGCGCAGCAGGGGCTTGATCAGGGCGTAGTCCTTGCCGTTGTCCTCCGCCCGCGGCGCGCCGGTGCCGTAGTAGTTGTCCTGGTAGCTCCAGTCGATGCGGTTGAACCAGTCGCCCGATTCGAAGCTGTTGCGGTCCAGCGATTTGGACCGCAGGATGTCGAAGCCCGCATGGAAGTAGGCCACGCCCTGGCTGAAGGCGTTGATCGCGGCGCCCAGCATCTGCACCTGCGCGCGTTCGGCGCTGGTGGTCGCTTGCGGCAGCTTGAAGGCGTTGATGTCGTACAGCGTCTGGTTGTCGTGGTTCTCGACGTAGTTGACCACTTCACCCGGTTCGCTGGCGTAGCCGGCCGGCTGGTTGCCGCCGTAGACGATGTCCTGCAGCTGCTGCGTCTTGCCGTCCCAGGTGTGCAGCGGGTAGCTGCGGATCGAACCTGCCAGGCCGGCCTTGACCAGGTCCGACGCTTGCAGCAGGTCGCTGGCGGGGCGCTTGCCCGCTTGCGCGTTGGCGTCGTACACCAGGCCGTTGATGTAGCCCTGCTGCGTGACCATCTGCACGCCGCTGTCGCCGGCGCCGCCGCCGCGCACTGCGTCGCGCGCGCGGTCGCTGAACGTGCCGATGCCGCTGCCGTTCAACGACAGCTGCGACGCCTGCACAAAGCGCGCACCGTCGGCCACTTCGCCGAAGTTCCAGCCTTCGCCGATCAGGTTTATGTGGCGGCCGGTGGCGTGGTCGGCGCGGGCTTGCAGCTGCTCCATCGCGGCGCGCGGCTGGTGGCCCATCAGGTCGAAGCGGAAGGAGTCGATCTTGTACTGCACTGCCCACTGTTCGACGGAGTCGATCATCAGCTTGGCCATCATCAGGTTTTCGGTGGCGGTGTTGTCGCAGCAGGTGGAGCGTTCGATCGCGCCCTTGGTGTTCAGGCGGTGGTAGTAGCCGGGGACCACGCGGTCCAGCACCGACTTCTCATTCTGACCGGCGATGAAGGTGTGGTTGTACACCACGTCCATGCCGACACGCAGGCCGGTCTTGTGCAGCGCCTGCACCATCTGGCGGAACTCGACGATGCGCTTCGCTCCGTCGGCCGGATCGGTGGCGTAGCTGCCTTCGGGCGCGTTGTAGTGGTAGGGATCGTAGCCCCAGTTGTAGCAGTCGGTGGACTGGGTTTTTGCGACCAGTGCTTGCTGTTCCTCGCTGTCCGGCGCCAGGCCGGCCGGGATGGCGGGTGTGACGCAGCCTTTTTCCGGCACGCTGCCGATGTCGAATACCGGCAGCAGGTGGATGTCGGTCATGCCGGCTTTGCTGAGCGCCGCCAAGTGCTTCATGCCGTTGGAGCCGGCTTCGGTAAAGGCGGTGTACTTGCCGCGGTTGGCGGCGCTGACAGTGCTGTCGTTGATCGAGAAGTCGCGCACATGCAGCTCGTAGACTGTCATGTCCGATTGGGTGGCGACCTTTTTCGGGGCAGGGGTTTTGTCCCAGCCGGCGGGTTTCAGGTTGGCGGCGTTCAGGTCGGCGATGTAGCTGCGCGTCGAATCGGTGGTCAGGCTGATGGAATAAGGATCGGTGACGAGATTGCGCACCAGGCCTGCCGATGGCGCCACCACATCCACCAGGTATTGGTAGTACTGGCCGGAGCGGTTGCCGTCAAGGTGCGCGGACCAGATGCCGGTGGCGTCGTCGCGCTGCATGGCGGTGAGGGCGGAGGCTTTGCCGGAGCCGTCGGCGTAGGTACACAGAGCCACGCGCTGCGCGGTCGGCGCCCACAGTTTGAAGCCGGTCTGTTTGCCCGACCGCGCGCTGGAGCCGCCGACACTGACGCCCAGATCCCGCGCCTCGGCGGCGCCGGCGTACAAGTCATCGAGCGCGCCGGCGATTTGCGGCGTGGTGGTATCGCGCACGGTGCCGTCGTCCGCCTCGTGCACCAGCATGACCTGCTGCGTCAACACGCCGCCGAGGCGCGCCGAATCGGCGGATGCCAACGCCAGCACCGCGCCGTCGCCGACAAACTTGAAGCGCTGCGCGACATCGGCCGGCAAGCCCCCATCGAAGCGCACCAACGCCAGCACACCATCCGCGCCGGACACGCGCGCGCCAGGCGCCGCGTGCAGCGAGGCGGAAGCGGAGTGATAGAGTTTGAAAACGCCGCCGGCGGCATCGGCGCCCGGCCATTTGATCAACTGGCGATTGAGCCAGTAAGCCAGCGCATCGGCGGCGACGGCTGGCTGCAGGACGGTGGCGAACGGCCCATCACAGGCGGCGAGCGTCGCCACATCGGCAGCCGTAGCCGCCGCACAGCCCAACGCCAGCGCGCCGCCAACAGAAACCCCAGCCACCCGCCGCCACGCCCCAAGATGCCAACCGCCCATATCGCCGCCTCCAAAACTATAGATTTAGGTAGTGCGGCTACAAAAAACCAGCAAATACCCTCGAATTTGCTGGTTATGGTAATCCAAAACCTGTAGTTTTGATACTTTGGTTGGCGCTTAAGCGGCTTTCAGCGTATCGCTGCGGTAGTTGTCCACCATCTTGTAGCGTATCGCGTACAACGCGAAGACCGCCGCGACCAGCAGCGCGAAGGCGGCGAAGAAGAACATCTGGAACGCGATCACGCCCATGCCGCTGCCGGCGATGTACGCGCTCACCGCGTCGTTCTTCACGCCCGCATTGACGATTAACACCCACAAATTGCCGACCGTGATGGCCAAGTACCAGAAGCTCAGGATGATGCCCTTCATCGGCGCCGGCGCCTGGCTGTAGGCGAATTCCAGCCCCGTCGCCGACACCAGCACCTCACCCAGCGTCAGCAGCGCATACGGCAGCAGCTGCCACAGGATCGACACCTTGTTGCCCGCGTCCATCTGCAGCTGGATGGCGCCGATCACGATCCACGACACGCCGGCCAGCGCGATGCCCATGCCCATGCGGCGTAGCGGCGTCGGCGTGATGCCGATGGCGCGCATCAGCGGATACAGCGCCAGGTTGTTGAACGGGATCAGCAGCATCACCAGGATCGGATTGACCGCCTGCATCTGCGCCGGCAGCAGCGTGAACTCCCAGCCGAAGATGTTCAGCAGAGGGCTCTCCATCGCGTTGGCCTGCACGATCCAGGTCGACGCCTTCTGGTCGAACAGCGAGTGGAACGGCGTCACCATCGCGAACACGATCAGCACGCGCAGCACGGCGCGCACGCCTTCGACCGCCTCGTCGCTGTGCAGGCCGCGTGCGCGGTCCAGTTGCATCGACACGCCGATGCCGCCGAACGCCAGCACCAGCACCAGCGCCAGGCAGGCGGCGATGACGAAGCCCCACTGCGGCGTCATGCACAGCGACGCCACCGCGCCCAGCGCGCCGACACCGGCCACCACCAGGCCGGGCCGCGATTGGCCGGGTTGACGGCTCATCAGCGCGGTGCGCGCCACGCTGCTGAAGGAATTCGGATTCGGCGCGGCTGGCGGCACGTGGATGTATTTGCGCTTGCCGAGCCAGAACACCAGCGTGGCGATCGCCATCAGGATGCCGGGAATGCCGAAGGCGACGGCCGGGCCGTAGTCGCGCAGGAACAGCGGCATCAGCAGCGAGGCGAAGAACGAGCCGAAGTTGATGATCCAGTAGAAGGCGTCATACACCGCCTTGGCGCGGTTCTTGTTGGTCTGGTCGAACTGGTCGCCGACAAACGCCGCCACCAGCGGCTTGATGCCGCCCGAGCCGAACGCGATCAGGAACAGGCCGAAGTAGAAGCCCTTGAGGTTGTCCTCGAAGATGGCGAGGCAGGCGTGGCCGGCCACGTAGATCAGGCTGAACCAGAACACCGTGTTGTACTTGCCGAACCAGCGGTCGGCCAGCCAGCCGCCCAGCAGGGGGAAGAAGTACACGCCGATGACGAAGGTGTGGAACACGTGCTTGGCCTCGCTGGCGCGGTCGGCCAGCGGCACGAACAGCAGCAGCGTACTGAGCAGGAACGGCGTCAGGATGTTGCGCATGCCGTAGAAGCTGAAGCGTTCGCAGCCTTCGTTGGCGATGATGTAAGGGATTTGCCGGGGCATCGGCCCGTTGCCGGTATTGCTCACTATCTCTCTCCTGAGTGTGTAGTTTGACTACTATTTTTATCCGGCGAATTTTTGTAAAAATACGCAAGACATTGATTTTTAAGGACTAATTGTAATAATCCGCTACCGGCTCATGGATTGAAAATTCCACTACCGTGATGTATATTGTCTACAAACCTATATCCAGTGTCGCCAACCCAGGATTTTCTTATGACCAAACAACTTACACAAGTTTCTCCGCACGCCCAGGACTGGTATCGCGAGGCGATCATCTACCAGGTCTACCCGCGCAGCTTCAACGATACCAACGGTGACGGCATCGGAGATATACCTGGCATTACCGAAAAGCTGGACTATATCGCATCGCTGGGTGTGGACATCGTTTGGATCTCCCCCTATTTCAAATCGCCGATGAAGGACTTCGGCTACGACATCGCCGATTACTGCGACGTCGACCCGATGTTCGGCACGCTGGCCGACTTCGACGCCATGGTCGCCAAGGCGCACAGCCTGGGCCTGAAGATCATGATCGACCAGGTGATGGCCCACACGGCCGAGGATCACGCATGGTTCAAGGAGAGCCGCTCCAGCCGCGACAATCCCAAGGCCGACTGGTACGTCTGGTCCGATCCCGCGCCGGACGGCAATCCGCCCAACAACTGGATGTCGGTGTTCGGCGGCTCGTCGTGGCAGTGGGACACTCGCCGCCGTCAATACTATTTACACAATTTTCTGGTCAGCCAGCCGCAGCTCAACTTCCACAACCCGCAAGTGCAGCAGGCGCACCTGGACGCGCTGCGCTTCTGGCTGGAGCGCGGCGTCGACGGCATCCGCCTGGACGCCTGCAACTTCCACTTCCACGACCTGGAACTGCGCAGCAATCCGCCGGCCGTCAACCGCGACACCGCCACCGTCTCGGACGTCAACCCCTACGGCATGCAGGCGCACATCTACGACAAGAGCCGGCCGGAGAACCTGCCGTTCCTGCAAAAGCTGCGCACGCTGCTGGACGAATACAAGGCGGTCGCCATCGGCGAAGTGGGCGCCGACGATTCGCTGGCCGTGATGGCCGAGTACACCGCCGACGGCGACAAGCTGCAGATGGCCTACAGCTTCAACCTGCTGGTGCCGACCTGCTCGTCGCACTACATCCGCAAGCAGGTCGAGAATTTCGAGGCGCGCGTCAAGGGCGGCTGGGCTTCCTGGTCGGTCGGCAACCACGACGTGCAGCGCGTGGCGACCCGCTGGGGCGGCCCGTCCGCGCCGGTGGCGTTCGCCAAGATGATCCTGGCGATGCAGCTGTCGCTCAAGGGCACGCCGTGCCTGTACCAGGGCGACGAGCTGGCCTTCGCCGAGGCGGACGTGCCGTTCGAGCTGCTGCAGGACCCGTACGGCATCACCTTCTGGCCGGAGTTCAAGGGCCGCGACGGCTGCCGCACGCCGATGGCCTGGACCACCGGCGCCAACGGCGGCTTCACCGAGGGCAAGCCGTGGCTGCCGGTATCGCCGGACCACCTGGCCAAGGCGGCCTCGGTGCAGGAGGGCGACGCCGCGTCGTCGCTGGAGTTCACCCGCAAGTTCATCGCCTGGCGCCGCAAGCTGCCGCAGTTGACGCGCGGCGCGATCCAGTTCTTCGACACGCCGGAGCCGGTGCTGGCGCTGAGGCGCGACGCCGAGGGCGAGCGCGGCATCATCGCCGTGTTCAACCTGGGCGCGGAGCCGGTCAGCTGCGCGCTGCCGCAGGCGGTGGGCGCCGAGCAGATGGAGGGCTATGGCCTGCCGGGCACGGTCGTCAACGGCCAGGTGGAGCTGCCGGCCTTTGGCGCGTGGTTCGGCTACGCCGCCTAGCGTGGCGGGAGAGGGGAATTTGCACCAGTTTCCTTCTTAACATCGCGTATTTCGGGTATGCTTCCGCCAACTGTTTTGACTGAATCGACGATGAAACAAGCTGAAGTGGATCAAAAACTGAATCGCACCGCCTTTGCCGACGGCCCGCGCCTGCTGGCCGACATCGGCGCCACCCACGCCCGCTTTGCCCTGCAGACCGCGCCCGGCGAGTTCCGCGCGGTGCGGGTGCTCAAGTGCGACGACTACACCGACATCGTCGCGATGCTGCGCTCCTACCTGTCGGACCACGCCGACATCACGCTGAACCACGCGGCGCTGGCGGTGGCCAACCCGGTCAGCGGCGACCATGTGCGCATGACCAATCGCGACTGGGAATTCTCCACCGACGAAGTGCGCCGCGCGCTGGGCCTGCACACGCTGCTGGTGGTGAACGACTTCACCGCGCTGGCGATGTCGCTGCCGGGCCTGAAGCCGGCCGATTTGATGCAGGTGGGCGGCGGCAAGCCGGCCTCCAATTCCGTCATCGGCGTGCTGGGGCCGGGTACCGGCCTGGGCGTGTCGGGCGTGATTCCGACCGTGGACGGTTTCGTCACGCTGGGTTCGGAAGGCGGCCACACCAACTTCGCGCCGGCCGACGAGCGCGAATATTCGATTTTGCAGTACGCATGGCAGACCTGGTCGCACGTGTCGACCGAGCGTCTGATTTCCGGCCCGGGCATGGAGATCATCTACCGCGCCATCGCCAAGCGTAACGGCCGCCAGGTGCGCGACCTGACCTCGCAGGAGATCATGGCCGGCGCGCTGACCGACAAGGACCCGCTGTGCCTGGAAGTGCTGGAATGCTTCTGCGCCATGCTGGGCGGCGCCACCGCCAACCTGGCCGTGACCTTGGGCGCGTTCGGCGGCATGTTCATCGGCGGCGGCATCGTGCCGCGCATGGGCGAGTGGTTCGCCTCGTCGCCGTTCCGCGCGCGCTTCGAGGCCAAGGGGCGTTTCACCAGCTACCTGTCGGAGATTCCGACCTATGTGATCACCACGCCGAATCCGGCGTTCTATGGCGTGGCGACGATTTTGTCTGAACACCTGCGCGGCCGCAGCGGCGCCAATACGCTGATGGAGCGCGTGCAGCATCTGCAGCACGAGCTGACGCCGGCCGAGCAGCGCGTGGCGCAGCTGGTGCTGGAGCAGCCGCGCCTGGTGCTGAACGAGCCGATCGCCGACATCGCGCGTCTGGCCGAAGTGAGCCAGCCGACCGTGATCCGCTTCTGCCGCTCGCTGGGTTTCCTTGGCCTGGCCGATTTCAAGTTGAAGTTCGCCAGCAGTCTGACCGGCGCGATTCCGGTGCGGCACAGCCAGGTGCGCGTCAGCGACAGCACGCATGACCTGAGCGCCAAGGTAATCGATAATACTGTTTCCGCGATTCTGAAATTCCGCGACCAGCTGGACGTGCGTTCGCTGGACAAGGCGATTGCGCTGGTGGCCAAGGCCAAGCGGGTCGAGTTCTACGCGATGGGCAATTCGCGTGTGGTGGCGCTGGACGGGCAGCACAAGTTCTTCCGCTTCCGCATTCCGACCGCGGCGTACGGCGACTCGCACCTGCTGACCTTGGCGGCCGAGTTGTTGAATCCGGGCGATGTGGTGATCGCCATCTCCAATTCCGGCAAGCTGCCGGATCTGCTGCAAGCTGTAGACGCGGCGCGGGCGGCGGGGGCGGACGTCATCGCCATCACGTCGAGCAACTCGCCGCTGGCCAAGAAAGCCAGCGTGTGCCTGGCGGTCGATCACAGCGAGGACAGCACGACCTTCCTGTCGATGATCTCGCGCATTCTGCAGCTGCTGCTGATCGACATCCTGTCGGTAGGCATCTCGCTGGACGCGCAAAACTCGCGCCTGGTGGTCGAACACAAAGCCAGCACCGGCGACGCCGACAACCGCCGCCTGCTGATCTCCCACCTCGACAGCTAAGCCGGGGCTGCCCCGACGTAGTGGCGGACTGCTCGCAGCATGAAGGTTGCGAGCTCGGGGTGGATCTTGTCGAAGTTGGCTTTGAAGCGCGGGTCTTCGGAGTAGGTGGCTGCCAGGCTGGTCAGCTGCTCCAGCTGCGGCGTCCAGAAATACTCCAGATGGTCGCGCCAGCGCTGGACGATCGCCTGCACCGCCGCGCTGTCCGCCCCTTGCGGCATGGCCGCGACCATATCGGTATAAACCGTATTCCCTTCCGCCATGATGGCGTCCTGCTTGGCCTTGCTGTACGCGCCCCATTGCCTGGTCGATGCCCGCACGGTGGCGGCGTCGTAGCGCTGTTCCGCTTCCTGCGCATATTCCTGCTGCTGCGCCTTGTTCAGGCCCGAGAATAATCCTTCGCTGTTCATGATCTGCTTTCCCTGTAGGTGGAGGATGGTGTTGTCCACAGTCGCGATCAAGCCTCGCAGCCGTTCGGCCTGATTGCGCAACGCTTCCTTGTGACTGAGCAGGGCGGTCATGACGTCGAAATCGTCCCGGTCCATCAGCTTGCGGATCTCCGCCAACGGCACATCCAGCTCCCGGTAGAACAGGATCTGCTGCAGCCTCAGCTGCGCCGCCTCGCCGTAGTAGCGGTAGCCGTTCTCGCCCACGCGCGACGGCTTCAACAAACCGATCTCGTCGTAGTAGTGCAGCGTCCGGGTAGTAACGCCAGTCAGTTTGGAAAGTTGTTTTACTGTGAGCATGGGCGCATCGTGAACGCTGACGTGGCGTGAGGGTCAAGCGCAAATTATATAAAAAAGTCCTTGAACTCTTCCGTAAACCGGTTAAGATATATCTCATTAAGTTATATCTTAACTTGTTATATCGTAAGGAGAGACAAATGTTTAGATTTCTACATTGCCAGCATCGCCACCACGCCATGCATGGCGACCATCACCACCACCATCGCGGCGGAGGCGGGCGCGGCCGTGGGCCGAAGATGTTCGACGCCGGCGCCATGCGCTACGTCGTGCTGCACCTGATCGCTGAAAAGCCGCGCCACGGCTACGAGATCATCAAGGCGCTGGAGCAGCTGTCCGGCGGCGGCTACACGCCCAGCCCGGGCGCGATCTATCCGCTGCTGTCGATGATGCTCGACATGGGCCACGTCTCGGCCACGGCCGACGGCAACAAGAAGCTGCACACCATCACGCCCGAAGGCGAGGCTTTCCTGGCCGAGAACCGCCAGTTCGTCGACGTCATCCTGGCGCGCCTGGCCGAGCCGTCCGAAGGCCGCGTCGACCTGCGCCTGGCGATGCACGAGCTGAAGGCCGCCGTGATCGACAAGGCCCACGGCCCCGGCGCCAGCGACCAGCGCGCCGCGCAGATCCGCGCTATCCTGCAGCGTGCGGTCGACGACGTGCGGCAGCTGGACTAATCCAACCCTACCAATCAGATGACAACAATAACCCACCCCCTGCCGCCGGCGCGCGAGCGCATCGTGCTCTGGCTGCTGGCGCTGACCCAGTTCACCGTCATCATGGATTTCATGGTGATGATGCCGCTGGCGCCGCAGCTGATGCGCGCATTCTCCATCACGCCGGCGGCCGTGTCCGGCGCGGTGTCGGCCTATGCCTGGTGCGCCGGCCTGTCCGGCCTGCTGGCCTCTATGTACATCGACCGCTTCGACCGCAAGCGCCTGCTGCTGGCGATGTTCGCGCTGTTCACGCTGTCCAACCTGGCCTGCGCGGTCGCTCCCAACTTCCACGTGCTGGTGCTGTCGCGCGCCTTCGCCGGCCTGACCGGCGGCGTGCTGGGCTCGATCATCATGGCCATCATCGGCGACCTGATCCCGGTCGAGCGCCGTGGCGCCGCCACCGGCGTCGTGATGACCTCGTTCAGCCTGGCCGCGGTGGCCGGCGTGCCGACCGGCGTGATGCTGGCCGCGCACTACGGCTGGGCCTCGCCGTTCTATTTGCTGGTGGTGTTTTCGCTGCTGATCTGGGGCGGCGCCTGGCGCGTGCTGCCGTCGCTGGGCGGCCACCTGACTGCGCGTCCGGTGCCGCTGTCCGAGGTGCTGCCCAACCTGATCGGCCTGTACCGCGTGGGCGGCCATCTGAAAGCCTTCCTGCTGTCGGGCGTGAACATGATGACGGGCATGCTGGTGATTCCCTTCATCTCGCCCATGCTGGTCGAGAACATCGGCGTGCAGCCGGCGGAGATCACCTGGGTCTACCTGGCCGGCGGCGTGGCCACGCTGTTCAGCGCGCGCATGATAGGCAAGTGGTCGGACCGTTCCGGCGCGCAGCGCGTGTACCGCTACATCGCGCTGTTCTCCATCCTGCCCATCATGTTCATGACGCACATGCCGGTGATCCCGCTGGCGGCGGTGATGCTGTTTTTCCCGTTCTTCATGATGGCCATCTCGGGCCGCAACATCCCGATGCAGGCGCTGATGACGACGGTGCCGGAGCCGGCCCGGCGCGGCGCCTTCCTCAGCTCGAATTCGGCGATCCAGCAGGTGGGCAGCGGCGTCGGCGCGCTGGTGGGCGGGTGGATGTTGCACACCGACGCGGCCGGCCATATCGCCGGCTACGGCCTGAACGGCTGGATCGCCGCCGGGCTGACGCTGTTCTCGGTGCTGTGGGTGGGGCAGGTGGGCGCGGCCGCGAAGGCGGCGCCGGTGGTGGAGCGGAAGCTGGCTTAACCGTCGATGCCGGTGCGCTTGGCCGGGTGTTTTTCACGGCGCCAGCGCGCCAGGCTGATCACCTCGTCGGTGCTGGCGTCTTCCACCAGGATTTCGTCGTCGCTGGATGAGACCAGGAAGCTCTCCCAGCGCTGCGCCGCGTCGCTGCTGTTTTCCACAAAGCTGAACTGCCAGTAGCTCTTGCCGTTCAACATGCGCGGGGCCGGGTCGTATTCGATCAGGGCGCCGTGCGATTTGCCGCCGGAAGTCTTCTCGACGATGGCCGACCAGGCTTGCAATTCCGGCAGCGCCATCAGCGCCGCCGCGGCCTGTTCCTTGCTGCGTACGTGCTTGGCTTCGGCCGGGGCGGACGCCGCCGCGCTGGCGGCCGCACGCGGCGTCACCGCGACCGGCGCGGCGCTCGTTGCCGAGGCCGAACTGCTGGCGCTGGCCGAGTGCTTGGCCGGGGCCGGCATGACCTGGGATTCGGCCGGCGTCATGGCGGAAAAATAGACACCCCCGCCCAGCAGCAGCGCACCGGCGGCGGCGCCTGCAATGAACAGATTTCGGGTGGACGGGGTGCGAGATTCCATATACATGCATGCCTGGATTGTTTGTTGCGGTCATACTAAACCAAAGGCATCCAAGGGGCAACTTTTACCAGCCTCGACAGGGGCTTGCCTATACCATTTTGGTATTAGTCCAGCGAGATAATTCATTGGAGCCGGGGCGGCCTTTTTCGTACCATGTTGGCAGCGTCAGCAAAGGGATCGCATAGTGGACAAAAAAATACTGGGAGTGGACTGGGGCACGAGCAATCGGCGCGCCTATCTGGTCGATCAACACGGCGCCTGCCTGGCCGAACACGAGGACGGCCTGGGCATGCTGGCCGTCGGCGGACGCGAGCGTTTCAGCGGCGCGCTGTCCGGCCTGCTGGAAACCATGGGCGTGGGCGGCGAGGTGCCGGTGATCATGTCCGGCATGGTCGGCAGCGCCTCCGGCTGGCAGGAAGTGCCTTACCTGGACAGTTCCGTGCCGCTGACGGAGCTGCCCGCCCACCTGGCGCCGGTGGCCGACGCCGACTGGGCCGGCCGCTGCCGCATCGTGCCCGGCTATTGCCACCGTGACGGCGCTTCCGTCGACGTCATGCGCGGCGAGGAAACCCAGTTGCTGGGCGCGGTGGCGCTCGGCCATCGCGACGGCTGGCTGGTGCTGCCCGGCACCCATAGCAAATGGGTGCTGCTGCGCGACGGCTTGATCCAGTCGATGTCCACCTACATGACCGGCGAACTGTTCGCCATGCTGTCGGCCGGCGGCACCTTGTCGTCGATGATGGGCGGCGACGCTTCCGATGTCGAGGGCTATGCCATCGGCCTGGCCCAGGCCCGCCGCAACGAGCCGCTGTCGAACACGCTGTTCCGCGTGCGCGCCGGCGTGGTCTCGCGCAGCGCCCCGGCGGCGCAGGCGCCGGCTGTGGTCAGCGGCCTGCTGATCGGCGCCGAATTCGCCGCCGCCACCCGCGCGCTGGAAGCCAGCGGCGGCGCGGCCAACATCACCGTCATCGGCTCGCCGGCGCTGGCCGTGCGCTACGCGGTGGCCGCCGATCACTTCGGCCTGCGCTGCGACGTGCTCGACCCGCATCGCGTGTACTGCACCGCGATCTCCCAATTCTTCCCACAGGCTTGATCATGACTCCATCCCATCCCACCATTCCCCTGGTCGCCATCCTGCGCGGCCTGCAGCCTGCGGAGGCGGTCGCGGTCGGCAAGGTGCTGCACCAGGCCGGCTTCCGCGCGCTGGAGGTGCCGCTCAACCGTCCCGGCGCGCTCGAATGCATCGCCGCGCTGGTCAAGGAGCAGCTGCCGGATACGCTGGTCGGCGGCGGCACCATGCTCAACGTCGGCCACGTCGAGGCCGTGTATGAGGCGGGCGGACGCCTGCTGGTTTCGCCGAACTGCAATCCGGCCGCCATCCGCCGCGCTGCCGACCTGGGCATGTACTGCGCGCCCGGCGTCGCCACGCCGACCGAAGCCTTCGCCGCGCTGGACGCCGGCGCCCACGCGCTCAAGCTGTTCCCGGCCGATATGGTCGGCCACAACGGCCTGAAGGCGTTCAACAGCGTGATCCCGGCCGGCACGCCGATGTGGCCGGTCGGCGGCATCACGCCCGACAATATGGAAGGCTGGGTGCGCGCCGGCGCCACCGGCTTCGGCATCGGCGGCCAGCTGTACACGCCGGGCGTCAGCCTCGACGAACTGGGCCAACGCGCCGCCGCCTATGTGGCCAAGTGGCGCGCTTTGACCGCGGTTTGACCGTATGATGGTGGATTCCACACAGGGAGCGAAATTGATGAGCAAGCATGAAGTGCAATGTATCTGGGAAGCCGGCGCGCAGCTGGGCGAAGGTCCGTCGTGGGTGGCGGAGCAAAACCGGCTGTATTTCGTCGACCTGAAGAACCAGATCCTGCACGCGCTGGACGCCGGCAGCGGCCAGCGCCACAGCTGGGCCATGCCCGACTACATCTGCTGGCTGATCGCGCGCCGCGACGGCGACGGCTTCATGGCCGGCCTGCGCGACGGCATCGTCCGCCTGTGGCTGGAACCCGAAGTGCGCATCGAATACCTGGCGCGTCCGTTCCCGGCCGGCAGCGCCCTGCGCATGAACGACGCCAAGGCCGACAGCGCCGGCCGCATCTGGGCCGGCTCCATGCACAACACCGATTACGCCCAGGCCATCGGCCAGCTGTTCCGGCTCGACACCGACCTGTCGCTGACGGTGGCGGACCAGGACTACCACATCTGCAACGGCCCGGCCTTCAGCCTGGACGGCGCCACCATGTACCACACCGACAGCTATGAGGACCGCACCTACGCCTATCCGCTGGCGGCCGACGGCACGCTGGGCGAGCCCCGCCTGTGGCGCGAATTCGGCGGCGGCCAAGGTTCGCCGGACGGCATGACGGTCGACAGCGAAGGCTGCGTCTGGATCGCGCAGTGGGGCGGCGCCCGCGTCTGCCGCTACTCGGCCGATGGCGAGCTGCTGGACACGATCCACGTACCGGCGCGCAATCCCGCCTCGTGCACCTTCGGCGGCGCAGACTTGAAGACGCTGTACATCACCACCGCGCGCGAGGACAACACGCCGGAGCAGCTTAAAGAATTCCCGCTGACCGGCGCGCTGTTCGCCGTGCGGCTGGACGTGGCCGGCGTGCCGGCCGCGCGCTTCGGCTAGAGCCTCATTGTCATTTAGTTTTTCCAGATGCCGCGCGACGCGGCGGGGGGAGGTGCGCACGCGTGGTCGGTTGTGAGTGGCATTCAAACTATAAAAACTGGAGACAAACAAAATGAGATTCAAGCATTTGCTGTTCGCGTTCTGCGGCCTGGCGCTCAGCCTGGCCGCGCAGTCCGCGACTTTCGCCAATGGCGCCGATGTCGGCTGGGTCAGCCAGCAGGAGTCGAGCGGCTATTCGTTCTACAACAGCAGCGGCGTCAAGACGGATCCCTTCGTGCTGCTGAAGAACCTGCAGGTCAACGCGATCCGCCTGCGCGTGTGGGTCAACCCCAGCGGCGGCTGGAACGACGGCGCGGACGTGCTGTACAAGGCCAAGCGCGCCGCCGCGCAAGGCCAGCGCATCCTGATCGACTTCCACTACAGCGACAGCTGGGCCGATCCAGGCCAGCAGACCAAGCCGGCCGCCTGGGCCAACCACACGCTGGCGCAGCTGAACAACGACGTCTACAGCCACACCCAGGGCATCCTCAACTACCTGAAGACCAACGGCATCACGGTCGAGTGGGTACAGGTCGGCAACGAGATCAACAGCGGCATGCTGTGGCCGGAAGGGAAGACCACCAGCTTCGCCAACCTGGCCGGGCTGATCAACAGCGGCTACAACGCCACCAAGGCGGTCTATCCGAACGCCAAGGTGATCGTGCACCTGGCCAACGGCTACGACAACGCCGTGTTCCGCTGGTTCTTCGACGGCGTGAAGGGCGCGGGCGCCAAGTGGGACGTGATCGGCATGTCGCACTATCCGCCGGCGTCGGACTGGGCCAACTACAACAACAAGATCTCGGCCAATATGTGGGACATGGTGTCGCGCTACGCCAGGCCGGTGATGGTGACCGAAGTGGGCATGGACTGGACCCAGGCGGCCACCAGCAAATCGATGCTGGCAGATTTGCTGACCAAGACCAAGGCGCTGGGCTCGAACGGGCTGGGCGTGTTCTACTGGGAGCCGCAGGCCTATCCGGGCTGGCAGGGCTACACGATGGGCGCGCTTGACGCGAGCGGCAAATTCACCATCGCGCTCGATCCGTTTTAAGCGATGAATGCAGGGAGCGGCGGGCCGCTCCCTGTTAAAATCCGGGACTCGTTATCAATGGTCCCATCATGCAGAAACCGGTCATCCGCTATTTACACCTCACTCCCGACAGCGATCTTCCCGCGCTGGAAGGCCTGTCGCATTTCAAAGCCGTGCTGGTTGTCGAGGCCGACGTGGCGGAGATGACGATGTGGGAAACCAGCCGCTGGCTGGTGGAGTCCGGCTGCGCGCTGGCGCTCGCGTGGGGCAAGGAGTGCGAAGCCTGGCGCGAAGCGATCGAAGACGCCAGCCTGGAAGCCGTCAACTACGAAGACGTGGCGGACGAGCAGCTGCTGATCACCACCGCGCACGAGGACGAAGATCTGAGCGAAGCGTTCTGGTTCGCCCGCCACCGCGCCGTGCACCCCGCGCACGACCTGCGCGAAACGCTAATCCTGCACATCGCCGAACAACCGCGCCGCGAAGAACTGGAAGCCGAGTACCGCGACGCCTGAACAGGCCGGCGCACCTTTGACAGGAATCAGTCCGTGCCTGGCTGTCACATGCTACACCTGCTGTTGAGGCATTGTGGAGATTGATGGCGGAGGTACTGGCATGAACGACAAAGGCATCTATTATTCATGCTCCACATGGATCGCGTACGAAATCTGCCAGTGGTTCTACGGCGAGGTTCATCATGCCTGGTGCACGCCTTACTTCGATCCGCCGTCGAGACTAAATCGTTATAACTCGATACCACCAAGCTCCAATCCACGTGCTCTATATTGGAGCCTCATGAGGGATGTGGATGCGTTGGATTTTCATTCGGCCAGGATAGATAACGTGAGGCTTGGTCTTCAACGTGGCGCCGACAGTCGACGCAAGACCGGTATGATCGACAAGTATCAGTTCAAGGAAATTCAAGAAATGCTGAGCCTGGCCCAACCGGCCAACTTTCGGCCGCTGATGTTTGTGATTCCGGGGGCACCAGTTACCGCCATGCTTAAACGGGTGCCGGTTGCAAGGCGGGCCAGCCTGCTTTCGGAGGAATATATCATCGATAATTTGCCAAGATGTCTCTTTGATGCAATTGAACTTTGAATCGGAAGCTAGTCATGGACATTCTGACCTATATTGAATCCGTAAGCGAAGAGACCGCTATAGCCGTCACTTATTATTGCGCTCGAGCCTTGGAGCAGGCGGGACTGCCTGAAGAGCAGCAGCACGATATTTTTTTCGATGGCTCATCTGACCCAGCGACGCCGGAAAGCATCGAGCTTACCCAAACCATCTTGGCCGCCATTGAAGAAGCGGAGCATAAGCGTATTGACGATCTGGACCGGAAGACCGCCGAAGCCTATATCCGCAACGCTGCCGATGCGATGGATACGCTGATCGAGCGCATGGAAGGCTACGACGAGGCCCGGGGCAAGGAATTGCTGCGGCAAATGGAAGCCGCATCGCTGATCTCGTTGTAGCCACCAACGCGCTTACTGCTTGACCAGCTCCACCCGCCGGTTCTTTTCGCGTCCGGCTTCGGCATCGTTCGACGCCGCCGGCGCGTACGAGGCCACGCCCTTGGCGCTCAGCCGTTTGGCGTCGACCTTGTAATCGGCCGCCAGCACCTTGATCACCGATTCCGCCCGCTTCTGCGACAGCTCCAGGTTGTGCGTCAGCGCGCCCTGGTTGTCGGTGTGGCCGACCACGTACAGCTTCAGCTTGGCGTCCTGCTGCAACAGCTTGGCCATCTCGGCCAGCGCGGCCTTGGACTCGGGCTTGACGTCGGTCTTGTCGGTGTCGAAGAAGACGCCGTACACGGCCACCTTGCCGTCGGCCGCGATGCCCTTGGCCATGTCGGCCGCGTTCATATTGGCCGATACCTTGCCGCCCTCCATCGCCTTGGCCTCGACGATCTCGACGTAGATGCCGCCCAGCTTGTCCTGCACCGGCGCGACCGAATACACCGCTACGTGGACCAGCGACCCATCCGGGCGCGTGCCTTTGGCCAGCAGGTATCGTTCATCGTCGCGGCCGTAGTTGAATGGATCCGAGCTCGCCTCAGCACCCTGGATGAAATGATTGCCGACGCGCTTATCAAGGAAGAACTCGCCGAAGCCCCTGCCGCAGTTTTCCTTGGCGCAGGCGAACACCGTCTTCAAGCCGGCCTTGTCCAGCGCCGCCTGGTAGTTGCGCATCACCTCCAGCGAAGAGCGTTCGCGCGGGAAGTTGTAGGCCATGCGGGTGTACTTGCCCTCCAACTGCAGCGCGTTCTCGAACGCCATCTGGCCGCCCTTGTTCTCGATGCGTTTACCGGCCGGCAGCATCACCTCGTCGAATTCCTTGAGGCCGTAGCCGACCATCTTCGACCCTTCAAAGCGCGACAGCAGCGGATGGTCCTTGCCGCCCTTGACCGTGTCCTGCGCCGGCATCTGGGCGTGGGCGGCGGCGCAAAGCAGCAGTGGAAGTAGGCGGTAGGCGCGCATGGAAGTCCCATCTGAAGAAAGTTGAAGAACATCGATTGTAGGGAGTGATTGTCTTTGAATCAACGTTAACTTTTCAATCGAATCGGCCTCATGGTGACAATTGATGTATTTTCCACCTTGCGTAAATGATATTCTTTTCAGCAAGTTTAAAATTCGTGGAGATCAGATGAGTCAATTCAAAGTAACAGCGTTGATGCTGGCAATGTTGGTGGCCGGTTGCGGCGGGGGCGGCGGCTCGACGGCGACAACGCCGCCGGCGACGCAAAAATCGGCCCTCATTTCGGGCAGCGCGACTGGCCTGTCGGCCAGCTCCACCCTGCTGTTGGTCAACAACGGCGCGGAGACCATCGCCGTCAAGGGCAATGGCACTTTCAAGTTCACCTACCCGGTGGCTTCCGGCGCGCCGTACAGCGTCGCAAAGTTCGCCGACCCGAACGGCGCCTCCTGCACCGTCGCCAACGGATCGGGCACGATCGCCCAGGATGCGGTCGATATCAGCAATGTCGCCGTGACCTGCCAGCCTGCCGTCATCGGCTTGTTGCACTACTACGTGGGGGTAACCGTATCGGGACTGGCGGTCGGCAACACCGTCAGTTTCAGCGATGGCCGGGGCAACACTTTGAAAGCCAGCGCCAACGGCCTGGCCGTGTTCGCCGGATCGTATTCGCCGCTGGAACTGCACGGCGCCAGTTATGCCGTCACGGTATCGGCCAACCCGACGGGACAGGTTTGCACCCTGACGAACAACACCGGCAGCAATGAACTCACCAGCTTCGTCGACTTCATCAACGTCACCGCGCTCTGCAAATAGGGCCTCCCGTATGTGTGAGTCTGCCTGGCGTCAGCGATATTCCTTGGTGTGCCAGATGCGCAAAATATAGATCACAGAACCTTTGATCTCGTAACGGATTTCATAGCGTTTAACCAGAATGCGGCGAACTTCGCGCAGACCGAACTCGTGCAGGCGCTCACCGATGTGCGGATTGGTGAGCAGGTTTTCGGGAGTCGCCGCTAGCGCATCGATGATCCGGCTGGCAGCTTGCGCATCTTTCTGGCTCAAGAACTCATGAAGCCGCTCCAAGTCGGACAAAGCTTTGCTTGTCCAACGCAGTTTCATTATTTTGGCAGCGGCAATTGGCTTGGGCCGGCAAGGCTCTTGGCCCATGCCTTGACATCATCATGATCTACAAACCTGTCGGCGTCGACATCTTCGAGGGCTTCCAGCGTCAGGAGTGTGCGTGCATTCGGCTGGGCGTCTGGAATTTGATGGTTTTTTATTTCCTGGAGCAGGGCTTGCAGCAAAATCTTCTTGTCGGATAAGCTCAACGACCTGATGCTCTCTGCGAGTTCACTGACTGTTATGGACATGGCCTGCTCCCGAGGATTCTATCGGCTACTTTATTGTAGACCCTGGCGACCGCTGTAAGTTCATTCAATAGTCAAATAAAAAAGCCAGCCTCCGAAGAGGCTGGCTTTTCTGTGCAGCGAGGCTTATGCCGGCAATTACATCATGCCGTCCATGCCACCCATGCCGCCCATGCCACCCATACCGCCCATGCCGCCGGCTGGTTTGTCTTCGGTGACTTCAGCGATCATGCAGTCGGTGGTCAGCATCAGGCCAGCGATCGAAGCTGCGTTTTGCAGTGCCGAACGGGTGACTTTGGCTGGGTCCAGAACGCCCATTTCAACCATGTCGCCGTAGGTGCCGTTGGCGGCGTTGTAACCGTAGTTACCTTTGCCAGCCAGAACCGCAGCAACCACCACCGACGCTTCTTCGCCGGCGTTTTGCACGATCATGCGCAGTGGCTCTTCCATCGCGCGCAGAACGATCTTGATGCCAGCTTCCTGGTCAGGATTGTCGCCTTTGACGTTCAGAGCGGCACGAGCGCGCAGCAGGGCTACGCCGCCGCCTGGCACGATGCCTTCTTCCACGGCAGCGCGGGTAGCGTGCAGTGCATCTTCAACGCGGGCTTTCTTCTCTTTCATTTCGACTTCGGTGGCTGCGCCAACCTTGATCACGGCAACGCCGCCGGCCAGCTTGGCCACGCGCTCTTGCAGTTTTTCACGGTCGTAGTCCGAGGTCGCTTCTTCGATCTGCACGCGGATCTGCTTGACGCGGCCTTCGATGCCTTCAGCGCGGCCAGCACCGTCGATGACGATGGTGTTTTCCTTGCCGACTTCGATACGCTTGGCCTGGCCCAGTTCTTCCAGGGTGATTTTTTCCAGGGTCATGCCGACTTCTTCAGCAACCACTTGGCCGCCGGTCAGGATCGCGATGTCTTCCAGCATGGCCTTGCGACGGTCGCCGAAGCCTGGGGCCTTGACTGCGCAGGTTTTCAGGATGCCGCGGATGTTGTTCACAACCAGGGTCGCCAGTGCTTCGCCTTCGATGTCTTCTGCGATGATCAGCAGTGGACGGCCGGCCTTGGCGACTTGTTCCAGTACCGGCAGCAGGTCACGGATGTTGGAGATCTTCTTGTCGCACAGCAGGACGAATGGATTGTCCAGGATCGCGACTTGCTTCTCTTGGTTGTTGATGAAGTATGGCGACAGGTAGCCGCGGTCGAACTGCATACCTTCAACGATGTCCAGCTCGTCGTTCAGCGACTTGCCGTCTTCCACGGTGATGACGCCTTCCTTGCCGACTTTTTCCATCGCTTCAGCGATGCGGTCGCCGATCGACGAATCCGAGTTGGCGGAGATCGAACCAACCTGGGCGATTTCCTTGGTGGTGGTGCATGGACGGGCGATGATGGCGATCTGCTCGACGGTGGCAGCAACTGCCTTGTCGATGCCGCGCTTCAGGTCCATTGGGTTCATGCCGGCGGCAACGAACTTCATGCCTTCGCGAACGATGGCTTGTGCCAGCACGGTCGCGGTAGTGGTGCCGTCGCCGGCGTTGTCGCTGGTGCGGGAAGCGACTTCCTTGACCATTTGCGCGCCCATGTTCTGCAGCTTGTCTTTCAGTTCGACTTCCTTGGCGACCGACACGCCGTCCTTGGTGACGGTCGGGGCGCCGAACGAGCGCTCCAGCACAACGTTGCGGCCTTTAGGGCCCAGGGTGACTTTGACTGCGTTGGCCAGGACGTTGACGCCTTCAACCATCTTGGCGCGCGCTGCGTCGCCGAAAATTACTTCTTTAGCTGCCATGTTGTTTCTCCAGAATTAGGTGAGTACTAGTGCAAACGTGCGTGTCAATTATTTGACGACGATTGCCATGATGTCTTCTTCGCGCATGACCATCAGTTCCTGGCCGTCGACCTTGACGGTTTGGCCGGCGTATTTGCCGAACAGGACGCGGTCGCCTACTTTGACGTCCAGCGGACGGACTTTGCCATCTTCCAGAATCTTGCCATTGCCGACGGCGAGCACTTCGCCTTGATCCGGTTTTTCAGCAGCCGCATCAGGGATGATCAGGCCGGACGCAGTTTTGGTTTCCTGGTCGAGGCGTTTGACGATTACGCGATCGTTCAAAGGGCGAAGGTTCATACAAAACTCCTTAAATTAACAATGGAACAGTTTGTTGCCACACCAATAAGCTTGCTGTGGCGGAAAGTTTGGCCGAGAGCGCTGTTAGCACTCCCTTGGAACGAGTGCCAATTATAGGGACGACACTGCTGTATTTCAAGACGCAACACTTGCGCGTGCACAAATAAGCACAAAAATGATGTTGATACGTCCCCAAAAAGGAATGTTTACTTATTTGGTATAGAAGTTGACAACGTCTATACAAGCTCCTAATATTGCAATGCTGCAAATAGAGACTGTATGAGATTTTTCAATATTCTTTTTAAGGACTATGGAAATGGCAGATCAAAAAGAGGCAAAACTGTTCGCTTTCAAACTGGCTGCGAAACAGGAGAACAAGCCTGCAGAGCAATGGAAAGTCCGCGACGGCGTTGCCGTGGCTGGCTGCACCGGTCCGGTTGATTTCGACAACTACCGCGACTACAACGAATTCACGCATCGTGGCGACAAGGGCATCTACTGCTAAGTACTGGCCCGCCAACGAAAGCCTTGCTCCAGCAGCAAGGCTTTTTTGTTTTACGCCCAGTCGCGGAGTACTCGATGAGCAAGACGATTTTAATTATCAGCAATAGCCAGGATTTGCATGCCGACCTGGTCGCCGCCAGGCTCACGGCCGGCGGGCACCCGCTGTTCCGGCTGGACCTGGACCACTTCCCGCGCGACTTCCAGACCTGCCAATGGCACGCCGGCGGCGCGCTGCACAACAAGATACGCCGCCGTGGCGACGAGCCCTGGCTCGACCTGGCCGAGGTGGGCGCGGTCTGGATACGCAAGCCGGGCGAATTCACCTTCCTCAGCGACGAGCTGGCGCCGCAGGAACTGGCCTACGCCAGGCAGGAGGCGGAGCACGCCTTGTTCAGCCTGCTCTACACGCTGGATTGCTACTGGGTCAGCCACCCGCTGGCGCTGCGCGGCGCGCAGTGGAAGGGCGAGCAGCTCAAGCGCGCCGCCCGCATGGGCTTCCTGGTGCCGGACTCGCTGACCACCAACGCGCCGGATGAAGTGCTGGCCTTCAAGCACGGCCTGGCCGGCGACATGATCTTCAAGTCGCTGTCGGACCCGATGCTGGCCGGCGGCGAGCTGGAGCCGGAGCAGCGCAGCAATGGCGGCCTCGGCACCACTATCGTCGACGACGACATGCTGCGCAACGTCGAGGCGGTCGGCCAGTTGCATTGCCACTTCCAGCGCTACATACCCAAGCAATACGAGCTGCGGGTGACGGTGATCGGCGAGCGCGTGTTCGCCGCCAAAATCCACAGCCAGGACGACGCCCGCACCGCCGTCGATTCGCGCGATATGTCGGCGCCGATCTGCTACGAGGCGGCGCAGCTGCCCGACGAGCTGCGGCGTCGCTGCGTGGCCTTCGTGCGCAGCTACGACTTGCACTACGGCGCGCTGGACCTGATCGTCACACCCGGCGGCGAGGTGGTGTTCCTGGAAAATAATCCCGCGGGCCAGTTCCTGTATATCGAACAATTGATACCGGAGTTCAGGATGATCGACGCCATGGCCGACACGCTGGTGGAGGGCGCGCTATGCCACTAGACCACACCGCGCTCGCCAACCGCATTCGCGAACTGGAGGCCGTGCGCGACAGCCGCGTGCTGGTGCTGGCCGCGTCCCAGCTGGAGATGGAGCTGCTGCCGGCGCTGTACGAACAGTGCCGCGACCTGGCCCCCGCGCGGCGGCTGGACGTGGTGCTGCACGGACGCGGCGGCGTGGTGCAGGCCGCGCGCCGCATCGCGTTGCTGCTGCGCGCGCAGGCCGACCAGCTGTGCTTCATCGTTCCCTACCATTGCGAATCCGCCGCCACGCTGCTGACCTTGTGCGGCGACGAGATCATCGCCGGCCCGCTGGCGCTGTTCTCGCCCATCGATCCGCTGCTCAACGGCGCCGACGGCACGGCGTTCTCCGGCCTCGACATCCAATGCCTCGGCGACATGGCGCAGCAATGGTTCGGCGTGCCGGCCGACGAGGCGCGGCAGCAGGCGCTGGCGCTGTTGGGCGGCAGCGTGTTCCCCGCCAGCCTGGGTGCCTTCTACCGCAGCACGCTGGAGCAGAAGCAGATCGGCGAACAGCTGCTGGCCTTCCACTTGCCCGGCGAGGACGCGGCGGTCCGCAGCCGTCTGGTCGGCCAGCTGATGACCGGCTACCACTCGCACAACTACGCGATCACGCGCGAGGAGATGGCGGCGCTGGGCCTGCGCGTGCGTGGCGATGCGGCGGTCGAACGGGAGGCGTGGGAAATATCGCGGCTGCTGCAGGGCCACATCGGCGGCGGCCAGCGCGCCAGCGAGGACGCGCCGTGGTGCGACGCGCTGTTCGCCACACGCTACGGCGCCAGCGAGCGCCGCCGGCATCCGGGTGGCCTGGCGCCGTCGTGGAACGTGGAGCGCTATCAGCGATGAGCATCGGCCAATTCCTCGGTGAGATACTGCGCTATTTCGTCGCGCTGCTGATGCTGGCCGCTGCCACCGCCAAGCTGCGCGACCTGGCCGGCTTCCGCGACAACCTGGCCAGCCTGTTCGGCATGGGGCCGGCGTTGCGCGCGGTGGCGGCGCCGGCGGTAGCGGCGGCGGAACTGGCGGTGGCCGCGCTGCTGCTTGGCGGCCTGGCGCGCATTGGCCTGCTGGCCGCGCTGCTGATGCTGGGCGTATTCACGGCGCTGATCGGGTACAAGTTCTACACGCAGAGCGTGGTCCGCTGCGGCTGCTTCGGCGAGGCCGAGCGCTCTCTGTCCGGCCTGGACCTGCTGCGCAATGTGCTGGTGATCGTCGCGATCGCCGCTGGCCTGGCGCTGCCGGCCGGGCTTGCAGCGCCGTTGCACGTTGCGGTGCTGGCGGCATCGCTGGGTTGCCTGGCCTGCGTGGTCGCCGTGCACTTCCATGAAATCGTCCACTTATTGAGCCCAAGCGATGGATAGCCAGATTCTCTACCTGACCCTGGCGCTGCTGGCCCTTGGTCTGGCGCTCAACATCAAGCTGACGCTGTCGGTGCTGCACACCACGCGGCGCGAGCGCGACACGCCCGAAGAGCTGCCGGCGGGCGCGCCGGTGCCGCAGGTGCAGGCGCGTGCGCTGCGCGGTGGCGCGGTGCATCGCATGGGGGCAGGCGGGCAGGCGGCGGCGCTGCTGTTCTTGTCGAGCAAATGCCCGAAGTGCAAGACCAAGCTGGCCGAGATCGGCAGCATGCTGGCGCCGGCCGAGCAGGCGGGGCTGGACATATGGATCGTCAGCCACGAGCCGGGCTGGCGCCTGCGCCAGTTCCTGCGAGGCTTCCCGCTGACGCGGGCGCTGCGGCTGCCGCTGCGCGAGTATCGGCTGCTCAACCCCACGCTGGCCTCGCCGGCCTACATGATGGTCAACCATGAGGGCGTGCTGGAAGCGGCCGGCATGATCGGCGACGACAACTGGCTGGACTTGCGCGCCCAGCTCGCCGACAGCGTGGCCGATAATGCCGGGACCGACGCCGATGCCGCCAACATCGCCGACAAAGCCGCGACCGCCGACAGCGCCGAGACCGACGCGAGCACCGACGGCGTGGCCGGGACCGCCAAGGCCGCCGCGCCCCCCGAGACCGCAGCGGAGGGCGCGCCATGAACTTCGAGCCACATCTCGAGCGGCTGCGCCTGATTTATCCGGTGCGGCGCCAAGTCGCGGCTGCCGTGTTCTTCATGGGCCTGGGCGTGCTGATCCAGCTGGTCTTCCCCAAGGGCGTGGCCTACTTCATCGACCACGTCCAGGAGCTGCGGCTGGAGACCATCTCCGCGCCGGTGGTCGGCCTGGGGCTGCTCTGGCTGCTGGTGCAGGCCGCCGCGTCGACGCTGCGCTACTACTATTTCGAACTGGCCGGACACCTGATCATCAACGGCGTCCGCCGCCGCCTGTTCGACGTGCTGATCAACCAGCCGGTATCCTTCTTCGACCGCCACCACGTCGGCGAGATCACCAGCCGCCTGAGCGGGGACGTGCAGTCGCTGCACCAGTCGCTGACCATGGGCGGCGCCAACGCGCTGCAATCGCTGTTCATGTTCGGCGGCGGCGTGGCGATGCTGCTCTACATCTCGCCGCTGCTGAGCGTGATGCTGCTGGTCTTTGTCCCGGCCAGCCTGTACTTCGGCAAGGTGTCGGGCGCGAGCCATCGCGACTACGCCAAGGCAGTGCAGGCTTGTATGGCCGACAGCAGCCGGGTCGCGCAAGAGCACTTCGCCCATGTGCGGCTGGTGCACGCGTTCAACCAGCAGGGCGGGGCGTCGGCCAGTTACGCCGAGGCTTGCCGCCGCCTGCTGGAACTGTCGATGGCCGGCACCCGGCGGCAGTCGGCGTTTCGTGCCGGCCTGTCGGTGCTGGACTTCGGCGCCTTGCTGTGCGCGCTGGGTTTGGGCGCCTACCTGATCGGCAAGCGCGCGCTGTCGGTGGGCGACCTGATGGCGTTCGTGATCTACTCCAACATCGTCACGCAGGCGGCCGGCGCGCTGAGCGAATCCTGGAACATGTGGATGCGCAGCATGGGCGCCACCGACCGCATCTTCGAGATCATGCGCACGCACCGGCCGCCGCCGGCGCCGCGTCCACAGGCGCCGATCACGGGCCGGCTTAATTTTGAGGATGTTGTGTTCAGCTATCCGGAGCGGCCTGCTGTGCGCGCGCTTGACGGCGTCGGCTTCGCCATTGCGACCGGCGAGAAGGTGGCGCTGGTGGGCGCCTCGGGCGCCGGCAAGTCCACCATCGCCGCGCTGGTGCTGGGGCATTATCAGCCGGATGGCGGGCGTCTGCTGTTCGACGGCTTGCCCGCCGCCGGGCTGGACCTGGCCGCGATCCGGCGCGGCATTGCGGTAGTGGAGCAGGAACCGTCACTGTTCTCGGGCAGCATCGCCGACAATATCGCCTTCGCCGTGCCGGAGCGGAAAGTGCCGCTGGACGAGGTGATGGCGGCCGCGCGGCTGGCCCACGCGCATGAGTTCATCCAGGCTTTTCCGCAGGGCTACGACACCGTGGTCGGCGAGCATGGTGTGCAGCTGTCAGGCGGACAGAAGCAGCGGGTTGCGATCGCCCGCGCACTGCTGCGCGATCCGGCCATCCTGATCCTGGACGAGGCGACCAGCGCGCTCGATGCCTCCAGCGAGCAGCTGGTGCAGGGCGCGCTGGACCGCCTGATGGCAGGGCGCACCACCATCATCATCGCGCACCGCTTTTCCACCATCGCCAAGGCTGACCGCATCCTGGTGCTGGAGCAGGGGAGGCTGGTGCAGCAGGGCAGCCACGAGCAGCTGGTGCGGCAGCTGGATGGCGCGTATTTCAGGCTGGTCAAGGATCAGATGTTCGCGCCCCGGCCGGAGGCGCCGCTGCCGGCTTGACGGCGCGGCGGGCCTGTCCGGCGCGGCGTCCAACCAGAGTGGCCATGACGATATGGTCGCCACGTGGACGGCCGACCGCATGCACACCTTCGCTGATTTGATCACCGCATCGATCACGGGCGGCAACGCCGGCGTGCAGTTGGTGGGCGTGGCAAGCTAAGTCAGCTCCGCGCAAGGCAAGGCTGAAGACAGGTGGCGCATGCCACCGGTCTTCAGCCTTTTTTTTTGTGGTGTAAATAAAATAATATTTATTTATTAAATTTATTTATTTGCAATACAATATGGGAGCCGAGCGACTACCAGCCTCGGCACTCTCCTCGTCTAACTCAACCAACTGAAAGTAATCACGTTTATGATGAAGAAACTAATATGCGGTGCTTTGTTGGCCGCTTGCAGCACCTTTGCCCAAGTCGCCTGTGCGGCCCCCACCGAATGGGAATTCACCTGGACTGGTTTTCAAATCAGTTACAACGGCTACTCCTACGTAGACAGCCCAGATTACCAACTAAAAGGCACGTTCGCGGGCACGGACGCCAACCACGACGGCACTTTGTCGATGAATGAGTTGAGCTCGCTGAAAATCGATTCTGTCGATTACGCAGCGTGCAGCCCGAACACCGCCACTTATAGCTGCAGCTTGGATAGTTTCTCCTTCAGCCAAGCCGGCGGCTTGGTGTTCCATGCGCAACAAACGGTGTACAGCGACCCAGTCAGTGTTCCATGGTGGACTGCGACCGTAACCGAGTATGACACCGAGTCTGGCTTCAAATGGACCGGTTTTGGTTATCAGATGCAACCAGAATATCAAGCCTTCTACTTTGATTCGTACACGACCAAAACCATCAAGCAAATCAGCGCGGTGCCGGAGCCAGAAACCTATGCAATGCTGGTGGCTGGCATGATGCTGCTGGGCGGGCTTGCGCGCCGCCGCAAGCATTCGCGCTGAGGCTTTTTACGGCGCCACGCGCAGCTGATACACGGGTATCACGCTGACGCTGCGCATGGTGGCGATTTGAGGCTGGCCCGCAAAGTCGGGCCGCGCCTCTTTTGGCAGGTAGATGGGCGCATCGGCGCGCAGCGGCAGGACGGACACGGTCAGCGGCTGGTCGAGCAGGGCGCTTGCCTGGCGCAGGCCGAACTGCCATTGATAGCCGCTGTAGTACCAGTCGTCCAGCATGCGCGTGCCCGAGTACAGGCGGCCGATGTCGCCGACGAAGTCGATCTGCAGCAGCGCGTCGTCCAATCCAAGCAGCTGCTCGCGCGGAACGTTGATCTGCCACGCACCCGCCGCTTTGAAGTTCTCCGGCAGCGGCTGTACCGCGGCTTTCGCGCCGCCGCCGATGACGATGGGCGCCGCCTCCTGCGCCGCGCGTGTCGGCGTGATGCTGGCCTTCAGGTCGCGAACAGGCAGCTCCGCTTCGAAGGCCTGGAAGATGCCGTCATTGCCCGCAGCGCGCAGGTCGACGCGCTGGCCAGCAGCAGGCTTGGTGCCCTTGCCGCTGGAAGCCGCCGCCCACGCGGGGCTGGCGGTGCTTGCCGTCGGCTTGCCGGTCAACGCGGGGTAGACGGCGAAGCGGAACTTGTTGCTGCCCGTCGAACGCATTTGCAGCGCGCCGTCGGCCACGTAGGTTTGCTGGCCGCTCAGGATCAGGCGGCGTTGGCCGCCAAGTTCCGCCACGCTCAGTTGCTGCGATTGTTCCGCCGTCAGCACCACGATGGTCAATGGCCGCTTGCCTTCGCGCTGCACGGTCAGCGCCGCGCTAGCGCCGGGCTGCACGCCGCTCACCAGCGCGCGGCCACCGGACAGCGCGACTTGCGCGCCGCCGTTGGCATGGATCTGCGGCTTCAGCGCGGCATCGAACGCCAGCTCCACCGGCACGCCTGCGTTGGCGCCAAACACCGCCACCACGCCAGCCTTGCCCTGGTCGAGCAAGGCCAAAGGCTGTGCCGTCGCGTAGGCGAGATTGACGCCGTCCAGATCAAGATTCAGCGGCCAGATGAAATAAGAACCATCGGCGATATCGACCGGCGCACTTGGCAGCGTGATCGTCTGCCCCGGCAGCTTGACCGAGAACTGCGTGCCCCGCTGCGCCGCCATCGGATACTGCCGCACGTGGTTGTTCACGAACAGGAAACCGCGATCGCCCTCGCTGCGCACCGCGAAGCGCGCTGTCTTCAAATCGTCCGGCGTGGCCGGCGAGGCATCCGGTTTGCGCACCGTCATCGGCGCCAGGCGCGAGCCGAAATCGTGCAGGAACAGATGGAAGGGACGCAGCTTCTCCAGCACCTTGCGCTGCTGGCCGTCCGGCCCAAGCGGGGCCTGGAAGTCGTAGCTGATCATGGTGGTGTCGTTATAGCCGCCACTGAGCGAGCTTTCCTCCATCGATGTGCCGCCCAGGCCAGTCGGATTGCGGCCGCCATGGAACATGTAGTAGCCCATCAGGTTCACACCGGAACCCAGCTGCACCGGCAGCATCGACGCGATATCGTCCGCGCTCACCACCGTGCGGCGGCGGTACATGAACGGCAGGCCCGCGCCGTATTCCGCGCCGAGGAAAGGCGTCACATCCTTGTCCGTCTCCGCCGTGCCGGGGGCGTGGGCCGCAGTCTGCGCACCCAGGTCGCCGCTGACGCGGGTATCGAAACGGAAGGCGTAAGTCTCCTTCGGTGGCAGCTCGCTGGTGCTAATGCCCCAGGGCTCGTCGGGATAACCGCCGAACACCGGCGTCACTTCGCCAGTGGGATAGATGGTGCCGTCCCAACCGGTGACGGTGTAGTAGGGCACATCCATGCCCGCCTTCAGCGCAAGCTTTTTCAGCGCGGCGATGTGCGACGCACCCTTGCCGGGACCATCGATGTTGTATTCGTTTTCAAGCTGGATGCCGATCACACGGCCGCCATCCTTCCACAGCTGGCCCTTGAGCTGCGCGCCGATCTGCGCGTACAGCTTCTCCACCAGCGCCATGTACTGCGGATCGTTGGAGCGGGTCGGCATGGCGTTGACCACCCAATCCGGCACGCCGCCGTAACGCACTTCCGCGTGCGCCCACGGGCCCACGCGCACCACCACATCCAGCCCGGCCTTGGCGGCCAGCTGCACGAAGCGGCGCAGGTCGCGGTTGCCCTTCCAGTCGAACTGGCCGGCCAGCTCCTCGTGATGGTTCCACATCACGTAACTGGCGACGATGTCGACGCCAGCCGCCTTCATCTTGCGCAGCTCCGCTTCCCACTGAGAGGCGGGCGTGCGGCTGTAATGGAACTCGCCCATCACCGGCAGCCACGGCGCGCCGTTGCGGATCAGGTAGCGCGCGTTGGCGCCCAGCCTGTCGCCGTTGGGCGCGACCGAACTGCCCATGCGCAGCGCCGCCGCTTTCGGCATGGGAGCCGCTGCGCTGGCGTCGATGGACAAGGTATCGGCGCCGGCGACGCCGCCCGCCAGGGCGCCAATAATCAGCGCGGCGCCCGAACGGCGGCTAAACAAATATGACATCTCGATCCTTACCACTCGGCGACGCTGCCATCCGCGTGGCGCCACACCGGATTGCGCCAGTCCGGCGCATTGAGGCTCGCCTCCAGCACGCGCGCCTCGTCCACCACCACGCCCAGGCCAGGCTTGGGCAGCGGCTTCATATAGCCGTCGGTGATGAGGAAGTCTTCCTTGTTGACGACATAGTCCAGCAGCTCGCCGCCCTTGTTGTAGTGGATGCCCATGCTCTGTTCCTGCAGCACGGCGTTGTACGACACGAAGTCCACGGCCAGGCAGGCCGCCAGCGCGACAGGGCCGAGTGGGCAGTGCGGCGCCAGCGTGATGTCGTAGGCTTCCGCCATCGAGGCGATCTTCATGCACTCGGTGATGCCGCCAGCGTGCGACAGGTCCGGCTGCGCGATCGACAGGCCGCCGGCGTGGAACACGTTCTTGAATTCGAAGCGCGAGTACATGCGCTCACCGGCCGCCAACGGAATCGAGGTGGTCGCGGCGAGGCGCGGATAGTACTCGGCCTGCTCGGCCAGCACCGGCTCCTCGACGAACAACGGACGATACGGCTCCAGCTCGCGCAGCAGCACCTTGGCCATCGGCGCGGCCACGCGGCCGTGGAAGTCCAGGCCGAATTCGATGCTGTTGCCGAAGGCGGCGCGGATCTCGGCCACGCGCTCGACCGCCTTGTCGACGGCGGCAGCGGTATCCAGCATGCCCAGTTCCTCGGTGGCGTTCATCTTGAACGTATTGAAGCCGCCTTCGCGCAGCTTGCGGATGTGCTCAATGATGTCGGAAGGACGGTCGCCGCCCACCCAGCTGTACATCTTCATGCGGTCGCGTACCAGGCCGCCCAGCAGCTCGTACACCGGCTTGCCCATGACCTTGCCCTTGATGTCCCACAGCGCCTGGTCGATACCGGCGATGGCGCTCATCGTGATCGGGCCGCCGCGATAGAAACCGGCGCGGTACATGGTTTGCCACAGGTCGTTGATGCGGGACGGGTCCTGGCCGATCAGATAAGATTCCATTTCCTGTACCGCCGTCTCCACGGTGCGCGCGCGGCCTTCGATGACCGGTTCGCCCCAGCCGACGACGCCTTCATCGGTTTCGATCTTGAGCAGCATCCAGCGCGGTGGTACACGGTAGGTCGTCAGTTTGATGATTTTCATAGGAGAGAGAGGGTAAGTTCAGGAACAGTGCTCAGTCTAAGCCTGCCCGCTAGACTGGAAATATGATTAATTCGTAAGTAGGCATATCATTATCGGATAGCTTCCCGGGCGCTGCCCAGCTATCCGATATCAGCATGGCAGCCGCCGATTTATTCATATCTGCGGCGACGGCGGGCCGCTTAGACTGGCGCGGTCACGTCATCCATCCGGAGCCCGCGCAGCATGAGTCCAACCAGTACGTCCACCGCTTCCACGACCGGCATCCTGCTGGCGCTCGCCGGCCAGGCCGGGTGCGCGCTGCGCTGGGACCCGCAGGCCGCCTGCTGGCGCTGGCCGGACCCGCAGGGCGGCCAGTTGTACGCCTGGCCGCAGCACGGCGGCAAGGCTGCCGGCGCGCGCCTGTTGGAGAACGCCGGCGTGATCGCCTGCTGCCGCTCCGGGCGCATGCTACTTGGCCAGGGCAAGCGCCTCGGCATGGTGGAGCTGACGCCCGCCGGCCAATCCGGTCAACCCGGCCGTCCGCTGCAAGCGCAGGTGCTGGCCACTATCGACGCCGCCGAGGCACGCACCGTCATCAGCGACGGCTGCACCGACCGCCACGGGAATTTCGTCTTCGGCACCGCCAATACCGGCGCAGACCAGCGGCCCATCGGTAGCTTCTATCAGTATTCGACGCGCCACGGGCTGCGCCGCCTGGCCTTGCCGGTGGTGGTCACGGCGCGCAGCATTGCCTTCAGCGTGGACGGCACGCGCATGTACTTCGCCGACGCCGCCCGGGGCGGCATCATGCAGTGCAGCTATGACGCGGAGCGCGCCAAGGTGGGCGAGATCCGCGAGTTCGCGCAGGCGCCCGAACGGGGCGCCGCCACCGTCGACAGCGCCGGCATGCTGTGGAGCGTGCAGGCCGGGGGACTGGCGCAGTACTGCGCCGACGGCCATTTGCGCCGCCGGATCGCGCTCGAGCAGGAGCAGCCGTCCGGCATGGCCTTCGGCGGCGTCGACGCGCGCCAGTTGCTGCTGCTGGGCGTGCGCGGCGGCCTGTATGGCCTGCCGCCCGCCTTGGCCGAGGAGCTGGCGCCGGGCGTGGCCGATACGCCCTTCGATGACGGCCCGGCCGCCGTCGCCGATTCCCAACGCCGGCGCCAGGGTGATTGACGCTGCAACGGCGCGCCCTTATGATGGGCGATCCAGAAAATCACCCCTATGACCGATTCAAGCTCCGACCGCTTCGTCCGCTCCCACCTGAAAACCCGCCATTTGGTGCTGCTGGTCGAATTGGGCCGGCACGGATCGATCGCGCACGCGGCGCAGGCGGCCAACTTGACCCAGCCCGGCGCGTCCAAATTATTGGGCGAGCTGGAACACGCGCTGGGCGTGCAGCTATTCGAGCGCCTGTCGCGCGGCGTCGCCCCCACCTGGTACGGCAAAGTGCTGATACGCCGCGCCGGCGCCGCGCTGGCGGAGATGGACGCCGCCCACCAGGAGGTGATGGAGCTGCTGTCCGGCCTTCGCGGGCGGGTAGGTATCGGCACCGTGCTGGCGCCGGCCACCGGCCTGGTGCCGAAGGCGATCAACCTGCTCAAGGCGCGCCACTCGCGGGTGCACGTCGCGGTCAGCATGTCCACCAGCAAAGCGCTGGTGGAGCGCCTGCGCGGCGGCGAGCTGGATCTGGTGGTGGGCCGCATCCTCGACACGGCGGCCGCCGACGAACTCAATTTCGAACCGCTGACCGACGAACCGCATCTGCTGATCGCGCGCGCCGGCCATCCGCTGGCCGGCCGCACCGACCTGCGGCTGGAAGACCTGATGGACCAGTGCTGGATACTGCCGCCGGCCGGCAGCATCCTGCGCGACCGCCTGACCGCGCTGTTCCTGTCGCATGGCCTGGAGCAGCCGGCGGAAACCGTCGAGACGCTCGACCTGCCGGTGGTCGCCAGTCTCCTGATGAGCAACGACATGGTCGTCGCGCTGCCGTCCGACGCCGTGCAACCGTATCTGGAAGCGGGCCTGATGACGATACTGCCGTTCGACCTGGGCGTGAGCATGGATTCGTTCGGCATTGTGACGCGCAAGCGACACCAGCTCTCGCCTGGCGCCGACGCCATGCTGCTCGCGCTGCGCGACGCCGCGGCCAGCATCTATCCTCACTATCGTCCTCCCGCGTAAGCGTCCTCAAGCGTGATATACGAACTTCGTATGGCCCGCGCTGAATAAGCTATTGGAAGTGCTTCTTTCGTTTCGCTAGCATCCAGTTATTCGTCCAAGTGGTAACCAGAGACGAAACCTATACAACACTGGAGATGCACATGAAGCACAAGAAATTGAGCTGGCTGATCGCCACGCTCTTCACGTCCCCTTTGCTGGTCCAACAGGCATTTGCGCAGGAAGCCGCAGGCGATATCCAGCAAGTGAACGTGACCGGTATCCGCGCCTCGGTGCGCAACGCGCTGGCCGCCAAGGAAGCGTCGAACAGCATCGTTGAAGTCATCGCGTCGGAAGACATCGGCAAGCTGCCCGACACCACCATCGCCGAATCGCTGGCGCGCCTGCCGGGCATGTCGTCCGGCCTCGATCGCGGCAACGCCAGCCAGATCATCGCGCGCGGCATGGGTCCACGCTTCATCGGCGCCACGCTGAATGGCCGCGAGCTGGCCTCGTCGGAGCCTAACCGCGCCGTGCGTTTCGAGCAGTTCCCATCGGAGTCGCTGAGCGGCGCCACCATCTACAAGACGCAGAACGCCGAGTTGGCGGAGGGCGGCATCGCCACCTCCATCGACCTGCAAACCGTCTCGCCGCTGAAGTACTCGGGCCGCCAGGTATCGCTGAAGGCGGACGCGCTGTACTACGCGCTGGCCAAGGACATCGCCGGCGCCGACAAGACCGCGCCGCGTCTCGGTGGTGTCTACATCGACCAGTTCAACAACAAGACGCTGGGCGTGGCGCTGGCCTTCAGCTACCAGGACCAGCCTTCGGTGCAGAAGAATATCCGTCACTGGGGCTTCAACGAGGACCACTCGGCTGACCTGAACGGCGACGGCAAGGTCGATAAGACGCCATGGGGCTTCCAGGACGACGTCCGTCACGGCAAGGACAAGCGCACCAGCGTGCTGGCCAAGGCCGAGTGGAAGCCGAACAAGGATGTGCTGATCACCGCCGACAGCTACTACGCCAAGACCGCGATCGACGAGTCGCAACTGCAGCACTGGACCGGGGACATGGGGAACTGGGACGGCGGCCACTCCGGCAACTTCAGCAACCTCGATATCCGCAACGGCTATGTGGCCGGCGGCACCGTCAACTGGGTCAACGTCATCAACAACGACGCCCGCTGGATCCAGGATAACAGCGTCGCCGCCAGCGGCTTGAACGCCAAGTTCAACGCCGGCGACTGGAAGGTGGAGTCGGACCTGTCGACCTCGCACGCGATGCGCTCCAGCCAGTGGCGCGACCTGCGCCAGACGTCGAAAAACAGCACCACCATTAACTGGTCCTTCACGGGCGACGAGCGCCAGAGCTACGACTTCGGTGGCCTGGACACCGGCAACCCGGCCAATTTCGCCGCGCCCACGCTGTATGTCGACACCGACGGCCATGTCAAGGATCTGCTGAACGCCGTGTCGTTGAGCGCCTCGCGCCCGATCGAGAACAGCATCATCAGCCGCCTGAAGGTCGGCGTGCGCGCCACCGACCGCGAGAAGAGCTATCGCCAGACTACCTGGCAGCTGAATTCGACGGCGGCGATTCCCGACTCGGCCTACCAGACGGTCAACGTCAGCGGCTTCCCTTCGTATATCGCGTTGAAAGACTTCGGTGCGTCGACCGCCGCCGCCTTTGGCCCCAACGCCTTTAATCCCGAGGGCCAGGTACGCGAGGACTGGCAAATCCGGAACGATGCCTTGTCCGGCTGGAAGGTCAAGGAGCGCAGCACCTCGGCCTTCGTGCAGGGTGACCTGGACGGCGAAGCCTTCGGCAAGACCTATCGCGGCAACGTCGGCGTGCGCCTGGTGCACACCACGCAGACCGGCTACGGCGCGCAGTCGCTGAATGGCGATGCGGTGACGGCGGTGGAAGGCGGCACCTCCTACAACGAGATCCTGCCTAGCCTGAACCTGATCTTCAACATGGACGAGGCCCAGGAGCGTCAGGTGCGCTTCAGCGTGGCGCGCGCCATGTCGCGGGCGCCGCTGGACGAGATGCGCGCCTCGCGCAACCTGAACGTGGTAACGGGTTCCACGCAGCCGGTCACCGGCAGCGCCGGCAATCCAGAACTGAAGCCGATGATGGCCAACCAGGTCGACCTGGCGTATCAGTGGTACTTCAGCAAAGGCTCGCTGCTGTCGGCCGGCGCGTTCTACAAGAAGGTATCGCGCTACATCGCCATCACCAGCGACTCGACCACAGTCAACGGCCGTCCAGCCACCATTACCCGTTCGGTCAACGGCGACGGCGGCGACATCCGCGGCGTGGAGCTGGTGTACCAGCAGGCCTTTACTTCGCTGCCTGCGCCGTTCGATGGCCTGGGCATCGCCAGCAACTACGCCTACACCACCAGCAACATCCACGAGAAAACGCCAAGCGTGAATCCTTATCCGATCGAAGGTCTGATGAAGAGCAACGGCGGCGTGACGCTGTGGTACGAGAAGGCCGGCTACGAGGCGCGCATCTCGGCCAACTACCACAGTGCTTTCGTGCGTAATCCAACTTGGGGCGCCGGCCAGTTGATCATGAACGAAGCCGAAACCTATCTGACGCTGAACCTGGCCAAGCAGCTGACGCCGAACGTGCAACTGCGCTTCGGCATCGACAACCTGACCAACCAGAAGGCCGTCTACACCAGCGCGAACATCCCGGTACAGCAGGAGGTCACCGAATTCGGCCGCCGCTTCAACCTGGGCCTGTCGTTCAAGATGTAATCAGTTTTTTGTCGTGGCTTTGACGGAGCGGTGCGTGATGGCGCTGCTCCGTTTTTTTCATCAAGGGGGGCGCGAATTGAAATCGACCATATTCAACTGGCGGCGGCTGTGTTCCGCCGTTCTTCTGCTGACGGCCTGCGTGGCCGCTCATGCTGTTCCTGGCGCGTCGGCGGGGCGCGAGCGGCTATCGCTGGACCGCGGCTGGCTGTTCCACCTGGGCGACATCGTCCAGCCGCCGATCAAGGGGCACGGCGAATCCTACGGCAACGCCAAGGCGGGCAATGCCGCCGGCGCGGCCGGTACCGAATACGACGATTCCGATTGGCGCCACCTGGACCTGCCGCATGACTGGGCGGTGGAAGGTCCATTCGACCCCAATGCCAACGTCTCGCAGGGCTACCGTCCGCGCGGCATCGGCTGGTACCGGCGCTACCTGCGCGTGGACGCCGCCGACCGTGGCCGTCATTTCGAACTGCAGTTCGACGCCATCGCCACCCACGCCACCGTGTGGGTAAACGGGAATGTGGTGAACCGCAACTGGTCCGGCTACAACTCCAGCTACATCGACATCACGCCCTACCTGCGCTACGGCGACGCGATGAACACCATCGCCATCCGCGCCGACGCCGAGGCCATGGAAGGCTGGTGGTACGAGGGCGCCGGCATGTACCGCCACGCGTGGCTGGTCAAGCGCGATCCGGTGCATGTCGTCACCGACGGCGTGCACGCGACGCCGCGCCTGGACAAGAACAATCAATGGACCATTCCGGTCGAGGTCACGCTGAACAACAGCGGCAAGCAGGCCAGCGGCGTGACGGTGGAAGTGGCCGTGTTCGACCCGTCCGGCAAGCAGGTGGCGCGCCAGACCGCCGCCGCCCGCGTCGGCGCGCTGGATACGAACACGGTGAAGGTGCCGGTGGCCGTCGCCAAGCCGGCACTGTGGTCGCTGGAGAAAACCAATCTGTACCGCGTGACCACGCGCGTTCTGCAGGACGGCAAGGCGCTGGATGAAGTGTCGCTGCAGACCGGCTTCCGCACCATCCGCTTCGACGCGGCGCAGGGATTCTTCCTCAACGGCGTGCACGTGAAGCTGCAGGGCGTGTGCATTCACCAGGATCACGCGGGTGTCGGCGTGGCTGTGCCGGATTCGGTGTGGGAATATCGCCTGCGCCGGCTGAAGGAACTGGGTGTGAACGCGATCCGCTTCTCGCACAACGCGCCGGCGGCCGAGGTGCTGGACCTGGTGGACCGCATGGGCTTCGTGGTCATGGACGAGAACCGCAACTTCAATCCATCGCCGGACTACATGAAACAGCTGGAGTGGATGATCAAGCGCGACCGCCACCATCCGGGCGTGATCCTTTGGTCGGTGTTTAACGAAGAGCCGGAGCAGGCCACCGAAGTGGGCTACGAAATGGTGCGCCGCATGTCGGCCGCGGTCAAGGCGCTGGACGATACGCGCCCGGTCACGGCGGCGATGAATGGCGGCTTCCTGACGGAGCTGAACGTGTCGCACGCGGTGGACGTGGTGGGCGCCAACTACCAGGTGCCGGACTACGACCGCTATCACAAGGCCTATCCGAACAAGCCTTTCACCAGCTCCGAGGACACCTCGGCCTACATGACGCGCGGCGAATTCAAGACCGTCCGCGAGAAGAACCTGATCGCCAGCTACGACGACGACGCGGCGGAGTGGGGCAACACCCACCGCGACGCATGGCAGGCAATCGCCACGCGGCCATATGTGGCGGGCGGTTTCGTCTGGACCGGCTTCGATTACCGCGGCGAGCCGACGCCGAACGAGTGGCCTTCGGTCAGCTCGGTGTTCGGCATCATGGACCTGAACGGCTTCCCGAAGAACGCCTATTACATCCACCAGGTACAGTGGATCAAGGACCGTCCGCTGATCCACATCGCGCCGCACTGGAACTGGGCGGGCAGCGAGGGCAAGGACATCCGCGTGATGGTGATGGCCAACGTGGAGCGCGTGCAGCTGCTGCTGAACGGCCGCGTGCTGGGCGAGCAGAAGGTGGACCCGTACCGCATGAACAGCTTCAACGTTGCCTACGCGCCGGGCAAGCTGGAGGCGATCGGCTACAACGGCGGCAAGGAAGTCGTGCGCACGTCGGTGGAAACCACCGGCGCCGCCGTCGCGCTGGAGCTGGTGCCGGACCGCGCGCAACTGGCCGGCGATGGCCGCGATGCGATGCCGATCACCGTGCGCGCGCTGGACGCGCAAGGCCGCGCAGTACCGCTGGCCGATGCGCAGGTGACATTCGCGGTGACGGGCGGCGGCCGCTCCATCGGCCACGGCAACGGCGATCCGAATTCGCACGAGGACGAGAAGGGCGCGACGCGCCGCCTGTTCAACGGCCTGGCGCAACTGATCGTGCAGACCAACTACGACAGCACGGACGCGGTCAGCGTCACCGCCACCGCGCCCGGCCTGGCGCCGGCGCGCATCAGCATCCCGGTCAAGGCCACGCCCGCGCAGCCCTACGTGGCGCAGGCCGAGGCGCCGCTGACCTTCGTGCGCGGCTGGCGCATCGCGCCGGACAGCGCCCAACGTCCCGACCCGAACCAGCAGCTGGCCAGCTTCGACATGAACACCTGGGGCTGGGGATCGCCGCCGATGATCGCGTCGGCCGCCGCGAAGTATCACCTGTACCGCTCCAGCTTCACGCCGCGCAAGAATCTGGCCGACGGCAATGGCGTGGTGCGCTTCGCGGGCATACGCGGCAAGGCGGAGTTCTGGCTGAACGGCCAGCTGGCCGGCAAGAAGGACAGCTACGCGCTGGAGGCGTTCGAACTGCCGCTGCCGGCCGGCGCCGGCAAGCGCGAGATCAATGTGATCGTCGAAGCGGAGCCGGGCCAGGCCAGCGGCATCGAGGGCTATGTGAGCATTACGCCACGCTTGCTGGCAAAGTAGCAATTTTCAGCAAGGCGTTGACAGTGAGGAAATAAATCGCGCGCTTGCCCGCCAAATATGCGGGCTGCGCGCGCGATTCGGTTGACGGCGTTCCGCGCGCTGCCTATAGTGGCGGGATGATTCCAGATTTCCAAGAACTATCCGACAAAATCGACCAGTTGGCCGAGATGACCCACGCCCTGCGACGGGAAAACGCACAGTTGCGTCAAGCTAATGCCGCCCTGGTGGTGGAGAACATGGGCTACCAGCGCAAGTTGAGCGAGGCGGCCGTCCGCGTCGAGGCGCTGTTGGAAAAAATCCCCGCGCTCGACGGCACCGCCGAAGAGGAACCACAGCCTGAAAACGAGGACGCACGATGATACAGCTGGATGTGACCATCATGGGTTCGCCGTACCGGCTGGTCGTCAAGGAAGGCGAGGAGCGCGCGCTGCGCGAGGCCGCCGCTTTCCTCGATAAAAAGATGACGGCCATTCGCGACGCCGGCAAGATCAAGGGCAACGACCGCATCGCCGTGATGGCGGCGCTGGGCATGGCGGCGGAATTCCTCTCGGTGAAATCGCCGGTGGGGCCGTTGTCGGACATGTCGATGCTGGAAGTGCAGACGCGGATCAGCGCCATGCACAAAGTGCTCGATACCGCGTTGACGCCACAAGAAACCCTGTTTTAATTCGCTAAACTCCTTCCTTTGCGGCGGACAAGAGAGTAAACTTCGTCTCACCCTGCGGTGTTCGCGATTGCCATATATTCCTTGAACCATTTATGTGCACCGGTTGCGGAATTTTGTTCGATGGGCGTGAGCGTCGCTAGTCCGATGAACCCGAAATTGAACTAACTGTGACCACCTTGAACCGTTTGGTTCGGGATGCCGGCAAAGACGGCACAGGCGGGGCCTCATTATTAAAGAAGCGGTTGCAAGCATGTGAGTGCGCAGCCGCTTTTTTTCGTCTGGACGTTTTTATTGGGAGCCACCCATGCAATATTGGTTGATGAAATCCGAGCCTGATGAAGTGAGCATCGACGATGTGATGGCGTCGGCGGCGCAGACCACGCCGTGGTTCGGCGTGCGCAACTACCAGGCGCGCAACTTCATGCGCGACGGCATGCAGGATGGAGACGGTGTGCTGTTCTATCACTCCAGCTGTCCGGAGCCCGGCATCGCCGGCCTGGCGCGGGTGGTGGGCGGCCCGTATCCGGACGCCACGCAGTTCGACAAGGACAGCAAATACTACGATCCCAAGGCCACGCCGGAGCAGCCGCGCTGGATCTCGGTTGACGTGCAAGGCACGCGGAAAACGCGGCTGCTGTCGCTGGCCGAGATGCGCACCATACCGGCGCTGGAGGACATGGTGGTGCTGCAAAAAGGCAGCCGCCTGTCGATCACGCCGGTGACGGCGGCGCAGTGGAACGCCATCGTCAAGCTGCTCAAGTAACGGTGGGCGCGCGGCCTTTCTGTTTGACTTTGTAGGACCATACCAGCATGGCTGTCGCGCCGACGATCATCGGCAGCGACAGTACCTGGCCGGAGGTGATCGGCATGCCGAGCACGGTGGTCTCCCAGTCCGGCGTGCGGAAGTATTCGGTGAAGAAGCGCGCGCAGCCATACAGCAGCGTGTACGTCGCGCCGACCGCCAGCCGCGGACGCTCCTTGCGCGAGAACAGCCACAGGATGACGAACACCAGCAGGCCGTCGATCAGCAACTGATAGATCGGCGACGGATGGCGCAGGCCCTCCAGGAACACCGGATTCGGATGCAGCGGATAGGCGTTGTTCGGCCACAGCATGGCCCACGGCAGCGATTGATCGGCGACCACGCGTCCCGGCAGCTCGGCGTTGATGAAGTTGCCCAACCGGCCGGCCGCATAACCCAGGGGCACCAGCGGCGCGATGAAGTCGTACACGTCCAGCAGGTTGCGGCCGCTCTTGCGCGCCCACACCGCCATCGCGATCAGCACGCCGAGGAAGCCGCCGTGGAAGGACATGCCGCCGTGCCAGACCTTGAAGATCTCTATCGGGTTCGAGAAGTACTTGACCGGCTCGTAGAACAGCACCTCGCCCATGCGTCCGCCGATGATCACGCCCAGCATGCCGTAGAACAGCATGTCGTCCAGGTCCTCCTTCCTCCAGCGCTGCGCGGCGATGTGCGGCTGCTTGATGCGCACCCGTCCCAGCGTGATGAACATTGCGAAGGCGAGGACGTACATCAGGCCGTACCAGTGGATCGCCACCGGGCCCAGTTGCAGGGCGATCGGATCGGGCATCGGGTGTATCAGCATAGGGTGTTCTTTCTTAATAATTCCAAAAAGCCGCGCAGCACCGGCGAGGCGTTGTCGCGCCGCCAGGCCAGGCCGGTTTCGACCAGCGGGGTGGCGTCGCGCAGCGCCCGGTATTCTACCCCGGGCCGCATCAGGTTGGACACGGACTGCGGCACCAGCGCCATCCCCATCCCCGCCGACACCAGGCTGACGATGGTCTGCATCTGGATCGCCTGCTGGCCGATTTCCGGCGTGATGCCGGCCTCGCGGAACACCGACAGGATGGCGTCGTACAGGGCCGGCGAGATCGCGCGCGGGAAGACGATCAACGGCAGCTTCGGCAAGGAGGCCAATGCCAGCTTGCCTTGCTTCTTCAGCAGGCCGGCCGGCAGGGCGAGCACCAGTGGCTCGCTCAGCACCGGCAGGTAGTCCAGTTCCTGCCCCGCCTTGTCCGGCAGCGGCGGGATCAGCAGGCCGGCATCGATGCGGTTGTGCAGCAGGTCGTCCAGCTGCAGGTCGGACGTGGCTTCCTGCAGCGTGATCTGCACCTGCGGATACGCGGCGCGGTAGGCGCGCAGGAAGGGCGGCAGCACGCTGTAGTCGGCCGAGGAGACGAAGGCCAGCGTCAGCCGACCGACTTCGCCGGCGGCGGCGCGCTGCACCAGCTGCGGCAGCTCCAGCGACTGCGCCAGCATGCGGCGCGCCTCCGGCAGCAGCGCCAGCCCGGCGGGCGTCAGCGCCACGCCGCGCCGGTTGCGCTCGAACAGTGCGGCGCCCAGCAGCTCCTCCAGCGCCTGGATGGTTTGCGACAGCGGTGGCTGCGTCATGTGCAGCCGCAGCGCCGCCTTGCCGAAGTGGAGTTCCTCGGCGACGGTGACGAAATAGCGCAGTTGCCGCAGTTCCAGGTTCATATTGTTTACTATTGAAATTCGTATCAGTGATATTTTATACGACTCACAGAGTCGAAAATACTATATTTGACACTGCGGCAGGGGCAAGGCAATCTCTCATACTAAGCCCGCCTTTATCATTGGAGATTCATCATGCCGCAATACCGTTCCCGCACCACCACCCACGGCCGTAATATGGCCGGCGCCCGCGCCCTGTGGCGCGCCACCGGCATGAAGGACGGCGATTTCGACAAGCCTATCGTCGCTGTGGTGAACTCGTTCACGCAGTTCGTGCCGGGCCACGTGCATCTGAAGGACTTGGGCCAGCTGGTGGCGCGCGAGATCGAAAAGGCCGGCGGCGTGGCCAAGGAATTCAACACCATCGCGGTGGACGACGGCATCGCCATGGGCCACGGCGGCATGCTGTACTCGCTGCCGTCGCGCGACCTGATCGCCGACTCGGTCGAGTACATGGTCAACGCCCACTGCGCCGATGCGATGGTCTGCATCTCCAACTGCGACAAGATCACGCCGGGCATGCTGATGGCCGCGATGCGCATCAACATTCCGGTGGTGTTCATCTCCGGCGGCCCGATGGAAGCGGGCAAGGTGCTGAAGGTGGTCGACGGCAAGCAGAAGATCATCAAGCTCGATCTGGTCGATGCGATGATCAAGGCCGGCGATCAAACCGTCAGCGATGCCGACGTCGCCGAGATCGAGCGCTCCGCTTGTCCTACCTGCGGCTCCTGCTCGGGCATGTTCACCGCGAACTCGATGAACTGCCTGACCGAGGCGCTGGGCCTGGCGCTGCCGGGCAACGGCACCATCGTCGCCACCCACTCCGACCGCGAGCAGCTGTTCCTGCGCGCCGGCCGTTTGATCGTCGAACTGGCCAAGCGCCACTACGAGCAGGACGACTACTCGGTGCTGCCGCGCTCCATCGCCACCAAGGCCGCGTTTGAAAACGCGATGGCGCTGGACGTGTCGATGGGCGGCTCCACCAACACCGTGCTGCACTTGCTGGCCGCCGCGCATGAAGCGGGTGTGGACTTCGACATGAAGGACATCGACCGCATCTCGCGCAAAGTGCCTTGCCTGTGCAAGGTCGCGCCGATGACCGACAAGTACCACATCGAGGACGTGCACCGCGCCGGCGGCATCGTGGCGATCCTGGGCGAGCTGGCGCGCGCCGGCCTGCTGGACACTTCGCTGCCGACCATCCACGCGCCGACGCTGGGCGATGCGATCGAACGCAACGACATCAAGCGCACCGATGATCCGGCCGTGCAGCAGCTGTTCCGCGCGGCGCCGGGCGGCGTGCCGACGCAGGTGGCGTTCTCGCAATCGGAACGCTACGGCGCGTTGGATACCGACCGCAGCACCGGCTGCATCCGCGACAAGGCGCACGCCTATTCGCAGGACGGCGGCCTGGCTGTCTTGTACGGCAACCTGGCGGAGAACGGCTGCATCGTGAAGACGGCCGGCGTGGACGAAAGCATTTTGAAATTCAGCGGCAAGGCGCGCGTGTTCGAGAGCCAGGACGCGGCGGTTGAGGGCATCCTTGGCGATACCGTGCATGAAGGCGATGTGGTCATCATCCGCTACGAAGGTCCGAAGGGCGGCCCTGGCATGCAGGAGATGTTGTACCCGACGTCGTACATCAAGTCCAAGGGCCTGGGCAAGGCGTGCGCGCTGCTGACGGACGGCCGCTTCTCGGGTGGTTCCTCAGGACTGGTGATCGGCCATGCTTCGCCGGAAGCGGCGGAGGGCGGCGCCATCGGCTTGGTGGAAGAGGGCGACATGATCGACATCGATATCCCTAACCGCACCATCAGCCTGCGCATCAGCGATGCGGACCTGGCGGCGCGCCGCGCGGCGATGGAGGCCAAGGGCAGCGATGCGTGGAAGCCGGTCAACCGCGAGCGTTATGTGTCGCAGGCGCTGCAAGCCTACGCGGCGCTGACCACGTCGGCCGACCGCGGCGCCGTGCGCGATCTGTCGCAGATCAAGCGTTAAGCCCGCACGTCATTCCCCCCACTGGGGGAAATGACTTCCCGCGCACGCGGGAATCCATAGAACGCCGAGCATAGACACTCAGCATGGATTCCCGCCTGCGCGGGAATGACACGCTGTCATTTCTTGTCGAAATTCTGCTTCACGCGCGCCTTGCGGCGCTTTTCGTCTTCGTCGTGGGCCTTGCGCTTGTCGAGCCCCAGCATCGGCTCCAGGAACTCGAACCACACGAAAGCGAACACCATCAGCCCGATTATCCACCACCAGGACAGCAGGGCGAACTTCCACACTTCGAAATAGCGCAGCCCGCACAGGGCGATGATCACCAATATCATGGGCATGATGTGCTCCTCCAGTTACCTCATCTTACAAAGAAAATGGCTTTGCGGGCAGCAATATTCTATTATCGGTCAACGAGGATATAAGCTATGGCGTTTAATGTTCCATAGCAAAACACGGTAGAATTGTTCGCAGAATTGAGTAGCACTTACCTGGAGAAGACAATGAAACGTAATTTGATGATGGTTGGTATGGTGGTCGCTTCGGCATTCGCATCGCAGGTCGCGATGGCGGATCCGGGTATGGATCTGGCCAAAGCCAAGAACTGCCTGGCTTGCCACGCGGTGAGCACCAAGCTGGTCGGCCCTGCCTACAAGGATGTCGCCGCCAAATACGCCGGCCAGAAAGACGCTGAAGCCAAGCTGGTCACCAAAGTGATGAAGGGCGGCTCCGGCACCTGGGGCGCGATCCCGATGCCAGCCAATCCGCAGGTGAGCGATGCTGAAGCCAAGACCCTAGTGAAATGGGTGCTGGCGCAGAAGTAATCCGCGCCGATGTAGCATAAAAAAACGCGCCTTCGGCGCGTTTTTTGTTGGTTCAATCAAATGCTTACTTGATGACCGAGGTGATGGTCTTGGTGCCGTTGTTGTAGTTATACAGCGTCAGCGAACCATCCTTGATGTCGCCCTTGGGATCGAACTCGATCAGGCCGGTCACGCCCTGATACTTGATCTTCTGCAGGAACGGCAGGTACTTGGCAGGCTCAGCCGAGTTAGCCGCCTGCATCGCCGCAGCCATCGTCATGACCGAGTCGTACACGTATGGCGCGTACAGCTGCACGTCCATGTTGTACTTCTTCTTGTAGCGGGCGTGGAAATCGTCCATGTTCTTTTGCAGCTCAGGCGGCACGCCGCCGGCTTCCGCGCAGGTGACAACCTTGACCGCGTCCGCGCCGGCCAGCTTAGGCAGCGATTCGGTGCACAGGCCGTCGCCGCCCATGTACTTGGCCTGGATGCCCAGCGCCTTCATCTGGCGCAGCAGCGGGCCGCCTACCGAGTCCATGCCGCCGAAGAAGATCAGGTCAGGATTCTTGCCCTTGATGGTGGTCAGGATGGCGTTGAAGTCGGTGGCCTTGTCGGTGGTGAATTCCTTGCCGACGATTTGCACGCCTGGCATCGCCTTCTTGGCGCCCTTGATGAACTCTTCCGCCACGCCCTGGCCGTAGGCCGTGCGGTCGTCGATGACGGCGATCTTTTTCACGCCCATCTTGCCGACTGCGTAGCCGCCCAGCGTGCCGCCCAGCTTGGCGTCATTGGCGACCACGCGGAACACCGAGTTGAAGCCCTGCTGCGTGTATTTGGTCTGGGTGGTGGCTGGCGAAATTTCCGGGATGCCGGCGTCGAAGTAGATCTTCGAGGCAGGGATGGTGGTGCCCGAATTCAGGTGGCCGATCACGCCGTTGACTTTGGCGTCGACCAGCTTCTGCGCGACCGCCGTACCCTGTTTCGGATCGCCGCCGTCGTCTTCCAGCACGAGCACGAACTTGACCGGCTTGCCGCCGATCTTGATGCCTTTGGCGTTCAATTCTTCGACGGCCATCTTGGCGCCGTTTTCATTGTCCTTGCCCAGGTGCGCGGATGGACCGGAGACCGGCGCGACGTGGCCGATCTTGATCACTTCTTGCGCACCGGCGCTGCCAGCGAAAGCCAGGGCGATGGCGAGTGGAATGAACTTGGTCTTGAACAGCATATGCATTCTCCAATGGTTGAATAAGCGACGGTGTCTCTCGAGCGCCGCAGGATTTTTCCTGCAAGGCCAAAAGGTACAACAAATTATTCTTATCGCAAAGGGAGTTTCGCAGGGTTTCGCACTTTGGGGTGGCGTTTCCCGATTTTGGGGCGGCAGCGCACTGGATTTTCCAAGTTTTAATACAGTGGCGCACTGAAGACGTGCGGTCCGCGCAACGGTTGGGCGCGGACCGGGGGGGGGAGGGTTACTTCTTCTGGGCTTGCAGGTGCGTGAGTTCCTGCGAGACGGCGCGCGCAACAATTTTTTCTATCGTGTCGTGCAAGCCGATGCGGATTTCGTTGGTCAGGCCGTGCAGGGCGTGGGTCAGCACTTCGGCCATGCTGTCCTTGATGCGCTGCTCCAGCACGAAGTCCACGCGCGATTGCAGCTGGTGCATGATGCGTTCTGACAGGCGATGCTCCATCATCGCCCATTCCGCATCGCTCCAGTTGTCGATGGCGTCGGCTTCCAGCTGCGCGGCCATTTCCGCGCGCTTGGACAGTGTGGTACGGATACCGGAAGCGGCCTCGCCGGGCAGCAGTTCATCGCCCAGCGGCTCGGCCTTCAGGACTTCCGTCAAAACAGGGATACTGGCGTCAAACGATTGGGCTTGGCTCATGATTTTCCTGTGACAAAGTGGGTAAGTGGATAGTCTTGCTGCTTGTATGCGACATAGCGCTTGCGGCCTGCGGCCGCATCATCCTCATCGGAGGAAATTACTTCGATCATGCGCTCGAATTGCGCGACCCCGGAGGGCGCGCGGCGCGACAAATTTACCAATAATTCTTTGTGTGGTAATTCTGCCTCATCGTTGTCCGTGAGTATGATCGGCGTGTGCGCTGCGAGCGCGTCGCCGGCCAGCACGTGGGGCAGGAAGTCGGTGGCGGAAAATGTCCACATCGCCGCGTTAAGTTCTGCCAGTTGTGCCGCATCGTCTGCCATCAGCACCACGCGCTTGTTCGCGCCCCAGGCCTTGCGCACGAGGCGGCAGGCATAGGCGATTTTGTCCGGCACGTTGGTGTGGAAATCGATGCGTGTCATAGCTGTTTTGATCTGTTCTGTAGAGGGGAAGTGCATGCAGCGCGATGCTGCGTGATTCCAGTTTATGCGAAAATTATTTTTGGTGCTGGCATCGATGTTGCTACCGAACGCCGATTTTAGAACTGGAAGCCGGGCGGCGCATTGACCGGCGGCAGGGGCTTGGCGGGCTCCTCCACGGGGCGCACCGTTTCGGGCGCGGGAGGAGGTGGCGGCGCTGCCGGAACCGGCGCCGGATATTGATAATTCGGTGGCAAGCGTTTTTCCAGCGGATAGCCGGCGTCGCTCAACAACACATCCCAGCTGTTCTGCTCGAAGCCGGTCAGCTTGCTACGGCCGACCAGCAGAAATGGAAATTGGCCGTTGCCGCCGGCCTTCTTCAGCGCCACCTGGTCGTCCACGGTGGCGACGGTTTTTTCATTGAAGGGTATGCCGCGCGCCATCAGCATGGCGCGGCCGTTGCTGCAGCCGTCGCACTGCGCCGTGGTGTACAGCGTGACCGGACGGTTGCGCACGGCGTCGGCCAGTTCCTGCGGCAGCTCCACCGTGGCGCTGCCGGTGGCGAACGATTTCAATTCGACTTTTGTCCTGGCGGGCGTGGACGGTGGCGGCGGCTGGTCGCTGTAATGGGTCACGCCCTTGTCGTCGACCCATTTGTACACCTGCGCGCTGGCCGTGCCGAGGCACAGCAGCGCGACGGTAAACGCGGCCAGCCGTTTCATGCTCAGGCCGCCATGCCGCTGTGACGCAGCAGCGCGTCGATGCTGGGCTCGCGGCCACGGAAGGCCGTGAACGATTCCAGCGCCGGACGCGAGCCGCCCACCGACAGGATCTCCTGCAGGTAGCGCTTGCCGGTTTCGGTGGTGGCTGCCGGACCCAGCGCCTTGGCTTCCTCGAACGCGGCGTAGGCGTCGGCGGACAGCACCTCGGCCCACTTGTAGCTGTAGTAGCCGGCCGCGTAACCGCCGGCGAAGATGTGGCCGAAGGAGTTCTGGAAACGGTTGAACGCAGGCGGAATGATCAGCGCGAATTTGGCGCGCACTTCGTCGATCAGCTGCTGCACGGTCTTGCCGGTGCTGGCGTCGTAGTCGTAGTGCAGGTGCATGTCGAGCAGCGAGAACTCCACCTGGCGCAAGGTCTGCAGGCCGGACTGGAAATTTTTCGCGGCCAGCATCTTGTCGTACAGCGCGCGCGGCAGCGGTTCGCCGGTGCTCACGTGCGAGGTCATGTGTTCCAGCACTTCCCATTCCCAGCAGAAGTTCTCCATGAATTGCGACGGCAGTTCCACCGCGTCCCACTCGACGCCGGAGATGCCGGACACGCCCAGCTCGTCCACCTGCGTCAGCATGTGGTGCAGGCCGTGGCCGAATTCGTGGAACAGCGTGATCACTTCATCGTGCGTGAACAGCGACGGTTGTGCGACGCCGTCCACCACGGCTGGCTCGGTGAAGTTGCAGGTCAGGTAGGCGACCGGGGTCTGCACTTTTTCTTCCTCGGCGCGGCGGCCGCGTGCATCGTCCATCCAGGCGCCGCCGCTCTTGCCGGCGCGCGCGTACAGGTCCAGGTAGAACTGGCCGATCAGCTTGCCGTTGCGCTCGATGCGGAAGAAGCGCACGTCCTTGTGCCATACCGGCGCGTCGTCCGGTTTGATCTCGACCGTGAACAGGTTCTGGATCAGACGGAACAGGCCGTCGACCACTTTGTGTTCGGGGAAGTACTGCTTCACTTCCTGCGCGGAGAAGGCGTAGCGGCGCTCCTGCAGTTTTTCGGAAGCGTAGGGGATGTCCCAGGCTTTCAGCTCGGCGATGCCCAGCTCATCCTGCGCGAATTTTTTCAACTCGGCCAAGTCCTGCTCGGCGAACGGACGGGCGCGCTTGGCCAGGTCTTCGAGGAAGGCGATCACCTGGTCGGGCGACTGCGCCATCTTCGGCACCAGCGATACCTCGGCGAAGTTTTTATAGCCCAGCAGCTTGGCTTCCTCGTCGCGCAGCTTGAGCAGCGTGACGATGTTCTGCGTGTTGTCCCACTCGTCCTTTTTGCTGAAGACATCGCCCTGCTCGGAAGCCTTGGTGGCGTTGGCGCGGTAGATGGTCTCGCGCAGTTCGCGCTTGTCGGCGAATTGCAGGATCGGGAAGTAGGACGGGAAGTGCAGCGAGAATTCGTAGCCTTGCTTGCCTTCCTTTTCCGCCGCCGCGCGCGCGGCGGCCTTCACGTCGGCGGGCAGGCCGGCCAGGTCGGCTTCGTCTTCCACCAGCAGCTTGTAGTCGTTGGTGGCGTCGAGCACGTTTTCGGAGAAGCGGGTCGAGACCGACGCGTGCTCTTCCTGGATCTCGGCGAAGCGTTCCTTTTTATCGGCCGGCAGCTCGGCGCCGCCCATGCGGAAATCGCGCACGGCGTTGTCGATGATGCGCTTGCGGGCCGGCGACAGGCTGTCGAAGCCGGCCGACGCGCGCAGCGCCTTGTACTTGCCGAACAGCGCCTCGTTCTGGGCCAGCGCGGTCCAGAACTCGGTCACTTTCGGTTGGTTCTCGTTGTAGGTGGCGCGCAGCTCGGGCGTATCGACCACATTGTTCAGATGGCTGACGATGCCCCATGCGCGGCCCAGCAGCTCGGTGGCGTTTTCCAGCGGGGTGACGAAGTTATCCCAGGTCACTTGCTCGGACGGTGCTTCCAGTTGCTCGACCACGGCGCGGCTCTTGGCCAGCAGTTCATCGATGGCCGGGGTGACGTGCTCGGGCTTGATCGCATCGAAACGCGGCAGGCCGGAAAAGTCCAACAGGGGATTTTGGTCAGTCATCTTGAGTCCAATAAGTTCGATACGGTTGGTTTAAGTGCGCTCGGCCGCTTCGACCGTGTTCATCAGCAGCATGGTGATGGTCATCGGGCCCACGCCGCCAGGTACCGGCGTGATGTGCGATGCCACTTCCTTGACGCCGGCGAAGTCCACGTCGCCGCACAGCTTGCCTGCGTCGTCACGGTTCATGCCGACGTCGATCACGATCGCGCCCGGCTTGACCATGTCGGCCGTCAGGGTATTGCGGCGGCCGACGGCGGCCACCACGACGTCCGCCTGGCGGGTGTACAGGCCCAGGTCCGGGGTCGCACTATGGCAGATGGTGACGGTGGCGTTGGCTTGCAAGAGCAGCAGCGCCATCGGCTTGCCGACGGTGTTGCTGCGGCCGATGACCACCGCGTGCTTGCCGCGCAGGTCGACGCCGGTGCTTTCGATCAGCTTCATGCAGCCGTACGGCGTGCACGGGCGGAAGCCTTCCAGGCCGGTCATCAGCTCGCCGGCGCTCAGCACCGAGTAGCCGTCCACGTCCTTGGTGGTCGAGATCGCTTCGATGACCTTGTGCGGGTTGATGTGCTTAGGCAGCGGCATCTGCACCAGGATGCCGTGAATGGCCGGATCGGCGTTCAGCGCGGCGATGCGCTCCAGCAGCGCGGCTTCGCTCAGGTCGGCTGGGTACTGCTCCTTGAGCGAGTAGAAACCGGCATCCTCGCAGCCCTTGACCTTGTTGCGGACATAAACGTGGCTGGCCGGGTCGTCGCCGACCAGGATCACGGCCAGGCCGGGTTGTTTGCCTTTGGCGGTGAGGGCGGCAGCACGTGCAGCAATTTCCGCGCGCAGTTTTTGGGAGAGGGCGATTCCGTCGATCAGTTGAGCAGGCATGATTTAACCAGGTTGGAGAGGAAAGCAGGATTATAAAGCCGCAGCGCGCATCGCGCCTTGTTTCCCGCTGCCCGGTCGTGCTGCGACGCACAAGATTTTCATAGGACAATTTCATAATACGAAATGACGTATCGTAATTTGAAAAAGCAGAAAACTGCTGTTAGAATCGCACACGGCATAGAAGTATTGGTAAATAATCAGCGTCACGTCAGCACTTAAACTCAGGAGACTTAATACATGTCAGCTCAACTTGACCAGGTAACGGCAAACACCGACCCTGATTCGCAAGAAACCAAAGAATGGTTGGACGCACTGGCCGCAGTGCTGGAACAAGAGGGCCCTGAACGTGCTCACTACCTGATGGAACGCCTGATCGACCTGGCCCGCCAGAGCGGCTCGGACATCCCGTTCTCCGCCAATACCGCCTACGTCAACACGATTCCCGCCCACCTGGAAGTCCACTGCCCGGGCAACCTGGAATACGAAGAGAAGCTGCGCTCCTGGATGCGCTGGAACGCCATGGCGATGGTCGTCAAGGCCAACCGCGTCGACGGCGACCTCGGTGGCCACCTGTCCTCGTTCGCCTCGCTGGCCAACATGCTGGGCATCGGCTTCAACCACTTCTGGAAGGCGCCTAGCGAAAACCATGGCGGCGACCTGTTGTACATCCAGGGCCACTCCTCGCCGGGCGTGTACGCGCGCGCCTTCCTCGAAGGCCGTTTGAGCGAAGAACAGCTGACCCATTACCGCCGCGAAGTCGACGGCAAAGGGCTGTCGTCGTATCCGCACCCTAAACTGATGCCGAACTTCTGGCAGTTCCCGACCGTGTCGATGGGCCTTGGCCCGCTGATGGCGATCTACCAGGCGCGCTTCCTGAAGTACCTGCACGCGCGCTCGATCGCCGACACCACCGACCGTAAAGTCTGGGCCTTCTGCGGCGACGGCGAGATGGACGAACCGGAGTCGCTGGGCGCCATCGGCATGGCCGCGCGCGAGAAGCTGGACAACCTGGTCATCGTCGTCAACTGCAACCTGCAGCGCCTGGACGGTCCTGTGCGCGGCAACGGCAAGATCATCCAGGAACTGGAAGCGGACTTCCGCGGCGCCGGCTGGAACGTCGTTAAAGTCATCTGGGGCCCGGGTTGGGACGCGCTGCTGAAGCAGGACAAGGACGGCATCCTGCGCAAAGTGATGATGGAAACGCTGGACGGCGAATACCAGAACTACAAGGCCAAGGACGGCGCCTACGTGCGCAAGCACTTCTTCGGCAAGCATCCGAAGCTGCTGGAAATGGTCGCCAACATGACCGACGACGACATCTGGCGCCTGACCCGCGGTGGCCACGATCCGCACAAGATCTACGCCGCCTTCAAGGTCGCGCAAGAGCACAAGGGCCAACCGACCGTGCTGCTGGTGAAGACCATCAAGGGCTTCGGCATGGGCAAGCACGGCGAAGCGCGCAACACCGCGCACAACACCAAGAAGCTGACCGACGAGGCAGTGCGCGAAATGCGCGACCGCTACTCGATCCCTATCCCGGACGACAAGCTGGCCGACATCCCGTTCTACAAGCCTGCCGACGACGCGCCGGAAATCAAGTACCTGCACGAGCGCCGCGCCGCGCTGGGCGGCTACCTGCCGGCCCGCCGCATGCAAGCCGACGAGAAGCTGACCGTGCCGCCGCTGTCCGCGTTCCAGAACGTGCTGGATGCGACCGCCGAAGGCCGCGAAGTGTCGAGCACCCAGACCTACGTGCGTATCCTGACCACGCTGCTGAAGGATTCCAGCGTCGGTCCACGCATCGTGCCGGTGCTGGTCGATGAATCCCGTACCTTCGGTATGGAAGGCCTGTTCCGTCAGGTCGGCATCTTCAACCAGCAAGGCCAGTTGTATGAGCCGGTCGATAAAGACCAGGTGATGTACTACCGCGAAGACAAGGCCGGCCAGATCCTGCAAGAGGGTATCAACGAAGCCGGTGGTATGAGCTCGTGGATCGCCGCTGCGACCTCGTACTCGACCAACAACCGCGTGATGATCCCGTTCTACACGTACTACTCGATGTTCGGCATGCAGCGTATCGGCGACCTGGTATGGGCCGCCGCCGACATGCGCGCCCGTGGCTTCCTGATGGGCGGCACCGCCGGCCGCACGACGCTGAACGGCGAAGGCCTGCAGCACGAAGACGGCCATAGCCACCTGTTCGCAGCGGCTGTACCGAACTGCATGCCTTACGATCCGACCTTCGGCCACGAACTGGCCGTGATCATCCAGGACGGTATGCGCCGCATGGTGGAAGAACAGGAAGACGTGTTCTACTACATCACCATCATGAACGAGAACTACCCGCACCCAGGCATCAAGCCCGGCCAGGAAGAGGGCATCCTGAAAGGTATGTACCTGCTGCACGAAGGCGACAAGAAAGCCAAGCAGCGCGTACAGCTGATCGGTTCCGGCACCATCCTGCGCGAGTCGATCTTCGCCCAGGAACTGCTGCTGAAGGACTGGAACATCGCCGCCGACGTGTGGTCCGCTCCGTCGCTGACGCTGGTGGCCCGCGATGGCCAGGATGCGGAGCGCTGGAACCTGGTCAACCCGACCAAGGAACAACGCGTGCCGTACGTGACGCAGCTGCTGAAGGATACCTCCGGCCCTATCGTCGCGACGACCGATTACATGCGTGCGTTTGCTGAGCAGATCCGCGCCTTCATTCCTAAAGACCGCACCTACCGCGTGCTGGGCACCGATGGCTTCGGCCGTTCGGACACCCGCGCCGCGCTGCGCGAGTTCTTCGAAGTGAACCGTTACTACATCACGGTCGCTGCGCTGAAATCGCTGGCGGAAGAAGGCAAGATCGACGCGAAGGTGGTGGAGCAGGCAGTCGTCAAGTACGGCCTGAACGCCAACAAGCCAAATCCGGTGACCCAATAATTAGAACGGAGCAGACGCTATGAGCATTGTGGAAGTTAAAGTCCCGGATATCGGTGATTTCAAGGAAGTTGAAATCATCGAGTTGATGATCAAAGTAGGCGATACCATCAAGGTAGACCAGTCGCTGATTACCGTTGAATCGGACAAGGCCAGCATGGAGATTCCTTCGTCCGCCGCTGGCGTGGTCAGGGAAATCAAGGTCAAGGTCGGCGACAAGGTCGCTGAAGGTTCGCTGCTGCTGTTGCTGGAAGCCGATGGCGCTGGAGCCGCTGCTGCTCCTGCCGCTGCCGCACCTGCACCAGCCGCTGCGGCCCCAGCACCGGCGCCTGCCGCTGCAGCCGCGCCGGCACCTGCGCCGGCTCCCGCAGCTTCGGCCGGCCCGGTCGAGGTGAAGGTTCCGGACATCGGCGACTTCAAGGAAGTTGAAGTCATCGAAGTGATGGTCAAGGTTGGCGACACGATCAAGGTCGATCAGTCGCTGCTGACCGTCGAATCGGACAAGGCCAGCATGGAAATCCCTTCGTCGCACGCTGGTGTGGTGAAGGAAGTGAAGATCAAGGTTGGCGACAAGGTTGCGATGGGCACCGTCGTGCTGGTGGTCGAGGCTACGGGTGGCGCTGCCGCTCCTGCCGCTCCTGCCGCTGCTGCACCTGCTGCCGCCGCCGCGCCGGCTGCTGCCCCAGCCGCTGCCGCCGCTGCGCCTTCGCCGGCTCCAGCTGCTGCCGCTGCCGCACCAACCGCGTCGCAAGGCTCGGTCCAAACCGGCAAGCTGGCGCACGCATCGCCGTCGATCCGCAAGTTCGCCCGCGAACTGGGCGTGGACCTGGGCAAAGTACCAGGCTCCGGTCCCAAAGGCCGCATCACCCAGTTGGACGTGCAGAACTACGTCAAGGGCGTGATGGCCGGTACCACCGCTGCTCCTGCCGGCGCATCGGCGCCAGCCGGTTCCGGCGGCGGCATGAGCGTGCTGCCATGGCCGGTGGTCGACTTCAGCAAGTTCGGCCCGACCGAACTGCTGCCGCTGTCGCGCATCAAGAAAATCAGTGGTCCTAACCTGCACCGCAACTGGGTCATGATCCCGCACGTCACGCAGTTCGACGATGCAGACATCACCGACCTGGAAGCGTTCCGCGTCGAGACCAACAACGCCAACGCCAAGAACAAGGACGCGGCCAAGCTGACCATGCTGGCCTTCGTCATCAAGGCATCGGTCGCCGCGCTGAAGAAATTCCCGTCGTTTAACGCGTCGCTGGATGAGAAGGGTGAAAACCTGATCCTCAAGCAGTACTACAACATCGGCTTCGCGGCCGACACGCCGAACGGCCTGGTTGTGCCAGTGATCAAAAACGCCGACCAGAAATCGGTCTCGCAGATCGCCCGCGAAATGACCGAGCTGTCGCTGCAAGCACGCGAAGGCAAGCTGAAACCGACCGACATGCAAGGCGCCAGCTTCACCATCTCGTCGCTGGGCGGCATCGGCGGCACGCACTTCGCGCCTATCGTCAACGCGCCGGAAGTGGCGATCCTTGGCCTGTCCAAGGCATCGATCAAGCCGGTGTGGGACGGCAAGGCATTCCAGCCTCGCCTGATGATGGGTACCTCGCTGTCCTACGACCACCGCGTGGTCGACGGCGCGATGGGTGCTCGCTTCTCCGTGTACCTGAGCGAAGTGCTCGGCGACATGCGCAAAATTCTGCTGTAAGGAGCGACTATGAGCACAGAAGTGAAAGTGCCGAACATCGGCGACTTCGCAGAAGTTGAAGTGATCGAGGTAATGGTCAAGGTTGGCGATACCATCAAGGTAGACCAGTCGCTGATCACCGTTGAATCGGACAAGGCCAGCATGGAAGTCCCATCGTCGCACGCCGGCGTGGTGAAAGAAGTGAAGGTCAAGGTTGGCGACAAGGTCAAGGAAGGTTCGCTGATGCTGGTGGTGGACGCCGCCGATGGCGCGGCCGCCGCTCCAGCTCCTGCTGCGGCCCCGGCTCCTGCCGCCGCGGCTCCTGCTGCTGCGCCAGCCGCCGCGCCAGCCGCGCCGATCGCAGTAGCCGGCGCCGCTCCTGCCGGAGCGGCCTACGCCGGCCAGGTCGACATCGATTGCGACATGATGGTGCTGGGCGGCGGTCCTGGCGGTTACTCCGCCGCGTTCCGCGCAGCGGACCTGGGCCTGAACACGGTCATCGTCGAGCGTTACGAAACGCTGGGCGGCGTGTGCCTGAACGTCGGTTGCATTCCATCGAAAGCGCTGCTGCACGTGGCATCCGTGATCGACGAAACCGCACACATGTCCAACACCGGCGTCACCTTCCCCAAGCCGACCATCGACATCGACCAGGTACGCAAGTACAAGGAAGGCGTCATCAAGAACATGACCGGCGGCCTGGCAGGCATGGCCAAGGCACGCAAGACGCAAGTCGTCACCGGCGTCGGCCAGTTCCTGAGCGCGAACCACATCGAAGTCACGGCCGCCGACGGCACCAAGAAAGTGGTGCAGTTCAAGCAGGCCATCATCGCCGCCGGTTCGGCTGTGGTGAAGCTGCCGTTCGTGCCTGAAGATCCACGCATCGTCGACTCGACCGGCGCGCTGGAACTGCGCCAGATCCCGAAACGCATGCTGGTCATCGGCGGCGGCATCATCGGCCTGGAAATGGCCACCGTGTACTCGACCTTCGGCGCGCGCATCGACGTGGTCGAAATGATGGACGGCTTGATGCAGGGCGCGGACCGCGACGCGGTCAAGGTCTGGCAGAAGTACAACGAGAAGCGCTTCGACAACGTCATGACCAAGACCAAGACGGTCGCGGTTGAAGCGCTGCCGGAAGGGATCAAAGTCACCTTCGAAGCGGCGGAAGCCGGCGCCACCGCGCCAGCGCCGCAGGTCTACGACATGGTGCTGGTCGCGGTCGGCCGCAGCCCGAACGGCAAGAAGATCGCCGCCGACAAGGCTGGCGTGATCGTGACCGATCGCGGCTTCATCCCGGTCGACAGCCAGATGCGCACCAACGTGCCGAACATCTTCGCCATCGGCGACCTGGTGGGCCAGCCTATGCTGGCGCACAAGGCGGTGCACGAAGGCCACGTGGCGGCGGAAGCTGCTGCGGGCCAGAAGTCGCACTTCGACGTGAAGGTGATTCCATCGGTGGCCTACACCGATCCGGAAGTGGCATGGGCCGGCATCACCGAAGACGAAGCGAAAGCCAAGGGCATCAAGGTCGAGAAGGGCCACTTCCCTTGGGCCGCGAGTGGCCGCGCAGTGGCCAACGGCCGCGCCGAAGGCTTCACCAAGCTGCTGTTCGACGCTGAAACGCACCGCATCATCGGCGGCACGATGGTCGGCACGCACGCTGGCGACATGATCGGCGAGATCGCGTTGGCGATCGAGATGGGCTGCGACGGCACCGACATCGGCAAGACGATCCACCCGCACCCAACGCTGGGCGAATCGATCGGCATGGCCGCCGAAGTGTACGAAGGCGTCTGCACCGACCTGCCGCCACCGCGCAAACGCTAAGCGATAATTCGCATCACACGAAACCGGGACTTGTTCCCGGTTTTTTTATGGGTTCCGAGATTGCACCAATAACTTCATTTTGGCCATCCTGTTGATTACGCAAGCCTTCTCAGGGACACGGCTTATCTCTATAAATGCTATTGAGCTAGTTCCTCGCCCGCATCTTCGGTTTGAGTGACTTAATAGCGCTAGGTAGGCCGGATGTTAGTTGGCAGCTTAGTCTGGCAACGTTATCCAGCTAATGGTATCGAAAAGTGGTAAGGAAATTGATCTAGATTGGCTTCAGCCCTTTGGATTTGGGTCCTCAATGGTGAGAGCGGCTCTGACCATGAACGGCTGACTAGCAAAGGCGCAGCTATCTTGGCATCGCTCCCGGGACGATCACCGTGCTAAGCCTATCGGTAAACATTTTTATTATTTTATTTCGTATTTGAATTTAGTATCTTTGACTATCAGTTTGGAAAGGAACTTTTCGAAAAAAAACTCTGCCAGCCATCCCTATAGTTATAGAGACAGCGGGAAGAGTCGAGTTTGATTGCGGATGCTTTATCGTTAAATTAAAAATTTATTTAAATTTTGCCTGGTGTAAATTTTTCAAAGGGTAATTTTTAGTTTTTGGTGTGGGGCTATTTAAATACCTGCCGATTTGCACTACGCCTGACATTTTCTGATTCCTCATCTAAACTAAATCGAATTGCTAAAGTAAAACGTTCACTGGGGGCTAATCCAAACTGCTCAACTTCGCGTTCTTCCTCTGCTTCTAAATACCGAACAAACTCATCAGCCTTTTTAAGCCTGGTTTCAACACGTTCTAGCCGCTTCTTAGCGTCTACCCAGGAACCTTCCCATAAGCTATATTCCTCGATAGACAAGGAAGCAAGCTCAGCGGAAACTCTTGAGTCGAAGACTGCCGTGTCTGTCGAGACTAACTCTATATATGTGAACGCTTTAATTAGATCATTGTAAATATAGTTCCCATAGGCGGTGATTCTTAAACCATCTATGTCGTCATTAAATTCATCAATTCTGTTGCTGGATTCAATTAGTCCGTATTTAAGCAGCATGTCACAACTTAGCCTAAAATCCTCATCCATTAAAAAACGATTGGAAAATTCGGTGATAATAGATGAAATCGGGTGAAATGCCGTGCCTTGTATTTCATTGAGTTTTGAAAGTGGCCTCAATACGCGTAATGCGGTAAAGTGCGAAGATCTAATCTTGGATCGAAGTTGAAATATGTTTGGAACGTGACTCTGAGTTTCATCATAGAAGAATCGATTCGGAATCATTACCGGTTTTAGGACTTGATGAATTTGCCACGTCCAAGTGTTCGTCGAAGTTATTTCTTCGATGTTGGTATACCTTGATATTAACATCCCTCGAAATAACTCTAAGGCTAGCCGAATATTTCCGTGAGCACAGGCTGTAAGGAAATTTGTTAAGTGTGAGTTCGGATTTCTAAATTCTTTTTCAAAGCTATTAATTAATGTACGTATTGTTCTTCTAACGTCATCATTGGCGTCAATGCCTCCAATATGCCGCGTAACCAAATCGGCCGCCAGCAATTTTTTAACAAATTCCAGCCTTTTTATAAACACGCTATGTGGCGGCGGGGAACTTAAATGAAAACCAGAATTCTGATATGCATCCAATACCCCGTGTATCGACGATGCATAAAATCTTTCTTCCCTCATTGAAACAATGGTTAAACATTTTAACGATGCAGAGATCTCATGACCGGTGGAAAAGCAGTGCTCTTGAAGTTTTTTACCATACTGGTCTGTATTGTCAATAACGACAATCGCACCTTTATGGATGCTGCGGAGATATTCAACTAGCCTTATCGCAACATACTTTTGATCTTTTTTCCATTCGGAAATTAAATTATTTAAGGCCTTCTGGTAATCGGGGGAGTTCTCATCTAGCCCAAAAAGATCTTGTTTCTTTGCGATCTCAAATCGATCCGAAAATAGACGTAGAAGACTATCCCTATTGCTTTCTAAGATCTTATTTATATCCAGGCCGACAATTAATTTTTGCCAAATATCTGAATGTACGCGACTTAGATCCTCTGGTGTATTTAATAAATCAATTATTATTGTTACTGCGTTCTTTCTCAGTATTTGAGGCTGCCTAACAAATAATAACTTCCTCAGGAACGTGGACTTTCCGATCCCCTTTCCGCCAAACAAAACAACTACGTCGCCCCGGCGTTCTAAAACGCTTTTTTGAATACGATTCCCAAAAGATCCCCCATTGTCATCATTGCTAATCTGTTTAATGCCATATTCTTCTAGATATGGAGTTAGGGCATCGGTAAGCAAAGATTGGGCTGACCGGAATGCATTTTCGTATTCTCGATCAGAAACGTAGCACGCATCCATAAATTCGATTTGTGATTCATCTATGACCCCAAAGTAACGATCCGCTATCGGTCTTAGTTGCTGTACATATTTATTGGGTTGAATTGCACGTGCGTACGTAGGAATTTCAAATCCGGGTCGATATGTTTCTCTATTGTCCTGCGTGCTGCGTGATAGTAATGAATTTAAAGAATTGTCATAGCTCACGCATCTATACGATAACGAATTAAATATTTTTGTGAACGACGATCCAAAAGACTCTAGGGACGGGATGATAAATGCGCGTAATGATCGCCAGTCGAGACCCGGCTCGAACGCTCTGAATATTATCCATTCGTGACCGTTTGTAATTGCACCGTAAGAACAGCCAAGGTCCAAGCAGTAATTTCTAACTTGAATTATTGCCGCGCTTACATTTTTGTCGGTCATCAATGTCTTAATTGAGATATGGCCGTTTTCTTGACCGCTCCGTGAAGTGACAGGAATCGAGAAATAGATACCCTCGCGCTTGGCTTCAATTACAATTCCAACTTGGCCGGATGCCTTTTTCAACACATAGTCGCAATATCCTGAATTAACATGTTCTTCCAAGGAGACTTGATTTTTTGGCCATCCAAGAATTTCGTGAATGACTGTATCTATTACCTTGTGACGAGTATCTGCCTCGTTTAAAGATCGCTCTCTATACTCATTTGATAAGTTTATAGCGACGATATGCTCATGCATAATTTTTCCATTCCCAAGATGATGATCTTTTGCGTGAGAGAGCTAGAGCTTCCCAGGCTACGCGGTGTGCTGTTGTAAGTAATTTAGCATGGCCTCTAGGAAATCAGCAAAAATATCAATCGTCAAGCTTTCCACTCACGTTGCTGAGAACTAGGGCGACTACCGTTACTAATTCTTGAGCTCGGGAGTTAAAGTGTCATGTTGGTATGCGTGGCGCTTGCAATTTTTGCAAAGTTGAAGAAAGCAATGTCGTGTCGCTTAAAGGGCGGGGCTATCTTAGGGCGCAAGCGCTCGCGGATCCCTGCAGTTGGTATTTTGATTATTCGGTAGTTCGTGGGGACTGGCGAGGCGACCCTGTTTTTTGGTATGTGGGTGTACTGAGGATTTTGCCCAGCCGCTGATCGCGAGATGTCGGCAGGCTTCCTTGCGAAGCAGTTATCCCTGCTCATAGCCACTCCAATGGGTTAGGTGGCTCATCAGCCTGCATGATGGCCTCGAGAAATAGTTGTCTACGGTGACTTTTCTTCGAGGGCTAAGCTGGGTGCATAAAAAAACCGGGAGGTAGCGTCCCGGTTTTTTGGTTTTTTGCGTCGCTTAAAGATCAGCCGCGCGACTTTCTGCGCCAGGCCAGCAGCATCAAGCCGGCGCCGAACATCAGGTAGGTGGACGGCTCGGGTACGGGCGCGGTAGGCGACAGGGTCAACGTGGTGAAGTCGCAGTCGACTTCCACCCATTTGTTGTCGGCTGACATGCGCGAGAAGCCATAGCTGCCGTAATTGAATTGGCTCAGGCTCAGCTGCCCGGGAATCGCGGCGCTGTTGAAGGCTGCGCCGGTGCTGTCGCCCAGGATGATCAAGTTGGTGAAGATCTCACCCTTGTAGGAAGCGGAGTTGCTTAACCAGAAGCCGTCGCCGTTGTTCAGAAGGCTGGCGTTGTCGAGCACCTGCACCGTGCTGTTGACCTTCACGCCGGCCGGCACAGTGGTGTGCAGCCCGCTGTTCAGGAACGCTGCGTCGATCGGATTCTTGTAGTTCGCGGAGTCCGAATACAGCACCCAGCTGCCTTGCGCCTGTGCGGGCGGCTGATAGACGGTGCTCTTCGGGGTGTCGGTGTCGAAGCTGAACGTGCCATGTACCTTTTCACCCACCGTCACCAGCGCGCCCGGACGGGTGCTCGATTGCACATAGACCGGATTGACGTTGTTATCCATCTCCACGATATGATCGACCGTGATGGTGAAATCGTAGCTGACGACTTTTGCCTCAGCCGAACCCAGCAGCGCGAGGCCGCAGACCAAACCCACAAGTTTTTTCAATATCGCCTCCATGTTGAATAGATGCATTTAATTCATGCAAATAAGACAATTATAAGGAGGTGGTGTCAAAAAGGAAAGGTTTACCGGGTCAGGCGATAGATCAGGATAGCGGTGCGGATGGTGGCGCGTTCGATGGAGGCGATTTCCAGGTCCTCGTCCGGCGAATGCGCGCCGTTGCCGGTGGCGCCCAGGCCGTCCAGGCTGTCGAGCAGCGGGGCGACGAACTGCACGTCGCCGGCGCCGCGCTGGCCCGGCGACAGGGCGGGGATGTCGCCCAGGCCGGCGTCGCTGCTCGCCTGCGAATACAGCTTGAGCACCGCCAGGTTGCCGGCGGTAGGCGACATCGGCGGGTACGATTCGTGGAAGCTGATGCTGGCGCTGGTGCCCGGCAGGTTCTGCGCGACGATGGCTTTCATCTTCGCGTGCGCGCGGTCGCGCTGTTCGTAGCTCAGGTAGCGCAGGTCGCCGTGCACGGTGGCGCTGCGCGCGATCACGTTGCCTTTGCCTGCGGCCTGGCCTTTGGTGCCGCTGGCGTCGAGGTTGACGTCGGTGCCGCCCAATATCAGGCCGGGGCTGAAGGTCAGGTCCGGCTCCATCACTTGTTGGCGGAAGCCGTCGACGATGCGCGCCGCTTCGTACACCGCGCCATAGCCGGCGTTCTCGGTGAAGATGCCGCTGGAGTGGCCTTGCTTGCCTTTGACTTCCAGGTCCCACGACGCCGAGGCGCGGCGGCCGATGGTGCCGGTGTCCTTGCCGTTCTTGTCGCGCACCGTGGCTTCGAAGGCCAGCGCGATGTCGCTGCGCTTGGCGGCGGCGACCATGTCCGCGCGCGAGATCTCGACCGGATGGCCGGCGCTTTCCTCGTCGCCGCTGAACATGATGGTGATGGTGGTGTTATCGAGCGCGCCCACGCGTTGCAAGGCGCGCAGCGCTTCGACGATGATCACGTCGCCGCCCTTCATGTCGTTGACGCCCTGGCCGCGCACGCGGGCGCCGTCGCGCTTCCACAGCTGCACCGGGCTATCTTTTTCAAACACGGTATCCAGATGGCCGATAAGCAGCAGGCGCTTGCCTTGCTTGCCTTCGCGCGTGGCCAGCAGGTGGCCGGCGCGTTGCACGGCGGGCGGCATGTCGATCCAGCGGGTGGTGAAACCCAACTGGTCGAACTGCTCGCGAAACAGCTTGCCGACTTCGCGCACACCCTCGTGGTTCATGGTGCCGCTGTTGATGTTGACCGAGCGCTCCAGCAGCTGCAAGCCTTGCTCCGAATGGGCCTTGACCTCGTCGACGATTTTTTGCTCGACCGGCGACAGCGCGGCGGCGCCTGCGCTGCTCATTGCCATCACCAGTGCTGCGAACGCGAACGGTTTCAATGCCATGTGGACTCCGGTTCTGATTGATCAGGCTTGCGCCGACGCCGGCAGTCCGAAGATGCGGTCGAAGGCGAGGCTGAAGAGAAAGGTATAAAACATAAAGAATAACACCAGCCCCAAGTCCAGCACAAAGGCTTCCCACAGCGAGATGTCCAGCCACCAGGCGAACAGCGGCACCAGGATCACCACCAGGCCACCTTCGAAGCCCAGTGCGTGCGCGGCGCGGCGCAGCCAACTGCGGCCACGTTTGGCCTGGCGCGCTTCCCATGCTTCGAACATGCTGTTGTAGACGAAGTTCCACACGACGGCGACCAGCGACGAGGCGACTGCGGCGACGCTGGCGTGACCGGCGTCGTGGCCCATCAACAGCACCAGCACGCTGCTGGTCAAACCCACGGCGATCAATTCGAACAGCGATACGTACACGATTTTGCGTTTCAATCCTTGCATAATATTTCCTCCTCAATACGATACGGCCATGGTAGTAGCGATTTCCTGATTGAAAAAGTCGACAGCTATCAGTTTTTCTGACAGCATGGGGCCATGGCCTTTTCCAGCGATAACATCGCCATCTTTCTCGCCGTGCTGGATCACGGTTCGTTTTCCGCAGCGGCGCGGGCGCTGGGGCGGGTGCCGTCGGCCGTCAGCATGGCGATCGCCAACCTGGAGGCGGAACTCGATCTGCAGCTGTTCGACCGCACTTCGCGCGAGGTGCGGCCCACCGAATCGGCGCGCGCGCTGGAGGCGGAGGCGCGGCAGATGGCGGGCCAGCTGCGCCGCCTGCAGGCGCACGCGCTGTCGCTGCATCAGGGACTGGAGCGGCGCCTGACGCTGGCGATCGCGCCGGAGCTGCTGTCGGCGCCGTGGAGCGATCCGCTGGCACGGCTGGCGGAGGAGTTCCCGTCGCTGGAGGTGGATGTGGTGTCGGCGCCGCAGAACGATGCGCTGCGCATGCTGCACGAGGGCTCGGCGCAGCTGGCGTTGATCTACGAGCGGCCGCAGATCGACCAGCGCGAGAGCTTCCAGGAGCTGGGCAGCGAAGTGATGGTGGCGGTGATCTCGCCACGGCATCCGCTCGCGCGCGAGTGCAACGGACAGTTCCGGTTGGAGGAGCTGGTCGACATGCGGCAGGTGGCCATCGTCGGCCGCGACGCGGGGATCGAGGACGAGCGGGTGCTCATCTCGCGCAAGCTGTGGCGCACCGACAGCCATCTGGCGACACTGAGCCTTGTGCGTGCCGGCGTCGGTTGGGCGTATCTGCCGCACCGGCTGGCGGCGCCGCTGCTCGATTCGGGCGAGCTGTTGGGCATAGGCTTCGCGCACATGAGCAACCAGTTGCGCTTGTGGGTGGACGTGGTGTGGCTCAACGACCGGCCGCTGGGCCTGGGCGCGCAGCGCCTGATCGCGCTGATGAAGGACATCGCCGGGTTGGAGGCGCGGCCGGCGGCGGTGACTTAATGTGGGCTTAATGGGTGCGAAATCCCACAGGCGCGGGGCGTGGGAAGCTGGTATATTCGCTGTGCAGATTTTTTCATAAAAGGATAACCATGCTTCGCCTGAAACTCGCTGTCGCAGCCACCGCCTTGTTGGCCGGCGCCGCTTTCGCATCGCCCACCGCGCCCAAGAACGGCGCCGAGTACACCACCCTGAAGACGCCGCAGCCGGTGCAGGCCGAGGGCAAGAAGGTCGAGGTGATCGAGTTCTTTATGTACCACTGCCCGGCGTGCTACGCGCTGGAGCCGGCGATGCTGGCGTGGGTGAAGAAGCAGGGCGACGGCATCGTGTTCCGTCGCATCCACCTGCCGCTGACCGGCGAGAACGATCCGGAAGCGCATATGTTCCTGACGCTGGAGGCGCTGAAGCTGGAAGAGTCGCTGCACGCCAAGCTGTTGACCACCTGGCACGTCGAGCGCCGCCGCCTGAAGAGCGATGCGGACAACGTCGATTGGGCGGTGAAGAACGGCATCGACAAGGACAAATACCTGGCCGCGTACAACTCGTTCTCGGTGATCGCCAAGTTGAAGAGCGCGGGCCGCGTGGCAGGCACGTATGAAGTCAACAGCACGCCGACGCTGATCGTCAACGGCCGCTACCTGACCAATCCTTCGATGGTGGACGCCAGCAATCCCGGCATCCCGCGCCCGCAGCTGGACCAGGCCACCTTGCAGGTGCTGGACGCGCTGGTGGCGATGTCGCGCAAATAAGGTGGCTGCGAGCGCCGAGTTTGTAGGCTGGATGCGCGAGCAATTCGCGCCGCTCGGCGCCGCGGTGTCGGACGCCGCGTTCTTCGGCGGCCGCGCCTTCAAGTATCACGGCCAGCAGTTCGCGTGGGTGATCGGCAGCACGCTGTACCTGCGCGTCGGCGACGCCACCCGCGCCGAGTTCGAGGCCGCCGGCGCGACGCCATTTTCCTACGAGACGAAGAAGGGCAAGGTGCTGGTCACGAAGTACTACACGGCGCCCGAGTTCCTGCTGGACGATCCCGAGCAGATGCTGGCCTGGGCGCGTAAGGCGATCAACACGGCCGGGTAAGGCCGCGTCAACGTCAAGGATGCGCGGCCAGGAAGGCCAGCATGTGCTGGTTGAAGATGGCTGTTTGCTCCATCTGCGGCAGATGGCCGGACTGGTCGATCTCGACGTAGGCGAGGGAGGGCATCGCTTGCCGGATGTGGGCCGATTGCGCCACCGGCAGTGTCGGATCCTGCTTGCCCCAGATGAGCTGCACCGGCAGGCCCGCCTTGGCGATGGTCGTGTACATCGCATCGAAATCCACCTCCGCCAACTGCATCCGCGACCTGTACAGCGCGCGGCCGAAACCGTGGTACGCCATCTGCGGCCGATAGCGGTCGGCCCAGCCGGGGAATTGTTCGGGATGCAGGAAATCGCTGGCCTGGTTGTCGGCCATGCCCGGCACCGCGCTGACCTGGAACAGGTAAGGACCCAGCAACGGCGCCCGCAGTTGCCAGGGGATGGTCGGCCGCGTGTTCGATGGATCGACCAGCGTCAAGGTGTGAACGCGCTGCGGATGCGTCGATGCGTAGTGCGCCGTGACAAAGCCGCCGAACGACAGGCCGAACAAATCCACCGGCCCGTTCGCTTGCAGCGCCTTGAGCAGGTCGTCGATCTGGCGGTCGTAGAAGGCGCCGTCGTAGGCGGCATCGGGACGGTCGGACAGGCCGCGTCCGAACAGGTCGTAGCGGATCACGCGATAGCCCGCGTCGCCAAGCGCCTTGAAGGTCGGGTCCCAAATGTAGGACGGCACCGAGAAGCCGTGCACCAGCAAGGCCACGCGGCCATTGGCCGGGCCGGCCGTTTCGTAATGGGTGACGCCGTCGCTCAGCGCGACGAAGGCGCCGGGCGCGCCCGCGCTGTTGCGGGCCTGGTCGTCCAGTATGGATTTTTCGGGATTGACGTAACGCTGGTAGCCGGCGGCGGCGCCACCGGCAAGCACGACTACGATCAGCATCCACCGCAGTGTCTTCGTCATACGCTGGCGCGGCGGCTCAGTTGACGGTGAAGCGGGTCGGGATTTCGATGCCGCCGTTGCGCGCGGCTTCAGCGTAGGCTTGCAGTTCCTGGATGACGGCGTCCAGCTGCTCCTGGCCGGGGTTGGCCTGGAAGTTCTTGACGCGCTCATTCATGAGCGTTACCTGCCTGCTCCAGTCCAGTCTATTCGATTTGCTCATGTGTGCTCCGTGGCTAAAAATCCAGTATAGAGCAAATGACAAAAATGCACAGCGCCTAACGCAGCACGGCGCGGTAGAACAGGTCCAAGCCTTGCTGCGCCCGCGCGCGCAATTCGTCGACCGACGGCGGCTGATCGACCGGGAACAGCGTGCGCACCATGATGTCGCCCATGAGGCAGTTAAGCAGGTGCACCGCCAGCGTTTCGACCGGTATCTCCGGCCGCAGTTGCGCGCGGATGTCTTCGCGGCTGAAGAAGCGCATCAGCTCCTCGCGGGTGCGCAGCGGGCCGGCCTTGTAGAAGGTCTCGGCCAGCTCGGGCGTGGTGCGGGCCTCGGCCACCACCATGCGGTGCAGGCTGACGAAGGCGGGCACCGTCACCAGTTCCAGGAAGCGCAGCGCGAAGTCGTCCATCACTTCGCGGAACGGCCGCGGGTCCGACTGCAGGTCGGTCATGCCGGCGAAGAAGCGCGCGCGGCCGTTGGTGATGACCGCGCTCAGCAGCCCGGCCTTGCCACCAAATTTGACATAGATCGTGCGCACGGCCACATGGGCTTCGCGCGCGATCATTTCCAGGCTGACCTTGCTATAGCCTTTTTCCAGGAACAGGGAGGCGGCCGTGTGCAGCAGCGATTGCAGGCGGGCTTCCTTGTCGGCCGCGCGCGGACGGCCGGCCACCTTGCCGAAGCAGGGGGAGTCGGGCGAGTCGTTGGCGGCGCCTTCGGGGCAATCCGGGTCGTCCAGGGCGGCGGCGTTGGAGGTAATTTTCATGGGATGACATGGTAAAGGATGCGGACATCGTAGTCCAAAATAAAATGAAATGCAATCGTTTCATTTCTTGACTTTGCTCAAATTCGGGCTAATAATGCACTTCTCCCATTTCATTTCATTTGGAGCTGCACATGTCCACACAGCACAACCAAGAACAAAAAGTGCTCAGCGCCGTCCCCGCTGCCCAGCCGACCGCGCCGGCCGCCCCGGCCAAGTCCAACCGCCGCGTGGTGGTGATCGCCGCCGTCGTCGCCCTGGCCGCGCTGGCCGCCGGTGGCCGCATGTGGTATCGCAGCCATTATTTCGTCGAGACGGAAAACGCCTATGTGGCGGGCCACGTGCATCCGGTGTCGGCGCGTATCGCCGGCGTGGTCACCAAGGTGCTGATCGACGATAACCAGATCGTCAAGGAAGGCGATGTCATCGCCGAACTCGATCCGTTCGACCAGCATGTGAAGGTCGAGCAGATCCAGGCGCAGATCGCCACCGCCGAACAGCAGGTCGCGCAGTCGGACGCGCAGATCGCCCAGGTCCAGGCCCAGGCCAGCGCCGCCGCAGCCCAGGTGGCGCAGTCGGAAGCGCAGCTGGTGCGCGCCAAGCAGGACGCCGAGCGCTATGGCCAGCTGTATAACAGCCAGATGAAGGCCGTCTCGAAAGCGGAACTGGATGCCGCCGTCGCCGGCCGCGCCAGCGCCGTGGCCGACCTGGCCGCGCGCAAGGACAGCGCCGTCGCCGCCAAGGCGCAGATCAACGCCGCCCAATCGGCACGCGATGTGCTCAAGGCGCAGGTGACCGTGCTGCGCGTGCAGCTGAAGGACGCCCAGCAGCAGCTGGCCTACAACCGCATCCTGGCGCCAGTGGGCGGCCGTATCGGCAAACGCTCCATCGAGGTGGGCCAGCGCGTGACGGCCGGCCAGCAACTGACCGCCATCGTGCAGGAAAACGTCTGGCTGACCGCCAACTTCAAGGAAACCCAGTTGGCCGACCTGAAGCCGGGCCAGGAAGTCAAAGTGACGATCGATGCGATTCCGGGCCGTGAGCTGATCGGCAAAGTGGACAGCTTCGCGCCAGCTTCCGGCGCCCAGTTCGCGCTGCTGCCGGCCGATAACGCCACCGGTAACTTCACCAAGATCGTCCAGCGCGTGCCGGTCAAGATCACCTTCAAGCCGGAAGACGTCAAGGCCCTGAGCGGCCGTCTGGTGCCGGGCATGTCGGCGATCGCCGAAGTGGCCGTGAATCAGTCCAAAGCCGCGCAGTAAGGAGCCACCATGGCCAGCACCACAATCGATACGCCGGCCGGCGGCGTGGGGAAGCCCGCGCCCGCCCCCGTCATGCCGGCCGAGAAAGTCTCCGGCCGCACCTGGATGGCGGTAGCCGCCGGCATGCTGGGCGCCTTCATGGCGGTGCTCGACATCCAGATCACCAACTCGTCGCTCAAGGACATCCTGGGCACGCTGTCGGCCACGCAGGAAGAGGGCTCGTGGATCGCCACCGCCTACCTGGTGGCGGAGATCATCGTCATTCCGATGACCGGCCTGCTGACCCGCGTGTTCGGCATGCGCGCCTACCTGATGGGCACCACCTCGCTGTTCCTCGTCTTCTCGACGCTGTGCGGCTTCGCCTGGAACCTGCCCAGCATGATCGTGTTCCGCATGCTGCAGGGCTTCACCGGCGGCGCGCTGATCCCGATGGCGATGACGCTGGTGATGACCAAGCTGCCGCCGTCCAAGCGCGCCACCGGCATGGCCATCTTCGGCCTGACGGCGACGCTGGCGCCGGCCATGGGCCCGACCTTCGGCGGCTATTTGAGCGAGCTGTATGGCTGGCCGTCGATCTTCTACATCAACTGGGTGCCGGGCGTGCTGCTGATTGGCGGTATCGCGCTGGGCCTGGACAAGGAGAAGTTCCAACCCGGTCTGCTATTCAACGCCGACTGGCTGGGCATCGCCTTCATGGCCGTGGGCCTGGGCAGCCTGACCATCTTCCTGGAAGAGGGCAACAGCAAGGATTGGTTCGACTCCTCGTTCATCATCACCTTCGCGGCGATGGCCATCGTCGGCCTGCTCGGTTGGGCGGTGACGGGGGCGATGCGCAAGCAGCCCTTTGTCAACCTGGGCCTCTACGGCCAGCGCAACTTCTTCGCCGCCACCGCGCTGTCGCTGGCGATGGGCATGGGTTTGTACGGCTCCTCGTTCCTGCTGCCGCTGTACCTGGGCCAGATCGCCGGCTACTCGCCGATGCAGATCGGTGAAGTCATCATGTGGGTCGGCCTGCCGCAGCTGTTCATCATGCCGTTCGTTGCCAAGATGTCGTCCAAGATCGACAACCGCATCCTGTGCAGTTTCGGCCTGCTGCTGTTTGGCGGCTCTTGCCTGATGAACGCCTACATGGACGCCACCACCGGCTACGACCAGCTGCTGCTGTCGCAAGTGGTGCGGGCGCTGGGCCAGCCGTTCGTGATGCTGACGCTGTCGAACTTCGCGATGAACGGTATCTCGCCGAAAGACATGCCGTCGGCATCGAGCCTGATCAACATGACCCGCAACCTGGGCGGCTCGATCGGCATCGCATTGTTGGCTACCGCTCTGACGTCGCGCGAGCATTTCCACTCGCAGCGCCTGGGCGAATCGGTGACCGGCTTCGCGGCCGCCACGCAGGAACGCCTGGCCGCGTTGACGCAATCGTTCATGAGCAAGGGCTTCGATGCCACCAGCGCGTCGGACATGGCGCTCAAGGCGGTCGACGGTATCGTGCGGCGCGAGGCTTATGTGATGGCCTACAACGACGGCTTCTTCCTGGTCGCGATGGTGCTGTTCGGCTGCATCGGCGTGCTGTGGTTCTCGGACAAAGTCAAAGCCCCTTCGGGTGGCGGCGGTGGCGCGCACTAAGCGCCTTCAAAACAATTTTAAGTGAGGTAACACCATGTTGAATTCAGCTTTGAAGCGCCTGACGCTCGCTGTTTCCGTTACGCTGGCCGTCACCGGCTGCGCCACCGTCGGCAGCGATTTCGCCGCGCCGAAGAACGTCGCCGACGCGTCGTTCCGCCACCTGCCGCAAGCCGGCGCCAGCGAGGCGCACCTGCCCGCGCAGTGGTGGACCGTGTTCAATGACGAGACCCTGAACCGCCTGGAACAGACCGCGCTGCGCGACAACCCGAGCGTGAAGGCCGCCGCACAGCGGCTGGTGGTGGCACTGGAGCAGTCCGGCCTGTCGCGCGCCAACCAGCAGCCGTCGCTGAGCGTCAGCACGTCGGTGTCGAACTCGCGCACCTCGGCCGAGACCTCGCAGGGCCTGGCGCTGGGCGGCCGTTCGATCAAGGGTAACAACTACGCGGTGGGTGCGTCGCTGTCGTATGAAGTCGACCTGCTCGGCCGCGTGCGCCGCCTGGTGGAGGCGTCCGACGCGCAGGCGCTGGCCGCCGAAGCGGACCGCGACGGCGTGCTGTTGCTGCTGTCGTCGCAGCTGGCGACCACCTACTGGCAGCTGCGCGGCCTGGATGCCGAGATGGCGATCCTGAACGGCGCGCTGGACACCCGCCGCGAAACCGAGGAGCTGGTGACGGCGCGCTTCAACGCCGGCCTGTCGAATGAGCTCGACGTGTCGCGTGCCCGCATCGAGCGCGCCAACGCGCAGGCCGACCTGCATGAAGTGCAGCGTCAGCGCAATCTGCTGGAACACAGCCTGGCGACGCTGGTCGGCGCCTCGCCGTCGGCGCTGCTGACGGCGCCGAACGCCAATGCCGCCGTGCTGCCGCAGCCGCCGGCGATTCCGGTCGGCCTGCCGGCCAGCCTGTTGTCGCAGCGTCCGGACCTGGCGGGCAGCGTGGCCAACCTGCGCGCGGCCAATGCGCAGATCGGCGTGGCGGAAGGTGCGTTCTATCCTTCGCTGTCGCTGACGTCTAACTTCGGCTACGCGTCGGAGAGCTTGAAGGAATTGGGCAAGGGCGGTTCGCGCCAGTTCAGCGTCGGCCCGTTGGCGTTGTCGCTGCCGATCTTCGACGGTGGCCGCAACAAGGCCAACCTGGCTATCTCCAAGGCGCGCTATGAAGAGGCGATCGCCAACCATGAGACCAAGTTGCTGACGGCGCTGCGCGAAGTGGAAGACGCGCTGTCCGATGTGCAGGAACGCCAGCTGCAGGGCGAGGCGCAATCGGCCTCGCAAGTGGCGGCGGCGCGCGGCTACCTGGTGGCGCGTGCGCGCTACGAGCGCGGCGTGTCGACCTACCTGGACGTGACCGACGCGCAGCGCAGCGCGCTGGCAGCCGACCGCGCGGCGGTGCAGATCAACACCCAGCGCCTGCTGGCGGCGGTGTCGGTGGCGCGCGCGCTGGGCGCGGGCTGGCAGCCGTCGGCGCAGCTGGCGACGGTGGCGCAGAACGGCGCGATCAAGCCGCTGGCGCAGTAAAGTGTTTTCCGCCCGGTGCAACGCCGGGCGAGGTCCTTACGCGGAAGAGGCCAGCGGCAGTGCTGCCGCTGGCCCGAAGCGTTCCACCATGAAGTCGAATCCGGACACTAACGCTGCAGCATCTCCGTGACATCGCGGCCCACACCCCGAAAGCCGACAAAGCGGCTGGCTTCGTCAAACATCGGCTCGCCACTCACTTGCAGGTATTGGATTGCACCGCTGGGCAAGGTGCGGCTGTAGACAAAGTCCAGGAATGGCTTGCGATCGGCGATATTTTGCTGCAATACCGCGCGCTCCGACGCATTCCAGCCGCTGTGGTGATCGTTGGCCGTGCCGAGGCCAAGCAACTCCTGCACCGGCCCCGACCAGTTGCGCAATTCGCCGTCGGCATCCTGCTCCCAGTACCAGTCGCTCGACAACTCGGCGTAGCGTTGAAAGCGCGCCTCGCTGGCACGTAATTGTGCGGTGCGCTCCAGTACCGTGTGTTCCAGTTGCTGGTTGTAGCGGTCCAGTTTTTTATACAGCAAGCGCACTTCCAGCATATTTCGGATGCGTGTCTCGACTTCCACCAATTCGAAAGGCTTGCCAATGAAATCCTTGGCGCCGGCCTGCAGCGCGCGCAGCTTGTGGCTGGGTTGGGCTGTGACGACCAGCACTGGCACGTAACCATCCGGCTCGACCGACTTGAGCGCTTCCAGTACTTCGAAGCCGCTCATGCCCGGCATTTGCACATCAAGCAGTATCAGGTCGTAGTGATGCTGTTGATGCAGCGCGCTCACCTGAAAGGGATCCATGGTGGAGCTGACGCGCGTGTAGCCGCCGTTGGCCAGCATCTGCTCCAGCAGCATGACATTGGCCTCCAGATCGTCGACGATCAGGATGTGGGCGTTAAGAATCTCTGACATGGCGATCATGATGCGCTTTCTGTTGAACTTGCTTGTGATGGAGCGCCGTTGGCGGCGGAGAAATCGAGCGCCAAGTCCAGCGCCTCCATGAATTTGACTACATTGATGGGCTTGGTCAGATAGCGGAAGAAGCCTGCGTCCATGCCCTTTTCGATATTGCGCGGCATGGCGTTGGCCGACAGCGCAAGCACGGGGATATGTCCTGTAATGTGGTCGTCTTGTAATATCTTCAGACAGTCAAAACCGCTCATGCCTGGGAGGTTAATGTCCATCAGGATCACGTGCGGCTGGTAGGTGCGCGCCAACTGTATGCCCGAGTGGCCGTCGATGGCGGTCAGCAGCTTGAGGTCCGGGCGCCGCTCGATCAGCATTTCCACCAGGCTGAGATTGGCGGGATTGTCTTCCACGTAGAGCACGGTACGCTGCGCCGCGCCGACCGCCGCACCGGGCGAGGCTGGCAGGTCGAAGGCTGAGATTTCCAGCACCGGCTCGCTGCTGGCGGTGAGTTCGACCCAGAATGTGGTGCCACGCCCTTCGACGCTATGGACGCCGAGGTTGCCATCCATGAGCTCAACCAGCTGTTTGGTCACGACCAGGCCGATGCCGGTGCCTTCCTCGCCACCATCCTCCTGGCCGAGACGGTTGAACGGTTGGAACAGCTGGCGCTGCTGGTCCATGCTGAGGCCCGCCCCTGTGTCGGTGACGCTGATGCGCACCATACCGTAATCGGTCGCTGTGCACTCGACCGTGACGCGCCCGCCGCGCCGGTTGTACTTGAGCGCGTTGGAAAGCAGGTTGATCATCACTTGTTTGACGCGCGTGCGGTCGGCGTGCACGAAGAACGGCTGGTTCAAGGTGATAAACAACAGCTCGATGTCACGCTTCTGCGCCTGTGGAGCGATCATCGCCTGGCAGTCCCGCAGCACATCCGACAGCCCCATGGACTCCTGCGACAGCGTGACCTTGCCTGATTCGATCATGGCAAGGTCGAGGATCTCGTTAATCAGCCGCAGTAAGTACCATCCGCCCTTGAGGATCTGGTCCAGTGAGCGCTGCTGCGAGACGCTCGGTGGCGGCTTCTCGGACGCCAGCAGTTGCGCAAAGCCCAGCACGGCGTTGAGCGGCGTGCGCAGCTCGTGGCTCATGCTCGACAGGAAATCGGACTTGGCGCGATTGGCCTTTTCCGCCACCGCGCGCGCCGCCTCCAGCTCCTCGTTGGTGTGCTGCAGCGCCAGTTGCTGCTCGTGGACGCGTTGGTCAAGCAGCGCTTGCGCCGCCTCCACCTGCTTGCGGGCGGTGTTGTCGGTCCCCGTCAGCAGATAGCCGATGATGTTGTCGCGCGCGTCGCGCAGCGAGCTGACCGAAACGACGGCGGGAAAGCGGCTGCCATCCTTGCGGATATAGGTGAGCTCGTAGATATCCTCGATGCCGCGCGACGCCTTGAACACCAGCGCCTCGAAACCAGGCTGGATGGTGGTGTTCAGTTCCAGGCTGAGGGCGGCAGCGCGCGCCACCATTTCCTTAGCGTCGGAAATGCCGGCCGGGGTGATTTGATTGACCACCTCCGCAGCGCTGTAGCCCAGCATGCGCTCGGCGCCGACGTTGAAGATCTGGATCACGCCGGCCGCGTCGGTGGCGATGCTTGAAAAATTGGCGCTGTTGAAGATGGCCTGCTGCAGTTCGTCGGCATTGAAGGCCGGCTTCCTGTCGTGGCGCGTGGCCTCCTTCGATGGCGCCGCGAACAGCTCGCGCCACCAGCTCTGCTGCAGGGCCGGTTTCATGATTGCTCCTGGCGTTGGCGCACATCTGACATCAGCCGCGCAAATTCCTTCTTGACCACGTCGTAGCATTCACAGACGTCGGCTTCCAGGCCCGCACGGTTGAGCACGGAAATGTGGCCGCGCCGGTAGCTGATGTAGCCTTGGGCTTGCAGGCGTCCGGCCGCCTCGGTGACGCCCTCGCGCCGCACGCCCAGCATATTGGCGATCATTTCCTGGGTCATGGTCAATTCGCAGTCCGGCATGCGGTCCAGGGTGAGCAGCAGCCAGCGGCACAACTGCTGTTCGACGGAGTGGTGCCGGTTGCAGACGCCGGTTTGCGCCATGTGGGTAAGCAATGCCTGGGTGTAGCGTAGCAGCAGGCGCATCACCGTTCCGGCGCGGTTGAATTCCTCCACCAGACGTGCTGCCTGCAAGCGATACCCGTATCCGGCCGTCTGTACCACGGCGCGGCTGGGTGTGGTGTTGCCGCCCATGAATAGGGAAATGCCGAGCATGCCCTCCTTGCCGACGCCGGCAATTTCAGACGAACCGCCGTTCTCCAGCAAGTAATGGATAGAGATGATGGAGGTGGTCGGGAAATAAACGTACTGGAGCTTGCCTCCGGACTCGTAGAGCACGTCGCCTAGGCGCATCGGTAACAGTTCCAGGTGGGGCGACAGTCGATCAAATTCCGCGTCGAGCATGGCCGCCAACAGATAATTCTGGTTCGGATCTTGTGAGCTGGGCATTCAGGGTACCTGCTTCCAGCGTGAGCTTGGTGAGGGGAGGGCGGGCGCCGGATGGCGAGCCTCGCGTTCAGTATGGCGCTGTGCCAGACTGCATGGATCCCACCGTACATCATCCGCATAGGCAGGTTCTGTTCGGTAGCGCGCTTAGTCGGTTCTGCTCGGCAATTTTCTTATGTACGCAAACGAACATACTCGACGCAATGCTAAGCCTAGCATAGATATGCCTGATGCGGGCGCGGTCACGGACCGTCTCATGCAGCTTGGCAGGACGGGAGCGCGCCATGCACAAATTATTTCACCGGGTTCATCTGTCGGTTTCGGTGTCGGCACTCATTACGCTAGTGGTTGGCCTTGGCCTGACGGCGTTGTTGTTCGCCTCGGTGCGCCGGGTTGAATCGAACACCCACCAACTCAAGTTCGCGCAGGAAGCGAGCTTGCGCACGGCGGCCGTTGCCGACGGGCTCGCTGGTGCGGTCGAACAGTTGACCGTGCTGAATCAAGTGTTCCGCACCGTGGGGGTGGTGAGCAGGGAACAGTTCGCTCGCCTGACCGCGCCGCTGCTGCTGCGCCACCCCGGCATCCAGGCACTCAGTTTCCAGCGCCTGGTCTCCGACGCCGGACGCGCATCGTACGAAGCGGCGGCCGCGCGCCGCCTTCCCGGGTTCGCCATCACCGAACTGATCGATGGACAGCAGCGCGTTGCGGGGCGGCGCGACATGTACAACGTGGTCGACTACATCGAGCCGGTGCAGGGCAACGCGGCCGCCATCGGCCTCGATACCGCCGTCACGGCGGACCAGGCAGATGCGCGTGCGCGATCACGCGCCACTGGCGCGGTCGCCGCCACCGGCCTGCTGACGTTGGCGCAAGCCAGGCGTAGCCATTCGGCCTTCCTGTTGCTCGCCCCGGTATATTGGCAGGGCGCGCCGCTGGATACGCCGGCTCAGCGCCAGCGTGCCGTCATCGGCGAGACGGCCGCCGTGTTCCAACTCGACCACCTGGTCGAAACCATACTCGCTCGCGGTGGCCTCATCGATGATCCCGCCATCGCGTTTCGACTCTACGCAACAGGATCAGGCGACAGCGGCAAGGTGGCCTACCAGCACGGCGCAGCGCCGGCGCCGGAAACGCTGTCGGGCTGGTTGCCGGGCTGGCTGTTGGCCGACATGGCCAAGCCGATTAGCGCCGGCTTCGACCTGGCTGGCAATCCTTGGCACATGGTGGTTACGTCGGTGCCCGTGCCGTTCTACAGGGGCCATAACGGATCGCTCTACGCCCTGCTCGGCGGAGTCTTGTCGAGTCTGTTGGCCAGCGCGTATATCTGGTCGGTCGTCTCACGCCAAAGCGCCATCGAACGCGTAGCCGGCGAGCGCACTGCGGCGCTGCAATCGACCAACCTGCGCCTGGCTGAGGATCTGGCGTTGCGTGTGCGTACCGAAAAATCGCTGCGGCTGCGCGAGCGGGTGATCGAGGTGTCGACCAACGCGATTGTCATCTGTTCCGCCACAGCGCCCGACTACGCGATCGAATACGTCAACCCGGCGTTTGAACGCATCACCGGCTACACACCGGCCGAGGTGGTCGGACGCAGCCTCGAAAGCATGCAGGGCAACAGCCAGGACCAGCAGAACATGGATGAAATCCGCGCCGCGCTGCGCGAACAACGCGAGGGGCATGCGCTGCTGCGCAACTATCGCAAGGACGGCAGCGGCTACTGGAACGACCTGTTCATCGCGCCGGTACGGGACGAAAATGACGTGCTGAGCCACTTCGTAGTGGCCCAGTACGATATTTCGGCTGTCATGCGCTACGAGGCCGAACTGGAGTTCCAGGCCAAGCACGATGCTTTGACCGGGCTGGCCAACCGAACCTTGCTGACCGCGCGCCTGGACCAGGCCATCGACCATGCATTCGAGCACGGCACGCAGTTGTGGATGGTATTCATCGACCTGGACCGTTTCAAGTTCGTCAATGACACGCTCGGCCACGCCGCCGGTGACGCCCTGCTCAAGACGCTTGCGTTGCGGCTGCAAGCGGTTGCCCGGGAGACGGACACGCTGGCACGCGTGGGCGGCGACGAATTCGTGCTGTTGTTGTCGAAGCTGGCGGAGCGTAGCGAGTGCATTGCCGTTCTCGAGCGGATCATGGAGACGGTTTCGCAGCCGTTGTTGATACAAGACCGCGAGTTTTTCCTCACCTGCAGCATCGGCGTGGCCAGCTATCCGCAAGATGGCGATACGGCCGAGATCCTGAGCAAGCATGCCGACATTGCCATGTACCGTGCCAAGGAGAGTGGGCGTAACAGCTTCCAGTTCTATACCCCATCCATGAATGAGCGCACGCTTGACCGCCTGCGTATCGAGGCGGACCTGCGTCATGCGCTGGATCGCGATGAGTTTTCCTTGCATTACCAGCCGCAGGTCTGCATGGAGACCGGACGCGTCGTCGGCATGGAGGCATTGCTGCGGTGGCGCCATCCAGTGCTGGGCATGATCGGACCGGCGCGCTTCATCGGCTTGGCCGAAGAGTTAGGCTTGATCATCCCGATTGGGGCGTGGGTGCTGCGCACCGCGTGCATCCAGACCAAAGCCTGGCACGACGCCGGCTTTGCGCATCTGCGCGTGGCGGTGAACCTGTCGGCACGCCAGTTCACGCAGCATGCGCTGGCCCAGTCGGTGGCCGATGTGCTGCATGCCACCGGGCTGGCGCCGCGTTACCTGGAGTTGGAGCTGACCGAGAGCATGGTGATGGGCGATGTCGATCACGCCATCACGATCTTGCGCAATTTGAAGGCGCTGGGCCTGCACATCTCGATAGACGATTTTGGCACGGGTTACTCAAGCCTGTCTTACTTGCGCCGCTTTCCGATCGATGTGCTCAAGATCGACCAGTCGTTTGTCAACGACATCACGCACGATGCGGACGATGCCGCCATCGTCATCTCGATTATCTCGCTGGCGCACAGCCTGCGCCTGACAGTGATTGCCGAGGGAGTGGAAACGCTCGAACAGCTGGCGTTTCTTCGCGACCACGGCTGCGAGCAGGCGCAAGGTTACTACTTTAGCCGGCCACTCGAGGTTGAGCAGTTCACGCGCTTGCTGCAGAGCGAAGGTGGCTACGCATGGGACGACCGGCGCGGGGTGGTGGATAGTGCTGCGCACGCAGTCGTGCCGGCATGAGATCTCCATGCGATTGCTAATCATGAGTTAGTAATGAACTTCATGTCAGCGTATTTATTCCTCTGGTGTTGTGGCCGATACTGGTGTTTTCACTCACTGGGAGAGCAGCATGAAAGTAGTCGTCATCGGTGCGGCCGGCGCGGTCGGCAAGGCAGTGGTCGAGCAACTGGGGCAGCGGCATGAGATCGTCACGGTCGGCGCCAGCAGCGGGCAGTATCAGGCCGATATCGCCGATATCGCGCAGGTGCGCGCCTTGTTCGTGCAGATCGGCCGTGTGGACGCGGTGGTGGTGGCGGCTGGTTCGCTGCACTTTGCGCCGCTGGACGGCTTCACGCCGGAGCAGTTCTATGTGGGCTTGAACAGCAAGTTGATGGGGCAGGTCAACGTGGCGCTGGTGGCGCGGGAATACCTGAACGATGGCGGCTCGATCACGCTCACCAGCGGCATCGTGGCCGATGAGCCGATCCGCAACGGCGTCAGCGCCACCATGGTCAACTCGGCGGTCGAGGGCTTTGTGCGGGCGGCGGCGATTGAGCTGCCGCGCGGCTTGCGCATCAACGCCGTCAGCCCGACCGTGCTGGAGGAATCGATGGGCAGTTATGGGCCGTTCTTTATCGGCTTCGAGCCGGTGCCGGCACGCCGCGCCGCGCTGGCGTATGCGCGCAGCGTGGACGGTGCGCAGACCGGGCAGGTGTATCGCGCATGGGGAGCCTCGGCATGAAGGTGATGGTGATCGGCGGGACCGGCACCATCGGCAGCGCCGTGGTGGAGCAATTGAAGCTGCGGCATGAGGTCGTGGTGGTCGGCGCGCGCGGCGGGCAGCACCAGGTCGATATCGAGGACATCGCGCAGGTACGGGCTTTGTTTGGGAAGGTGGGGCGCGTCGATGCGGTGGTGGTGGCCGCGGGGGCGCTGCATGTCGGTCCGCTGGCGGAGCTGACGCCGGAGCATTTTCACGTCGGCTTGCGCGGCAAGTTGATGGGACAGGTCAACGTGGCGCTGGTGGCGCGGGAGTTCCTCAACGACGGCGGTTCGATCACGCTGACCAGCGGCGTCGATACCGAGCAGCCGATACGCGGCGCGGTGGCGGCGTCCACCGCCAACGCGGCGGTGCAGGGCTTTGTGCGGGCGGCCGCGATCGAGCTGCCGCGCGGCTTGCGCATCAACGCGGTCAGCCCGACGGTGCTGCAGGAGTCGGTGCATTTGTTCGGTGAGCTGTTCACCGGCTTCGAGCCGATTGCGGCCAGCCGCGCCGCGCTGTCCTACGCGCGCAGCGTGGACGGCGCGGAAACGGGGCGGGTGTACCGGGCCTGGTAGGAGGAGGGGGAGCCGTGTACTACAATGCGGATCTCACTCCAACACGAGGTTCGAATGAAAAAAATACTGCTCCCTCTGGCCATGGCTTTCGCCTGCGCTTCCGCCTACGCCGCACCGGCCAGCCTGGCCGATCTGGACAAGATGACCAAGCGCTTCGCGCCGGTCGCCCTGACCGCCGATACCAGCCAGCTGTCCGCCGGTGACAAGCGCGCCATCGCCAAGTTGATCGAGGCCGCCAAGATCATCGACGTGCTGCAGCTGCGCCAGCGCTGGTCCGGCAATGAGGCATTGTGGGCCGCGCTGCAAAAGGACCAGACCCCGCTGGGCAAGGCGCGCCTGAACTACTTCTGGCTTAACAAAGGTCCGTGGTCGATCCTGGACGACCATCAGCGCTTCCTGCCCGCGGAAGTAAGCGGCATCGCGATCCCGGAGAAGAAGCCGGAAGCCGGCAACTTCTATCCCGAGGGCGCGAGCAAGCAGGCATTGGAAAGCTGGATGAACGCGCTGCCGGCGAAGGACAAGGAGCAGGCGCAGTGGTTCTTCACCACCATCCGCAAGAACCCTGCGGGCCAGTTCACCATCGTCAAATATTCGGATGAATACAAACCGGAGCTGGAGAAAGCCGCCGCGCTACTCAAGCAGGCCGCCGCCGACACCGACAACGCCTCGCTGAAGAAATTCCTGCAGCTGCGCGCCGACGCCTTCCTGAGCAACGACTACCTGGCCTCCGACTTCGCGTGGATGGACCTGGACGCGCCGGTCGATATCACCATCGGACCTTACGAGACCTACAACGACGAACTGTTTGGCTACAAGGCCGCGTTCGAAGCCTACGTCAACATCCGCGACCAGAAGGAGACGCAAAAGCTGGACTTCTTCGCCAAGCATATGCAGGAGCTGGAAGACAACCTGCCGCTGGACGCCAAGTACCGCAATCCGAAGGTGGGCGCGCTGGCGCCGATGGTGGTGGTCAACCAGGTCTACGGCGCGGGCGACGGCAACATGGGTGTGCAGACCGCCGCCTACAACCTGCCGAACGACGAGCGCATCATCAGCCAGCGCGGCTCCAAGCGCGTGATGCTGAAGAACGTGCAGCAGGCCAAATTCAAATCCACGCTGACGCCGATCTCCAAGCTGGTGCTCAAGCCGGCCGACCAGAAGGACGTCGACTTCGACTCCTTCTTCACGCACATCCTGGCGCATGAAATCACGCACGGCCTGGGCCCGCACATCACCAAGGCCAACGGCGCCGACTCGACGCCGCGCCAGGACCTGAAGGAAGCCTATTCGACCATCGAGGAAGCCAAGGCCGACATCACCGGCCTGTACGCGCTGGCCTACATGATGGACAAGGGCCAGCTGGCCGGCACGCTGGGGCAGGGGGCGGCGGCCGAGCGCAAGCTGTACACCACCTTCCTGGCCTCGGCCTTCCGCACGCTGCACTTCGGCCTGACCGACTCGCACGCGCGTGGCATGGCGATCCAGATGAACTACATCCTCGACAAGGGCGGCTTCATCTCGCACGGCGACGGCACCTTCGCGGTGGACTTCAAGAAGATCAAGCAGGCGGTGATCGACCTGGACCGCGAGTTCCTGACCATCGAAGCGACCGGCGACTACGCCCGCGCCAAAGACATGATGGCCAAGTACGTGGTCATCCGTCCCGACGTGCAGAAGGCGCTGGACAAAATGAAAATGGTGCCGAACGACATCCGCCCCGAATTCAAAACCGCCAACACCCTGCTCGCCAAATAACCCCCTGGGGTCAAGTCTGACATTCGGACACGAGCTCTTCCGTAGCGGTGGCTACGGAAGAGCTCGTGTCCGAATGTCAGACTTGACCCCAAATTGCATGACCCCAAATTGCAAGCATTCAATTTTTTCTACGTAGAAATAAGTTGTTGTTGAACCTGCTTTAGAGCAATAAATCTTGCTTTGGGCATGCTACAGTTTGATCACCATGATCAAGCGCACCTTACTCCTGCTGCTCCTGTCGTCCGCCGGCCTGGCTTCCGCCGCCCAGCTGACCGATATGGAAACCCGCTGGCTCACTGCCGGTTCCGCCGTGCTGGCCTATGCCAAGCAGGAACTCAAGCTGCCGATCGATATCACCGTGCAACCGCAGGCGCGCGCCACCGATGTGCCGCTGGCGCTGGGCTTCCAGGACGGCCGCTGCAAGCTGGTGCTGTCGATGCGCGGCAATCCCGGCGCCGAGGATATCTTGGCCGGCCTGCCCGCCGAACAACGTCCGCTGATGATCGAGGCCATGGTCGCTCACGAGATCGGCCACTGCTGGCGCTATGCGCAGGGCGTGTGGCATGCGCTGCCGGCCGGCTTCGAACAGCCCGCGCAGGCACCGGCGCAGGAACAGGCCCAGCAGCTGCGGTTGACCCGCCGCGAGGAGGGCTTTGCCGACCTGGTCGCGCTGGCCTGGACCCAGCATCGTCATCCACAAGACTACGCCACCGTCGCCGCCTGGATGCGGCAGGTGCGCCAGCCCGCCACCGGCACGGCCGGCTCGCATGGCACGCTGGCCTGGCTGCAGCTGGCGCCCAGCGGCGCCGCCTTCGATGCCGCCCAGCCCCTGTTCGAACAGGCGGCGAGCCTGTGGCGCCAGGGGCTGTTGCGCGACGAATAAACATCCGTAACTCTGTACGTTCCCGCACAGAGCAGGGGCGCGCGGCGGCGTTTAATGTGTCCACCAACCACCACACAAGGGACACAACATCATGAACAAATTACTCTTCATAGTGCTGGCCTCCGCGGCTAGCGCCAGCTTCGCCGCCACCCCCAACAACGATTCCGTAGCCTACAAGGCGGCCACCAAGCAGGCCGAGATCGACTACAAGAGCGCCAAAGCGGCTTGCGATGCGCAATCGGGCACCTCCAAGGATATCTGCGTGGAGCAGGCCAAGGTGGCCCGGGCCAACAGCGAGGCCAACGCCACCTGGCAGTACAGGAACGATAAGCGCTCGGTGCAAAAAGCCCAGACCGAGGTGGCGGATGCCAACTACAACCTGGCCAAGGCCAAGTGCGCTCCTCAAACCGGCGCCGAGAAGGATAGCTGCCTGAGCACCGCCAAGTCGACCCATGTGGCCGCCGTCAACGACGCCAAGGCCGGCAAGAAAATGGCCGACGTCGCCCAGACCGGCATCGATTGCAGCACCATGACCGGTACCGACAAGGCGTCCTGCGAAACCAAGCAGAAGAGCGAAATGGCCAAGGACACCGTGGCCGACTCCGTGATCACGACCAAGGTCAAGTCCGAGCTGCTGGCTGAACCTGCCCTGAAGTCGCTGGATGTGCACGTGGAAACCACCAACGGCACCGTCATGCTGAGCGGCTTCGTGCCGTCGCAGGCGGAGGTGGACAAGGCCGTCGATGTGGCCCGCAACGTCAAGGGTGTCAACAAGGTGCAGAGCTCGCTGCGCATCAAGTAATCTCCCGGTTGTCGCAGGGACCGCCGCCGCGGTCCCTTTTTTTGCTTGCATTCATTATGATCGTCATTTAAGATCGGGGCAAGCGTGCCTTCCGCGCGCATCCATTACGCGAGGACTCGCATGTTCGCTCTCTCCCTATCCCGCTGGCTGCAAGGCCGCGGCCTGCACTTTTCGTGGGTGATCGTTGCCATCACCTTCCTCACCGGACTCAGCTCGTCTGCCGCGCTGGGCTTGCCGGGCGCGCTGCTGCAACCGCTGTCGAAGGAGTTCGGCTGGGATGTCGAGCAGATCTCGTCGGCGCTGGCGGTGCGCTTCGTGCTGTTCGGCCTGATGGGGCCGTTCGCGGCCATCCTGATGGAACGTTTCGGCCTGCGCAACGTGGTCGTCACCGCATTGACGCTGGTCGCCAGCGGCCTGGCCTTGGCCACGCAGATGACGCAGTTTTGGCACTTGGTGCTGTTCTGGGGCGTCATGCTCGGCGTCGGTTCCGGCATGACCGCGCTGGTGCTCAGCGCTGTGGTCTCGACCCGCTGGTTCGACATCCGGCGCGGGCTGGTGGTGGGCGTGCTCACGGCCAGTTCGGCCACCGGCCAGCTGGTGTTCCTGCCGGTCGGCGCCTGGCTGATCGAGCATTTCGGCTGGCGCATGGCGGTGATTCCGGTGCTGCTGGCCTGCGCCACCGTGGCCGTGCTGGTGTTCCTGCTGATGCGCAACCGTCCCAGCGAGGTCGGCCTGGCCCCGTACGGCGCGCCCCAGGGCACGCCGGTGGCGCCGCCCGCCGCGCCGATGCGCGTCACCTTCGCCACGCCGTTCAAGGTGCTGGCCGAGGCGGCCCGCAACCGCGTGTTCTGGATACTGTTCGGCACCTTCTTCATCTGCGGCCTCAGCACCAACGGCCTGATCCAGACCCATTTCATTTCGCTGTGCGGCGACGCCGGCCTGTCGGCGGTGCCGGCCGCCTCGGTGCTGGCGATGATGGGCGCCTTCGACCTGGTCGGCACCATCGCCTCGGGCTGGCTGTCGGACCGCTACGACAACCGCAAGCTGCTGTTCATGTACTACGGCTTGCGCGGCTTGTCGCTGTTCTGGCTGCCATATTCGGAATTCACGCTGTACGGGCTGTCGCTGTTCGCCATGTTCTACGGCCTGGACTGGATCGCCACCGTGCCGCCGACGGTGCGGCTGGCCGGCGCCACCTTCGGCAAGGAGAGGGCGGGCATGGTGTTTGGCTGGGTGTTCGCCGGCCATCAGCTGGGCGCGGCCGTGGCGGCCTACGGTGCGGGCCGCGTGCGCACGCTGATGCTGACCTATAACCCGGCGCTGTTCGCCGCCGGCGCGGCCTGCCTGGTGGCGGCCGGCATCATCCTGCTGATCCGCAAGCCGGCCGTGGCTGTGGCGGCGGCCGCGCCGGCCAAGGCCGCCTGACCACCAGGGCATTGATCAGCGCCAACAACTGTGGAGTAAATTTCAACTATATTCAGACGAGCTCTGCAATATCTGTCACAAGTCGTAACAATTATCAAGAAAGTAGCGCAAAAATAAATATTCTTGCAACAACATTCGTGCGCAAAAGATCAATGTTATATTGATTTTCAGACTACAGCCTTCTGGGATGCACTTCGGTGATGAAGGCTGCTGTCGCTATTCAGGGCCCTATAACTTTCTACAAGAAACCTAAGAAATAAGGATAGTTTTTGACATGATCTTCCACACCAAACAATTCAAATTGGCCGCGGTGGCCGCAGCCCTGTTGGCCGCCGGCGCAGTCCAAGCATCCAACCCGAACATGACCGACAACCTGGTCCACTCGTCCAAAGGGTTGGAGCCGTTGACTGGCAACACCTCGGCAGTGAGCAACTGGCGCTTCACCGTAGGCCAGAGCTTTAACGGCGTCGCTGGCGCGCTGGACGGCGTTGCCCGTCTGAGCTTCAGCAATTCGGACGGCAACTGGGCCTGCTCCGGTTCGCTGCTGGCCGGCGGCCAATACGTGGTGACCGCCGCACATTGCGCCGACAACTTCAACAAAATGACCGTGCAGTTCGGCTGGCAGGGCGGTACCGCCGCCGTCACGCGCAACGTTTCGGTCGGCAACGCCTACGTCAACAAGGCCTGGACCGGCCAGCTCGACACCGGCGCCGACATCGCGATCCTGAAACTGGATACCGCGGTCACCGGCATCAACGGCTATCACCTGAGCACGACCAACGACGTCGGCAAGGATTACCTGATGGCCGGCTACGGCACCACCCAGAAAGCCACCACCAATGCGGCCACCAACTGGAACGACGGTAACTACGGCCACTACGCTTACAACACCTTTGACGTCGACAGCAACACGTTCAACAAAGCGGTTGGCGACAAGGATCCCACCTGGGGCTACAACCCTGACGATTACGCGGCTGGCACCACCTACATGAGCGATTTCGACAGCGGTCAAGCCAACAACAACACGCTGGGCCGCATCGGCGATATCACCGGTAACAAGTGGAACAGCGGCACCGGCCTGGGCTCGAAGGAAGGCCTGATCGCCGGCGGCGACTCGGGTGGCGGCGATTTCGTCTGGAACGGTACCGAATGGCTGCTGTCGGGCGTGCACTCGTGGGGCTGGCAAGGTACCAGCGCATGCAACCTGATCGGTGGCCTGACCAATTGCGATAATGCGTCGCTGAATGGTTCCAGCTATGGCGACCTGTCCGGTTCCACCGCGACCTTCTCGCACATCGCATGGATCAACTCGGTGACCGCCGTGCCTGAACCAGAAACCTACGCGATGATGATCGCCGGCCTGGCGCTGGTGGGCGTGGCCCGCCGCCGCAAGCAAGCCTAATTCCGCAGGCGTAAAAAAGCCCCCGTCCGTTCTGAGCGAGCTCAGACGGACGGGGGCTTTTTTTCGTCTTACTTCAGGTACTTCGCCAGCCAGCCGTGCACTTCGCTGTAGAAGTAGCGGCTGTTCTCGCCCTTCAAAATCCAGTGGTTCTCGTCCGGGAACACCAGCAGCTTGGCCGGCACGTTCAGGCGATGCTGGGTCGCGTAGTTCATCAGCGCGTTATTGGCCGGCACCCGGTAGTCGAGCTCGCCCACCGAAATCAGGATGGGCGTTGTGAAGCCCGTGCCCTTGGCGTGATTCCCGCCCTGCATCACCGGACTCTGCTCGCGCCACACCGCCTTGTCGCCCCACACCGGGCCGCCGCTGTTGACCTCGCGGCCGTGGATGCTGTCGCTGCTGCCCCATTGCATCACCAGGTCCATCTCGCCCGCGTGCGAGACGAAGGCCTTGTAGCGCGTGGTGGTCGCCTGCAGCCAGTTGGCCAGGTGGCCGCCGTAGCTGGCGCCGCCGGCCGCCAGGCGGCTGCCGTCGATGTAGCCGTACTTCCGGACCGCCTCGTCCACCGCCTCGTTGATCTCGTCGCCCGGACCCTTGAGCGGATCGCCCTGGATGGCGCGCGCGAATTCCTCGCCGTAGCCGGTCGAGCCCTTGTAGTCGGTCAGCAGCACCACATAGCCCGGCTGCGCCAGCAGGTGGTAGTTCCAGCGGATCACGAACTGGTCGCGCCACATATTGGCCGCGCCGCCGTGGATCACCGCGAACAGCGGATACTTCTTGGCCGGGTCGAAATTGGCCGGCTTGACGAGCATGTTGTGGATCATGCGGCCATCGCTGGCCTTGAACCAGAAGTGCTCGGGCGCCTGCCAGTCGATGCTGGCGGCGCGCTCGGTGTTGAATGCGGTCAGGCGCTTGGGCGCGCCGTTGCCGAAGGCGTACACCTCGGGCGGATTGACCGACGACTCCCACACGCCCACCATGGCCTTGCCGCCGGCCGCCAGCGAGCCGATGCTGCCGGTCGCGGGCGACGCCTCGTCGCGCAGGTCGCCGCCGGCGTAGTTGATCGAATGCAGCTGCTCCAGGCCCGCGTGCTCGTAGCTGAACACGATGCGGCCGGTGCCGGCCGGCAGCGCGAAGCGCGAGATCGAGCGGTCCAGGGACGCGGTCAGCAGTCTGGGCGCCGGCTGCGTCAGCGGCCAGGCGAAGCTGGCCAAGCGCGTCACGTCGTAGACCTTGCCTTCTTCCTCGGCTTGGGTCAGGACGAACAGCGTCTTGCCGTCGGCGCTGAACTTCAGGCTGCCGTAGCTGTGCTTGTCCTGCGTCAGCTGCGTCGGTTCGCCGCCGGCCAGCGGCACGCTGTAGATCTGCGTGTAGCCGGACGCGCGCGCGGCCTCGTCGCGATTGGTTGAGGCCGCGAACACCACGGCCTTGCCGTCCGGTGACCACAGCGCGTCCAGCGACTGGCCCTCGTCGCCCTGGCCGCCGCCGAAGCCCGGCAGCGCCGCCAGCTTGCTGCCGGCCAGCAGGTCGCGCGGCTTGGCGCCGGCCGCCGCGTCCATCACGAACAGCCGCACCTTTTTATCGTCGAGCCACTTGTCGAAGTAGCGCGGCGGGAAGGTCTCGTAGGCGCGTGCGGTGTACTTGCGGTCCTTGCGCTCCTTGGCGCTTTTCCTGACGTCGTCCTCGCTCGTGTCGCCGGGGTAGACGTCGCTGACGAACAGCAGCTGCGCGCCGTCCGGGCTGAACTTCGGCTGGCGCGCGCCCAGCGTCAGCGTGGTGAGGCGCTGGGCCTCGCCGCCACCCGCCACGTCAATGCGGTACAGCTGGGCCGCGTCGTCGCCGTCGCGCTTGGCCACGAACACCAGCTGCCTGCTGTCCGGCGACCAGACGGCGGCGCTCTCGCCGCCCTTGCTGAAGGTCAGGCGGCGGGCCGGCGTGTCGTCGGTCAGCGACTTGATCCACAGGTCCGACCATTGATCCTTGCTGTCGTAGGCCGGGTCGGTGACGGAGAACACGGCCCACTTGCCGTCCGGGCTGGGCACCGGCGCGCCGACCCGTTTCATCAGCCACACGTCCTCGTGGGTAATCGCGTGTTTGGCGGCCGGGGCGTCGGCGGCGCAAGCGGTGGCGCCGCCGGCCAGGGCGGCAGAAATCAATATGGCAAAAATGGAAAGTCGCGGTATAGTCATGACGAGGTCGCTGCAAAGTCGGTGAAGCGCCGATAGTGACCAAATCTCCCATTGCTGTCAATCAAGTATCCATCCTCAACCGTGGAGTAGACACGTATGCAGACCATCACCAAGATCCACAAAGTCGCCGCTTTCACCGCTGGCGAGCAGGGCGGCAATCCGGCCGGCGTCATGATCCGCTCGGCGTTGCCGGACGAGTCCGCCATGCAGCGCATCGCCGCCGAGATGGGTTACTCCGAGACCGTGTTTGCCGCGCCCGCCGGCGACGGCTGGCGCGTGCGCTATTTCTCGCCGGACGGCGAGGTGCCGTTCTGCGGCCACGCCACCATCGCGCTGGGCGCGGTGCTGGCGCAGCAAAACGGCGACGGCGTCTTCCCGTTGACCACCAACCACGCCCGCGTCAACGTCGAGGCGCAGAGCAAGGGCGGGCAGGGCAGCGCCGCGCTGCAGTCGCCGGCCACCGCCAGCGCGCCGGCCCCGGCCGCGCTGGTCACGGCCGCGCTGGCGCTGTTCGGCTACGGCCATGCCGACCTGGACGACCGCATCCCGCCGGCCATCGCCAGCGGCGGCGCCAACCACCTGGTGCTGGCGCTGGCCAGCCGCGCGCGCTTGAGCGCGATGCGCTACCAGCTGGCCGACGGCCGCGACCTGATGCGCGATCACGGCCTGACCACGATCTCGCTGGTGCATGCGGAAACGCTGCAGCGCTTTCACGCGCGCAATCCCTTCGCTTCCGGCGGCGTGTACGAGGACCCGGCCACCGGCGCCGCGGCGGCCGCGCTGGGCGGTTATCTGCGCGACCTCGACTGGCCGCACGGCGGCGCCATCGACATCATCCAGGGCGAGGACATGGGCGCGCCCTGCCATTTGCGGGTGGAGATTTCCGGCCAGGCCGGCGGCTCGATCCGGGTTTCCGGCAACGCCCGCATGATGGGGGAGTAAGAATGCGTCTTCTGCTTACCCTGATCCTGTCCTTCACCGCTGGCGTGAGCCAGGCCGCTTCCAACTTCAGCTTCGATGCGACGCCGGGACCGCACAGCGTCGGCCTGCGCGTGGTCGAGCAGTACGACTACGCGCGTGGTTATCTCGGCAAATACGACGTCGTCACCGGCAAGCCGGTGAGCGGCGAAACCGCGCGGCCGATGCAAACCGTGATCTGGTATCCGGCGCAAAAGTCCGGCAAGGCCGTGGTCTACGGCGACTACTTCCGCCTCGGCGCCAGCGAGGAGCGCTTCGACAACACGGAAGCGGCCATCGCCGCCAATGTCGACTCCCGCCTGAAGGGCTCGCCGGTCGGCATCGCCCGCGCGCGCGAGGAAATGACGCGCCGCATGTGGGCGCTGCGCGACGCCAGGCCGGCCGCCGGCAAGTTCCCGGTGGTGATCTACGCCCCCAGCTTCAGCGCCTCGACCTACGAGAACGCCGACCTGTGTGAGTACCTGGCCAGCCACGGCTACATCGTCATCACCAGTCCCAGCATGGGCGCCCACGCGCGCGGCATGAGCGACGACCTGGAGGGCATCGAGGCGCAGGCCGGCGACATCGCCTTCCTGATCGGCTACGCCCACACGCTGCCGCAGGCGGACACCGGCCGCATCGCGGTGGCCGGCTACAGCTGGGGCGGCATCTCCAACGTCTTCGTTGCCGCGCGCGACAGCCGCGTCAAGGCGCTGGTCAACCTGGACGGCTCGGTGCGCTACTGGCCGGAGCGCGTGCAGGAAGCCAAGTACGTGCAGCCGGCGCGCGTCGCCGTGCCGATGCTGTTCCTGGCCGCGCGTCCCCGTTCGCTGGAGGATCTCGCCAAGCGCAACAAGCCCAACGCCAGCTTCCTCAATGAGCTGAAGTATTCCGATGTGTACACCGTCACGCTGCCGGCGATGGAACACTTCGCCTTCGCGTCCGAGGCGCTGCGCTTCATCGGCGACGATGCCTACAACGAGTACACGCCGGCCGAGGTGAGCCAGTCGCATGGCTGGATGGCGCGCTACACGCTGCAGTTCCTCGACGCCTACCTGAAGGGGCAGGCATCCGCCAAGGACTTCCTGTCCAAGGCGCCCAAGCAGAACGGCGTGCCGGACCATCTGCTGACGGTGTCGGCGCACTTGTCGGAAGGTCCGCCGCCGACGCAGGAAATGCTGGCCTACGAAGCGGCCAAGTCCGGCTTCGCCGACATCCAGCAGGTGTACGAGAAGATGCACAAGCGGGAGCCGAAGTTTGAAGTGAGCGAGGACAACTCCAACTCCTGGGGTTACCAACTGTTGCGCACCGGCGACAAGCAGGGCGCCATCGCCGTGTTCAAACTGGCGGCGGTGCTGCATCCGGACAGCGGCAACGCCCACGACAGCCTGGCCGAGGCCTACGAGGAGGCGCAGGACAAGCCGCTGGCGATCCAGCATTACCAGCGCGCGCTGGAGCTCAATCCGAAGAACGGCAACGCCGTCCAGCACTTGAAGTCGCTGGGCGCGCCGCTGTAATTCTGTGGGCTAGTCCCACTTCTTCAGCAGGCGGGCCAGCTCGCCTGATTTTTCCATCTGCTCCACCGCGCCGCGCACGCGCGCCACCACGGCCGGATCGATATGCCGGCCCATCACCATGTACAGCTGCGCGGTCGACATCACCGCCGGCAGGATCCTGACCTTGCCGGTGGCGCCGGCGCTGGCGATCAGGCGGGCCAGTCCCGGCGCGCGGTGCAGGAAGAAGCGGCCGCGCCCGGCCACCAGCTTTTGCATGTTCATGGCTGGACTGGTAGCGCTGGCATTGATCTGCAAGCCACCCTGCGCGGCCAGGATGCCGGTGGCGGCGTGGCCGCGGTTGGCCAGCACCACGCCGTCCTTGCCAAGCTTGCGCACGTCCTCCCAGTCGTGGATCACCACATTGTCGCCGGCGCGCGCCAGCAGCATGAACTGGATGGGGAACAGCGGCGGATCGAGGTACACATATTGCTGTTCGCGTTCCGCCGTGCGCTGCACGCCGCACAGTGCGTCGTGCTGCTGCATCGCCACCTCGTGATAGGCGCGTATCAGCGGCATCCATTGCTGGTCGCCGACGAAGACCAGGCCGGGGTCGATGCGCTCGATGGCGCGGAAGATGTCGACGCACAGGCCGATGATGTGGTCTTTGCCGTCCGCAATGAACTTGGGTTCCGTGCCTTCCTGCGCGGCCACCCGCAGCGTCACCGGTTCGGCCTTGGCGGCCGGCGCCAGCAGCAGGCAGGCCGCCAGCAGCAGCGCGCAGGGCTTCGGTTTCGTCATCGGCAACATCGGTTCCCCCGTCGTGGCGTCGAATTGGTCGGCAGGAAAAGTATAAGCCTGTCGGCGAACTTGACAGTGCAGTGCGCGCCGCCCGCCCGGCGCGCGCCAATCGCTTGATTTCAAAGGAGAAGCGGGGCGGGGCACGATATATGCGTCACCTCGCCGCGTGTCCGCCTTGGCGCGGACTGGTGCTTCCACGCATGGGAAAGGATATCGTATGCGCACTGCTCCCACCTTGTTATTGGCCTCCTTATTGTTATTGGTCAATGTTCCCGGCAATGCCTTCTGTCCCAAGAACGGTTTTGTCTGCTTTATCACGTCCAAGTCGGCCGGCAGCCTGACCCACCAGGACATCACCCAGCGCGGCATCGAGGCGCTCGACAAGCGCTACTTCGCCGTGCCCAAGCTGACCGCGTCGATGCAAAAGGCGCTGGACCAGATCATCGAGGCCGATGCCAAGGTCGACGAGGACCAGACCAGCTCGGCCAAGCACTTCGACGGCGAGAACGCGGCCGGCGCCCAGCTGCGCCTGGCCACGCTCAAGCAGAACGTGCTGGACGCGCTGCGCAGCGACCCGATCAACGCCACCGGCGCGCGCGACAACCTCGGCAGCGCGCTGCACACGATCCAGGACTTCTATTCGCATAGCAACTGGGTCGAGCAGGGCAACAGCGGCGCCCATCCCGGCGTCGGCCGGCCCGGCGCGCTGCCGTTCGCCGGCCCCGCCACGCCGACCTGCGCCGGCTTCACCGACACCGGCCTGTTCTGCGCCAACTCGTCCAACCTGACCGGCAGCCTGCTCACCAGCGGCTACTACGGCGGCGAGGACCGCGTCAAGCCGGGCGCCTTCAAGTGCAGCCATGGCGGCCCGCTCGACAAGAGTTCGCCGTCCAGCGACCCGCTCGGCTACTTCCGCGAAGGCATCAACAAGGACACGCTGTACTGCGACATCTCGCCGCACAGCGGCTACCACAACACCGCCGCCTCGGCCGCCATCGCCGCCACCCAGCAGTTCGTCGAAGACATCAAGGCCGAGATCACGCCGGCCCAGCTGAAGGCGCTGCTGGGCGCGGGCCCGACGCTGGCCTTCGCCATCGACACCACCGGCAGCATGGGCGGCATCATCGCCGGCGTGCGCGCCTCGGCCACCAGCATCGTCGACGCCCGCCTCGGCACCGACGAGGAACCGCTGCAGTATGTGCTGGCGCCGTTCAACGACCCGTTCACCGGCCCCACCATCGCCACCAACGACGCCGGCCTGTTCAAGGGCGCGATCGGCGGCCTGGGCGCCGATGGCGGCGGCGACTGTCCCGAGCTGGCCATGACCGGCATGTACAACGGCCTGTCGCTGGCCGACCCCGGCGGCGACCTGTTCATGTACACCGACGCCAGCGCCAAGGACGCCGGCCTGGCCGGCGCCGTCATCAGCCTGGCCAAGAGCAAGGACATCAAGATCTATCCCATCCTGTTCGGCAGCTGCTCGCCGTTGACGCCGGGCTTCCTGCAGGCGGCGGCCGAGACCGGCGGCCAGGTGTTCTTCCTGTTCGGCGGCGAGGCCGGCACCGTCACCCAGCTGGCCGACCTGGTGGCGCGCAACAACGTGGTGCAGGTGCTGTCGCTGGTCGACACCTACGCCAGCGCCAAGAGCTACAAGGTGCCGGTTGACAGCAGTATGAGCCGGCTGACGGTGTCGGTCAGCGGCACCGTGCAGGGCGTGCAGCCGGTGGTCACGCTGACGCGGCCGGACGGCGTGGTGGTCACTGCCGCCAACGCCACGCGGTACCTGAGCCTGTCGAGCGGCGTCATCATCTCGGTCGACAGTCCGTCGCGCGGCGCGTGGACGCTGGCCATCAGCGGATCGTCGGACCAAACTTATGTCAACGTGAACGGCGTGGCCGACCTGGCCTTCAGCTCCTTCAAGCTGGCCCGCTTCGGCGCACAGCCGCCGCACCAGGGCCTGCTGACCATCGACGGCGAGCCGGGACCGGGCCAGTCGCTGTACGCGATCGCCGCGTTGACCGGCATCGCCAGCGCGCCGCAGTTCCAGCTGCGCCGCAAGAACTTCGACCTGCTGGCGCCGCTGGCGCTGGAGCAGGACCAGACCGACGGCGGCAAGTTCTTCGGCGCGCTGACCGTGCCCCGCGAAGCCTTCCTCGCCTACGCCACCGGCACCGACAGCTCCGGCTTCGCCTACCAGCGGCTGGTGAGCGTGATGGTGCAGCCGCAGACGGTGTCGGTGACGCCGCCGTCGCGCCAGGACCTGCGCCCCGGCGTGAGCACCACGCTGCTGTACCAGGTGCGCAATGACGGCCCGGCCGATACCTTCAGCATCAGCGCCACCGACGACCAGCACTACATCACAGCCGTCTCGCCCACCGTGCTGACCTTGGCCACCGGCGAGAGCGCCAGCGTGGCCGTCACGCTGATGCCGCCGGCCGGCGCGCGCATCGGCGGTTCCGACAGCATCACCGTCTCGGCGCAGAGCACCAGCGTCGCCACCTTGCACAACAGCGCATCGCTGACGGTGTTCGTCACCGGCGCCGCGCAGGTGCCGGGACGGCCGGACTTCACCGCCGCCATCATCGGCCAGGAAACCGTGGCGCCCGGTGTGATCGGCATCGATGTGCGGCTCACCAACATCGGCGTCGGCACGGCGCGCGACATGACCTTGTCCTCGCTGTCGTTGCGCACGCTGGCCGGCACTGGCACCGTCACGCTCAACACCGCGCTGTCGCCGGCGCTGCCGATGATCACGCCGAACGTCGACGTCGGCAGCTTCTTCACCGTGCGGCTGACCTTCAACGTGCCGTCCACGGTGCAGCGCTTCAGCGTGATCGAGAACGGCGGCGTCACCGACCTGAATGGCGTGATCTACGCCTACTCGCAGGCCCAATCCGTCATCCCGAAATAGGAGCAACGCCATGAAACTCAAATCCCTTTGCGCGCTGGCCGCGCTGTTGTCGAACACGCTGCTGTGTTCCTTGCTGTGGACGCCCGCCGCGCAGGCGGCGCCCATCGTGTTCACCTTCGCCACGCTGCCGGCCGGCGGCGCGCTGACCGGCCATCCCGGCGACACGGTGGGGTGGGGCTACCAGCTGGTCAACACCGATACGCTGAACTGGTTCGTGCCGACCCAGCTGAACGCCACCTCGTTCAGCATCGGCACGCCGGACGCCAGCTACTTCGATTTCCCGACGCTGGCGCCGGGCGCCAGTGCGACCGTCGCCTTCAATGCGGGCACGCACGCCGGGCTGTATGGCCTGCAGATCTTTTCCTTCGCCCTGCCGGGCATGAGCGACGTCGGCAATTTCAGTTTGTCGGGCGAATGGTGGAGCGGCGATCCGCTGGCTGGCGGCACTTTCCTGCAGGTGTCGAACCTGCAGCTTGCGCCGCTGTCGGTCACGCTGGCGGTGGCAGGCGTGCCGCTGCCGGGGACGTTGTGGCTGCTGGCGGCAGGCTTGCCGTTATTGTGGCTGGCCCAGCGCCGACGCCAGAAAGGTGCGCAGTTCGGCGGTGCTCTGGGCTGACGGCGCGGCGGGTCGCAGGTCCATGTATGCGCCGGGGCCGGTGCGGCCGAGTAGCTTGAAGGACTTGCCGGCGTAGACCGTGGGCCGCACCTGCAGCACGGCCAGCCGCGACTGGCCGCGGTCCGCAGCGGCCTGCACATGCACGATGAATTGACAGGAGAACTGGCGGCCCTCGGCGTTCCAGTAGTAGTCGACATCGGGAGCGATCAGTACATCGTGGCGGCGCTGTTCCGGCGGCAGGCGCAGCCACGCGGCCAGCGCATCGCCGGACGGCGCCAGCGCCAGGTCGGCGTCGGGCGGGAACAGCGGCGCGCCGTAGGGCAGGGCCATGCGGTAGCGCCGGTGCGCCTCCTGCCGCGCGGGGATGCGCTGCACCGCTTGCAGGATCGCCTGCTGTGCCTGCGGCGGCGCCAGCGGCACCGTCAGCTCGCCGGACTGTGCATGCGCCGTGGTCGACAGCAGCAACGCCAACAGGGCCGGCACGGCGCGCCTCATCTCAATCCCACTTGCGCATCAGCCGTTCCAGCTCGCCGTTTTTTTCGAGCTGGAACAAGGCCCGTTCCAGTTTATCGGTGATGAAGGTCGCCAGTTTTTTGCTGGTCACGAAATACAGCTTGGCGCTGTACATCACCTGCGGCAGGATGCGCACCTTGTCGACGGTGCCGGTGCGCGCCAGCAGCCGTTGCAGGCCGGGGCCGCGATGGAAGAACAACCGTCCACGGCCGGCGATCAGCTTTTGCAGATTCAGTTGCGGATTGGTGGAGTTGGCGTCCACCTCGATGCCGCCCAGCTTGGCCAGGACGTCGCCGGCCGCGAAGCCACGGTTGATCAGCACGATATTGTCGGGCGCCAGCCGGCGCACGTCGTCCCACTGGGTGATGCTGATGGTGTCCTGCGCGCGCGCCAGGAAATGGTATTCGATGGTGTACAGCGCCGGGCCGAGATAGTGAAAGCGCTGTTCGCGCTCGGCGGTGCGCTGCATGGCGCACTGCACGTCCTGCTGGCCGGTCTCCAGTTCCGAGAAGGCGCGTATCAGCGGCTTCCAGCGCTGGTCGCCGACGAAGCGCAGCGTGGGTTCGATCTGTTCGACCGCGCGCAGGATATCGATGCACAGGCCGGTGACGCGGTCCTTGCCGTCGGCGACAAACTTGGGCTCGGTCCCTTCCTGCGCTGCGGTGCGCAGCACGATGGCTTGGGCGGGCAGGGCGGCCGCCAGCCCGAGCGCGCAGCATGCCGCGCCAAGCAGCCGGTTCCATCCGCTGTGCTGTCCCGCCATCTGGTCGTCTCCGTATCGCATTGTCCGCAGTTTGATGACAAGCTTACACCAGTACGGCGCCAAAGTCTCAGGGGTGCAGGCGGATAAATTGGCGTCCGTTGCGCAGGATTCCGGCGATGCGGTCCATGCCGGCGTGGTGCGTTCCTTGTGCGAAGCCGCATTTTCGCAGCACGCGCGCCGACGCTGGATTGCCATCGACGACGTAGGCCAGCACCTGCCGCAACCGCCACTGCCCATCCGCCAGCGCGAGCAGGTGCTGCAGCGCGCGCGTGGCCAGGCCGCGTCCCGTGTGGTCGCGGGCGATGCGGTAGCCTGCCTCCGCGCTGCCGGCCTGGCGGTCGATGTCCTTCAGGTTGGCGCGGCCGACGATGCGGCCTTGCCCATCCAGGATCAGGCAGGGATGCCAGGTGCCGTTCGCGTAGCCGTTGAGGTATTGGCCGATATGCTCCCGCACACCTTGCGGCGTATAGAACTCCGCAGGGCGCGGCGCGATGTGCTGCTCGAACCAGTGCCGGTTCTCCAGCTCGAATTGCAGCAGTGGCGCGGCGTCCTCCGCTTGCAATGTTCGGATGATGATGTCGTTCATATGGTCTCCAGAAAATCGTTTGAGCAGGCGACCAGCGCGGCGCAGGCCAGCGTGGCCGCGCCGGCCGCCGTCAGCGCCGGGACGATGCCGCAGCGCGCCGCCAGCATGCCCCACGCCGCACTGCCGACCGTCTGGCCGGCGGCGATCGCGAGGATGTGGACCGACAGCGTGCGGGCACGCACCGCGTCGGGAAATGCCTTCTGCGCGGCGCCGTTGAGCGTGGTGACGATGGCCGACCACGCCACGCCGCCGATCAGCACCAGCAACAGGCGCAGCGGCTGTGAGGCGGCATGGCCGAGCGTCGCCAGCATGGCGCCGTACACGCCCAGGCCGCCGGCCAGCACCATGCGCTTGACTGCGCGCCGGCGCACGGCCGGCAGCACGACGGCGGCTACCACAGCGCCCGCGCCCAGTGCGCCCATCAGCGAGCCGTAGGTGCCGGCGTCGGGATGCAGCAGCGGCAGCAGCGCGGCAAACGCCGCCGACACGAAGAAGATTCCCATCGCGTACATCAACAGCGAGCGGTAGCGCGGCGAAGCGCAGCTGATGTGCAGCGCGCTAGCCATGCCGCGACTGCCCACGTCGCGGTTGCCTGCGCCGTGGCTGCCCGCGTTGTCGCTGCTTGCCGCACCGCCGCCGAGGCCGTGGCTGCCAGCGCTGTCGCTGCTTGCCGCGTGGTTGTCCACGCCGTGGCTGCCCACGCCGTGGCCGGCGCCCGACGCCGCAGCGCGCGGCGGTTCGGCTGGCCGCCATTGACGGTAGATCCACAGCAGCGCGCTGAAGGACACCGCGTTGAACAGGTACAGCGGACCCGCGCCGGACAGCTGGAACAGTGCGCCGCCCAGGGCCGGTCCGGCCAGCGCCGCCAGGTTGTAGCTCAGGTTATTCAGCGTGGCGGCCGACTCGACCTCGTGCAGCGGCACCAGCGACGACATCGACGCCTGCCACGCCGGCATCGTGAACGCCATGCCGGCGCCCATCACAAAGGTCAGCAGCAGCAGGGCCGGCACCGGCTGCCTGCCGCCGTAAGCCAGCAAGGCCATCACGACGGCCGCCGCTGCCATCACGGCGTTGCTGCGAAAGAGCAGTGTGGGGCGGTGCAGCGTATCGGCCAGTGCGCCGGCGGGCAGCGCGAACAGCAGCATCGGCGCCCAGGTCGCGGTCTGCACCAGCGCCGTCAGCTGCGGCGATTGCGACAGCGAGGCGATCTGCCATGCCGCCGCGAAGGCCTGCATGCGGCTGCCCAGGTTCGACAACAGATTCGCCATCCAAAGCTGGCGAAAGCGCGCATGGCGCAGCGGCTGGAAAATCGAAACGGTGTCGGATGGCGATGGCATGGCGGCAGTCTAAAAGTGCGCCGCCGGCCGGGTCAATCTTGATTCCTGCAATCGACATTACAATACGCGGATGAACAAAGACTTGTCCGCATCCGAGGCGGCGCGCATCCTGGGCGTCAGCCTCTCCACCCTGTACTCCTACGTCAGCCGGGGCATGCTGACGCCCAGCGGCGCGCTGGCCGACCGTAGCAAGCGCTATCCGCACGACGAGGTGCTGCGGCTGGCCGCGCGCAAGGCCGACGGCAAGCGCGGCGGGCACAAGGTCGCCGCCGCGATGAACTGGGGCACGCCGGTGCTGGAGACGCGCATCTCCGGCATCGCCGACGGCCGCCTGCACTATCGCGGCCACGACGTGCTGTCGCTGGCCGACGGCGCCACGCTGGAGCAGGTGGCCTGCCTGCTGTGGGACGACGCCGGCATCGACTACTTCGCCGCCGCGGACGCCAACGCTGCAGACGCCGCCGGCGCGCTCGCGCCGCGCACCGCCGCCGCGCACGCGTCGTTCCCCGCAGACGCCGCCGCCGAGCAAGCGTCGTTCGCCGCAGACGCCGCCGCCGCGAACTCGCCGTTCACCGCAGGCGTTGCGGCGGCCATCGACAGCACGCGCTCCATGCCGCCGTTGGAAGCGGCCATGTGCATGCTGCCTGTCTGCGCGCAGTCGCTCTCCGCGCGCAACGACTTCGTGGCCGGCGCCGCGTTGATGCGCATGCTAGCCGCGCTGCTGCTGAAGCGCGCGCCGTCGACGCAGCCGCTGCACCTGCAAGTGGCGCAGGCATGGCAAGCCGACGCCGCGCAAACCGAATGGATACGCGCGGCATTGGTGCTGCTGGCCGACCATGAATTGAACGCCTCAGCCTTCACCGTGCGCTGCGTCGCATCGACCGGCGCCGGCCAGGCCGCCACGCTCAGTGCCGGCCTGGCCGCATTGTCCGGCCCTCAGCATGGTGCCGGCAGCACCATGATCCGCACCATGCTGGAAACCGCGCTTGCCTCGGACAGCGTCGAAGCCGGCATCGACGCCTGGTTCGACGGACGCGACCCCAGCGTGGTCGGCTTCTCGCATCCGCTGTACCCGCAAGGCGACCCGCGCGGCGCCAGCCTGTTGGCGCGCATGTCGGCGTGGCCGCAAGCCAGCGCCGTGCTGGCGATCGGCGAGCGCGTCGCCGCAAGACTGGGCATGCCGGCCAACGCCGACTTCGCGCTGGCGGCCATGAGCGTGGTCTGCGGCTGGCCGCCGGCGGCCGGAGAAATCCTGTTCGCGCTGGCCCGTTCGGCCGGCTGGATCGCCCACGCCGCCGAGCAGATCGCCAACGGCAGCATGATCCGCCCCCGTGCGCGCTATGTCGGCACGTACCAGGTGACATGACCAGCCGACGTGGCGGGCCGTGCTGCTACAATGTGGCGAGTGAAACAGATGGCGTCATGCGCTTGGCTGACATGGACCACCATGCGGGAACAAAATTGAATACTGCCAAGTCGCACCTCGTTGGCAACATCCGGGGCTGGCTGCGCCGTTGGCGGCGGCCGCTGGTGTTCCTGCTGTGCGTTCAGTCCCTCGCGGGCGCCGGCGCCCAGCATCTGTCCGAGCCGCAGTTCGTTCAGACGCTGACCAACAACAGCATCATGGATGGCGTGGTCACCGCGGTGGCGCAGGACGCCCAGGGTTATATCTGGGCCGGCGGCGCCACCGGCCTGGCGCGCTACGACGCCTATCAATTCGTCCGATTCCCACTGAAGGAGCATGCCGGCGACGCCGAGGTGATCAGCAACGTCGCGCCCATCACGGCCGGGCGCGACGGACGGCTGTGGCTGGGCGTGGCTTCGGTCGGGCTGGTGGCGCTGGACCCGCGCACCGGACTCTCGGTGTTCTACCGCCACGATCCGAAGAACCCGCACTCGCTGGCCGGGGCTGCGGTGCGCGCCATCGTCGCCGACGGCGCGGGCGGCTTCTGGGTCGGCATGCAGGGCGGCGGGCTGGATCACTTTCATCCTGCCACGGGCAGGTTCGAGCATGTGCGCGTCGCGGACGGCGGCCTGCCGGACGGGAATGTCTCCGCCTTGCTGCTCGACCGCCGCGGCGACCTGTGGGTTGGCACCGGCAAGGGCCTGGTGCGCAAGGCGCGCGCGGCCGACCGCTATCTGCAGGTGCTGCGCGATCCGCAGGACCAGGCGAGGCTGGCGCGCCAGACGGTGTCCCGGCTGCGGGAAGACCGCGCCGGCCGCCTGTGGATCGGCACCGTGAGCGGCGAGCTGTTGTTGGTGGACCCGGCATCCGGGCAGGCCACGTGGCTGCCCGATAGCGCGGCCGCGCCGGCCAACGCCGTCAACGCCATCGAGGAAACCGATGGCAACCAGATGTGGATAGGGCGGACCAACGGGATCGAAATCCGGGCGGCCGACAGCGGCGCGCTGCGGCAACGGATACGGCACATCGCCAGACGGATCGGTTCGCTGGCGGCGCCGGGCGTGCAGGCCATCGTGCGCGACCGTTCGGGCGTGCTGTTTGTCGGCACCTACGGCGGTGGCGTGCAGCGCTATGTGCCGCCGCTGCCGGGCATTTCCGTCCACCGGCCGGCGCTCGACGATCCGTCGGACGGCATCGTCATACGCAGCATCGTGGAAATGCGCAACGGCGAAATCTGGCTGGGGCGCTGGCAGTTTGGCGTTTCCGTGCTCGACCAGGCCCTGCGGCGCATCGGCGACATCGCGCCGCCCGCCCAGTCCGCGGGCAGCGGTGAGCCGGTCGAGTCGGTGATCAACATCGCGCAGGACGGCGACGGCCATATCTGGACCGGCACCAGCAACGACCTCCTGTATGAATACGACGAGCGCCGCCGCTTCCTGCGCCGTTTCGAGGTCGCCGGCGGTGCGCGGCGGATGCTGGCCGACCGCGATGGCGTGTTATGGATCGGTACCACGAATGGCCTGCTGCGCAAGGCCCCGGGCGCGGCCGTGCTGACACGGGTGACGCTGGCGGACGGCGCCCCGCTGCGCGGCGTGGTCGACGCCTTGGTGCAGGACCCGGCGGGACGCCTGTGGGCCGGCAATGCCGGGGGCCTGTTCCGGATCGACGCCGCCACCGGCACGGCGCACAAGCTGGAGGCGGTGCCGGAACCGGCCGATGGCCGCTATGCCGTGAAAGGCATGCTGGCGGACGCCGACGGACTCTGGATCGACAGCGATGGCGGGCGCTATCGCGTCGACCGGTTTGAGGGGGACCGGGCGCGCTACACGCTGGCCATCGACAGCAAGGGGGCGGGTGGACATCCCATCGGCGCCAATTTGCTGCGCGACCGGGCCGGGCGGATCTGGACCCAGCGCGGCGTGCACGATCCCGCCACCCGGCGTTACGACGAATTGAGCGTCGCCGACGGCGTCGATATCGGCACCGGCTGGTTCCGCTCGTACGCCCAATTGCGCGACGGCCGCATGCTGTTCGGCGGCTCGTCCGGCCTGCTGCAGGTGGAGCCGGACAAATTCGCGGTCTGGTCGTATCGTCCGCCGGTGTTGCTGACCGCCCTGATGGTCGGCGCGCGGCAGGTGGAACTGCCCGCGTCCGGCGGCATCACCGTCGCGCCGCCGCAGCGCTCGTTCCGCGCCGAGTTCACCGCGCTGGACTACAGTGCCCCCGAGCGCAACCGCTATCGCTACCGGCTGCAGGGGTATGATGCCGGCTGGCGCGAGACGGGCGCGAACCTGCGCGTGGCCAGCTACGACAACTTGCCGCCCGGCGACTACACGCTGCAGGTGCAGGGCAGTAACCGCAACGGCGTATGGAGCGACGCGCAGGCGTCGCTGGCGGTGACGGTGTTGCCGGCCTGGTGGGAAACATGGTGGGCCAGGCTGGGCATGCTGGCGCTGGCCGGTATCGCCGTGGCGGGCGTGGTGCAGTGGCGTACGCTGCGCCTGCGCCGCGGCAAGGAAGAACTGGAGTCGCGCATCGCCGAGCGCACCGCGGAGCTGCAGGAGATGGCGGCCGCGCTGGCGGCCAAGTCGGAGGCGCTGGAAATGGCCAGCCTGACCGATCCGCTGACCGGTTTGCACAACCGCCGCTTTCTTTCCGAGCGCATCGATGCGGACATCGCGCTGTCCATCCGCCGCCATGAGGACCGCCAGCGCCGCGTCGAGACGCCGGGCGACGACGCCGATCTGATCTTCTTCCTGATCGATATCGATCATTTCAAGCAGGTCAATGACCAGTACGGGCATGGCGCGGGCGACGCGGTGCTCAGCCAGATGCGCGACCGCTTGCGCGGCATCTTCCGCGAGAGCGACTACGTGATTCGCTGGGGCGGCGAGGAATTCCTGGCGGTCGCGCGCGGCACCCGGCGCGACCGCGCGGCGGACCTGGCGGAACGCGTGCGCATGGCAGTGGCCGGCAAGCAGTTCGCGCTGCCGGACGGCCGCCTGCTGCCGAAAACCTGCTCGGTCGGTTACGCGTGTTTCCCGCTCTCGCGCCGGTTCCCGCGCGCGCTGGACTGGCAGGCCGCCAGGGAGGTCGCGGATGCGTGCCTGTATCTGGTGAAGAACGGCGGCCGCAATGGCTGGTGCGGGGTGACGGAGGTGGACGCCCAGGATGAGGAGGGCCTGCGGCATTTGCTGCAGCAACCTTTGGCGACATGGGACGAGTCAGACGGCGCCACCATTCAGCGCTCCTGGAGCACGCCGGCAAGCCTGTGAGGGACTCGTCGCGCAGGTCAGCCTCCCTTGGACACCTGTTTTTCTTGTGTTTTCGGTCAATTTTAGCCCCGGAACATCGATCTGTTGCGCTGCTGCAACGAATACATTCCGGCGTAGCAGCGGCGTAAACTCAGGGCGCCCGACACATCCGCCACGCCGGCTGGCACAAGCCGATAAAACCGTTTACATTCCATGACTTGGAGCCTGGGCTTGTAGACGTTTCCACACCCGGGCTTCGTCTCGGAATTCCGGCGGGCGTATGGCCTTTGTTTGGGGGAGTCAGGATGAAATGCATAGCCTCGCTGATGCTGCTCGGCGGCCTGGTCGCGGCGCTTCAGCCGGCGCGTGCCGAAAAACCACCGTTGCATCTGGCTAGCCTGGAATGGTTGCCTTACGTCGGACACAATCTTCCCGACGGCGGCATGTCCGGGGCGGTGGCCAAGTCGGTTGCCGCGCGCTTTGATTACGGTATCAAGATCGACTTCTTTCCCTGGAAGCGCGCCATGCAGGTCGGTGGCAGCGATCCCGATTTTGTCGGCTACTTCCCCGCCTACCATACCGCCGAGCGGGCACAGCAATGTCATTTCAGCGCGCCGATGGGGAACAGCACCATCGGCCTGGCGACGCTGGCGGAGGCGCCCCTGCACTGGCGCGTGCTGGACGATTTGGCGGGCAACAAGCTTGGCGTGGTGCTGGGGTACTCGAACGGCGAAGCGTTCGACCAGATGGTCAAGGGCGGCAAGCTGCTGGTCGATGTATCGGAGAGCGACACCATCAACCTGAAGAAGCTGCTGGCTGGCCGGATCCGCGCGGCGGTGATCGATAAAGCCGTGCTTCGCTACCTGCTCGCAAGCGATGCCGCATTGAGCAAGGAACGGGCAAAGCTGGCATTCGAGGGCCAGCCCCTCGCTGTGCTGACCTTGCACGTTTGCTTCCAGCGCACGCCGCTGGGCCTGAAACTGAAGCAATCCTATGACGAAGCCCTGCGGCGCACCGATATCGGCAGCATCGAGAATGCGTATCTTGACCAGCTGGACCGTACCCACGATGCGGTACGCCGCTAGCCATCCTGCCTCTATCGAAAGCTTGCCTTGAAGCTGCGTGTTGCAATCGTACTGGCTATCGCGATCGGACTGTCGGTCCCTGCCTCGATCAATGTCTACAGCAATCGTAACCGCGAGGAAGCGATGATGCAGCGTTGGGAGTTCGAGCATCGCCACTTGACCGAAATCCTGGCGCTCGGGATGCAGGAGCCGCTGTGGAACGTCAATGCCGATGCCGGCTTGCCCTTGCTCGCTTCGCTGTTCCTGGATGAACGCGTGGTCTCCATCAGCGTGCGGGACAAAAGAACCGGCGAGTTCCTGTCGAAAGCGTATCCGGAACGCCGCAACGGCCGCAGTGCCCACGTGATACGGACCGTCTCGCGCGACGGCGAGGTGATCGGCAACGTCGATCTGGAGATGGCCAGCGGCCTGATCACCGCCGAGATCGAAGGCGAGCGGAGCCACTTTGTGCTGACGATGGGCGGCGCTCTCCTGCTGTCGCTGCTCATGATCGTCGCGCTGCTGCAACGCCGCCTGCTGGCCCCGATCAAGCGCCTGATGCAGGAGTCGGCACGGCTGGCCGAAGGGGATTTTTCCCATCCCTTCGTCTGGAAACGGGACGACGAACTTGGCGCCCTGGGCCGCAGCGTCGAGCATACAAGGCAGGCCTTGCACGCTTATTTCGTCGAAATCGAGGCGAAGAACATCGCCTTCCAAAAAGAGATCGAATACCGTGTGCGCGCGGAAATTGAACTCCAGCGCCATCGCGATCATCTCGAGGAACTGGTCTCCGACCGCACGGCGCAGCTGCAGATTGCCAAGGAACAGGCCGAGTCCGCCAACCGCGCGAAGAGCACCTTCCTGGCGAGCATGACGCACGAGCTGCGCACGCCCCTCAACGCGATCCTGGGCTATGCCCAAATACTGAAACGAAACAAAGCCCTCGACGAACGCCAGTCCGCCGGATTGAACACCATTGAGCAAAGCGGCGAACACTTGCTCATGCTGATAGATGATTTGCTCGACCTGGCCAAGATCGAATCCGGCAAATTCGAACTGCTGCTGGCCACGGTCGATCTGGCTGCCTTCATCGCCAGGGTAACGCGGATCATCCAGGTGCGCGCCCAGCAGAAGGGCCTGGTCTTCGAAGTGTCCGCCCCTGAGCGGTTGCCCCACGTTTTGCTCGACGAGAAGCGCTTGCTTCAGATCCTGCTTAACCTGCTGGGCAATGCGGTCAAGTTCACCGATCAGGGCCAGGTCAGCCTGCGCGTCGCATGCGATGAGCAGGCCGGTCCCAATGGCCGCCTGGCGTTAAGCTTTGAGGTGAGCGACAGCGGCGTGGGTATGTCCGCCGACCAGCTTGAAAAAATTTTCCAGCCTTTCGAACAGGTCGGTGATGCACAGCGCCGGCTCGGCGGCACCGGCCTGGGCCTGGCGATCAGCGGCCAGCTGGCGCGCCTGATGGATAGCGAGATCCAGGTCGCCAGCACACCGGGCGTGGGCAGCCGTTTCTGGTTCTCGATTGAAGTGGAGCCGGGGGCCGTAGAGGCGCCGGCTTCGGCGGCCGAGCGCAACGTCATCGGCTACTTGGGCGAGCGCAAGACCATCCTGATCGTCGACGACCTCGCCGCCAATCGCGACATGCTCAGCGACCTGCTGACCAGCATGGGCTTTAGCGTCGAGCTCGCGTGCAATGGCCAGGAAGCGCTCGACAGCGTGCGCCAGCACCCACCACACGCCGTGCTGATGGACATCGTCATGCCGGTGATGAACGGCATGGAGGCGACCCGGCAGATTCGCCGCTTGCCGGACATGGCCACGCTGCCGATCATCGCCATTTCAGCCAGCGTCACCGAGCAAGACCAGGATGACTGCCTGGCCGCCGGGGGCGACGTATTCATGACCAAGCCGGTGCACCAGAATGGCTTGCTGGAGAACCTGGGCCGACTCCTCGGTGTGGTCCTGTGCCATGAAGAGCAAGCCGTGGCAACCGCCAGCCCCGCCGCCGAGAACCTGCTCACGCCGCCGCCCCGCGCCCAGTTGGAGCAGCTGCACCGCCTCGCGCGCGAGGGCGACATGCGCGCAATACGTAATTTGGCCGACGAGATCGAGCGCGCCGATAGCCAGCATCGGGAATTCGCCCAGACCTTGCGGCAGTTGGCCAGGGAATACCAGTCCAAAGCACTGGCCGAATTGGCCGCGCAATACGTGGAGAATGCCGAATGACGGACGAAAGACAAACCATCCTCATCGTTGACGACGTGCCGGCCAACATCGGTGTGCTGGTCGAGTTTCTCGAGGAGAAGGAGTTTCGCGTGCTGATCGCCCGCGACGGCGAAGAGGCGCTGGAGCGATGCCGCCTGGTCCGGCCCGACCTGGTCTTGCTGGACGTGATGATGCCCGGCATCGATGGCCTGGAAACTTGCCGCCGCTTGAAGCAGGACAGCGACACGGTTCAGATCCCCGTGATCTTCATGACGGCCCTGACTGACAGCGATAACGTGGTGGCGGCGTTCGAGGCCGGCGGCGTCGATTACGTGACCAAACCAATCCGTATCGCGGAAGTGCTGGCGCGCATCCATACCCATCTGGCGCTGCGCAAGATGAACCTGCAGCTGTCGGCCCAGAACGCCCTGCTGCAAGAAACCAATGACCGCCTCCTTCAGGCCGAGAAGATGGCGTCCATCGGACAGCTCGCCGCCGGCGTCGCCCATGAGATCAATAATCCGATCGGCTTCGTCAACTGCAATCTGGGGAGCCTGCAAAACTATGTGACGACCTTGTTTGGCGTGATCGACGACTTCGCGCAGTTGGCGGATGCCACGCCTGCGCTCGCGGCGCGCGTGGCGCAACTGAGGCAGGCCGCTGATATCGACTTCATCCGCGACGACTTTGTCACTCTGATGAACGAATCGCGCGACGGCATGCAACGCGTGAGGAACATCGTCCAGTCGCTCAAGGATTTCTCGCACGTCGACCAGGCCGACACCAGCTTGGCCGATTTGCATCGCGGGCTGGACAGCACGCTGAACATTGTCAACAGCGAGATCAAGTACAAGGCCGACGTCGTCAAGGAATATGGCGACTTGCCGCCGGTCGAGTGTGTCGTGTCCCAGCTCAACCAGGTGTTCATGAACCTGCTCGTCAATGCCGCCCATGCGATCGCCGAAAAGGGCGTGATCACCATACGCACCGGCCGCGCCGGGGAATGGGTCTGGGTCGAGATCGGCGACACGGGGGGCGGCATGGACGCCGGGACCATCCAGCGTATTTTCGAGCCCTTCTTCACCACCAAGCCCGTAGGCGTGGGAACTGGCCTGGGCTTGTCGGTCTCGTACGGCATCGTTAAGAGCCACGGCGGCCGTATCGAAGTCCACAGCGAATTGGGCAAAGGCAGCCGGTTTACCGTGCATCTCCCAATTTGCCGGGACCGCGCCGCATGATCCAGCGTGCCCCACGGTTGTCAGCGCGACCGGGCGGATGGCTGTTCTTGCCGGTCATGCTAGCCATCGCTGGCGCGCTGGGCCTCGATGCGCGCGCACAAGCGTCGGACATGCCTGAAGTACTAGTCGGCATGGGACTGCCCAAGCCACCCTACATCATGGAATCGGGTACCTCGGGCCTCGATTACGACATTGCCAAGCAGGCCCTGGCGGCCGGCGGCTACAAGATGGTCGGCCGCAGTTTGCCGCAGACGCGCGCACTGGCCATGCTGCGTGCCGGCCAGCTCGACGGCATGCTGTCGACGACGGAAGGGATTGGGGGCCAGGATTTTTTCACCGATGCTTACATTGTTTATCAAAACGTCGCGACCACGCTCACCAGCCGGCGCCTGGCGCTTCGGCAGATTGAGGACTTGTCCAACTATTCGGTGGTGGCGTTCCAGAACGCCAGCATGGTGCTGGGCGAGCGTTTCAGCTTGACCGTGAGCGCCCATTCGGACTACAGGGAAGTGCCATCGCAGATTACGCAAAACAAGCTGCTCTTCACCGGAAGGGTCGATGTGGTGGTGGGGGATCGTTTGATTTTTCGCTACTTCAGCAATAAGCTCGACCCGCAGATCGATGCCACGAAGGCGGTGACTTATCACAGGATCTTTCCGGAGAGCCCGCGCAAGGCAGTGTTTCGCGATGCGCGCGTGCGCGACGCCTTCAATGCAGGCCTGAAGATCATTCGCGCCAACGGTGCGTACGATGCGATCATGACCCAATATATAGGCACATCGCGGCCCTGATTTCGATCATCGGATTGCAGGTGACGAGATCTGCATCGGTAAGCACATGGACATGGGAAAGGAGCCCTTTGAGGTATTTTTGTGGATGCTCTTCTTTGATGTTGAACAACTCAGTATGCCGAGGCTGGAGGAAGAATGGCAGATGCAGCGGCTGCATCGCGCCAATGCGAAATTTCATTCACAAGCATACTGAGGAGGTCGAAAATGCCATATGTCTATGCGGACGCCCGCAAGCTTGACGGTCAGCCGAAAGTTGGAGATTTCGAATGTGTCGCTCTTATTCGTCATTACACCAATGCGCCTCGTGCCGCGATTTGGCGGCAAGGAGACAAAGTGCTTGGCAATAAAAATTTGCTGCCTGGCACTGCGATTGCCACGTTTGAGAAAGGACGCTGGCCTGGTCGCTCGCACGGCAACCATTCGGCGTTCTACCTTGGCCAAGTATCGAATGGCATCTATGTAATTGACCAGTGGCCCGCCAAGGAAAAGAAATTCATCACAAAGCGATTTATCTACGCGAAGAAAGTGTACGCTGACGGCAGCTATGAAACACCATCCGACAATGCCGCCGCCTTTTCCGTAATCAAGTAACAGCCATGATGAACTCGCCGCGCACTATGAGACATGTTTTCGCTTGGTTGTTGACCGTCGCATCTTCCATGGCAATTGCTCAGAAGATTGAATGCCCGTCGCAGATTCCTCAGTCGTCTGTCCAGGTTGTGAATATGGCGGGGTGGAAACCGTTTATACAGTTTCCACTATATCTTTCATCGGTCGGCATGTCGGCTGGTCCGCCTGAGTCGCTTGCCGTATTGAGAGGCGAGCCACTGAACAAAAAGGGGCAGCCACAGTCGACCCGTTATGAGTTCGGAGATATGGGCTTCGATCAAGGGAAATGGCTTGATTGCGGATATGGCGAGGGTTCGCAGATCACGCTCTCAAAGCGGTTGAACGATGGTCTCAAGGAATGCACCGTGACTTATTCGAAGGCCGATCGGCCCGATAAACAGATCATTAACATCATCTGCAAATAACTTCTAATGTAAGTTGTCGATGGTGGCGCTTACCCGACCTGATCGAACGACGCCACGACGTCGACCAACTGCTGTCTCGCCCAGGCGTGGGCGGGATCGCCGTGGAAGCGCTCGTGCCAGATCATGGCTGGCGCCAAGGGCGCAACGTGTAGCGGCAAATCGAGAAGCGCGAGCGGAAGCCTTTCCGCAAGCCGGCGCGCCAATCGGCCAGGCAAGGTGAGAACCATGTCGCTATCGGCCACCAGCATCGCACCGGCCAGAAAGTGCGGCACGCGCAGCGCGACGTGGCGGGTGAGGCCTTTTGTCGAGAGGGCGGCGTCGACCGCACTCTCGCCCACGCCGGAAATGGTCACGGCAATGTGGCGCAGGGCCAGATAGCTCTCCAGACTGAGCCCGCCTTCCGCGCAGGGATGGCCGGCTCTCACCACGCACACCATGCTGTCGGTGTACAGGCCGCGCCGGTAAAGACTGCCGGGCAGGGCGCCGAAAATTCCCAGCGCCAGATCCACCGTCCCTTGTTCGACAAGCCGCACGTTGTCCCCGGCTGGCTGTGCGATATGGAGGCTTAGCGCAGGAGCGTGTCGCTCGAAGCGTTCCATCAAACCGGCAAGCACCAGCAAGCTCAGATGATCGTGCGCGGCGATCGTGATCCGCCCCGTCGCGACGGCGGGATCGAAGACGGCGGGCGAGACGATGCCGCGCGCGTCCTCCAGCAGCCTGGATACCGGGCCCGCCAACGCCTCGCCGCGCGGCGTCAGTTCCAGACCGAGCTTGCCACGGACCAGCAGGCGATCGCCCAGCATCGTGCGCAACCGCCCCAGCGCGCGGCTGGCGGCCGGCTGGCTCAAGCCCAGGCGCAGGCCCGCCTGGGTGACGCTGCGCTCCCGGACGAGTGCTTCGAACAGCTTTAACAGATTGAGGTCGATCGTAGAGAAATCCACTTGGCGCATATTCGCTATGTCTTTCATGTCATTGATGCATGTCGCGCAATCATGCACCCTTCGGGTTCATCTTTAAAGGAGATTTTTGTATGACTGCTTCCATCCCATTTCCCTACGTTGTTTTCGGCGTGACCGGCCGTACCGGCGCCGCTGCCGCCGATGCGCTGTTGCGCACAGGCCAGCCGGTGCGCGTCGTGGTGCGCGATCCGGCCAAGGGCCGCTTCTGGGCCGAACGCGGCGCCGAAATCGCCGTGGCCGATCTGACAGACCTGGCCTCGATGACCAAGGCGCTCACGCAGGCGCAGGGCGCCTACGTCGTCAGTCCCCAGCACTACAACCGTGAAGACCTGTTCGAGCTGGCGGACCAGATTGCCGGGACCACGGCGCGCGCAGCCGCCGCGGCGAATGTGCCCAAGCTGGTGGCCCTGTCCTCGGTGGGCGCCGACCGCGAAAGTGGAACGGGATGGATCGGGATGAACCGCATGTTCGAGCAGCGCCTGGCGGAAGCTGGTGTCGCCACCGTCTTCCTGCGCGCGGCCTACTTCATGGAGAACTGGACGCCGATGGTCGCACACGCCATGCGCAGTGGAACGTTGCCGACATTCCTGGCGCCAGCGCAGCGCCGCCTGCCGATGGTAGCGACTGCGGACGTGGGCAGCGCGGCGGCGGCTTTGTTGCAGGAAGAATGGAAGGGGACCCGTGTCGTCAATCTCGCGGGACCGCAGGACTACGCGCCGAACGATGTCGCCGCCATCCTTTCGTTCATGCTGGACAAGCCTGTCGACGTGGCCGTGCTGCCGGAAGCGGAGTGGCCGCAGGCACTGGCGGGCGCTGGTTTCTCGGCGGCCGCACTTGCTGGTTTCACCGAGATGACGCGCGGCCTCAATAGCGTGTATATCGACATGGGAAGCGATCCCTCGGCGATCGAGCGAGCAGGGACGACGCCGCTGGAACAAGTCATCAAGGGCGCCGCGATGAAATAGACGCAAAAAAGGCCTACGCGCCGGAGCGGGTAAGCCTCAATTGCTGCTACTGAATTCGGTGGTAGGCCGTGCGGGATTCGAACCTGCGACCAACGGATTAAAAGTCCGCTGCTCTACCAGCTGAGCTAACGACCCCCGAAAGAGGCCGTATTATATACAGCCTGCCGCAAACTGCAAAGGGTTTTGTGAAAACAATTTAGCTGCTTCTTATTTCATGCCCAGCGCCGCCGTCACCTTCAGCACTTCGTCGGCGGTGGTCACGCCCTCCTGCACCTTCATCGCGCCGGCGATGCGCAGCGGCTTCATGCCGTCGGCCACGCTCTGGCGGCGCAGCGCCTGGATGTCGGTCTCCTCGCGCACCATCTCGCTGAAGCCTTCCGTCACCGTCAGCAGCTCGTAGATGCCGGTGCGGCCGCGATAGCCGGTCTGCCGGCATTCGGGACAGCCCACCGGGCGGTACACCGTGGCCGGCTTGGGCAAGTCCCAGGCGCCGCCGATGCTGTGCCAGATGTCGTCGGTCAGTTCGCCGTCCGGCTTCTTGCACTCGCTGCACAGCGTGCGCACCAGGCGCTGCGCCATGATGCCGATCAGCGTCGCCTCCAGCAGGTAGTAGGGCACGCCCAGTTCCAGCAGCCGCATCACGGCCGACGGCGCGTCGTTGGTGTGCAGCGTCGACAGCACCAGGTGGCCGGTCAGCGCGGCCTGGATCGCCATCTCGGCGGTGGCCAGGTCGCGGATCTCGCCGACCATGATGATGTCCGGATCCTGCCGCATCAGCGCGCGCACGCCGTCGGCGAAGGACAGCTCGATCCCCGGCTGCACCTGCATCTGGTTGAAGGCCGGTTCCACCATCTCGATCGGGTCTTCCACCGTGCAGACATTGACCTCCGACGTCGCCAGCGCCTTGAGCGTGGTGTACAGCGTGGTGGTCTTGCCGGAGCCGGTCGGCCCGGTCACCAGGATGATGCCGTGCGGGCGCGCGGTCAGCGCGTCCCAGCGCTGCGCGTCGTCGGGCGGGAAGCCCAGTTCCGGCAGGGTCTTGACCACCACCTCGGGATCGAAGATACGCATCACCAGTTTTTCGCCGAAGGCGGTCGGCAGCGTCGACAGGCGCAGTTCGATTTCCTGGCCGCCGGCGGTGCGGGTCTTGATGCGGCCATCCTGCGGGCGCCGTTTCTCGATCACGTCCATGCGTCCCAGCAGCTTGATGCGCGCGGTCATCGCGATCATCACCACCGCCGGCACCTGGTACACCTGGTACAGCACGCCGTCGATGCGGAAGCGGATCGCCGCCATGTCGCGCTTGGGTTCCAGGTGGATGTCCGAGGCGCGTTGTTCGAACGCATACTGCCACAGCCAGTCGACGATGTTGATCACATGCTGGTCGTTGGCGTCGACCTGCTTGTTGGTCTTGCCCATCTCGACCAGCTGCTCGAAGTTGTTGCGCAGCGCGAGGTCGTTGGTGTTGGATTTGTTGGCCTTCTTGATCGACTTGGCCAGGCTGAAGAACTGCGTGATGTACTGCGCGATGTCGAGCGGGTTGGCGATCACGCGGCGTATCGTGCGGCGCGAGAGCTTGGCGATCTCCGCTTCCCATTCGACCGCGTAGGGATCGGCGGTGGCCACCACCAGCGTGTCGCCGCTGATCTCCAGCGGCAGGATGTTGAAGCGCGCCGCGTAGCTGGCCGACATCACATCGGCCACGCGCGTGAAGTCGATCTTCAGCGGGTCGATGCGGGTGAAGGCCAGGCCGGCGCGCGCGGCCAGCCATTCGCACAGCGCGTCCAGCGTGAGCAGCTTGTGCGGCGGCTGGGCCGACAGCAGCTTGCCATGCGCCACCGCGCACAGCGGGTGCATGGGGCCGACCGCGTTCTTCAGGATGCCCTGGCTGTGCGCGTACAGCTCCTTGACTTCGGCCTTGCGTATCATGCCGTCGGCCAGCAGCCAGGAGTAGATCTGCTGCAGATCGAGGGGGCCCGCTTTGGCGGGCGGGGTGACGGTAGTTGCGGACGTTGCGGACATCGTGCCACTTTCAAAAGTTGGCAGCGGAACGGCCCGCCGCCGCATTACCTTCGCTTGCTTTGCTTACTTCACTGCCAGGCCCTTGACCCAGGTCTTGGCCGGCAGCTTGGTGTCGGCGGTGATCTGCGCCGCGCGCGCCGCCAGCGCTTCCAGGTCGATGGCGCGCTTGCGCTTGAAGGCGATCGCCACCACGTTACCATCATGTACCGGCGGCAGGCAAATGACTTGCTCGAACGCGAAATTCATCGCCTTGATGTTGCGCGCGTAACTCGGATGGTCGCCGAACAGGTTGACCGTCATGATGCCGTCGTCGGCCAGGCAGGCGTTGCAGGACTGGTAGAACTCGGCGCTGTCGAGCACCGGGCCGCGCGCGGTGGCGTCGTACAGGTCGACCTGCAGCACATCCAGCAGGCCGGCGTTGGCTTCGTCGTTGACGTAGTCGAGCGCGTCCATTTCCACCACGCGCAGGCGCTCGTCGTTGTCGGGCAGCTTGAACATCGAGGCGCAGATCGCGATCACCGACGGATTGAGTTCGACGGCGGTGACGGCCGCCTCGGGGAAGGTGACGTAGCAGAACTTGGTCAGCGTCGCCGTGCCCAGGCCCAGCTGAGCGATCTGCGCCGGCTTTTCCAGCCACAGCATCCAGGCCATCATCTGTTGCGCGTATTCCAGCTCCGGCCAGTTTGGCTTGCGGATACGCATCGCGCCTTGCACCCATTCCGTGCCGAAGTGCAGGTAGCGCACGCCGTCCTGTTCCGACAGCGTCACCGGCGCATATTTGGGCTTGCGGGCCGGACGGGAGGATTCTTCTTTTTCGATGGATTTTCGTTTGATCAACATGGGGTGGGGGCAAAAGCAGCGGGCGACAGGAGGTGAACCCGCATTATCCCGCGATGCCTTACGGCAAAGCAAGCCTGAAAACGACACTGCCGGTCATCGGACCGGCAGTGCTGGGGGAGAAGCGGGGGATTAACGCTGCATCGGCTCGACGACCACGCGCAGGCGCACGCGCTCGCCCGGATCGTAGGACATCACGCTGGTGTAGTTGCGGCCGCGGTAGTCGTAGGTGACTTCATAGCCGGAGGTGCGCGATTCCCAGTGGTCGACGGTGCGGCACTGTTTCACTTGCTGTTCCTGCACGCCGCCGCTGTTGGGCGTGTTGGCGTTGTCGATGCGGTCGCCCGCGACGGCGCCGGCGATGGCGCCCGCTGCGGTCGCGACCGAGCGGCCGGTGCCGCCGCCGACCTGGTTACCGGCCAGACCGCCGATCAGGCCGCCAATGATGGCGCCGCCGACGCCGCGCTGCGGCGCCGGTTGCTGGACCTGCACGTATTCCGTGCGGCATTCCTGGCGCGGACGGTTGATCTGCTCCACCTGCGGGGTCACGCGAACGACTCGGCCGAAATCTTCAAAATCGGCAGCTTGAGCTTGGGCAGCGAAGGGCAGGGCGCCTGCGCACAGTAAGGATGCGATCAGTTTGGCTTGCAAGTTCATTTGGTACCTCGTTTCAGTTTGATGTCTGGGTTGGCATGTCAGGGATTCTGATATGGCATGGTTGTATGGTAATCGCGCCGCCGGGCCAGAACTAGTACTAATCAAGTATCTGTGGCAACAAATTGTAACAGCGACCATAAACGGCCGCCGCAGGGGCCCAACGACGGAAATGTGCCGATTTGACCCCTAAAAGCCCGATAAAATGTTCTGTTTTTAACAAATATTGCGTGAGCCATCACATTCGTATTGATCTGGGAGGAACAACACGTTACCCTAATATGCGTATGGGATTCGAGAAACATATTGAATCAGCCATGGCGAACGCAGACCAGTTTGCCGTGTAAAGTGGACAGGTGCTCAAATTATTTACTCTTTAATTCACAAAATAGGCACGCTCGACAATAAAGTGGACACACCGTACATACCAGGTCAGATTGAGGGAAACACGAGTTTGCTAATGACCGTGCCGCCCAACCTCGTGCAATCGATCCGCGCCTTCCGCGTGGTCGAGCTGCAGGAAGAAGCGGCCCGCCTCGGACATCACTTCCTGTACGCGCACTGCATCGCCGGCGCGACCAAGCAGCAAGTCCTGGGCATCATTGCCGAGTCGTTCCTGTTCCCCAAGGGTATAGGCAAGAATTTCGATGGTTTGCGGACAACGTTGACCGAAACCATGGCCGGCGCCGGCACCCAGGAGGGTTTCCTGGTGGTGCTGGAGCAACTGCCCAATACCCAGAAATTTGACAAGGAAGCACGGGAAACCCTGCTGGATGTCTTCCGCGACGCTGCCGATTACTGGGCCGACAAGAAAGTCCCGTTCCGGGTATTTTACTCCTTCGAGTAAGCCCGCATCCCCTCCCGCGCCAGCGTAGGAGCGGGCGTGCTGCGCCCCGGGCTGCCCTGCTGCATTGCAACAAATCTTGTTCAGTTGTAGTCCCGACTGCCTGAACAAGGTACAATGTCGGCCTATGAAAAACATCGTCATCCTGATTTCCGGTCGCGGCAGCAATATGGAAGCGGTGGTCCGTGCGGCGCAGGCCGAGCGCTGGCCCGCCCGGATTGCCGCCGTCATCAGCAACCGCGCCGACGCCTCCGGGCTGGCGTTCGCTGCCGAACACGGGATTCCGACGGCCGTCGTGGCCAACAAGGATTACGCCAGCCGCGCCGAGTTCGACGCCGCCCTGCAAACCGTGATCGACGGCTTCCAGCCCGATCTGGTGGTGCTGGCCGGCTTCATGCGGATTTTGACGGAGCAGTTTGTCGCGCATTACGCCGGCCGCATGCTCAACATCCATCCTTCGCTGCTGCCGCTGTTCCCCGGCCTGGCGACCCACGCGCAGGCGCTGGCCGCCGGCGTAGCGGAGCATGGCGCGACGGTGCATTTCGTGACGGCCGAACTCGATCACGGGCCGATGGTGGCGCAAGCCGCCGTGCCCGTGTTGCCCGACGATACGGTCGAAACCCTGTCCGCCCGCGTGCTGCAGCAGGAGCATGTGATTTATCCGCGGGCGATACGCTGGTTTGTCGAAGGCAGGTTGACGATAGCGCAGGGCGCGGTCCACGTGGACCACACAAAGTAAAACTAACCAAGGATTTCCATGAGATTGCCACCAGCGATACTCGCCAACGCCGAAGAAGTGTTGCGCGAGATTTTGCGCTTTGCCGCGCCGGCCGACACCACCCTGTCGCGCTATTTCAAAGACCACCATCGCCTGGGCGGCCGTGAGCGCGGCGCCATCGCCGAGTGCATCTACAACGTGCTGCGCAACAAATCGTTTTATACCGATTTCTCCGAAGCGGGTGGCGGCGCCACCATGCGCCGCCTGACCCTGCTGGGCATGGCGGATGCGGTCGGCGTCGAGTCGCTGGGCGGCCTGACCGAGGACGAAGTGTCCTGGGTCGAGCGCATCCTGCAGATCGACCGCAAGGTGATGCACAAGTCCAGCCGCTCGAACATGCCGAAGTGGCTGTTCGACAAGCTGGTCGAGCAGATGGGCGAGGAAGAAACGCTGGCGCTGGCCGACGGCATGAATTCGCCGGCGCCGCTGGACCTGCGCGTGAACGCCATGAAGGCGACCCGCGAGGATGTGGCCGCCAAGCTGCTGGAAGCGCCGATCCGCAGCACGCCGACGCCGTTCGCGCCGCTGGGCCTGCGCGTGACGCAGAAGCCTGCGCTGCAGAACCTGCCGCTGTTCAAGGAAGGCCATATCGAGGTGCAGGACGAGGGCAGCCAGATCCTGTCGGCCATCGTCGGCGCCAAGCGCGGCGAGATGGTGGTGGACTTCTGCGCCGGCGCCGGCGGCAAGACGCTGGCCCTGGGCGCGACCATGCGCAACACCGGCCGCCTGTACGCCTTCGACGTGTCGGAGAAGCGCCTGGCCAAGCTGAAGCCGCGCCTGGCGCGCAGCGGCCTGTCCAACGTGCATCCGGTGCAGATCGCGCATGAGCGCGACGCCAAGATCAAGCGTCTGGCCGGCAAGATCGACCGCGTGCTGGTCGACGCGCCGTGCTCGGGCCTGGGCACCCTGCGCCGCAATCCGGACGTCAAATGGCGCCAGCAGCCGAGCGCGATCGGCGAACTGCAGGTCAAGCAGGCGGCCATCCTGGACGGCGCGGCCCGCCTGCTGAAGGGCGGCGGCCGCCTGGTGTACGCCACCTGCAGCTTCCTGGACGACGAGAACGACTTCATCGCCAAGCAGTTCCTGGACACCCATCCGGACTTCGAACTGGTGCCGATGAACAAGGTGCTGGCCGAACAGCGCATCGAGCTGGAGATGGGCGACTATCTGAAGCTGCTGCCGCACAAGCACCAGACCGACGGCTTCTTCGCCGCCGTGTTCGAGCGCAAGCCGATGGTCAAGAAGGCCGTCGTCAAGGATGAAGAGGAAGCCGCCGACGAGTAAGCGGCTGCACGACTCATCGCAAAAGGCCGGGGTTCCGGCCTTTTTTACGTTAATCTACTCACCTTTGCCATCACGCTCAGCACCCATGACACAACAACAGCCCCTGCTCAATCTGATCGACGACCTGACCGGCGACCTGCAAGATCCCAGCCGCTTGTGGCAACTCGCCGCCATCATTGGTTCCGTGGTGCTGGGCTGGGGACTGGCGCGGCTGCTGAAGAAGCGCTTTGGGCGCCAGGAAGTGCAGGGCGGCATGCTGGGCTTCGGCGTGGAGAGTTTCGGCCGTGTGATGGCGCCGCTGGCCGTGGTCTGCCTGCTGGCGCTGTCGCGCGTGGCGCTGGCCAAGTATCATTTCCACGTCAACCTGATCAAGGTGGCGCTGCCCATCTTCGGATCGCTGGTGGTGATCCGCTTTGCCGTCTACCTGCTGCGCCGCGTGTTTGCGCGCCACGGCCAGATCAGCGCCACCATGCTGGCGTTCGAGAAGGTGTTCCAGTTGCTGGTGTGGCTGGCCTTCGTGCTGTATATCACCGGCCTGTACCAGGACGTGTTCGACTTCATGGACAACACCATCCTGCCGCTGGGTAAGTACAAGGTGTCGCTGGCCGACATTCTGCAGGCGACCGTTTCGGTGATCGTGCTGCTGATGCTGGCGCTGTGGGCCGGCGCGGCGCTGGAAGAGCAGCTGATGAAAGTGCAGGGCATGCACACCAACCTGCGCGTGGTGGTGGCACGCACGGCGCGCGCGCTGCTGATCCTGGTGGCGGTGCTGATGAGTTTGTCGCTGGTGGGCATCGACCTGACCGTGCTGTCGGTGTTCGGCGGCGCGCTCGGCGTCGGCCTGGGCTTGGGCTTGCAGAAGATCGCCAGCAACTATGTGTCGGGCTTCGTGATCCTGCTGGACCGCAGCCTGACCATCGGCGACATGATCACGGTCGACAAATACAGCGGACGTGTGACGCAAATCAACACCCGCTACACCGTGCTGCAGGGCCTGGACGGCGTGGAATCCATCGTGCCGAACGAGATGCTGGTGTCGGGTGCGGTACAAAACTCGTCGCTGTCGAGCAGCATGTTGTGGATTTCGACCAAGGTGTCGGTGGCCTACGATACCGATGTCGACCGGGTGCTCAAGTTGCTGGAGGAGGCCGCGTTGACGGTGGATCGCGTGTTGAAGGAAGAGAAGCTGCCGTCGGCGCAGCTGCTGAGCTTTGGCGCGGACGGGCTGGATCTGCAGGTGGGCTTCTGGATCAACGATCCGCAGAACGGCCGTGGCGGCGTGACCTCGGATGTCAACCGCGCGATCTGGCGCGCGCTCAAGGAGAACAATATTTCCGTCCCATTCCCGCAACGGGAAATGCGCATCCTTGGTCCTGTGCCGGAGCAATTTGCCGCCCAGGAAAGCACGACCGTGCCGAAGAAAACGGCAGTGACTGACGGAAATCCTTCCGCAAATCACGTTTAATTCAGCGTACAATGAAGCCTAAGAGTAATACTGACGGACTTCCTGCGCCTGTTGGAAACGCAATATTGTCGGAACGACCGTACAGCGAGACACGCCCACTTTGGAGTAGTAATGATTTTTAGTTTATACGATGTACTGGATTTTTTGGCCAACGGCGTCACCCGACTCACCGCATGGCAAGTATTTTTCTATACGCTGGTGGTCACGCACATCACCATCGCCAGCGTCACCATCTACCTGCACCGCCACCAGGCGCACCGCGCGCTGGAGCTGCACGCCATTCCGAGCCATTTCTTCCGCTTCTGGCTGTGGCTGACCACCGGCCAGGTGACCAAGGAATGGGCGGCGATCCACCGCAAGCACCACGCCAAATGCGATACCGAGGAAGATCCGCACAGCCCGGTTACCCGCGGCATCAAGAAAGTTTTCTGGCAAGGCGCCGAGCTGTATCGCGCTGAATCGAAGAACCTGGAAACCATGGAAAAGTATGGCCATGGCACGCCGACCGACTGGATCGAGCGCAACCTGTACACTCGCTTCAGCTGGCAGGGCGTGGCGGCGCTGCTGGTGATCAACGTCATCCTGTTTGGCGTGATCGGCATCACCGTGTGGGCCGTGCAGATGATGTGGATTCCCGTGACGGCGGCCGGCATCATTAACGGCATCGGCCACTACTGGGGCTACCGCAACTACGATTGCGCCGACGCCGCGACCAACATTATTCCGTTCGGCATCCTGATCGGCGGCGAAGAGTTGCACAACAACCATCACACCTTCGCCACCTCGGCCAAGCTGTCGTCGAAGTGGTATGAGTTCGACATCGGCTGGGGCTACATCCGCGCGCTGGAAATGATGGGCCTGGCCAAGGTCAAGAAACGCGCGCCGGAGCCGAAGTTCGCCAAAGGCAAGGTTGAAGCCGACTTCGACACGCTGCAATCGGTGATCGCCAACCGCTACGACGTGATGGCCAAGTACGCCAAGTCGGTCAAGCATGCCTGGAAAGAAGAGCTGGAACACCTGAAGGACAAGGCCCAGCTGGAGGCCCGCTTCCTGAAGTCGTCGCGCAAGCTGCTGCAGCGCGAGCCGGGCAAGCTGGAAGCGCCGCAACAGCAGCAGCTGGTGGAACTGTTCCAGCACAGCAAGGCGCTGGAAACCATGCACAATATGCGCGTGGAACTGGGCGTGATCTGGGAGCGTTCGCATTTCACCCGCGACCAGCTGCTGCACAAGCTGCAAGACTGGTGCAACCGCGCGGAAGCGTCGGGCATCAAGTCGCTGCAGGATTTCTCGCTCCGCCTGCGCAGCTACGCATAAGCAAGTATTGATACAATCGAACGGCCCCGAATCTTCGGGGCCGTTTTTCATTCAAGGAGCAATATGCGATTGCGAACTTATCTGGCGGCCCTGATGCTGACCTTGCCGCTGTGCGGCGCACACGCCGCCGACTGGACCGTACGCTTCGACGGCGCCGGGCCGCTGAAGATCGGCATGCGTTTCGATGCCGTCAATAAAGTGCTGGGCGATCACATGGAGCGCACGCCGAAGGAGTTGCGCGGCTCGCCGAATTGCTTCCAGCTGGAGCCGGCGCGCCAGCCCGGTTTGCTGCTGATGTTTGTCGGCGACGTGCTGAAGCGGGTGGACGTGATGGAGGAGGGCATCTTATCCGAGCGCGGCATCGGCCTGGGCGATCCGGTGGAAAAGATACGCCAAGTGTATGGCGAGGCGGTGACATCGGTGCCGCAGGCCTACGACGACAGCGAGCAGACCCTGACCGTCAAGGCCGGCGGCGGACAGTATGCGATCCGCTTCGACACCACCAAGGGCAAGGTCGGCGCGATCTACGCCGGCGCCTGGAAGGAAGTGCAGTACGTCGAGGGCTGTCTGTAAAAGAAAAAAGCCGCTGAGCTGATGCTGAGCGGCTTTTTTGTGAGAAGCGAAGATCGGATTACTTGATCTTGGTTTCTTTGAACATGACGTGCTTGCGTGCTTTAGGATCGAACTTCATGATCTCCATTTTAGCAGGCGTGGTGCGCTTGTTCTTGGTGGTGGTGTAGAAGAAACCCGTACCTGCAGTCGATTCCAGTTTGATTTTGTCGCGGCCAGTTTTTGCCATGGTAGCTCCCTAATTAGACTTTTTCGCCACGGGCGCGCATGTCGGCCAGTACGGCATCGATGCCGACTTTGTCGATTACGCGCAGACCAGCGTTGGACAGACGCAGGGAGACCCAGCGGTTTTCAGATTCAACAAAAATACGACGGTTCTGCAGGTTAGGCAGGAAACGACGTTTGGTTTTGTTGTTTGCGTGGGAAACATTGTTGCCGACCATCGGCTTCTTCCCAGTAACTTGGCAAACACGTGCCATAACGCACTCCTTAAAAGACATTCCACAATTGGAAAAACAAGAGTATATCCAAAAAACTCAGCTTTTTCAATGACTTGTGAAAAACAATTGTGTCTCGCATATATGAAAAAATTTAACAATTGTGAATTCGCTCGTAAACCCTTGAGCCCATAGGGGTAAACTCATAGCTGGCCGTGCTCGGCAAACGAGTGGACCTGGTGGCCGGCCACCACAAAATGGTCGAGGATGCGGATGTCGACCAGCGCCATGGCCTGTACCAGCGCCCGCGTCAGCAGCAGGTCCGATTCGCTGGGATCCGGCGTGCCCGATGGATGGTTGTGCGCCAGCATGATGCTGGCCGCGTTGCAGGCCAGCGCGGCCTTCACCACCTCGCGCGGGTAGACGCTGGTGTGCGTCAAGGTGCCGCGAAACATTTCCCGCGATTCGATCAGACGATTCTTTACATCAAGGAAGAGCACGTAAAACGATTCGAAATCCTTGCCGCTGAAGGTGATGCGCAGGTATTCCTTCACCGCGCGCGGCGAGTTCAGCGTGTGTCCGGCCTTGATTTCCTCCAGGATGGCGCGCCGGGCCAGTTCCATCACCGCCTGCAACTGGGCGAACTTGGCCGAGCCCAGCCCGCGAAGCACGGAAAATTCCGCCAGGCTTGCACCGAACATCCCCTGCAGCGAGCCGAAATGGTGCAGCATTTCCTGGCCCAGTTGCACCGCGTCCTTGCCCGGCACGCCGGTGCGCAGGAAAACCGCCAGCAATTCGGCGTCCGACAGCGCGGCGGCGCCATCGCGTATCAGCCGCTCGCGCGGGCGGCGCTCCAGCGGCCATTCGTTGATTGTCATCGATATCCTCCGCAAATCGGCACAGACGACAGGCGCGGCAGGCAAGGTGGCTTACAATAGAGCCTTTGCCAGCTTACCGAATCCCACGTCATGTCTAACGCGCAACCTGCTGTCGTCACCAAATCGGCTTACTTAACACTGCATTATCGTCTCGCCTCGCTGGACGGTACTGATATCGTTACAACCTTCAGCGGAAATCCCGCCACGCTGATGCTGGGCCAGGGCCAGCTGGCGCCGGTGCTGGAGGAACTGTTGATCGGCATGCCCGAAGGCACGCACAAGACCTTCGACCTGGAGCCGGGCGTCGGCTTTGGTCCGCGCAACCCGGAACTGGTGCGCGAAGTCACCCGCGCTACACTGGATGAGAACTCGATGCCGGGCGCCGACTACAAGGTGGGCGACCTGGTCGACTTCGCCGCGCCGGGCGGCGGCCGCTTTGCCGGCATCCTGCGCGAGCTGGGCGACGAAACCTGTCTGTTCGACTTCAACCATCCGCTGGCCGGCCAGCCGCTGAAATTCGAAGTTCAACTCATTTCCGTGTTGTGAGGAAGTCATGAGCGATAAAGAAATCCTGTTGGCCCAGCCGCGCGGCTTTTGCGCCGGCGTCGACCGTGCCATTGAAATCGTCGAGCGCGCGCTGACCCAGTTCGGCGCGCCCATCTATGTGCGCCACGAGATCGTCCACAACGCCTACGTGGTGGAAGACCTGCGCAACAAGGGCGCCATCTTCATCGAGGACCTGGACGACGTCCCGGCCGGCAACACGCTGGTGTTCTCGGCGCATGGCGTGTCCAAGGCGGTGCGGGCGGAAGCGGAATCGCGCGGCCTGAGCATTTTCGACGCGACCTGTCCGCTGGTCACCAAGGTGCACGTGGAAGTGGCCAAGATGCGCAAGCAAGGCTGCGAGATCATCATGATCGGCCACGACGGCCACCCGGAAGTCGAGGGCACGATGGGCCAGACCGAAGAGGGCATGTACCTGGTCGAGACCGTGGCCGACGTGGACAAGCTGAACGTCACCAAGCCCGAGCAGCTGGCGTATGTTTCCCAGACTACCTTGTCGGTGGACGACACCGCCGACATCATCGAAGCGCTGAAGCGCAAGTATCCGGCGATCATCGAGCCGAAGAAGGGCGATATTTGCTACGCCACCACCAACCGCCAGGAAGCGGTGAAGTTCATGGCGCCGCAAGTGGAGGTGTTGATCGTGGTCGGCAGCCCGAACAGTTCCAATTCCAACCGCCTGCGCGAAGTGGCGGAAAAGAAGGGCACGCCCGCCTACATGGTCGACAACGCCACCCAGATCGATCCGCTTTGGCTGGAAGGCAAGGTGCGTGTGGGGGTCACAGCTGGTGCATCGGCGCCCGAGGTGCTGGTGCAGGCCGTCATCGACCGCCTCAAGGAATTGGGCGCGCGCAGCGTGCGCACGCTCGACGGCGTGCAGGAAGCGGTCACCTTCCCGCTGCCCAAGGGCCTGGATGGACAAAAAGTGGTAACGGCTCCGGACACGGTTTAACAAGTTTTTGGATGAAACGGAATTTAATTCCGCGTTTTCGCTTTATTCCGCAGTTAGTTTTTCGGAAATCTCGTTATCATTGCCTCGCTCTTAAAAAAGTTGTCGTTTAGGCTTATAAATGAGAGGGCAGTTCGCAGGAGACGACATCGGTTCAGGCACGAAATTTGCATCATGAACGCGTAGTCAACGGCGGCACTACGGAGCCTCACTCCGGGTGCCGTTTTTGTTACTTGAACCGGTTGTGCAGGCAAAACTAAAAAGTAAAGGCACTCTTCATGGATACTTTTATCCAACAAATTATTAACGGACTGGTGCTAGGCAGCATGTACGCCCTGGTCGCGCTGGGCTACACCATGGTGTACGGTGTGCTGAACCTGATTAACTTCGCGCACGGCGACGTGCTGATGATCGGCGCCATGACCGGCCTGACCATCCTCAAATACCTCAACGAATACGCGCCGGACCTGCCGGGTTACGTCAAGCTGGCGATCGCCATCGGCGGCGCCATTCCGGTCTGCATGCTGGTCAACATCGTGATCGAGCGCGTGGCCTACCGCCGCCTGCGCAACGCGCCACGGCTGGCGCCGCTGATCACCGCCATCGGCGTGTCCATCCTGCTGCAGACCATCGCCATGATGATCTGGACCCGCAACCCGCTGGCCTTCCCGCAACTGCTGTCGTCGGAACCGATCACGGTCGGCGGCGCGCTGATCTCGCAGACCCAGATCCTGCTGCTGGCGCTGGCCACGATGTCGATGGCCGGCCTGGTGCTGCTGGTGGAGAAAACCAAGATGGGCCGCGCCATGCGCGCCACGGCGGAGAATCCGCGGGTCGCCGGCCTGATGGGCGTCGACTCCAACAAGGTCATCGTCGCCACCTTCGCGCTGGGCGCGGCGCTGGCCGCCGTGGCCGGCGTGATGTGGGGCGCCAACTACGCCTCGATCCAGTTCGCGATGGGCTTCGTGCCCGGCCTGAAGGCCTTCTCTGCCGCGGTGCTGGGCGGCATCGGCAACATCTACGGCGCAATGATAGGCGGTATCGTGCTCGGCATTATCGAGAGCCTGGGCGCCGGCTACATCGGCGACCTGACCGGTGGCTTCCTCGGCAGCCACTACCAGGACATCTTTGCCTTCGTCGTGCTGATCATCGTGCTGACGGTGCGTCCGTCCGGCATCATGGGCGAGCGCGTCGCGGATCGTGCCTAAGCGGAGGAACTGAACATGGCTATTTTGAATTTCGACACCACCCGCAACCCGCGCAAGGCCTACAGCAGCATGGCTGTGGTCCTGATCGGCCTGCTGGTCTTCCCGTTCGTCGCCTCGCAGTTCGGCAACTCGTGGGTGCGCATCATCGACATGGCGCTGCTGTACATCATGCTGGCGCTGGGCTTGAACATCGTGGTCGGCTTCGCCGGCCTGCTGGACCTGGGCTACATCGCCTTCTACGCGGTGGGCGCCTACATGACCGGCCTGCTGGCCTCGCCGCAGTTCGCGACGCTGCTGGAATCGCTGATCAACGAATACCCGGTCATCGGCAATTCGCTGGTGGCGATCCTGGGACCGGACATCCAGCAAAACGGCATCCACCTGTCGGTGTGGCTGATCGTGCCGCTGGCGGCCGCGCTGGCCGGCCTGTTCGGCGCCTTGCTTGGCGCGCCGACCTTGAAGCTGCGCGGCGACTACCTGGCCATCGTGACGCTGGGCTTCGGCGAGATCATCCGCATCTTCATGAACAACCTGAATGAGCCGATCAACTTCACCAACGGCCCGCAGGGCATCAACCTGATCGACCCGATCCGCGTGTTCGGCGTCAACCTGGCGGGGGAGGCGGGTTCGCGCGCCAATGTGGTGATCGGCGGCTTCTCCATGCCGTCGGTGAACGCCTATTACTTCCTGTTCCTGTTCCTGTGCGTGGCGGTGGTGTTCATCACCTCGCGCCTGCAGCACTCTCGCCTGGGTCGCGCCTGGGTCGCGATCCGCGAGGATGAGATCGCCGCCAAGGCCATGGGCATCAACACCCGCAACGTCAAGCTGCTGGCGTTCTCGATGGGCGCCTCGTTCGGCGGCATCGCCGGCGCGATGTTCGCCTCGTTCCAGGGCTTCGTGTCGCCGGAATCGTTCTCGCTGACCGAGTCGATTGCCGTGCTGGCGATGGTGGTGCTGGGCGGTATCGGCCACATCCCCGGCGTCATCATGGGCGGCGCGTTGCTGGCGGCGTTGCCGGAAGTGCTGCGCCACGTGGTCGAGCCGCTGCAGGAGAAACTGTTCGGCCATGTGCTGATCGAAGCCGAGGTGCTGCGCCAGCTGCTGTACGGCCTGGCGATGGTGCTGATCATGCTGAACCGTCCCGCCGGCCTGTGGCCCGCGCCCAAGCATGAAGACCGTCCCGACGGCGACTCCGACACCAAAGATCAATCGTCCGGCACCGTGGCGGCCTGAGGAAAGCATACATGAGCGAACAAGTCATTCTCAACATCGCCGGCGTCAACAAGCGCTTCGGCGGCTTGCAGGCGCTGACCGATGTCGGCATTAAGATCATGAAGGGCCAGATCTACGGCCTGATCGGCCCGAACGGCGCCGGCAAGACCACCTTCTTCAACGTCATCACCGGCCTGTACCAGCCCGACACGGGCACCTTCGAGCTGGCCGGCAAACCGTATTCGCCGTCCGCGCCGCATGAGGTGGCCAAGGCCGGTATCGCCCGCACCTTCCAGAACATCCGCCTGTTCGGCGAGATGACCGCGCTGGAGAACGTCATGGTCGGGCGCCACGTGCGCTCGCACCAGGGCGTGTTCGGCGCCGTGTTCCGCCACAAGGCGGCGCGCGAGGAGGAGGCGGCTATCCGCAAGCGCGCGCAGGAGCTGCTGGACTTCGTCGGCATTGGCCAGTTCGCCAGCCGCACGTCGCGCTTCCTGTCGTACGGCGACCAGCGCCGCCTGGAAATCGCCCGCGCGCTGGCCACCGATCCGCAACTGCTGGCGCTGGATGAACCGGCGGCCGGCATGAACGCCACCGAGAAGCTGGCGCTGCGCGAGCTGCTGGTCAAGATCAAGAACGAGGGCAAGACCGTGCTGCTGATCGAGCACGACGTCAAGATGATGATGGGCCTGTGCGACCGGCTGATGGTGCTGGAATACGGCAAGCCGATCGCCGAGGGTCTGCCGGCGGAAATACAAAGCAATCAGGCGGTTATCGACGCCTACCTGGGAGGATCGCACTAATGGGCGACAACGTTCTTAAAGTATCGGGACTGAAAGTCGCGTACGGCGGCATCAAGGCCGTCAAAGGTATCGATCTGGAAGTGAACAAGGGTGAGCTGGTCGCCTTGATCGGCGCCAACGGCGCCGGCAAGACCACCACCTTGAAAGCCATCACCGGCACGCTGCCTCCCTGCAAGGTCGAGGGCACGGTCACTTACCAGGGCGAATCGCTGAAGGGCAGCAAGTCCTTCCACCTGGTCGAGAAGAAGCTGGCCATGGTGCCGGAAGGGCGCGGCGTGTTCACCCGCATGTCGATCCAGGAAAACCTGATGATGGGCGCCTATACCCGCGACGACAAGGCCGGCATCGAAGCCGACATCGCCAAGTGGTTCGACGTGTTCCCGCGCCTGAAGGAGCGGGCGGCGCAGATGGCGGGCACGCTGTCGGGCGGCGAGCAGCAGATGCTGGCGATGGCGCGCGCACTGATGTCGCATCCCAAGCTGCTGTTGCTGGACGAGCCGTCGATGGGCCTGTCGCCGATCATGGTCGAGAAGATTTTCGAAGTGATCCGCAACGTCTCGAAAGAGGGCATCACGATCCTGCTGGTGGAGCAGAACGCCAAGTTGGCGCTGCAAGCCGCGCACCGCGGCTACGTCATGGATTCCGGCAACATCACCATGACCGGCAACGCCAAGGACATGCTGGACGACCCGCGCGTCAAAGCCGCCTACCTCGGCGAGTAATCGGGCAAAAAAAAACCGTGTGGCTTGCGACGATCTTGAGCGTCGCAGGCACACACGGTGTTTTGCAGGAACCGGCGCCCTACCGCGCCGGTATTCCTGGATTACTTCTTGGCTGGAGCAGCTTTTGCGGCAGCGGCGGTGAACTGGTTCACGGCCGAGGTCAGGTTCGATTCGATCGACTCGACAGCCTGCTTGGCGGTCTTGGCGAACTGCTCGTAACCGGCGTTGGCGTTGCCGATGGCCGATTTCAGGATGGCGACGGCGTTTTCCGAACCGGCTGGGGCGTTCTTGCTCACTTCTTCCACCAGCGAGATCACTTTACGGTTGGTTTCAGCGATCTGGGTTTCAGCAGCTTTGCTGAATTCAGCGCCGGTGCTCGAAGCGATGGTCGCCAGGTGACGGCCGTAAGCGATGGTTTTTTCTGCGCTAGGCTGGGCTTGTGCCGAAGCCAGCGAGAAGAATTCTTGTGGATCTTTGGCCGACAGCAGTTGCTTGGTGGTGATCGACGACTCTTCCAGCGATGCCTTGGCAGCGGTCAGGTTCAGGTCGACGAACTTCTCCACGCCTTCGAAAGCCTTGTTGGTCAGGGCCGAGAAAATCGCGAATTGAGCTTCAAAGTTAGCTTTGGTCGCATTGGAAAATTGCTCAGGGATTGAAAACATTTAAATCTCCAGGAAAGTAGTCATTGATTAAGTACTGCTGTTTCTACAGCCGGTGAGAAACAGGCAATCCACGTTTCAGACCGAACAACAAATTGTGCAACGCAACAAACCCGATTTTACGGCCTTCAAAAATTAAGTCAAGCGATTTTTTGTGCGTTGCATCAAAGAACCGACTCTATCCGGAAGAAAGCATTTCCATAGGGAAAATTGGGGCTGGCCAGTGACGAAACCCCTGCCGTGATAGACTTGCATCCTGTCGAGTCGGCGCCGCAAACCGGCGCCGATTTCCTTTCATTTTGCAAGCAGGTTTGACCGGTTCACCCATGCCCAACACCCCCAGCGCCGCCGCAACCGTCAAACACGCCACTTTCCTGTCGCCGCTGCCGCTGTTTTTCGTGTTGTTGTGGAGCAGCGGTTTCATTGTCGCCAAGTTCGGCCTGCCGTACGCGCCGCCGCTGACCTTCCTGGTGATGCGCTTCCTGGGCGTGCTGCTGTTCCTGGTGCCGGCCGTGTTACTGCTGAAGGCGCCCTGGCCGCACGGCAAGATCTGGCAGATCGCGCTGGCCGGGCTGCTGGTGCAGGCCGGCTATCTGATCGGCGTCTGGTGCGCCATCAAGCTGGGCATGCCGGCCGGCTTGTCGGCGCTGATCGTCGGCATGCAGCCCATCCTGACCGCCTTCGCCGCGCCGCTGATCGGCGAGCGGGTCCGGCCGCGGCAGTGGCTGGGGCTGGTCTTCGGCTTGGCCGGGGTGGGGCTGGTGGTGGCCGCCAAGATCAAGCTGACCGGCTTGCCGCTCGACGCCATCCTGCTGTGCGTGCTGGCGCTGCTGTCGATCACCGCCGGCACCCTGTACCAGAAACGCCATTGCCCGCAGTTCGACCTGCGCACCGGCACCGTGATCCAGTTCGCCGCTTCGCTGGTGGTGGTGTTGCCGCTGGCGGTCTTTTTTGAAGGCCTGACGCCGGATTTTGCTGCGGTGCAATGGACGCCGCGCTTCATCGGTGCCTTGCTGTGGTCGGTGATGGGCTTGTCGATCGGCGCCATCTTCCTGCTGTTCGCGTTGATACGCCGCAGCGACGCCACCCAAGTCACCAGCCTGCTGTACCTGACGCCGCCCACCACCGCCGTCATGGCCTGGCTGATGTTCGGCGAGGCTTTCAACGCCCTCGGCATAGCGGGAATGGCGCTGGCGGTCACTGGTGTGATATTTGTAGTCAAGAAAACCAAATAAAGCGAGGCCCCATGATTTCCACTCCCGAGCAGCAAGCGGTGGACGCCGCCATCACCAGCCGCCGTTCGATCCGCGCCTACCTGCCGCAGGCGGTGGCGCGCGAGGACGTCGCGCAGATCCTGCAGGTGGCGGCGCGCGCGCCGTCCGGCACCAATACCCAGCCGTGGAAGGTCTACGTGCTGGACGGCGAGCGCAAGCGGCAACTGTCGGCGGCGATCCTGGCCGTGCACAACGACCCGGAGCAAGCCAGACAGCACACCGAGGAATACGCTTACTACCCGCGCGAGTGGGTCTCGCCCTTCATCGAGCGCCGCCGCAAGGTGGGCTGGGACCTGTACGCACTGCTGGGCCTGACGCGCGACAACAAGGCCGGCATGGCCGCGCAACATGGACGCAACTATGAATTTTTCGGGGCGCCGGTGGGTCTCATCTTTACCATCGACCGCATCATGGAGCAGGGTTCCTGGCTGGATTACGGCATGTTCCTGCAAAATATCATGGTGGCGGCGCGGGCCAGGGGGCTAGATACCTGTCCCCAGGCGGCCTTTACCCAGTATCATAAAATCATAGGCAAAGAGCTGGGTTTGCCGGACAATGAAACCGTCGTGTGCGGCATGGCGCTCGGCTACGCCGACAGCTCGAAAATCGAAAACTCGCTGGTCACCGAGCGGATGGCGGTTGAGGAATTTGTTAAATTTGTTGGTTAGCACTAGCTTGTTTAAAGCGAACTGAGCGCTATTGCGTCGACGCAACCATCGATGCTCTCAATGTTAAATTTGCTTGCGCTTGCCCGGCGTTTTGCTACACTGCAACAGTACTTTCGCTTTCTGTGCAGTGCTTTTTTCGGGGATATGAATGTCTAAACTAGCTTTGAGTGTGCTCATTTCGCTGATGTTCGCTTCCACGGCGTTCACCGCTACGGCCGCCCAGGCGGCGGATGGCGCTCCGAAAAAACACCACCAGAAGAAGGTCAAGGCCCATGGGCCGGTGCGCGTGGCCGCCGCCGAGCCGGGCGAGCGCGTGGTCAAGCGCGTGGTCATGGTCCATGGCCGCCGCAAGGTGGTGTACCAGCGCATGATCGTCGCGGCGCCGCCGATGCCGACCATGGGCGACCTCGCCGGCCTGAACATGACGCACGATCCGCTGGACCTCAAGTCCAACGTGGCGCTGGTGCTGGACCAGGCCAATTCCGAAGTGCTGTTTGAAAAGAATTCCAACGTCGCCCTGCCGATCGCCTCGATCACCAAGATGATGACCGGCCTGATCGTGGTCGAAGCCAAGCAGAACATGGACGAGATCCTGACCATCACCGACGAGGACGTCGACCGCGAAAAGTTCAGCAGCTCGCGCCTGAAGGTCGGCACCCAGCTGAGCCGCGCCGACATGCTGCACATCGCGCTGATGAGCTCGGAAAACCGCGCCTCCTCGGCGCTGGGCCGTAACTATCCGGGCGGCAAGCCCGCGTTTGTCGAGGCGATGAACGCCAAGGCGCGCGAGCTGGGCATGGTCGACACGCACTACGTCGATTCCAGCGGCCTGTCGAAAATGAACGTGGCCAGCGCGCGCGACTTGGCCAAGCTGGCGATGGCGGCGTATCAGCAGCCCATCCTGCGCCAGTACTCGACCGACGCCAAGGCCATGGTGGAAACCAATGGCCGTCCGATGCAGTTCGGCACCACCAACCACCTGGTGGCCAGCCCGGACTGGGCGATCGGCCTGCAGAAAACCGGCTTCATCAACGAAGCGGGGCGCTGCCTGATGATGCAGGCGGTGATCGAAGGCCGCTCGGTGATCATGGTGTTCCTCGATTCCAAGGGCAAGCAGTCGCGCACCGCCGATGCCGGCCGCATGCGCAAATGGCTGGAGGCGCTGAAACCGGCCGGCCTCAGCGCACCGGCGTCCTATTCGACCGGGATGTAACCAAGCGTGGCGGAAATCTGGTTGGCGGTCGTGACCAGGTCTTCCAGCCACTCGTCCTGCAGACGGTCGGCCGGCGCCGAGATCGACAGGCCGGCAATCAGCTTGCCGCTGTCGTCGTGGATGCCGGCGGCCATGCAGCGCACCCCCAGCTCCAGCTCCTCATTGTCGCGCGCGTAGCCGCGCGATTTCACCAGGTTCAGCTCGCGTTCCAGCTTGGCCAGATCCGTGATCGAATTCTTGTTGTGCCCGGCCAGGCCGGTGCGCGTGGCATAGGCGCGGATGGCTTTCGGCTCGTCCACCGACAGGAACAGCTTGCCGGTCGAGGTCAGGTGCAGCGGGCCGCGGCCGCCGATGGCACGCACCACCTGCATGCCCGAGCGCTCCGAGAAGGCGCGGTCGATGTAGACGATCTCGTCGCCCTGGCGGACCGACAGGTTGATGGTCTGCTGGGTTTTTTTGTGCAGTGCACGCATAAAGTCCAGCGCGGCCTCGCGCACCGACAGCCGGCTCTTGACCACATTGCCCAATTCCAGCAGCCGCATGCCGAGCCGATAGGTGCCCGGTTCGATGCGGTCGACAAAGCGCGTGAGCACCATATCGTTGAGAATGCGGTGGGCGGTGGAGGGGTGTAGCCCGGAAACCTTGGATAATTCCTTCAGGCTGACGGGGTCGGGATATTTGGCCAGCGCATCGAGTAGCGCCACCATGCGCTCGATCACCTGGATAGTGGTCTTTTGCTCTGGAACGGTTTCGATTTTCATGATGTGGTTGGTGCGGTGCAGTATGCGATAGATACTTTATACCATAATGTGAAAAAAATGGGAATTGATGCATAATGATACATTCTCTATTTGTGGCTTATTCATGGAACCAGTGAGCGAATTCAAGAGCAAGAGCGGCCTGAAACGTATCTTTTCGGCCTTTTTATACTCCGTCGACGGCTTTAAATCGGCCTGGCGGCATGAACATGCGTTCCGCCAAGAGGTGAGCGTGTTCGTGGTCGGCACCCTCATCGCGCTGATCCTGCGCATCTCGGCGTTTGAAAAATTGATGTTGATCGGTGTGCTGATGCTGATCCTGATCGTGGAACTGATCAATTCATCCATCGAGGCAGTGGTGGACCGGGTATCGCTGGAACGCCATCCGCTGTCCAAGAACGCCAAGGACTTCGGCAGCGCCGCCGTGTTGCTGACCTGCCTGCTGGCGGCCGGCGCCTGGGGCGTGGTGCTGTTCAACCGCTTTTATTGAGCGCATATAAGGTTTGGGCATATTGAACTGCTAAAAGCTTAGTTCTCATTTATAAAGGACAGTCTTAATCTGGAGACCTTCACTACTAGGGGAATCAGATGCTGTCCAAAAAAATACTCGCTGCTGCTGTTCTTGCCGTCACCGCCATCGTGCCAGCCTTGGCTGCCGAAGTCTCCTTGCTCAACGTCTCCTACGACCCGACGCGCGAGCTGTACCAGGATGTCAACACCGCCTTTGCCAAGGAGTGGAAAGCCAAGACCGGCGACGTGCTGAAGATTAAGCAATCGCACGGCGGCTCCGGCAAGCAGGGCCGCGCCGTGATCGACGGCCTGGAGGCGGACGTGGTGTCGCTGGCGCTGGCCTACGACATCGACGCGATCGCCGAGCGCAAGCTGCTGGCGCCGGACTGGCAGAAAAAGCTGCCGCACAACAGCACGCCGTACACCTCGACCATCGTGTTCCTGGTACGCAAGGGCAATCCCAAGGGCATCAAGGACTGGAGCGACCTGGTCAAGCCCGGCGTCGCCGTCATCACCCCGAATCCGAAAACGTCCGGCGGCGCCCGCTGGAACCACCTGGCCGCATACGGCTACGCGCTGCGCCTGCCCGGCGGCAGCGAAGCGTCGGCCAAGGACTTCCTGAGCAAGCTGTACAAGAACGTGCCGGTGCTGGATTCCGGCGCGCGCGGCGCCACCACCACTTTCGTCGAGCGCGGCATCGGCGACGTGCTGATCGCCTGGGAAAACGAGGCGCTGCTGGCGGTCAAGGAACTGGGTCCGGCCAAGTTCGACATCGTCGCGCCGTCGGTGTCCATCCTGGCCGAGCCGCCGGTGGCCGTGGTCGACAAGGTGGTCGACAAGCGCGGCACCCGCAAGGTGGCCGAGGCTTACCTGAACTTCCTGTACACCGATGAGGCGCAGGAAATCATCGCCAAGAATTACTACCGTCCGGCCGTGGAAAAGGAGGCGAAGAAATACGCCGCCCAGTTCCCGAGCGTGAAGCTGTTCAAGCTGTCCGACGTGGCCGGCGACTGGACCAAGGCCCAGAAGGTGCACTTCGCCGATGGCGGCCTGTTCGACCAGATCTACCAGCCCAAGTAAGCCTGGCGAGTGGACTGAGGGCCTTGGAAACCTTGTATTTTTTAGCAGAAAAGGCGCAGAATGGTGCCTTCACGTCCACCTGAACCCCATTTTCCTTACGGAGCTGATTATGACTATACGACTGGGCGACACCGCCCCTGATTTTGAACAAGATTCTTCCATCGGCAAGCTGCATTTCCACGAATGGGCAGGCAATTCCTGGGTGGTGCTGTTTTCGCACCCGGCCGACTTCACGCCCGTCTGCACGACCGAGCTGGGCCTGACCGCCAAGCTGAAACCTGAATTCGACAAGCGCAACGTCAAGGCCATCGCGCTGTCGGTCGACCCGGCCGAATCGCACAAGGCCTGGATCTCGGACATCGAGGAAACCCAGGGCACCGTGGTGGGCTTCCCCATCATTGCCGATGCGGACCGTAAAGTCTCCACGCTGTACGACATGATCCACCCGAACGCCTCGGCCACGGCCACCGTGCGCACGCTGTTCGTGATCGATCCGGCCAAAAAAGTGCGTTTGAGCATCACCTACCCGATGAGCACCGGCCGCAATTTTGACGAAGTGTTGCGTGTAATCGACGCTTTGCAGTTGACTGATGGTTACACCGTGGCCACGCCAGGCAACTGGAAAGACGGCGACGACGTCATCATTCCGCTGACCGTGCAAGACCCGGACGTGCTGAAACAGAAGTATCCAAAGGGCTTTACCGCAGCCCGTCCTTATTTGCGAGTCACCCCTCAACCGAACAAATAATGCCCACTTTGAGGAAATGCGTATAAGCAAATAAGGATTGCGTTGTTTGGATATTCCCTTAGAGTAGGTACTCTGCGATCTACTCTTGGGGATTTGCATGGATTTATCCTTTGTCGCATCTGGTTTCGCTGTCGGCCTGCTGGTCGGCATGACCGGCGTGGGCGGCGGCTCGCTGATGACGCCGCTTTTGACGTTGTTGTTCGGCGTGTCGCCGGCGGTGGCGGTTGGCACCGACCTGGCGTTCGCCTCGCTGACCAAGGGCGTCGGCACCTTCACCCACCGCATGCGCGGCACGGTGCACTGGGAAATCGTGCGCCGGCTTTGCCTCGGCGCCTTGCCTGCGGCCCTGTTGGCCAGCATGGCCCTCAAACATTTCGGTACGCTCAACAAGGAAATCGGCCTGGTGATCCGCTACATGATCGCCGCCTCGGTGATGCTGACCGTGGTCGCGCTGATGTTCAAACGCAAGATGCTGGCCTGGATCATGGCCGAGCCGTCGCGCCAGCTGCAGGGCAGGGCGCTGACCATCGCCACCATCATCGCGGGCGCCGTGCTGGGCACGCTGGTGACCATCTCCTCCATCGGCGCCGGCGCCATCGGTGCGACGCTGCTGGTGATGCTGTATCCACGCCTGAGCGCCGCCGAAGTGGCCGGCACCGATATCGCCTACGCCGTGCCGCTGACGGCCATCGCCGCCGTCGGCCACTGGTGGCTGGGCTCGATCAACTGGAGCTTGTTGCTGACCTTGCTCGTCGGCTCGCTGCCGGGCATCACGATCGGCTCCTACGCCGCGCGCGCCGTGCCGGAGCGCCTGCTGCGCGGTCTGCTGGCCTTCACCCTGGTCGCGGTCGCGGCCAAGCTGGTGTCTTAAAATCCATATAGCTTTACCGTCTAACCAAATGAAAAATGCTTCGTTTGTAATATGAAGCCTTGATGAGATTATGCAGCCCTTATAGAAGGATTTGTAATAAGGGAGCATATATGTCTGCAGTTCTCGCTGCGCCGGCTACGGCGCCAGCCGTTGCCCGGGGCGCGCCGTTCCGTGTCATGCCGGGGTTCCGGCTGTCGCTGGGCTTCACCATTTTCTACCTGACGCTGATCGTCCTGATCCCGCTGTCGGCCGTGTTCCTCAAGACCTTCACCCTCAGCTGGGATGGCTTCTGGAGCGCGGTGACGTCGGCGCGCGTGATCGCTTCCTACAAGCTGACCTTCGGCGCCTCGCTGCTGGGCGCCTTCGTCAACGTGGTGTTCGGCGGCATTGTCGCCTGGGTGCTGGTGCGCTACGAGTTCCCCGGCAAGCGCATCATCGACGCACTGGTCGACCTGCCGTTCGCGCTGCCCACCGCCGTGGCCGGCATCACGCTGACCGCGCTGTATTCGGCCAACGGCTGGTTCGGCCGCTTCCTCGAAGGCACGCTGGGTTTCAAGGTGGCGTTCACGCCGGTCGGCGTGGTGGTCGCGCTGACCTTCATCGGCTTGCCATTCGTGGTGCGTACCGTGCAGCCGGTGCTGGAGGACGCCGAGCGCGAACTGGAAGAGGCTGCCGCCAGCCTGGGCGCCAACGCCTGGCAGACCTTCGCCCGCGTGGTATTCCCGACCATTTTGCCGTCGCTGATGACCGGCTTCGCGCTGGCCTTCGCGCGCGCCACCGGCGAGTACGGCTCGGTCATTTTCATTGCCGGCAATATGCCGATGGTGTCGGAAATCACGCCGCTGTTCATCATCACCAAGCTGGAGCAGTACGACTACGCCGGCGCCACCGCCATCGCAGTGGTGATGCTGGTGGTGTCCTTCGTAATGCTGTTGACCATCAACCTGTTGCAAGCCTGGGCTCGCGGAAAGTCGGGGAAATAATGAGCGGCATTCCAACCACAACCCCAACCACGCGCCGCAGCGCGCCAGCGCCGCACACGCTCGAACCCTGGTGGGTGCGCATCGTGCTGGTCGCCGTCGCGCTGACCTTTTTGACGCTGTTCCTGTTCGTGCCGCTGGTGGCGGTGTTTGTCGAAGCCTTCCGCAAGGGCTGGGAAGCGTACGCCGCGGCCATCATCGAGGACGATGCGATCTCGGCCATCAAGCTGACGCTGATCACGGCGGCGATCGCCGTGCCGCTGAACCTGGTGTTCGGCGTGGCGGCCTCGTGGTGCATCGCCAAGTTCGAGTTCCGCGGCAAGAGCATCCTGCTGACCTTGATCGACCTGCCGTTCTCGGTGTCGCCGGTGATCTCCGGCCTGATCTACGTGCTGCTGTTCGGCGCGCAGGGCTGGTTCGGCCCGTGGCTGCAGGCGCACGACATCAAGATCCTGTTCGCGGTGCCGGGCATCGTGCTGGCCACTATCTTCGTCACCTTCCCGTTTGTCGCGCGCGAGCTGATCCCGCTGATGCAGGCGCAGGGCAGCGAGGAGGAGGAGGCCGCCATCGTGCTGGGCGCGTCCGGCTGGGACACCTTCCGCCGCGTCACGCTGCCCAACATCAAGTGGGGCCTGCTGTACGGCGTGATCCTGTGTAACGCGCGGGCGATGGGCGAGTTCGGCGCGGTGTCGGTGGTGTCCGGCCACATCCGCGGCGAGACCAACACCGTGCCGCTGCAGGTCGAGATCCTCTACAACGAATACAACTTTGCCGCCGCCTTTGCCGTGGCCTCGCTGCTGGCCCTGCTGGCGCTGGTGACGCTGGCCCTGAAATCCTTTATCGCCTGGCGCCTGAACGAATCGATCGCCGACGACGCGCGTCCAACGGAGTAATGCCATGACCATCGAAGTAATCAACATCAACAAACGCTTTGGCGATTTCGTCGCCCTCAACAATGTGTCGCTGGATTTTCCGCAGGGCGAGCTGACCGCGCTGCTGGGCCCGTCCGGCTGCGGCAAGACCACGCTGCTGCGCATCATCGCCGGCCTCGAGCATCCCGATTCGGGCCGCGTGCTGCTGGACGACCGCGACGCCTCGCACCGCCACGTGCGCGAGCGCCAGGTCGGCTTCGTGTTCCAGCACTACGCGCTGTTCAAGCACATGACGGTGTTCGAGAACGTCGCCTTCGGCCTGCGCGTCAAGCCGCGCGCCGAGCGGCCGTCGGAAGACCAGATCCGCCGCAAGGTCAAGGAACTGCTGGAGCTGGTGCAGCTGGACTGGCTGGCCGACCGTTATCCGCCGCAGTTGTCGGGCGGGCAGCGCCAGCGCATCGCGTTGGCGCGCGCGCTGGCGGTCGAGCCGCGCGTGCTGCTGCTGGACGAACCGTTCGGCGCGCTCGACGCCAAGGTGCGCAAGGAACTGCGCCGCTGGCTGCGCCGCCTGCACGACGAGCTGCATGTGACGTCGATCTTCGTCACGCACGACCAGGAGGAGGCGCTGGAAGTGGCCGACCAGGTGGTGCTGATGAACAAGGGGAACGTCGAGCAGATCGGCGCGCCGGACCAGGTCTACAACCATCCGGCCTCGCCGTTCGTGTACGGCTTCCTCGGTAACGTGAACATGTTCCACGGCCGCGTGCAGGACGGCGTGCTGGCCAGCGGCGACGCTTCGTTCGCCGTGCCGGGCCAGCCGCAGGCGGACGGCAAGGGCACCGCCTATGTGCGTCCGCACGACCTGGAGATCGACCGCTACACGCCGGGCGCGGAAGGCATCGTGGTCAAGCTGCGCCGCGCGCACGCGATCGGCCCGCTGGCCCAGCTGGACCTGGAGCGCAGCGATACCGCCGAGCTGATCGAGGCGGTGATGTCGAATGAACGATACAGCCATCTGCAATTGAAGGAAGGCGAAACCCTGGTGGTGCGTCCCAAGCGCCTGCATGTGTTTGTCGATGCTGGAGTAGCGATATGAATTTCCAACAACTGCGGTCGATCCGCGAAGCGGCCCGCCGTGGCTACAACCTGACCGAAGTGGCGAATGCCTTGTTCACCTCGCAGCCCGGCGTCAGCCGCCAGATCCGCGAGCTGGAGGACGAGCTGGGCGTGGTGATTTTCGAACGCAACGGCAAGCGCCTGACCGGCATGACCGAGCCGGGCAAGGGCATCCTGAAGATCATCGAGCGCCTGCTGATCGAGGCCGAGAACCTGCAGCAGGCCAGCCTCGAATACACCGGCCAGCAGAGCGGCACGCTGAGCGTGGCGGCCACCCACACGCAGGCGCGCTATGCGCTGCCGAAAGTGGTGCAGGGCTTCCGCACCGCTTATCCGGATGTGCGCATCGCCTTGCAGCAAAGCGCGCCCGAGCACATCGCCGAGTGGATCTTGTCCGGCAAGACCGACATCGGCATCGCCACCGAGGGCTTGTCGCAATTCCCCGACCTGGTGTCTTTCCCTTGCTACCGCTGGAGCCATTTGATCGTGGTGCCGGATGGCCATCCGCTGCTGGCGCGCTCGCCGATCCGGCTGGAGGACCTGGCCGAGTTCCCGCTGATTACCTACGACATCGGCTTCACCGGCCGCGGCCACATCGACGCCGCGTTCGAACGCGCCGGCGTCAAGCCCGACATCGTGCTGACGGCGATGGACTCGGACGTCATCAAGCAGTACGTGGCGTTGGGGCTGGGCGTGGGCATCGTCGCCTCGATGGCCTTCGACCACGGCCGCGACAAGGGCATGCGCGCGGTGGAGGCGTCGCACCTGTTCGCGCAAAACACCACGCGGCTGGCGGTGCGGCGCGGCGCCTACCTGCGCTCGTACGCCTACCACTTCATCCAGGAATTCGCGCCGGAGCTGACCCGCGCCGACATCGACGCGGCCCTGAACGGCGGCGATTTGACCTGATCCGGCGGCCGCCGCCAAGCTGTGGCGGCCACCAAACAGTCTGCTAATTTTTTCCATCCGGCATGCCTGATTGATCCTATACTAAAAATCTAAAACTCAAAACTAGTTTGCAGCAACCAAGAATTTAAGTCCGTTGGTCTTACTCTGGGGAGCACGTAAATGCGTATTGGAAACTGGAAAATAGGGGCGCGGCTGGCTGCCGGCCTGGGCGTGTCGATGGTGTTCATGGTCGGCATTTCGGTGGTCGGCATCAGCAATCTTGGCAAGTTGAATAACAACACCCAGGATCTGGCGGCCGATAAAATCCCCAAGGTCATCCTTGCGTATGAAACCATCGGCGGCCTCAACGATATTGCGCGCGCCATGCGCAATGCCATGCTGTCCAAGGACCCCGAGGTGGTCAAGTCGGAACTGGAGCGGGTGGAAAAGCGCAAGGGCGAGAACGCCGAACGCCTCGAAAAGTTGAAAGTCCTGATTGCCGACGACGACGATCCGCAAAGCAAGGTCAAGCTGCAAGCGGTGCTCGATGCGCGCGAAAAATACCTGGTGGTGCAGAGCACTTTCCTCAAGATGTCGGCCGACGACAGCCGCCGCGAAGAGGCGGTCAGCTACCTGCTGGACACGGTGCGCAAGGAGCAGACCACCTTCCTGAATGTGTTGACCGACCTGGTCAAGTTTCAGAACGAGGCCGTCGCGGACGCCAGCACCGTGGCCCAGCAATCTTATACAAGCTCGCGCAACACGATGATATTGCTGACGGTGATCGCGACCGCGCTGGCGTCGTGGGTGCTGTACTGGATCACGCGCAGCATCACCCAGCCGCTGAACCGCGCCGTCGGCATGGCGCAGGCGGTGGCCGGCGGCGACCTCACCATGCGCATGGAGTGCGACACCACCGATGAAACCGGCATGCTGCTGCGCGCGCTGATCGACATGAACGACAGCCTGGCGCGCACGGTGGGGCAGGTGCGTTCGGGCACGGACACCATCGCCACCGCGTCCAACCAGATCGCCAGCGGCAACCTGGACCTGTCGAGCCGCACCGAGCAGCAGGCGTCCAGCCTGGAGGAGACGGCGTCGTCGATGGAAGAGTTGACCTCGACCGTGACGCAGAACGCCGAGAACGCGCGCCAGGCCACCAAGCTGGTGGTGGCGGCGTCGGACTTCGCCACCAAGGGCGGCCAGGTGGTGGGCCAGGTCGTGACCACGATGGGCGCGATCAAGGAAAGCTCGGGCAAGATTGTCGACATCATCAGCGTGATCGACGGCATCGCTTTCCAGACCAATATCCTGGCCTTGAACGCGGCGGTGGAAGCGGCGCGCGCCGGCGAGCAGGGCCGCGGCTTCGCGGTGGTGGCCTCGGAGGTGCGGACGCTGGCGCAGCGTTCGGCCAGCGCCGCCAAGGAGATCAAGGATTTGATCGCGCGCTCGGTGCAGACGGTCGATGCTGGATCGCTGCTGGTCGACGAGGCCGGCGTGACGATGGATGGCATCGTCAAGGCGGTCAAGCAGGTGGCCGACATCATGACGGAGATCAGCGCCGCCAGCAGCGAGCAGAGCACGGGGATAGAGCAGGTCAATCAGGCCATCGTCTCGATCGACGATGTGACGCAGCAGAACGCTGCCTTGGTGGAGGAGGCCGCCGCGGCCGCGCAAAGCATGCGCGACCAGGCGGACTTGCTGGCGCAGGCGGTCAGCGTGTTCAAGCTGGCCGGGCAGCCGTCGGCGCCGCGTGTGCGCGCGCCGCAGTTGACGGCCGCCTGAACGCAGGCGCGGAGGCGCGGCCTCCGCGCGCCGCGCTTACCAGCTGTAGCCGGCCTTGGCGTAGTAGTAGCGGCCGTTGAAGCCGTTCGGCGCGAAGCCGCTGTACGGATTGATGCCGTTGTTGTTGAGGTTGCCCGCCGACGTGACTTGGTCCGGATAACGGTTGGTCACGTTGTCGATGCCCGCGCTCAGGCGCCAGTTCTTGTTGAGCTTGACGCTGCCCGACAAATCCAGCACCCATTGCGGATCGTACACCTGGTCCAGCGCCGCGTTATTTTGCGGCACGGTGAAGCTGCCGTAGCGCGTCACCACGCCGCGCGCGCTCCAATTGCCCAATGCCCAGTCGGTGGCCAGGCTGAACTTGTCCTTCGGCGAGCCGACCGTGATGCGGTTGATGGTCTGGCGGTCGATCAGTGTCAAGCCGTTGGCGCTCAGGATCGCCGGGTTGTCGTTGACGTGCTCCAGCGAGTTCTTGTTGTGGTTGTAGGCCGCGGTGAAGTCGTAGCGGCCGGCCTTGGTGTCCCAGCGGTAGGTGCTGACCACGTCGACGCCGGTGGTGCGGGTATCGATGGCGTTGGTGAAGTAGCGGCCGGCGCCGACCAGGATGGACTGCTTGGCCAGCGCCGCCTGCAGCGCCGGCGACAAGGTCATGTTGGCCGACAGCGCGATGCGGTCGTCGATGTCGATGCGGTAGGCGTCGACCGTGGTGTTCCAGTTGCGGGTGGGCGAGAACTGCACGCCGAGGCTGTAGTTGCGGGCTTTCTCGGCTTTCAGCGGCGTCGCGCCCAGTGCCGACGCGGCGGCGCTGCCGACCGCGAAGGTGCCGGTCTCGATCGGCGTGTTCACGCCGTTCACCACCGAGAAGTTGGTGGTGGTGATGGTGTAGAACTGCTGCGCCAGCGACGGCGCGCGGAAGCCGGACGAGGCCGTGCCGCGCAGCGAGAAGTCCGGCGTGAACGCGTAGCGCGCCGAGCCCTTGGCCGAGGTGGTGCTGCCGAAGTCGCTGTAGCGTTCATGGCGCAGCGCGCCCGATGCCGAGAATTGCTTGGTGATTTCCGCTTCCAGGTTGGCGTAGATCGATTCGTTGTGGCGGCTGTTGCTGCCGGCGTTGATCGGACGGAAGCCGGAGAAGCCCTGGGCGCCGCTGCCGATGTAGGAGGCCTCGTCGCCGGCGCCGATCTCGTATTTCTCATGCCGCGCCTCGACGCCCAGCGCCACCGTCAGCGGGCCGCTGAAGGCCGCTATCGGATACTCCTTGGCCACGTCGAAGTTGAACAGCTGCTGCGTGTTCTTCAGCTTGCCCGCGTAGAAGTGGGTCGGGCTGGCCGCGCCCAGCGTCTGGTTGACGGTGTGGTCCAGGTCGAGCTGGAACTCGTTGCTGCCGTAGTTCAGGCTGGCATCCCAGCGCCATCCGCTCGCCTCGCCGCGCAGGCCGGTGACCAGCGAGGCGTCGGTCGATTCGCTGTTCTCCAGCGGCAGGAAGCCTTCCGGGTACAGCGGCGTGCGCTGAGCCGTGCCGATCAGCGCGGTGCGCCAGGTGGCGGCGGCCGAGGTGTTGCGCTGGCCGTAGTTGGCGAAGGCGTACCAGTCGATGTCGTCGTTGACGCGGTACTGGCTGTTGACGAACACGGTGCGCGGACGGGTCTCTGGGTCGCCGAAGCGCTGGTTGACCTTGCCGTAGCGCGGCTCGGCCGGATTGCGCAGGTCGGGGCCGGCGCGGTTGGTCGGGTCGCGGTCGGACGCTTCCAGCGCCACGCGCACCCAGCCCTGGTCGCCCAGGTTGAAGCCGGTTGAGCCGCGCACGGTGAGCGCCTTGCCGTCGCGCTTCTGGTACTCGCCCCAGCCCACTTCAGCCTCGCCGCCGGACGCGCCTTTTTTCAGGATGATGTTGATCACGCCGGCGATCGCGTCCGAGCCGTACTGGGCCGCCGCGCCGTCGCGCAGCACCTCGATGTGGTCGATGGCGGCCAGCGGGATCGCGTTCAGGTCCACCGGCGCCGAGCCGCGGCCCTGGGTGCCGTTGACGTTGACCACCGCCGAGGTGTGGCGGCGCTTGCCGTTGACCAGCACCAGCGTCTGGTCCGGCGACAGGCCGCGCAGCTGCGCCGGGCGCACCGCGTCGCTGGCGTCGGCGCCGGACGGGCGCGGGAAGTTCATCGACGGCAGCAGGCGGCCCAGCACGGTGGCCAGTTCGGTCGAGCCGCTGGCCTGCAAGTCTTTCGCGCCGATGACGTCGACCGGCGATTCGGAATCGATGGTGCGGCGGTTCTTGGCGTAGGTACCGGTCACGACCACGGACTGCAATTCACCGTCGGCGACGGCTTGCTGGGCGAAGGCGGGAATGACGGTGGTGGCGATCAGGCTGCTGAGCAGCAGAGGACGGGCGAGGGGACGGGCAATGCGGCGTGTGCTCATGAGACGGTCTTTCTACGTTGACGATGAGGAAAGCTTACCAGTGCGCAAAGTTGCTGCCCACGAATGGTTACGTCTAATGATATGCAAGATTGGGATAACGTGCAGGTACAACACTCTTTTCACGCGAGATCGGCGGAAAGAGTGTTGTTTAAAAGCGCCCGGTTATTGGCCGGGGTTGGGAATGGCGGCGTGGATGGCGTCCACCTGGGCCAGTACTTCGGGCGGCAGTTGCACGCTGTAGGCGTCGATGTTTTCCTTCAGCTGCGCCAGGTTGGTGGCGCCGATGATGGTCGAGGCCACGAACCAGCGCGAGTAGCACCACGCCAGCGCCAGCTGCGTCGGCGTGAGGCCGTTGGCGCGCGCCAGCTCGGCGTATTGCGCCACGGCGGATATCACCGCCGGACGCAGGTAGCGCGGGCTCCACGTGACCGGGAACAGCGTCAGCCGGCCCTTGGCTTTCGGATCGTCGTGGTACTTGGCGGTCAGCTGGCCGAACGCCAGCGGGCTGTAGGCCAGCAGGCTGACGTTCTCGCGGTAGCAGGTCTCGTCCAGCAGGCTGGTCTCGAAATGGCGCGCGGTCAGGTTGTACAGGTTCTGGATGGTGGCGATGCGCGGCAGGCCGCCCATCTCGGATTGCTTGATGAACTCGTTCACGCCCCAGCACGATTCGTTGGACACGCCGATCGCGCCGATCTTGCCTTCCTTGATCAAGTCGCCCAGCGCGGCCAGGGTTTCCTCGATCGCCACGCAGGGACGCTCCAGCTTGGGATTGAAGGCGTTCGAGCCGAATATCGGCACGTTGCGGCTGGGCCAGTGCAATTGGTATAAATCGATATGGTCGGTTTGCAGCCGCTGCAGGCTGGTCTCGACCGCCGCGCGCAGGTTGGCGGCGTCGAAGTTCTGCTGACCGCCGCGCACCCAGCTGATGTGCGGGCTGGGCCCGGCCGCCTTGGTGGCCAGCACCACCTTGCCGCGCGCGCCGCTCTTCTTCAGCCAGCTGCCGATGTGGCGCTCGGTCATGCCCTGCGTTTCCGCGCGCGGCATCACCGGGTACATCTCGGCGGTGTCGATGAAGTTGATGCCGCGCTCGAGCGCGTAGTCCAGCTGGCTGTGCGCGTCGGCTTCGGTGTTCTGCTCGCCGAAGGTCATCGTGCCCAGGCAGATCTTGCTGACGCTGAGGTCGCTCGTTCCGAGTTGAGTCTGCTGCATGCCGTCTCCTTAGTTACCGCTAGTTGCCGCGCAGGGCGTCCGCGCAATCGCGCACCAGCGCCGGACCCGCGTAGATCAGGCCGCTGTACAGCTGCACCAGCTGCGCGCCGCATTCCATTTTGACCTTGGCGTCCGCGCCGCGCAGGATGCCGCCGACGCCGATGATCGGCAGGGCATCCCCCAGCTCGGCCTTGAGCAGGCGGATCACCGTGTTGGACAGCTCGAACACCGGCGCGCCCGACAGCCCGCCCGCTTCGGCGCCGTGCCGCATGCCGGCGACAGCGTCGCGGCTGAGCGTGGTGTTGGTGGCGATCACGCCGTCGATCTTGTGGCGCAGCAGCGCGTCGGCGATGTTCTTGACCTGGTCGCCGTCCATGTCCGGCGCGATCTTCAGGGCCAGCGGCACGTAGCGCTTGTGCTGGTCGGCCAGGCGCAGTTGCGCGTCCTTCAGCGTGCCCAGCAGGCCGTCCAGCTCCGAGCCGCCTTGCAGCTGGCGCAGGTTCTTGGTGTTCGGCGACGAGATGTTGACCGTCACATAGCTGGCGTAGGGATAGACTTTTTCCAGGCAGTGCAGGTAGTCGTCGGTGGCGCGCTCGATCGGCGTGTCGGCGTTCTTGCCGATGTTCAGGCCCAGCACGCCGGCCTTGTCCTGGTAGAAGCGCGACGATTGCACGTTGGCGACGAAGGCGTCGACGCCGCCGTTGTTGAAGCCCATGCGGTTGATGATGGCGTGTGCCTCCGGCAAGCGGAACATGCGCGGCTTGGGGTTGCCCGGCTGCGCGCGCGGCGTGACCGTGCCCACCTCGATCGAGCCGAAGCCCAGGTCGGCCAGCGCGTCGATGTAGGCGCCGTCCTTGTCCAGGCCGGCGGCCAAGCCGACCGGGTTTTTAAACGTAATGCCCATCACGGTGCGCGGGTCGGCCTTGGGCTGCTTGACCAGCTTGGTCAGGCCCAGGGCGGCGGCGCGCTTGAGTGCGGGAAGGGTGAAGTGGTGGGCGGCTTCGGCGTCCATGGAAAACAGCATCGGACGGGCCAGCGAGTACAGGAATTTTTCGGACATGGGGAGCTCTTGTTGGTGTTCCCCGTATTTTATCAGGCGTCCAGCACGCTCCACTCGCCGCGGATGCGCGCCTCCAGCGGCTTGAAGTTGGTTTTGTAAGACATCTTCGGACTTTCCTTGATCCAGTAGCCCAGGTAGACGTAGGGCAGCTTGAGTTCGCGCGCCTGGGCGATCTGCCACAGCACGTTGAAGGTGCCGTAGGAAGCGCCCTCGACGTCGGGATCGAAAAAGGTGTAGACCGAGGACAGGCCGTCCGACAGCACGTCGATGATGCTGACCATGCGCAGCGTGCCGCCCGGCTCGCGGAACTCCACCAGCCGCGTGTTGACCCGGCTTTGCAGCAGGAATTGCGCGTACTGGTCGCGGCTGTCCTGGTCCATGCCGCCGCCGGCGTGGCGCTTGCTCTGGTAGCGCAGGTAGAGGTCGTAGTGCTCGTCCGAGAACGACAGCGTGGCGACGCCGGCGATCAGGTCGCCGTGTTTGACCCACGCGCGCCGCTGGCCGCGGCTGGGCGCGAACAGGTCGGCCACCACCCGCACCGGGATGCAGGCCTGGCAGCCGTCGCAATACGGGCGGTAGGTGAAGATGCCGCTGCGGCGGAAACCGCTCTTGACCAGCTCGGAATACACGTCGGCGTTGATCAGGTGCGAGGGCGTGGCCACCTGCGAGCGCGCCTGGCGCGCGTCGAGATAGCTGCAAGGGTAGGGCGCCGTGGTGTAAAACTGCAGCGTCGCGAAAGGCAGATCATTCAGGTGCGTCATGCGCGTCCTATCGAGAGCGGTGGTGTAAGCCTATGATAGCGCCAAGTTTCCGAAGGCGCTGGTCACCTTTAGCTTAACTGTCCGCAGCCAGCGGTGCAATGGGTTCCCACACGGTGATCTGAGGCAATTCAATAGTGTTGCGCAGATGCGCCAGGAATTGCGCGCGCGGAATCGGCGCCGCGCCCAGCGAGGCCAGGTGGCCGGTCTCCTGTTGGCAATCGATCATCTGTACGCCGTGCTGGCGCAGGAAGCGCACCAGGTAGGCCAGCGCGACCTTGGAGCCGTCGGTGACGCGCGCGAACATCGATTCGCCGTAGAACATGCGGCCGATCGAGACGCCGTAGGCGCCGCCGACCAGCTGGCCGTCCAGCCACAGTTCGGCCGAGTGGGCGTAGCCCAGCTTGTGCAGGCCGGTGTAGCCGGCGATGATGTCTTCCGAGATCCACGTGCCGGGGCCGTCCCGGCGCGGCGCGGCGCAGGCCCGCATGACCTGCTCGAAGGCGCTGTCGAAGCGTACCTGCCAGCGGCCGCCGGCGGCCATCTCGCGCTCGACCTTGCGCAGGGTTTTCTTCAGGCTGTCCGAGATGCGGAACTGGTCGGTCATCAGCACCATGCGCGGATCGGTGCTCCACCACAGGATGGGCTGGCCTTCGGAAAACCAGGGGAAGATGCCGTGCCGGTAAGCCATCAGCAGCCGCTGCGGCGACAGGTCGGCGCCGGCCGCCAATAGGCCGGGGGCGTCGGTGGTCAGCGCCTGCGCGACGTCGGGGAAGGGACTGTCGGTTTCTAGCCAGGGGATCACGTTGTCGAGCTGTCCGAACGCATGTTGCGGAGGATGTCCTGGGTGTGGAAGCTGTAGCTGCCGCCCTCACGGATTTTGACGCGGTCGGCGAAGAACAGTTCCAGCGTGGTGTGGATGGTGGGGAAGGCCAGGTCGTCCCACGGGATCTCCGCCTCGCTGAACAGTTGCACTTCCAGGCTTTCCTCGCCGGGGGAGAAGTCCAGGTCCAGCAGCGTGGCCAGGTAGAACATGTGGACCTGGTGCACGCGCGCCACGTTCAGCAATGAGAACATCTGGCCCAGTTCGATGTTGGCGCCGGCTTCCTCCTGGGTTTCGCGGATGGCCCCTTCGGCCGTGGTCTCGTTGTTCTCCATGAAGCCGGCCGGCAGCGTCCAGTAGCCGTGGCGCGGTTCGATCGCGCGCTTGCACAGCAACACCTTCAGTTCGCCGTCGCGTTCCCACACGGGGATGGTGCCCAGAACCATCTTGGGGTTCTGGTAGTGGATGGTGGCGCAGTTGCCGCACACGTAACGGGGGCGGTTGTCGCCGGCCGGGATCGCCAGGCTGACGGGGGCGGCGCATTCGGAACAAAATTTCATAGGGGATAGCTCAAGTCGGTGGATATGCTCACTTTGACTACTTTACACCGATAGTCGCCTGTACGGCATGTCCTATGCCTATAGGTAACAGCATTTATTCGGACTATCGCGAGCGATTTCAGGATTAATATTGCCTAATGTAAGGATTTGCCCTATAATGACTACATCAGACGCGGGGTGGAGCAGTCTGGCAGCTCGTCGGGCTCATAACCCGAAGGTCACAGGTTCAAATCCTGTCCCCGCAACCAAATTCGAAAGCCGTTGATGCCGTCAGGTATCAGCGGCTTTTTCATTTGCGCGACTTTTGAGCGGGATCAAGGTAAATCGACGATTGGAAAACCGCCTTTCCCTATAATCGACCTTCTTGTGGGGAGTTTTTTCATGCGAAAAATCAGACCTTCCGCGATTGTCGTGTTTCTATCCATGCTGGCGCTGGTCTTGCTGATGGCGGTGCTGAGCGCCTGGTGCGGCGTGGGCAATATCCCCGGCCTGGGCGATTTCCGGGGCGTGGCCGTCACTGCGGCGGCCGTGGTGCTGGTCTACCTGTACGGCATGCTGGTGTTCCGGATTTTCATGTGGGCGCTGCCTCTGCATGATGGAAATATCGAATTCGGCTCCCGGCAGGAGTTCATCTATCAGGTCTACGTCCTGTTCTACCTGATCCTGTTTAATTCGCTGATACGCGGCGGCATCATTCCGATCCCGATCATGCGGCTGATCTACCTCGGGCTGGGCGCCCGCCTGGGCGCCAACACCTACAGCTCGGGCATTATTTACGATCCGTCTTTCGTGACCATGGGCGCCAACAGCGTGGTGGGCGAGACGGCCTTGCTGGTGCCCCATGTGATCGAGGGCGATACCTTGGGACATTACTTCATCACGATAGGCGACCATGTCACGATAGGCGCCCATGCGGTCGTGCTGTCCGGTGTGACGATAGGCAATAACGCCATCGTGGCGGCCAATTCTCTGGTGGCCAAGGGCACGCGCATCGAGTCCGGCGAGATCTGGGGCGGCAGCCCGGCGCGCCGCTTGCGATAGGCGCATGAAAAAAGGCCGGCGCATCCAACGCCGGCCTTCGCCGATTGCTAGCCCTGTCCGCGAACTATTGCCGTTTTTCGCGGCGGCGGCCCAACGATCCCATGCCGAAGATGCCGGCGGCCACCAGCGCCAACGTGGCTGGCTCAGGCACGGGCGTGAACTGCTGCGCGCCGTCGATATTCAGCACGAATTGCGAATCCGTGTTCGGACCGGTCGCGATGCCGTTGACCAGCAGCGGCCGCGTGAAGCCGGGCGCGGCGGGGCCGGGGAAGTTGAGCGTGGTGTCGAACCGGGTCCCGGCCAGGGCCGGCGAGACGTAGGTCGCGTTCGTCATCAGCACGGTGCCGACCAACGTTGCCGAGCCCACACCGGTGGCGCCGGGAGTGCCGGACGTGCCGGTCGCTAAAAAGGTCGACAGTTCCGCATCCCAGGTGCCCGACAGCATGGCCACGCCGTTCGTAAACCCGGTTCCCGCCGTTGGATTGGCGTCGGGCGAGTTATCGAAATACACCGTCCAGGTGCTGGTGGTGGAAGGGGTGAAGGTGAGGGCGACCGTGGAGCAGCCCGCATTGAGGCAGGTAGCCCGTTCGTGCAGGGTGGCGGTGGTCGTCAGCTCGTAGGTGCCTACGGCGGGGCCCGGGGGCGCCACGCGCAGATCCGGCGTCGCCGAAGTGCTGCCGATGGCGGCGGCGAAGGCCTGGTACGTCAGGGTGAAGTCGGCGAAGTCGCCGGCGTTGTTGGCGGGGGTGAGCGTGAAGCCCTGAACCAGGCCCGCGCCGTTTTGATGCCAGTCGATACCCGTGAAGTTCTGCAAGATGCCGTCGCCGCCGGTGGCGGAGGGGGCGCCCGGTTCGCCCGGGTTGCCGGCAATGAGCACATTGGCGGCGGTGGTGGTGTTCAGCGTTGTGGCCTGGGCCGCACCGGCCGAACATAGCGCTCCCAGCAGAGCGCTTAGTATGCCTAGTTTTTTCATTTTGTTTCCTTCCTAGATGAATGAAGAATCGCTACGCAAGGGGCTTCGAAACTTTGCCAACCAGATAGAATCAGATCAGCTACCCTCTACAAAGCAAATGCCAAGCCATGTCTGGAGGAATGTGTAAGTGTTTGTTTTGACAGCTTATTTTTGAATTGTTCCGGCCCGTCATGAAGGGGGTGTAAAAATAACCGACACTACATCGTGTCGAGCTTTGCCTTCACCTCGGCGCGTTTCGGGAAGTCCTTGCCGGAGGCCAGCAATTGTTCGAACTTGCGGCGCGCCGCGATGATATTGCCTGCCTTCATCAGGGTCAGGCCGAGGTGATAGGCGATGTCGGGCGTGTCCGGCGCCAGTGTATTGGCCTTGCGCAGCAGGGGCAGGGCGCGGCCGGTGTCGCCTTGCTCGGACAGTATCCAGCCCAGGGTGTCGAGGATGGCGGGGCTGGTGCCGGCCAGCCGGTATGCCTGTTCGGCGGTCGCCAGGGCGCGCTCGTCTTTTTCCTGCTGGTAGGCCCAGGCCAGGTTATTGAGAGCCACGGCATTTTTCGGGTCCAGCCGGACGATGGACTCGAACAAGCCGATCGCCGCTTGGTATCGCCCTGCCACCAGGTCGGCGCTGGCCAGGTAGAGCCGCACGCTGAGCTCGGTCGGGTGTTGCTGCAGCCACTGGGCGGCGTGCTGATTGGCCTCCTTGCTTTTGCCGGCCTTCAGCAGCGCCTGGTGGAGCTTGATCGCCAGCGGCGGCAGCTTGCTCATCTTGAACGCCTGCTCGTAGGCGCGCAGCGCTTCCTGCGGTTTCTGCCGCTCCATCCAGATATCGCCCTCCAGTGTCAGCCCCGCCGGCAGGTCGGGCCGCTGACGCTGGACGGTCTGGGCCAGGGCAAGCGCCTCGGTGTAGTCTTTGCCTTCCACCAGCAAGCTCGCGGCGAGGACCTGGGCTTCGAACCAGTCCGGTTGCAAGCGCAAGGCTTTCTTGGCCGACTCGAGAGCGCCGGCCTTGTCCTTGAGCGCGGCCTGGGCATAGGCAATGCGCAGCTGCACGGCGGCCGACGCCGGCTGCAATGCGGCGAGCTTGCTATAGTTTTCCAGCCCCGCCTCGTAATTGCCGTTGGCAACCTGGATTTGCGCCAGCAGCGCCAGCGCGTCGGGATCGGCCGGATGGCTTGCCAGCAGCGACTGGGCCAGCTTCAGGGCCTTGTCCCTGGCGCCGGAGTTCTGGTAGAGATTCGCCAGCAGCAGGGCCGGCGTCAGGGCGTCGGGATGTTCGGCGGTGGCGCGTTCCAGCCAGCGCATCGCTTCCGGGGCGTTATTGCGTCGCAGCGCCAGGCGGGCCAGCGCCGTCAACAGGCCGACGTTCCGCGGGTCCCTGGCCAGCGCCGCCTCGTAACGCTGGCGGGCCTGTTCGGGTTTCTTTTCCGCCAGATCCATTTGCGCCAGGTTTTCAAGCGCCGGCAGGTAGGACGGGTCCAGCGCCAGCGCCTGCTCGAAGCCGGCACGTGCGCCGGCCAGGTCGCGCTGGGACAGGAGAATGCCGCCCTTGATGTTTTGCACCAGCGGATTTTTTCCATCGTGCCGTTCCAGTGCCGTGATCGCCGTCAAGGCCTTGTCGTATTCCTGCTTGCGCAAATAGGTCATCGCCAGCAGGATGCCGGCGCGGCCGCGCTTGTCGTCCAGCGTGGTCGCCTGCTCCAGTTCGGCCACCGCGCGCGCCGATTCGCCCGCGCCCAGCCGGCTCAAGCCCAGCGAGGTGTGCAGGCTGGCGGTTTGCGGCGCCAGGTCGCTGGCCGCCTGGAAGTACTCGGCCGCCTTGGCGAAGTGCCGGCCCTGCATCTGCGCCTGTCCGGCCAAGGCCAGCAATTCGACGTCCTTCCGGTTCGCCTCCAGCAACGGCTCCAGTACGGCGAGCGCCTCGTCGGCCTTGCCGCTCCTCAAAAGCAGTCCGGCCAGGCGCTTGCTGGCGTAGACCTGGTGCGGAGCCGTGTCGAGAAATTTGCGGAAGGACAGCTCAGCCTCCAGATACGAGCCCATGGCCAGTTGCACCGAACCCATCAGGAGGACGCTGGGCATGTGATCCGGCATTGCGCGCAAGATCTGCTGCAGGGTATCGCGCGCCGCCGGATATTTCGCCTCCTGAAAATCGAGCAAGGCTTGCGTGTAGAACACCTGCAGGCTGTTGGGCGCGTTCTTGCGGGCGGCGTCGATCTCGGCGCGGGCTTCGGCCAGTTTTTTGCCCTGGATCAGGAGGTTGGCGCTGTCGACATGGGCCTGGGTATTGTTCGGTTGCAGCGTCAGGATTTTCCTGTACGCCAGCAGGGCATCCGCTTCCTTTCCCTGCATGCGCAGCAGGTCGCCCTTGAAGCGCAGGCACTCGATATGGTCGGGATGCCTGGCCAAGGCGCGTTCGACGCGTTCGGCCGCCAGGTCCAGCTGTTGCGACAGCGCGGCGATTTTTGCCTGGCCCAGCAGGGCGTCGGCCAAGTCCGGTTCTTGCGCCAGCACTTCGTCGAATAGTTGCCGGGCTTGCGCCGTGTCGCCCAGGCCCAGATGCGCATTGGCGCGCAAGACGAGCAGCGCGGTCTGGCGCGGATTGGCCGGGTCCGGTTTGATGTCGTCGAGCAGCTTCTGGAACTGCCCCTGCATCAGCATCACCTTGCCCAAGCGCGGCAGGACTTCCGCCGGCGCCATGCCCAGCGCCTTGGCCCTGCGCAGTTCTTTTTCAGCCGACACGGCATCGCCGGCGTCGATGTACACCTCGCCCAACAGCAAGCGGGCGCGGGCGTTGTCAGGCGTTTTTTGCAGGGCGTTTTTCAGTTCGATGATGGCCGACCTGGTCTCGCCACGCGCGCGGTATTGCCGGGCTTGATCCATCAGGGTGTCGGCGTCGCGCGCGCTGTGGCAGGCGCCCAGCGTCAGCATCAGCAGCATTGGGGCTACGAGTCGGGTCATGCTGGTCTCCTGGACGGTGGCACCTCCGCGATCTTAGGGCGCAATACCGACGTTCGCCTTACGCTTGATCAAGCCAGCGTGGCGTAGGAGATCCTGATGTAGTCGAGCATGGCGGGAGTGATCCAGCTTCCGCTCAGCAGCGCGGGTTCCAGGTCGTGCGCGGTGCGGATCTTGGCCAGCGTGGCCGGGTTGCCGCCGATCTGCGACAGGAACAGTTCCATCCAGCGCCGCGCCAGCGCCTGCGCCGACGGCGCGTCGTGGGCGATGCCGTCTTCCAGATGCTGGTGCGCGCCGGCGATCAGCGCCATCCACTCTTCCTGGTTCTTGCCGCTGTTGGCGCGCAAGATGCGCAGTTCATCGGCGTCCAGGTAGCGCGCGTAGATGGCCAGCCTGCGCGCGCCCATCGCCGCCGACACATAATCCCTCAGCGCCGGCGTGATGCGGGTTTGCTGCTGCGCCTTGACCTCCCGCTCCAGCATGACGGTGATGCGGCGCGCGAATTCGGGATTGGCGGCGGTGTCGTGCTGCAGCGTCCGCATCCAGCGCTCCGACAGTTCGCCCGCGCGCGCATCGTCCGGCGGCACGCCTTGCGCCATCAGCGTTTCCGCCTCGGCCACCAGCGCGGCCCAGGCGGCGTTGCGGCGCGCGTCCTGTTGCCAGAAGGGCAGGCGCTTCAATTCCTCGCGGGTGAAATATTTGTCGTACAGGTCCATCATCTCCAGCGTCCGCAGCCAGTCGGACAGCTCGGGACTGTCGCCCCGACTCAGCACGTGCTGCAGCCGCGTCAGCTGTTCGCGCAGCGTGGTCGCCTGTTCGATCTGCTTGCCCAGCGCGGCGATCTGCTGCGCGACGATATCGGCGAACGGCGCGTCCGGGCTGGACAGGAAGGTGGCGATGTCGCCCAGCGACATGCCGAAGCGCCGCAACGTCTGGATATGATGCAGGCGGGCGACGTCGTCGCGGTTGTAGAGGCGGTAGCCGGAGCCGGCGCGGCCCGACGGCTTCAGCAGGCCGATGCTGTCGTAGTGGTGCAGCGCGCGCACGGTCAGGCCGGCGCGCGCGGCCAGCTCGCCGATTTTCAATACATTGTTGTCGCGGGATTCTTTCATGCGCGCTAGTGTACGACAGGCCTCAAGCCAGCGCATCCTTCGGCAGCTTCAGCAGCAAGGCCAGCAGCGAGGCCAGCTCGGTCCGCATCTCGCGGCGGTCGACGATCATGTCGATGGCGCCGCGTTCGAGCAGGAACTCCGGCCGCTGGTAACCGTCGGGCAGCGTCACCCCCAGCGTGCTCTTGATCACGCGCGCGCCGGTGAAGGCGATCAGCGCCTTCGGCTCGGCCAGCACCAGGTCGCCCAGGAAGCAGAACGAGGCCGAGATGCCGCCCGAGGTGGGATCGGTCAGCACCGACACGAAGGGCAGCTTCTTTTCCGCCAGTTTGGCCAGCATGGCGGTGGTCTTGGCCATTTGCATCAGCGACATCAGGCCCTCCTGCATGCGCGCGCCGCCGCTGGCGGTGATGCAGATGAAGGGCACGTGCTGGTCGATCGCCGCCTGCACGCCGCGCACGAAGCGCTCGCCCACCGCCGATCCCATCGAGCCGCCCATGAAGTCGAATTCAAAGCAGGCCACCACCACGGGCACCGACAGGATGGCGCCGCCGATCACGACCAGTGCGTCGGTCTCGCCGGTGGCCGCCATCGCCGCCCGCAGGCGATCGGGATAGCTCTTGCTGCCCTTGAATTTCAGCGTGTCGACCGGCAGCACTTCCTGGCCGATTTCATACCGGCCGCCGCCATCGAGCAGGGCGTCCAGGCGGGCCCGGGCGCGGATGCGCAGGTGGTGGCTGCATTTGGGGCAGACGTGCAGATTGGCTTCCAGGTCGGCGCGGTACAGCACGGCTTCGCAGGCCGGGCACTTGAGCCACAGGCCGGCCGGGATCGACTGCCGCTGCTCGGCGCCGCGCTTGATGCGCGGGATGAGTTTTTCCAGCCAGCTCACGGTGGTTGACTGCTGCATGGTGGTCTCCTTGACGATAATGCCGCAGATCGTAAAGCCTGACGTAGCGTCAGACTCAAGCGAAAACAATGTTGGCGGTGCGCTAACGGCCGTCTTGCCCGACTGTGCACCGATTAACACAACGGTTTTTGGCAAATTTGACTTAGGTCAAGGACGTGCGATTTACCGCCGGCCGGCGCGCGACATTGCTGGGCATCCCGCAATGCCGATGCTACTCTCAAGAAATTCCTACCACTCCGGTGCCTATCATGGCTAGCAATCATTCCCGATTTATCGTTTTGGTCACCGCGACCTACGTCGTGCTCGGCACGGCCTGGGTGCTGCTGTCGGACCAGTTGTTGTCTACGCAGGGAGCGGACGTCATGGTCTGGTTGTCCGGCGCTAAGGGCGTGTTCTTTGTGGTGTGCAGCGCGGCCGGTTATGCGCTGGCGATGCGGGCGGTGTCGGCCGCGCCCGACCGCCGCCAGCCGCTGTTTGAGGTGGCGGCCGGGGGCCTGATCCCCGGCGCTGGCCGCCGGCATGGCTGGTGTCACTATCCGCTGGCGCTGGTGCTGGTTGGCGCGATGTTGATGATCCGCGTCCTTCTGGTCGACGCCGGCGAGCCGCGCCCCTTGTTGATCATGTTCATGCTGCCGATTATGATCAGCGCGCTGGTGGGCGGCCTGGGGCCGGGCTTGCTGGCGACGGTGTCGGCGGCGGTGGGCATCAAATTGCTGGTCCTGCGCCCCTTGCATAGCCTGAATTTCGACGACCAGCATGATCTGATGCAGTGGCTGCTGTTGATCGTCAACGGCGGGGTGGCCAGCATGCTGAGCGAATTCATGCGCAGCGCCCTGCGCAAGGGCGAGTCCGACCGCAAGCTGTTGAGCGGCATCGTCGGCGGTACCTCGGATGCGATCTACGTCAAGGACCTGCAGGGCCGCTACCTGCTGGTCAACCCGGCGACGGTGAAATTTCTCGGCCAGCCGGCGGACCAGATCCTGGGCCGCACCGACGAGCAGCTGTTCTCCGCGCAGGCTGCCGCCAGGATACGGCAGCACGACCAGTCGGTGATGCGGAGCGGCCGCACTCAGACCAACGAGGAACATGTCGTGCTGCCCGACGGCCGCGAGGCGCTGTTCCATTCTACCAAGGGGCCGCTGCTGGACCGTGCCGGCCGCGCGTCCGGCATCTTCGGCATTTCACGCGACGTCACCGAGCGCAAGCAGGCCGAGGAGCGCATCGAACGCCTGGCGCACTACGACGTGCTGACCGGCCTGCCCAACCGGGCGCACCTGGACGAGCGCGCGAGCCAGGCGATCCTGCGGGCGCAATGCGGCAGCCACAAGCTGGCGGTGATGTTCCTGGACCTGGACCGCTTCAAGGACATCAACGACAGCCTCGGGCACAGCGTCGGCGACGCGTTGCTGGTCATGCTGGCGCGCCGCCTGCGCCTGACGCTGCGGGCCGATGACGTGGTGGCGCGGCTGGGCGGCGACGAATTCATCTTCCTGCTGCATGGCGACGACGCGGCCGCGTTGCCGCGGGTGGCGCAGAAGATCCTCGACATGGTGGCCGAGCCGTTCGCCATCGACCGGCATGAACTGGCGGTCAGCGGATCGATCGGCGTGGCGCTCTATCCGCAGGACGGCAAGGACCTGGAGGCGCTGGTGCGCTGCGCCGACGTCGCCATGTACCGCGCCAAGCAGAACGGCCGCAACGGCTACAGCTTCTTCACCAGCGATCTGGAGGACGAGGCGGTGCGGCGGCTGCAGATCATCAATGCGCTGCGGCACGCGCTGGAGAATCATGAGCTGAGCGTCCACTATCAGCCGCAGTTCGACGCGCGCGACGGCGCCATCATCGGCGCCGAGGCGCTGCTGCGCTGGCAGCACCCGGCGCTGGGATCGGTGTCGCCGGCCGAATTCATTCCGGCCGCCGAGGAGAGCGGCTTGATGCTGCCGATCGGCGAATGGGTGCTGCGCCAGGCGGTGCGGCAGATGAAGGCCTGGCTGGACCAGGGCATGGAGCCGTTCGTGATGGCGGTGAACCTGTCGGCCACGCAGTTCCGCCATCCCGACCTGCCGCAGCTGGTCGCCAGCATCCTGCAGCAGGAGCAGCTGGCGCCGGAATACCTGGAGCTGGAGCTGACCGAGGGCGCGGCCATGCACGATCCACCGGCCGCCATCGCCGTGATGGACCAGCTGCACGAGCGCGGCGTGCGCATGGCGATCGACGATTTCGGCATCGCCTATTCGTCGCTGAGCTATCTGAAGAAGTTCAAGATCTACAAGCTGAAGATCGACCAGTCCTTCGTGCACGACATCGGCACCGATCCGGAGGACCGCGCCATCGTCACCGCCATCATCAACCTGGCGCGCGGCCTGGGCCTGCGCACCATCGCGGAGGGCGTCGAATATCCGGCGCAGCTGGAGTACCTGCGGGCGCAGGGCTGCGACGAGATACAGGGCTTCTATTACAGCCGGCCGTTGACCGCCGCGCAGTTCGAGGCGTTCGCCCTGGAGCGGGAGCGGGAGCGCTGCGTGGCCTAGGCCTAGGCTTGGCTATCGCGTGGGTGCAGGCTGGCCCACAGGTGGGCTGCGGCCATGGTGCGGTGCGGTTGGTAGCGGGCCAGGATTTGTTCGGTGCGCGCCATGTCCGGCTTGGCCTCCTCGCCCAGCAGGTGCTGGAGCGCGGCACGCACCGCGACGTCGCCGTGCAGCGAGCAATCGGCGTGGCCGTAGCCGCGCAGCAGGCCGTAGTTGACGGTCCACGGGCCGATGCCCTTGACGGCCAGCAGCGCCGCCGACACCTGCTCGATGCTGTTGGACGGCGACAGCTCCAGCGCCAGTTCTCCGGAGGCGACCAGGCCGGCCAGGCGCAGCAGCGTCTCCGCCTTCGCGCGCGAGAATTTGCGGCTGGTCAGGTCGTCGAGTTCCAGCCTGGCCGCGTCGGCGGCGGTGGGGTAGCACCACAAGCCGCTGCTGTGTTGGCGGCCCGCTTGCAGGATGAAGGTGCGCCGCAGCGAGATCGCGAACGACAGGTTGATCTGCTGGCCGATGATGGCCCACGTCAGCGCCTCGAACACGGTGGCCGACTGCACGATGCGCAGGCCGGGCTGGGCGCGCGTCAGAGGGCCGAACAGCTTGTCCTTGGCGGCGAATTTGCTGAACGGTTCGGGATCGATGCGCAGGCCGAGGATGCTCAGCGCCGCCTCGCGCACCCGCGCCTGCGCGGCGGCGGACAGCTTGCCGTCGGCGTGCACGGCGCAGCTGGCGCTGGTGGGCGCGGCAGGGTGGTCGGGCACGATCTCCAGCACCACCGGCACGCCGTCGATCAGCATCCCTTTGCGCAGGCGTTCGGGGCTCACCTCCTCGGCCACGCCTTCGGGGTCGCGGCTGTGAAAGGCCAGTACGTCATGCAGCCGGTAGTTGGCCGGCAGCTGCAGCGTGAAAGGCTTCATGCAGCCTTGGTCCGGTTCAGGAAGCCGAAGCTGGGACGGAAGCCCGTCACCAGCGCGGTGCCGGTGATGACGATGGCGGCGCCGGCGAAGGTGTACCAGCCCACGCTCTCCTGAAGGAACAGCACTCCCCACAGGATGCCGAACAGGGGGCTGAGGAAGGTCACCGTCAGCGCCGACGACGGGCCGACGTCCTGGATCAAACGGAAGTAGATCAGGTAGGCCACGCCGCTGCATAACACGCCCAGGGCCAGCACCGCGCCCATGATGCCGAGGGTCGGCTCGCCCGGCGCCGGGAAGAAGGGCAGCGCCGGCAGCACCAGCAGCGTCGACGCCCACATCGAGCCGTGCGCGTTGGCGAACGGCTCGACCGTCTTGGCCTGCTTGGCGTAGTTGCTGGCGATGCCGTAGTTGAAGGAGGCGAACAGCACCGCCGCGATGGCGATGCCGGCGCCCGGCTTGGTGGTCACGTGGTCGAAGCCGACCAGCAGCGCCACGCCGCAGGCGCCCAGCGCCAGGCCGAGCATCACCTTGGCGCTGACCATCTGGCGGGTCCAGACGGCGCCGATCAAGGTGCCCCACAGCGGCGTGGTGGCGTTCAGCACGGCCAGCAGGGAGGCCGACAGCGTGCGCGCGGCGAAGGCGAACATCAGGAACGGCAGCGCGGAGTTGAACAGGCCGAGGATCAGGTAATGCTTCCAGTGCTGGCGCAGGTTCAGCGGTTTTTTCAGCGCCAGCGCCATCGCCGCCAGGAACAGCGACGCAAACAGCACGCGGTATTCGATCAGCACGGCGGCGCCCAGCACCGGCGCGGCGATGCGCATGAACAGGAAGGAGCCGCCCCAGATGGCGGCGAGTAGTATGAGGCGGAACAGGTTGGCGGTGCTCATGCGAAGTCCAGTGGTTGGATGGTGCGCTATTGTCCCGTACCCGCGGGCGGCGGGCTAGCCGGTTCTTGCTGTTGAATTGTCCGTTCTTGCGCTTCTTTACGCGGCGCCCAGGTCCACCGCGCACGCGCTTTCGCCGGGGGCGGTGGGCGTGGCCGCGTGCGGAACCAGCATCGCGGCCGGCACGCCGTTCTTAATCGCGGTCATCTCGGCCAGGATGGAGATGGCGATCTCGGACGGCGTCTTGCTGCCGATGTACAGGCCGATCGGCCCGTGCAGGCGCGCCAGCTGCTCGCGCGTCAGGTCGAACTCCAAGAGCCGCTCGCGGCGCTTGCCGTTGTTCAGGCGCGAGCCGATGGCGCCGACGTAGAACGCCTCCGACTTCAAGGCCTCCATCAGCGCGAGGTCGTCCAGCTTGGGGTCGTGGGTCAGCGCGACGACCGCGCTGCGGCGGTCCAGCTTCAGCGCCAGCACGACATCGTCCGGCATCTCGTGCACCAGCTGCACGCCGTCGACCTGCCAGCCGGCGCGGTATTCCTCGCGCGGGTCGCAGACGATGACGTGGTAGTCCATGGCGGTGGCGATCTGCGCCAGGAAGCGCGACAGCTGGCCGGCGCCGATGATCAGCAACCGCCAGCGCGGGCCGTGCAGGGTGACCATGGCGCGCTCGCTGACCTGCATCTGCGCGCCCGGCGCGGCGCGGGAGAGCTCCACCTCGCCGCTGTGCAGGTCCAGCCGGCGCTGCACCAGTTCGTGCGCCTCCAGCCGTTCCAGCAGCTCGGCGACGCGGCTGCGCGCCGACAGCGGCTCGATCGCCAGCTCGATGGTGCCGCCGCAAGGCAGGCCGAATCGATGCGCCTCGTCGGCGGTGATGCCGTAGCTGACGATTTCCGGCACGGTGCGGCGTATGCCCTCGTTGCGCACGCGGGCGATCAGGTCGTCCTCGATGCAGCCGCCGGAGACGGAGCCGATCACCGTGCCGTCCTCGCAGATGGCCAGCGTGGCGCCCACCGGACGGGGACTGGAGCCCCAGGTCTTGATGACGGTGATCAGTTCGCAGCGGCGCCCTGTGGCGATCCACGCTGCGCTGGTTTTGAGTACTTCGAGATCGATGCTGTCCATGGATGGAATATACTACGGCTCTCTAAAGCTTGCAGGAACTGCCATGACCACTCCCAAGGAAGACGACGGCTCGCCCAAATTCGGCCGCCTGCTGATCGTGCTGATACTCGCCGTGCTGGCCTGCGCGGGCCTGACCTGGCTGATGGGGAACGTGTTCCCCAACTTCCCCAACTAAGCCGCTTGCAGGCTTATTTGCACAGCACCGACAGCGCGTTGTCGAACGGGCTGTCCGGCACGATGTCTTCCGGGTTGAACTTCTCGTATTTGTAGTTTTCGACCGGCTCGCCCTTGCCCATGGCCTCGGGGTAGAACACCTGCGACAGCAGCACGGTGGTGCGGTCTTCGCAGGAGTACAGGTGCAGCGCCTTGACCGAGCGGTAGGGCCGTCCCTCGGGCGTGGTTTGCGCCTTGCCGAAGCTGCGCATGGACCAGGCCTTGCGCGTCTTGTCGGCCTTGATGATGCTGGCTTTGTCGATGTAGAAGACGCCGGCGCCATCGCCTTTCACCCGGGCCCATTTCGCCGCCTGGGCCCAGCTACACATCAATATCAAGATGATTGCTAACAGGCCCGGCTTGTTCATGGCGGTCTCTCCGGTTTACGGCATCAGCGGTTTCTTGGCCGCCTGCTTGCTCTTGATTTCGGCGATGGTCTTGTCGATCACCGAGAGGCGATAGTTGACGGCGGGGTGGATGGCAGTATACCCGTTCAGCACCGTGGCGGGATATTGGCCGGCCAGGCGCTGCCAGAAGGCGTGCGCGTGGTCCAGGCTATAGCCGGCGCGCGCCACCATGTACAGCGACAGGTAGTCGGCCGCCGCGTCCAGTTCCTGCGGCATGGGCTTGACGCCGCCGGTGGTGATCAGCATGGTCAGGTCGGGACGCACCGACACCAGGTTGTCGATGATGCCGCCGACCGTGTAGGCCGAGCGGGTGGTGGCCGCGTGGCCCAGCACATTGTGGGCGATGTCCTTGGCCAGCACGTAGGCGATGGCTTCGTCGCTCTGCGCGAAGTTGACCATGCCGCGCGTGATCAGCACCCGCTGGCCGTCGGAGTAGGCGTTGATGTTGTCCGAGTTGCCGATGTCGATCTTGAAGGCGCAGGCGCGCGTGACCGGCACGTTGAGCGCCTGGTTGCGGCCATCGCGCGCCACGATCAGGTTGAGCGACTGGTGGCCGGAGACCAGCGGGCCGAGGGTGCCGGCGGCCAGCGTCTCGGCGTTCTGGCCGGTCGGCAGGGTCTTGCCCTCGGCGGCGACCAGGCCGTCGCCCTTGCGCAGGCCGGCGCGCGCGGCGCCGCTGCCGGCCAGCACACTGGCCACTTCCAGGCGGTCGCCGTAGTTCAGCACCGCCTGCGCGGCGTCGACGAATTCGCCGGTGTAGGAGTACTTGTTCTTGGCGGTGAAGCCGAGCAGGTTGCGCGCCTGCGTGCGGCACAGGTCCGCGTTGTTGATCAACAGCGGGCCGGCGATGCGGTACAGGCGGTCCTGCAGGGCCACCATCTGGCTCAGGGCTTCGCGCGCGGCGGCCATCTTGGCGGTGACCACCGGCGGTTCCTCGTTGATGACGCGCGCCACCACCGGTTCGGTGGGCGCGGGCGCCGGCTTGGACTTGAAGGCCGAGCAGGCCGGCAGCAGCGCGGCCGCCGCCAGCAGGGATAATGCGGCGAGTTTATTGATCTTGTTCGTCTGCTGGACCATCCGGTGTCTCCGTCTGTTTTTGTTAGTGTTTGCCGGTGCTGCCAAAACCGCCTTCACCGCGCTCGCTGTCGCCGAATTCCTCGACCACATTGAAGCCCACCTGCAGCACCGGCACGATGATCAGCTGCGCCAGGCGCTCCATCGGGTTCAGCGTGAAGGCGCTGTGGCCGCGGTTCCAGGTCGAGATCATCAACTGGCCCTGGTAGTCGGAGTCGATCAAGCCTACCAGATTCCCCAGCACGATACCGTTTTTGTGGCCCATGCCGCTGCGCGGCAGGATCATGGCGGCGTAGCCCGGATCGGCGACGTGGATCGCCAGGCCGGTTGGAATCAGCACGGTCTGTCCGGCTTCGATGACCATCGGCGCGTCGATGCAGGCGCGCAGATCGAGGCCGGCGGAACCTGGCGTGGCGTAGGCCGGCATCTGGTCTTTCATGCGCGGGTCGAGGATTTTGACGTCGATGTTTTTCATTTACTTGGCAAATAAGGAGTGCTGGGAGATCCGTTTGGAGATCTCGGAAATCAGTTGGCGCGCCAGCGTGAGCTTGTCGGCGCGCGGCAAAATGGTGTGGCCGTTTTCATCGAACAGGATGATGGTGTTGTCGTCCTGGCCGAAGGTGTGGTGGCCGATATTCCCCACTAGCAGGGGGATGCCTTTTTTCTCGCGCTTGTCGGCGCCGAACTGGATCAGGTTCTCCGATTCGGCGGCGAAGCCCACGCAGTACGGATGGCCGGCCAGCGTGGTGCGCGCGGCGACGCTGGCGAGGATGTCCGGGTTCTGTTCGAACTTCAGGTCCGGCACCGAGCCGTCCGGGTTCTTCTTCAGTTTCTGCTCGCTGGAGTTGGACACGCGCCAGTCGGCCACCGCCGCCACCGCGATGAAGATGTGCTGGTGGTCGACATTGGCCATGACCGCGTCGTGCATCTGCAGCGCGCTTTGCACGTTGATGCGCTGGACGCCGAACGGCGCCGGCAGGGCGGTCGGGCCGGACACCAGCACCACCTCGGCGCCGGCTTCGCGCGCGGCGCGCGCCACGGCGTAACCCATCTTGCCCGAGGACAGATTGGTGATGCCGCGCACCGGGTCGATCGGCTCGAAGGTCGGGCCGGCGGTGATCAGGATGCGCTTGCCCGCCAAAACCTTGGGCTGGAACGACGCGATCAGCTCTTCGAGCAGCTGCGCCGGTTCCAGCATGCGGCCCATGCCCACTTCGCCGCAGGCCTGGTCGCCGGAGGCGGGGCCGAACAGCACGATGCCGTCGTCGCGCAGCTGCTGCACGTTGCGCTGGGTGGCGGGGTTTTGCCACATCTCGACGTTCATGGCCGGCGCCACCAGCAGCGGCACCAGGCGCGGACGCGCCAGGCACATGGTCGACAGCAGGTCGTCGCAGACGCCGTGCGCCAGCTTGTAGATGAAGTCCGCCGAGCAGGGTGCGATCAGGATGGCATCGGCGTCGCGGGTGACGTCGATGTGGGCCATGTTGTTGTCGACGCGCGGATCCCACTGGCTGCTGAACACTCTGTTGCCGGACAGCGCCTGCATGGTGACGGCGGTGATGAAGTGGGTGGCGGCGTCGGTCATCACCACCTGCACCGAGGCGCCGGCCTTGGTCAGCGCGCGGCACAGTTCCGCCGCCTTGTAGCAGGCCACGCCGCCGGACAGGCCGAGGACGATTTTCTTGCCGGTCAATTCCATCATGATGTGCTGTCCCAGTTAGCGGTTCACCCGGCGCAGCTCATCGAGGATGAACAGCGCCGCGCCGATGCAGATGGCCGAATCGGCGACGTTGAACGCCGGGAAGTGGCCCAATCCGCTCCAGTGGAAATCCAGGAAGTCGACCACGTGGCCGTACAGGATGCGGTCGATGACGTTGCCGATGGCGCCGCCCAGGATCAGCGACAGCGCCCACGAGAACATGCGCTGGCTGCCGTGCTTTTTCAGCAGCACGATGATCCAGGCCGCCGCGCCCAGCGCGATGGCGGTGAAGAAGTAGCGCTGCCACCCGCCGCTGTTCTGCAGGAAGCTGAACGCCGCGCCCTTGTTATAGGCCAGCACCAGGTTGAAGAAGGAGGTGATGACTTTCTCTTCGCCGAGCTGGAAGGTCTTGGTGATGGTGATCTTGGACAGCTGGTCGAACAGGATGACGATGGCGGCAATGCCCAGCCAGGGCGTGAGGCTGCCCGAGGATTTGGTCGGAAAGATTTTTTTGGTGGCCATGTGTAGTTCAAATTGGTTCTGAGCGGCTAGCTCCGTCATCCCCGCGCAGGCGGGGATCCATGCTGAGCGTCCGCCGCAAGCTCAGTATGGGTTCCCGCTTGCGCGGGAACGACGGCGGGTCATATGTTAAGCGAACTTGCGTTTTTCGCCCGCACCGAACAGATTGCTGTGGCAACGGCCGCACAGGGTCGGATGGTCCGCATGCGAGCCGACGTCGGCGCGGTAGTGCCAGCAGCGCTCGCACTTTTCCGCCGTGGACGCGGCCACTTCGACCGCTTCCTCCGCCTCGCTCGCCACCTGCACCGCCTTGGCGGCCGAGGTGATGAAGACGAACTTCAAGTCGTCGTCCAGGCTGGCCAGCAGCTGGTACTTGTCGCCGGCGGCCTTGATGGTCAGTTCCGCCTGCAGCGAGGAGCCGATCGCGCCGGAGGTGCGCACGTCTTCCAGCTGCTTGGTGACGTCGTTGCGGACCGCGCGCAGGGCCGTGTACTTGGCCAGCAGCGCGGCGGCGTCGGACGCTTCCGGCAGCTTCCACCAGGTCTGCGTGAAGATGGTTTCGTCGCTGGCCTTATAGGCTTCTTCGCCGGCGAAGATCGCCCATGCCTCTTCCGCCGTGAACGACAGCGCCGGCGCCATCACGCGCAGCAGGCTTTGCGTGATGTGCCACAGCGCGGTCTGCGCCGAGCGGCGCGCGTGCGAGGTGACGGCGGTGGTGTACAGGCGGTCCTTCAGCACGTCCAGGTAGAAGCCGCCCAGGTCTTCCGAGCAGAAGTTCTGCAGCTTGGAGTACACCGGCTGGAATTCATACTGCATATAGTGCTCGGCGATTTCCGCCTGCAGCGACGCCATGTTGGCGACGGCGTAGCGGTCGATCTCCAGCATGTCGTCGATCGCCACCGCGTCCTTGGCGGCGTCGAAGTCCGACAGGTTGGCCAGCAGGAAGCGCAGCGTGTTGCGGATGCGGCGATAGGCTTCGGTCACGCGCTTGAGGATCTCGTCGGAGATCGACAGCTCGCCGGTGTAGTCGGTGGTGGCGACCCACAGGCGCAGCATGTCGGCGCCCAGCTTGTTCCACACGTCCTGCGGCGCGATGGTGTTGCCGATCGACTTGGACATCTTCTTGCCTTCGCCGTCGACCACGAAGCCGTGGGTCAGCAGAGCCTTGTACGGCGGGGCGCCGTTCAGCATCGAGGACGTCAGCAGCGAGGAGTGGAACCAGCCGCGGTGCTGGTCCGAGCCTTCCAGATACAGGTCCGCCGGGAAGGCCGATTGCTCCTTGTGCGAGCCGCGCAGCACGGTCTGGTGGGTCGAGCCGGAATCGAACCAGACGTCCAGCGTGTCCTTGTTCTTTTCGTAGGCCGACGCTTCGTCGCCGATCAGGTCTTTCAGGTCCAGCGCCAGCCAGGCGTCGATGCCGCTCTTCTCGATCAGCTTCGCCACTTGCTCCAGCAGTTCCGGGGTGCGCGGATGCAGCGCGCCGGTTTCCTTGTGGACCACGAAGGCCATCGGCACGCCCCACTGGCGCTGGCGCGACAGGGTCCAGTCGGGACGGTTGGCGATCATGCCGTGCAGGCGCGCCTTGCCCCAGTCCGGGAAGAACTTGGTCTCGTCGATGCCTTTGAGCGCGGTTTCGCGCAGCGTGTGGCCGCCATCCTTCGGCTTCACATCCATGCCGGCGAACCACTGCGAGGTGGCGCGGTAGATGATCGGCGTCTTGTGGCGCCAGCAGTGCATGTAGCTGTGGTCGAACATCTTCACTTCGAACAGCGCGCCCGCTTCCTTCAGGGCGGCGCAGATCGGCTTGGAGGCTTCCCAGATCGTCATGCCGCCGAACAGCGGCAGCGAGGCGGCGTATTTGCCGTCGCCCATGACCGGGGTCAGGATGTTCTCGTCCTTCATGCCGTGCGCGCGGCAGGAGATGAAGTCGTCCAGGCCATACGCTGGCGCGGAGTGGACCACGCCGGTGCCGCTTTCGGTGGTCACGTATTCGGCCAGGTACGTCGGCGACATGCGGTCGAAGAAGGCGTCCGAGGCGTGCAGCGGGTGGCGGAAGCTGATGCCGCCCAGCGCCGCGCCGTGGCAGGTGGCGATGGTGGTGCCTTCGAGCTTGTAGCGCGCCAGGCAGGCTTCGACCAGGTCCTGCGCCAGGATCAGCAGCAATGGCTGGCCGTCACGCTCGGTCTGCACCAGCGAGTAGATCACTTCGGCGTTGACGTTCAGCGCCTGGTTGGACGGGATGGTCCATGGGGTGGTGGTCCAGATGACGATGAAGCCATTCTCGGTCGGCAGCTTGTCCAGGCCGAAGGCGGTGGCCAGCTTGTCGAATTCGGCGAACTTGAAGCCGACGTCGATGGCCGGATCGCGCTTGTCCTGGTATTCCACTTCGGCTTCGGCCAGCGCGGACTGGCAGTCGAAGCACCAGTTGACCGGCTTCAGGCCGCGGTAGACGTAGCCTTTTTCCAGCAGCTGGCCGAGGGCGCGCAGTTCGTCGGCCTCGTTCGAGTAGTTCATGGTCAGGTAAGGGTTCTGCCATTCGCCCAGCACACCCAGGCGGATGAAGTCCTTGCGCTGGCGGTCGACCTGCTCGTAGGCGTAGGCGCGGGCCTTGGTCAGCACTTCGGCGGTCGGCAGGTTTTTGCCGTACAGTTTTTCGATCTGGATCTCGATCGGCATGCCGTGGCAATCCCAGCCCGGCACGTAGGGCGCGTCGTAGCCGGCCATGCCGCGGGCCTTGACCACCATGTCCTTCAGGATCTTGTTGACGGCGTGGCCGATGTGGATGTCGCCGTTGGCGTACGGCGGGCCGTCGTGCAGGATGAACTTAGGACGGCCGGCGGCAGCCTTGCGCACGCGTTCGTAGATCTTCTTGTCTTGCCATTCCTTGACCCAGTTCGGCTCGCGCTTGGCCATATCGCCGCGCATCGGGAACGGGGTTTCGGTCATGTTGACCGGGTATTTACTTTCAGGCTTTTTTGCGGATTTGTTATCGGACATGGTTATCTTCAGTGATTTTATTCGGGGTGTTCTGTGTAGCCGGCGCGCGTAGCTGGTCGCGCGGTCAAATTCGGTCGGTGGCCGTGATGGCGCCTTCGCGTTCTTTAAAGCGTTCGGCAAAATACGCGCGGGCGATGTCGGCATCGCGGTGGATGGCGGCGGTCAGCGTCGGCAGGTCGACGTATTTTTCCTCGTCGCGGATCTTGTGCAGGAATTCGACGCGCACCTGCGCGCCGTAGCAGCTCTGGGCGAAGTCGAACACGTGCACCTCCAGCAGCACGCGGCCGCTGTTGTCGACGGTGGGGCGCACGCCCAGGCTGGCCACGGCCGGCAGCGGGCGTTCGGCCAGGCCGTGCACCTGCACGATGAAGATGCCGGCCAGCGCGGGGCGGTGCGGCACGCGCAGGTTCAGCGTGGGGAAGCCGAGCGTGCGGCCCAGCTTCTGGCCGTGGATCACGTGGCCGGAGATGGCGTAGGGATGGCCCAGCAGCGCTTCGGCATGGGCGAAGTCGCCCTCGGCCAGCGCGGCGCGCACGGCGGAGGAGGAGATGCGGGTGCTGCCGTTCATCACGGTCGGCAGGGTCTCGACGTGGAAGCCATAGTGCTTGCCCGCTTCCAGCAGCATCTGCACGTTGCCGGCGCGGCGGGCGCCGTAGCAGAAGTCGTCGCCGACCATCAGCCATTTGACGTGCAGGCCCTCGACCAGCACTTTCTCGGTGAATTCCTGCGGCGTGAGCGCGGCGAAATGGGCCGAGAAGTGTTCGACGATGACGCGGTCGATGCCGTTGTCGGACAGCGATTGCAGCTTGTCGCGCAGGTTGGCGATGCGGGGCGGGGCTTTAGACAGGTCGCCGGCCTTCTGGGCGAAGAATTCGCGCGGATGCGGCTCGAAGGTCATCACGGCCGCTTCCAGCCCGAGGCTGGTGGCGGCTGCGCGCACGCGGCCCAGCAAGGCCTGGTGGCCGAGGTGGACGCCGTCGAAATTGCCGATCGTGAGCGCGCACGGCGCACGCGCCGCTGCATTGGGTAGACCGCGAAATACCTTCATGGGAATCTGGTGGAAACTGTCGCTAAATGGAGGATTATACGGTTTGTTTGCCGTAGCCGACAGTTATAGCGGGAAATGCGGAGGGAAATGCTGGGGGAAGGGATAAAAAAAGCGCTGGCCGGCGCGGGGCCGGACAGCGCTTTTGCGCATCGAAACCGCCGGATTACATCGGGTGGTTGATGTTCAGAGTCCAGTAGCGGGCCAGGTCGGCGGTGCCGTCCTTGCCTTTGACCGATTTCAGGGTCGCCAGCGCGGCAGGCTTCTTGCCGGCGATGGACTGGGCGATACCCTGGTGCAGCTTGACGGCTTCAGGATTCTTCGCGGTACCCATCTTCACAGCCTGGTCCAGCAGCGCCAGGCCCTTGTCGGCCTTGCCTGCGGAAACCAGGGCGTAGCCCATGTTGGCCAGCGCGTCGGCGTCCTTGTTCTTGACGGCTTCGGCTTCCAGCGCAGGCTGCTTGGCGTCGAACTCGGCCTGGGTCTTGGCGGCCAGGTCTTTCAGACGCTGGTGGCGGGCGGCGTCGGAGCCGGTGCCCAGTGCGCCTTTTTTGTAGCCCTGGTCGATGATCTTGATCGCTTCGGCAGGATTACCCGCTTGCAGCGCCAGCTGGGACATTTCCATGTACTCGCCCGGCTTGGTCAGCAGCCCGTTGGCCAGGCGCAGGCGCAGCACGTCCAGCGACAGCGTCGACGAGAAGCCTGGCTTGCCCGACACGCGGTTCAGCAGGTCGGCCCAGTAGCTGGTCTTCGGATAGGAACCGGCCAGTTTTTCCAGGGTCTGGACGTAGCCTTCCTTGTCGTTCTGCTTCAGCTGGATATTGGCCAGCATCTGCAGCGACGATTCCGAACCGGCTTTCGACGATTGCAGTTCCTTGGCAGCTTCGTTGAGCTTGCCGCTGATGTAGTAGGTCTGGATCAGCAGGTCGTGCATCTGGCCGTCGTTAGGATTGTCCTTCAGCGCGCGCTGGATCCAGGTGATGGCCTTTGGGTAGTCCTTGGCGCGGTAGTAGATACCGGCCAGGGCCTGGGTGAATTTTGGTTGTTCGGCAGCAGACAGCTTGCCGGAGTTGATGACCGCTTCGAAGGCCCGTGCGGCCGTGTCGTTGTCGCCTGCGGCCACGGCGGCCGAAGCGCGGGTGCGTTCGATCAGATAGGATTCGTTGGGCGATTTGCCACCGACAGCATCGGCTTCCTTGAGCTTAGCCAGTGCTTCTTTATTCTTGCCTGCCGCAGCCAGTTTCTGTGCTTCTTGCAATGGTTTGCCGATTTCAGCGCGCACCGCGTCGGCCGCATAGGCAACCGAGGAAAAACCTGCCAAAGGAGCTGCTGCAGTAAAACCAATAGCGGCCATTACCAGGCCGAGATGAGCGAGACGAAACTTGGTCATGGGTAAGTTTTCTTTCATCAAAATGCGAAATAGGCAGGAATGGTCCTGCCTATCGTTGAACATAGAACTGATTATTGGAACTGTTCGTTGCCGACCAGGCCAATCTTGGTCACGCCCAGACGCTGGGCCGCAGCCATCACGCCTGCCACGACTTTGTACGACACCAGCTTGTTCGGACGCAGATGCACTTCCGGCTGGTCTGGTTGCGCCGCGACATCGGTCAGTTTCGCTTCCAGGGTACCGCGGTCAGGAACGACAGCGTTATCCCACAGAATCGTACCGTCGAAGTCGACGTCAATCGTGATGACCACAGGTTCCTTGACTGGCGGCGGCGGGGTGCCGACCGGCATGTTCAGGTTGACCGAGTGGTTGGCCTTTGGAATCGTAATGATCATCATGATAATCAGCACCAGCATCACGTCGATGAGGGGCGTCATATTCATTTCCATCATTGGTTCCGGGTCCGCGCCACCGCTGGCTGGGGAGCCGACATTCATACTCATGGTGTTTCCTTTTAAGAAGGGCAGGCCTGGGCTCCAGGCCTGCGATGCACTATCAGGGATTAACCCTTATCAGGCGGTTCGGTGATGAAGCCGACCTTCTGAATACCAGCGCGCTGGGTAGTGTAAATAACCTTGCCGATTGCTTCGTAGCGTGTTTCTTGGTCGCCACGAACATGTACTTCTGGCTGAGGCAACTTCACTGCTTCCACCTTCAGAAAATCGAACAACTCATTCGCGTCGCGCATCTTCTTCTGATTCCAGTAGATGTCGCCATCCTTGCTTACAACGATGTTGACATCTTCCGGCTTGGTCTGAATAACCTGGTTGGCTTCTTCTGGCAGCTTGATCTTGATCAGCTTCAGAACAACCGGGCTCGTGATCAGGAAGATAATCAGCAGAACCAACATGATGTCCACGAGGGGCGTCGTGTTGATTTCTGACATGACTTGATCTTCGTCTCCGCTATCGGAGCCTACGGACATCGACATGATTAATTATCCAATCTTTTTAGCGCCGGCTGCACGGCCAGCTTCGCTGGTGGACATAGCGCCCGAGATCAGTACCGAGTGCACGTCAGCGGAGAACGAACGCACGTCTTCCATTGCCGACTTGTTACGACGCACCAGCCAGTTGTAACCCAGAACGGCAGGAACCGCGACGAACAGACCGAAAGCGGTCATGATCAGCGCTTCACCCACTGGACCTGCAACTTTGTCGATCGATGCGTTACCCGACATGCCGATGGCGATCAGTGCATTGTAAATACCCCAAACGGTACCGAACAGACCGATGAACGGTGCGGTCGAGCCCACGGTTGCCAGGAACGACAGGCCGTCTTGCAGACGCGATTGAACTTTGTCAACAGCGCGCTGGATCGACATGGTCACCCAGGTCGACAGGTCGATTTGTTCCAGCAGGGCGCCGTCGTGGTGCACGGTGGCCTTGGTGCCGGTTTCAGCGATGAAGCGGAATGGCGAGCCGTCTTTCAGGGCTGCCGAACCAGCAGCGATCGACGAGGCTTTCCAGAACTTGGCCGAGGTTTCTTTCGACTGTTTGAAGATCTTCATCTGGTCGATCAGCTTGGTGATGATGATGTACCACGAACCCATCGACATCAGCGACAGGATGATCAGGGTGCCGCGCGATACGAAACCACCGTTCCAGACAGCTTCGAAGCCGTATGGATTGTCCACTTCTTCTTTGCCGCCCTTGGCAGCTGGAGCTTCTGCTGCTGGTGCTGGTGCGGCTGCCGCATCCGCTGCTGGAGCGGCTGCTGGTGCCGAAGCGGCGGCCGAGGCTGGCGCGTCAGCGAAGGCTGGGGCGCTTACCAGGGCGGTGGCTGCGGTCACGGAAAACAGCACAGCGGCCAGTACAGCGGACAAACGGGTATTCTTAAACATGCTTCCTCCAAATTGATAAAATAATCAGATCGCTGAACGTAATGACAACGAAAATTACTAAGTGAGACGATGCTGCCGCCTCGGTTTTACTCCAGCGTCCAGACGTATTGCATCTGCATCCACGCTTCCGTCGGTTTCCCGTCGGTCAGACCCGGTTTGAATCGGCATTTGCTGATGCCGTTAACCGCGGCCTTGTCCAAGTCCCTAAAGCCACTGGATTTGACGATTTTGGAATCGGCGACATGGCCGTCGGTTCCAATCAAGAACGATAACGTGACCGTACCGGTTTCTTCGTTACGCAGGGAGGATTTTGGCCACTCCGGTTTCGCGCAGGTGCTGAAGTCAGCCACAGCAGCTACGTTGACCGATTTGGCTGGTCCTGGTGGCGCTGCCGGTGGGGCTGGCGGCGCCTTTTGCAGTTCGTTCGTCGCAGGCTTCACGTTGGTCGCGTTCGCGATCGTGTTTTGCGGCGGCGGAGGCTGCTGCACGTTCACCTCAACTGGCGGGATGAATGGCGGTGGGGGCGCTTTCATCTCTGGCGGAGGTGGTGGCGGTGGGAGTTCTTTCGGTGGAGGAGGTTTGACCTCCTCAATGATCTTGGTCTCCACTGGTGCGATCATCTTGCTCACCAGACGTTTACCCAAGCCCGTCACGATCCCATAAGCAACCAGGAGGTGCAACAAAACGACAATGGTAATGCCTGTAAAGTTCTTCCCGGTGCTTTTCTCGTTGTGCGTGAAATTCATGCCTGCTTTCTCCAATACCAACTCTTTTTTGTTGCTACTTAAACCCCAAAATGGCGACACAAAACAACAGCCGCATCCGGGACGTCGGCGAATTATACATACGAATTCTTGATTTTACATAGAATTTTCATCCCTAAAACCGGTTAAATTTCATAGGGTTTTCCTATGTGATAGCGCTCTCTTTGCACCGTTCTAGCTCAATTTGCAAGACTCTCCGGGGCAATTTTGGGGCGAGACGCACCACGACATTACTTAGTTTTCCCTTAAGCCCAAAAACGGAATATTATGTACGTAATTTTACTACGAACAATTGATAATTTGGTCGCAAATGTTTCTTTGTTGAAATTCTTGCGGGCAAGGTCATCCGAATCTTCGTAAAAATTTGTTGACTTTTGCACTGCACCATGCCTTTCCTAAAAAAACCGGGGCCAGAGCGACCTCTCTGACCCCGATTCCTCCCTTGCAAGAGCCGTGCCCGACCGCGGCGAAGCCCTATATATATGTTGCTCAGCTTCCGCGCGCCCGTTTCTCCCGCTTGACCTCCAGCGAGCTGACGATCTCGCCGCTGGGCGACACGGTTTCCAGGTGCACGTCGAAGCCCCACAACCGCGCCACGTGCTTGAGCACCTCGCCGGCCTGCTGGTTCAGCGGCCGCCGCTGGAACTGCGTATGGCGCAGCGTCAGCGCGCGGTCGTCGCGGGTGTTGACCGACCACACCTGGATATTCGGCTCACGATTGCCGAGGTTGTACTGCTCGGCCAACTGCTGGCGGACGTAGCGGTAGCCCAGATCGTCGTGTATTGCGGAGATTGCCAGTTTTTCGTTGTTGTCGTCGTCCAGTACGGCAAAGAAATGAAAATCGCGGATCAGCTTGGGCGACAGGTACTGGGCGATGAAGCTCTCGTCCTTGAAATTGCGCATGGCGAAATCGAGCGTCTTGCGCCAGTCGCTGCCGGCGATGTCCGGGAACCATTCGCGGTCCTCGGCGGTCGGGTGCTCGCAGATGCGGCGGATGTCGGTCATCATGGCGAAGCCCAGCGCGTACGGATTGATGCCGCTGTAATAGGGGCTGTTGACCGGCGGCTGGTACACCACGTTGGTGTGGCTCTTCAGGAACTCCATCATGAAGCCGTCGCCCACCACGCCCTCGTCGTACAACTGGTTGAGGATGGTGTAGTGCCAGAAAGTGGCCCAGCCCTCGTTCATCACCTGGGTCTGGCGCTGCGGGTAGAAGTACTGCGAAATCTTGCGCACGATGCGCACCATCTCGCGCTGCCACGGTTCCAGCAGCGGTGCGTACTTCTCGATGAAGTACAGCAGGTTTTCCTCGGGTTCGGGCGGGAAGCGGGGCGCGGCCTTTTCCTCCTCCTCTTCCTCGCGCCGGGGCAGGGTGCGCCACAGCTCGTTGATCTGCGACTGCATATACGCCTCGCGCTCCTTCTGGCGCGCGCGCTCCTGCGCCATCGACAGCTTGGCCGGCCGCTTGTAGCGGTCGACGCCGTAGTTCTGGATCGCGTGGCAGGAGTCGAGCAGCAGCTCGACCGCGTCGATGCCGTGGCGCTGCTCGCACTCGGCGATGTAGTTCTTGGCGAACACCATGTAGTCGACGATGGCGTCGGCGTCGGTCCAGGTGCGGAACAGGTAGTTCCCCTTGAAGAAGGAGTTGTGGCCGTAGGCCGCGTGCGCGATCACCAGCGCCTGCATGGTCAGGCTGTTCTCCTCCATCAGGTAGGCGATGCAGGGATTGGAGTTGATGACGATCTCGTAGGCCAGGCCCATCTGCCCTCGCTTGTAACCCTTCTCGGTCGACAGGAAGTGCTTGCCGAACGACCAGTGATTGTAAGACACCGGCATGCCGACCGAGGTGTAGGCGTCCATCATCTGCTCGGCGGTGATGATTTCCAGCTGGTTGGGATAGGTGTCCAGCCCGAACCCTTCGGCGACGCGGCGGATTTCCTGGTGGGCCTGCTCGATCAGTTCAAACGTCCATTCCGACTGCTCGGGCAGGGCGCGCGGATGGCGCGGCTTGGGGGTCATGTCGTTCATGGCGGGGCTGCCTATTTCGGCTGTTTCTTGAACAGTTCACGGAACACCGGATAGATGTCGGCCGGCGTGACTATTTTCTGCATGGCGAAATGCGGATGGTGGTCGGGGATCTGCGAGTACTGCTCCCACAGGTTCTGCGGCGGACCGTCCGTGATCTCGACATAGGTGTAGTACTGCACCTTGGGCATGATGGTGTTGACCAGCAACTGGCGGCACAGCACGGAATCGTTGTCCCAGTTGTCGCCGTCGGAGGCCTGGGCCACGTAGCTGTTCCAGCTGCCGCCGCCGTAGCGTTCCTCGATGATCTTGTCGAGCAGGTGCAGCGCCGACGACACCACCGTGCCGCCCGACTCGCGCGAGTGGAAGAACTCTTCCTCGTTCACCTCGGCCGCGGCCGTGTGGTGGCGGATGAAGACCACGTCGATCTTGTCGTAGGCGCGCTTGAGGAACAGGTACAGCAGGATGAAGAAGCGCTTGGCGGTGTCCTTGCGGGTTTCGTCCATCGAGCCGGAGACGTCCATGATGCAGAACATCACCGCCTGCGTCATCGGCTTGGGCACCTTGATGCGGTTGCTGTAGCGCAGGTCGAACGGGTCGATGAAGGGAATCGCCAGCAGCCGCGTGTGCAGATGGTGGATCAGTTTTTTCAGCTCCACCACGCGCGGCGCGTCCAGCGGCGCGCCTTCCAGCAGCAGCTCCTCCAGCTCGCGCTCGGCCTCGATCACGCGCTTGCGCGAACTGCCGCCGACCGCGATGCGCCGTCCCAGCGCGCCGCGCAGCGAACGCAGCACGTGGATGTTGGACGGCGTGCCCGACATATTGTAGCCGGCGCGCTGGTTCTTGAATTCGGTGGTGGCGGTCAGCTGCGTCTTGACCAGGTTGGGCAGCTCCAGGTCTTCGAAGAAGTAGTTCATGAATTCTTCGCGCGACAGCTCGAAGATGAAATCGTCCTCGGTCAGCTGGTCGCTGTTGCCGGCCTTGCCGCGGCCGGCGCCGCCGCCGCCCTTGGGCCGGTTAATCTGGTCGCCCTTGAGGTATTCCTGGTTGCCGGGGTTGATGGTTTCCCACACGCCGCCATGGGCGTGGCCGAACGAAGGCTCGCCCACGTCCTTGACCGGGATGGAGACTTTTTCGCCGTTTTCAATGTCGGTGATGGAGCGGCCCTTGATGGCACGTCCCACCGCGTCCTTGATCTGGGCCTTGTAGCGCCGCAAGAAGCGCTCGCGGTTGACCGCAGACTTGTTCTTGCCCTGCAAACGTCGGTCGATGAGGTAAGTCAAAAGATGCCTCCTGCTGCTATTGGTCGGCGCCGCGCCGCCACCGCCTTATGCGGGGCGGCGCGCAATGCTACTTAAGACGACTTCCTCACACGCAAATACCATTCGCACAGCAACCGTACCTGCTTGGCGGTATAGCCTTTCTCCACCATGCGGGCGACGAAGTCGGCGTGCTTGTTGGCGTCTTCGGCGCTGGCCTTGGCGTTGAACGAAATCACCGGCAGCAGTTCCTCGGTGTTGGAGAACATCTTCTTCTCGATCACGGTGCGGAACTTCTCGTAGCTGGTCCAGGCCGGATTCTTGCCGCCGTTGTTGGCGCGCGCGCGCAGGCCGAAGTTGACGATCTCGTTGCGGAAGTCCTTGGGATTGGAAATCCCCGCCGGCTTCTCGATCTTCTCCAGCTCGTTGTTCAGCGACTCGCGGTCGAAGCTCTCGCCGGTGTCGGGATCGCGGTATTCCTGATCCTGGATCCAGAAGTCGGCGAAGGTGACGTAGCGGTCGAAGATGTTCTGGCCGTATTCGGAATACGATTCCAGGTAGGCGGTCTGGATTTCCTTGCCGATGAACTCCACGTATTTCTGCGCCAGGTGCTCCTTGATGTACGAGAAGTACTTCTGCTCGGTCTCGGGCGGGAACTGCTCGCGCTCGACCTGCTGCTCCAGCACATATAACAGGTGCACCGGATTGGCCGCCACTTCGGTGTTGTCGAAGTTGAAGACCTTGGACAGGATCTTGAACGCGAAGCGGGTGGACAGGCCGTTCATGCCCTCGTCGACGCCGGCATAGTCCACATACTCGTGCATGGACTTGGCCTTGGGGTCGGTGTCCTTGAGGTTCTCGCCGTCGTACACCAGCATTTTGCTGAAGATACTGGAGTTCTCCGGATCCTTCAGGCGCGACAGGATCGCGAACTGCGCCATCATCTTCAAGGTTCCGGGCGCGCACGGGGCCTGGTACAGCGAGGAGTTGGCCACCAGCTTGTCGTAGATCTTGATCTCGTCGGTCACGCGCAGGCAGTACGGCACTTTGACGATGTAGATACGGTCAAGGAAAGCTTCGTTGTTGCGGTTGTTCTTGAAGGTCTTCCACTCCGACTCGTTCGAGTGCGCCAGGATGATGCCGTCGAACGGGATCGCGCCGAAGCCTTCCGTGCCTTTGTAGTTGCCTTCCTGTGTGGCGGTCAGCAGCGGGTGCAGCACCTTGATCGGCGCCTTGAACATCTCGACGAATTCCATCAAGCCCTGGTTGGCCAGGCACAGGCCGCCCGAGTAGCTGTAGGCGTCCGGATCGTCCTGCGAATAATCTTCCAGCTTGCGGATGTCGACCTTGCCGACCAGCGAGGAGATGTCCTGGTTGTTCTCGTCGCCCGGTTCGGTCTTGGAGATGGCGACCTGCTTGAGCACCGACGGATAGCGCTTGACCACGCGGAACTGGTTGATGTCGCCGTTGAATTCGTGCAGGCGCTTGACGGCCCACGGACTCGGGATGTTGCGCAGGTAGCGGCGCGGGATGCCGTAGTCCTCTTCCAGGATCACGCCGTCCTCCTCCTCGTTGAACAGGCCGAGCGGCGATTCGTTCACCGGCGAGCCTTTCAGGCAGTAGAAGGGCACGTGCTCCATCAGCGACTTGAGCTTCTCGGCGATCGACGATTTACCGCCGCCGACGGGGCCGAGCAGATACAGGATCTGCTTGCGTTCCTCCAGTCCCTGCGCGGCGTGGCGGAAGTAGGACACCACTTGTTCGATCACTTCCTCGGTGCCGTAGAACTCGCGGAAAGCCGGATATATCTTGATGACCTTGTTCGCGAAGATGCGAGACAGCCGGGTGTCGTTGCGGGTGTCGACCAACGTCGGTTCGCCGATGGCGGCCAGCATGCGCTCCGGAGCGCTGGCGTAGGTGAGTCGATCTTTTTTGCAAAGTTCGAGATATTCCTTCATGGACATCTCTTCTTCTTTGGTCCGTTCGTACCGTGCGGCGTAGTTGTCAAAAATGGTCATTTGGATGTCCTTTAATGTAAACCTGCGTGTCACGGGTCACCGGCAGTTCGACTGCCCTGGCCCTGGTTCGTGCATACCCTTTTCGTATTATTTTTCTTATGACCAGCTTCTTTTTTGTGGCGCGGATTGCCCGCGCCGGTGAGCTGGCTTCATCGCCGGTTGGCGGCTTTTATGTGTTGGCCGTAACGCATCTTACGTCTATGAAATTGATTATTGCGCTATTGGTCCCGGAAGTCAAAAGATATGTCGTAATATGGTTAATACTCTTTCGTAAATCATTGATTATTAAGATTATTTTTGGATAATTTTGTGTCCTTTTTATGGTTTTTCAAGCTTTTTTTTACCCACGTTTATGCCACAGTATCACGCCTGCACGCGCCGTGCTGATCGCGCCTCAAACAGATAAATTCTGCCGCAACTTGGCCGCCGCTGTCGCACTCTCGCGGCATGCGCTAAGATGCGTTGATCCAGCTAACTTCCAGCTTACTGTCAGAGGAAAAAAGAATAATGTTGAACGAACAATTGCGCACGGTGGTGCAACAGATGCCGAAGGCCGAACTGCACATCCACATCGAAGGCTCGCTGGAGCCGGAACTGATTTTCGCGCTGGCCCAGCGTAACAACGTCAAGCTGGCCTATGGTTCGGTGGAGGAGCTGCGCGCCGCGTATGCGTTCACCGACCTGCAGTCCTTCCTCGACATCTACTACGCCGGCGCGAGCGTGCTGTTGCAGGAGCAGGACTTCTACGACATGACCGCCGCCTACCTCAAGCGCGCCGAGGAAGACAATGTGCGCCACACCGAAATCTTCTTCGATCCGCAGACGCACACCGCGCGCGGCGTGCCGATCAAGACCGTGATCGACGGCATCCACCGCGCGTGCCAGGACAGCCCGGTCAGCGCCACGCTGATCCTCAGCTTCCTGCGCCACCTGTCGGAGGAGGACGCCTTCGCCACGCTGGAGGAGGCGCTGCCTTACCGCGACAAGTACATGGGCATCGGCCTCGATTCGTCGGAGGTCGGCAATCCGCCGGAGAAGTTCGCGCGCGTGTTCGCCAAGTGCCGCGAGCTGGGCTTCCACCTGGTGGCGCACGCGGGCGAGGAAGGCCCGCCGGCGTATATCGAAACCGCGCTCGATGTGCTCAAGGTCGAGCGCATCGACCACGGCGTGCGCTGCCTGGAGGACGCGGCGCTGACGCAGCGCCTGGCGCGCGAGCAGATCGCGCTGACGGTGTGTCCGCTGTCGAACGTCAAGCTGTGCGTGTTCGAGCGCATGGAGCAGCACAACCTGCTGCAGCTGCTGGACGCCGGCATCGTCGCCACCGTGAACTCGGACGACCCGGCCTACTTCGGCGGCTACATGAACGCCAATTTCGTCGCCACCTTCGAGGCGCTGCCATTGGGCCTGTCGCACGCGCAGCGTCTGGCGCGCAACAGCTTCTCGGCGGCCTTCCTGCCGGCGGAGCAGAAGCAGAAGTTCCTCGATGAAGTCGACGCCTACTTCGCCGCACTCTAGAAAACCTCCATGCTCAAACTCGCCTTGAAGATGACGGCGCGCGACTGGCGCGCCGGCCAGTTGCGTTTTTTATTGATCGCGCTGACGGTGGCGGTGGCCGCCTTGTCCGCCACCGGCTTCTTCATCGACCGCCTGCGCAGCGGCCTCGATCGCGACGCCCACCAGCTGCTGGGCGCCGACGTCGTCATCAACGCCGACCTGCCGGTCAACCCGGCCTGGCGCGCGGAGGCCGCCCGGCGCGGCCTGCTGATGACCGACACCATCAGCTTCCCCAGCATGGCGCAGGCGGGCGAGGGCGAGCAATCCAATTCGCTGCTGGCGGCGTTGAAGGCGGTCGGCCCCGGCTACCCGCTGCGCGGGCAGCTGAAGATCACCACCGATCCCGAACAGGCCGAGCAAAGCTATGGCGCGCCGGCCAACGGCGTGCCCGCGCCCGGCACCGTGTGGCTGGACGCCGGCCTGCTGGGCGGCCTGAAGACCACGGTCGGCGGCACGATCAAGCTGGGCGACAAGAGCTTCACGGTGGCGCAGCTGATCGCCTCCGAGCCTGACCGCGGCGCCAACTTCCTGGCGTTCGCGCCGCGCGTGATGTTCGCGCTGGACGACCTGGCCGCCACCAATCTGATCCAGCCCGGCTCGCGCGTGTCCTACCGCCTGCTGGTGGCGGCGCCGGCGTCGCTGCAAAACGGCGCGGCCGTGGCCAGCGCCTACGAGCAATGGCTGCAGGCGCAGATCAAGAAAAACAATATCAAGGGCGTGCGCGTCGAGTCGCTGGAAAACGGCCGGCCCGAGATGCGCGCCACGCTGGACCGTGCCGACCGCTTCCTGTCGCTGGTCGGCCTGCTGTCGGCGATGCTGGCGGCGGTGGCCGTGGCGATGGCCGCGCGCCGCTTCATGCAGCGCCACCTGGACGCCTGCGCCATGCTGCGCTGCCTGGGCCTGACGCAGAACGAAGTCACGCTGATGTACCTGATCGAATTCCTGATGGTCGGCCTGGCCGGCAGTCTGATGGGCGTGGCGGTGGGTTTCGGCGGCCATTACGTGCTGCTGGAGGTGCTGGGCAAGCTGGTCTCGGCCAGCCTGCCGGCGCCGACCATCTACCCGGCGCTGCAAGGCGTGGCCACCGGCATGCTGCTGCTGGCCGCGTTCGCGCTGCCGCCTATCCTGCAACTGCGCAAGGTGCCGCACAACCGCGTGATCCGCCGCGAGCAGGAGCCGCCGCAAGTGGCGGCGCTGGCCACCTACGGGCTGGGCCTGGCAGGTTTCGTCGTGCTGCTGCTGTGGCAGGCGGGCGATGTGCAGCTGGCGCTGTACACGGCGCTCGGCTTCCTCGGCGCCTTCGCGGTGTTCGGCCTGGTGGGCTGGGGCGCGCTGGCCGCGCTCAAGCCGCTGCGGCGCGCGATCGACCATCAGAGCTGGCGCTTCGCCATCACCTCGCTGCAGCGCCGTCCCGGCGCGACTGTGGTGCAAATCGTCTCGCTGGCGCTGGGCATGATGGCGCTGCTGGTGCTGACCGTGGTGCGCGGCGACCTGATGACGGCCTGGCGCAACGCCACGCCGCCGGACGCGCCGAACCGCTTCATCATCAACATCCAGCCGGAGCAGGCGGCCGATATCGGCAAGCGCCTGCAGGCGGCCGGCGTGAGCTACGCGCCGCAGTATCCGATGATACGCGGCCGCCTGACCGCCGTGAACGGCAAGCCCGTCACCGCCGAGACCTACACCGACGACCGCGCCAAGGGCCTGGCCGACCGCGAATTCAACCTGTCGACGATGGCGCGGATGCAGGCCGAGAACAAGATCAGCGCCGGCCAGTGGTTCGCCGACAAGCCGGGCGCGCCGGAAGCCTCGGTGGAGGAGGGCATCGCCAAGACGCTGAAGTGGAAGCTGGGCGACAAGCTGCGCTTCGACATCGCCGGCACGCCGGTGGACGCCACCATCACCAGCCTGCGCAAGCTGGAATGGGGCTCGATGCGGGTCAACTTCTTCGTCATCATCAACCCGGCGGCGATGACCGAGGTATCGCAGAGCTGGATCACCGCCTTCCACCTGCCGCAGGGGCAGGGCGCGCTGATGAACGCCCTCACGCGCGACTATCCCAACCTGACCATCGTCGATGTCGGCGGCCTGTTGCGGCAGGTGCAGGCGGTGCTGGACCAGGTGGTGACGGCGGTCGAATTCCTGTTCGTGTTCACGCTGGCCTCCGGCGTATTGGTGCTGTACGCGGCGCTGATGGGATCGCAGGACGAGCGCACCCGCGAATCGGGCCTGCTGCGCGCGCTCGGTGCGACGCGCCGCCAGCTGTCGCAGGCGCAGCTGATCGAGTTCTCGCTGGTGGGCGCGTTGTCCGGCGTGCTGGCGGCGACCGGTGCGGCGGCCATGGGCTGGGCGCTGGCCACCTATCAGTTCAAGTTCGCCTGGAGCTTCAGCCCTGCCGTGTGGCTGGTCGGGCTGGTGGCGGGCGCGCTGTGCGCCATCGCCGGCGGCTGGCTGGGCCTGCGCAACGTGCTGCGCCAGCCGCCGTTGCAGACGCTGCGCGAGGCCTGAACCTCAGGCGGCGATGGTTTCCAGCGCCGCCCGTTCCCGCTCCTTGAGGAAGTCGGCGTAGGAGTAGGGCTGCCGGTCGAAGTAGTGCGGCGGCAGGTCGAACAGCGCCCAGTAGTAGGTCTCGCGGCCCTGGCACACGCGCGGCGCCGCGCAGTAGCGGTGCCAGTTGTCGCCCACCCGGCGCGAGTACATGCCGTCGCCGTCCGGGTCGGAGAAGAACGGCAGCACGCGCCGCTCCAGCAAGGCGTCCAGCAAGGACGGCGGGGCGTCGCTGTCGCGCGCGATCTCGTACTGCGCATACATCCCCTGTTCGGTTTCTATCATCATCAGGCTGGCCTTGCCGTATTTGTCGAGGAACAGGATGCCGGTCGGATTCGGAAAGATGTAGTGCTCGACGAAGCCCATGCTGGCGCTCAGTTCCCGCACCAGCCGCGCCAGCGCCGGGTCGCCCAGGAAGTGGTAGTTATGCAGCAGCACCAGCTCGCGCAGCGTTTCCGACTGGGTGTCGAAATACTCGCGCTGCAGCGCGGCGATTTCGATTTCCAGGATGTCGAGCGCGTGGTCGTCGCTCTTCTTGATGTAGCGGTCGATCAGGCCGCGGTTGAAGGCGGTGACGGCGATCTTCTCGTCGGCCGCGCCGGTGAACAGGATCTTCTTGCACGGCAGGTGCGCCACCGCGGCGCAAAATTCCAGCCCGTTCATCTGCGGCATCGAATAGTCGACCACCAGCACCGACGGCGTCTCGAAGCGGTGGCGCTGCTGGCCGATGCGGTAGATGCGCTCCAGGTCCAGCGCCACGTTGCATTGGTCGGCCGGCAGGTTGTGCATGTCGAAGTTGACGTGCAGCGGCACCGAGCCCGATTGCGGTTCCCGGCGCAGCCATTGCAGCGCGGTGGTGGTGTCGTGGAAGGTCTGGCTGGCCAGCATGGGGTCGAGCTGGAACGACAGGCTGCGCAGGAAGGAGTCGCTGTCGTCGACCAGTACGGTCAGCGTGGGATGGGAATAAACGGGCAAATGCATGTGTCACCTCGAGATGGACTGCTGCTGGGGGAATTCCAGGATAAAAATGGCGTAGGCGCCTTCGCGCGAGACGCAGCGGATAGTGGCGTTCCACGCGTGCATGATCTCCTCGCACAAGGCCAGGCCGATGCCGGCGCCGTTGTGCGGGGGATGCGAGTAGAAGCGCCGGAAGATCATCGGCATCTGTTGGGCCGGGATGCCGCAGGCGGTGTCGATGAACAGTAGCCGCGGCGGCGCGTGCGCGCCGTCGACCACGATGCGCACGCGCCCCTTGCCGGCGCGCTGCACGGCCTTGAGCGCGTTGCGCAGCAGGTTAAGCAGGATCACCACCGACAACTCGGTCTGGCCGGCGAAGATGAAGTTGCGCCGCACTTCCAGCGTCACCAGTTTCTGCTGGGTGGTGTTGGGGAAGGGGTAGCGCTTGAGCACCGCCTCGACCACCCCCTCCATCGTCACCTTTTCGACCGGCCGCAGGTTCTGCCGCACCGCCGTGGCGCTGAGCAGGAACAGGTCGATCATGTGGTTCATGTGGCGCACCTCGAACTGGATGCGCGCCAGCGCGTCGATGGCGCCGAGGCGGTCCTCCTGCGAGCGGTTGCCGGCGTCCGAATACACGCGCAGCAGGCCGCGCACATTGGCGTCGACGCTGGTGAGCGGCGTGCGCAGCTCGTGCGCGACGGTGGCCAGCCCGGCGCCCAGCCCGGCCAGCTTTTCCTGCGCCAGCACGTGGCGGCTGATCTTGGCCACCGACAGCACCGTGATGGTGAACAGGTGGATGGGCAGCTGCTGCAGCACTTGGCTGCTCAGCAGCGTCTCGCTTTCGCCCAGCATGGTGGCGGCCAGGCAGGCCAAGCTGGTGCCGGTCAGGTAGGCGGTCAGCGCCAGGCCGGTGTCGAAGTGGAACAGCACCACCAGCCCGACCAGCAGCGACTCGCTCCATACGCCCGAGGCGTGGTTCATCAGGAACATGAAGGTGAAGAAGAACGGGAAGATGTAGCTGAGCGTGACCAGCAGGTACAGGTGCAGCATGCGGCGGTTGAACTGGCGGGCAAACAGGCCGAGCGAGCACAGCAGGATGCCCAACAGGCGCAGCGACAGCGATTCGTATTCCTGCGGGAAGAAGCTTTGCCAGATCACGTAGTACAGCGGCATGCCCACCGTGCCGATGCTCGCCAGCAGCAAAACGCGCACGGTCGCATGATCCTCGCGCCCATGGTAATGCAGCAGCGACTGGACTAAACCGTGCTGCCAGCGTTTCCAGCGTTCTTGCAGGGATTGCGTCATGGCGAAATTGACATTTATCAAGGTCCCATGATCGCCTGAATTTGCAACGCACTTCTGCATATCAAAACATTAATTGATCAGTATCAATCCCTTTATGTTTTTTTGGCCTCAAGGTTGAAGTCGGACTCATAAAAAAACAACCATTTCCAAAACTATGAAAGGAACCTGAACATGTCCAACGCGATTGCTCAAGATCATAGCCGTGCCGCTGCTTTTGCCATCCCGGCTGAACAGCAGATGCCAGATTTCGTGACCCGGCGCATGGATGAGCACTACATCACCCGTATCGAGCAGCTGTTGGGCGGGGAGCATCCGCATGCCTGGCAGCCCACGCCGGCCGGGGCGGTATTCCTGGCCGGGAACGACTACCTGTGCCTGGCGGGCGAACCGGCGCTGATGGGCGCGCAGATGGCGGCGCTGGCCCGCAGCCAGGGCGAGCTGCTGATGTCGGCCGTTTACCTGCAGGAGGGCAGCCCCCAGCACCGGCTGGAGCGCAAGTTCGCCGGCCTGATGGGCGCGCAGGACGGCATCCTGGCGCAGTCCGGCTGGGCCGCCAACGTCGGCCTGGTGCAGACGCTGGCCGCGCCCGGCATCCCGGTTTACCTGGACATGCAGGCCCACGCCTCGCTGTGGGAGGGTGTGCAGTCGGCCGGGGCGACGCCGGTGCCGTTCCTGCACAACGACATGGAGCACCTGCAAAAACAGCTGGCGCGCAACGGGCGCGGCCTGATCGTGGTGGACGCGCTGTACAGCACCAACGGCAGCGTGGCGCCGCTGCGCGAGCTGGTGGACATCGCCGAGCGCAACGGCTGCCTGCTGATCGTCGACGAATCGCATTCGCTGGGCACGCACGGCCCGCGCGGCGCCGGCCTGGTGGCGGAGCTGGGCCTGTGCGAGCGGGTGCATTTCCGCACCGCCTCGCTGGCCAAGGCGTTTGCCGGGCGCGCAGGCTTCATCACGTGTTCCAGCAAATTCAAGGGCTACTTCCTGTCGGAGTCGCGTCCGGCCATCTTCAGCTCCTGCCTGCTGGGCCACGAGCTGGCGTGGTTCGACGCCGCCATCGATTTCGTCGCCACGGCCGACGACCGCCGCGCCGCGCTGCGCGCCAACGCGCTGGAAGTGCGCGAGGAGTTGACCGCGCTGGGCTACAACGTCAGCGACGGCAGCGAGCAGATCATCGCGCTGGAGCCCGGCCCCGAACCGAAGACGCTGGCGCTGCGCAAGCTGCTGGAGGGGCACGGCATCTACGGCGCCATGTTCTGCGCCCCGGCCACGCCGAAAAACCGCTCGCTGGTGCGACTGACGCTCAATTCCGGCCTGGATGCGGCGCAGCTGTCGCGCATCATCCAGGCCTGCGACGATGTCCGCGCCGAGGCCGACCTGGAGAACTGGTCGTCGACGCGGCGCCTGCGCCGGCTTGCCCTGGTGTGAGGCCGGCGTTTCGCCGCCGGTGCGTTATCATGGAGGGTATGACTGAATCCCGAACTCTCTATGAAGTAATTGGCGGCGAATCGCGCGTGCGCGAGATGGTCGACCGTTTTTATGACCTGATGGAACTGGAGCCGGAGTTCGCGCTGCTGCGCGCCGCGCATCCGCCGACGCTCGACAACGCGCGCGAGCGCCTGTTCATGTTCCTGAGCGGCTGGATGGGCGGGCCGGACCTGTACATCGAAGCGCACGGCCATCCGCGCCTGCGCATGCGGCATATGCCGTTCGCCATCGGCACCAAGGAGCGCGACCAGTGGCTGCAAGCGATGGCGTGGGCGATGGAGGACGTCGGCATCGACGAGACGCTGCGTCTGCGGTTGATGGAGTCCTTCTATCAAACCGCCGACTGGATGCGTAATAAGCCCGATTGAAGCCCGATTGACGCCATGACCCAGACCGAATTCTATGTATTGCTGGCCGCGATAGCTGCCGTCCTGGTCCTGCAGGCGCTGTCGCTGCTGCGCGCGCGCGGCCAGGCCGGCGGTGGCGATGGCCTGGCCGAACGCATCGAGCGCGTCGAGCGCGAAGTGCGCATGCAGCTGCAGACCACGGCGCAGGCCACGCACGCGGCCAGCGTCCAGCAGTTCGAAGCCATGCGCCGCCAGCTGGAGGCGCAGGGGCTGGTCGGCCGCGATGAGCAGGGCCGCAGCCTGAAGCAGTTCGCCGACAGCATGAACCAGAACCTGGCGCGGCTGACCGAGTCGAACGCCGCGCGCATGCAGGAAGTGCGCGCCACGCTGGAGGCCAAGATCAAGGATCTGCAGGCGGACAACGGCGCGCGGCTGGAGGAGATGCGCAAGACCGTCGACGAGAAACTGCACGCGACGCTGGAGGCGCGCCTGAGCGCGTCGTTCCAGCAGGTGTCCGAGCGGCTGGAGCGCGTGCACCAGGGCCTGGGCGAGATGCAGCAGCTGGCGCTGGGCGTGGGCGACCTGAAACGGGTGCTGACGAATGTGAAGACGCGCGGCACCTGGGGCGAGGTGCAGCTGGAGATGCTGCTGGAGCAGGTGCTCACGCCGGATCAATACGCGAAGAACGTTGAGACCATCGCCGGCAGCGGCGCGCGGGTGGAGTTCGCGCTCAAGCTGCCGGGCCAGGTGGAGGGCGGGGCGCCGGTGTGGATGCCGATCGACGCCAAGTTCCCGAAGGAGCAGTACGAGCGCCTGCTGGACGCCGCCGACCGCGCCGACGCGGAAGGCGTGGCGCTGGCCGGCCGCGAGCTGGAACGCGCGGTGCGCGGCGAGGCCAAGACCATCTCGGAGAAGTACGTGTCGCCGCCGCACACCACCGATTTCGCCATCCTGTTCTTGCCGACCGAGGGCTTGTACGCGGAGGTGATGCGCCGTCCCGGCCTGGCCGACGAGCTGCAGCGCGTGAACCGCATCAGCATCGCCGGGCCGTCGACCTTGTCGGCGCTGCTCAACAGCCTGCAGATGGGCTTCCGCACGCTGGCGCTGGAGAAGCGCTCGTCGGAGGTGTGGCAGGTGCTGGGCGCGGTGAAGACGGAGTTCGGCAAGTTCGGCGACGTGCTGTCGGCCACCAAGCTGGCGCTGGAGCGGGCCGCCAAGAATATCGAATCGGCCGAGACGCGCAGCCGCCAGATGGCGCGCAAGCTCAAAACGGTGGAGGCGCTGCCGAGCGAGGCGGCGCAGCTGCTGCTGGGACCTGAAATCGACAAGAATGATCTCGACATAGATTAGAAACGGAGCCCGCCATGCATGGTCGCACTCTCGATTTTTCCACGATCGGCAAACCAGCCGTCCTGCGTAACAAGATCGTCAGCGCGGCCGATGCGGTCGGCCTGATACGCGACGGCGACACCATCGCTACCGGCGGCTTTGTCGGCGTCGGCTTCGCGGAGAACATCGCGGTGGCGCTGGAGCGGCGCTTCCTGTCGGCCGAGAGTGGCGGCCATCCGCGCGACCTGACGCTGGTCTACGCCGCTGGCCAGGGCGACGGCAAGGAGCGCGGCCTGAATCACTTCGGCCACGAGGGCCTGCTCAAGCGCGTGGTCGGCGGCCATTGGAGCCTGGTGCCCAAGCTGCAGCAGCTAGCCATGAGCGGCAAGATCGAAGCCTACAACCTGCCGCAGGGCGTGATCAGCCAATTGTTTCGTGACACCGCCGCCGGCAAGCCTGGCCTGCTCACGCACGTGGGCCTCGGCACCTTCGTCGATCCGCGCCACGGCGGCGGCAAGATCAACGCCCGCACCACCGAGGAGTTGGTGGAGCTGCTCACGCTGGGCGGCAAGGAATACCTGTTCTACAAATCGCAGCCGGTGCATGTGGGGATCATCCGCGGCACCACGGCGGACGCCGTCGGCAACATCACCATGGAGCGCGAGGCGCTGACGCTGGAGGCGCTGGCGATCGCGATGGCCGCGCATAATTCGGGCGGCATCGTCATCGTGCAGGTCGAGCGCATCGCGGAGCGCGGCACGCTGCATCCGCGCCAGGTCAAGATCCCCGGCATCCTGGTCGATTGCGTGGTGGTGGCGGAAAAGCCCGAGTACCACATGCAGACTTTCGCGGAGCCGTACAACCCCGCCTATTCGGGCGAGTTGCGCGTGCCGCTGTCGGCGGTGGCGCCGATGCCTTTGACGGAGCGGAAGATCATCGCCCGCCGCGCGCTGATGGAGCTGCGGCCGAACAATGTGGTCAACCTCGGCATCGGCATGCCGGAAGGCGTGGCGGCGGTGGCGGCGGAGGAGAAGCTGCTCGACCTGGTCACGCTCACGGCGGAACCGGGCGTGATCGGCGGCATGCCGGCCGGCGGCTTGAACTTCGGCGCGGCCACCAATGCCGACGCGGTCATCGACCAGCCCTACCAGTTCGACTTCTACGACGGCGGCGGGCTGGATGTGGCGGTGCTCGGACTGGCGCAGGCGGACCGCCACGGCAATCTGAACGTCAGCAAATTCGGCAGCAAGCTGGCCGGCGCGGGGGGCTTCATCAACATCAGCCAGAACGCGCGCAAGGTGGTGTTTGTTGGCACCTTCACGGCGGACAAGGGCGCCACACGCAAGTTCGTCGACGAGGTGGAGCACCGTACCTACAGCGGCGAGTATGCGGCGCTGCGCGGGCAGGAGGCGCTGTTCATCACGGAGCGCTGCGTGATGCGGCTGGTGCTGGACGGCGGCGTGTCGGCGCTGGAGCTGATCGAGATCGCGCCCGGCGTGGACGTGGAGCGGGACATCCTGGCGCACATGGATTTCAAGCCGCTCATCAGCGCGCAGCTGAAGGTAATGGACGCGCGTATCTTCGCGCCGCTGGCGATGAACTGGCGCACCGATTTCCTGGCGCTGCCGCTGGAGCAGCGGCTGGTGTACGACGCGCAGCAGGAGCTTTTCTTCGTCAACTTCGAGGGCTTCGAAGTGAGCGACGCCGAGACCATCGGCGAGATTTGCGCGCTGGTGGCCGAGCGCCTGGCGCCATTGGGCCGCAAGGTGCCGGCGGTGATCAACTACGACAACTTCTCCATCGCGCCGGAGTTGATGGACCAATACGTGGAGTCGGTGAACCAGCTGGCGGAGCGCTACTACAGCAAGGTGACGCGCTACGCGCACAGCACCTTCATGCGCGCCAGCCTGGGCCGCGCCTTCCGCCGCATCGAGAAGGACGCCGCGCTGTTCGCCAATTCCGCCGAGGCGCTGCTGCGTTTGCAGGAGCCTTGATTGCGTATTTGCACTTGTTTGTGCGTGTTTGTTTACATTCTGCGAACTCACATGTACACTTTTACGCATGAAACGTGAAAACCTACTGCTGCAAGAGCGCCACGACCTGATTTTGAAGCAATTGGAGGCCGATGGCCGCGTGATTGCTTCCGTGCTGGCGTTGGACCTGAACGTCACCGAAGACACGATCCGGCGCGACCTGCGCGATTTGGCCGCCGCCGGCTTGTGCCAGAAGGTGTACGGCGGCGCCGTGCGCATCGCCGCCGCACCGGAAAGCGGCACGCTGACCCAGCGCCTTGGCCGCGAGCAGTCCGGCAAATCGCGCCTGGCCACGGCGGCCGCCACGCTGGTCAAGCCGGGCAGTGTGATCTTCCTAGATGCCGGTTCCAGCAACCTGGCCATCGCCGACGCCTTGCCGAACGCGCCGCTGACGGTGTTGACCAACGCGCCTTCAATCGCTGCGCGGTTGCTTGATAAGCCCAGCGTGGAACTGATCATGATCGGTGGACGCATCAAGCAGGGCCTGGGCGGCAGCGTCGGCGCGACCGCGCTGCGCGAGGTGGAGCTGCTGCGGCCCGACCTGTATTTCGTCGGCGCCTGCGGTGTCGATCTGCAGGCCGGCATTACCGCCGTCGATTTTGAGGAGGCCGAATTCAAACGCCGCCTGGCCGCGCACAGCAAGGCCACCGCCGTCGTCGCCACCGCCGCGAAGCTAGGCGCGGTCGCGTCCTTCCTGGTGCTGCCAATCGCCCAGTTGACGCATCTGGTGGTCGAGCAGGATACCGACGCCCGGGTGATGGATGACTTTTCCGCAGCCGGCGCCCGCCTGCTGCGCGCCGAATAATGAAGGCCGCTCCGATGACCACTGGCTTACAACGACGCGTTTCAACCCGCCTGGCTTTCCTGGCCGCAGGCATGGCGATGTCCGCCTGGGCGCCGCTGGTGCCGTTCGCGCAGGCGCGCACCGGCGTGGAGCCCGGCCAGCTTGGCCTGCTGCTGCTTTGCCTGGGCATAGGCTCGCTGCTGGCGATGCCGGTGACCGGCGTGATGGCCGCGCGCTTCGGCTGCCGCCGCATCATCTTGGCCTCCGGCTTCGGATGCTGTTTGGTGTTTCCCTTCCTGGCGATCGCGCCGGCGGCGTGGTCGCTGGCGTTGGCGCTGTTCCTGTTCGGCGCGGCGATAGGCACGCTGGATGTGGCGATGAATATCCAGGCCGTGATCGTCGAGAAGGAATACGGCGGCGCGCTGATGTCGGGCTTTCATGGCCTGTTCAGCGTTGGCGGCATCGTCGGCGCCGGCGGCATGACGCTGATGTTGTGGGCGGGGCTGGACCTGGTCGTCGCGTCGCTGGTGCTGGCGCTGGTCGTCACGCTGGTGGTGGCTGGCGCCGGTCCGCATCTGTTGCGCGATCCGGCGCCGTCGGAGCGCGACGCGCCCTTGTTCGTTGTGCCGCGCGGTGCGGTGATATTGATCGGCGCCTTATGTTCGCTGGTGTTCCTGGCCGAAGGCGCGGTGCTGGACTGGAGCGCCGTCTTCCTGACCAGCGGGGGCGGCTTCACGGCGGGGCAGGGCGGCTTAGGCTACGCGGCCTTCGCGGTGGCGATGACGGTGGGGCGGCTCAACGGCGATAAGCTGGTGCATCGCTGGGGCGGTGGGCGCTTGCTGTTGTTGGGCGGCTTGTGCGCGGCGCTGGGATTCCTGAGCGTGGTGTTGGCGCCGTCGCCTTGGATCGCCCTGGCCGGCTTCGCGCTGATTGGCACCGGCGCGTCGAACATTGTGCCGGTGTTGTTCAGCGCAGCGGGCAACCAGAAGGACATGCCGGCCAGCCTGGCGATCAGCGCCATCACCACCATCGGCTACGCGGGCATACTGGCCGGGCCGGGATTGATAGGATTCGTGGCGCACGCGTTCGGGTTGCAGCTGGCGTTCGCGGGACTTGCCTGCGGCATGCTGCTGGTTGCGGCCAGCGCGGGCATGGGTGTGGCTTCTTCGCGCAGTTCCGGCTAACGGCTGCTGAGGCGTTCCAGCCGCAGGCGGTGGCGCTCGTCGGTGACGCTGCGCGCCGCCAGGTACACAGCCAGCGTGACCGATATGCCGCTGCCGCCGGCCAGCAGGAACATCAGCAGGATCTGGTAGCGCACCGCGTCCATCGGGTCCATACCGGCGAGGATCTGGCCGGTCATGATGCCGGGCAGGGTGATGATGCCGGCGGCCGACATCTGGTTGATCAACGGGATCAGTCCCTTGCGCACCGATTCGCGTATCAGCGGCGCCAGCGCCTCGTTGCGGGTGGCGCCCAGCACCAGTTGCGCTTCGATGGCGGTGCGCGAGTTGACTACGCCGCCGTAGAAGGTGTCCAGTCCCAGGCTGGCGGAATTGAGCACGTTGCCCAGCACGATGCCGATCAGCGGGACCGCGTACTGCGGCTCGTACCACGGCGTGGGATGCAGTACCGTCAGCAGCGCCAGCACCACGGTGGCGATGCTGGACAGGCCGACGCTAGCCGTGGACAGCCACACGCCGGGCCAGCCGCGCAGGCCGTGCGCGGGCCGCATGGCCACCTCGCGTGCGGCGGCCATGATCATCAGCAGCGCCACGGCCAGCGTGGCGGCGGGGGAGGCGAGCGCGAACACCCAGCGCAGCACCAGGCCGACCAGCAGCAGCTGCACCACCATGCGCGTGGCGGACCACAGCATCTTGCGCTGCATGCGCAAGCCAAGGTACGCGGAGATGCCGGCATTGAGCAGCACCAGCGAGGAGGCGATCGCCAGGTCGATGGCGCCCGGTTGGATCGGCGTCATGCCACTGCTCATGGCGCGGCTCCGTTTTCGGTGAGGCGGCGGTCGCACATCGTCATGCCGCGGTGGCCCAGCGTTTGCGCCTGCGATTCGGAGTGCGTGACCAGCACGATGGACAGTCCTGCCGCCAGTTCCTTTTGCAGCAGCTGTTCGGTGGCGGCGACTGCGGCCGGGTCCAGCGCGGCGGTGGGTTCGTCGAGCAGCAGCACCTGCGGCTTGCAGGCCAGCGACCGTATCAGCGCCATGCGCTGGCGCTCACCGGTGGACAGGCGGCCGATGTCGCTCTCCAGCAGCGTCGGCGACAGGTTCAGTTGCGGCAGCAGCTCGCGCACGCGCTCCATCTGTTCGGGCTTGAAATGCTGGCCGGCGGTCGGCAGCCACCATGCCGGTTCGGCCGGTTGATAGACCACGGCGGCGCGCCAAGCGGGAGCGCTCGTGCCGGCGCGCGGCTGGCCGTTCAGCAGCGCTTCGCCGGTGTTGGGATCGAGGTCGCACAGCATCCGCAGCAGCAGGCTTTTGCCGGCGCCGGACGGGCCGGAGATGGTCAAGCATTGACCCGCTTCGAGATCGAAGGAGAACGGGCCGGCCAGCGGCGACTGCAGGTTGCGGATGCGCAGGCGCGGGGCTCCGCTCGGGCTCAGGCTCGGCTGGGCCATCGGCTTAAACCAGGCCGTCGAACAGCAGCACGTCGACCATCTCGCCGGCGGCGACGCTGGCTTGCGCCTCACGCAGTACGACGATGCAGTTCGCCTCGGTCATCGAGCGCAGGATGCCGGAGCCTTGTGCGCCGGTGAGGCGCACTTGCGGTTCGCCGCCCGCGCCGGCGCTGATGATGCCGCGCTGGTATTCGGTGCGGCCGGGGCGCTTGCGGATCGCTTCGGTGCAGCGGGCCTGTATCATGGGCAGCGTCGATAGCGCGCCCATCATGCGCAGCAGCGCGGGACGGGCGAACATGTAGAACGACACCATCACCGCCACCGGATTGCCGGGCAGGCCAAACAACCAGGCGCTGCCTGCCTCCGTTCGGATCTGGCCGAAGGCGAGCGGGCGGCCGGGACGCATCGCCAGCTTCCAGAAGGCGACGTCGCCGATGCGGGCGAGGATGTCGCGCGTGTAGTCGGCCGCACCTTCGGAGACGCCGCCGGAGGTGATGATGGCGTCGGCCTGTGCGCTTGCTTCGCGCAGTGCGGCTTCCAGTGCGGCCGGGTCGTCGCGCACGATGCCCATGTCGATGATTTCGCAGCCGAGCCGTGTCAGCATGCCGAACAGGGTGTAGCGGTTGCTGTCGTAGACGCAGCCTTCATCGAGGCTGTCGCCCAGCGAGCGTAGTTCGTCGCCGGTGGAGAAGAAGGCTACGCGCAGCTTGCGTTGCACCGCCACCTCGCCGATGCCGAGCGAGGCCACCAGGCCCAGGTCGGCCGGGCGCAGGATTTTGCCTTTGGCCAGGGCGATGCCGCCAGCTTTCAGGTCTTCGCCGGCGAAGCGGCGGTTGGCGCCGGGGCGGATGGCGCCGTGCGCGATGGTGACCGTGTCGGCGCCGATGTGCGCGGCCAGTTCCTGCGGCAGCACGCTGTCGCAGCCGGGCGGGATGGCGGCGCCGGTCATGATGCGGATGCATTCGCCGGCCTGCGGCGTTTGCGTGCAAGGGCGGCCGGCGTAGGCGATGCCGATCACCTTGAACGTGACGTCGGGCGCGCCGGCCGCGGGCAGGTCGGCGCCGCGCAGTGCGTAGCCGTCCATCGCCGAGTTGTCGTAGGCCGGGACGTTGATCGGCGAGACGATGTCCTTGGCCAGTACGCGGTCGAGGGTCGTGCGCAGGGGCAGCGTTTCGATGGCGGCGACTGGCGTCATGCGCTCGCAGATGATGCGCTGCGCTTCGGCGACCGGCATGGCGTCGGGTTCACCGGCAGGGGCGGTGGTCGTGGCGGCCGGCGCAGCGACAGCGGCCGGGGCGGGCGCAGCGACAGCGGTTGGCGCAGCAACAGCGGCATCGACGGCAGCCGCTGGCGCGCGCTCGTGCTGCTGCAGTTCGGCCAGCGTGTTGATGTTGCGGAAGGCGTCGGCGTCGTCGAACATCACTTCGGCCACGCGCAGCGATTTGTACCAGCTTTCCATGCGGCGCGCGCCGGTGGCCAGGTAGGCGTCCAGTTGCGGCAGCAGGCTGGCCTTGAGCAGCGCGAACACCGGATGCAGCTGGCGCTGCGGTTCGCCGCCGTCTTCGGATTCCATGGTCACGGCCAGCGCGACGTCGGCGTCCTGCGCCTGCATGGCCGCGTGCAGGCGTTCGGCCAGGTCGGCCGGCAGGAAGGGCGAATCGCAGGGAGCCGTCAGCAGTAGTTCGGTGGGGCAGTATTGCAGGCCGATTTGCAGCCCGGCCAGTGGACCTTCGAAGCCGTCCAGGTAGTCCGGCAGCACCGGCGCCTCGCCGGCCACCGCCTGATACTGCGGCAGGTTGCGGTTGGCGTTGATGACGATGCCGGCCGCTTGCGGCGCCAGGCGGCGCATCACGTGTTCGACCAGCGTCGTGCCGCGGAACGGCTGCAGGCCCTTGTCGACGCGGCCCATGCGCGTGCCGCGTCCACCCGCCAGTATCAGCCCTGTGACTTTGCTCTTCAACGACAAACTACCCTCCGATGTAAGACATTTCCACCTTGTTGGCGCTGCGTTGCAGGCCGTCGGTATTGTTGGTGCGCAGTTCCGAGTAGCGGTCGCCGCGCGCGCGCCACAGGTGCGCCAGCACGGTGCTGATTTCCTCGTCGCTGCGGCCGTCGCGCAGCAGGGCGCGCAGATCGTGGCCGCTGCTGGCGAACAGGCAGGTGTACAGCTTGCCCTCGGTCGACAGGCGCGCACGGCTGCAGTCGCTGCAGAAGGCCTGGGTGACGCTGGATATCAGGCCGATCTCGCCGCCGCCGTCGGCGTAGCGCCAGCGCGCGGCGGTTTCGCCGGTGTAGTTGGCGCCTAGTGGCGTCAACGGCATCTCGGCGTGGATGCGGCGCACGACTTCGGAGGATGGTATCACCTCGTCCATTTTCCAGCCATTGGAGGCGCCCACGTCCATGTACTCGATGAAGCGCAGGATGTACGGCGTGTGCCTGAAATGGCGGGCCATCGGCAGGATTTCCTGGTCGTTCATGCCGGCCTTGACCACCATGTTGATCTTGATCGGACCCAGGCCCACTTGATGTGCCGCATCGATCCCGCGCAGCACATCGTCGACCGAGAAGTCGACGTCGTTCATGCGCTGGAAGGTGGCGTTGTCGAGCGCGTCGAGCGAGACGGTGATGCGCTGCAGGCCAGCGTCCTTGAGCGATTGCGCCTTGCGCGCCAGCAGCGAGGCGTTGGTGGTCAGCGTCAGGTCGAGCGGCTTGCCGTGGATGGTCTTGAGCTCGGCCAGCATGGCGATCAGCCGTTCGAGGTTCTTGCGCAGCAGCGGCTCGCCGCCGGTCAGGCGGATTTTCTCGACGCCGTGGGCGATGAAGGTTTTCGCCAGGCGGGTGATTTCCTCGAACGTCAGCAGCGAGGTGTGCGGCAGGTATTGGTAGTCGTTGTCGAACACCGCCTTGGGCATGCAGTAGACGCAGCGGAAGTTGCAGCGGTCCGTGACGGAGATGCGCAGGTCGTGCAGCGGGCGCGCCAGTTGGTCGCTGAGCAGGCCGGTCGGCACTTCCAGGATCGCGGGGATGGCGGGCGGCGCGGGGCGCTGGCTGGCCATCATGATAATTTTCTCTGCCATGACTCTACAATCTTGCGGTTTTTGAAATGCGGGGCAACAGTTGGACAACTACAAGAAGCTACGATAGCACGCCGCCGAGAAACCGGTGGGGCGGGCCTCCATAAAAAAAGCCCCGCCGGCCTGAACGCGCTCAAGAGCGCGCCCGGTGCCGGCGGGGCTTTTGGTGTTGCTATTCGCTGCGATTAGCGGCGGGTGTCCACCTGGACCAGCGGCTCGTCATTTTGCGGCGGCAGCGGCTTGCGTTCGCGGGGAACGCGGACCGGTGCGACTGCTTTGGCGGCTGCTTCCTGGGCGGCGCGCAGCTTGGCTGGATCGGTGGCTGCCAGCGTCAGGCCGGCGGAGCCGAGCACAGCTTGCAGGTCGATCGGGGCCGATGGCGCTACTTGTGCTGGCGCTGGGGCCGGTGCTGGTGCCGGAGCAGGTGCTGCGGCGACCGGTTCGGCTACCACTGGCGCTGCAGCGACTGGCGCTGGCGCTGGGGCCGGTGCTGGCGTTGGCGCAACTGGGGCTGCTGCGACCGGCGCGGCTTCCACCACGGCAGGGGCGGCAACTTCTGCCACCACGGCCGGGGCTTCCACAGCGGCTGGCGCTTCGACCGGAGCTTCCACCGCGGCGGCTACTGGCTCGGCGACGACCGGCGCGGCTTCCACGACAGGTGCTGCGACGGCGGCTGGTGCCTCCACCGCTGGCGTTGCGGCGGCTGCGACTGGCTCGGCAGCGGGTGCTTCAGTAGCGGCAGGTGCTTCGGCTGCCACTTGCGTGGCGGCGACGGGCGCTTCCACTGCTGGTGCTGCCGGTGCTTCCACCACGGCTGCGGCTACCGGGGCTGCCGCGGCTGCAGGCGCTGCTGCAACTTCAGCTGCTGCGGCTGCTGGTGCGCTGAAGCCCAGGCTGATCTGCTCGCCTTGCTCGCCGGCTTCACCTGCCGCCGATTCCTGGCCTTCCGCGCCTTCGACACCTTCGGCGCCGTCACGGTCGCGGCGATTGCGGTTGCGGCCGCCACGACGACGACGACGACGCGGCTCTTCACCGTCCACCGCTGCCTCGTTTTCCTCGCCTTCCGGGCCGGTGCTCGGCGCGGTTTTCAGGATGCTGGTGGCCGCTTCGGTCACCGGGCCGGTCGACGGCACGCCGACGTTCAACGCCAGTTCTTCAACCTTGGCGTCGACCGGGGCTTTGTCTGCGCGTGGTTCGCGCGGAGGACGCGGCGTGCGCTCGGCGCGCTCAGGACGCTCGGCGCGTTCAGCGCGTTCGCGTGGCGCCTGGCCTTCCGCTGCCTGGTTTTCACGCGGCTCGCGTGGCTCGCGCGGTGGACGCGGTGGGCGTGGCGGACGGCCATTGGCGTCCGCTGCCTTCGCTTCGTCCGCTGCCGGACGGGCTGCGCCTGGTTCGCGCTCTTCGCGCTCGCCGCGGCCTGGACCCTTGCCGTTACGGTTGCGGCCGCGCGGACCACGCGGGTTGCGCTCGCCACGGTCGCCGGACGGCGCCTTGACCACGATGGTCGGCTGCTGCGGCAGGGCCGCCGGCGCCGGTTTCGGGCTCAAGAAGCTGAACAGCTTGGCGAAGAAACCTTGCTCGGCTGGCGCTGGCACCGGGGCCGGCGCTGGCTTGATGACGGTTTCGGTCGGCTTGCGCTCGACCAGCGGCGCAGGCTGATCCGGGGTGATGGTCTTGACCATGGCTTCCTGGCGCGGCTTGGCTTCTTCCTTCTGGCGCTTGCTGTAGGCCATGTCGGTTTCGGCTTGCTCGGCCAGCGAATAGCTCGCCTGGCTGTCTTCCAAACGCGGATCGTCGTGCTTGATGCGCTCCAGCTTGTAGTGCGGGGTTTCCAGGTGCTTGTTCGGCACCAGGATGATGCTGATGCGGTGGCGGGTCTCGATCTTGAGCACTTCGCCGCGCTTTTCGTTCAGCAGGAAGGCTGCCACGTCCACCGGAACCTGCACGTGGATGGTGGCCGAGTTTTCCTTCATCGCCTCTTCCTGGATGATGCGCAGGACTTGCAGGGCGGACGATTCGGTGTCACGGATGTGGCCGGTGCCGGAGCAGCGCGGGCAGGTCACGTGCGAACCTTCGGACAGCGACGGACGCAGGCGCTGGCGCGACAGTTCCATCAGGCCGAAGCGGGAAATCTTGCCCATCTGGACGCGGGCGCGGTCGTGGTGCAGCGCGTCTTTCAGGCGCTGTTCGACTTCGCGCTGGTTCTTGGCCACTTCCATGTCGATGAAGTCGATCACGATCAGGCCGCCCAGGTCGCGCAGGCGCAGCTGGCGGGCCACTTCTTCGGCCGCTTCGCAGTTGGTGTTGAAGGCGGTGGTTTCGATGTCCGAACCGCGCGTGGCGCGGGCCGAGTTGACGTCGACCGAGACCAGCGCTTCGGTGTGGTCGATCACGATGGCGCCGCCCGATGGCAGCGGCACGGTGCGGCTGTAGGCGGTTTCGATCTGGTGCTCGATCTGGAAACGGGAGAACAGCGGCACGTCGTCGCTGTAGCGCTTGACGCGGTGGACCATGTCCGGCATCACGTGGCTCATGAACTGATGAGCCTGCTCGTAGATGTCGTCGGTGTCGATCAGGATTTCGCCGATGTCCGGCTGGAAGTAGTCGCGGATGGCGCGGATGACCAGCGACGATTCCTGGTAGATCAGGAACGCGCCCGAGGCCGACTTGCCGGCGCCTTCGATCGCGCGCCACAGTTGCATCAGGTAGTTCAAGTCCCACTGCAGTTCATCGACGTTGCGGCCGATGCCGGCGGTGCGGGCAATCACCGACATGCCTGGCGGCAGGTCCAGCTTGTCCATGGTTTCGCGCAGTTCCTGGCGCTCTTCACCTTCGACGCGGCGGGAAACACCACCACCGCGCGGGTTGTTCGGCATCAGCACCAGGTAGCGGCCGGCCAGCGAGACGAAGGAGGTCAGGGCGGCGCCCTTGTTGCCGCGCTCTTCCTTTTCCACCTGGACCATGATTTCCTGGCCTTCGCGCAGCGCTTCCTTGACGGAGGCGTTGCGGACATCCACGCCCTCGCGGAAGTAAGTGCGTGCTACTTCCTTGAATGGCAGGAAACCGTGGCGATCTTCGCCGTAGCTGACGAAGCAAGCTTCCAGCGACGGCTCGATGCGGGTGATCACGCCTTTGTAGATGTTGGATTTGCGCTGTTCGCGGCCGGCGGTTTCGATGTCGATATCGATCAGTTTCTGACCGTCGACGATTGCTACGCGCAGTTCTTCTTGCTGCGTAGCATTAAACAACATGCGTTTCATTTTTATTAACTCCGCGACCCGTAGGTCATCTCTGTGCCGCTCGGTTTCTTACGACCGAGGCAGCGAGGTACAGGGATATACGCGAGAATTAATGCGATTGCGGTGGGTATGCCCATCCTGTGCGGCGCAGAGACGCGAACGAAAACGTCCGCATCGCGGCCGCAACTGGGCGCATGAGGTCGATCGACATGCCGAGTGCTCGCATCACCTGCAATTCATCCATGCGGCCCCTGACGGACGGCAGAGAAATGCAGGCGGTGAGCAACGTCGTTGAGAGCCAAATCCTATCCAGGCTTACGTACTACAAGTATTGCAACTTCGGTAACCAGGCTTGTTTCAGCCTTCCGTCGAGCTTGCAGCAAAGCATGGGGTCCGGCGAAAACGGCAAGCGTTATCAACTTCATCAACCGGCCAGCTCGACTCTAGACCAAGCTGGCCGGACTTTATCCTTACAATCCAACCATATTAATTCAGCATCCTTGCCGGCATCCGATTACAACAACGGTGCAACCTTGATTCCAGCACGGGTGGTGCGTATACATTTTTTCCTCTGAATTTGCAATTTGGCGAGGCCAGTGGAGACGCCCCTGTGTAAAATGTGCTTTTATTCTTACACTTGCCGCAGATTGAACCGCAGCGAAACAATTATATATTCAAAATGAAGGACTTAGAGAGATTTCTGGGAAGACAGCGCAAATGAAGCAACAAAAAGATGTTATCCCACCTTCAACCTCGCAGGATCGCCTGCCGATTCCGCTGCAAGCACAATTCGTCACAATAACTGAAGAAGAAGCCGGTCAGCGCATCGATAACTACCTGTTGCGCGTTTGTAAAGGCGTGCCGAAAAGTCACGTCTATCGTATCCTGCGCTCGGGTGAGGTGCGGGTCAACAAGGGGCGTATCGACCAGATGTACCGTCTGGTACAGGGCGATATCGTCCGTATTCCACCGGTCCGCATCGCGGAGAAGGCCGACACCACCCACGTGCCGGCGGCCGAATTCAAGGTGATTTTCGAGGATGCCCACCTGCTGGTGATCGACAAGCCGGCCGGCGTGGCCGTGCACGGCGGTTCCGGCGTGTCGTTCGGCGTGATCGAGCAGCTGCGCGCATCGCGTCCGGACGCCAAGTTCCTGGAGCTGGTGCACCGGCTGGACCGCGACACGTCCGGTTTGCTGTTGCTGGCGAAAAAGCGTTCGGCGCTGACCAGCCTGCACGAGCAGATGCGCGACGGTCATACCGACAAACGCTACCTGACGATGGTGGCGGGCGACTGGAAAAACGCGCGCCAGCACGTCAAGCTGCCGCTGCATAAATACACCACCGCCGACGGCGAGCGCCGCGTGGCGGTGCAGGCCGACGGCATGCCGTCGCATACCGTGTTTACGCTGTTGAAGAAATTCAAGGACTTCGCCCTGCTGGAAGCCGAGCTGAAGACCGGACGCACCCACCAGATCCGCGTCCACCTGTCTTCTTCGGGCTTTGCCATCGTAGGTGACGACAAGTACGGCGATTTCGCCCTGAACCGCGCCTTGCTGAAAGCCGACGCCACGCGCGGCGCGCTCAAGCGCATGTTCCTGCACGCGCACCAGATCACGTTTACCCATCCGGATTCCGGCAAAATCATGACGTTGAACGCGCCATTAGCCACCGAATGTGAGCGATTCTTGCTAAGCTTGGGGAAACCTCTTAACTAATCGTAAATATTACTGAAGGAGCCGGCCTGCGGCTGCAGGCCGGAATACATGGCAAGAAAGCAATTCGACTTAATCGTCTTCGATTGGGATGGAACGTTGATGGATTCAACGTCAACGATCGTCAAGTGCATCCAGGCGGCGGCGAGGGACCTGTCCCTGCCGATCCCGCGCGACGACGTGGCCGCCCATGTGATCGGCCTCGGTCTGCATGAAGCCATGCAGGCGGTGTTGCCGGAGATCGACCCGTCCTACTATCCGCGCATGGTGGAGCGTTACCGCTATCACTTCCTGTCGCGCGACCACGAGCTGACGCTGTTCCCTGGTGTGCACGACATGCTGACGGAGTTGTCGCAGAACGGCTATTTCCTGGCGGTGGCCACCGGCAAGAGCCGGGTCGGCCTGAACCGGGCCATGAACGACGTCAAACTGTTGTCCATGTTTGACGCCACGCGGTGCGCAGACGAAACCTTCTCCAAGCCGCATCCCGCCATGCTGCAGGAGCTGACGCGCGAGTTGGGCCAGGATATGCGCCGTACGGTGATGATCGGCGATACTTCGCACGACCTGCTGATGGCGAACAATGCCGGCGCATCCGCCATCGCGGTCCAGTACGGTGCGCATCCGGCCGACCAGCTGGCCGCCTGCAATCCGCTGTACTCGGCTGTCACGGTGGCCGAGCTGCACCAATGGCTGAGCGAGAACGCATGATGGCCGACGAGGATATCCTGGTCTGCGCCGCCGACGCGGTGCTCGAAGGCGGCAAGGGCGTGCGCTTCCCGGTGACGGCCGGTGGCGACGACGGCACCGGCTTCGTGGTGCGCTACAGCGGCAAGGTGTATGGCTACCTGAACCGCTGCGCCCACGTACCGATCGAGCTGGACTGGGCCGAAGGCGAGTTTTTCGAGTCCAGCGGCCTGTACCTGATGTGTTCCACCCACGGCGCGATTTATGCGCCCGAAAGCGGCTTTTGCGCGGGCGGACCGTGCAAGGGTGGACGCTTGCGCCCGATCAGCGTGGTGGAGCGCGACCAGCAGATTTTCTGGCAACCGGATGACTACGTGCGCCCCGCGCGCGCCTGACCTGTAACAAGACGAGAACTATGAGCGATAACACTAGCGAAAATGGCGGTAACGGCGCCGAAAAAACGGTATCTCCTGTACCTCCCAAGGTGACGGTCGCGGCCTCCAGCTGGGAGCGCGAAGTGCTGGAAAAGCTGGTGTTCGCCACGCTGAAGGAGCAAAAGGCGGCGCGCCGCTGGGGCATCTTCTTCAAGGCGGTGACGCTGCTGGTGGTCGTGGTCGGGCTGAGCGCCTACCTGGACATCAGCTGGACTGGCAGTGAGGAAACCCTGGGCCGGCACACGGCATTGATCGAGATCGACGGCGCGATCGAGTCCGAAGGCAGTGGCGCCGCCTCGGTGGTGATCCCGGCCCTGAACAAGGCGTTTTCCGACAGCGGCTCGGTGGCGGTCGTGATGCATATTAATAGCCCCGGCGGCAGCCCGGTGCAGGCCGGCATGATCGTTGACGAGATGGTGCGCCTGCGCAAGGGCTATCCGGCCAAGCCGCTGTACGTGGTGGTGGACGAGATCTGCGCTTCCGGCTGCTATTACATCGCCGCCGGCGCCGACCGCATCTACGTCAACAAGGCCAGCATCATCGGCTCGATCGGCGTGCTGATGGACGGCTTCGGCTTCACCGGCATCATGGAAAAGGTGGGCGTCGAGCGCCGCCTGCTGACCGCCGGCGAGAACAAGGGCTTCATGGATCCGTTCAGCCCGCTGACCGAAAAACACAAGCAGCACGCCCAGACCATGCTCAACGAGATCCACCAGCAGTTCATCCAGGTGGTGCGCAACGGCCGCGGCAAGCGCCTGAAGGAAACGCCGGATATGTTCTCCGGCCTGTTCTGGACCGGCGCCAAGTCCATCGACATGGGCCTGGCCGACGCCTTCGGCACGGTCGACAGCGTCGCGCGCGACGTGGTCAAGGCCGAAGACATCATCGACTACACCCAGCATGAAGGCTTGCCGGAGCGGGTGCTGAAGAAATTCGGCGCGGCGATGGGCGCGGGCGCGGTGAAATCCGCAGTGGACAACGTCAAGCCCAGCCTGCGTTAGTCGGGCAGGGGCGGGCAGGCCGGCGGACTGGCCGTTAGCCGCGGTGATAGCATCACTGGACTAGCGATTAACATTAACAATCCAGCTTTATTCCTGCTTGCATATCTGACTTGGTGGACTATAGTGGTGTTGTAGTTCTTTCCAAGGGGGGCCGATATAAACAGTTTATCTTGTTGTCAGCACGATCTTGTTCAGTTTGATGGAACTACTCAGCTGCATCATTGATGCGGAGTAGAGAGAATTTCGATTCCTCGTAATGAGTCCTGTGATGGGACTGAAAACAGCGGCGCAATGCCGCTGTTTTCAATTGTGGCCTCGTTTTGTGCGAAGCCGCCAGCGTCCAGCCAGGCGAGGAAGTGGGCCTGGCGGTCCGCATGCCATTGTTCGCGCGGGCAGCATGGCGCTTCGTCGGCGGAGATGTGGCTGCGGCAGCGTGCCAGCAACAGCTCGGTTCTATGCATGGCGGCCTGTTCTTGCGCCGCTGTTGTCACGGTGAGTAAGGTTGTCATGGTGGGTCCTGCTGAGCATTCCTAACGCATTAGGCGGATTCCTAACGTGGTTTTCAGTCTATCAATGGAATGACTATAGGACTTGATATGCATCAAGGAATGGCTGTCCAGGACATTTGCTGCGGCGCAGCAGGAGGCGCCTTCCCGCTGTCTGTCGCATCCTGTAAAATCCGGCCATGAGTAAACTATCCCTAGACCGCATCCTGCAATCGCAGGGTTACGGCACCCGCAAGTATTGCCGCTCCCTCATCGAGGACGGCGAAGTCAGCATCGGCGGCGTCGTGCATGACAATTACAAAGCCAGCCTCGAGACCGATGGCCTGGTGCTGACCATTTTCGATGAGGAATGGGTGTATCGCGAACACCTGTACATCGCGCTCAACAAGCCGGCCAATTTTGAATGCTCGCGCAAGCCCAGCCACCATCCCGGCGTGCTGACCTTGCTGCCGGAGCAGTTCAGCTGGCGCGAAGTGCAGCCGGTCGGCCGGCTCGACCATGACACCACCGGCATGCTGCTGATGTCGGACGATGGCCCGTTTATCCATGCACAATCGTCGCCGAAGCGGCATGTGCCGAAGATTTACCAGGCCACCACGCAGGAGCCGGTCACCGACGAGTTGGTGGCGCAATTGCTGTCCGGCGTGCAGCTGCACGACGAGCCGGCGCCGCTGGCGGCGCAGACTTGCATCAAGCGCGGCGAGCATCAGCTGGAAATCGTGCTGGAGCAGGGCAAGTATCACCAGGTCAAGCGCATGCTGGCGGCCGCCGGCAACCATTGCAGCGCGCTGCACCGCTCGGCCATCGGCACGCTGACGCTGGAGTCGCTGGGCATCGCCGAAGGCGAATGGTGCTACCTGACACCGGAGCAACTGGCCTTGCTGGCCCCTTCCGCATGAAGCTGGCGACGCTGAAGGACGGCACCCGCGACGGCCAGCTGATGGTGGTGTCGCGCGACCTGAAGACGGCGCAGCTGGCCGACGGCGTGGCGCGCACCCTGCAGCGCGCCTTGGACGATTGGACCTTCATCGCCCCGCAACTGGACGCTATCTATCAGGATCTGAACCAGGGGCGTGCCCGCCGCAGCTTCGATTTCGAGCCTGCGAACTGCATGGCGCCGCTGCCGCGCGCCTTCCAGTGGGCCGATGGGTCGGCCTACGTCAACCATGTCGAGCTGGTGCGCAAGGCGCGCGGCGCCGAATTGCCGCCGTCGTTCTGGGAGGATCCGCTGATGTACCAGGGCGGCAGCGACGATTTCCTCGGCCCGACCGACGACATCGAGCTGTTCCGCGAGGAGTGGGGCATCGATTTCGAGGCCGAAGTGGCGGTGATCACCGACGATGTGCCCATGGGCGTCACGCCGGACCAGGCGCACCAGCGCATCCGCCTGCTGATGCTGGTCAATGATGTGTCGCTGCGCAACCTGATTCCGGACGAGCTGGCCAAAGGCTTTGGCTTCGTCCAATCCAAGCCGGCCACCAGCTTCTCGCCGGTGGCGGTCACGCCGGACGAGCTGGACGACGCCTGGAAGGGCGGCAAGGTCCACCTGCCGCTGCTGTCCACCTGGAACGGCAAGCTGGTCGGCAAGCCGCAGGCGGGCGTGGACATGGTGTTCAACTTCCCGCAGCTGATCGCCCACCTGGCCAAGTCGCGCAATGTGCGCGCCGGCTCGATCATCGGCTCGGGCACGGTGTCCAACAAGGATGCCAAGCGCGGCTATTCCTGCATCGCCGAGCAGCGCTGTCTGGAGATGATTGCCGGCGGCGCGCCGGTCACGCCGTTCATGGCCTTCGGCGACACCATCCGTATCGAAATGCTGGGCGGCGACGGTAAATCCGTGTTCGGCGCCATCGAGCAGCGCGTCCAGCAGGCGGGTGCGGCGAAATTGCCGTAAGGAATCTACGAGCAGGCCCGGAAATACCGCCGTATTCCAGCGATGGGCTGGTCTTGCCGCGGCCGATAATGGCACGGTCGAGATAAACCCCGCAGCAGGCAGATTTCCATGGCAGAAGACAGCGACGCAGAAAAGACCGAACCCGCGTCACCGAAGCGCCTCGAGCAGGCGCGTGAGGAAGGCGATGTTCCCCGTTCGCGGGAAGTGGCGACGTTTACCGTGCTGATGGCGGCGGGCGCCGGCCTGTGGATGACCGGCGATGGCCTGGTCGGCCAGCTGCATTCCGCCCTGGTGTCCGGCCTGACACTGAATCAGGAGCAAATTTTCGATGCCGATATCCTGCTCAACCGCATCACGGTCGACGTGGTGCGGGTGATGCTCGCCTGCCTGCCGCTGGGCATCGCGGTGATGATGGTGGCGCTGGCGTCGCCGCTGCTGGTGGGCGGTTGGCTGTTCAGCGGCAAGGCGATCGCGCCCAACTTCAACAAACTCAATCCCGCCAACGGTCTTGGCAATATGTTTTCGTCCAACTCGCTGGTCGAGCTGTTCAAGGCCGTGGCCAAGGCGCTGGTGGTGGGCCTGGTGGCCTGGCTGGTGGTGATGAAGCAGAAGGACGCCGTGATCGGCCTGGCGGTCGAGCCGCTCAAGCTGGGCACGGTGCATCTGCTGAACATGCTGGGCAGCAGCTTCCTGTTCATCGTCGGCGCGCTGGGCCTGATCGCCGCCATCGACGGGCCTTACCAGATGTGGCACTACGCGAACAAGCTGAAGATGACCCGCCAGGAGCTGATCCAGGAATCCAAGGAATCGGACGGCAATCCTCAGATCAAGGCCAAGATCCGCCAGCTGCAGCGCGAGATGGCCAAGCGCCGCATGATGGCCGACGTGCCGACCGCCGATGTGGTGGTGACCAACCCGACCCACTACGCGGTGGCGCTCAAGTACAGCGACGGCATGCGCGGCGCACCGAAGGTGGTGGCCAAGGGCACCGACGAAGTGGCGGCCAAGATCCGCGAGATCGCGAAAGAACACAAGGTGACGATGCTGGAAGCGCCGGCGCTGGCGCGTGCGCTGCACAAGCACACCGAGATCGGCGACGAGATTCCGGAAGCGCTGTATTCGGCGGTGGCCGAGGTGCTGGCCTATGTGTTCCAGCTGCGCCTGTTCAGCAAGGGCGGGGGCAACCGTCCGGATATACCGAAGGCCCTCGATGTGCCGCCTGAGCTCGATCCGCTCAACCCCGCATCGCAAAAGAAGAAACCCGACTTGAATAACGGAGCACCCGCATGAACGCCCTGAGCAACCTGAAACTGCCGCCCTGGCTGCAAGGCCTGGCCAACAGCCGCAACAAGAGCAGCCTGGCCGCGCCTATCCTGATCATCATGCTGCTGGCGATGATGGTGCTGCCGTTGCCGGCTTTCGTGCTCGACATTTTCTTCAGCTTCAATATCGCGCTGGCGGTGATCGTGCTGCTGACCAGCCTGTACACCGTCAAGCCGCTGGACTTCATGGCCTTCCCGACCATCCTGCTGGTGTCGACCATGCTGCGCCTGTCGCTGAACGTGGCCTCGACCCGCGTGGTGCTGACCGAGGGCCACACCGGCGCCGACGCGGCCGGCAAGGTGATCGAGGCCTTCGGTCACTTCCTGATCGGCGGTAACTACACGGTCGGTATCGTTGTGTTCATTATTTTGACGATCATTAACTTCACCGTGGTGACCAAGGGCGCGGGCCGTATCGCCGAGGTGGGCGCGCGTTTCGCCCTGGATGCGATGCCGGGCAAGCAGATGGCGATCGACGCCGACCTCAACGCCGGCCTGATCGGCGAGGCCGACGCTCGCAAGCGCCGCAGCGAAGTGGCGCAGGAAGCGGAGTTCTACGGCGCCATGGACGGTGCCAGTAAGTACGTGCGCGGCGATGCCGTGGCCGGTATCCTGGTGACGGTGATTAACGTGGTGGGCGGCCTGCTGGTCGGCCTGCTGCAGCACGACCTGAGCTTCGCCGACGCGCTGAAGAACTACACCTTGCTGGCCATCGGTGACGGCCTGGTGGCGCAGATCCCGTCGCTGGTGATTTCCACCGCGGCCGGTATCGTGGTGTCGCGCGTGGCCAGCGAGCAGGACATCGGCACCCAGGTGGTGGGGCAGTTGTTCGCCAAGCCGCAGGTGCTGTACATCACCGCCGCCATCATCGGCGGCATGGGGCTGATTCCCGGCATGCCCAACCTGGTGTTCCTGTTGCTGGCCAGCGTGCTGGCCGGTTCGGCCTACCTGATGACGCGCAAGGTGGAAGCAGGCAAGACCGCCGAGGTGGCGGCTGCGGAAGCGGCTGCCGCATCGCCGGCCGCCGCGCCGGAGCAGGAGGAGGCCAGCTGGCAGGACATCATGCCGGTCGATACGCTGGGCCTGGAGGTGGGCTATCGTCTGATCCCGCTGGTGGACAAGACACAGGGCGGCGAACTGCTCAAGCGCATCAAGGGCATCCGCAAGAAGTTCGCGCAGGAGGTGGGTTTCCTGGCGCCGCCGGTGCACATCCGCGACAACCTGGAGCTCAAGCCTTCGGCCTACCGCATCACGCTCAAGGGTGTGGAGGTGGGTACGGGCGAGGCGTTCAACGGCCAGTTCTTGGCGATCAACCCGGGCATGGCCAGCGGCACCTTGCCGGGACTGGTGACCACCGATCCGGCCTTCGGCCTGCCTGCCACCTGGATCGACGCCAATCTGCGCGACCAGGCGCAGGGCATGGGATACACGGTGGTCGACGCCGGCACGGTGGTGGCGACGCACTTGAACCACCTGATCACCACGCACGCGTCCGAGCTGCTGGGCCGCGCCGAGGTACAGTCGCTGCTGGATCACCTGGGCAAGGATGCGCCCAAGCTGGTGGAGGATCTGGTGCCGAAGATGGTGTCGCTGTCGACCTTGCAGAAGGTGCTGCAGAACCTGCTGGCGGAAGGCGTGCATATCCGCGACATGCGCTCCATCATCGAGACGCTGGCCGAGCACGCCGTGCACACGCAGGACCCGAACGACCTGACCGCGCTGGTGCGTATCTCGCTGGGCCGCGCCATTGTGCAGCAGCTGTTCCCTGGCGCCAGCGAGTTATCGGTGATGACGCTGGATAACCGCCTGGAACGCTTGCTGATGCAGGCGCTGGCGGCCAGCGGGCCGGACGGCGCGGGCATCGAGCCTGGCCTGGCCGACACCATCGCGCAGCAGGCGCAGCAGGCGGCGCAGCAGCAGGAGGCGCTGGGCTTGACGCCGGTGCTGCTGGTGCCGGGGCCGCTGCGGGCCTTGTTGTCGCGCTTCCTGCGCCGCGCCTTGCCGCAGTTGAAGGTGCTGTCGCATGCGGAGATCCCGGAGACCAAGACCATCCGCGTGACCGCGCTGGTGGGCCAGCAGCCGGCGTAAGTTTGAGCGGATCGCGAGTGTATTCATGCGGGCGGCCTAGACTGCTCGCATGGATGCCGATGATTTCGATACGCCGTGGAAGGAAGTGGTCATGCACCACTTTCCGGAGTTCATGGCGTTCTACTTTCCCCTTGCGCACGCGGCGATCGACTGGTCGCGGCCGCATACTTTTCTCGATCAGGAATTCGGCGCGCTGACGCGTGATGCCGAGCTGGGCAAACGCCTGCTCGACAAGCTGGTCAGCGTGTATCTGCATGACGGCAGCGAGCAGTGGGTGCTGGTGCATCTGGAGGTGCAGGGCTGGCGCGATGCGCGGTTTGCCGAGCGTATGTTTGTCTACAATTATCGCGTCTACGATCGTTACCAGCGGCCGGTCGCCAGCCTGGCGCTGCTGACCGATGGCGGTGCGCGGTGGCGGCCCGGGTCGTTTGGCTACCGGCTGCTGGGCTGCGAGATGAGGATCGAATTTCCGGTCGTGAAGCTGCGGGATTTCTCCGGGCGCATGGACGAATTGCGGGCGCATCCGAATCCGTTCGCGCTAGTGACGATGGCGCATCTTCAGGCGCGGCAAACCAAGGGGAACGCGCATCGGCGGCGTATCGCCAAATGGCGGCTTACCAAGCTTCTGTATCAACGTGATTGGGACAAGCAGCGTATCATCAATTTGTACCGGGTGATCGACTGGATCATGCGCTTGCCGGAGGGACTAGAGGCGCGTTTGCGATCCGGGATGTTGCAGATTGAAAGGAGGAAGGCCATGACTTATTTGTCTTCTATCGAACGTATCGGAATGGAAATTGGCAGGAAAGAAGGTAGGCAAGAAGGCAAGCAGGAAGGGTGGGCCGAGGGACTCACGATGGTGCTGACCCAACGCTTCGGTCCACTGGATGCGCAGGTGAGGGAGCGCATTGCAGGGGCGGATGTGCCGCAGCTGTCGACATGGGCGCGCAACTTTGTCGACGCCACTTCGCTGGACGAGGTTTTCCGCAGCAGTTAAGCCGCCTCGGCCGCAATGGCGAAATGCGGCCCATTTGCCCCCCTGTTCCTCGGATCGTTTCCTAAGTGCATCGTCAATAATGGCACTGTCAGAGTAAAGGCGTCTCATCCGGAAGACGCACTGCTCGACTTAGACTCCTGAGAGCCGGCCATGAATGTCAAAAAATTTACCGCACCGACTTCCCGCGAGGCGCTGCGCAAAGTCCGCGAATCGCTCGGCCCCGATGCCGTGATCCTGTCCAATCGCCAGGCCGATGGCGGCGTTGAAATCCTCGCGCTGGCCAACGACGATGCCGCTTCGCTGGCCATGCCGGCGCCGCACTCGCCGATGGCCGAGCCGGCGCCGTCGCTCGACCTGAACACCGCCGCGCCGTATGGCCGCGCCGAGCAGCGTCTGGAGCCGCGCATGGAACAGCGCATGGAACAGCGCATGGAACCTCGCTTCGAATCGAATATGCCAACCCCGGCGCCAGCCGCCCTGCCAGCGCAACCGGTGCGCCGCGTGGTGGCTTCCAATTCGTCGTTCGCCAGCGCCACCAAGGCCGCAGCCGCAGCCGCAGCGCAGGCACCAGCGCCGGCCAAGGCCACGATCGATGCCGAGCAGATCGCCGCCATGGTCAGCGCCGCGGTCGCCAGCGCCAAGCAGAACGCCGCCGCTGAAATGCAAGGCATGATGAGCGAAATCCGCGCCATGCGCGGCATGATGGAAACCCAGCTGGCCGAGATCTCCTGGGGCACCACGCAGGCGCGCGAGCCGCAGAAGGCCGCCGTGCTGCGCGAGATGCTGGCGGCCGGTTTCTCGGCCAGCCTGGCGCGCTACCTGATCGAAAAACTGCCGGCCAACCGCGACGCCGCCGACAGCCTGCGCTGGATCAAGAATGTCCTGACCCGTAACCTGCAAACCATGGCCAACGAAGACGCGCTGATCGAGCAGGGCGGCGTGTTCGCGCTGGTCGGTCCTACCGGTGTCGGGAAGACCACCAGCACCGCCAAGCTGGCCGCGCGCTGCGTGATGCGCCACGGCCCGGACAAGCTGGCCCTGATCACCACCGACGCCTACCGTATCGGCGCCCACGAGCAGCTGCGCATCTACGGCAAGATCCTCGGCGTGATGGTGCACTCGGTGAAGGACGAGGCCGACCTGCGCATCGCCCTGAAGGAACTGAAGAACAAGCACACGGTGCTGATCGACACGGTTGGCGTCAGCCAGCGCGACCAGATGGTGACGGAGCAGGTATCGATGCTGCAAGGCGCCGGTTCCGACGTCAAGCGCCTGCTGTGCCTGAACGCGACGGCCACCCAGGAAACGCTGAACGAAGTGGTGCGCGCCTATCAAGGCAGCGGCCTGGCCGGCTGCATCATGACCAAGCTCGATGAAGCGGCCGCCATCGGCAACGTGCTGGACGTGGTGATCCGCCAGAAGTTGAATCTGTTCTACGTGTCGAACGGCCAGCGCGTGCCGGAAGACCTGCACCTGGCCGATCCGGCCTACCTGATCGACCGCGCTTTCAAGTTGAAACGCGATGCCGCCAACACCCAATACCTGGACGCCGAACTGCCGCTCTTGATGAGCAACGGCGACCAAGCGATGCGCGAGGTGCACCTTGGCTAATTTCGATTTCGACCAGGCGGAGGGCCTGCGCCGCATGCTGGCGGGGCCGCAGCCCCGCATCGTCACCTTCCTGTCGGCCACGCCGCAGGACGACAAGGGCGCCATGCTGGTCAACCTGGGCGCCTCGCTGGCGCGCGCCGGCAACGATGTGCTGCTGGTGGATGCCTGCGCCAGCGCCCACGGCGTGGCCTCGCGGCTGGGCGTGGACGGCGGCGCCAGCCTGCTCAACGTGGCGCGCCAGGAGTGCGCGCTCAACCAGGTGATCCACCAGGTGCCGCAAGGCTTCTCTGTGGCGTCGATGACACGCGGCGTGCCGCGCAGCGGCCCGGACGAGACGCGCCGCCTGGCCAAGGCTTTCGATGTGCTGGCCAAGCAGACCGGCATCGTCATCGTCGACGGCGAGTTCGACGGCGTGGCCTTCCCGGTGCCGGTCATGGCCAGCTCGGAAATCGTGGTGCAGGTGTCGAATAGCGCTACCTCGATCAAGGCCGCGTACAGTATGATCAAGCGCCTGAACCAGGAACTGGGACGGCGGCCGTTTGGAATTGTGGTCACCGGGGCTTCCGAATCGGAAGCAAAGGTGGTATACGATAACATGGCACAGGCAGCCAGCCGATACCTCGCGGTGAACCTCGTTTCGATGGGATCGGTGCCGGCGGATGAATACCTGCAGCGCGCCGCACGCTTGGGGCGTGCGGTGGTCGATGCGTTTCCGCTGGCCGGGGCTTCGGTCGCGTTTCGTCAACTGGCGGGGCGCTTCGCGCTGGCCGGCTCGCCATCTTTCCGTTAAGGGAGCATCACAATTTTAGCGCTTAATCAATAATAAACAGGCTATGTACACGGTCAAAGGGAAAGCGGACAAGGATTCTTTGCTGACGGAGCATATGCCGTTGGTCAAACGCCTGGCCCATCACATGAAGGCGAAACTGCCGCCCAGCGTCGAAGTCGACGATCTGGTGCAAGCCGGGATGATCGGCCTGCTCGACGCCATCAGCCGTTACGAGGAAACGCATGGCGCCCAGTTCGAAACCTACGCCGTGCTGCGCATCCGCGGCGCCATGCTCGACGAGCTGCGCAACAGCGACTGGCTGCCGCGTTCGATGCGCCAGAACATGCGCAAGATCGAGACCGCGATGAGCACGCTGCAGCAGCGCCTCGGCCATCCGCCGACCGAGTCGGAAGTGGCCAAGATGCTCAAGCTGTCGCTGGCCGACTATCAGGAAATGCTGTCCGACGGCGGCGGCCACCAGCTGGTGTACTACGAAGATTTTCACGACGACGACGGCAACGACAGCTTCCTCGACCGTTACTGCTCGGACGAGGAGAGCGATCCGCTGCGCTCGCTGCTGGACGGCGATTTCCGCCAGGCCGTGATCGACGCCATCGACGCGCTGCCACCGCGCGAGAAAATCCTGATGGGGCTGTACTACGAAGAGGAGCTCAACTTGAAAGAAATCGGCGCCGTGATGGGCGTATCGGAATCGCGCGTATCGCAGCTGCATACGCAGGCCGTGGCGCGTCTGCGCGCCTCACTCCGGGAGCGGTCTTGGACTGGGCCAGCGTAGCCGGGGTGCTGCTGGCGCTGGCCGGCATCGTCGTCGGCCAGACGCTGGAGGGCGGCAAGCTCGGCTCGCTGCTGCAGCCGGCCGCGTTCGCGATCGTGGTCATCGGCACCTTCGGCGCGGTGATGCTGCAGACCCGCTTCAAGACCTTCCTGCGCGGCCTGCGCATGCTGCGGCTGGTGTTCGCGCCGCCGGCCGACACCCGCGCCGTGCTGGCACGCGACATCAACGCCTGGAACCTGGCGGCGCGCCGCGACGGCCTGCTGTCGCTGGAGCGTTACATGCTGTCGTCCAAGGACCAGTTCAACACCAAGGGCCTGCGCCTGATCGTCGACGGCATCAATCCCGACAAGCTGCGCCAGATCCTCGACACCGAAATCACCGCCTACGAAACCGAGGAGCGCCAGGCGGTGCGGATCTGGGAATCGGCGGCCGGCTACTCGCCCACCATCGGCATCCTGGGCGCGGTGCTGGGCCTGATCCATGTGATGGAAAACCTCACCGATCCAAGCAAGCTGGGCTCGGGCATCGCGGTGGCCTTCGTGTCGACCATCTACGGCGTCGGCCTGGCCAACCTGTTCTTCTACCCGATCGCCAACAAGCTCAAGGCCATCGTCACGCAGGCCGTGCACCAGCAGGAGATCGCCGCCGCCGTGTTCTACGACATCGCCACCGGCGACCACACGCGCGTCATCGACGAGCGCATCGCCACGCTGCTGCGGGAACACTGACATGCAGAACCGCCGCGCCCGCAGGAAGTTCGACGACGAGCCGGAGAACCACGAGCGCTGGCTGATTTCCTACGCCGATTTCATCACGCTGCTGTTCGCTTTCTTTGTCGTCATGTATGCGATCTCGGTGGTCAATATCGGCCGCTACAAGGTGCTGTCGGTCGCGCTGGGGGATGCCTTCGGCGGCGCCGGCGCGGCCAAGCCGGTCAACACCGAGGTGCCCAATGTGCCCATCCCCAATCCCAACCTGCGCCGCCATGCCGAACTGCTGCGCAAGGAAAAAACCCAGATGACCAAGCTGGCGCAGGACTTGTTGTCCACGCTGGCGCCGCTGGTCAAGGAGGGCAAGGTGCGCGTCACGCAGAACAGCCGCGGCGTCAGCGTCGAGATCAACGCCTCGGTGCTGTTCGATCCGGGCGATGCGCGCCTGACCAGCGAATCGACCGAGGCGCTGCGCGCGGTCGCCGGCCTGCTCAAGAGCGACGACCACAAGGTGCAGGTCGAAGGCCATACCGACAACCAGCCGATCCGCAACGCGCTGTTCCCGTCCAACTGGGAACTGTCGGCGGTGCGCGCCAGCAGCGTGGTGCGGCTGTTCATCGATGCCGGCGTGGCGCCGGAGCGGCTGACGGCGGTGGGCTTCAGCTCGAACGTGCCGGTGGCGTCGAACGATAATCCGATCGGCCGCGCGCGCAATCGCCGCGTGGCGGTCACGATCTTGTCCGGGATTCCGGATACGGTGACGGAAGTGCCGACGCAGGCGCCGGCTCAGCAGTAGATAAAATAAAAGCGCAGATCAGCCGGCCAGGAAACCGCGGCTGCGGGGCAGGGTGGTGGACAGGCCGCCAGGGCCGTAGAAATTGTTGGCGCCGGCCGATTGCGGACGCAGCGCCTGCAGCGCGCCTTGCGTATGGCCCATCTGCTTGTTGATCAGCATGCCGTTGATGCGGTTGAGTTCCTTGGCTTCGCGCGCGTGGTGCTGCAGCGCTTGCCACAGGGCGGTGGCTTCGGCGGCGTCGGCGCCGCTGGCGGCAACCCAGGCATCCATGCCGGCTTCCTCGGCCGGGTAGCCGGCCTTGCCCAGGGCGCGATGACGCTGGGCCGACAACAGGGTCATCTGTGTGACCAGTGCCGATTTCTTCGTGGTGACCGCCGTCAGGCCGTCGATTTCCGCCGCCACCAGATGTTGCTGCTCCTGCTTCAGGACGCCCAGCAGGGTCGTCATGATCTGTTCTTCTTCACGCAGGCTGTTCAGCGGGGTAGCGGTTGACATGGTAAGACCTATCGTTTGCGAGAGTGCAGCAGATCCTTGACTGTATCCAGCAAGCCATCCGCCACTTTTTCCGAGTTGACCTGGAACTGACCGTCGGCAATCGCCAGCTTGATGCGCTCGACCTTTTTGGTATCGAACACAGCGTTGGCGCCGCCGGCCGCACTGGCCGCCAATGCCTGGCCTTGCGGCGACAGGCGCACGTTGTCCGACGTTGCAGGTGTCGCCGGGGCGGCCGCCTTGTCCGCGCCGCGCGCGGTCGAGGTGGAAGCTGGGGACGACGACGGCAAGCCGTTCGTGCTCTTCAATGTATCGTTGATTTTCACAGCATTATCCTTCTCTGGTAGGAGTACGAAACTCCGGGATCTGAGTCTATAACGGCGGCAGCGCGCAAAACTTTAGCGTTGCTTTACCGCAAGATCCCCGGCGTTCCGTCAAAACGCCACCTCCACCAGTCCGCCTGCCTTGGCGATTCCGGTGATTTGTTGCCCACCGGAAGTTTTTACCTGGACTACCTGGCCGTCGCCGGCCGTGCTCATGGCGCGGGCCTCGGCCGAGACGCTGAAGCCGTTGCCGCTGGAAACCAGCCGCACCAGTTGCCCGGATTGCACCACCGGCTTGCTGCGCAGCGTATCCAGACGCAGCGGGGTGCCCGGCGGCAGTGAAATATTGGTGCTGCGGCCGACCACCTGGCCCATGTCGGTGGCGATGGCGGCCGGCAGCGCGGTCAGGTCGCCCTTCAAGGTCACCAGCTGGCTGGCCTCGATGGACTGGCCCTGGGCCAGCGGGGCGGCGCTGGCGATGTACTCGCCGACCACGGTGACCGTGGCTTGAATATATACCGTCCAGGCCGTTGGTGTCGCACAGCGCACGCCGACCGTGGTCTTGCCCCAGGCGCGCGCGCCGGGCATGAAGAAGGCCTGCGGATCGGGGCAGGCGGCCAGGTTCATGCGCGGGTCGATGGCGCCCACGGCGACCGTCACCTGGCCGGGCAGGCCGCCGCTTTGCACCTGCAGGAATTGTTCGACGCTGCGCTTGAGCGCGGCGGCGTCCTGGCGCAGCGGCGCCGCTTGCTGAGATTGAGCCTGGGCGTGGGCCGCCGGCAGCAGGGTCAGCAGGGCGGCGGTGATGAGCAGTCGTTTCATGGCGTGAGAGTCCCCTTCAATGTTGCCATCATAGTCTGGCGGCCTGGACTTGAAGCCTTGAATAGGACCGAAAAGCAGTGGCTTATCGCTCGATCGTTACCGCCGGCAACTCCGTATCATCGATCCTGTCATAACAAGTGCGTCCATTGGGAGCTGCCATGGTTGGGAAACTCGACGATTACCTGCGCTTTAACGAAGCCGCGCTGAGCCTGCGCTCTCAGCGGCAGAGCGTGCTCGCCTCGAACATCGCCAACGGCGACACGCCCAACTACAAGGCCCGCGACATCGATTTTTCCAGCGCCATGCAGGCCGCGCTGGACAAGGCCAGCCCCAGCGCCAACGCCACCTTGAAGACCACCGCCAGCAAGCATTACCCCAACCCCCTGCAAGACGGTACGACGATGGCGGACGGCACGCCGCTGCTGTACCGCGGCGTGGTGCAGGGCGCGGTCGACGGCAACACGGTCGACATGGATGTGGAACGCAACCAGTTCGCCGACAACGCCATCCGCTACGAGGCTGGCATCACCGCAATCAACGCCCAGATCAAAACCATGATGGCGGCGATACAGGGAGGTAGCTGATCATGTCGCTGTTTAATATTTTCAATGTTTCAGGTTCGGCCATGAGCGCCCAGGCGCAACGGCTCAACGTGGTGGCGTCCAACCTGGCCAATGCCGACAGCGCCACCAGCGCCAGCGGCGAGGCCTACCGCGCGCGCCAGGTGGTGTTCGAGGCCACCACGCCGACCGACGGCGGGGCCTCGACCGGGGTGCGGGTCAAGCAGGTGGTGGAAGACCAGTCGCCGATGAAGCAGATGTACGACCCCAAGCATCCGATGGCCGACGACAAGGGCTATGTGACCATGCCCAACGTGAACGTGGTCGACGAGATGGTCAATATGCTGTCGGCCTCGCGGTCCTACCAGACCAACGTCGAGACGATGAACGCGGCCAAGACGCTGCTGCTTAAAACCCTGACCATCGGCCAGTAATCCATAAGAGGACATCATGACTATCAGCGCAGTGATCGACACGCCAGTCGCGGCACCGATCAATACAACCAACAACACCAGCACCAAGTCCACCGACGACGTCGGCGCGGACCAGGACAAGTTCATGAAGCTGCTGGTGACGCAGCTGAAGAACCAGGACCCGCTGAACCCGATGGACAACGCGGCCATGACCAGCCAGCTGGCCCAGCTGTCGACGGTGACCGGCATCAACAAGGTCAACGCCACGCTGGAATCGCTGCGCACCGACCAGGCCGCTTCGCAATCGCTGACCGCGACCAACCTGATCGGCAAGGGCGTGCTGGTGGAAGGCAAGGGCGTCGACCTGACGACCAGCACCGACAGCGCCGGCAAGACCACCAGCACCAGTGTGTTCGGCATCGACCTGGCCTCGCCGGCCGAGAGCGTCACGATCTCGATCCAGGACAAGAGCGGCGCCGTGGTGCGCACCATGAGCATGAAGAGCACCGACGTCGGCACCTACCCGATCACCTGGGACGGCACCACCGACGCCAAGACCACCGCGCCAGCCGGCAGCTACACCTTCAGCGTGAAGGCGGTCAGCGCCGGCAAGACCCTGACCGACGCCACGCCGCTGCAACTGGCGGCGGTGGCCAGCGTGTCGACCGGCAGCGGCGGCGTCAAGTTGAATACCTCGCTCGGACAGTTCGCGATGTCCGATATCAAAGAAGTTTTGTAACGCAGTTCACACGTCATACCTAGCATAGGGGAATACCATGTTCCAACAAGGACTTAGCGGCCTGAACGCAGCATCCAAATCGCTGGACGTTATCGGCAACAACATCGCCAACGCCAGCACCGTTGGCTTCAAGGGCTCGCAGGCGCAGTTTGCCGACCTGTACGCCAACTCGCTGAACGGCGTGTCGGGCAACAACCCGGGCATCGGTGTGACGACCGCCAAGCTGGCACAGCAATTCACGCAGGGGAATATCGAGACCAGCAACAATCCGCTGGACATCTCGATCAACGGCGGCGGCTTCTTCCGCGAAGTGGTGAACGGCGCGGTGCAGTACTCGCGCAACGGCCAGTTCCACGAAGATAACACCCATACGCTGGTCAACGCGCAGGGCGCGGTGCTGACCGGCTACCTGTCGAACGCGGCCGGCGTGATCCAGCTGGGCGCGCCAACGCCGCTGACGCTGGACAAGTCCGACCTGACGCCGGTACAAACCACCACCGCCAACTTCCAGCTGAACCTGAGCTCGGCAGAGAAGGTGCCGGCCACGATCCCGTTCGACGCCGGCGACCCGACCAGCTACAACAAGCAGACCGTGCTGAACGTGTACGACAGCCTGGGCACCTCGCACATCATGACGACCTACTACGTCAAGACCGATGCCAACACCTGGGACGTGTACGCGGCGGCCGACAACAAGGAAATCATTTCCGGCAGTGTGGCGGCGGCGATCAATATCGACCCTGCGGTGAAGACCGCCCGCAGCGCCTATAACGACGCGGTGCGCGCGACGCCGCCGGACCCCGCCGCCATCGCGGCAGCGGCATTCACCTACGCGCAGGCGGCCCACGATTCGATGGCGGCGGCGGCGGTAGTGCCTCCGGCCGCCGCCTCGCCAGCGCAACTTGCCGCGCTCGACGCCGCTATGACCGCGCTCGATCCGACCGGCAGCAATTCGATCACCGGCATGACGCCTGATCAGATCAACGCCAAGCTGGCGGCCGCCATCACCGTGCCAGCTGTCAAGGCCGGTACGCTGTTGTTCAGCAATACCGGGGTGTTGGACCCCGAAGCGATGGCCTTGATGCAGCCGACGCCGCAAACGCTGCCATTTAACATCAGCCTGCCGATCTTCCCCGACACCGGCTCCCAGCAGCCGATGGTGGTCGCCACCACCTTCGACAAGACCACCCAGTACGGCAGCGTCACCAACGACCTGGGCTCGGTGCAGAACGGTTACTCGGCCGGCTCGTGGCAGCGTTATGCCATCGACGCCAACGGCGTGATCCTGGGCCAGTACAGCAACGGCAAGTCGCGTCCGATGGGACAGATCGCCATGGCCAACTTCGCCAGCGTCGACGGCCTGACCCCGCTGGGCAACAACGCCTGGGCGGAAAGCTCGGCCTCGGGCACGCCGATGGTGGGCGTGCCGAACGCCGGCTCGATGGGTTCGCTGCGCGCCAGCTCGGTCGAGGTGTCGAACGTCGACCTGACGGCCGAACTGGTCAACATGATCACCGCGCAGCGCGTCTACCAGGCCAATGCGCAGACCATCAAGACCGAGGATTCGGTGCTGCAAACCCTGGTGAATCTGCGTTAATGCGCTGCGTTGATCGGAGATAGCCATGGACCGCCTGGTTTATACCGCGATGACAGGGGCGCGGCACGTGATGGAGCAGCAAGCCACCGTTGCCAACAACCTGTCCAACGCCACCACCACCGGCTTCCGCGCCCAGCTCGATACGTTCCGGGCGGTGCCGGTGGTGTCGGAGGGCTTGCAGACGCGCGCCTTCGTGGTCGATTCCACGGTGGGCGCCGACATGCGCGCCGGCCCGATCCAGACCACCGGCCGCGCGCTGGACATCGCGGTGCGCGACCAGGGCTGGATCGCGGTGCAGTCGGCCGACGGCTCCGAAGCCTACACCCGCAACGGCAGCCTCAAGGTCAGCGAGAACGGCCTGCTGCAAACCAGCGGCGGCCAGACGCTGGTGGGCGACGGCGGCCCGATCGCCATCCCGCCCGACACCACGGTGTCGGTGGCCGGCGACGGCACGGTCAGCACCATCTCCACCGATTTCAAGCCCGGCCCGGCCAACGTGCTGGGGCGGATCAAGCTGGTCAATCCGGACCCCAAGGGCTTGGTGCGCGGCGACGATGGCTTGTTCCGGCAGGTCAGCGGCACGCCGGCCGAGAACGACCCGGCGGTGCGCGTGGTCGATGGCGCGCTGGAGGGCAGCAACGTCAATCCGGTCGATTCCATGGTCAACATGATCAGTCTGGCAAGGCAGTTCGAAATGCAAATGAGCCTGATGAAGAACGCCGAGAATAACGCCGCAAAAGCCACTCAAATATTAGCGTTGAGCTAGAGGGAAGAATAATTTTTTGCAAATTCAGGCAATCTAGGGAAGCGCTGATTTACCGTTTTTAGAAATTTCGTCGCGATTTAAGTGAAAAACTTGCATCTCGAACCGAGTTGAAAAACGAATTAATCGGCGGTTCCCTAGGCTGGAAGTAAAAGTGGACTAATTAGGATTTTACAGGCTTACGGCGACCGGAACGGGGCTATATAAGGTAGTGCCTATTCCTAATTGCCCCGAGAGGTTCTGGCCAAAACACTTCACTGTACCACTTTCAAGAAGCGCGCAGGAGTGATTTGAACCGAGGGATATTGAAATAATTTTTTCGTTGATGCCAATTACGTCTGAAGCGGTTTCTTGCAATATGGCTCGACCGTTACCTAATTGCCCTGTTCCGTTCATTCCCCAGCACTGTGCGCCACCGCTCAGCGTTACTATGCAAGTATGTGAAATTCCCGTAATGACGGAGGTGGCATCATTGCGAAGCCCAATAGGTGTGACAGGAGTAAGGAAAATGCCTGCTTCTTTAATGCCTAAAACTCCATGATTATTATTGTTTCCCCAGCAGAGAACAGTGTGGTCCTCTTTTACTGCGCAGCCGTGGAACATGCTAGCTGACGTCGATATCACATTGGAGGAAAGACCAAGAACGTAATTTGGGGCACCATAGGTAGCCCCATCTATGCTGTCTCTGGTTCCAATACCGAGCTGCCCATACTTGTTATTGCCGAAACACTTGGCGCCGCCTTTGTTGTCGCGATAACATGTTGTAAAGCCATTGCCCTGGAGAGCAACTATGTCGTTCATACCGGCTGCGTAAAGCGGAGTAGTACTGTAGGTTATGGAAACGTTCCGGTTTAGTTGCCCAGCTAAATTTGAGCCCCAGCAGTAAATATTCCCATAAGTATCTAGTACGCAAGCATAATTATTCCCGACAGTGAGGGCTTTTGCTGCACCGGTGGGAATTTGAACTGCGACGGGAGTTGTACTTGAAACCAGCGTTTTGCTTGCAAGTTGACCATAGTTATTGAATCCCCAGCAATAGACGGAGCCGGTGGAAGTCAATGCACAAGTAAAGTAAGTGCCGCCGCCGATAGCTGTAATTTGATAATTTGAAAGGCCTTGCACTTCGACCGGGACGAGGCTGGTGACAGTCTTGCCATTACCTAATTGCCCGTAGCTATTTTGGCCCCAGCATTTTGCTCCGCCTGTGGACAAGGCTGCGCAAGAATGGAAGTTGCCCGTTCCTATGGCAGTTGCTGTGGCGGCGTTCGAAGATGATGTTATCAAAAATAACATGCCTGCGACGCTCACCTGACTTATCAGCCCTAATAACCATCTACTACCATTGATTACTCTATTCATGGCTTTCCTTTCGATGAAATTGTCAAAATGTTGGTTTGCAGCAAAGTCAGTCTACATCGATTTTATTTAATTTGCAAAGTTTACTATTTAGTATTTTAAGGGGCATTTATGGGCAAGCGAAAATATGGGATTGCCTACCGGTGCGTGAGCGGCTAGCGATGAATAGAGACACAAAAGGCGTCCAAACCTTCGCTTTGAGTTGATGCCCTCTCCCGCATAATGGTTGCGTGGGATGAGTAGCTGTCGCTTTTGACGGCTCCCGTCCGAGCAACGGGAGAAGCATCATGATACGTTCACTGTGGATCGCCAAGACCGGCATGGAAGCGCAACAGACTGCGCTTGATGTCACGTCCAACAACCTGGCCAACGTCAGCACCAACGGCTTCAAGAAGTCGCGCGCGGTGTTCGAGGATCTGCTGTACCAGAACATCCGCCAGCCGGGCGGGCAATCGTCGCAGCAGACCAACCTGCCGTCGGGCATGCAGCTCGGCACCGGCGTGCGGCCGGTGGCGATCGAACGGGTGCACACCCAGGGCAATCCCCAGTCGACCGGCAATGACAAGGACCTGATGGTCAACGGCAACGGCTTCTTCAACGTGCTGCTGCCGGACGGCACCACCGCCTACACCCGCGACGGCTCCTTCCAGCGCGACAACAACGGCCAGATGGTCACCTCCAGCGGCTTCGTGCTGCAGCCGGCCATCACCATCCCGATCACCGCGCAATCGATCACCGTGGGCCGCGACGGCATCGTCTCGGTCACGTTGCCGGGCCAGGTGGCGCCGCAGCAGATCGGCAGCATCCAGCTGTCGACCTTCATCAACCCGACCGGGCTGGAATCGAAGGGCGAGAACCTGTACGTGGAGACCGGCGCTTCCGGCAATCCGCAGACCAACACCCCGGGCACCAACGGCACCGGCGTCATCATGCAGGGCTATGTGGAAACCTCGAACGTCAACGTGGTCGAGGAGATGGTCAATATGATCCAGACCCAGCGCGCCTATGAGATCAATTCGAAGGCCATCACGACCTCCGACCAGATGCTGGCGAAGCTGTCGCAGATGTAACGCTTTTGCAAGGACATAGAGCATGAAATACGCCATCACCACCGTCGCCGCGGCCATCGCCCTGAGCGGCTGCATGACCACCCCGACCTCCATCGTGCAGATGCCGATGACGGCCCGTCCGCTGACCAGCGAGCAGCTGCAGGCCGCGCCTTCCAACGGCGCGATCTACCAGAACGCCGCCTTCCGTCCGATCTTCGAAGACCGCCGCGCGCGCCACGTGGGCGATGTGCTGACCCTGGTCATCACCGAGAAAACCTCGGCCGTGAAAGCCGGCGCCAGCTCGGGCAACAAGTCCGGCAGCGTCAGCGCCAGCGTGCCCGGCCCGCTGCAATCGACCTTCGGCGGCACGCTGTCGGCCAACAACGCCAGCAAGTACGCCGACGGCGACAACCAGTCGGCCAGCAACACCTTCACCGGCACCATGGGCGTGACCGTGGTCGAGGTGCTGGCCAACGGCAACCTGATCGTGGCCGGCGAGAAGCAGGTGGCGATGAACAAGGGCGTCGAGTTCATCCGCTTCTCCGGCATGATCAATCCCGACAATATCGCCACCGGCAACACGGTGCAGTCGACCGCCGTGGCCGACGCCAAGGTCGAGTACCGCACCAACAGCCAGATCGACCGCGCCGAGATGGCCTCGATGGCGTCGCGCTTCTTCCAAAGCCTGTTACCTTTCTGATGGCCATCATGGACAGCAATCACAAACTCAACGATGGCGTGCGCCGCATGGCCGGCCTGTGCAAGCTGGCGGCGCTGCTGGTGTTCCTGGCCGTGGCCGCGCTGCTGGTGCAACCGGCCCGCGCCGAGCGCCTGAAGGACCTGGCCAGCATCGGCGGCGTGCGGCAGAATCAGCTGATCGGCTACGGTCTGGTCGTCGGCCTCGACGGCAGCGGCGACCAGACCACGCAAACTCCGTTCACCGTGCAGAGCGTGGTCTCCATGCTGCAGCAGCTGGGCGTGAACCTGCCGCAGGGCACCTCGCTGCAATTGAAGAACGTCGCCGCCGTGATGGTGACGGCCTCGCTGCCGCCGTTCGCGCAGCCGGGCCAGACGCTGGACATCACCGTCTCGTCGATGGGCAATGCCAAGAGCCTGCGCGGCGGCACGCTGCTGATGACGCCGCTCAAGGGCGCCGACGGCCAGGTCTACGGCATGGCCCAGGGCAATGTGCTGGTGGGCGGCGTGGGCGTGGCGGCCGGCGGCGCCGGCGGCAGTTCGCTGACGGTCAACCACCTGAGCGTGGGCAAGATCTCCGGCGGCGCCACGGTCGAGCGCGCGGTCGCGTCGAGCCTGGGCGAGGGCAACTTCATCAAGCTGGAATTGAACACCGCCGACTTCGCCACCGCCAGCCGCGTGGTCGAGGTGATCAACGATAAATACGGTCCCGGCATCGCCTACGCGCTGGACAGCCGCGTGATCCGCGTGCAGTCGCCCAGCAGCAGCGACCAGCGGGTGAGCTTCATCGGCACCCTGCAGGACATGCAGGTCAACCCGGCCGAGCAGCCGGCCAAGGTGATCATGAACGCGCGCACCGGCTCGGTGGTGATGAACCGCGCCGTCACGCTCGACACCTGCGCCATTTCGCACGGCAACCTGTCGATCTCGGTGACGGCCGATCCGCAGATCAGCCAGCCCAATCCGCTGTCGGGCGGGCGCACCGTGGTCGCGCCCAACCAGCAGGTGGGCATCAAGGCCGACAGCGGCAAGGTCATGCTGGTCAAGGGCGGCGCTTCGCTGGCCGAGGTGGTCAAGGCGCTCAACGCCATCGGCGCCACGCCGCAGGATTTGCTGGCCATTTTGCAGGCGATGAAAGCGGCCGGATCGCTGCGCGCCGAACTGGAAATCATCTAAGCGGGGCGCATCATGACCAGTCCAAACACCTCCAACGACCTCAGCAGCAAGTTCGCCCTTGACGTCAAAGACATGGGCAGCCTGCGCCAGTCGGCCAAGGCCGGCAGCCCGGAGGCGCTGAAGACGGCCGCCACGCAGTTCGAAGCCATGTTCGTCAACATGATGATGAAGAGCATGCGCGAGGCGACGCCGCAGGACGGCATGATGGACAGCCAGCAGACCAAGATGTTCACCACCATGCTGGACCAGCAGACCAGCCAGAATATCGCCAAGAAGGGCATCGGCCTGTCGGACATGCTGATCCGTCAATTGTCCAAGACCGCCGACAAGCAGGCGCTGGCGATCGGCAACGAGGCCGGCGACAGCGGCAGCGGCGCCAACGGCGGCAGCTTCGGCGGCCTGGCCAGCCTGATGGACGCCAAGCTGCAGCGCGCCATCGCGGCGGCCGGCGGCGCCGGCGCTGCGGGTGCTGCGGGCTCGGTGGACGACAACAGCGCCGTCCCTGCCACGGTCAAGGGCAGCCAGGCGCCGCACGTGCGCAGCTTCCAGCAAAAGCTCGGCGCGGATGCCGAGGAGGCCAGCCGCGCCACCGGCATCCCGGCCAAGTTCATGCTGGGCCAGGCCGCGCTGGAGAGCGGCTGGGGCAAGCGCGAGATCAAGGGCCGCGACGGCAGCAACAGCCACAACCTGTTCGGCATCAAGGCCGGCGGCGACTGGAAGGGCAAGGTGGTCGAGGCCACCACCACCGAATATGTCAACGGCAAGGCGCACACCAAGGTCGAGCGCTTCCGCGCCTACGACAGCTACAGCGACAGTTTCAAGGACTACGCCAAGCTGCTGGCCAGCAATCCGCGCTACGAGAAAGTGCTGGCCAGCGCGGGCGACGCCAGCAGTTTCGCGCACGGCTTGCAGAAGGCAGGCTACGCCACCGACCCCAACTACGCGACCAAGCTGACCAGCATCATCAAGCGCTCGCTGGCCGGCTAGTCAAGTTTGGCGGCGGCCTGCCGTTACCACCTTACAGATAGAGTAAAACATCATGTCACTTCTCAGCATCGGCAAAAGCGGTTTGTTGGCGGCCCAGGTAGGTCTGTCGACCACCGGCAACAACATCACCAACGCTGGTGTTGCTGGATACAGCCGCCAGGCCGCCATCCAGTCCGACACCGCGACCCAGGACCAGGGCTTCGGCTTCGTCGGCAGCGGCACCGAGGTGTCGGCTGTGCGCCGCTACTACGACAATTTCCTCGCGGTGCAGCTGCGCAATGCCGAGTCCAGCCAGGCCTCGCTGGACGCCTACACCAAGCAGATCAGCCAGGTCGACAACCTGCTGGCCGATCCCACCGCCGGCCTGTCGCCGGCGCTGCAGGACTTCTTCAACGGCGTGCAGGACGCCACCTCGAATCCGGCCTCGTCCGCGTCGCGCCAGGCGATGCTGTCGACCGCCAATTCGCTGGCCTCGCGCTTCCAGGGCTTGAGCGCGCGGCTGACCGAGATCGCCTCCGGCGTCAACGGCCAGATCACGTCGACCGTCGGCGAGATCAACTCCTTCGCCAAGGAAATCGCCGCGCTGAACAACACCATCGCCGGCCTGAGCGTGGACGGCAAGGCGCCCAACGACCTGCTGGACCACCGCGACCAGATGCTGACCGAGCTGAACAAGCTGGTCAAGACCACCGTCATCCCCGGCGACAACAACACGCTGACGGTGGAGTTCGGCACCGGCCAGCCGCTGGTGGTGGGCAACACCGCCTTCCAGTTGGCAACGTCCACCTCGCCGACCGATGTCAGCCGCGTGACGGTGGGCTATCAGTCGTCGAGCGGCGCTTTCAGCGCCTTGCCGGACAGCGTGCTGACCGGCGGCCAGATGGGCGGCCTGATCACGTTCCGCGACGGCACCATGGACCGCGCGCAAAACTCGCTGGGCCAGGTGGCGGCCGGGCTGGCGGTCAGCTTCAACGCCCAGCACGTGCTGGGGCAGGACCAGAACGGCGCGCTGGGCACGCCGTTCTTCGGGCCGATCAACGCCTATGTCGGCGTCAACAGCCACAACTCGCCGGCCAGCACGGCCACCGTCAGCGCGGTGGTCACCGACGCCAGCAAGCTCACCGCCAGCGACTACAGCGTGGATTTCGACGGCACCAATTTCAACGTCACCCGCCTGAGCGACGGCCAGATCACGCAGATCAATCCGTTCCCGCAAGCGGTGCCGCAAACCATCGACGGCGTCGACTACACGATCACCGGCGCGCCGCAGGCCAAGGACAACTTCCTGGTGCGGCCGACCTACAACGCGGCGAACGACTTCCAGGTCGCCATCACCGACCGCACCAAGATCGCGCTGGCGGCGCCGATCGCCACCGCCGCGCCGACCGCCAACGCCGGCAACGCCAAGATCAGCGCCGGCACGGTGGATCCCAACTACCTGACGCCGGGCAACGCGCTGGCCGCGCCGGTCACGCTGACCTATGACAAGGCCAGCGGTTCGCTGTCGGGCTTCCCGCCAGCGCAGGACGTGACGGTGACGGTCAACGGCGTGGCCACGGTGTACCCGGCCGGCACACCGAGCGTGCCGTACACCTCGGGCGCGGCGATCAGCTTCGGCGGCATCAACTTCGACATCAGCGGCACACCGGCCGACCTCGACACGTTCACCATCGGGCCCAACGTCAGCGGCGTCGGCGACAGCCGCAACGGCGCCTTGCTGGCCGGGCTGCAGACCAAGAACATCCTCGACAACGGCAACGCCACCTACCAGACCACCTACGCGCAGATGGTCAACTTCGTCGGCAACAAGGCGCGCGAGGCGCAGATCAGCGGCTCGGCCGCCGACGCCGCCGTGGCCCAGGCCACCACGCAGCAGCAGAGCGTCTCCGGTGTGAACCTGGATGAGGAGGCGGCAAATCTGTTACGCTATCAACAGGCGTACCAGGCCAGCGGCAAAGTCATGCAGGTCGCCAGCACGCTGTTTGATGTACTGCTCAACATTAGGTAATTATCATGACCACCATGCGCATCAGTTCCAAGACGATCTACGACGTGGGCGTAGGGCAGATCGGCACGCTGCAGACCGCGTTGGCCCGCACCCAGCAGCAGCTGGCGACCAACCGCAAGAACCTGACCGCGGCGGACGATCCGATTGCCACCGCGCGGGCGCTGGAAGTGACGCAGTCGCAGTCGATCAACACCCAACTGGTGACCAACCGGTCCAACGCCAAGGGCACGCTGTCGCTGGAGACGGTAGCGCTGGCCAGTTCGACCTCGATCTTGCAGGACATCAAGACGCTGACCGTCAACGCCGGCAACGGCGGCATGACGCAGAAGGACCGCGAGTCGCTGGCGACCGAGCTGGAGGGGCGTCTGGCCGACCTGCTGGGCCAGGCCAACACCGCCGACGGCACGGGCGGCTATGTGTTCTCCGGCTACAAGTCGACCACCTTGCCGTTCACCCAGACCGCCACCGGCGCCGCCTACCAGGGCGACCAGGGCCAGCGCGAGCTGCAGGTGGGCTCGACGCGCAAGCTGCCGATCAGCGATTCCGGCGAGTCGGTGTTCGAGAACAACGCGACCGGCAACGGCACCTTCGTCACCACCCCCGATCCGGCCAACTTCACGCGCGGCGGCTCGGGCATCATCAGCGCCGGCTCGGTCAAGGACGCGACCCAGCTGACCGGCCACAAGTACCAGGTGGATTTCCAGGTGGTGCCGGCCACGCCGGGCACGCCCAAGGTGACCACCTACACCGTCACCGACCTGACGCTGAACCAGCCGGTGCCGCCGGCGCCGGTGCCGGCCGTGCCGCAGCCCTATGTCAGCGGACAGAACATCACCTTCGACGGCGTGCAGTTCGACGTCAAGGGCGACCCGGCCGACCTTGACAACTTCACGGTGCAGCCGAGCACCAAGCAATCGATCTTCACCACGGTGACCGACCTGATCGCCGCGTTGCGCGCGCCGGGCGACGGCGCGGCGGGCCAGGCCAGCCTGAACAACAAGCTGAACCAGGCGCACATGAACATCGACAACGCCACCGACAATCTGCTGTCGATCCAGTCGGAGGTGGGGTCGCGGCTGAAGGAGCTGGACTACCTGGACAGTTCCGGCGACGATTTGAATCTGCAGTACGCCACCACGCTGTCGGACTTGCAGGACGTCGACACGGTGAAGGCGATCTCGCTGTTCACGCAGCAGCAGACCACGTTGGACGCTGCGCAGAAATCGTTCAAGAGCCTGGCGGGCTTATCGCTGTTCAACTACATCACCTGATCCCGGCGCCCTCGGCGCGGCCACAAAAAAAGCCCTGACGCTTGCGCGTTCAGGGCTTTTTTTGTGAGACCAATTTGGGGGCAAATTTTGGGGTCAATTTTGGGGTCAAGTCTGACATTCGGACACGAGCTCTACCGTAGCATCGCGCTACGGTAGGGCTCGTGTCCGAATGTCAGACTTGACCCCAATTTTATTTGGCGGCGAGCAGGCCGGTGGCGGCGTTGGGCTTGCGGAACCAGTCTTGCTCGCCGGCCGTGGCACTGCCGCTCAGGCCGGTGGTGGCGTCGTAGTGCTTGAGCTGCTCGGTCAGCGCGGCGACATTGCCGGCCAGGCCGGGCGCGGCCGGTTGTGTCAGCTGACCGCCACCGCCGCTGTCGGCCGCGACCGCCTGCTGGCCGTAGCTGCCGATCGCCTGCGTCAGCGCGCTGGTCTGCGCGGCGCGGCTGGCCAGGAACCAGACGTCGGCCGCCTGGTGCGCCACGCCGTCGGTGCCGGTGTAGCTGGAGCGCCGGCCGATCCAGTTGTTGTTGTCGAGCTCGCTCACCTTGTCGGCCTGGACCGTCAGGCTGGCAATGCCCAGCGCGTTCAATGTCTTGAGCTCGTCTTGCTGGCTGACGCCGTCCGCGTTGGCGTCGACCCACACGCGCAGGTCGCCGAACTGCGCGTCCTTGCTGTCGACCACGCCGTCGTGGTTGCTGTCCAGGTCGCCCAGCGCGGCGAAGCCGTCGCTGGCCTTGCCGCCGGCGGCCAGATGGGTGGCGGTGCCGAACAGCTCGCTACCGTCGTTGATCTGGCCGTCGTGGTTGCGGTCCAGCGCGAGCAGGCCGTCGCCGCGGCCGACCCAGCCTGTGTTGATGCGCTCGCCGTCGGCGTACAGGTCGAACTTGACGCCGGCCTCGATGCCCAGCGTGGCGATGCCGTCGCCGTTCAGGTCGAGGATCACCGGGCTGCCCACCGGCAGCACCGCCAGCTGATCGGCGGTCAGCGCGGCGTGCTGGTCGGCGGTCAGCGCGCACACCTGGGTCGAGGCCAGCGCGGCGATCTCGCCCACCGTCAGCGCGGCGATCTGCTCCAGGGTCAGCGCCTTGATCTGGGTGGCCTTGAGCGAGCGGATCTGCGCGGTCGAGAACGCCGCCACCTGGTCGGCCGAGAAGTTGGTGATGGTGGTCGCGCTCAGCCCGGACAGCTGCGCGGTCTTCAGCGCCACGATGTCGTTGCCGTCGAGCGCGTGGATCTGGTCGGCGCTCAGGGCGTTGATCGCGATCACCGACAGCGACGCCACCAGCGTCGGGTCGAGCGAGGAGATCTGCGTGGTGGTCAGGCCCAGCGACTGGGTCGAGCCGAACGCGGCGATCTGCGCGGTGCGCAGGCTGTTGATCATGTCGACCGACAGGCCGACGATCTGGTCGGAGCTGAAGCCGGTGATCTGGTTGGCGGTGAAGGCGCTCAGCGAGCCCAGCGCGGCCAGCTGGTCGGTGTTCAGGCCGCGGATCTGCGTGACCGCCAGCGAGGCCAGCGAACGGGTCGACAGCGCGGCGAACTGCGGGCCGGTGAGGGCGGCGATCTGGCTGGTCTTGAGCGTCTGCAGCTGCGCGGTGCTCAAGGCGGCCACCGCGTCGACGTTCAGCGCGACGATCTGGTCGGTGCCCAGGATGGTCATGTTCAGGCCGCGCGCCTGCTGGGTGCTCAGCGCGCCCAGCTGGTCGGTGGTCAGCAGCGCCATCTGGCGCAGCGTGAAGGCGGCGATCTGCGCCGAGCGCAGCGTGCCGAAGTGGTCGACGTCGATGCCGCCCAGCTGGTCGGAGGTCAGCGCCGCCACCTGGCCGGCGTTGAGCACGCCCAGCGTGCTGAGCGAGTTCATCTGCTGGGTGGTGAGGGCGGTGATGTCGCTCGGGCTCAGCGTGGCGATCTGCTGGGTCGCCAGGCTGGCGACCTGGCCCAGCGTCAGCGACGAGAACTGGGCCTTGGTCAGCGCGTTCAACTGCATGCTGCTGAGCGCGGGGATGTCGTCCAGCTCGATCGCCTGGATCTGGTCGGTGCTCAGGCCGGCCAGCGCGGCCACGCTCAGCGCGCGCACCTGCCCGGTGGTCAGGTTGACCAGCTGGTCGGTGGTGAAGGCTTGCAGCTGGTTCTTGGTCAGCGCGGCGATCTGCGCCGTCCGCAGCGTCACCATGTGGTCGGCGTTGAGCGCGACCAGCTGGTCGGTGGTCAGCGCGCCGACCTGCAGCGTGGTCAGGCCGGCCAGCGTCGACAGGCCGTTGAGCTGGTCGGTGGTCAGGCCCTTGGCCTGGGCGGCGGTCAGCGAGGCCACCTCGGCCGTGGTGAGCGCGCCGAACTGGTCGAGCGTGAGCAGCGAGATCTGCAGCGTGCTCAGCGAGGCGATCTGGGCGGTCTTCAGTCCCGCCAGGTCTTCCACCTCGATCGCGGTGATCTGGTCGCTGTACAGGCCGCGCAGCGCCGAGGTGCTCAGCGCGCGCCACTGCGCCACCGACAGCTGCTGGATCTGGTGGGTGGTGAACGCTTGCAGCTGGCGGCTGGTCAGCGCGGTCAGCTGGGCGGTGCTCAGCGCGCCGAGCTGGTCGTCGGTGAGCGCCTGGATGCGGTCGGTGGTCAGCGTCGACACCTGGGTGGTGTTGAGCGAGCCGAGCGAACCGAGCAGCAGGAACTGGTCCGGCGTCAGGTAGTTCAGCTGGGTGGCGGTCAGCGCGGCGATCTGTGCGGTGCTGAGGCTGGTCAGCTGGTCGGTGGTCATGCTGACCAGCTCGTTCGAGGTCAGCGCGCGGATCTGCTGGCTGCGCAGCGCGGCCAGGTCGCCCAGCTCGATCGCGGTGAACTGGTCGGTGCTGAGCGCGGCGATGCTGCGGGTCGACAGCGCGCGGAACTGCGTGTCCGTCAGGTTGACGATCTGGTCGGTGGTCAGCGCGTGCACCTGGTTGACGGTCAGCGCGCTGACGGCGTTGGTGCCCAGCACGGAGACCTGGTCGGTGGTGAGCGCGACGATCTGGTCGGTGGTCAGCGCCGACAGCTGGGCCGAGCGCAGCGCGGTGATATCGGCCAGCGCCAGCGCGACGATCTGGTCGGTGGTCAGCGCGGCCAAGGTGCGTGTGTTCATGGCCAGCAGGTCGCCGGTGGTCAGCGCGGCGATCTGGTCGCTGGTCAGGTTGACCACCTGGGTGGGGCTCAGCGCGGCGATCTGGGCGGTGCGCAGCGCGCCGATCTGGGCCGGCAGCAGGGAACTGAGCTGGTCGGACGTCAGCGCGTGAATCTGCGCCGTGGTCAGGCCGGCCACACTGTTCAGGTTGGTCAGCTGGCTGGTGGTGAGCAGCGGGATCTGGCTGGCCTTGAGCGAGGCCACCTCGCGCGTGGTCAGCGCGCCGACCTGGTCGCTGGTGAGCGCCTGCAGCTGGACGCTGGACAGCGCCTGCAGCTGGGTCGACTTCAGCGCGGGAATGTCGCCCGCCTCGATGGCGGTGATCTGGTCGGTGCTCAGGCCGGCCAGCGCGGCCGCGTTCAGCGCGCCCACCTGGGCGCCGCTGAGCTCGATGATCTGGTCGCTGCTCAGCACCGACAGCTGCAGCGAGGACAGGGCGCCGATCTGGCGCGTGCTCAGCAGGTCGATGTCCAGCAGCGACAGGCCGGCGATGCGGCTGGTCGACATGGCGGCGATCTGGGTCGTCGAGTAGTCGGCCAGGTTGCCCAGCGCGGCGGCCTGGGCGTTGCTGAGCGCCGCCAGCTGGGTCTGGGTGAAGGCGGCGATGCCGGCCGTGGTCAGCGCGTGCAGCTGGTCGGTCAGCAGCACCTGCATCTGCGCCGTGGTCAGCGCGCGCAGCTGGGCGGTGGTCAGGGCGGCGAAGTCCAGCGCGCCGATGGCGTCGAGCTGGTCGCTGCTGAACGCGGTCAGCAGGCTGGTGGTGAGGGCGCGGATCTGCGCGGTCGACAGCGCGCCGATCTGGTCGCTGTTGATGCCCGGCACCTGGCGGCTGGTCAGCGCGCCCAGCTGGCGCGTGCTCAGCGTGACGAAGCGCTGCGGGGTCAGCGCGTTGAGCTGGTCGGTGCTCAGGGCGCCGATCTGCAGCGTGGTCAGCGCGGCCAGGTTGGCCAGCGCGGCGATCTGGTCGCTGGTCAGGTAGCTCAGCTGGCGGGTGGTCAGCGCGGCGATCTCGCTGTTGATCAGGGTGCCGTACTGGGTCAGCGACAGCGCGCCCAGCTGGTCGCTGGTCAGCGCCATCAGCTGGTTGGTCTTGAGCGCGGCCAGGTCGGGGCCGCTGAGCTCGAGGATCTGGTCGGTGGTCAGCGCGGCCACCACCGCGCCCGGCAGCGCCCGCACCTGCGCCGTGCTCAGCACGGGGATCTGGTCGCTGGTGAAGTAGCGGATCTGGCTGCTGCTGAAGGCGGCGATCTGGGCGGTCTTGAGCGCGGCCACCTGGGCCGGCGTCAGCGCGATGATCTGGTCGCTCGACAGGCCGCCGATCTGGCGCGTGCTGAGGCCGGCCAGGCTGCCCAGCGCGGCGAACTGGTCGGTGGTGAGCACGCCCAGCTGGCGGGTGGTCAGCGCGGCGATCTCCTGCGAGGTGAACGCGCCGAGCTGGGCCAGCGTGAGCGCGGCCACCTGGGCGGTGCCCAGCGCGGCCACCTGGGCGGTGCGCAGCGCGGCGATGTCGACCAGTTCGATCGCGGCGATCTGGTCGGTGGCGAGCGCGTTCAGCGCGGCCGCGCTCAGGCCGCGGATTTGCGCGGTCTCCAGCGCGACGATCTGGTCGCTGGTGAGCGCCTGCAGCTGCGCGCTGGCCAGGGTGTTGAGCTGGCGGGTCTTCAGCGTGGCGATCTGGGCCAGGCCGAGACTGGCGATCTGGGCGGTGGTGAGCGCGCCGATCTGGTTGGTGGTCAGCGGCGCCAGCGAGGCCAGGCTGTCGATCTGGGTCAGCAGCAGGCCGGCCACCTGGTCGGTGCTCAGGCTGGCCAGCGTGCGGGTGCTCAGCGCGGCGAACTGGTTGGCGGTCAGCGCCGCCAGCTGGTCGCTCGACAGGGCGGTGATCTGGTTGGTGCCCAGCGCGGCCACGTCCACCACCTCGATCGCGGCCACCTGGTCGGTCGACAGCGCGGCCAGCGTGGCGGCGTTCAGGCTACGCACCTGGGCCGTGCTCAGCGCGACGATCTCGTCGGTGGTGAGCGCGCCCACCTGCAGCGTGGTCAAGCCGGCGATCTGGCTGGTCTTGAGGGTGGCGATCTTGGCCAGCGCCAGGCTGGCGATCTGCAGGGTGGTGAGGGCGCCGATCTGGCGGCTGGTCAGCGGCGCCAGCGAGGCGAAGCTGGCCACCTGGTCGGTCGACAGCGCGGCGATCTGCCCGGTGCTGAGGCTGGCGATGTCCAGCGTGCTGAGCGCGCCGAACTGGGCCGGGGTCAGCTCGCTGAGCTGGATGGTGGTCAGCGCGCCGACCTGGCGGGTCGACAGCGCGCGCACGTCGTTCAGCGGCATGGCCGGCACCTGGTCGGACGTCAGCGCGCCGATCTGCGCGGCGGTGAGCGAGCGGAACTGGGCGGTCGACAGCGCGACGATCTCGTCGGTGGTGAGCGCGGCCACCTGGTCGGTGGTGAGCGAGGCGATCTGGCGCGTGGTCAGGCCGGCCAGGATGGCCAGCGGCAGCGAGGCGATCTGGTCGGTGGTGAGGGCGGCGATGGCGGCGGTCGAGAAGCTGGCCAGCGAGCTGAGCGCGCCCAGCTGGTCGCTGCTCAGCGCGGCCTTCTGGTCAGAGCTGAGGGCGGCGATCTCCTGGGTGGTCAGGGCGGTGATCTGGAGCGTGCCCAGCGCGACGATCTGGTCGGTGGACAGGCCGAGCAGCTGCTTGGTGCTCAGCGAGGCCAGCTCGGTGCCCGTCAGCGCGGCGATCTGGTCGGTGGTGAGCCCCGCGATGTCGCCGGCGGCGATGCCGCGCAGCTGGGCCGTGGTCATGCCGGCGATCTGGTCGGTGGTCAGCGCCGCCAGCTGGTCGGTGCTGAGGGCGTGGATCTGTTTGGAGCTCAGCGCGCGCAGGTCGGGCAGGTTCAGCGCGCTCAGCTGGGCGGTGCTGAAGGCGGCCAGCTGTTTGGTGGTCAGCGCGCCGAGGGTGGCCAGGGCGTCGATCTCGCCGTTGCTCAGGCCGGCGATCTGGGCCGGCGTCAGCGCGGCGATCTCGGCGGTGGTCAGCACCCGCAGCTGCTGCGTGCTCAGCGCGGCGAGCTGGTCGGTGGTGAGCGCCGCCAGCTGGCGCGTGCTCAGCGAGACCAGGTCGGCGTTGCGCAGCGCGGCGATGCGGTCGAGGCCGAGCGCGGCGATGGCGCCGGCGCTGAGCGCGCGCACCTGCGCGGTCGACATCGCCAGCACCTGGTCGCTGCTGATCGCGGCGGCCTGGTCGGTGTTGAAGGCGGCCAGCTGGCTGGTCTGCAACGACGCGAAGTCGTCGGTGGTCATCTGCGCGATCTGGTCGGTGGTCAGGCCGGCGATCTGCCGCGTGACCAGCGGGCCCAGCGTCGACAGCGCGACGATCTGGTCGCTGCTGAGCACGGACAACTGGTCGGAGGTCAGCGCGCGGATCTCGCCGGTGGTGAACGCGGCCAGCTGGGCGGTGGTCAGCGCCTTGATCTGGTCGGTGGCGAGCTGGGCGATCTGGGCGGTGCGCAGCGCGCGGATGTCGCGCGTCTCGATGGCGGCGATGGCGGCGGTCGACAGCACGGCCATGGCGCTGGTGCTCAGCGCCACCAGCTGGGCCGAGTTCAGCGCGACGATCTGTTCGCTGGTGAGCGCCTGCAGCTGGTCGCTGGTGAAGCCGGTGAACTGGCGGGTGGTCAGGCTGGACAGGTCGGTGGTGGTGATGTTGCCGATCTGGCCGGTGGTGAGCGCGCGGATCTGGCGCGTGGTCAGCGCGGTCAGGAAGCGCAGCGCGTCGATCTGGTCGCTACTGAGGGCCTGCACCTGGTCGGTGCTCAGCGCCGCGGTCTCGGCCGAGGTCAGCGCGAACATCTGGTCGGTGCTCAGCACCACGATCTGGGCCGTGCCCAGCTTGTTGATCTGCTGGGTGCTGAGGCCGGCCAGGTCGGCGGTCTCGATGGCGGCCACCTGGTCGGTGGTGAGCGCGGCCATGGCGGCCGAGCTCAGGCCGCGGAACTGGGCCGCGCTCAGCGCGACGATCTGGTCGGTGGTGAGCGACTGGATCTGGTCCGAGCTCAGCGCCCGCAGCTGGCCGGTGGCCAGGGTGCCGAGGTTGTGCAGCGACAGCGAACTGAGCTGCGCGGTGGTGAAGGAGTTGATCTGGCGGCTCGACAGGCCGGCCAGCGTCGACAGCGCGTTCAGCTGGTCGGTGGTCAGCACGCTGATCTGGTCGGTGCTGAGGGCGCCGATGGCGCTGCTGCTGAGCGCGACGAACTGGTCGCTGAGCAGCACCACCAGCTGGTCGGTCGACAGGCGGGCGATCTGCGGCGCGCGCAGCGCGGCGATGTCGCGCGTTTCGATCAGGCCGATCTGGGTGCTGGTGAGCGCATTGAGCATGTTGCTGCTCAGGTTGCTGTACTGGACGGCCGTCATCTCGATGATCTGGTCGCTGCCCAGCGCCTGCACCTGGTCGAAGGTCAGCGCCGCCAGCTGCACGCTGCTGAGGTTGACGATGGCCTTGCTGCTCAGGCCGGCGACCTGGTCGGTGGTCAGCGCCTGGATTTGCAGCGTGCTCAGCGGGGCGACGGTTTTCAGCGCGTTGAGCTGGTCGGTGCCCAGCGCGGCCAGCTGGTCGGGCAGCAGCGCGGCTTCGACGGCCGTGCTCAGCGCGGCGATCTGGGCGGTGGCCAGCGCCGCCAGCTGGTCGCTGCTGAAGGCGCGGATCTGCGCCGAGGTCAGCGCGCCGATGTCGCGCGTTTCGAAGGCCAGCATCTGGTCGGTGGTCAGCGCGCCCAGCACGGCGCTGCGCAGCGCCGCCACCTGGGCGGTCGACAGCGCGACGATCTGGTCGCTGGCCAGCGCCTGCACCTGGCCGGCGTTGAGCGCGGCCAGCTGGACGCTGCTGAGCGCGGCGATGGTGCGGGTGGTCAGCGAGCTGACCTGGTCGGTGCTCAGCACGCCGATCTGGGCGGAGTTGAGCGCGGCCAGCGAGCTCAGCGCGTTGAACTGGTCGGTGCTCAGCACCGGCAGCTGGTCGGTGGTGAGGGCGGCGATTTCATTGCTGCGCAGCGCGTGCATCTGGTCGGTGCCCAGGCCGGCCAACTGCGGCGCGCCCAGCGCGGCCACCTGGCTGCTGCTCAGGCCGATCAAGTCGCGGGTTTCCAGCGCGGCCACCTGGTCGCTGCTGAGGCTGACCAGCGTGGCGGTGGCCAGCAGGCTCACCTGCAGCGAGCTCAGGCCGGCGATCTGGTCGGTGGTGACGGCGGCCAGCTGGTTTTGCGTCAAGGCGTTGAGCTGGCTGGTGGTCAGCTGCGCCAGCATGGCGGTGGCCAGCGACTGCACCTGGTCGGTGCCGAGGGCTTGCACGGCGCTGGTGCTGAGGGCGCGCAACTGCTGGGTGGCCAGCGAACCGAGCTGGTCGCTGCTGAGGCTGGCGACCTGGTCGGAGCCGAGCGTGGTCAGCTGGATGGTCGACAGCGCGCGCAGGTCCACCGTCTCCAGCGCGCCGATCTGGTCCGAGTTCAGCTGGTTGAGCTGGCGACTGCTCAGCGCCTGCATTTCGCGGGAGCTGAGGGCGACCATCTGGTCGGTGCTGAGGACGGCGATCAGGTCGCTGTTGAGCGCGCCGACCTGCTGCTGGGTCAGGGTGGGGACGTTGGCGGTGGTCAGGCCGACCAGGCCGTCGGTGCTCAGGTAGTTCAGCTGGAAGGTGCTGATGGCGCGCACCTGGGACGAGCTCATCACGCCGACCTGGTCGGAGCTGAGCGCCTGCATGTCTTCGGTCGTGAACAGGCCGATCTGCGCAACCGTGAGGCTGACGATCTGGTCGGTTGTGAAACTGGTAACGATCGAAGTCATTGCATTGTTCTCCCGGGGAGCTTCCATGATACGCGCTTAATTGCCTCATGGAAACCAAAAATCACTGGCTGGCTATTGAATTTCGCTATGGCCGCGGCGCCGGAGGCTGAACTGGCAAGCTTGCCGGTTTGGCTGCCGGAGGGCGCTGCGACCACGTCCGCGGCATCAGCCGCGCGCGTTCTATGCCATCCAAAAACAGGTTTTGCACGGGCGTCGCCAAGTACGGGAGTGTCGTGGCGATGACCAGCAAACCTACACCTAAAGTGATCGGAAACCCGATCCCAAACAAATTCAGTTGCGGCGCCGCGCGTGTCAGGATGCCCAGCGCAACGTTGGTAATCAGTAAAGCCGCCACGATGGGCAGCGACAGCTGCACACCGGTGCTGAAAATCTTGCCGCCCCAGTCGGCCAGCTGCTTGAAGCCGCCCCCGTACACCGGCGAGGCCGACACCGGCAGCGTGTAAAAGCTCTCCACCAGCGCCGACAGCAGCACCAGGTGGGCGTTGACGGCCAAAAACATCATGGTCGCCACCAGCGCCAGGAACTGGCTGATCGCCGACGAGCGGCCCTGGGTGTTGGGGTCGAAAAACGTCGCGAACCCCAGGCCCATGGTCAAACTGGAGATTTCTCCCGCCATCTCCACCGCCGCGAACACGATGCGGATGCTGAAGCCCATCGCCAGTCCGATCAGCATTTCCTGCAGCACGATCAGCAGGCCGGCCAGCGAGGTCGGATCGGCGGCCGGCAGCGGCGGCACGGCCGGCGCCACCACCATGGCCAGCAGCACGCCCAAGCTGATCTTGACGCTGGCCGGCACGCTGGAATTGCCGAACAGCGGGGACGCCGCCAGCAAGCCCAGGATGCGGGTCAGCGGCCACAGCAAACCGGCGATCCACAGATTGATATCGGCAGTGGAGAACGAAATCATGAGGCGTTTTCCCTATTTATTTCCACCGAGCATCAGCTTTCTTATTGTAAATCAACTTCTTAGCGAATCGTAAATTGTTACATATTGGCAAAGTATCTAGCCGACCAGGCCGGGGATGCCGCCGAAAATCTCGCGCATGTAGTCGAGCATGACCGCCAGCATCCACGGCCCGGCCACCACCAGCGCCACGAAGATGCCCACCAGCTTGGGGATGAAGGACAGGGTCGCCTCGTTGATCTGGGTGGCGGCCTGGAAGATGCTGACCACCAGGCCGATGATCAGCGCCACCAGCAGCATGGGGGCGGCGATCATCAGCGTCACCTCCATGGCGTGGCGGCCCATCGTCATCACGCTTTCGGGTGTCATGGCGTGCTCCTAGTAAAAGCTCTGGGCCAGCGAGCCCAGCAGCAGTTGCCAGCCGTCCACCAGCACGAACAGCATCAGCTTGAACGGCAGCGAGATCACCGCCGGCGACATCATCATCATCCCCATCGACATCAGTACAGAGGCGACCACCATGTCGATAATCAGAAATGGAATGAAGATGGCGAAGCCGATCTGGAACGCGGTTTTCAGCTCGCTGGTGACGAAGGCCGGCACCAGGATGCGCAGCGGCACGTCTTCCGGCCCCTGCAGCGCGGGGCTGCGCGACAGTTTCACGAACAGGGCCAGGTCGGCCTGCCGGGTTTGCTTCATCATGAAAGTTTTTAACGGTGCCGCGCCCTTGTCCATGGCCACGCTCATATTGATCTTGTTTTCCTGCAGCGGCAGGTAAGCCTCGGTGTAGATCTTGTCGAAGGTGGGACCCATGACGAACAGGGTCAGGAACAGCGCCAGCCCGACCATCACCTGGTTGGGCGGGGCGGACTGCGTGCCCAGCGCCTGGCGCAGCAGCGACAGCACGATGATGATGCGGGTGAAGCTGGTCATCAACAGCAGCGCGGCCGGGATGAAGGTCAGCGCCGTCATCAGCAGCATGGTCTGGATCGGCAGCGTGTAGCTGGTGCCGCCGCCCGGCGCCGGGGTGGCGTTGAAGGCCGGGATGCCGATGCTCGAATCGGCGCCGGCCGCGATCGGCAGGGCCAGCGCGGCCAGCATCAACAGGGATTTGACGGCCGTGGCCGGGGTGAGGCCGGCCTGCTTATTTGCCATTGCGTTTTTCGATCGTTTGTTTGAACCATTCGGCGAAGTTGGCGGTCGGCAGCGCGGCCGTGGTGGCCGGTTCGCTGCTTTCCTGGCGCGGCATGGTGGCCAGCGCGTTCATGCGGCCGGGCGAGGCGCCGACCACGATCCATTGCTCGCCCACTTCCACCACCAGGATGCGCTCGCGCGCGCCGACGCTGAGCGCGCCGACCAGCTTGACGTTGCTGTTGCCGCCACCGAAGTTCTTGGGGCCGAAGCGCTTCAGGAACCAGGCCGCGCCGATCATCAGGGCCAGCACGAACATCAGCGCGAAGGTGGTTTGCAGCAGGCCGCCGCCGGGCGAGGCCGGCGCCGCCTGCGGCGTGGGGATGGTCATCGACAGCGGGCCGGTGGGGGCGGCCGAGGCCGGGGCGGACGACGCTCCAGCGGCGGCGGGCGCGTCGGCCGGGACGCCTTGGGCCGGCGCGGCCGTGGCACCGGCTGCCGTGGCCGCAGCAGCAACCGCCACGGCGGGCGCGGCGGCGGGAGCAGGGGCGGCGGTGGCGGCAGGCGCGGCGGCAGCGACCGACGGCGCGGCGGCCACGGCCGGTGCGCTGGCCGCGTGCTGGCCGCCGATGGTGCCCGACACGCTGCGCTGGGCCATTGCAGGCGCGGCGGCCAGGGCCGCCGCGAGGATCAGGGTTGAGGTCAGTCCGTGCTTCATTTATTCAGTTTTCGGATACGTTCGGACGGCGTGATGATGTCGGTCAGGCGGATACCGAACTTGTCGTTGACCACCACCACCTCGCCCTGGGCGATCAGGCAGCCGTTGACCAGTACGTCCATCGGCTCGCCGGCCAGGCCGTCCAGCTCCACCACGGAGCCCTGCGCCAATTGCAGCAGGTTCTTGATGGCGATCTTGGTGCGGCCCAGCTCGACCGTGAGCTGCACCGGGATATCGAGGATGAAGTCGATATCGTTATGCGTCTCGGTCTTGCTCGGCGTGCTGGAAAAGTCCGTGAACACGGCGGCGCTGGCCGCCTGGGCCTGCTGCTTTTCCAGCGCGGCCGCCTCGGCCTGCGCCTGCTCGGCGATGGCCGCGCCCCATGGGTCGTCGTCCATCGTATCGTCTTGATTATCCGACATGCTTCTCTCCTGTATTGCGGTCACCGGCGGCGGGTGCGCCGGCGTTATTTGATGTTATCGGCATTTGCGAGCAATTTCTCCACCTTCAGCGCGTATTGTCCGTTCATCACGCCGTAGCTGCAATCCATGACCGGCACGCCGTCGACGGTGGCCGAGATCATTTCCGGAATGGTCAGCGGGATGATGTCGCCCACGCGCATGTTGAGGATCTCGTCGAAATTGACCTTGGCCGTGCCCAGCGAGGCGACGATCTCCACCTCGGCGATCTGGATCTGCTGCGTCATCAGGCGGATCCAGCGCTTGTCCACTTCCAGCGCCTCGCCCTGCAGGCTGGAGGTCAGCGAATCGCGGATCGGCTCGATCATCGAGTACGGCATGCAGAAGTGGATCTGGCCGGAGACCGATCCCAGCTCCACCGTGAAGGTCGACGCCACCACCACCTCGTTCGGCGTGGCGATGTTGGCGAACTGCGTATTCATTTCCGAGCGGATGTACTCGAACTCGACCGGGTAGACCGGCTCCCACGACTTGGTGTAGGCCTCGAACACGATGTCCAGGATGCGCAGGATGATGCGCTGCTCGGTCTGGGTGAAGTCGCGGCCCTCGACGCGGGTGTGGAAGCGGCCGTCGCCGCCGAACAGGTTGTCCACCAGCAGGAACACCAGGCCCGGATCGAACACCATCAGCGCGGTGCCGCGCAGCGGCTTCATGTGGACCAGGTTGAGGTTGGTCGGCACCACCAGGTTGCGGATGAACTCGGAATACTTGGAGACCCGCACCGAGCCCACCGACACCTCGGCGCTGCGGCGCAGGAAGTTGAACAGGCCGACCCGCAACAGGCGGGCGAAACGCTCGTTGATAATCTCCAGCGTCGGCATGCGGCCGCGCACAATACGTTCCTGGGTGGCCAGGTTATACGTTCGTACTCCCGCGACGTCTTCCTGCGCCTGGACGTCGTCCTGGTCGCCGTTGACGCCCTTCAGAAGGGCATCGACTTCTTCCTGGGAGAGAAAATTATCAGCCATGACTTTCTAACTTACTGAATGATAAACGAGGTGAACAGCACATCCTCGATGTCCTGCGGCGAGCCGCGGTCCTCGAAGGGTTCCTTGAGCTGGGCGATGATTTCCTTGGCCAGCTGGACTTTGCCATCCGGCGTGTTGATGTCCACGGCGCGCTTGCTCGACAGCAGCAACAGCATGCGGCTGCGCACCTTGGCCATATTGTTCTTGACGTTTTCCTTCTCTTCCAGGCCGCCCACTTCCAGCGTGAAGGCGATCTGCAGGTACTGGTCGGCGCCGTTGTCGCCCGGCTGCAGGTTGACCGTGAACGGCTCGACCGGCACGTATTCCGGCGGACCGGCCTTGGCCTTCTTGGCGTTCTTGTGCTTGTTCTTGGCCGGCGCCTCTTCCTCTGCCGCGTCGCCCTTGCCATGCAAGAAGAACCAGGCCGCGCCCCCGCCGGCCGCGCCCAGTACCAGGACCACCGCCAGGATGATGATGATCAGTTTTTTGCTGCCGCCACCGCTGGGCGCTGCTTCAACTTTCTGATCGGCTTTCATTTTTGGGTTCGCTTTCAAAATTGCCCTTGCATGATGCGGAAGTGGAACATGACGCCATTATGTCATTATCGGTCGGGACTGCGGCATCGCATACGTCGAAAAGAGGGGCGATCCGGGTGCTGCTTCACGTTTCCGTAGTGGAACAAACAACAAAACCGGGAAGGCTGGCTGGCCGGTCCCGGTTTTCGTCGCGGTCGCTGGGGGATCAGGCGAAGGTGTCGACCGCGCCGGCCGGCAGGCGGCGCGCCGGCGGGGCGCTGCGCGGCACCTCCACGCTGCCGCCGCTGTCGCCGCCGAAGCTGGCGCCGGAACGGCCGCCGCCGCCGTTGCCGCCGCCGTTCTGCGCCGAGCTGGCCTGCTGGTTGAAGCCGTTGTTTTGGTCAGACATGCCGGCCGAGACGGTGGCGTTGCCCAGCTGGATGCCGGCCTCGCTCATCATTTCGCGCAGCTTGGGCATGGCCGCTTCGAGGGCCTGGCGCACTTCCGGCTGGGCCGAGCTGAAGGCGGCGGTGGCCTGGTCCTTGTTCACGCTCAGCACGACCTGCAGCGGGCCGAGGTCGGGCGGATTCAATTCCATGGTGGCGCTCTGCTCGCCGCCGGCCGCCATGAAGATGATCTTTTGACCCAGTTGCTGGTCCCAGGCCTGGGTGCCGACGCGACTGCTGAGCTTGTCCGTCGGCACGGCGGTGACGGCCGCCTTGGCCGCCTCCAGTGCCGATTGCGCGGTCGGCGCGATGGTGATGGCCGGGGCGGTTTCCTTCAGCACCGGCGCCGCTTCGGTCGGCTGGGTGCTCTTGCCGTTGAAGACCGGTTGCAGCGGATCGGACTGGCGCGGCGTGGTGTGGGCCACGTCGGCCGGTTTTTCCATGCCGGGGCCGACCTTGATCGGGGCGGCCGGTTCGGCCGGGGTGGCCGGCGCGGCGTCGGTGGTGTCGGACAGGGTGTCGACAATCGGGCCGTCCGGCACGGCGCTGACCGGCTTGGTGTCGGCGGCGGGCTTGGCGGCGGCCGCGCTCGCGGCGGCCACGGCGGCGCCGGCCGTGGTGCTGGCCGAGGCGGCGGCCTTGGCTGCTGCGGCGGCCGCGTCAGCGGCGGTTTGCGCGGCCGAGCCGGCTTTCGTCAGGGCGGCTTTGAAATCGGCGGCGGCGTTGGCGTCGGCGCCGGTCTGGGTGGTTTTCAGCGTGTCGGCGTCCAGCGTGGCGGCGGCGGGCAGGGTGGCGGTGGCGTTTGCGTCCACGGCGGTGGCGGCCGTGTCGTCGGCGCCCGCGCCGGCTGCGGCGGTGGATGCAGCGGCGGCCGCGGCAGCGGCGGCTTCGGCGGCCAGGGCGGCGGCGCTCACGGCGCCGGCGGCATTGCCGGCCGAGGCGTCGGCCGCGCTGGCGACCGGTGCGGCGGCTGGCGCCACAGGTTGATTGAAGGCGGCCACCAGGGCCAGCATGTCGGCCACCGGATCGGCATCGGCGGCGGCTTGCGCGTCGCTGGCCGCGCTGGCTGCGGAGTCGTCCGCGCTGGCGTTGCCGTCCTTGCTGCTGTTCTTGGCCGTGGCGGGCGCGGCGGGCGCCGGCTGGCTGTCATTTTTGGCGACGGCCTGGTTGCTGTCGGCGGCGTCGGCCTGCTGGTTCTGCGATTGGGCGGGCTTGGCCTGCTCGGCCGGCTTGGGCGCGGACGAGCGCGAAGCGGCGGGGCGCTCGGGCGCCTTGGCCACGATGGCGGGACCGCTGTTGGTGTTGCCGGCCTGGCGCTGGTCCATCTCGCGCGACAGGGCGCGCTGGAAGGAGTTGTCGCCGCCGCCGGCGTTCAGATTCAGGTTGACCTTGGGCGCCGCCACTGCATTGGCGTTCAGAGTGGGAATTTGAAGATTCGGGGTTTGCATGATCGCGCCGTGTCGGTTGGTTGCGTCTGAATGTCAGCGTTTGTAATACGCCTGCCGTGCTGCGTGTTCGTCCATCTGCTTCTGGTCGCGCTTGTTTTCCAGCTTGAGCGCTTCGGCGTCCGCCCGGTCGTTCAGGGTGGAGTAGGACATGCGCTTGCGTTCGCTGGCCTGCCAGGCGGCCTTTTCCTGCTCGCTGCGGTACTCGGCGTGCTTGATCATGTCCTGCTGGCCCTTGACCGCCACGTCCAGCTTCTCCATGAAGGCCTGGAAATTGCGGTAAGCCATGGGCGTGATGCCGGCCTGCTGCGCCGCCTCGAAGCGTTTCGCATATTCCTCGCGATAGCCGACCAGCATCTGGTGCTTCTGCTTGGCCTCGTCCACGGCCTTGAGCGAAGCGCCCAGGCGCTTGGCGGCGTCGTCGGTTTCCCGGCGCGCCAGGTCCATCAGTGTTTCAAGTTGCGCTTTGGAAGCCATGATGCGTCAATTATAGGTGGCTGTTGCCGGCGTCAATCAGTCGAATAGAGAGGTAAGTTGGGCCAAGCTCTCGCCCATGGTCACCCGTTCGGTGATTTGCTGCTGGAGGAAATTCTCTATCCGGTCGTGCAATTGGATGGCCTGGTCGAGCACCGGATCGCTGCCGGGCGCGTAGGCGCCGACGCTGATCAGGTCGCGGCTGCGCTCGTAGCGCGAGAACAGCTGCTTCAGGTGGCGCGAGCGGGTCTGATGCTCGGGCGAGGTGATCGAGTGCATGGCCCGGCTGATCGACTGTTCGATGTCGATGGCCGGGTAGTGGCCGGCCTCGGCCAGGCGGCGGTTGAGCACGATGTGGCCGTCGAGAATGGCGCGCGCCGAGTCGGCGATCGGATCCTGCTGGTCGTCGCCCTCGGTCAGCACGGTGTAGAAGGCGGTGATCGAGCCGCCGCCCATTTCGCCGTTGCCGGCCCGTTCGACCAGGATCGGCAGCTTGGCGAACACCGACGGCGGATAGCCTTTGGTGGCCGGCGGTTCGCCGATGGCCAGCGCGATCTCGCGTTGCGCCATCGCGTAGCGGGTCAGCGAATCCATGATCAGCAGCACGTTCTGGCCCTGGTCGCGGAAGTGCTCGGCGATCGCGGTGGCGTAGGCCGCGCCCTGCAGGCGCATCAGCGGCGGCGTGTCGGCCGGGGCCGCCACGACCACGGAGCGGGCCAGGCCTTCCTCGCCCAGGATCTGTTCGATGAATTCCTTCACCTCGCGGCCCCGCTCGCCGATCAGGCCGACCACGATGATGTCGGCCTCGGTGTAGCGCGCCATCATGCCCAGCAGCACGGACTTGCCGACGCCGGAGCCGGCGAACAGGCCCATGCGCTGACCACGGCCGACGGTCAGCATGGCGTTGATCGAGCGCACGCCGACGTCCAGCGTCTCGGTGATCGGCGCGCGGCCCAGCGGATTGGCGGGGCGGGTGTTGATGGGGGCGCTGTCGGAAGCGTGCAGCGGGCCCAGGCTGTCCAGCGGGCGGCCGGCGCCGTCCAGCACGCGGCCCAGCAGTTCGGGGCCGACCGGCAGGTGGCGCGCGCGGTCGCTGGGGCGGCGGCGCGGATGGTTGACGGTGCCGGGCCGGGGAATGGCCGGCTCGACCGGGAACACGCGGGTGCCCGGCACCACGCCCTCGACGTCGCTTTGCGGCATCAGGAACAGTTTTTCGCCCTCGAAGCCGACCACTTCGGCCTCGATCTTGCCGCCGGACGGCAGCGGCACGGTGCAGGCGGCGCCGACGGCCAGGCGCAGGCCGACCGCCTCCATCACCAGCCCGGCCACGCGCGTGACGCGGCCCGACACCTGCATCGGCTCGACGAAGCCGACCAGCGCGCCGCAGTCGTGCAGGTAGGATTTCCAGCGGCCGGCGTGCGGGCTGGCCGGGGCAGCGGGGGCGGGTGGGGCGAGGGGAGCGGCGGTGTCCATGTCAGGCCAGCCAGTCCACTTCTTTGCCGAGCGCGTGGCTCAGGCGCTGCCAGCGCGCGGCGGCGGTGGCGTCGATCTGGTTGCTGGCGGTATCGACCTTGCAGCCGCCGCGGCCGACCTGCGGGTCCTCGACCACGCGCCAGCCGCCCTTGTCGAGCTCCTCGCCGATGCCGGCGCGCACCACGGCGGCGTCGTCGGGATGCAGCACCAGCAGCGCCGGCTGTTGCAGCACCGGCAGGTATTCGATGGCCTCGCGCACGATGGGCAGGATCAGCTCGGGCTTGACCTGGAAGGCGTTCTTCAGCATGCCCTTGGCCAGCTGCAGCGCCAGTTCCAGCACGTCGTTGGCGATCAGCTGGTCGGCGTCCTGCAGCGAGTTGCTGAAGTTGGCGGCGATGGCGCGCACGTGTTCCAGCTCAACGTCCGTGACCAGCTTGCCGGCCGCGAGGGCGTCGGCGTGGCCGGCCGCGTGGCCTTCGTCGTAGCCGTCCTTGCGCGCTTCCTCGCGGATCGCTTCGAGCTCTTCAACGGTGGGGTATTCCATCGGCGGCGGCAGCGGCGGGCCCATTTCCAGCGCCTCCTGCTGCTCCATCAGCGCTTCCTGCACGCGCTGCTCGGCGTCCAGGCGCGCCTGTTCGGCGTCGCGTTCGCGCTGCTCGGCCTCGCGCAGCGCCATCACGCTGGGGCGCTCGTCGCCAAACGAGGTCATCTCCCAGCGCTGGAACGCCGACTGCTGTTCTTTAGGTAACAGAGACATTAGACGAACGAATCCTCACCTTTACCGCCAAGCACGATCTGGCCTTCGTCGGCCAGGCGGCGGACGATCTGCAGAATCTGCTTCTGCTGGGTTTCCACCTCGGACAGGCGCACGGGACCTTTCGATTCCAGGTCTTCGCGCATCATTTCCGACGCACGGGCCGACATGTTCTTGAAGATCTTGTCGCGCAGTTCCTGCGACGCGCCCTTCAAGGCGATGATCAGCATTTCGGACTGCACCTCGCGCAACAGCAGCTGGATGCCGCGGTCGTCGATATCGATCAGGTTGTCGAACACGAACATCTCGTCCATGATCTTCTGCGCCATGTCGTTGTCGTAGTTCTTGATGTTGTCCATGACCGAGCCTTCCTGCTCGCCGGACATGAAGTTGAGGATCTCGGCCGCCGCGCGCACGCCGCCCAGCGACGATTTCTTGATGTTCTCGTTGCCCGACAACAGCTTGGTCAGCACGTCGTTCAGCTCGCGCAGCGCGGCCGGCTGCACGCCGTCCAAGGTGGCGATACGCAGCACCACGTCATTGCGCAGGCGGTCGGTGAAGTGGCCGAGGATCTCGCAAGCCTGGTCGCGCTCCAGGTGGACCAGGATGGTGGCGATGATCTGCGGGTGCTCGTTGCGGATCAGCTCGGCCACGGATTGCGAATCCATCCATTTCAGCGACTCGATGCCGGACGCGTCCTTGCCGCCCAGGATGCGCGACAGCAGCACCGAGGCCTTGTCGTCGCCCAGCGCCTTGGTCAGCACCTGGCGGATGTACTCGTCCGAGTCCAGGCCCACGGTGGAGGCGGCCGCGACCATGTCGCGGAAGTTGTCCAGCGTGCCCACCACTTCCTCGTGCGGCACGTTCTTCATGGTCGCCATCGCGGCGCCCAGCTTGAGCACCTCGCGCGGGCCGAGGAACTTCATCACCTCGGCGGCCTCGCTCTCGCCCATCGCCAGCATCAGGATGGCGGCCTTTTGCAGTCCGGTATTCTCAGTCATTTGCGCCTATCCATTCTTTGATCACGTTGGCAACGATGCGCGGATCCTCGGTTGCCAGTTTCTTGGCCATGGCCAGGTTTTCGCGATAGCCGCGCGCGGTGTTTTCTTCCATCTTGCGCAGCTCTTCCTCGGCGATGAGGGCCTCGTCCGGGCCTTCCTCGACGATTTCCTCCGGCTCTTCCGGTTCCGGCTCCGGCGCGTTGATCTCGTCGATCTTCTTGAACACCGGACGCATCATCGGCTTGACGATACGCATCACGATGTACAGCAGGATCAGCGCGGTGATCAGGAACTTCGCCAGGTCCTTGGCCATCGGCAGGTTGGCCGGATCGCGCCACCACTCCGGCGGCGGCTCGAACGGCTTGTCGACGCCGTCGAACGGCGAATTGGCCACGCTGACGGCGTCGCCGCGGTCCTGGTTGTAGCCCATGGCCTGCTTGACCAGGTCGTTGATCTTGACCATCTCTTCTGGAGTATAGGCCTTGATGGTGACTTTGCCATCCTTGCCGATGATGCGCTTGTAGTTGACCACCACCGCCACCGTCAGGCGGCGCAGGCCGCCCATGCCGCGCTGCTCGTAGCGCACGGTCTTGTCGACTTCGTAGTTGGTGGTCGATTCCTTGTGGCTCGGACCGGTGGCCGTGGTGTTGCTGGCCGCGCCCGGCGGCGTGCCCGGGGCCGGCGCGGTGCCGGTCGGCGAGCCGGCGGTCTGGGTCAGCGGCGCGGTGGCGGTGCCCGGCGGCTGGTTCGACAACGCGCCCGGGATGCCGCCCGGATTGGTGGCGCCGTTGTTGCCGTTGGTCTCGCTGCTCTGCTGGCTGCGGATGGCCGAGGCGGCCGGGGGCGAGTTCGGCTTGTAGGTCTCGGCGGCCTGCTCGATCTGCGCGAAGTCGACGTCGGCGGTGGCCTCGGCGCGCACATTGCCTTCGCCGACGATGGGGATGATGATCGATTCGACCTGCTTGATAACCTGCAGCTGCATGTCCTTGACATACTTGAGCTGGGTCTCGTCCATGTTTTTGGCGTTGAGGCCGGCGTTGCCGTTCTTGTTCTGGTCGGAGATCAGGTTGCCGGCCTGGTCGATGACGCTGACGTTGGCCGGCAGCAGCTCCGGCACGCTGGAGGCGACCAGGTGGACGATGGCGGCGGTCTGGGACGGATCGAGCTGGCGGTTCGGGTGCAGCGTGACGATGACCGAGGCGGTCGGCTTCTGCTGGTCGCGTACGAACACGGACGGCTTGGGCAGCGCCAGGTGGACGCGGGCGTTCTCGATCGCGGCCAGCGACTGGATCGAGCGCGCCAGTTCGCCTTCCAGTGCGCGCTGGTAGTTGACCTGTTCGAGGAACTGGGACACGCCCAGCTTCTGGTTCTCCATCAGCTCGAAGCCGACGTTGCCGCCCTTGGGCAGGCCCTGGGCCGCCAGTTTCAGGCGGATATCGTGGACCTGGTCGGTCGGCACCAGGATGGCGGTGCCGTTCTCGGAAAACTTGTGCTTGACGTTGAGCTTGTCCAGTTCGGCCGTGATGGCGCCGCCGTCGCGGTCGGTGAAGTTGGAGAACAGCACGCCGTACTCGGGCGGCTTGTTCCACAGCCACAGGCCGAGCAGGATGGCGACGATGGCCGCCGCGCCGGCCGCGCGCAGGAAATTGCGGCCCATCGGGGTCTGGATGAAGGGCAGCTTCTCGGCACCGTCATCGGCGGCGTCGGCTGCTGTGTCGTTGTCGATAGGGTCGGCTACGGCCATGATGATTGGTTTCCGGTGCGTGGTTCTAGAGAGGATGAGCCATTATTGCCTGCCTGCGAGCAAATCAATCGGCCAAACAGAGCGCCGTTTACGGTCCTGCTCGGCCAAGAGCACTGGCTTTGCCCTTGGTATTCTGTCAGCACTGATAGAGCCGTGCCGTATTGTAACGCCGCGCCCGGCCATGTCGCGGAAATTTGTTCCACGACAGCAACAAGATGGGAGTGTGAGATGAGAACAGGTGGAATCGACAGCAGCCAGATCCAGGCCATGATTGCCCAGTTGAAGGCGCACGCCACGCGTCCTGGGTTGACGCCGCCTGTGATCAAGACCGAGCCGGCGCCAGCCGCCAAGGTGGAGTTTTCCGACGCCTTGAAGAACGCGCTGGACGGCGTCAACGCCAGCCAGGTGCAGGCCGACGACATGGGCAAGAAATTCGCGATGGGGGACGACAGCGTCAGCCTGTCGGACATGATGGTGTCGATGCAGAAAGCCAGCATCAACTTCCAGGCCACCATTCAGGTGCGCAACAAGCTAGTGTCGGCCTACCACGACATTATGAACATGCAAGTTTAAATCAGGCCGGCGATGCGGGCGTTGCGTTCGCGTTCCAGCTTGGTGATGTAGCGCTGCACGTACGACAGCATGCCGCGCGAGATGCCGACGAACTCGCATCCGAGCCGGCGGTTGGTCTTGTTGTTGAGCAGCGTCAGGTCCAGCGAGTTGCGGATCTGTAGCGAGGTCGCCACCTGGCCGATCTCCGGCAGGTCGATGCGGCAGTCCGGATAGTTGCGGCCGATGGCGTCGCCCAGCATCATCTTGTTGTCGAGGATGGCGATGCCGCCACAGCTGATGTCGGCCAGCGGGAAGGTGGTGTTGCCGCCCAGCTCGTCCGGCAGCGGGATCAGCACCCGTACCGGATTGGTCACCGGCGTCGAAATGCGGTAGTACTCGCGCCGCTGCAGCCGGATCAGCGTCGGCGGCACGACGATCTTGAACGCCGGATTGCCCTGGTAGGTGGCCGCCTCGATGTGGTCGGCGGCGAACAGGATGCGCACCTTGTCCAGCGTGGTTTCGAACGACAGCCGGCGCGACGCCAGGATGCGCTTGTTCTGCTCGCGGTCGATCGAGCAATCCAGGTAGACGGTGTTGTGCGGCTCGTCCACTTCCAGGATGGAGGTCACGCAGACGTCGGCCTCGCCATGGATCAGCATGCGGATCAACTGGTTTTTTTCGCCGATACCGCGCAGCAGGGAGGTGATCTCCTTCCGTGATTCGACTTCAAAATCGTGCCAGTTTTCCAATTCCGCATCCTGAAAGTGTGGGTACATCGTTCGCGTCAAATTTCTGTAAGAGGGATGCTGTCGGGCGCCGCCGGAAGCGGCAGGCCAGACTTTTGCGCTGATTCAATATGATATAGCCACGCTAATAGTTCCGCAATCGTCCGATAGAGCGTGGGCGGAATCTGTTGATCAAGGTCAACATCCATCAACAAAGAGACAAGTTCCTTGGACTCGTGGATGAACACGCCGGCCTCCAGCGCCACGCTGATAATCTGCTCGGCCACCAGCCCGCGGCCCTTGGCCACCACCTTGGGCGCCGGCGCGCCGTTCTCGTAGGTCAGGGCCACCGCCTGTTGCAGCGGACGGCGCGGCAGGTCTTCGGTCATGGCGATTCCTGCGCGATGGTCAGCGAGGATAGCGGCGCGCCGGCCGCCTCCATCGCCTGTTCCAGTTGGCCGGCGTAGGCGCGCAATGTGTCGGCGGTGTCGCCGTCGTCGGCTTGCACCTGGATATGCACCTGGCCGCCGATCAGCGTGACGGCGGCCGACACCGCGCCCAGCATCGGGAAGCGGAAGCGCACGCCGCTGCGCCAGATCTGCTCGGGCTCGCCGTCGGCGCCGCCCTGGCCGTCGTCCTGGCGGCCGTTGCGCTGCTCGCGGCGGATTTCCCATTGCATCGGCTGGCCCGGCCAGGCTTCGCCATTCCATTGCACCCGGCCTTGCTCGTGCGTGTGGAGTTGCTGGTTGATCAGTTGCGCTGCGCTCAGGTCGGGACCGTTGGCGGCGGCGCGCGCGGCGTTCTCGCCGCCTTGCAGCATGCGCTGCATCTGCGGCTCACGCATCAGCTCGGGCAGGGTGCGCTCGCCCTTGGCCCATTCGGTGACATGCGATTCGTAGAACAGACCGCTTTGCGAGATGGTGTCCTGCAGCTTTTGCGCCAGCTGTTCCGTGGGCGGCGCGGCGTTGCCGAACAGCGCGCTCTTGCCGACCAGCGCCAGTTGCGCGGCGCCGCCGCTCTGCGCCGCGCTGAGCACGGTGGTCAGCAGGCGGGCTGTGTTGCTCAGCGTGGCTTGCGGCGTGTTGGGGTCGAGGTCGGGCAATTCGTTGGCCGGCGTCAGCGGCGCCTTGCCCAGCAGCGTGGCGGCCAGGCTTTGCGGCTTGACGGCTTCTGCCGGGAGCGCGCCGCCGCTGGCTGCCGTGGCCGCGCCGGCTTGGGCTGCGGCATTGGCTTGGGCAGCTGCGGCAGCGGCCGGTATCGCGGCCGCGCCTGGCAGATTCGCGGCGGGTGTCGCGGTGCCGGCGGTGGCTGTCTGCGGGGTGGTGGCGGGACGGCCTGTTGTTGCGGCCTGCTGATCGGCGGCCTCCGCGCCGGCCGGCCCGGCTGCGGCTGCAGCGGCGCCTGCTTGTGCGGCGCCGGTGGCCGGGCTGGCCGCACCGCCGGCGGCTGGCTGCGTGCCCGGCTTGGGCTGGCCCGGTACGCCGTCCGCTTCCGCCGGCATGCCGGCTTCGGCGTCGGCCGCGCCGGGCGTGGCCGGCTGGCCTTGCGCGGTGCCGGCGGGCTGGCGCGGCGTGCCCGGCAGGGTGGCTGGCGTGTCCTGCGACGGCAGGGTAGGGGAGTAGAGGCCGGGGTCGGCTTCGGCGCTGTCGCCATAGACCACCGTGGCCGAGCTGCCGGGGGTATTGTTAGCGAGCTGGAAGGTGGGGCGGGGGCTGGCCGTCAGCACGGTCAGCGGAACGTCGGCGCCCACTTGCACTTCCGGCGGCAGCATCATGCGTACGGCGTTGTCCGCCACGCGGACCAGGAAGCTGCCGTCGTTGTACTTGGACAGCACCTCGGCCGTGACCGATTGTCCGACCAGGCTTTGCAGCGCGCGCTGGAAGGCCGCCTGGCGGCCATCGCCCACCGGCGCGGCGCCGCCGACGCCGGCCGCCGGGCCGACCGGCAAGATGGTGACCGATGGCGGCATCATGGCGCGCCCCTGCTTTAGACGCTGCCGTAGGCGTTAATCACGCGCCGTTCAGTGCCGGTGGAGTTGATCAGTTTGGACAGTTGCGCCATCCACGGCATGGTCAGGTCGCGGATCTGGCGGTCGGCGTTGAGCATCTGGCGGATCAGGCTGATCTTGCGTTCGCGGTCGGCGCCCTGCATCGGCCGGGCCGGCTCCTGCTCGCGCAGCGCCTGCACATGGGCGGCGCAACGTTGTTCGAGCAGCACCAACTGGTCCCAGTCGCTGCGCGTGGCGGCCTGCACCATCTGTTCGGTCAGGTCGGCCATGGCGGCGTACACGGAGAGGATATCTTGGCTGGTCATCATGAATCAGGCGCTCGCGAGATTGGTGGTCGGGTGGATGCCGGTGGCGGCGGGAGTGTCGGCGATCGCGTTCCAGGCGTCGCGCAGCTCGGTCAGCAGGCGCTGCACTTCCTCCAGGATCGTTGGATCGTTGTTCAGGTTGGCCGTCAGCAGGCGCGCGCTCATGTATTCGTACAGCGCGTCCAGGCCCTCGGCGATGTCGCCGCCGGCCTTCTTGTCGAGCGCGGCGCGCAGGCCGCTGTCGATGATCATGATGGCCTTGGAGATCGATTTGCCTTTCTCGCCGATGTCGCCGTTGCGCATGCCGTTCAGTGCGCTGCTCAGCGCCACCAGGGCGCCGTCGAACAGCATGACGATCAGCTTGTGAGGACTGGCGGCCACCACGCCGGTTTCCATGCCAACCTTGGCATAGGCGTGCACGCCAGTTTGTCGCGATCCGAACATACTCTGTCTCCTGTTAAAGCGTCAGCGGCTATTGCTTGGCAAGCGCCGCGAACTGTTGCGTCAAGAATGACGCGGTGGTATTCATGCTGGCGATCGAGGTGTCGAGCGCCGTGTACTGTGCGCGGTAGCGCGCTTCGATGTCGACCAGGCGGGCGCTGAAGGCGTCCTTTTGCTTGGCGATATCCTTGACCGAATTGTTCAGGCCGGTGGTGCGGCCGGTGATCGCGCCGTTGGCACCCAGGTAGCCGGCCGCCAGCGAGTTGAGCTGATAGGCGTACCCCTGGGAGAAGCCGAAACTGCCGCGCGAGCCGATGGTGTCGCCGGTAATGGTCAGCTTTAGGCCATCGACCGGCGCGCCCGGTGAACCGGTCAGGGTCTGGCCGCTGCCGGTGGCGGTATAGCCGCCGATGGTGCCGGCCACGTCCAGGCCATCGACCGAGGTGCCGGCGCCGAAGGCGGCCGAGATATCGGTGCCGGTGGCCGTGGCGATGTGGATGTTCGATTTCGACCCATAACTGGTCGAGGCGAGCTTGAGCTTGCCGTCGTCGCCGACGGTGGCGGAGACGGTGGCGCCGGCGTTAGAAAACGCGCTGACGCCGTTGATCGACGATTGCAGCAGCGTCGCCAGCTGGCTGGGATTGTAGCTGCCGGCCGGCAGCGAAATGGTGGCGGTGTTGGCCAGCGTCGGCGGCGTGGTGTCGTTCAGCGTGACCGTCCAGGTTGTGTCGGCATCGATCACGGTTTCGGGCGGCAGCACGGCGGTGCCCTGCAATGTGCCCTGCGTGGCCAGCTGGGTGATGTTGATGGCGTAATCTCCGGCCTTGGTGTTGGTGCCGGAGCTGGTGAACTTGACATCGGGATCGCTGCCGTGACCAACCGCCGCGAACAGACCGGCGATATCGTTGAAGTTGCTGGTGATGGCCTTTTGCAGTTTGGTATTGTCCAGAGTCAGCGTGCCGTCTTTCTGGAACGAGATGCCGATCTGCGACAGGTTGGTCAAGCTGCTGCCTTGCAGCCCGGTGATCGAGGCGCCGAGCTGCCGCCGGATCGATGCTTGCAGATTGCGCAGCGTCGGATCGCCCAGCAGCGGGCCGCCGGTCTTGGTATCGGGATCGTAACCGCCCAGCTGCTTGATCTGGTTGGTCAAATCGTTGTATGCCTTGACAAAGCCGCCAACCGCAGTGGTGAGCGAACCGCTGTCTTTGCTCACCGACAGCGTCGAGCTGCCGACCTTGAGCGCGCTGATATTGACGCCGGCGATCGCACCGCCGATGCTGGTGCTGGAGCTGGTGACGGCAATGCCGTTCACCGTGGCCAGCGTATCGGCCGCCGCGGCTTTTTGGCTCAGGTTCTGTACGCCGCCCGGATCGTAGCCCAGCAGCGAGACCAGATCCGGGTCCGGCGGATTGCCGCCGGACCCGGCCAGCGTGATCTTCATGGTCGAGGTGGCGCCGGTGGCGGTCGAGGTCAGGATCAGGTGGTTGGGGGTGGCGGTGGTGCCGGTGGAACCGTCCGAGACAATGCTGGCTGTGACGCCGAAGTTGCCCTTATTGATGGCCGCCAGGATGCCCTGCAACGTATTGTTGCTGCTGTCGATGACAATGTTGCCGCTGGTGCGTGTCGAGTCTGCGGTGAAGCTGGCGCCCAGGTAGGCCCCGCCCACACCGGCTGTCAAGCCGGCGCCGGCCGGATTAGTGCCGCCGACGGTAATCGGGCTGCCGTCGGCCGAAACCAGCGAGATCGAACCGACCGCCGTGGTGCTGGAACCGATATTGGCCGCGCCGTTGTTGCCGATGCCGCCGGTGACGGTGCCTGTGACGGCTTCGGTGATCGCGATGTTGCTGCCGTCGGCGTTGGTGAACTGTAGCGTACCGGCGGCGGCGGTGCCGGTGACGGTGATGTTGGCGTCGGCCAGCGCGCGGGTGACGGCGGTGTTGCCGGTCAGCGCGGCATCGATCGAGGCGGCTGTGACGCCGCCCGCGCCGCCGCCGGCAACGCCGGTCGCCTGGGCGGCGATTTCCACGCCGCCGACGCTCAGCGCATAGGTGCCGCCGCCGCTGGTATCGATATCGCCGAAGGTCGAGGCGCCGCCGGCGCCGAACAGCGTGGCGTTGGTGACGGTGGGAGCGGCCTTGGCGGAGACGCCCGTGGTGGTGCTCTTGGCGTTGATGGCATCGGCCAGTAGACGCGCGCTGCGGGTCGTGCCGTCGGTGGCGATCGCGGTGTTGTTGATGCTGAGCGAGCCAGGCGTGAGGCCGCCGCTCGACAGGCTGGCGCCCAACTGGGTGCCGGTGATGCCGAAGCTGCCCCCGCCGACGCTGCCGAGTGAGAAGTTGATCGTGGTCTTGGCGCCCAGGCCGATCGCCGAGGTCGTGGATTTATAGCCGCCAGAGGCCAGCGTCTGCGCCTGCGCGATCTGATTGATGTTGACGCGATACGTACCCGGCTGCGCGGTACCGCTGGCGGTAGCGGTCATCACGGTGGCGTCGCTGGGGGTGCTTACCAGTGTCTGGAAGCTCGACACCGAGGTTAGGCCCGCCAGCACCCCCTGAAAGCTGCCCAGCGCCCCTGAAAGGTTGCCAAACGCGGACACCTGGCCCAGATAGCTGGCCGACTTCTTGTCGTAATCAGCCAGCGGCGCGGACTCGACCGCCATCAGCTTGCTGACGATGGAGTCGACCGGAATGTTCGAGCCGATACCTGGTGAAGAGATGCCCACGATGCGCTCCTAAGTAAAGCAATAATATAAGACAATATCGGCAGAATCAAACCGGACTTGAGAGGGGAGAATACCTGCCAGTTCAGGCAAAGCTGAAAAAACGGGCAGCGAAGGGGACGTGACGGGACAGTGGACAGGCGCTCCCGGCTTTAGGATGCCATGCATGGAGAAAAAGCGGCGCGCGCGAGCGCGGCCGCTTCAGGCGGTCTGCTGGATCAGCAGGCCGGAATTGCTGGACTTCGACTCCAGCGATTTGGCGATTTCCAGCGCTTCGGGCGACGGAATCTGGCGCAACACTTCCTTGGTGGTCTGGTCAATCACCTTGACCACGGTGCGCTTGGTGTCGCTGTCGACCGAGAATTCCAGGCCTTGCGACTTGGCCTGCGCCGACTTGTTCAGCTGCGACACGGCGTGATTGACCTGTTCCAGCGTCGGCACGTTGGCCGGGCCCTTGACCGCGTCCGCCGTCTCCACGGCAGTAGCTGGCGCGCGTGCGGCACCCTGCGCAGCGACATCGCCGCCGGCGGCGCTGGCCGGGCGGTCTACTGGCCGGGCCTGGGTGGCCGAGCCGATGGTATCGATAGTCATGATGCTTCCTTTGTGAAAAATCCCCGACTGAATAAATCAGCCGGGGAACCTAGTCAGAGCGACCTTGTCGGGTCAACCCTTCCCCGGATTTTAGCCACGCAGCAGGGACAACACGCCGTTCGGCAGCGAGTTGGCCTGGGCCAGGATGGCGGTACCAGCTTGTTGCAGGATCTGGCCGCGGGTCAGGTTGGCCGTTTCCGACGCGAAGTCGGTATCTTGAATCCGGCTACGCGAAGCGGACAAGTTCTCCGTCGTCGTGTTCAGGTTCGAGATGGTCGAGGCGAAACGGTTCTGGATCGCACCCAGCGCAGCGCGGTTGCTGTTGACTTGGTTCAGCGCGGAGTCGATGCTCAGCAGTGCAGCATTGGCACCGGCCACGGAGCTGACGTCGATCTTGGCAACCGATTGCAGGTCGGAGCCGGTCGAGGCGGCGACGATGTCGGTTGGGCCGCTTGACGCCAAGGTGAAGCCCGTATCGGACGAGAAGTCAAGGTGGCCGCCGACCGTAGCCTGGGTGCCGGAGGCGGCAAAAGCCGATTCCGCAGCACGGACCGCAGCAACCGAACCATTGGCCGGTTTGTCGATACCGCGCAAGACTGCACCGCTCAGCGAATCAGTGGCTGCGTCGCCATTGGTATTGGTGATCTGAATGTCCGCGCCTGACGCGTTGGTCAGTTGGATTTCCTTGGCATTGGTGGTGGCGTTGACCTTGATCGATGCGCTGATGCCCGTGGTGCCCACTTGGGCGTTGATCGCTTGGGCAACCGCCGACAAATCACCGCCTTTTACCTTGGCCGAAATCGTCACGGCGGTCGAGTTGGCGTCCGATTCGATCGAGTTGTCACCGCGCAGAGTGAATTGCAGCGAACCATCTTTAATCGCTACACCGCCAGCGCCGCTCAGGGTTGCGGTGGTGCTGGCAGTCGCCTTGACGCCACTGGTGGCGCTCAGTCCATTGACGTTGGCGGCGATACGCTTGGCGCTGTCGCCGGCGGTGACCGCCACGGTGCTGGTGGTGCCCGTGCCGGATGTGAACGTCAGGGTCTGGCCCTGCGTTTCGTTGGCGCCGGTCGCGGTGGATGCCGATGCATTGCCAGCGGCATCGCCATAAAGCGCAGCCAGCGTATTGTTGCCGATATCGGTGGCCTTGGCCGATTGGACGCCAATATTGATGGTCTGGCCGGAGTTGGCGCCGACCTGGAACTGGGCCGAGGTCAGCGAGCCGTCCAGCACGTTCTGGCCGTTGAACTGGGTGGTGTTGGCCACGCGGTCCAGCTCGTTCGACAGGGCCGACACCTCGCCCTGGATCGACTTGCGGTCGGAATCGGAGTTGGTGCCGTTGGCGGACTGGACTGCCAGTTCGCGGATACGTTGCAGCAGATCGCCTGCGGTGCTCAAGCCACCCTCGGCCGTTTGCGCCAGCGAGATGCCGTCGTTGGCGTTACGTGCTGCCTGGGTATTGCCGCGAATTTGCGAGGTGAAGCGCTCGGAAATCGCCAGGCCGGCGGCGTCGTCTTTTGCGCTGTTGATGCGCAAACCGGAAGACAGGCGTTGCAGGGAAGTCGACAGCGAGGCTTGCGACGTGGTCAGGTTACGTTGCGAATTCAGCGATGCAATATTAGTGTTAATGACTTGTGCCATGATGTTTCTCCAGACTTAATACTTCGATTCGGCGATATGCTCAGTTCCCATTGGTCTGTCTCCGCATTCCGAGACATTCAAACCGCTGTTGTAACTGGTAACGGTTGCCCACAGGGAAAATTAAGGGGCAAAAAGCCGGGAAATTTTCTACATCAGGCCTAAAGTTCATTGCCGATGCCCGTTTAAACGACCGCGTTTGCAGAATCTTTAGGGCAAAAATAATTATTTTTCGACCTTGTTTTTGGGCAAAAAAAAGCCCGGCAGGCGCCGGGCTGGAATAAAAATGATAATAAATTCGGCTATTCAGCCACCACCACCCGGTTTTTGCCGGTCTGTTTGGCGGTGTACATGGCCTTGTCGGCGCGCTTGACCAGCTCGGTCTGCTCCTCGTTGGGGCGGCGCAGCGCCACCCCGGCCGAAAAGGTGATCAGCACCTTCTCGTTATCGTGCAGGAAGAAGTGCTTGGTCAGCTCGCGCTGCAGGCGGGTCATGGTGCTGGCGGCCGCCTCGACCGAGGTTTCCGGCATCAGGATCAGGAATTCCTCGCCGCCGAAGCGGGCGATCACGTCCATCGAGCGCAGCGTGTCCTTGACGATCTTGACCAGGTGCTTGAGCGCGGCGTCGCCGGCGATGTGGCCGTAGGTGTCGTTGAGCTTTTTGAAATCGTCCAGGTCGAGGATGGCGATGCACAGCGGCGTGCCGCGGCGGTCGGCGCGCGCGGTCTCGCGTTCGAACACGTCGTCCAGGCCGCGGCGGTTGAGGCTGCCGGTCAGCTGGTCTTCGCGCACCAGCTCGCTCAAATGCTGCAGCTTGGCCTCCAGCGCGTGGATGCGGTTCTCGGCGTCCTGCACTTCCTGGCGCGCCAGCACCATCTTGTCGCGCGCCTTGAGCGCCTCGCTCTGCACCAGCCGGGTTTCCTTGAGCACCTCGTCGAGGATGCTGTTGAGCTCGGCGATGTTGTCGGCCTTGCTGATCTTTTCCGAATAGCCGCCGATCTTCTCGTGGAAGTCGCCGGTCGAGGCCGCCACTTGGCCGAGGCGGTCGATGAAGGTCATCATCATGTTCTTGACGGTGAGCTTGACGTCCGACAGGCTGTGCTTGAGCTGGCCCTGCTTGTAGATCACTTCCTTCAGGCTGCGCGTGGCTTCCTCCAGCGCGCGCACGTCGATCGGGCCGGTGATCAGGTTCTGCACCGATTCGATCTGGCCGCGCAGCCAGCTGTCGTCGTCAAGCAGCTCGCTGACGTTCTCCAGCAGCAGCTTGAACAGACGCAGCAGCAATTCCTGCTGCTCGCCGCTGTCGCCGCCGCGCAGCTCGATCTGGTAGCACAGCTGCTTGAGGCGCACGGCGATCTCGGCCAGCGCCTCCTCGCTGTGGGCCAGCTTGGTGGCCGCGCCCAGCGATTCGGCCTCGGCCACCAGCACCGGCGCGCCCGACAGCAGCGAGGCCACCGCGAAGGTCAGCGTGCGGCTGAGCAGGTCGCGCAGCGTGCGGCTTTGCTCGTCCTCCGGCGCCAGGCCGGCCACCTCGATGCCGCCCTTGCGGCTGACGAAGTGTTTTTCCACCAGCTGCGACAGCGCCCTGGCGTAGCCCTCCCAGTCGCGCGACTTGACGGCGCGGTTGAAGCGGCGGCCGAAGTCGGCCAGGTCGCCGGTGTTCTCGGTCAGGCGGGTGGCGAACTGGCTCAGCACCGACTCCGGCCCGGGATCGACCGCGCCCAGCGGCGCGGCGGCCGGCTCGGCGGCGACGCCGGCGATTTCGTTGTAGATGTCGCGGTAGGCTTCCGGCGTCGGCGCGATGCGGCGCACGGCCAGGCGCTTGAACGCCTCGCGCGCGATGTCGGCCGGATTCTGCTCGGGAGTGGAGGATTTGCTGGACATCAGATGCTGCCTCTTAAAGGTTTGTTCATTAAACCATATTAAGCCCGTGTCCCGGTCGGCATAGCCTGAATAAAAGGGGGGAATGTATCTTTCATCAAGGCATTAAACATGGGCATTCCGGCAAGCGCCGGCGCGTGCCTATTCGATCAGCTGGTTTTTGATCGCATAGTGGGTCAGCTCCGCGCTGTTTTTCAGCTTCATCTTGACCAGCAGCCGGGCCCGGTACTCGCTGACGGTCTTGACCGACAGCGACAATTCCTTGGCGATCATGCCCACCGTCTTGCCGGAGGCGATCATGGTCAGCGTCTGGTATTCGCGGTCGGACAGGCTGTCGTGCGGCGGCGCCTCGTGGTCCTCGCCGACGTGGTTGGCCAGCTCCTGCGCCAGCGCCGGGCTGATGTACTTGAGCCCGCCGGCCACCTGGCGGATCGCCGTCACCAGCTCGCGCGGCGCGCTCTGCTTGGTCAGATAACCGGCCGCGCCGGCCTTGAGCGAGCGGATCGCGTACTGGTCCTCGCGGTGCATGGACAGCATCAGCACCGCCAGCTCCGGCTTTTCCTTCTTGATCTGCTTGAGCACCTCGATGCCGCTGCGGTCGGGCATGGAGATGTCGAGCAGCATGACCTGGCAGTCGGCCTTGCGGAACAGCTTGATGGCGTCCAGGCCGTTCTCGGCCTCGCCGGCCACGACGATGTCGCGCGTCTCGGCCAGGATTTGTTTCAAGCCTTCCCGCACGATGGCGTGGTCGTCGGCAATGAAGACCTTGATGATGGCTTTTTCTGACATGTGACTCTCTATTGATCTTTTGCTATTTCACGGCAGAAATGTTTTCACCCGCTATTGTAGCGCCGGCGGCCGCCGCGATGAGGGCCGCGCGTGCGCTTTCGTGCTTAATTTTGATGGACACCACGGTGCCGCCGCCGGCCGCGTGGCTCAGGGTGAGCGTGCCGCCCAGCGCGCGGGCGCGCTCGGCCATGCCGCGCAGGCCGAACGAGGCCGGCTTGGCGCGGTCGGCCTGGCGGATGCCGCGGCCGTTGTCGCCGATCTTCAGGCTGATGTGGTGCCGCAGCCGCGCCAGCTTGACGCTGACGCGGGTGGCGCCGGCGTGCTTGGCGATATTGGTCAGCGCCTCCTGGGCGATGCGGAACAGCGCGGTGGCCTGGTCGTTGTCGAGCTCGACGTCGCGCTGGTTGGCGTTGAAGCTGCAGGCGATGCCGGTCTGCTTCTCGAATTCCTTGACCTGCCACTCCAGCGCCGCCGCCAGGCCCAGGTCCAGCAGCGCCGGGCGCAGGTCCAGCGAGATGCGGTGCACGGCGTCGATGGTGCGGTCGACCAGGGCGTCGACGTAGTCGGTCTTGTCGCGCAGCGCCGGGAAATCGCCCACCTCGTCCAGGCGCGCGGCCAGCATGGCGACCGCCATCTTGATCGCGGTCAGATTGCCGCCCAGCTCGTCGTGGATCTCGCGCGCGATGCGGCCGCGCTCCTGCTCCTTGACGCGCTCGGCATGCGCGCTCAGCTCGGCCAGGCGGGCGCGCGAATGGTGCACCTCCAGCTGCTCCTGCTTGCTCTCGCTGATGTTGGTCATGATGCCGTCCCAGCGCACCGCGCCGTCCGCCAACGCGTGCGGCGTGCAGCGCAGGTTGATCCACTTGACGTCCTTCCAGGCGTCGATCCAGATGCGTCCCTCCCAGTTCCAGCTCCACAGCGCGTTGGCCGAGGCCTGCATCGCGTCCAGGTAGGACTTGCGGTCGTCGGCCAGGATCAGGTCGAGGAAGCGGTCCGGATGGTCGTGCAGCTCGGCCGTCGTCAGGCCCAGCAGCGCCTGGCAGCCGTCGCTCAGATAGGGGAAGGAGACGCGGCCGTCCGCGTGCAGCACGAACTGGTAGACCAAGCCCGGCGTGTTGGAGACGATGGCGTCGAAGCGCGTGCGCACCTGTTCCAGCTCGTCGGCCAGGGCGGCGCTGTCGGAAGGGGGAGGGGAGGCTGCGTTCATGGTAATGATATAAATAGTATGGATTAACGGGCGTGCCAGCGGGCGCGGAAGCGCCGCAGCAGGCGGCGGAAGCGCGCGATCCAGCCGCGCGGCGACGGCGTGGCGTGCTGGCGCCAGTGACGCCAGGCCTTGGCCAGCGCGCTGACGCGGCGCCAGGCGCGGGTGGCGCGCAGCCGTTCGATCCAGCGTTCCTTGAGCGCCAGGAACCAGTGCAGCAGCCGGGCGAACCAGACAATGGTCATCAGCACCGGCCGCGTCAGCAGGAAGATGCGCGCCACCGCCGCCGCGCCGCCCAGCTTGGCCAGCACGATGACGAGCAGGCCCAGCATCGCGTGGCCGTGCGTCATCGCCCACAGCGCCAGCAGCTTGACCGGGAACAGCAGCAGCGCCGGCAGCACGAACAGCGCCAGCGCGGCGTAGGGGCTGAGCGTGCAGATCCACGCTTCCAGCCGGTGCAGCGGCGGCCAGGCCGACAGCCGGCGCAGCACGCGCATGCCGACGTCCCACAGCCAATCCTCCAGCAACAGCAGCAGCGCCGCCAGGTAGACCAGCGGAGCGAACAGCGAGCGGCAGAAGCGGTGGAAGAGTTTCATCGTTGAAGCATTGTTCTATCGCTATCATGATACGTGAAAGCATTGCCGGCGCGGGGAAAAACACCGAACGTACACAACAGCCACGACGCCGCACGAAGCCGTTACAATAGCCCGCATGAACAAAGCATTTGTCAAAGAGTCGGACCAGGACGACGACGAGGAAGCCGCCGCGCTGGCGCTGGCGATCCCTGCCGGGTCGAAGAACTACATCCGGCCGGAGGGCTACCAGCGCATCAAGGATGAGCTGTTGCAGCTGATCGACGTCGACCGGCCGGAGGTGGTGCGCATCGTGCATTGGGCCGCGTCCAACGGCGACCGTTCGGAAAACGGCGACTATATCTACGGCAAGCGGCGGCTGCGCGAGATCGACCGCCGCATCCGCTTCCTGACCAAGCGCATGGACTCGGCCGCCATTGTCGACCCCAGCGTGCATCATGGCAGCGACCAGGTGTTCTTCGGCGCCACCGTCACGTATTGCAACCAGCATGACGAAACGCGCACCATCACCATTGTCGGCATCGACGAGCTCGATCCGCTGAACGGCAAGATCAGCTGGGTGGCGCCGGTGGCGCGCGCGCTGACCAAGGCGCGCGAAGGCGACGTCATCACCTTCCAGGCGCCGCACGGCGTGGAGGAGCTGGAAATCCTCGAGGTGAGCTATCCGGCCCCGGCTGCCGACTAAAGCCCGCCGGCTGGCCTGGGCCGGGGTGTGCCTGCTGGCGCTGGCGGGCTGGCAGGGGCCGGCGCTGGCGCTGGACCGTTACATCATCGACCTGAACTCCAGCAAAACAGAATTCAACAACAGCCACGTCCTGCGCTTGCTGACGGCGGCGCTGGACGCCTCGCGTCCCAAGTACGGCGCTTACGAGGTGAAGATCTCGACCCTGCGTGTGCAGCGCGACCGGCTGATGGTGGAGATGCGGAAAGGGCAGGCCGTCAACTTGAGCGCGCAGGTGACGTCGGCCGAGTGGGAGCGCGCGCTGATTCCGGTGCGCATCCCGGTGGACAAGGGCTTGTCGGGCTACCGCATCTCGCTGATCGACGGCCGCGAACAGGAGGCGTTTTCAAAGGTGCGCACGCTGGCTCAGCTGAAGGCGATGAGCCTGGGCGCGGGGCGGCAGTGGAGTTCGACTGCGGTGTTCGCGCAAGCTGGTTTCGATGTAGTGGGAGGCGCCACGACGGCGGGGCTGCACCGAATGCTGGCGGCGCACCGGTTCCAGCATTTCCCACGCGCGATCGACGAGGCGCTGTACGAGCGCGGCGAGTACGCGCCGGCGTTTCCGCAACTGGCGGTGGAGCGCAGCCTGGTGCTCTATATGCCGCTGCCGCGCTATTTCTTCATCGGTGGACAGCCGAGGCTGGCGCGGAGGCTGGAATACGGCTTGCAACTGCTGATCGCCGACGGCCGCTTCGACCAGATCTTCCACGAATTCTATGATGGCCTGATCGAGAGGGTGGCGCTGCACAAGCGCCGCCTGTTCCGGCTGAACAATCCGCTCCTATCCCCGCAGACGCCGCTGGCCAACAAGGCCTATTGGTACGACCCGTTTAAATAGCGTCGACCTGCCACCGAGCATCGAATTGCTAAATAAAATATCTTCTATTTGCAATATTATTTTTATGGTAAATTCCTTATGGAAATAATTTCAGACGAAAATTTTCTGAATTTGTGTTTTTAATAATTTACCTAAGGAGTTTGCATGGAGTTATTACCTCGCCGGTGGAGCCGCTACGCGTTGACGTGTATTGCGGGCGCGTCATTGGGCTTAGGCACGTTCGCTGGCGCGGCCTACGCTGCCGCCGATATCACGGTTCGTTACGTACCATTGCCACCGAATGAGCCTGCCGGACTTCTCTCGCTTAGCAAGGACGGACGCTACATTGCGTACCGTTCGAATTCGCCTGCAGTGACCAATCCGGCGATCAATATTTTCATTTATGATGTGGTCAACAACACTCGCGTCCAAGCCAACCTGATGCCGAACGGCGACCTGCCGACAGCGGCGATGTGCGATGCGCCTGTGATGAGTGCCGATGCCCACTATGTAGTTTTCGGTTGTAATGCTTCCTCCATGGGTACGCCGGTCCCACCAGGCGGAATGTCCTATTATGTGTATGACCGCATTCGCAATAAAACAGAGGTGATCCCGGCCACCACCTCGGATACCCTGCAAAGGCAAATGAATCCGGCGATCAGCGCGGACGGACATTTCATTGCATACCGTTCGGGTAATGCAAGCGGTTCTTCGCTCTTCGTGCGAGACATGGTTAACAAAACCACGCGAACCACCTCAGCCAAGTTCTTATCAGCGGGTTCTTTTAACTACATCAATATCAGTCAGGACGGTCGTTTCGTTTCTTACGATGGACGTATAAAGCCTGAGAATTACTATTCAGACGTATCGGTCTATGATGGCTCGACGGGAATAACTGAGGCGATTAACGTTACTCCTACTGGCCTGCGTGGAACCAAGGGGGCTTACTATCCAACCATGAGCGCCGATGGTAATGTGGTGTCGTTCTTATCGACCGATACCGCCCTGACTTCGCCAGCCGCACCAATTGTTGGCGGCATCTTTATACGGGATCGCGCCGCTGGAAAGACTGAATTTGTCAGCGGCATTGCTGCAGCTGGTTTTATCGGTGATCATACTTTAAGTGCCAATGGCCGCTATGTTGCCTTCACCGGTAATCCGGTTCAAACCACCAAGAACCTGTACGTGTATGATCGGCTGACGAAGGTGTCCCGGATTGTTCCGGGAGCTATCGGCGGTAACCGGAGTGCCAGCTGGCCAAGATTTAGTGCTGATGGCCGTTATCTGGTGTTTTTGTCTTCATACACGATACCGGGTCATCCGGCTGACCGATCGATCGGAATCGCCGATTTGGGCGTGGCCGCTGGGCTGAACGTGTCGGCTGACGCTTTGTCGCTCACCGAAGGCGGCGCTGCCGGCACCTATTCAGTCGTGCTGGCACAGGTGCCATACTCCGACGTTACGGTAACGATCAGCCCCGATAAACAACTGAGCGCAGCGCGCACGCAGTTGGTCTTTACGCCGGACAATTGGAACGTGCCGCAAGTGGTTAGCGTGCAAGCGCTGCAGGATGGCGTGGCCGAAGGCAAGCATAGCGGCGTCATCACGCACACGGTCACCAGCACTGACATCGACTACACCGTGGTCAAACCGTCGAGCGTGACGGTGGCGATCAACGATGCTGTGGTCCCGACAGTGGTGCTGCCGGGCGCGACCTGGATGCAGTCCGATTTGCCCCTGTCCGGCACCGCCGCGCCGGGCGCCAACGTGATGCTCACCGCAACCAACCGCAGCACCGGCTGGCTGACCTCGGTCAGCGTGCTGGCGGATGCACAAGGCAACTGGAGCCGCACCTTGAGCGGCCTGAGCGACGGCGTGATCGAGATCGACGCGCAGGCCGATGGCATCCACAGCGCGGTACAGAGCATCACCGTGACGCTGCTGCCGCCACCTCCGATCAGCCTGCCTCCGGAACAGCAGTAAACGCAAAAGGGCAGGCGCGATGCCTGCCCTTGTTGTGCTGCGCGACGCGGTTTAGCTGCGCTCGCGCAGGATGCGGTTGACGCCGGCCACGCGGCGCACGTTGCGCAGCAGGCCCGCGAGGTGCACGCGGTCCTTCACCTGGATCGTGAAGCGCAGCTGATGCAGCACGTGTTCTTTGTCCTCGTCCATGCCCACGTACGTGATGTTGGCATCCGACTCGCCGATCTCGGCCGCCACGCGCGCCAGGATCCCCTTCTCGTTGTTGATCAGCAGCTTGATGCGGCTGTCGAAACGACGGTTCAATTCCGTGCCCCACTTGACCGCGATCCAGCGGTCCGGTTCCTTGATCTTCTGCCGCTTGGCCAACGTGCAATCGCCGGTATGCACCAGCAAGCCCTGGTCGCGCCGCAGCTGGCCGATGATGGAGTCGCCCGGAATCGGCAGACAGCACGGCGCCAGCTGCACCGACACGCCTTCGCTGCCGCAGATGGTCACCGGATCGAGCTCGGCCGCGCTGTTGTGGTCGACCGGCGCGCTGGCCGATTCGCCGCCACGCAGGCCGAAGATGTGGCGCGCCACCAGCGCCGCCATGCGCTTGCCGATCCCGATGTCGGCATACAGTTCGTCGAGCGACTTGGCGCTCGATTCGTTCAGCAGCCGTTCCACCAAATGCTCTTCCAGCTCCGGCTTGATGCCCAGCGAGCTCAGCGCATGCGACAGCAGCTGCTCGCCCAGCGTGATCGATTCCGGCAGGTTGATGGTGCGCAGGTGATGCCGGATCGCCGAGCGCGCCTTGCCGGTGCGGACGAACGACAGCCACGTCGGACTCGGCCGCGAGTTGGCGTCCGTGACGATCTCGACGATGTCGCCGTTGCGCAGTTCGGTGCGCAGCGAGGCCGGCTCGTTGTTGATGTTGACCGACACCGTGTGGTCGCCGATGCCGGTGTGGATCGAGTACGCGAAGTCGATCGGCGTGGCGCCACGCGGCAGCGCGATGATCTTGGACTTGGGCGTGAACACGTATACCGAATCGGGGAACAGGTCGACCTTGACGTGTTCGAGGAATTCGGCCGAGTCGCCGGTCTGCTGCTGGATGTCGAGCAGCGACTGCAGCCACGCATGGGTGCGCTGCTGCATGTCCGACATATTGGCGTCGCCGTTCTTGTACAGCCAGTGCGCGGCCACGCCCGATTCGGCGGTGCGGTGCATTTCCTGGGTGCGGATCTGGAACTCCACCGGCGTGCCGTACGGGCCGATCAAGGTGGTGTGCAGCGACTGGTAGCCGTTGAGCTTGCGGATCGCGATGTAGTCCTTGAACTTGCCCGGCATCGGCTTGTACAGCGAGTGCAGCGTGCCCAGCGCGACGTAGCAGTTGGGGAAGCTGTCGACCACCACGCGGAAGCCGTACACGTCCAGCACCTGCGAGAACGACAGGTGCTTGCTGCGCATTTTTTTATAGATGCCGTACAGCGTTTTTTCGCGGCCGTAGACCTCGGCCTCGATGTTGGCCATGGCCAGCGTGTTCTTGACCGATTCGAGGATCTTCTTGACCACCTCGCGGCGGTTGCCGCGCGCCGCCTTCACGGCCTTGGCCAGCGTGCGGTAGCGCAGCGGATACAGGTGCGAGAACGACAGGTCCTGCAGCTCGCGGTAGATGTTGTTCAGGCCCAGCCGGTGCGCGATCGGCACGTACACTTCCATGGTCTCGCTGGAGATGCGCGCCTTCTTGGCCGGCGCCATCACCTCCATCGTGCGCATATTGTGCAGGCGGTCGGCCAGCTTGATCAGGATGACGCGCACGTCCGACGCCATCGCCAGCAGCATCTTGCGGAAGTTCTCGGCCTGCGCCTCGATCTGGCTCTGGAACTCGATCTTCTCCAGCTTGGACAGGCCGTCCACCAGGTTGGCCACCGGCGCGCCGAAGCGCTCGATCAGCTCTTCCTTCTTGACGTCCTGGTCCTCCATCACGTCGTGCAGCAGCGCCGCCATGATGGCCTGCGCATCGAGCTTCCAGTCGGCGCAGATCTCGGCCACGGCGATCGGATGCGAGATGTAGGGCTCGCCCGATTTGCGCACCTGGCCCAGGTGCATCTCGTCCGAGAAGCGGTAGGCTTCCTTGACCTTTTTCAGGTCGGCGGCGGTCATGTACTCGGCCAGTTTTTCGGTCAGATGCGTGACCGAGGCAACGCCGGCGGTCAGGGTGGGCGTGGCCAGGGGCGACGAAGAAATCACAGGCGGGATGGGAGCTGGTGCGGATGAGGCGAGGGTGGTGGTGCTATCCCCTGCGTCGGCTCCGGACGTGGCCGCAGCCGGCGCAGGGGCCGGCTGGTTGGCCCGGGCGGGCATGCCACTCAATGTCGGATCGGCAGGGATCAGATTCATACGTTCGCGTTCCGTCTCAATGAGAGTGTGGGAAATGTGGGACAAGGATATCCCATACTACTGCTAAACCGCACCATTCACATTGTTCGGGAACGCCGGGCCCAACTTACATTGGGACCTTTTTCAACATTTCCAGACCGACCTTGCCGGCGGCGATTTCGCGCAGCGCGACGACGGTTGGCTTGTCCTTGGCTTCAACCTTAGGGGTGTGGCCTTGCAGCAGTTGACGGGCGCGATAGGTCGCGGCCAGCGTCAGCTGGAAACGGTTAGGAATAGTTTTCAAACAATCTTCAATAGTAATGCGGGCCATCTTAACTCCTAAAATCTTGTGTATTTATTCAGCGTGGATACCCAATTGGGCAAATAGCGAGGCGTTGCGCGCCGCTTGTTGCGCAAACCGGCAACGGGCCGCTCTGACAATCGCCGTCAGTTCCGACAGGGCGACTGCAAATTCTTCGTTGATGATAGCATACTCGAACTCGGGAGCGTGGGCGATTTCGCCGCCCGCCGCCAGCAGCCTGCGCGTGATCACATGCGGTGCGTCGGTGGCGCGTTTCTTCAGGCGTTCCTCGAGCGCGTCGATCGACGGCGGCAGGATGAAAATGCCGGCCGCCTGCGGGAATTGCTTCTTCACCTGGCGGGCGCCCTGCCAGTCGATTTCCAGCAGAATGTCGGTGCCGGTCTTCATCTGTTGTTCGACCATGATGCGCGAGGTGCCGTAGTAATTGCCGTGCACTTCGGCCCATTCCAGGAACTCGCCGGCGTCGGCGCGCTGGACGAAATCCTCGGCGGTGGTGAAGTAGTATTCCTTGCCGTGGGTCTCGCCCGGACGCGGTGCGCGGGTGGTGGTGGATATCGACAGCTTGATGGTCGGTTCCTGCGCCAGCAGCGCGTTGACCAGCGTGGACTTGCCGGCGCCCGAGGGCGCGACCACCATGAACAGGCTGCCTGCGAATGAGTTGGTTGAGCTCATGTCTCTCTTTCGAAAACGTCAGCGGGCGCACAACGTCGTCGCCCAAAGACGTATTTTACCAAGAGCAAGCATTCACATCCAATTTACAGCAGTGCGAGCAGTTGCAGCGCGGCGGCGGGCGCGCGTTCCTTGGCGCCGTTGATGAAGTAGACGTAGGCGTCGCCGGACTTGGCGCCTTGCTGCCATTGGTGCGCTTGCTCGGCCCACTGTTTCAGCGCGGGCTTGGTGTAGCCGGTGGCGATGTCGCTGCGCGCGTCCATCAGGCGCGCGTAGACGAACTCGCCGGTGACCTCGCTGATGTTGGGATACTTGGGCGAGTCGGTGATGACGGTGGCGATCTTGTGCTTGCGCGCCAGCTTGTAATAGTCGTCGCACAGGAAGCTGGGGTGGCGGGCGTCGAGCACGTGGCGCAGCTTGCGCGTGCCCAGCTTGGTGGGCAGCAGCTTGAAGAACGCTTGCAGGTCGTCCGGATCGAACTGCTTGGTGGCGGCCAGCTGCCACAGGATGGGGCCGAGCTTGGCGCCCAGTTCGTCCAGGCCGCTGTTGATGAAGCGCTCGATGGATTCGCCCGCTTCGGCCAGCACCTTCCGGTTGGTGGCGAAGCGGTTGGCCTTGACCGAGAACACAAAGTCGTCCGGCGTTTGCGCGGCCCATGATGCGAAGTGTTCGGGCTTGGCGGTGCGGTAGAAGGTGCCGTTGATTTCGATGCTGGTCACTTGCCGGCTGGCGTATTCCAGCGCCTTTTTCTGCGGCGTGCCTTTGGGATAAAAGGTTTCGCGCCACGGTGCGAAATCCCAGCCGCCTATGCCTACCCTGATCTGTGCCATGCAGTGCTCCCCGCAAGTCGATGGGGCGATGATAGCGGGATTTTTTGGTGGGTGCACTTGCTGTTTTTTCAATCGTCCCCAGCTTGGGTGCTCTCGTCGTTTACAGGAGTATTCATGCAAGATCTGATCGTCGTCGCCACCCTGACCGCCAAGCCGGGCCACGAAGCCGTGCTCAAGGCCGCGCTGGAACGCGTCGTGCCACCGAGCCGCGCCGAAGCCGGCTGCATCCGCTACGACCTGCATTTCGACCTGGAGCATCCGGGCCGCTTCATCGTGCTCGAAGCCTGGCGCGACGCCGAGGCGCTGGAGGCTCACTTCGCCACGCCGCACTTCCTGGAACTGGTGAAGACCATCGACGGTCTGGCGGATGCGCAGATGCTTAAGCTGAACCAGCTAATGTAGCCAGGGATTCAGCAATCTCACACCGGTGGACTGGTAATCGCTGACGTTGCGTGTGACCACGATCATGTCATGCACGAGGGCGGTGGCAGCGATGAACGCATCCGCCCAAGGACGTGTCTGAGGAATGTGCAGCACTGCTGCGCGTTGGGCGACCGCAGTGTCGACGGGTAGGATGCGCCCGGAAAACGAGCTCAGCACATGACCGTCCAGCCATTTGCGCAGAACCTCGCTGCCGATGGCGTTGCGGCGCTTAAGCTGCAATACGCCGATTTCCAATTCATGTATGGTGATGGCCGACAGATATAAGGCCTTGGGTTCCGCGCTTGTGGCCCACTGCTGGACATTGCTGTTGGCCTTGCCGAGCGCCACTTTCCTGAGCTCGGACACCACATTGGTATCGAGAATAAACATCAGGAGAAGTCGGCTGGACGCACGGTTTCAGTGGAGCGCTGCGGATCGAAGTCGATGTCCGCCATGTCTGGCATCCAAAGCATCTCGACGATATTGAGTTTGCCGCTGATGAGCCGTTTATAGTCCGCTATGCTCAGCAGGATATGCGAAGGGCCGTTCTCGCCGAAAATGACGAACGGCTCATGCTCAGCCTTTTTCTGCGCTTGCGCTAAAGATAGCTCGCTTGTCTTGCCCGGTAAGGTCGCAGTCGTCATGATGCCCTCCTGAAGCCACGGTACTCCTTTCGGAGCACTGCCGCAAGCAAGCTGGGCACTAATAGAAAAGGGAGCCTCAGCTCCCTTGATGTACCGCTTATTCCAGGTTCTGCACCTGCTCGCGCATCTGTTCGATGAGCAGTTTGAGTTCCATCGAGGCGTCGGCCAGTTCCTTGACCGAGGCCTTGGCGCCCAGCGTGTTGGCTTCGCGGTTCAGTTCCTGCATCATGAAGTCCAGCCGCTTGCCGACCTGGCCGCCTTTTTTCAGGATGTGGCGGGTCTCGGTCAGGTGCGCCGACAGCCGGCCCAGCTCCTCGGCCACGTCGATGCGGATGCCGTACAGGATCACCTCCTGGCGGATGCGCTCCAGCGCGTCCTGGCGCGACAGCGCCGAATTCGAGCCCTGGCAGGCCAGCCCCAGCGCGTCCTGCATGCGCTCGACCGCCTTTTGCTGGAAGGCCGCCACCACCTGCGGGATCAGCGGCGTGATGCGCTTGACGATCACTTCCATCGCCTCGATGCGCGAGGTCAGCATCGCTTCCAGCGCCGCGCCTTCGCGCTGGCGGCTGTGGACGAAGGCCTGCACCGTGCGCGCGGTCAGCGCGGCGACGTCGGCCTGCAGCGATTCCTGGCCGATCTGGGCTTCCTCGATCACGCCCGGCCAGCGCAGCAGCTCGGCCACCGACATGGTGGGCGCGGCCGGGAAATGGCCGCTCACCTCGGACTGCAAGCGTTGTAATTCGGTCAAAAGCGGCAGGTTCAGCGCCTGCGAACCGGTGGTCGCGGCCTTGCGGCCGAAGCTGAGGCGCAATTCCACCTTGCCGCGCGTGATGGCCGCCATGATCGCCGAGCGCAAATCGGGTTCAAGCGCTCGCAAATCGTCGTTTATTCGAAACTGAAGGTCTAGAAATCGCGAGTTGACGCTCTTGATTTCGATAGTCAGTGTTCCCGCCGCACTTTCACTGGTGGCGACGGCGTAGCCCGTCATACTGGAAATGCTCAATGGATGTCCCCGATTTAATCTTTACAAAACAGTGATTTATCCACACAATCCGGTTGTTGAGGCGAGGAATCCTATGGCTGCACAAAACAACGCCCCGTTACCAGATGGTCTGGAAATTGCTGGATATCGCATTGTAAAGAAAATTGCGTCCGGTGGGTTCAGTATTGTTTATCTGGCGTACGACGGCGACGGCGTGGCGGTGGCGATCAAGGAGTATTTGCCCAGTTCCCTGGCCCTGAGGCAGGAGGGCGAACTGGTGCCGACCATCTCCAAGGCGCATCTGCCCGTGTTTCGCATCGGCCTCAAGTGCTTTTTCGAGGAGGGCAGGGCGTTGGCGCGCATCTCCCATCCGAATGTTGTAAGCGTGCTCAACTTCTTCCGCGCCAACGAGACCGTCTACATGGTGATGGCCTACGAATCGGGCCATTCGCTGCAGGAGCACATCCAGCGCCAGCGCGGCAAGGGCAGCAAGGTGGGCGAAGCCTTCATCCGCACCATCTTCCTGCAGGTGCTCAAGGGCCTGCGCGAGGTGCACGCCAACAAGCTGCTGCACCTGGACCTGAAGCCGGCCAACATCTACCTGCGCACCGACGGCACGCCGATGCTGCTGGACTTCGGCGCCGCCCGCCAGACCGTCAACAACGACCTGCCGACACTGACGCCGATGTACACTCCCGGCTTCGCCCCGCCCGAGCTGTACGCCAAGGCCGGCGGCTTGGGGCCGTGGTCGGACGTGTACAGCATCGGCGCCTCGATGTTCGCCTGCATGGCCGGGGCGCCGCCGCAGCCGGCCGACCAGCGCAAGACCGAAGACAAGATGGCCAGCCACTTCGACAAGCTGGAAGGCCTGTACACGCCGGAGCTGGTGAAGATGGTGCGCTGGTGCCTGGCGCTGGACCCGCTGGAACGCCCGCAAAGCCTGTTCGCGCTGCAGAAGGTGCTGCAGGCGGCGCCGCCCGTGGCGGCCGCGCCGCCCCCGCCGCCGCAGGGTGTGCTGGACCGGCTGGGCGCCGGCTGGCGCGGGCTGGTCGGCCGGCTGGGCGGGCAGGACAAACCCCAAGCCCAGGCCAAGGCCGGACCCGACACGCTGATCTAACCGATAACGACAAGAGGCCGCACCATGCAATTCTCCGTGTACCAGGAAAGTCACATCGGCGGCCGCAAGGTCAACCAGGACCGCATGGGCTACAGCTTCACCCGCGATGCGCTGTTGCTGGTGCTGGCCGACGGCATGGGCGGCCACCTGCGCGGCGAGATCGCCGCCACCGTGGCGTTGCAGACCGTGTCGGCGCTGTTCCAGCAGCAGGCCACGCCGTACGTGAAAAAGCCGCAGCGCTTCCTGGAGCAGGCCTTCCTGGCGGCCCACCACGACATCCACCGTTACCGCCAGGAGCACCAGCTGCCGGAGACGCCGCGCACCACCATCGTCGCCTGCCTGATCCAGCACAACACCGCCACCTGGGCGCACTGCGGCGACTCGCGCCTGTACTGGATGCGCGACGGCCAGATCCTGGCGCGCACGCGCGACCACTCGCACGTGGAAAGCCTGATCGCCAAGGGGCTGGCGCAGCCGTCCGAGCGCGCCACCCATCCCGACCGCAACAAGCTGTACAACTGCCTGGGCGCCGACAGCCTGCCGAAGGTGGAGGTGTCCGGCGGCGCGGGCATGCTGCCGGGCGACCTGATGCTGTTGTGCTCGGACGGGTTGTGGTCTATGCTGCCGGACGACGAACTGGTGCGGCGCCTGCACAGCCAGACCGTGGTGCGGGCCGTGCCCGACCTGCTGCAGGCGGCGCTGGGCGCGGCCGGCAGCGCCAGCGACAACGTCACCGCGCTGGCCATCATGTGGCAGGGCAGCTCCATGATCGACAGCATGGGCGCCAGCACGTTGGCCGCGGCCGAGCTGTCGACCGTGATCTCGACCGAGGCGCTGCCGCAGGACCTGCACAGCACCACGATCAACAGCGCGCCGGTGCCGGGGCAGGCCGCCGCGCCGGCCACCGAAACGGACGCCTTCGACGACGATGAGATCGAGAAGGCCATCGCCGAGATCCGCGGCGCCATCGAAAAATCCTCCCAAATCCTCAAATAAGGAATACTGTTTATGTCATTTGAATCCCGTCCGAGCGGCCGTGCCGTCGATGCGCTGCGCACCCTGCGCCTGACCCGCAACTATACGAAGCACGCCGAGGGCTCGGTGCTGATCGAGTGCGGCGACACCAAGGTGATCTGCACCGCCAGCATCGAGGAAAAAGTGCCGGGCTTCCTGAAGGGCAAAGGCCAGGGCTGGATGACCGCCGAATACGGCATGCTGCCGCGTTCGACCCACACCCGCATGGACCGCGAGGCCGCGCGCGGCAAGCAGTCCGGCCGCACGCAGGAGATCCAGCGCCTGATCGGCCGCTCGCTGCGCGCCGCGTTCGACCTGGAGGCGTTCGGCGAGCGCACCCTCAACCTCGACTGCGACGTGATCCAGGCCGACGGCGGCACCCGCACCGCGTCCATCACCGGCGCCATGGTGGCGGCGTATGACGCCTTCTCCAAACTGGTCGAGCGCGGCGTGCTGCCGGCGGTCCCGGTGAAGAACTTCGTGGCGGCGATCTCGGTCGGCGTCTACCAGGGCATGCCGGTGCTGGACCTGGACTACGTCGAGGATTCCGGCTGCGACACCGACATGAACGTGGTGATGAACGACGCCGGCCACTTCATCGAAGTGCAGGGCACGGCCGAAGGCGCCGCCTTCGACCGCGCCGGCATGAATCGCCTGCTGGACCTGGCGCAGGGCGGCATCGCCGACCTGATCAAGCTGCAGAAGCAGGCGCTGGGACTGTCCGCCTGATCCGCAACGGCGGGCCGAAATCCCGCCATCGGACCCCGCCACGGTTGTAAAATGAGCGGATGAAAAAATGGATGTCGCTCCTGCTGGTGTGCATCGCGTTTTCGATGTGGCCGGCCCAAGCCAAAGACCTCAACGTCGTCTTCATTCCGAAGTCGCGCGACCAGGACTTTTGGACCTTCATGCGGCAAGGCGTGGAGCGGGCCATGCGGGAGGCCGGCCACGTCCAGCTGACCTGGCGCGGCCCGGCCTACAACGACGACATCGATTCGCAGATCCAGATCCTGCGCATCTACTCCAAGCCGGAGGTCGACGCCATCATCATCGCCTCGACCGACCGCGCGCGACTGGTCGAGCCGGTCCGTCAGGCGGCCGCCATGGGAATCAAGGTGGTCGTGGTGGATTCGGCGGTGGACGGCAACGCGCAGGTCAACTTCGTCACCACCGACAATTACGCCGCCGGCGCGCTGGCCGCCGAACACTTGGCCGGCCTGCTGAACCGGCAGGGCACGGTGGCGGTGCTGCGCACCATCCCCGGCAGCGGCTCGACCGACGACCGCGCCAACGGCTTCATCGACTACCTGAAGAAGAATGCGCCGCACGTGGCCATCGTCGCCGACGAGTATGGCGGCGGCACGCGGGGCAAGGCCGCACGCGGCGCCGCAACGTTGTTGGAAAAATATCCGCATGTGGACGGCATCTTCGCCGTCAACGAATCCACCAGCGACGGCATGCTGCGCGCGCTGCGGCACGCCGGCCTGGCCGGCAAGAAGAAATTCATCGGCTTCGACACCACCGAGTTCCTGCTGGACGGCTTGAAGCGGCAGGAAATCAACGGCCTGGTGGTGCAGGACCCGCGCCAGATGGGCTACCAGGCCATGAAGGCCGCGGTGGCCGCAGCGAAGGGCACGGCCATCAAGCCGCCGCTGATCCTGACGGACGCCGTCATGGTCACGCGCGAGAACTACCAGAAGCCCGAGATCCGCTCGCTGCTGACGCCTTAGCAGGAGCGGCCAGCACAAAAGGATTACAATGCCGGCTTCCCCCATCGTTACACCAGATTACCCATGACCCAACGCCTGATCCTCGCCTCCAACAACGCCGGCAAGCTGAAAGAATTCAACGAGCTGCTGTCGACGGTTGGTTTTTCCGTGCACGCCCAGGGCGAGTACGACGTCCCGGAAGCGGACGAGCCGTTCCACACCTTCGTGGAAAACGCGCTGCAGAAAGCCCGCCACGCCTCGCGCCTGACCGGGCTGCCGGCGCTGGCCGACGATTCCGGCGTGTGCGTCAACGCGTTGGGCGGCGCGCCCGGCGTGTACTCGGCGCGCTACGCCGGCGAGCCGAAATCGGACGCCCGCAACAACGAGAAGATGATCGCCGACCTGGCCGCACATGCCGACAAGTCCGCGTACTACTACTGCGTGCTGGTGTTCGTGCGCCACGCCGACGACCCACAGCCGGTGATCGCCGACGGCCGCTGGAACGGCGAGATGATCGCCACCCCGCGCGGCAACGGCGGCTTCGGTTACGATCCGCATTTCTACATTCCGGCCTTGGGCAAATGCGCCGCCGAGCTGACCGCCGATGAAAAGAACGCCCTGTCGCACCGCGGCCAGGCCCTGCGCGCGCTGGTAGAGAAGCTGAAATGATCCCGATTAAAATCGTCGGCGCCACCAGCAAGGCGGCCAAGCCGGCCACCGACATCAGCGAGGCCGCCGGCGTCGCCGCCAAGTATCTGCAGGCTGGTTCGCTGAACCTGCAGGCGCTGCCGCCGCTGTCGCTGTACATCCACTTCCCGTGGTGCGTGAAGAAGTGCCCGTATTGCGACTTCAACTCGCACGAGGCCAAGGACGGCCACACCTTCCCCGAACAGGAATACCTGGACGCGCTGCGCACCGACCTGGAAATGGCGCTGCCGCTGATCTGGGGCCGCAAGATTTATACGATCTTCATCGGCGGCGGTACGCCCAGCCTGATGTCGGCGGCGGGGCTGGACCGGTTGCTGTCCGACGTGCGCACCTTGCTGCCGCTCGACAGCGACTGCGAGATCACGATGGAAGCCAATCCCGGCACCTTCGAGGCCGAGAAGTTCAAGTCCTACCGTGCCAGCGGCATCAACCGCCTGTCGATCGGCATCCAGAGCTTCGACGAGCGCCACCTGAAGGCGCTGGGCCGCATCCACGACGGCGGCGAAGCCAAACGCGCGGTGGAAATCGCGCAGGCCAACTTCGACAACTTCAACCTCGACCTGATGTACGCGCTGCCGTCGCAGACGCTGGACGAGGCGCGCCTGGACGTCGAGACGGCGATGGCCTTCAACCCGCCGCACCTGTCGCTGTACCACCTGACGATGGAGCCGAACACGCTGTTCGCCAAGTACCCACCGGCGCTGCCGGACGACGACGCCAGCGCCGACATGCAGGATATGATCGCCGAGCTGACCGCCGCCAACGGCTACGGCCAGTACGAGGTGTCGGCCTACGCGAAGGAGGGCCGCCGCGCGCGCCACAACCTGAATTACTGGGAGTTTGGCGACTACCTGGGCATCGGCGCGGGCGCGCATTCCAAGCTGTCGTTCCCGCACCGCATCCTGCGCCAGGCGCGCTACAAGCAGCCGAAGGCCTACATGGAACAGGTGCGGCTGGGCGCGCCGGTGCAGGAGGAATACGAGATCAAGCGCGAAGACATGGGCTTCGAGTTCATGCTCAATACGCTGCGCCTGCATGGCGGCTTCGATCCCAACCTGTTCGCCGAGCGCACCGGTTTGAGCCTGAACGCGATCGAGAAGCAGCTCAACGCCGCCGAAGCCAAGGGCCTGCTGTACCGCGACCACAAGCTGATCAAGCCGACCGAGCTGGGACAGCGCTTCCTCAACGACCTGCAGGAGATGTTCCTGACCAGCTGACGGCCGGTCAGGTTCTCCGGGGGGGGCGGCGCGGGACGCCGCCTGGCGCATGACTATCCGCGCCGCCAGGCGGGCGGTCTAGAACTCTTCCCAGTCGCTGTCGCCACCGACACTGGCGGATTTTTTAGCGGCCAGCTTGACCGGCGCGGGCTTGGCCGGTGGCGGCACGGCGCGCAGCGGCTTCACGGCGGCCCGCACGGCGGCCGGGGCCGGGGTACGCGCCGCAGCTGGGGCCGGCCGCGCCGGCGCCAGCATCGGCATCGGTTGCGCCACCTCGTCGCCCAGCTTGAACGACGCCGCCACATCCGCCAGCCGCGCCGCCTGTTCCTGCATGCTGGCCGCCGCAGCAGCCGCCTGTTCCACCAGCGCCGCGTTCTGCTGCGTCACCTGGTCCATCTGCGTAATGGCGGTGTTGACCTGGTCGATGCCGATACTCTGCTCGCTGCTGGCCGAGGTGATCTCGCCCATGATGTCGGTCACGCGGCGCACGCTGGACACCACGTCGTCCATGGTGCTGCCGGCCTGCTGCACCAGCCTGGCGCCGATATCGACCTGCTCGACCGAATTGCCGATCAACTCCTTGATCTCCTTGGCCGCCGCCGCGCTGCGCTGCGCCAGGTTGCGCACCTCCGAAGCCACCACGGCGAAACCGCGTCCCTGCTCGCCGGCGCGGGCCGCCTCCACGGCGGCGTTGAGCGCCAGGATGTTGGTCTGGAAGGCGATGCCGTCGATCACGCCGATGATGTCGACAATCTTCTTGGCCGAGGCGTCGATCGAGCCCATGGTGTCGACCACCTGGCCGACGATGGTGCCGCCGCGCTCGGCCACGTCGGACGCGGCCTGGGCCAGCTGGTTGGCCTGCTTGGCGTTCTCCGCATTCTGCCGCACGGTCGAGGTCAGCTCTTCCATCGACGAGGCGGTTTCCTCCAGCGAGCTGGCCTGTTCCTCGGTGCGCTGCGACAGGTCCATATTGCCGGCAGCGATCTGGTTGGACGCGGTGGCGATGGTGCTGGTGCCGCTCTGCACCTGGCTGACGACATTGTGCAGCGCGTCGTTCATGCCCTTGAGCGCGGTCATCAGCTCGCCGATCTCGCAGCCGGTGGTCTCGGCGTCGAAGCGGGTGGTCAGGTCGCCGTTGGCCACGGTGGCGGCGATCGCCACCGCCGACTTGAGCGGCACGGTGATCGAGCGCGAGATCACCCACGCGGCCAGCGAGCCGATGGCCACCATCAGCACCGCCAGCACCATCAGCAGCATGTTGCTGCGGTCGTTGGCGGCGTCGATCGCGTGGGCGGTGTCGTCGATGGCCTTGCGCTGCAAGGTCAGCAGCGCCTGGACCTTGTTCTGGTAAGCCGTGGCCGACGGCATGAAGACGTCCTTGTACAGTTTTTCCGCCTCCTCGGCGTTGCCGGCCTTCTTGGCGTTCATGATGTCGGACTTGGCCTTCTGGTAGGTGGCGCGCAGGGCGCCGGAGGCCTCGAACACCGCCTTTTCCTCGTCGCTGACCATCAGCTCCTTGAGTTTGGCGATCAGTTCGCCGCCTTTCTTGGTGCTGTCGGCGATGACGTCGGCAAAGGTGGTCGACAGGGTGTCGTCGCTGCTGCGGGCGATCAGCGCGGTGCGGGCCACGGCCGAGTAGATCAGCACGTACCAGTCGGAGGCCAGGCGTTCCTTGGCCAGCGGCTGCTCCATCATGTGGCGGGTGGCGGCGGCGTTGACGCGGGCGTTGTACAAGGCCACCGAGGTGGCGCAGATGGCGAGCAGCAGGACGATGGCGAAACCGACGGCGAGCCGGGTGCCGATGCGCAGATGGGCCAGAAAATTCATGATCATTCTCCGTGGGACGCAACTTGCAGGGCTCAAGTATGCGCTAGTCCGGCGGCGGCGGGCATGAATCTTCGGGTGTTTCCGTTGCTTTTTCGAAACAGTCAGAAGGTGGCTGTCTGGGCCAGGTCGGGCCGCTCGCACCAGGCGGCGAAGGCCTCGGCCAGGCGTTCGCTCTCGGCGATGGCGCGGGTCCAGTCCCGCTGGCGGCCGGCGTGGTCCTGGCCGTAAGCCTTGAAGTCGCGGCGGTCGGGCAGCTTGCCGTTGGGCAGGGCGGCGATGAAGTCGGGCGAGGGCGAGACCAGGATCACATTGTCCAGCGCCGGGTGGTCCGGGCCGGGACGGGTGCGGCGCCATGGCATGGACTTGTCCAGCCAGCCGGGCACGATGTAGTCGCTGAAATGCGGGTACAGCACCAGGCCGGGATCGCGCTGGTAGGGCAGGTGCAGGTGGTAGTCGATCAGGCCGCCGTCCCAGTAGGCGCCGTCGGGCGCACCGGCGATGGCCGACACCGCCTCAAGCACCAGCGGGATCGCGCCCGAGGCCTGCAGCGCGTCGCGCAGGTTGGCTGGGTCGAGGCCGACGAAATGGCCGTTGAAGGCGTCGAACGGCTGGCGCAGCCATTGCGCATCGTCGCGGGGATTGTGGAACACCACGCGCTCCATCGATGAGGCCAGATGGCGGCGCGCCAGCACATTGCCGGCGGCCGCGCGCGCGAAGCCGGCCATCTCGCGCCAGCGTTGGCCGCTGGTATTGCCCAGCGCGCCCACGCCGCGCGCGGTCAGCACCGAGACGTGATGGTCGGGATGGCCGGCCACCTCGGCGGCGCGGCCGTCAAGCAATTCATCGAGCAGGGCGCGGATGGTCTGGCTGACGTAGGCAGGCGTCACCTTGGCCGGATAGCGCTGGCCGGCATACAGCCGCGCCAGCCGCTTGTGGGCGGCGAGCGGATCGTCGAAGGCCGACGCCGCCATGCGCCAAGCCCCGATCGAAGCGCCAATCAGTTTGCGCGGACGCGGCGCGGCGCGCAGCCAATGGCCGAACATCCAGCAATCGAGGCCATGCAGGATCAGGCCCTTGGGCCCGCCAGCCGCAGCCGGCACGATAGCGACATCGGCCGCGCGAACGCCCTCAGCCGCAATACGCTCGAGCGCCCGAACGCCAAGCCGAATAATGATAGGAGATGCCATATTAAATTGGGGTCAAGTCTGACATTCGGACACGAGCTCTTCCGTAGCGGCCTCGCTACGGAAGAGCTCGTGTCCGAATGTCAGACTTGACCCCATCTTTATTTGAGGCCGCCGCCCAGGGCGCGGTACAGGTCGATGGCGCTGGTGGTGCGTTGCAGGCGTGCTTGCACCAGCGTCTGCTGTGCGCTGAACAGCTCGCGCTGCGCGTCCAGCACGTCCAGCGCGCTGGCGATGCCGTTGTCGAAGCGCAGCTGCAACAGCTTCAGGCGGTCGGCCTGGGCGTCTTGCACGGCGCGCTGCGCTGTGACCTGTTCGCCAAGGTAGTCGCGCGCGGCGAGCGCGTCGGCCACTTCGCGGAAGGCGGTCTGGATGGTCTTCTCGTAGTCGGCCACGGCCAGGTTCTTGCGCACTTCGGCCAGGCCCAGGTTGGCGCGGTTGCGGCCGGCGTCGAAGATCGGCAGCGTCAGCTGTGGCGCGAACGACCAGCTACCCGAGCCGCTGTCGAACAGCCCGTGCAGCGACGGGCTGCTGCTGCCCAGCGCGGCCGTCAGGCTGATGCGTGGGAAGAAGGCTGCGCGCGCGGCGCCGATGTTGGCGTTGGCGGATTTCAAGCGCTGCTCGGCGGCGCGGATGTCGGGACGGCGCGTCAGCAGGTCCGACGGCAGCCCGGTCGGCAGCGCGCTTAGGGCGTCGATCTGCTGGTCGCTCGGCATGGCGCCGGAGGCAGGGCTGGCGCTGGCCGGTTGGCCGACCAGCAGTGTCAACGCGTTGTCCGCCTGCGCGCGCTGGCGTGCCAGCGTGAGCGCGGCGGCGCGTGCGGTTTCCATCAGCGTCTCGTTGGAGCGCAGGTCCAGCCGCGACGAGGCGCCCACTTCGGCGCGTTGCTGCGTCAACTTGTAGGTTCGGGCGCGCGCGTCGTAGGTCTGCTGCGCCAGCGCGTATTGCTCGGCGTAGGCACGTTCGGTGTAGTAGGCCTGCGCCACTTGCGCCACCAGGCTGATTTGCGCCACCTGGCGCGCTTCGTCGGTGGCCAGGTAGGCCGCCAGCGCCGCGTCGTTCAGGCTTTTCACACGGCCGAAGAAATCCAGCTCGAAGGAGGACAGCGCCAGCCCGGCGTCATAGCGCTTGCCGATGCTGGTCTGGCCGCTTGGCGACAGGAAGGCCGGCGTCTTGGCCTTGGTGGCGCCGGCGTTGAGGTTCACGTTCGGCAGGCGGTCGGCCGACTGGATGTCGTACTGCGCCCGCGCTTCCTCGATGCGCAGCGCGGCGGTGCGCAGGTCGCGGTTGTTCTCCAGCGCGGCGGCGATCAGCTGCTGCAAACGCGGATCGGTGAAGTAGTCGCGCCAGCCGGTATCGGCGGCTTCGCGCGTGCCGGTCGCCGGCGGCAGCGGCACGCTGGTGCGCGCGGCGGCGCCGGCGCTGTCGGCCGGGAAGGCGGCGGCCACCGGCGCGGCAGGACGCTGGTAGGTCGGCGCCATCGAGCAGGCCGACAGCAAGGCCGCCAGTACGGTTAAGGGCAGGATGGGCTTAGTCATAGGTTTCATGCTTCTTATCGTTCAGTTCATGTGCGGCCAGCTTGCGCTGACGTTCGCTGCCCTTGAAGATCTTGCGGATCACGACGAAGAACACCGGCACCAGGAACACCGCCAGCACCGTGGCCGTGATCATCCCGCCCATCACGCCGGTGCCGATGGCGCGCTGGCTGGCCGATCCCGCGCCGGTGGCGATCACCAGCGGCAGCACGCCGAGGATGAAGGCCAGCGACGTCATGATGATCGGCCGGAATCGCAGGTGCACCGCTTCCAGCGTCGCCTCGATCAGGCCCTTGCCCTGTGCTTGCAGGTCCTTGGCGAATTCGATGATCAGGATCGCGTTCTTGGCCGACAGGCCGATAATCGCGATCAGGCCGACCTTGAAGTACACGTCATTCGGCAGCCCGCGGATGGTGGCGCCCAGCAGCGCGCCCAGGATCCCGAGCGGCACCACCAGCAGCACCGCCACCGGGATCGATTCGCTTTCATACAGCGCCGCCAGTACCAGGAAGGCGGCCAGCAGCGACAGCGCGAACAGCATCGGCGCCTGCGAGCCCGAGGTCTTCTCTTCCAGCGACTGGCCGGTCCATTCGATGCTGAAGCCGGGCGGCAGCTGCGCCGCCAGGCGTTCTAGTTCGTCCATCGCCTCGCCGGTCGAACGGCCTGGCGCGGCGTCGCCGGTCAGCTTGATGGCGGGGTAGCCGTTGTAGCGCACCAGCTGCACCGGACCTTGTATCCAGTGCGAGGTGGCGAACGAGGAGAACGGCACCATCGTGCCAGCCGCGCTGCGCACGTTGAGCTGCATGATGTCCTCCGGTTGCAAACGGCGCGGCGCGTCGGCCTGCACGATCACGCGCTGCTGGCGCCCGCTGCTGGCGAAGTCGTTGACGTAGGACGAACCGAGCGCGGTCGACATCATCGAGTTGATGTCGGCGAAGCTCACGCCCAGCGCATTAGCCTTCTCGCGGTCGATATCGACCTGCAGCTGTGGCGCATCCTCCAGCCCTTCAGGGCGCAGGCCCTTGAGGATGGCGCTCTTGCCGGCCATGCCAAGCAACTGGTTGCGCGCCGCGATCAGCGCGTCGTGACCGAGCGCGCTGCGGTCCTGCAGGCGCGCGGTGATGCCGGTGGCGTTACCCAGTTCGCGGATCGGCGGCGGCGACAGCGGGAAGATGATCGCATCCGGGATGCTCGACAACGCGCCGAACGCGCGCTGCGCGATCGCTTGCGCCGATTGTTCCGGTCCACGTTCCTTCCAGTCCGTCAGCGGGATGAACACCAGGCCCGCGTTCTGGCCATTGCCGGAGAAGCTGAAGCCCGCCACCGCGATGGTGCGCGCCACGCCGGGCTGCTTGCGGAAGTAGGCGTCGGCCTGCGACAGCACGGCCTGCGTGCGGCTGGTCGAAGCGCCAGCCGGCAGCTGCACGTTGGCGATCAGGTAGCCCTGGTCCTCGTTCGGCAGGAACGACGACGGCAGGCGCGCATACAGCCAGCCCACCACGCCGCAGATCAACGCGAAGATCACCAGGTAACGGCCGGTGCGCTTGATCATCTTGGCGATCACGCCCTGGTAGCCGGTGGCCGTCACCGCGAAGCGGCGGTTGAACCAGCCGAAGAAGCCTTTCTTCTCGTGGTGGTGTCCCGCTTCCACCGGTTTCAGAATGGTGGCGCACAGCGCCGGCGTCAGCGTCAGCGCCATCAGCGCCGAGAACAGCATGGCCGACACCATCGCCAGCGAGAACTGGCGGTAGATCGCGCCGACCGCGCCGCCGAAGAAGGCCATCGGAATGAACACGGCGATCAGCACCAGCGTGATGCCGATGATGGCGCCGGTGATCTGCGTCATCGCCTTGCGGGTGGCGTCGCGCGGCGACAGGCCTTCCTCGCTCATGATGCGCTCGACGTTTTCCACCACCACGATGGCGTCATCGACCAGGATACCGATCGCCAGCACCATGCCGAACATGGTCAGCACGTTGATCGAGAAGCCGAACATCTGCATCGCGGCGAAGGTGCCCATCAGCGCCACCGGCACCACGATGGTCGGGATCAGCGTGTAGCGGAAGTTTTGCAGGAACAGGTACATCACCAGGAACACCAGCACCACCGCTTCGAGCAGGGTCTTGACCACTTCCTCGATCGAGATCTTGACGAACAGCGAGGTGTCGTAAGGGATGGTGTACTTCACGCCGGGCGGGAAGAACTTGGCCAGTTGGTCCATCTTCGCGCGCACGGCGGTTGCCGTTTGCAGGGCGTTACCGGTCAGCGAGAGCTGCACCGCGATGGCGGAGAACGGCGCGCCGTTCAGGCGTGCGTTGATGGAGAAGCTGGCGCCGCCCATCTCGATGCGCGCCACGTCCTTCAGGCGTACCAGCGATCCGTTGGGATTCGCGCGCAGCACGATCTGGCCGAATTCGGTGGTGGACGACAGCTGGCCGGTGACCACGATGGGCGCGGAGAAGGTCTGCTTGGCGGGACTGGGCAAATCGCCCAGCGTGCCGGAGGTGACCTGCGCATTCTGCGCGCGGATGGCGGCGGTGACGTCGGCCATGTTCATCTTCAGGCCGATCAACTTGGCCGGATCGACCCAGATGCGCATCGCGCGCTCGGTGCCGAACAACTGCGCCTGGCCGACGCCGGGAATGCGCTTGACTTCATTGACCACGTTGCGGGCCAGGTAGTCACCCAGGCCGGTCGGGTCGAGGCGGCCGTCGGTCGAGGTCAGGCCGACGAACATCAGGATGTTGGAACGCGCCTTGTTGACCTGCACGCCCTGTTGCGTGACGGCGGCCGGCAGGCGCGATTCCACGCGCTTGATGCGGTTCTGTACATCGACCGCCGCCAGGTCCGGATTGGTGCCGGGGACGAAGGTGACGGTGATGGTGACGGCGCCACTGGCCTCACTGGACGATTCGACGTACTGCAAGCCGTCGGCGCCGTTCATCTCCTGTTCGATCACGCTGGTGACGGCGTCGTCCAGTACCTGCGCCGTGGCGCCGGGGTAGTTGGCCGTCACCACGATCGATGGCGGCGCGATGGTCGGGTACTGCGACACGGGCAAGACCGTGATCGCCAGCATCCCGCCCAGCAGTATGAAGAGTGCGATCACCCACGCGAATACGGGGCGGTCGATGAAAAACTTGGCCATCAAGACTCCCTGTTATTTGGCGGTGCCGCGATCGGATGCGGCGGGAGCGGCGGCGGCCGGCGAAGGCGCCGAAGCCGCTGCGCCAGCGGGCGCGCCGCCAACTGGCGTCGATGCCGCCGCTGCGGAACCTGCGGGCGAGCTGCCTGCTGGCGTTGCGCCGGCCGGGCCTTTCCACGGCTGCGGATTCACGGTGGCGCCGGGCTTGGCCTTCTGGAAGCCTTCGACCACGATGCGCTCGCCGCCTTTGAGGCCGGAGCTGACCACCCAGTTCTGGCCCTCGTTGGCGGTGGCGGTGACCGGCTGCGCGATCACCTTGTTGTCCGAGCCGACGATCAGCACCGACGAGCCCTCGGGACTGCGCACCACGGCCTGCTGCGGCACGGTGATGGCGGCTTCGTTGACGCCCTGGTCGAGCCGCGCGCGCACGTACATGCCAGGCAGCAGGGTGCGCTGCGGATTCGGGAACTCGGCGCGCATCGACACGGCGCCGGTGCTCTCGTCCACCGACACGTCCGAGAACAGCAGCCGGCCCGTTTGCGGGTAGGCCTGGCCGTCCTCGGTGATCAGCGTGACGCGCGCCTCGTTCTTGCCGGAGCTCTTGATCTTGCCGGCGGCCAGGGCGCGCTGCAACTGCAGCAGCTCGGTCGACGATTGCGTGATGGTGACGTAGATCGGATCCAGCGTCTGCACGGTGGCCATCGGCGTGGCTTCGCCTTGACCCACCAGCGCGCCCTCGGTCACCAGCGCGCGGCCGATGCGGCCGGAGATCGGCGAGGTCACGGTGGCGTAGCCCAAGGTCAGGCCGGCGTTGGTGCGCGCGGCCTTGGACGTGGCCAGGTCGGCGGCGGCCTGCTTCTGCGCGGTGACGGCGTCGTCGTATTCCTGCTGGCTCACGGCCTGCGCGGCCAACAACGGTTTATATCGTTTTACCTTTAAATCGGCCTGGGCCAGGTTGGCCTCGGCCTTGGCGACGGCCGCCTGCGCGCTGTCATAGGACGCCTGGAAGCTGGCGGGATCGATGCGGAACAGCACCTCGCCGGCCTTGACGTCGCCGCCTTCCTTGAACACGCGCTGCAGCACGATGCCGGCGGTACGCGCGCGCACCTGCGCGATGCGCGATGCTTCCGTGCGGCCCGGCAGCTCGGTGCTCAGGGTGACGGCGGCGGGAGCGACGGTGATGACGGCGACGGTGGGTGGAGGCGGGGCGCCGGGGGCGGCGGCTTTGTCGCCGCAGGCGGCCAGCAGGGACAGGGAGACAACGGCAGCTGTGTAACGAGGTACTAATCTCATGGATGGATCTCGTAAAAGGATTTATGTAGAGCGCTTGGTCAGCCAGCCGACTCGGTGGCTAAGGTCGCAACATTGTAATACAGCTAGTTGTGTAACGTTTTGTATGTCAACAAAAGTAAAAAGGCGGCAACACGGCTCGCGCCGCGTTACCGCCTTTCGCCTGCCCCTGCGCCGGGGTCAGCGCATGCCGGAGATGATTTGCTTCAGTTTGCCGGAGTCGGCGCAGAAGGCGCGGATGCCTTCGCCCAGTTTTTCGGAGGCCATCTGGTCTTCGTTGAGCTGGAAGCGGAAGGTCTTCTCGTCCTGCGACAGCTTGATGATGCCGGCGGCCGGCGCGCTCTCGGCGCTCAGCTTGCGCTCGACCGGGGCATCGCTGTCGGCCAGCTTTTGCAGCAGGTCGGGGCTGATGGTGAGCAGGTCGCAGCCGGCCAGTTCCAGGATTTGGCCGGTGTTGCGGAAGCTCGCGCCCATCACCTCGGTCTTGTAGCCGAACTTGCGGTAATAGTTGTAGATGCGCTTGACCGACTGCACGCCCGGATCTTCGCCGCCGACGTACTCGATGCCGGTGGACTTTTTATACCAGTCGTAGATGCGGCCGACAAACGGCGAGATCAGCTGCGCGCCGGCCTCGGCGCAGGCGATGGCCTGGCCCAGCGAGAACAGCAGCGTCATGTTGCAGTGGATGCCTTCCTTTTCCAGGATTTCGGCGGCGCGAATGCCTTCCCAGGTGGCGGCCATCTTGATCAGCACGCGCTCGCGCTCGATGCCGGCCTGCTCGTACAGCTTGATCAGCTCGCGGCCCTTGGCTACCGAACCTTCGACGTCGAACGACAAACGGGCGTCGATCTCGGTCGACACGCGGCCGGGGATGATGCGCAGGATCTGCTTGCCGAAGGCGATCAGCAGGTGGTCGATGGTCTCGGCGATGGAGTTGTCGAGGTTGTCGCGCACGGCTTTTTCCAGCAGCGGCTTGTACTCGTCCTTCTGCACGGCCTTCAGGATCAGCGAAGGGTTGGTGGTGGCGTCGCGCGGGGTGTAGGCCTGGATGGACTGGAAATCGCCGGTGTCGGCGACTACGGTGGTGAATTTCTTGAGCTGTTCGAGCTGGTTCATGTGCGCTGCCAATCAGTTAAGGGGAGTAGGGCTTGTCTTATTGTACTCAACCGTGAAGAATTGTTAAAGAATGCGAAATCCAATAGTCTCTATATTGTGACGCAATAAAGCTTAGTTTGCCGATTAGGCAAGGTCAGTGCTTGATGGGCTGGCGCAGCGCTGGCCTGAGCAGGGCTTCCTGCTCAAGCGAACCCAGCAACTGCGGCAATTCTTTGAGCAGCGCCTCGCGCGCCAGCAGGCCGGCCGGCACGTCCTGCGGCTGTGTGTCATCTTTTTTCAGCAGATGCGCGAAGCTGAAGCTGCGCGTGCCTTTCGTTGCCCAGCCCACGTACCAGCCGTAGCCGGAGGCGGAACCGGTCTTGCCGTGGATGCGCCAGCCGTCCAGCGGCTGGTCGACTTGCGTCAGGCGCGCTGTCATGTCGTAGGCGCGGGCGCTGACGCCCAGTTGGCGGTTAATTAGCTTGTTCAGGAAGGTCAGCTGCTCCAGCGGAGAAATCTTCAGCGACGACGAGATCCACGACAAGGTCAGGCCGTCATTTTCGGCATCGCCCGCGACGTTGGCGTTCCCGTACTGGAATTTTCTGGTATAGGCGGCGAAGCGCGGCATGCCCAGCGACTGCGTCACCTGTTGCGAATACCAGACCACCGAGTCCTTCATCCACTTGCTGGGATCGGTATCCTGGCGCCAGTCGGGACGCCAATCAACATAGCCTTCGCGGAACGGCAGCTTGGGCGTGTGCTGGTCTTTCAGGATGCCGGCGTCGTAGCCCATCAGGCTGATGGCGATCTTGAAGGTCGATGCCGGCGTCACCTGGCGCTGGCAGTCGCCCCGGCTGAACAGCGTCGGGCCGTTGCTGTCGGACAGCGCCGTGCATACCTCCGTGGCGTGGGCGGCGGAAATCGGGACGAGACTGTACAGCGCCCCCAATATGATGTGGCGAAAATTCATGCGTTTCCTTTTTTGAGTGTGGTTAGAGCGCGTCCAGCTGCGCCGGCAAATCGTGCAGGAAAGCGTCCCTGGTTGCGGGGCCGGCGGCGCGGTCCTGTCTGTCTTGCAGCACCAGGCGGGAGAAGACCACGGTGCGCCCGTCCTTGGTGGCCCAGCCGACAAACCAGCCGTAGCTGCGCCGTTGGTCGTCGCTGCCGTCGGCCAGCACCGGCGAGGCGGTGCCGGTCTTGCCGTGGATTTGCCAGCCGTTCGGCAAGGTGCCGAGCGAGGTGATGCGGGCGGTCATGTCGTAGGCGTGTGCCGACAATGGCAGCTGGCGGTTGACGATCTTTCGCAGGAAGGCGGTCTGCTCGGCCGGCGAGATCTTCAGGCTTGATTGGATCCACGACATCGCCAGGCCGTTGTTCTTACCGGGATCGCCAGTGGCGTCCAGATTGCCGTAGCCGAAGCTGTTCAGATACTGCTGGAAGCGGCGCGCGCCGAGGTTGGCCGTCACCTGCTGGGCGTACCACACGGTCGAGTTGCGTATCCAGCTGGTCGGGTCGGTCGTTTCGCGCCAGTCGGGGTTCCAGTCGACGTAGCCTGGTTTGAAGGGCAGGCTAGGCGAGTGGGCGTCGTGCAGGATGCCGCTGTCGTAGCCCATCAGGCTGACGGCGATGTTGAAGGTGGAAGCCGGCGTGACGCGCTCGTCGCAATGGCCGTCATGGATCAGTTGCGCGCCGCTGGCGCCATCGACCATGTCCGTGCAGCTGAAGGTGGCCGGTGTTGCCGCGTGCGCGGTTGGCGCGGCGCGGTCGGCCAGGGCGGGCTGGAACGCCAGGCTGGCCGCGAAGATGCCCGCCAGGCTGGCCACGGCGGCGCCGCGCGCCCACACGCTGCGTGGCATGGCGGACGGTTCGCGGATCAGGCCGATGCGCGCCGCCACCGTGCGCGCGCTGACGCCGCCGAAGGCCAGCGCGGCTTTGACTGGATGCGGCTGCAATCGCAGCTGTGCCACCAGCGCGGCCGCATACGCTTTGCGTTGTGACGGTGGACGGTTGCGCAGCACATCGCGGTCGCAACCGAGCTCTTGTGCCCATGCCAGGTTGTCGCGCAGCAGGCGCATGAAGGGATTGAACCACAGCAGCGTTTGCAGCACGACGCCGGCGCTCATCCATTGCAGGTCGTGCCGGCGCAGATGTGTGAGTTCGTGTTCGACAATCATCTGCTGTTGTAATGGATCGAAGCTGCGCAGATGGCGCGGCAACAGCAGGCGCGGGCGGAACCAGCCGAACAGCATTGGCGAGATTGGTGCATCGACTTCGATGATGGTGAGCGATGACGGCGGCGCGGCTGCGTCCAGGCCTTGATGCCGGCTGGTCAGGATCAGATGCTCGCCGGTGGCGGCCAGTCCGTTCAGTGTGCGGTGCGCTTGCAGCACGCGACCCGTGGTGTAGGCCAGTCCCAGCAGGTAGAGCGACAGCCAGGCTTCCGCGCCGAAGGTCAGCCAGGCGCGGTAGTCCGTCGTCGTGTTGCCGCCATTGACGATGGCGCCGGTCGGCGACGGCACGGCGGCATGACCCGGCACGGCGGGGGCGGACAGCATGGTTTCGGGCAGTTCGATCGGCGGCAGCAGGCGCAGTCGCTCGCCATGCGGCAGCAGGAACGCGAGGAAGGTCGCGATGATCGTCACTTGGCCCAGCAGCCAGATGGAACGCTGCGCGGCGACCTGCGGCAGGTAACGGCGGCAAGCGGCGGTCATCGCCCACACCACCAGGCCGGCGGCCAAGCAGCCCAGGCTGGCGAGCAGAAAACGGAAAATCAGAAGGGTGGAAATAAGCATGCGACGCCTCTACGCGACAGATGTCACGCATTATGTGACATCTGTCGCAAGACGTCAAGAACGGTGATCAGGAGGCTACTTCCGCTTTCTCTGTGGCTGGCGATGCCTCGCCGATGATGTTCGACTTCCTGAGCTCATCCCTGATGCGCTCCAACCGTTGTGGGATGCCGAGCGCCTTGCGTCTGGCCCGCAGGTAAAGGCCGTACAAGAAGTCATATTCCGGACACCCTTCGTCGACACGCCAGATGTCCAGCATTTTGCCGTTTTTTTCTGTGAGCGCGAACGTTACGTATTCCACCTTCCGTTCGAAATTGCTGCTTGAATCGAGAACTAATTTGAAGCCAGCCACTTCGAATTCCAAACCAAATTGTTCCAATGTCCATCTGATGCGCTCGTCATCTGTTGCTTTTGAGAGCCCTTGAATAATATCTTGGTATTCATCGGGAATTTCCATGATTGATTCCTTTCTCCGCAGCGACTGCTGCGAAGTGCTGAACTGGGTATGGAGCTGAGATATCTCGTGGAGCGAAGTTTCACGTTCTTGAGGATGGAGAGTTTTTACCACAGCTGCGGACTCAAATCTGTCGTCCATCGTACGTGGAGTGCGGCATTGGCCGTATGAAGTCAGGGAGAGAAGCTGGAGTGTGGAACAACTGCCAGCGTATCGCGGCCTGGGTGGCCGCGCTTTGCACAAGAGCAGACGTCGTGGACGTCCGCTTTTTCTTAGCCGATGAAGGAGTCGAACTGCAGGTCGAATTCCTGCAGGGCTTTCTGTGCGTTCTGCATTTTCTTGCGGAACTCGGGGCCGCGTTGCAGCGCCAGGCCGACCGCCAGCACGTCGATCACCACCAGATACGCCAGCCGCGCCGAGATCGGCGTGTACGGGTCGATGTTGAAGATCAGGTCGATCGGGATCAGCACCGTCGCCAGGTCCGCCAGCGGTGTGCCGGACGGCGCCAGCACGATGACGTCGGCGCCGCCGCGGCGTGCCAGCTTGATCGAGCGCACCAGCGACGGGCTGTTGCCGCGCTGCGAGATGGCCACCACCGCGTCACCGGCGCGCAGCAGGGCGGCGGCGATGCTGTGGATGTGCGGGTCGGCATACGCCACCGTCGGCACGCCGGAGCGGAAGAACTTGTGCTGCGCGTCCGCCGCCACGATGCCGGACGTGCCCTGGCCGTAGAACTCGATCTTGTTGGCCTTGGACAGGATGTCCAGTGCCTTTTGGATCGCTTCGGGGTCGAGGTTGTTGCGCAGGTCCAGCAGGGTGTTGATCGAGCGGCTGCAGATCTTGTTGACCAGGTCGGCCGCGAGGTCGTCCTGGGTCGGCTGTTCGTTCAGACCGGGCAGGGCCAGCGCCAGGCCTTGCGCCAGCTTGAGCTTGAACTCGTGCCAGCCGTCGTAACCCAGCGTGCGGCAGAAACGCACCACGGTCGGCTCGGACACCTGCGCGCTTTTGGCGAGCGCCGTGATGTTCTGGCTGACCGTCTGGCCCGGATGATCAAGCACGGCCAGCGCGACCTTGCGCTCCGATTTGGAGAGCGAGTCGAGCTGGGTGCGGATGGAATCTAACAGCATCGTCGTTTAGTCTTCGGGAAGCGCTTCTTCGCGCCACTGCAGGCCGTCGCGGCCGATCAGTGCCGACGCGGCGGCCGGGCCCCAGGTGCCGGAGGCGTACGGAATCGGGAAGCTGTCGTCGGCCTCCCAGTTGTTCAGGATAGGCTCGACCCATTCCCACGCCGCTTCCAATTCGTCGCCGCGCATGAACAGGGTCAGCTGGCCGCGCAGCACGTCGAGCAGCAGGCGCTCGTAAGCATCCATGCGCGGCGATTTGAACGATTCGCGGAAGTCCAGCTCCAGCTCGGCCTGCTTCAGGCGCATACCGTCGCCCGGCGTCTTGGCCATCAGGTTCATGCGCAGGCCTTCGTCCGGCTGCAAACGGATCACCAGCGAATTCGGCTGGAAGCTGTTGGTCGGCTGCGCGAAGATCGAATGCGGGATCTGCTTGAAGCGCACCACGATCTCGGCCAGGCCGTCGGCCATGCGCTTGCCGGTGCGCAGGTAGAACGGCACGCCGGCCCAACGCCAGGTGTCGATTTCCGCCTTCATCGCCACGAAGGTCTCGGTGCGCGAATGTTCCGGCGCATCCGGCTCGTCGCGGTAGCTCGGCACGGCCTTGCCGTCCACATGGCCGGCGCGGTACTGGCCGCGCACGATGTTCTGCGCCAGCGTGGTCGGCGTGAATTTTTTCAGCGAGCGCAGCACCTGCAGCTTGGCGTCGCGCACGGCGTCCGGCGCGATCGAGGTCGGCGGCTCCATCGCCACGATGCACAGCAGTTGCAGCAGGTGGTTTTGCAGCATGTCGCGCAGCGCGCCCGAGGTGTCGTAGTAACCCATGCGGTTGCCCACGCCCAGCTTCTCGGCGATGGTGATCTGCACGTCGGAGATCCACTCGCGGCGCCACAGCGGCTCGAACAGGATGTTACCGAAGCGCAGGGCCAGCAGGTTCTGCACGGTCTCCTTGCCCAGGTAGTGGTCGATACGGTAGATCTGCGATTCCTCGAACACCTGGCCCACTTCGGCGTTGATCTGCTTGGCCGAGGCCAGGTCGCGGCCCAGCGGTTTTTCCAGCACCACGCGCGAGTTCTTGGTCACCAGGCCGTTGGCCTTCAGGTTCTCGCAGATTTGCGAGAAGATCGCCGGCGGCGTCGCCAGGTAGTAGACCTTGGTGATGGCGTCGTCCTTGCGCAGCGCTTCGACCAGCGACTTGTAGCTGGCGGAGTCGGTGGCGTTGAGCGACACGTAGACGATGCGTGCGGTGAACTTGGCCCAGGCGGCCGGCGTGACGGCCGGCGACTTGATGTGCGGTTTGGACGTGGTCTCTACGGTGTGCAGGAAGTCTTGCTGGCTGGCGTCGGCGCGGCCGACGCAGATGATGCGGGCGGTGGCGGGCAAGTCATTGGCGACATCGCGGGCGTACATCGCGGGCAGCAATTTGCGCATCGCCAGATCGCCGCTGCCGCCAAACAGAACCAGGTCAAAATCGGTAAGAGCCATAATTATTCGCAGTAGGTAGAGTGCTGAAAGAGGGATGTAACTGTAAATTTACTACACGATTTAGTGTATTGCAAGAAAATTTACTACAAATGCTGCGGATGCAACATATAGTTTATTCGATATAGGCCGGCTCCGTGCGGCCAGCCACGTCGACGCGGATGGCCAGCAGCTTGCCGCTGAGCGGGTACTGCGCCAGTTCCGGCGCCGGCCGCGCGCCCGCGCTGGTGACGTACAGCGTGCGCAGGTCGGCGCCGCCGAAGGCCATCATGGTCGGGCAGCGCACCGGCAGCGCGATCTCGCCGATCAATTCGCCGGTCGGCGAGAGCTTGACCAGGCGTGCGCCTTCGAACATCGCGACCCAGTAATTTCCTTCGCTGTCGACTGCGGCGCCGTCGGGACGGCCGCCGTAGTTGTGCTCCTTGTCCATCGAGAACTGGTGCAGCAGGCGCTGGTTGGAGACCTTGCCACTGGCGACGTCGAAGTCCAGCTTGGTGACGCGGTGGGCGCTGGTATCGGCGTGGTACATGGCGCTGTAGTCGGGGCTGAAACCCAGGCCGTTCGAGTTGGTCATGCCGCCCGACCAGGCCTTGCTGATCGTGCCGCGTTCCAGCACGAACATCTCGGCGGCCGGCTTGTCGCGCGGCTCGTAGATGGTGCCGACCCAGAAGCGTCCGGCGCCGTCGACGTGGCCGTCGTTGAAGCGGGTGATGGCGGTGTCGTAGGGCGCGGCGGCGATCTCGGTCAGGCGCACTTCATCGCTGCCGGTGTCCAGGTGCGCGAAGCCGCTGCGCATGGCGACCACCAGGCCGCCCTGGTCGCTGACGGCCAGCGTGGCCGGCTCGCTGGAGAGCTTCCACGAACGGTGCGCGCCGCTGGCGGGATCGAGGCGGTGCACGGTGAAGGCGGGGATGTCGACCCAGTACAGTGCCTGCTCCTGCGCGTGCCACAACGGGCACTCGCCGGTTTGCATGACGGCGTCGTAGGCGACTTCGATATGTGGTGTGCTCATGGTCTTAGATGTGTTGTGCGGCCTTGGCCATGATGATCAGGCCATTGGTGGAGCTGTCGTGGCGTTCCGGCTTGATGTCGCCGGTCAGCTCGGCGTGGATGTTCTTGGCAAGGACCTTGCCCAGCTCCACACCCCACTGGTCGAAGCTGTTGACGTCCCAGATCACGCCCTGCACAAAGGTCTTGTGCTCGTACAGCGCGATCAGCGCGCCCAGCGTGGATGGCGTCAGCTGGTCCATCAAGATGGTGTTGGACGGACGGTTGCCGGGGAAGGTCTTGTGCGGCACCAGTTCGTCGATTTCGGCCTCGCTCAGTTTTTGCGCGGTCAGGTCGGCGCGCACTTCGGCGGCGGTCTTGCCGGTCATGAAGGCTTCCGATTGCGCGAAGCAGTTGGCCAGCAGCGAGTCGTGATGTCCCGCCAGGTCATGCGTGGCGCGCAGCGCGGCGATGAAGTCGATCGGCGTGACGTCGGTACCCTGGTGCAGCAGCTGGAAGTAGGCGTGTTGCGCATTGGTGCCGCACTCGCCCCACACCACCGGGCAGGTCGGCGTGTCGACTTCGGCGCCGCCGCGCGTGACGCGCTTGCCGTTGCTCTCCATGTCCAGCTGTTGCAGGTAGGCCGGGAAGCGGCTCAGGTCCTGGTGGTACGGCGCGATCGACAGCGAACCGGCATTGAGGAACTGGCGGTTCCAGAAGCCGATCATCGCCAGCAGCACCGGCATGTTCTGCTCCAGCGGCGCCTCGCGGAAGTGTTCGTCCATCGCGTGCGCGCCGCCGAGGAAGTCGCTGAAGTAGCCGAAGCCCACCGCCAGCGCCACCGCCAGCCCGATTGCCGACCACACCGAATAACGGCCGCCGACCCAGTCCCAGAACGGGAACATATTGGCCGGGTCGATGCCGAAGGCTTTCACCGCCTCGGTGTTGGTGGAGACGGCGACGAAGTGGCGCGCCAGGTCTTCTTCCTTGGCGGTCTGCAGGAACCAGTTGCGGGCGGTGCCGGCGTTGAGCATGGTCTCGGCGGTGACGAAGGTCTTGGAGGCGATGATGAACAGCGTGGTCTCGGGATTGACCTGCGCCAGCGCGGCGTCCATGTCATGGCCGTCGACGTTGGAGACGAAGTGCATCTTCAGGCGCGGATGCGCGTACGAGCGCAGTGCCAGCACGGCCATCTTCGGGCCCAGGTCCGAGCCGCCGATGCCGATGTTGACGACGTCGGTGATCGGCTTGCCGGTATGGCCCAGCCACGCGCCGCTGCGTACGCGGTCGGTGAACGCCTTGATCTGGTCCAGCACCGCGTGCACGTCGTGGGCGATGTCCTGGCCGTCCACGGTCAGCGCCTTGCCGCGCGGCATACGCAGAGCCGTGTGCAGCACCGCGCGATGTTCGGTAAGATTGATCTTCTCGCCGTTCAGCATGGCGTCGCGCTGGCGCTCCACGCCGCGTTCGCGGGCCAGGTCCAGCAGCAGGCCGATGGTCTTGGCATCCAGGCGGTTCTTCGAATAATCGAGGAACAGGCCGGCCGCGTCCACCGTCAGTTTGGGGAAGCGCTGCGCGTCGGCGGCGAACAGCTGGCGCATTTGCCAGTTCTTCGCGTCGGCGGCGTGGGATTCAAGGGCTTGGAAGCTGGAAGTGGAGGTCAGTGCTGGCTGGCGCATAATCGTTGGGCGTCGTTAAGTCTGAGGGAGGGGATGCGTGAATGATACAGGAAAATCAGGTAAATTCACTACGGTTCCGTGAAAACTCTGTCCCGAAGGGCGTTGCACCCTCGGGCGGCAGCTCATTCCCATTCGCCTGGCAACGCGCCGGGATAAGAAAAGTAGGCTGAATTCGAAATTTTGTAGTAAAATTTCACGGAATTCATTCATAAGGAACGATCATGGCGTTGCATCCAGTCCTAGAAACCGTCACCGCACGCATCATCCAGCGCAGCAAGCCGTCGCGCGGCGCGTATCTCGCCCACCTTGAGGCGGCCCGCGTCAAAGGCGTCCAGCGCGGCGCGCTCGCTTGTACCAACCTGGCGCACGGCTTCGCCGCCTTCCCCGCCAACGACAAGCTGTCGCTCAAGGAACTCAAGAAGCCATCGGTGGCGATCGTCTCGGCCTACAACGACATGCTGTCGGCCCACCAGCCGTTCGAAGGCTTCCCGGCGCTGATCAAGGACGCGGTGCGCGATGTTGGCGCGGTCGCCCAGTTCGCCGGCGGCACGCCCGCCATGTGCGACGGTGTCACGCAAGGCCAGCCGGGCATGGAGCTGTCGCTGTTCTCGCGCGACGCCATCGCCATGGCCACCGCCGTCGCGCTGTCGCACAATATGTTCGACTCCGCCGTCTACCTGGGTGTGTGCGACAAGATTGTACCCGGCCTGCTGATCGGCGCGCTGCACTTCGGCCACCTGCCTGCGGTGTTCGTGCCGGCCGGCCCGATGACCACCGGCCTGTCGAACTCCGAGAAAGCCAAGATCCGCCAGCTGTACGCGCAGGGCAAGGTCGGCCGCGCCGAACTGCTGGAAGGCGAATCGCAGTCCTACCACAGCGCCGGCACCTGCACCTTCTACGGCACCGCGAACAGCAATCAGATGCTGATGGAAGTCATGGGCCTGCACCTGCCGGGCGCCGCCTTCATTACCCCGAACACGCCGCTGCGCGACGAACTGACCAAGGCCGCCGCGCGCCGTGCCGCCGTCATCACCGCCCAATCGAAGGAATATCTGCCGGTCGGCCATGTGGTCGATGAGAAGTCCATCGTCAACGCCATCGTCGCGCTGCTGACCACCGGCGGCTCGACCAACCACACGCTGCACCTGGTCGCCATTGCCAAGGCGGCCGGCATCGTCATCGACTGGAACGATTTCGACGAGCTGTCGAAAGTGGTGCCGCTGCTGACGCGCATCTACCCGAACGGCAACGCCGACGTGAACCACTTCCACGCCGCCGGCGGCACCGGCTTCGTCATCCGCGAACTGCTGGATGGCGGCCTGCTGCACGACGACGTCACCACCATCCTGGGCAAGGGCCTGCGCGCGCACTGCGCCGAGCCGTTCCTGGGCGAGGGTGGCAAGGGCGTGGTCTGGAAGGACGCACCGACCGAATCCGGCGACGAGGCGGTGCTGCGCAAGATCACTTCGCCGTTCTCGCCGGACGGCGGCACCGTGCTGGTACAGGGTAACCTGGGCCGCGCCGTGATGAAGGTATCGGCCGTCAAGCCGGAACACCAGACGGTGGAAGCGCCGGCGCTGACCTTCAATTCGCAGGAAGACTTCATGGACGCCTACAAGGCCGGCCAGCTTGACCGCGACTTCGTGGCCGTGCTGCGCTTCCAGGGTCCGCGCGCCAACGGCATGCCGGAGCTGCATGCGCTGACGCCGGCGCTGGCCAACCTGCAGGACGCCGGCCGCCATGTGGCGCTGGTCACCGACGGCCGCATGTCGGGCGCGTCGGGCAAGGTGCCGGCGGCGATCCATGTGTCGCCTGAGATTCTGGCCGGCGGTCCGCTGGGCCTGGTGCGTGATGGCGATATCATCCGCGTCTGCGCCCGTACCGGCACGCTGGAGGCGCTGGTCGAATCGAGCGTGTGGCATTCGCGCTCGCTGGCTACCGCCGACCTGACGCCGAACGGCGTCGGCATGGGCCGCGAACTGTTCGCCATGTTCCGCAACAGCGTGTGCGAAGCGGAGAAGGGCGCGACCACCTTCGGGCTGCCGTCGCCGATCGCCACCACGGTGGGCCTGCATGACAAAGACCCGGTCGGCAACACCGTGCCAGGTTCCGATGAAGATTACTCGATGAAGAAAGAAGCGTAAATCATGACCATGACTCTGCTCGACATTATGCGTACCTCGGCCGTGATCCCAGTGATCGCGATTGACGAACCTGAACATGCGGTCCCGCTGGCGCGCGCGCTGGTGGCCGGCGGCATCCGCGTGCTGGAAGTGACGCTGCGCACCAAGCACGGCCTGGGCGCGATCAAGGCCATGTCGGAAGTGGAAGGCGCCATCGTCGGCGTTGGCACCTTGACGCAGCCGGAGGAGTTTGCGGCGGCGCGTGATGCGGGCGCGGTGTTCGGCGTGTCGCCGGGCTTGACGTCGGCGCTGATCGCCGCCGCCAAGAGCAGCGGCCTGCCGCTGCTGCCTGGCGTGATGACGCCGTCGGAAGTGATGGCCGCGCGTGAGCATGGCTTCCGTCAATTGAAGCTGTTCCCGGCGGTGCCGGCGGGTGGCATCGGTATGCTGAACGCGATCGGCGGTCCACTGCCGGACGTGATGTTCTGCCCGACCGGCGGAATCTCGCAAGAGACCGCGTCGCAGTTCCTGGCGCTGAAGAACGTCGCCTGCGTGGGCGGTTCGTGGCTCACGCCGAAAGACGCCATCGCCGCCGGCGACTGGGATCGGATCACCGACCTGGCCAAGGCGGCCAGCGGATTGCGGTAAGTTGAAACAACGGCGCCTAGGGCGCCGTTTTACTGAGTAATTCGCTCATGCGTTGTTGCCACCCGGGGCCGGTGGCTTTCCAGCGCTCGATGACCTCAATAGGGAGGCGCAGCGACACTTCTTCCGCCGCAGGCGTTTCCACCTGCGTCAACCGAGCTGCCTGCCCTGAGCGCATCTGCTTTACTGATTCCAGCAAATCGCGTTGGAAGTCTTCTTGCCCCAGTGGATGCATTGCGCTCCGTAGCGCGGCATTGATCATGGTTTGGTAGCCGGTACCTTGCGCTTCGGCCAAATCTCCGAAGTACTGGATGGCATCGTCGTCGAGCATGATGGTAATGCGGGTTTTGCCCGCCGCCGCGATGACGGCGCCGCGCTTCCCCTTGCTGAAATCATATTCTTTACGCATGTTATTGCTCCGCTTCTTATGCATATCCTATGCATATACCGGCAAGCGAGGCGCACGCCTTGACGTTGCGCAGCAGCGGTTAGGCTGCGCGCTCGTTGTAGCATTCATTCGATTTTCCCCACTATTTTTTTCGGCTTTCCCATATTTGGCCCGGTAAATCCGGAAATAGCCTAATGCTTGAAAAAATCGAAGAAAATAGAAGAGAAAATAGGGGTTTTGCTAGAAGGGGCGCGGAGGAGCACCCCGTGTGCATACCCCTCAGCGGTTGGGATTCAGGCAGAACAGTCCGGCCTTCGTGGCGAGTTCCAGCACTGGCGCGGCTTGGTCTTTGTTTTTGAAATACAGGATGTTGGTGTCATCCCAGCCCGCCGCGTAGATGCAGCCCAGTTCCGGCAGGATGATGAATTGCGACGGCACGCCGTAGTCGTTGAAGCGCGACTGGCGCAGGTAGCCTTCGCGGTCGGTGTAGCGCTTCAGTACCAGCTTGGCCTTGGCCGGCCAGCGGCCGCGGTAGCGCAGCGTATAGACCGGCGTCAGGTCGAACAGCGCCGCCCAGTGCTGCTCGAACTTCTTGTTGCGCTGTACGCGCTCCGGCCCTTCGAAACAGTCCAGCAGATGCCATTCGCTCTCGTCGTCGAGCCAGTGGTCGAACACGGAGATCGCCACGCGCTCCATGCCACCGTCCGAGTCCAGCTCCCTTATTTGCTTCAATTGCGGAAACTGCCGGTGGATTTCGGCAGCGACGTTCGCGTCAACGCGAGACAGCATCTTCATAAACTTCCTTCTTTGGTGACTAAGCTTTCAGCGCCGAAGTATATACTCAAGCCACCGTGCTGGCGATGTACTCGCGCAGCCATTGATGCGCCGGGTCGCGATGCGAGCGCTCGTGCCACAACATCGCCATCTCATAGCCCGGCACCTCGACCGGCGGCGCCACGCAGCGCAGCGCGGGATGGTCTTTCACTAGCCGCTCCGGCAGCATCGCGACCATATCGGTACTCGCCAGCGCCGATATCACAAACAGAAAGTGCGGCACCGACAGCGCCACCCGCCGTGGCGGCAAGCCCGCCGCCGCCAGCGCGCGGTCCGTGACGCCGCTGAACCCTCCACCGTCGGGCGATACGATGACATGCTCCAGGGCGCAGAACTGCGCCAGCGTCGGCCGCCGTTTCAGACGCGGATGGCCGCTGCGTCCCGCCAGCACGTAACGCTCCCGGAACAGCAGCCGATGGCGCATGCCCGGTGGTGCTTCCTCCGTGGTGTGAAAGGCCAGGTCGATCTCGCCCGATTCCGCCTGCCTGGCGATGCGCGGCGGGGTCAGTTCTAGCACCGCCAGCCGCGTTCCCGGTGCCGCCGCGCGCAAGCCCGCCAGCGCCGGCAGCAGGATGGTCGATTCGCCGTAGTCGCTGGCGGCGACGCGCCACGTTTGATTCGCCTCCCGCGGATCGAACTGACTGGCTGGCGACACCGCGCGGCCCAGCGCTTCCAGCGCCAGCCGCAGGGGCTCGCGCAGCTGCTCGGCGCGCGCGGTGGGCCGCATGCCGCGCGGCCCAGGCAGCAGCAGCGGATCGCCGAAGATGTCGCGCAGCTTCGACAGGTGCACGCTGATGGATGGCTGCGAAAAGTTCAAGCGCTCCGCCGCCCGCGTCACGTTGTGCTCCGAGAGCAGCACGTCCAGCGTCACCAGCAGATTGAGGTCCAGACGACGGAGATTATTCATGGCTATACCTGAAATATTGGAAATTCATTTTTAATATACCTGATCCGCTCCTATGCTGATGTTTTCCAGTCAAGGAGTAGCGTGATGAATGTTCTGATTGTGTATGCCCATCCCGAACCGAAGTCGTTGAACGGCGCGTTGAAGGACTTTGCGGTGCGGCGTCTTGAAGCGGCGGGACACGCCGTCCAGGTATCCGACCTGTATGCGATGAAATGGAAGGCGCTGGTCGATGCCGGCGATGTCGTCGGCGGCCCGGCCGGCGACCGTTTCGACCCGGTGGCGGATTCCCGGCGCGCCTACGCCAACGATCTGCAAAGCGCCGATATCGTCCGAGAGCAGGGCAAGCTGCGCTGGGCCGATACCGTCATCTTCCAGTTTCCGATGTGGTGGTTCTCGATGCCGGCCATTCTGAAAGGCTGGGTTGAGCGGGTCTATGCCTACGGCTTCGGCTACGGCGTCGGCGAGCATTCGGATGTGCGCTGGGGAGACCGCTACGGCGAGGGCACGCTGGCTGGCAAGCGCGCCATGCTGGTAGTCACGGCTGGCGGATGGACGTCGCATTACGGTCCGCGCGGCGTCAACGGTGCTATCGACGATCTGCTGTTCCCCATTCAGCATGGCATCCTGTACTACCCCGGCTTCGATGTCCTGCCGCCGCTGGTGGTCTACCGCGCCGATCGCATGGACGACGCCAGGTTCTCCGCCGTGCGCGACGAACTCGGAGAGCGGCTCGACACGCTGGCGCAAACCGCGCCGATACCGTTTCGCCCTCAGAATGGCGGCGACTACGACATCCCCGCCATGACGTTGAAAGCCGATGTGGCGCCCGGGCTGTCGGGCTTTGCCGCGCATCTCTTTGCAGCGGACGCATGGCCGGCGCGTCGTGCGGGCTGACGGTCAGCGGAACGTGGCGAGATATTTTGCCGGCACCGTTATGTCATGCAGCCCGCCGGAGAAGGCCGCGACGATCAGCGTGGCGGCCGTGAAGCCGCCCGCCACCAGCAGCACCTTGGCGATACCCAGCGTCCCGGCGCTCAGGCGATCATGCGCAAGCCAGTGCAGCGCCCGCGCCAGATGGACCGTGATCGCCAACACGGCGAGGAAGTAGTAGGGCATGAAGAAGTAGCGGTACGGCAGCACGTGCATGCCCGCGGCGGCGTAGTAGAAGTTCGTATCCAGCCCGAACCGCACGCGCCCGGCCAGCACCGCGCCCACATGCACCAGCAGGAAGAACGCCAGGTACAGCCCGGAACCAAGCTGCAACAGGTCCAGTCCCTGATGCCGGTCGCGCCAGCGGCGGCCGACGAAGGTCAATCCGCTGGCGACCTGGCTGGCGGCGCACAGCAGCAGGATGACTTCAACCACCCGGTTGCGGTACACCGCGCGATACAGCTCCATGAAGCGGATATGGGCCTCCGGGCCGCTGATCGCCAGCAGATGGTTGAACAGGTGCAGTGTGAGGAAGGCGCCCAGCACGCAGGCGCCGATGCGGTGGACCTTGTGCAGCATGGCGCTTAGCCCGCGCGGTTCCGCAACTGCATGCGCAGGCCGAGCGGCGACATCGTGAAGGCCATCAGCTCGTCCGGCTCCTTGCCGTCCACCGTGTCGAGCGAGGCGATGTCGAAGCTGTTGAGCAGCATGGCGCCGGCCAGCTTGATCTCCAGCAGCGCCAGATAGCGCCCGGGGCAGGTGCGCACGCCGGCGCCGAACGGCATCGACACATGCTTGTTCATTGCGCCGTCGCCTTTCTGCAGCCAGCGTTCGGGATCGAACTGGCTTGCCTGCGGCACGTGGTTTTCGCTGACGCTGTCGTTGCGCATCACGCACCACACCATGCCGCCCTTGGGGATCTGCACATCGCCGACCACGCTGTCGCGCAAGGCCTCCAGCGGCAGGAACGGCGCCACCGGTTTCAGGCGCATGGCTTCCTGTGCGCAGGCGTCCAGATAGTCCAGCGCATCCATCTGCTCGATGCTGAACGCCGCCGTGTCGGGTGCGATGCGCTGCACTTCTTCGCGCGCCTTGCGCAGCGCGGCCGGATTCTTTTGCAGCAGGTACAGCATCCATGCCAGCGTGTTGCTGGTGGTGTCCTCGCCGGCCAGCAGCAGCGTGGTGACGTTGCCCGCCACGGTGATGTCGTTGACGCCGCTGTCGCCTTCGTCGGCCGCGCAGATCATCGCCTCCAGCAGGTTGGCGGGATGCTCGCGCCGGTGCGGCTCGGCCGCCAGGCGCGCGCGCGCGGTGGCGATCAGCTGATCGACCGCCTTGTCCAGCTGCCGCACGCTTTCGTCCAGGCGGCGGTCGCGCGGCAGCTTCACGTAGCGCCAGTACGGGAACAGCGCAAACGAGCGGCGCGACACCTCGGGCAGGATCGCATCCATGTGGCGCTGGATCACATCCTCGCCGCCGTCGATGGTGTTGACGTCGGTGCCGAAGGCCAGGCCGGCGATGACGTCGACGCTGAAGCGCTTCAGGTCCTCGGTCAGGTCGATGGCGCTGCCGTCGCGCGCGGCCTGGCGCCAGCGCTGCTGCAGCCGCAGGCCGACCTTCACCAGCGACGGGAAGTAGGCCTTCACCGCGTGCGGCGCCAGCGCGGTCATCACCATGCGGCGCTCGTTGCGCCACGCCGCGCCCTCGGCCAGGAACAGGCCTGGACGGCCGCCCATTTCATTCGACACCTCGGCCGTGATGGAAGGGCGGCGGAAGCCATCCGGGCGGTCGCGCAGCACGGCGTTGACCAGCTCATGCCCGGCCAGGACCACCATCGGGACGTTGCCGATGTTGATCTTGAACACGGGGCCATACTGCTTGCTCCATTCCTCGACATCGCGGTGGATGCTGTCGAGCCGCATGTTCGGCAGGTTGCCCAGCAGCGGCCAGGGGCGGGGGCCCGGCAGGCTCTCGACGGTGCGCAGGGCGGGGGCGGCGGTGATGGCGTGTTCCATGTCGGCTTCCTTGAGTAACGATAGCCTCACTATGCCGCGCCGCCGCCGGCCCGTATTGAACGTTTGCGACAGCTTTGGTATAAACTTTGCAAATGTCCGACACCGAACCATCCCTGACGCGCTTGATCGTGCCGCCCTTTGCGCTGGCTTCCTGCGTGCGCGCCTACATCACGCGCAGCACGGTGGAGCGGCCCCTGACCGATCCGGCCGACCGCTTCAATCACTTCCCCGCCACGCCGCATTGCTCGATTACCTGGTTCATCGAGGGCGAGGCCGAGGTGGTGCAGCCGCCGGGGATGCCGAAGACTGAAATGCGCGCGGTGTTCGTCGGCCCACAGACGCGGCCCATGGCCACCTACAATCCGGGGCCGGTGCGGATATTGATGGTGATGTTTTATCCGCAGGCCATGCACGCGCTGAGTGGCCTGGACGTGCCGGCCTGGGTCAACCGCTGGGACGCGGTTGACAGCGTGCTGGGGCCGGAGTGGGGCGCGATGTCCGACGCGGTGCTGGCCGCCGCCGACGACACGGCGCGGCTGGCGGTGCTGGAAGCGTTCCTGGCGCCGCGCTGGCAGGCCGCGCGTCCCGGCGGGCCGGGGGCGACGGCGGGCGACTGGGTGCGCCACCTGGCGTGGCAGGTGGCCGACACCGCGCTTGGGCGCGGCGTGCGCAGCATCGAGCGCCACATCAAGGCGCGCGCCGGCCAGCCGATGCGCAAGCTGCTGCGCCTGCAGCGCGCCGAGCAATCCTTCTTCGACGCCCGCGACGAGTTCCTGGCCGGGCGGGTGGTGTGGTCCGACGTGGCCGCGCGCGGCGGTTATGCCGACCAGGCGCACTTCTGTCGCGAGGCGCGTGAGATCACCGGCCACAGTCCGCACGAACTGGCGCGCATGCTGAAATCCGAAGACGAAAGCTACTGGATCTACCGCATCTGGACTTAAATCAGCGTGCCGCCCCAGACGGCCGGATCGACGTCGGCGGTGGTCTGCGTGAAGGTCCACACATGGCCGCCGGGATCGGCCACCGAGTACTGGCGCTCGCCGAACGGATAGCCGGTCGGAGGACTGAGCGAGCGCGCCTTGGCCGCCAGCGCGCGCTTGTAGTGCTGGTCGATGCCGGTGATGCGCACCATGATCGAGTGGCAGGGATGCGGGCAGGGCGGGGCCGGCGCGGGCCGCTGCGCCACCACCACCGCGCCGGCGCCGCCGTCGATGTCGAGCTGGATGCGGTGGTCGCCGATGCGCAGCCGCTCGCTGAAGCCGAACGCCTCGCACAGCCATTGCGCCGCCACCGCCACATCCTGGTAGTGCAGCACGGGGATCACCATCACGGACTGGATCGAGCGGTTGGGCGCCAGCTGCGTCATGGCGCGCCTCCGCAGGCGGCGCGCACCATCGGGAACTCGATGCGCTTGAGCGCGCCGTTGCGCATGCCTTCGATGCTGGCGCGCAGCGTGGCCGGCGCTTCGTAGCGGTAGATCACGCGCTGCGGGAAATCGTGCTCCAGGTTTTCAAACACCACCTCCGTGGCGCCCAGCGCGATGGCGCCGAAGCTGGCCGCCGGCTTGCCGGCCGGCTGCGCGTGGAATACGGCCTTGCCGTCGCCGCCGTCGGCGATGCGCATGAATTCATACGTGGCCAGCTTGCCGCCCTTGACGGTACGGCCCATGCCCAGCATGGAACCGCCGGCCAGCGTGGTCCACTGCTCGCCGGAGCCGGCCTCGCCGGCCGGATCGACCCAGCAGCCGCTCAGCCAGGACAGCTGCTCCAGCGGCGCCGCGTGGACGGAGACGATCGCGCTGCAGGTTGCCAGTAAAACGATGACGTTGCGCATGGTGATCCTCGCTATGAGATGCTCGTGACGCTTATCGTACAGGGATTTTCAACTTCAGCTCTTCCCAGGCGGTGACCAGCAGGCAGGTGATCAGCAGCGCGCTGTACTCCCAGCCGCCGGTGCCCGGACCCACCACGAAGAAGCCGTTATGCCGGTGGAACAGGATGATGCCGGTAGCGTAGATGATAGTCAGCGCCGCGCACACGGGCAAGGTCAGCAGGCGCAGGGCCAGCAGCACGGTGCCCACCGTCTCGGTCAGGTTGACGGCGTACGCCAGCGCCGTGCCGCTGCCGTGCGGGAAACCTTCCTCTTCCAGGATCTGGCCGAGGATGGGGCTGGATCCCTCGTAGAAGCGGTAGGCGCCGTGGGTGAACAGGATGGCGCATAAGACCAGCCGCAGCAGATCGGTGCCGGCGCTGGCGCGTGCAAAGATTTTCATCACTCCTCCCGGAACATGATTGTTTTTTGCGTGAACGTCTTGTGCAGCTGTTTGCGCTGCGTGGTCTGCGCATCGATGATGGCACGGATGGCATTGAGGCGGCGCGGATCGCGGTACAGCAGATTGTAGCTTTCGAACGGGATCATGCGCCCGTCCGGCTGCGCGAAATGGATGCACGATTTTTTCAGCGCGCGCACATCGAGCGAATACGCGTCCATGAACTGCACGATCAACACCCGGAACACGTTGTCGTAGCGCAGCTGCCCAGGCGCTGCGATCAACGGCAGGCAGCACATCAGTTCGGACAGGCAGTTGGCCTGCGATTCCGGCGAGTGGTTGGTGGAGAACAGCTTGAACACCTGGTCCTTCACGCTGGCCTTGAACTGTTCGTCGCGCTCGAACACGATGGTGTTGGCGCTGCCCTCGACCAGCGTCTGCGGATCGAGGTAGCGCGTCAGCGGCACCGCGCCGTCGGCGGTCTTGATCGCGTACGCCATCGCCAGCGTGTCGGGATTGCAGGGCACCGGCACCACATCCTCCAGCGTGAACAGCGCGCTCTGCTCGGCGATCTTGCGGCGGATTTCGGACACCGTCAGCCGGTGCAGGCGCGGATCGTAGTCCTCGACCCGGCCGGCGTCCTGGATCGGCTGCAGCGTCACGCCGCGCACGCAGGGTTGTTCCAGCGCGAACGCGATGATGGCGCCGATTTCATCGTCGTTCAGGCCCTTCTTCAGCGTCACCACCAGCGTGGTCGACAGGCCGGCCGCGTTCAGGTGTTCCAGCGCCTGGCGGCGGATGCGCGTCAGGTCGGCGCCGCGCAGGGCCTTGTGGACCTCGCCGCGCAGCGAGTCGAACTGCAGGTAGACTTCGACGCCGGGCGCGTAGCCGGCCAGCCGCCGCGCGAACGCCGGGTCCTGGGCAATGGCGATGCCGTTGGTGTTGACCATCACGTGCTTGATCGGCCGCGCCTTGGCGGCGTCGAGGATCTCCCAGAACTGCGGATGCAGCGTCGGCTCGCCGCCGGACAGTTGCATCACATCGGCCTCGCCCTCGTTGGCCACCACCGCGTCGAGCATGCGCAGCACCTCGTCCAGCGGCTTGTGGGTCTCGCGGTGGGTGCCGCTTTCGGCGTAGCACACCGGGCAGTTCAGGTTGCAGTTGTCGGTGATCTCGACCACCGACAGGCAGGAGTGCTGCATGTGGTCCGGGCACAGGCCGCAGTCGTAGGGGCAGCCGTATTCCATGCGGGTGTTGAAGGTCTGCGGCATTTCCGGATGCTTGACGAACACCTCGCGGCACAGCCGGTAGTAGCCGACGTCGTCGCTGATCAGCACCCGCTCGGTGCCGTGCGCCTGGCACCACTTGTCCATGTAGACGTGATGGTCCTTGAAGATGATCTTCGCTTCCACCGGATGCAGGCAGGTCGAGCACACCGAGGTGGTGGTGTCGTAAAACAGGTAGGGGCGGGTTTTTCTGCTCATGGCGTGTTCACGGAGGGACGATACAGTTGACGCAGCAGCAGCGGCGTGTAGCACAGCAGCGCCACCAGGCAGACCAGCTGGATGCCGCTCAGCTGTCCGGGATAGAGATACGGTACCGGCTTGAGGCCGTCGACCCACAGCCGCCACAGCAGGTAGCCAGCCAGGTATAGCTTGAACATCAGCCCCGGCCTGGCGCGCCAGCGCGCGCGCGTGGCCAGCAGCACGCCGCCCCACAGCAGCGCGAAGCCCATGTCGTACAGCTGGGTCGGATGGCGGCCGATGCCATCGCCGAAGTCGACGCTCCACGGCAGCGCGGACGGGACGCCGTAGGTGCCGTCGTTCAGGCCCGCGAGGAAGCAGCCGGTGCGGCCGATGACGGTGCCGGCCACCAGCGGCAGCACGAACTGGTCGCCGGTGGAGGCGCGCGATCCGCTCAGCCGCTTGGCCAGCTCGACGCCCAGCAGCCCGCCCAGCAGGCCGCCGACGATGGACTGGCCCGACATCCACACGCCGGCGTCGGCCGACAGCGTGCGCCACAGATGGGGGAATTCGATCCAGAACACCAGCTTGTTGCCCACGGCGGCGCCGAGGATGCAGCCGATGACGACCGCGTAGCGGCCGGGCTGCAGCAGGCCGCCGGCGCTGCGGCGGCGGTAGAGCTGCACCCCGGCGGCCAGCGCGGCCCATTCGAACAGCAGGTGCAGCAGGTGCGCGGTGGCGGGCGCGAACACCGGCGCAAGCAGGGGCGGGTTCAATCGCCGCGTTCCGCTGCGGCGGGCTGGCCGCGCTTGAGCATGGCGCGGATCAGGCGGTAGCAGCCGTAGGCCAGGGCCAGGCCGATCACGCCGGGAATGCCCATCATCAGCAAGGCGCCGAGGTTCATGGTCGAGGCGCCGCCGACCAACCCCCAGGCGCCGCAAATGCCGAAGCCGAGCATCAGGAAGGCACAGGCGGCGATGCCCAGCCAGCGCAGAAAAGTCATCATCTGGATCCCAGCAATAGGTTGTCCGCAAGCCGGTACTATACTACGATGCCGCGCCGCCGCCCGCTGTCAGCCCGGTATCAGCACGGCAGCAGCGCCTCGGTGCGGTTGCGGCCGTTGCGCTTGGCGAGGTAGAGCGCGCGGTCGGCCGCGCCGATCAGCGCCTCGATGTCGGCCGGCGCGTCCACCTTCTGCGTGGCGATGCCGATGCTGACCGTGACCTGCTGCGCGGCGTCGTGGTTGCGCTCGTGCGGGATGGCCAGCTCCTGGGTGCGCGCGCGGATCGCCTCGGCCATCAGCGTGGCCTGCTCGACGTCGGTCTCGGGCAGGATCATGGCGAACTCCTCGCCGCCGTAGCGCGCCATCAGGTCGCACGGCCGCTTGAGCATGGCTGCCAGCGCGGCCGCCACCTGGATCAGGCACTGGTCGCCCTTCTGGTGGCCGTAGTGGTCGTTGTAGGCCTTGAAGTGGTCGATGTCGATCATCAGCAGCGACAGCGGCGTACCGCCGCGCTTGGCGCGCCGGTGCTCCTTTTCGATCGCGACGTCGAAGTGGCGGCGGTTGGCGATGCCGGTCAGGCCGTCGGCGAAGGTCTGGGTGCGCAGCACCATGGCCTGCTCGCGCAGCAGCTTCTCGCGCCCGACCGCGATGCTGACGTCGTTGATCTGGATCAGGCAGTGGCGCGCCGCGCCCTCGACCGCGATCGGCGTCACCTCCACCGCCTGCTGGATGCGCTCGTTGCGGGCGGCCGCCACCGGGCTGGCGTACAGCGCGAACGGCGCCTTGTTGAGCGTTTGCGACAGCAGCGACGGGAAGTTGTTGTACAGCGCCTGCTGGATCGCCGACTCGACCCGGCCGCCGCGCAGGCCCGGGCAGACCGAGAAGAAGTCGGCGCCGATCACCTTGTCGTGGCCCAGGCCGGAATGCTTGATCATCCACGCGTTCCACAGCACCACTCGCCTGTCGCCGTCAAGCACGATGGCGCCCAGGTTCACCGCGCACAGCACGCTGTGCAGCAGGTGCAGGCGGTGCGCGTCGGGCAGGCGGCTCATCATGCCTGGCCCATCGCGCGGGCGATGTAGAGGTTGATCTGCTCCTTGAGGTCGTGCAGCGCCGAGATGTCGAGCACGAAGGCGACGTAGCCGTGGATCTGGTGCTTCTCCAGCAGGAAATCGATGTGCAGCATCAGCACCACGGTGTCGGCCAGGCTGCCGGAGGCGATCAGGATCTCGTCGCTGGTGCCGACGTGGTACTGCGGCAGCGAGCCCTGCAGCTCACGCTGGAAGATGTTGGCCAGCGTGCCCACGCAGGAGTTGAGGATGATGTTGCCGATCTCGCACATGGCCTCCTGCTCCATCTCGGTGAGTTCCTTTTGCGACACCGCCTCGCCCACCATCAGGCGCACGATCTCCAGGCTCTTATCCTCGGGGAACATGAGGATGGCCTCGGTCGAGAACGCGCCCTCGTAGTGCTGGCTGACGCCGCAGATGGCGCCCGCCGGTTCGGCCGATTTGCCGTCGAGCAGGCGCGCGGCCTCGGCGCGGTTGATGAAGCTCACCGACGGCACCGACATGTGCACCGCCTCGTTGACGATGGCGCTCATCGACGACGCAGCCTGGCCGACGCCGATGTTGAAGATCTCGATCAGCGCGTCGTTTTCCAGCTCGGACAGGGCGAACATGATCAGGCCGCTTCCAGCGTGGACAGCAGCTGGGCGATGCGGGCCTCGGTGATCGGCTTTTCCATGAAGCCGATGCCCAGCAGCGTGGCGCGCTCGCGCGTGGCGGCCTGGACGTTGGCGGTCAGCAGCGAGATCGGGATCGCGGGCAGCTCCTGGCGCAGCTGCTCGGCGGCGGCGATGCCGCCCATGCCGGGCATGTTGACGTCCATCAGGACCAGGTCCGGCCCGACCGCGCGCGCCTTGACCAGCGCCTCCTCGCCGGTGGCCGCCTCCTCGACGATCCAGTCGGCGTGCAGGGCGCCGATGTACTGGCGCGCCATCAGGCGCGACACGCGGCTGTCGTCGACAATCAAGACTGTTTTCGTAGGCGTCATGTCTCATCCCCCCGCAATCATTGTTGGGCGCTGCGTTGTAATCATTCTCGCATATCCGGCCCCGTCGCTGGCAACCAACGTTGCTTGTCCGCTGCGCTTGTGCCAGTCTGCGACACCGGCGGCCTGTGCGTGTTGTCCATGTGCAATTTTTGGCGGAAAAGCGGGGCGGACGGGGGCGATCCGTTAAAATAGCGGGATTGAATTCCCCTCTCTTATAGAAACATCATGACCCAAGACGAACTGAAACAAGCCGTAGCCCGCGCCGCCATCGATTACGTGGTGGATAACGAGATCATCGGCGTCGGCACCGGCTCCACCGCCAACTTCTTCATCGACGAGCTGGCCAAGATCAAGCACCGCATCAAGGGCACGGTGGCCTCGTCCGAAGCGACCGCGGCGCGCCTGCGCGGCCACGGCATCGAGGTATTCGACCTGAACGATGTCGCCGAGATCGCCGTCTACATCGACGGCGCCGACGAGATCACCAAGGCCGGCGCCATGATCAAGGGCGGCGGCGCGGCGCTCACGCGTGAGAAGATCGTCGCCTCGGTGTCGAAGCAGTTCGTCTGCATCGCCGACGGCTCCAAGCTGGTCGACGTGATGGGCAGGTTCCCGCTGCCGGTGGAAGTGCTGCCGATGGCGCGCGCCTCGGTCACCCGCGCGCTGGCCAAGCTGGGCGGCACGCCCAAGCTGCGCCTCAAGCCGGGCACCGACGAGGCCTTCATCACCGACAACGGCGGCGTGATCGTCGACGTGGCCGGTTTATCGATCACCGACCCGGTGGCGCTGGAACAGCAGATCAACCAGATCGTCGGCGTGATCGCAGTCGGCCTGTTCGCCGCGCGCGGCGCCAACGTCTGCCTGCTGGGCACGGCGGACGGCGTGCAGAAACTGACGTTTTAAGCGCAGTCGTTCCCGCGCAGGCGGGAACCTATGCTGAGTATGGATTCCCGCCTACGCGGGAATGACAGTTCACCTTTCCTGGCGACCCATGAAACGAACTTTAATCCTGATCTTCTGCTGCGCGGCTACGCTGAGCGCCTGTTCCTGGATGCCGTCGCTGGGCAAGCCGCGCGACGACGCGGCCGCACCACGCCAGCCGGCGCCGCGCACCACGGCCGACGACGGCACACCGCTGAGCTATGTCGACGGCGTGGAAATCCAGAAAGTGCCATTCCGCGCCGGCGTCTCGTCGGCAACGGTGGAGAAGCTGGCCAAGCAGCAGGGCTGCATGGGCGGCTGGGGCGCGGGATTGGTGAGCGAACCGGGACCGGTCGAGGTGTATCGCATGACTTGCGAAAACGGCAAAGTTTTCATGGCGAGATGCGAACTGAAACAGTGTAAAGCGATGTAAATCCATGCCGGCGGCGGGCGCCGCCGGCGTTCCAGCCTTATTCGGCCGGCGGCACGTAGCCTTGTGCGGCGTCGGCGCCATCGCCGAAGAAGTGTTTCTCCATCTGCGTGGCCAGGTATTTGCGGGCGCGCTGGTCGGCCAGGTTCAGGCGGTTCTCGTTGACCAGCATGGTCTGGTGCTTCAGCCAGGCCGCCCAGGCTTCCTTGGAAACCGATTCATAGATCTTCTTACCCAGTTCACCCGGATACGGTGGAAAGTCCAAGCCCTCGGCTTCCTTGTTGAGTTTGATGCATTGAACGGTGCGGGCCATCTGTGTTGCTCCTAAAGCGGTAGGTAAAAAACTGATTATAAGGTCTTAATCAAAACCTGGGATTTGCGCTGCCAGTTATACATGCGCTGGCGGTCCTTCGGCAGGGCGTCCACCGTGGCCGGCACGAAGCCGCGCTTCTGGAACCAGTGCGAGGTGCGGGTGGTCAGCACGAACAGCTTCTGGATGCCGATGGCGCGCGCGCGGTTCTCCATGTGCTTGAGGATGCGCTCGCCGTCGCCCTGGGCCTGGACGTCGGGGTTGACGGTCAGGCAAGCCATCTCCGCCATCTTTTGCTCCGGGAACGGGTACAGCGCGGCGCAGCCGAAGATCACGCCATCGTGGTCGATGACGGAGAAGTAGTCGATCTCGCGCTCGATCAGCTCGCGGCCGCGCTTGACCAGCGTGCCGTCCGCCTCCAGCGGCTCGATCAGCTTGATGATGCCGCCGACGTCCTCGATGGTGGCCTGGCGCAGCGACTCCAGGTTCTCGTGCGAGATCATGGTGCCCACGCCATCGTGGGTGAACAGCTCCAGCAGCGCCGAGCCGTCCATGTCGAACGAGACGATGTGCGAGCGCTCGACGCCGTTGTTGCAGGCCTTGACGCAGTGCTTCAGGTAGAAGGCGGTGGCGTCCGGCAGGAAGCCGGCCTGCAGCACGGCCTCGGCCTGGTGCGAGGACAGCTCGCGGATCTCGGCGCCGCCGGCGTCGGTCATCATGCCGGTCTCGGTGATGAAGATCAGCTTGTCGGCGTGCAGGGCGATGGCGGTGCTGCAGGCCACGTCCTCCATGGTCAGGTTGAAGGCCTCGCCGGTGGGCGAGAAGCCCAGCGGCGACAGCAGCACCAGGCCGTCCGAGCCGAGGATGGAGTGGATGGTCTCGGCGTCGACCTTGCGGGTGATGCCGGTCAGCTCCAGGTCGACGCCGTCGATCACGCCCAGCGGACGGGCGGTGATGAAGTTGCCGGAAATGATGCGGATCGCCGCATGCGACATCGGCGTGTTGGGCAAACCCTGGCTGAAGGCGGCCTCGATATCCAGGCGCAGCTCGCCGGCGGCCTCCTTGGCGCACTCCATGGCGGCGGTGTCGGTGATGCGCAGGCCGTTGTGGAAGCGGCCCTCGACGTTACGCAGGGCCAACTGCTCGGCCACCTGCGGGCGCGAGCCGTAGACCACGGTGACGTTGATGTCGAGCGCGTGCAGCAGCGACAAATCGTGCGCCAGCACCTGCAGCGCGCCGGCGCTCACGAGTTCACCAGGGAAGGCGACCACGAAGGTCTTGCCACGGAAGGCGTGGATGTACGGCGCGACTGAGCGCAGCCATTGGACGAATTGGGTAGGGTTTTCCATTAGGCGCATTATAATTCGGTGCGCGACTTCCGCGCCAAAACCTTTGTAAAAAACAATGTCAGAAGCTAGCAACAAGTCCAAAGGCGCGTCCAGCACGCCCGCCAGCACGCAGAACGCCCCCTCCCGCGCACCACAAGCGCCCAACGCCCGGGCAGGGCAGGGCCAGCCACGCCCGCAAGGGGAGGCGCGCCCGCGCAGCGGCGAACCGCGTCCGGAAGGCCCGCGCGGCCCGCGCCCGGAGGGGCAGCAGCGTGGCCCGCGCCCGGAAGGCGGCCAGCAGCGCCCGCCGCGTGTCGATGGCGCGCCGGCGCAGCCGGGCCGTGGCCCGCGTCCCGCTGGCGAGCAGCCGCGTGGCCCGCGCGCCGACGGGCAGCCGTCGCAGCAGCGTGCTCCGCGTCTTGACGGTGGGCAGCCGCGCCAGCCCCGCGCCGACGGCGCGCCGCAGCAGCAGCCACGCCAACCGCGCCCGCCCCGCGCGGCGCTGCCGGATGGCGAGGGCTCGCTGCCGCCGCCGCGCCGTGAAGGCCGTCCACCGCGCCTGACGCCCGAGGAACTGGCCGCCCGCGAAGCCGAACGCGCCTTCCGCAACCCGCTGCCGCCGATCACCTACCCGGAAGACCTGCCGGTCTCCGGCCGCCGCCACGAGATCGCCGAAGCGCTGCAAGGCCACCAGGTCATCATCGTCTCCGGCGAGACCGGCTCCGGCAAGACCACCCAGCTGCCGAAGATCTGCCTGGAGCTGGGCCGAGGCCAGAAAGGCCTGATCGGCCACACGCAACCGCGCCGTATCGCCGCCTCGTCCACCGCCAAGCGCATCGCGCAGGAGCTGGGCACGCCGCTGGGCGTCACGGTCGGTTTCAAGGTCCGCTTCGCCGACACGCTGACCAAGGGCGCCTCGGTCAAGCTGATGACCGACGGTATCCTGCTGGCCGAAACGCAAACCGACCCGCTGCTGAAGAACTACGACACCATCATCATCGATGAAGCGCACGAGCGCAGCCTGAACATCGACTTCCTGCTCGGCTACCTTAAGCAGCTGCTGCCGCGCCGCCCAGACCTGAAGGTGATCATCACCTCCGCGACCATCGACGCCGACCGCTTCTCGCGCCACTTCGGCACGCCGGAGAAACCGGCGCCGGTGATCGAAGTCTCGGGCCGCCTGTACAAGGTGGAAGTGCGCTACCGCCCGATCGAAAGCGACGTGCAGAATCCCGCCGTGGCCAACGCCGAAGGCAAAGGCCAGCGCACCGCCGCCGCCCGCGAAAAGCGCGACCTGATGGACGCCGTGGTCGATGGCGTCGATGAACTGGCGCGCCTCGGCTCCGGCGACGTGCTGGTGTTCCTGCCCGGCGAACGCGAAATCCGCGACGCCGCCGAAGCCCTGCGCAAGCACCACCCGCCGCACGTGGAAATCCTGCCGCTGTTCGCCCGCCTGTCGGCCGAAGAGCAGGAGCGCGTGTTCAAGCTGACCAACGCGCGCCGCATCGTCCTCGCCACCAACGTCGCCGAAACCTCGCTGACCGTGCCGGGCATCCGCTACGTGGTCGACGCCGGCCTGGCGCGCGTGAAGCGCTACAGCTACCGCAACAAGGTCGAGCAGCTGCAGATCGAACCGATCGCGCAATCGGCCGCCAACCAGCGCGCCGGCCGATGCGGCCGCGTGGCCGACGGCGTCTGCATCCGCCTGTACGAAGAGCAGGACTTCCTGCAACGACCCAAGTTCACCGAGCCGGAAATTCTGCGCTCGTCCCTGGCGTCGGTCATCCTGCGCATGAAGTCCCTGCACCTGACGGACGTGGAGACCTTCCCGTTCATCGAACCGCCGCTGGCGCGCGCCATCGCCGACGGCTACCAGCTGCTGCAGGAACTGGGCGCGGTCGACGAATACAACCAGCTCACGCCACTGGGCAAGAAGCTCGCCAAGCTGCCGCTGGACCCGCGCGTGGGCCGCATGATCCTGGCCGCGCTGGACAACGTCTGCCTGGACGAGATGCTGATCATCGCCTCCGCGCTGTCGGTGCAGGACCCGCGCGACCGGCCGATGGAGCACCAGCAGGCCGCCGACGAAGCGCACAAGAAGTTCGCCGACGAGAAGTCGGAGTTCCTCAGTTATATCAAGATCTGGAAGTGGTTCGAAAACGCGATTGAGCACAAGAAGACCAACCGCCAGCTGATGGACAACTGCCGCACCAACTTCCTGTCGCAACTGCGGCTGCGCGAGTGGCGCGACGTGCACTCGCAGCTGCTGACCATCGTCAAGGAGCAGGGCTGGCGCATCAACGAAACGCCGGCCACGTACGAGAACCTGCATCTGGCGCTGCTCACTGGCCTGCTGGGTAACATCGGCTTCAAGAGCGAGGACGAGCCGGGCGCCGGCTACCTGGGCGCGCGCGGCATCAAGTTCAATATCTGGCCTGGCTCCTCGCTGCTGAAGAAGCCGGGCAAGTGGATCATGGCGGCGGAATTGGTCGACACCACGCGCCTGTACGCGCGCTGCGTGGCGCAGATCCAGCCGGAGTGGCTGGAGAAGGTCGGCGGCCACCTGCTGAAAAAATCGTGGGGCGAACCGCGCTGGGAAAAGAAATCTGCGCAGGTGACGGCGTCCGAACGCGCCACGCTGTATGGACTGGTGGTGTACAGCCAGCGCCGCATCAACTACGGTTTGTTCAACCCGGTGGAGGCGCGCGAGATTTTCATTCGCGATGCGCTGGTCGGCGGCGACTACGAAACGCGCGCGCCGTTCTTCGCGCACAACCATAAGCTGATCAAGGAAATCGAAAACCTTGAGCACAAGTCGCGCCGCCTCGACGTGCTGGTGGACGATGAACTGATCGCCGCCTTCTACGACAAGCTGATACCGGCCGACGTGGTCAACGGCGCCGGCTTCGAGAAGTGGCACAAGGACGCGACGGCCGCCGAGCCGAAGCTGCTCTACCTGAACCGCGACGAATTGATGCGCCATGAAGCGGCCGGCGTAACCACCGACCTGTTCCCGAAGATGATGTCGGTGACGGGGCTGGAGATGCAGCTGACCTATCACTTCGAGCCAGGCAGCGTGCGCGATGGCGTGACCATGGCGGTGCCGCTGTATGCCTTGAACCAGCTGCCGCGCGAGCGTTGCGAGTGGCTGGTGCCGGGCATGTTGAAGGAGAAGGTGCACTTGTTGCTCAAATCCCTGCCGCAGAAGCTGCGCCGCCATTGCGTGCCGCTGCCGGACTACGCGGCCAAGTTCTGCGAGCGTGTGCACGAAGCGGGCGTGTTCGGACGGGGCGACTTGATCGACGCGATCATCGCCGACATCCGCGCGCAGATCACCATCTCGGTGCTGACCAGCGACTTCAAGCCGGAGACGCTGCCGGCGCACCACTTCATGAACTTCAAGGTGATCGACGAGCACGGACGCCAGCTGGAGATGGGCCGCAACCTGGCCACGCTGCAGGCGGAATTCGGCACGCAGGCGCGCGAGAGCTTCCAGAAGATGGCCGAGTCGTCGGGCGGCCAGGGTGTGAGCATGCGCGCGCTGGGCACGGGCGGCAGCGCAGCGCCATCCGCGTCGGCGAAAGCCGGTGCACCAGTGGCGGCGCAGGGCAAGGGCGCGCCGGCGACGGCAGCCGCCGCGCCGACGGCCACCAGCGGCATCACGCTGACCGGCCTGACATCGTGGACCTTCGGCGAGCTGCCGGAGCTGCTGGAAATCGCCCAGGGCAAGCTGACGCTGATCGGCTTCCCGGCGCTGGTCGACAAGGGTACGCACTGCGACCTGGAAGTGTTCGACGATCCGACCGTGGCGGCGCGCACGCACCGCATCGGCCTGCGCCGCCTGTTCGCGCTGCAGATGAAGGATCAGATCAAGTTCATCGAAAAGAGCATCCCCGGCCTGCAGCAAATGGGCATGCAGTTCATGAGCATGGGTACGCAGGAAGAGCTGCGCGAACAGATCATCAACAAGGCCCTGGACATCGCCTGCCTGCAGGACCCGTTGCCGATCGACGCGGCCAGCTTCGCCAAGCGCAAGGACGAAGGCAAATCGCGTCTGGTGCTGCTGGTGAACGAGATTGCGCGCTTACTGTCGCAAGTGCTGACCGAGTTCCACGGCCTGCCCAAGCGCCTGCAAGGGCTGCCCGCGCAGGCGGCGGCCGACATGCAATCGCAGTTGCAGGGATTGGTCAACAAGCGCTTCCTGTCGGAGAACGAGTACAGCCAGCTGTCGCACTTCCCGCGCTACCTGAAGGCGATGAACGTGCGTATCGAGAAGCTGCGCGGCGACCCCGCGCGCGACGCCAAGCTGATGGCCGAATGGCAGCAGGCAGCGATGCTTTACCAGCGCGCCAACAAGGACAAATCGGCCGGCAAGAACACCGATCCGAAGATGGTGGAATTCCGCTGGATGCTGGAGGAGTTGCGCGTGTCGCTGTTCGCGCAGGAGCTGCGCACGCCGATGCCGGTATCGGCCAAGCGGCTGCAGAAAGTATGGGAGTCGATGCAGCGCTAAGCGCTTGTTAAGCGTTCGCTATGAGCGCTGGCGCACGCAGGCTGGAGCGGGTTTCAAGTAGACTTTATCGCAACAGGAGAACGCCGCGATGAAGAGATCCGCCAGCAGTTTGTTGCGCACCTTGGTCCGCTCGGGAACGCGGCAAAGCCGTACCGTCAGCAAGCTCGTGACGGCACTGTTCACCGCCCCCGCAGCCGCCAAGCCCAAACGAAAACGCAAGCCCGCCGCCAAGGTGGCCAAGCCGGCCGCGCTGGCCAAATCCGCGAAGCCCGCCAAGCCCGTGGCCAAGCCGGCCGCGCCGCGAGTGCGCGCCGCCACGACGCCTGCTGTGCCGCAGGTACGCGCTGCCGCGTCACGAGTCCGCGCCACCGCTACCGCCGCCACCGCCGCGCCGCGAGTCCGCACCACGCCGCCCGCAGCGCCAGGTCCGACGGCCCGTCGCGGCGCCATTCCATCCGCCGCCACACACGTCCCGCCGTCGCCAGGCAAGTGGCTGGCCTCACACTACGCTACTCCGACTCGCCGCATGAGCTATTGGCTCTACCTGCCAAACAATCCGCCCGAAGACACGCAACGCAAAGGCCTGCCCCTGCTGGTGATGCTGCACGGCTGCCACCAGACCGCGACCCAATTCGCACAAGGCACGCGCATGAACCAATGGGCCGAGCAAATGGGCTACGCCGTGCTCTACCCGCAGCAACTGGTCAGCGTGCAGGCGCAGCGCTGCTGGAAATGGTACGACCGCGCCACGCAGGAAGGCGGCGGCGACGTCCCCACCATCGTCGGCATGATCGGCAAAGTGATGACGCAATACGCCATCGACCGTTCGCGCATCTACATCGCCGGTATCTCGGCCGGCGCCGGCATGGCCAACATCATCGCGCTGAACCACCCGCAATTATTCGCCGCAGTGGGGCTGCACTCAGGCCCGGTCTTCGGCGCGGGCCACAACACCATCGGCGCGCTGGGCGTGATGCAGCACGGCGCCGCCATACGATCTGAAGCCGCCGCACAAGAAGTGCTGATGCGCCATCCACAATTCCCCGGCATGCCCGCGATCCTGATCCAGGGCGAGGGCGACCAGGTAGTCCGTCCGATCAACCAACTCCAGCTGCTCCGCCAAAGCCGGTTGTTAAATAAGCTGTCCGCCGCACCGAAGATCACCCACAAGCCGCAAGGACGCGGCGGCCGCCACAACGCCCACCAGCTGCACGATTTTTACGAAGGCAGAAAACTGCTGCTACGCGTAGCCCGGATCGCCGACCTTGAGCACGCCTGGAGCGGAGGCGACCCCGCACTAGCCTTCAACGCCAAAGCAGGCCCCGACGCCAGCAAGATGATGCTGGAATTTTTCTCACGCCACCGGCGCGTATAGGCGTTACAGCAGAAAAGCCAGCGCAGCCACGATCGTCGGCGCCAGCGCGCCGGCCAGCAGGCCGATAGCGCCTATCGATTCATCCTGGAAGCCGCGCCGCAGCAGCGAGACGCCGGCCGGATTCGGCGCGTTGGCGATCACCGTCAAACCGCCGCCGGCCACCGCGCCAGCCACCAGCATGTATTGCGACTCCGCCGAAATCCCCTGGATCAGCGAACCGAGATAGGTCAGCGCGGCATTGTCGGTAATCGCCGTCAAGCCGAGTGCGCTGAAGAACAGCGCCTTCGGCGGCAGACTCTCGACGATGGGCTGCAACCACCATTGCTGCATGCCGCCCAATACCACCAGCCCGGCAAGGAAGAAGCCGACCAGCAAGCCCTCCTTGATGATCAGCGGATTCTGGTAGCGCTGGTAAGCCTGCGTGAATCCCAGGAACAGCATGAAGATGCCGAGGAACAGCACCGGATGATGGCCCAGCAGCACCACCGCCGCCAGGAAAACCAGGTGGATCGCGGTGACCGCCAACGGCACCGCCGGCGCAGCCGCAGCCTCAACCGTTGGCGCGGCCGGCGTCCGCAGATGCTTGCGCAGCATGAAGGTGACAGCGGTCGCGTTGATGACCACCGCGATGGCCGCCTTCCAGCCGAAATGCGTGGCCATGAAAGCGCTGTCCCACTGCCAGGTACCAGCGACCATCAACACCGGCGGTGCGGCGTAGGCGGTCAGCGTGCCGCCGATCGAGACGTTGACGAACAACACGCCCAGCGCGCCATACTTCAGCCACTCCGGCATGCCGGCGCGGAACACCAGCGGCGCCAGCATCAGCGCGGCCAGGGTCATCGCGGCCGGCTCCGTGATCAGCGAACCGGTCAGCGGCACCAGCGCCAGGCCGAACCATACCAGCGCCAGTTCCACGCGCATCGGCAGCAGCTTCGCCAGCACCAGCAGCAGGCGCTCCATGATGTCGAGCACCGGCCGCGAGGCGGCCACCACCATCACGGTGAACACGAACAGCGGCTCGGTATATTGGCGCGACTCGGCGTAGTGGATGGCCGCCTCGCCGCCGCTCAGCAGCGCTATGGCGGCGATCAGGATGAAGGCCCAGAAGCCGAACACCACCTCCACCTCGCCCAGCAGATGGAACAGACCCGCGTGGCGCGGGTGACGGTGTGACAGGATTTCAAAGGATTTGGCCGCGAAAGTATGCAGCAGCGCCAGCCCGAACAGGATGGCGCCGACCAGTTGAATGGTTTGCAAAGGATGTCCTTATTGTTAAGTTGCCTGAACCACATGGTACAGCATGGGGCGCACGATACAGAGATCGGCCTTGCCAAAAACGGCCGCAAATAGTACTGTGTATTTGTACAGTATCTGCGGTAGAATCCAGTCATATCATGAGCCGATCCGCCACCTCTCCAGCCACCCTGGCGCCCGAAGCCGTCCACCCATCGTTATGGCTGGCGTCGCAGCTGGCGCACAGCGCCACCCGTTGCGCCGACACCGGCTTTGCCGCCTTGTCGGCCCAGCTGCCGGGCGGCGGCTGGCCGCTGGGTGTGCTGATCGACCTGCTGGTGCAGCAGCACGGCATCGGCGAGCTGCGGCTGCTGCGGCCGGCGTTGCTGGGGCTGGGCAAGCGGCCCATCGTGATGTTGCAGCCGCCGCACGCGCCGCAGGCGCTGGCGCTGGCCGCGCTGGGGCTGGAACCGTCGCAACTGGTGTGGATACGCAGCGGCGCCAAGAGCGGCGACGCTTTATGGGCGGCCGAACAAGTGCTGCGCAGCGGCTGTTGCGGCGCGCTGCTGCTGTGGCAAAACCACGCGCGCGGAGAAACCTTGCGCCGCCTGCACCTGGCGGCGCAAAGCGGGGACACACTGTTCTGCATGCTGCGTCCGCTGGCCGCCGCGCAGGATGCCTCGCCGGCGCCGCTGCGGCTGTCGCTGCACACGGCGCCGGGCGGTGTCAACATCGGCTTCGTCAAGCGACGAGGGCCGCAGCGCGACACGCCTTTATTTTTGCCCTTAACCCCATCGCTCTTACAACGCCATGCGCCTCTGGATCGGACTACACCTGCCACGGCTCCCGCTCGAAGTATTCTGCCCGCGCTGGTCGGATGACCGCTGCACCGTGGTGCTGGAGCAGGAGCGGGTGGTGGCCATGTCGGCGCTGGCGCGGCAGGCCGGCGTCGAGGTCGGCATGCGGCGCGGCGGCGCGCTGATGCTGGCGCCGCAGTCGCAATTCCAGCAGCGCGCGCCGCAGCTGGAGGCGGACGCGCAACAGGCGGTGGCGATGGCGCTGCTGCAGTTCACGCCGCAGCTGGCGCAGGCGGAGGAGGGCACACTGCTGCTCGACGTCGGCGCCAGCCTGCGCCTGTTCGGCGGCATCCGCGCGCTGTGCCGGCTGGTGGCGGCCAGCATGGAAGCGCTTGGTTTCACGGCCTGGCTCAGCTGCGCGCCCACCGCGCGCGGCGCCTGGCTGCTGGCCCGCAGCAACGCCGGACGGGCCTTGACGATGGACGCGTTAGTGCGGCGCATGGACCGCTTGCCCGGCAGCCTGCTGCCTCCGGCTCGGCCCTACCTGAGCTGGTTCGAAGGCATCGGGTGCTTGACGCTGGGCGAGATGCGCCGCCTACCGCGTCCCGGCTTGCAGCGCCGCTGCGGCCGCGCCTTGCTGGACATGCTGGACGACGCCCACGGCGAGCGCGCCGAGATGCACCAGTGGCTGGAGGCGCCGGCCAGCTTCCGCGCCAAACTGGAATTGTTCGACCGCGTGGAAAACGCCGAGGCGCTGCTGTTCGGCGCGCGCCGCCTGTTGCAGCAGCTGACCGGCTGGCTCAGCGCGCGCCAGTTCGCGGTCGAGCGCATCCGTTTGCTGCTGGAGCACGAACGCGGCAAGGTGGCCGGCCCGCCGACCGTGATCGACATCATGCTGGCCGAGCCGACCTGGCGCGACGAGCACCTGGTGCGGCTGCTCAAGGAGCGCCTGGCCAAGCAGGTGCTGGACGCCCCGGTGATCGGCCTGTGCCTGGAGGCGCCGCAGGTGCAGCCGATGGCGCCGCCGAGCGACTCGCTGTTCCCCGAGCCGGGCGGCAGCAAGGAGGACTGGCAGCGCCTGCTGGAACTGCTGACCGCGCGGCTGGGGCCGGAGAACGTGCTGCAGGCGGCCCCGCGCGCCGATTACCGTCCCGAGCAGGCCAACGCCTGGGTCAGCGTGCAGGAAAAAATCCGTCCCGCCGACGCCCGCGCCCAGCTGCCGCCGGACATGCCCAGCCTGCCGCGTCCCGCGTGGCTGCTGGCCAAGCCCATTCCTTTGCTGATGCGCGACCACCGGCCCTACTACGGCTCGCCGCTGAAGATCATGTCGACCGGCGAGCGCATCGAGGCCGGCTGGTGGGGCGCGATGCAAACCCGCGACTACTTCATGGCCGAGGGCGAGGACCACGCCCACTACTGGCTGTACCGCGAGCGCACCGGCCACGAGGGCGAGCAGTCGGCGCGCTGGTATCTGCACGGTTTGTTTGGTTAAATAGCGTCTGCCATCAACCACGGGACAGCGCATGCGATCACATCGACAAGAATTCCACGGCGCCGACGGCCAGAAGCTGGCCGCGCGGCTGGATGCGCCGGACGGCGCCATCCGCGCCTACGCCTTGTTCGCCCACTGCTTCACCTGCGGCAAGGACGCGATTGCCGCCAGCCGCATCGCGCAGGCGCTCACCGGGCATGGCTTTGCCGTGCTGCGCTTCGACTTCACCGGCGTGGGCGCCAGCGAGGGCGAGTTCGCCGCCACCAATTTCTCGTCGAACCTGGCGGACCTGCTGGCGGCCGCGGCCTACCTGCGCGCCAGCCACAAGGCACCCAGCCTGCTGATCGGCCACAGCCTGGGCGGGTCGGCGGTGCTGGCGGTGGCCGGGGATGTGCCGGAGGCCAAGGCGGTGGTGACGCTGGCCGCGCCCAGCCATCCGGTGCGCGTGACGGGTTTGTTCAGCCAGCACCTCGACCAGATCGCCGCCGAGGGCGAGGCGCAGGTGCAACTGGCGGGCCGGCCTTTCCGCATCCGGCAACAGTTTGTCGAGGACGCGGGCGGGCATAATTTGAAGGTGAAGATCGCGGCCCTGAAGCGGGCCTTGCTGGTGATGCACGCGCCGGGTGACGACACGGTCGACATCAGCAACGCGATGGAGATTTTCACCGCCGCCAAGCATCCCAAGAGCTTCATCTCGCTCGACAGCGCGGACCACCTGCTGACCGACCGCGACGATGCCGTCTACGTGGCCAACCTGATCGCGGCCTGGAGCGATCGCTATATCTGAATGATGTTGTTATATAATATTTCTTTTTGTTTAACGACTGGCGACGCCGGCACATCAGGAAGGTTAGCGATGAACATATTCAAACAGAGCATCGGACAGTGGCGCGCACTTGGCGCCGTCGTGGGCATGGCTGGCGCGCTGCTGGCATCGCCCGCGCACGCGGATGGTCGCAGCGCGACGCACAACCTGCTGGCCAATATGGCGCGCGCCAACCGCACCCTGGGCATCACCGAAAACAATAGCCGCGCCATACCGACGCTGGTGCGTGGCATGTACGTGTTGAACGACAACACGGGCGCGTTCGTCGGCATCATCAACGAAGCGGGCACGATCTACGGCGACATCAACGGCTTCCAGGTGCTGAGCACCACCACCACTCCACCGCGCAAGATGACCGGCGAAGAGCTGCGCGATCTGCAGCAGGAAGTGCTCGCGGCCATCGATTACGACAAGCTGATCAAAGTCAGTTACGGCGACGGCGGCGGCCGCAAGATCGTGTTGTTCTCGGCGGTGGATTGCGGCTTCTGCCAGCGCTTCGAGCTGGACTTCATGAAAAAAGGCAGCGGCGTGAACACCACGTTCTACGTCGTGCCGATGTCGCTGCAGGATTACAGTGGCGGCGTGGCGAAGTGGCAGACCGTGTCGCGCATCTGGTGCGCCGACAACAACACCGCGGCGTGGAAGAAGTACTGGACCACGCTGGACGCGGCGCCAGGCCACAGCTGCGAATTCGATCCCAAGAATGCCGAGCAGGCGGCGCGCTATCTGAAGCAGGTGCTGGCGGCCGTGGGCAGCCGCGCTGGCGGCACGCCCAGCTTTGTGCGTGAAGACGGCTCCATCCTGAACAACAAGGCCGATATGGATGTCGCCTACATGAAGAAGACCTTCGGCGCTGAAGCCATGCCCAAGCTGGCGGCGCCCAAGCCGGCGCAGTGGCTGGTGGCGGCGGCGGACATTCCCGCCGATGCGCAGCAACCCGCAGCCTCCCAGCCGGGCGAGCAGCAGCAGTCGAAGAAAATCAAGATCGACGTGAAGGATGCGTTGAAGAAGTTGTTTAACTAAGGCTTATTCGTCGCCGAATTCTTCGGCCAGGTCTTTCCAGCCCTTGCCGGCGGCGAAGGTGTTGAATTCGTCCGGCGCTTCCAGCACCAGCAGCTTGCTTTCCTGGAGCACGGAATCGCCGGCGGTCAGGGCCGGGCCCTTGTAGCCGACGGTGCGCAGTTGCGCGACCACGGCGTCGATCAGCGATTTGTCCTTGTGCAGGCCGCTGATCGAACCGGAAAAGTCCACATACACGTCGATCGCGCCGTAACCTTCGTCGAAGATACGGATCGCCTTGGCGTCGTGGGCACGGCCGGAGCCGTCGGTGGCCTTGAAGGGGCCGCTGAGTTGGATGTCGGTGTCTTTGTTCATAGCGCTCAGCATACACCAAAATCCGCAAACGCCAAGGCGCCCGCCTAGCGCGAAACGGTGTTGCGCCCCTGGTGCTTGGCCCGGTACAGGGCCTGGTCGGCCTGCTCGTAGAGCTGCTCCTGGCTCAACGCTGCGTCCGGGGTCATGCAGGCCAGCCCCAGCGACAGGGTCACATGGCCGCTCGGCGCGTTGCCCTGGTGCGGGATGCGGCGCGCCGCCACGTCGGCGCGGATGCGCTCGGCCAGCGCCTGGCTCTCATCGGCGTTGTTGCTGGCGAACAGACAGGCGAACTCGTCGCCGCCGATGCGGAAGCACAAATCCCCCGGACGGTTGAGCGCGTGGCGCATGGCGCCGGCCACCGCCTTGAGCACCTGGTCGCCCTGCGGGTGGCCGTAGCTGTCGTTGTATTCCTTGAAGCGGTCGACGTCGATCAGCAGCAGCGTCAGCAGGCGCTGGTCGCGGTGGGCGCGCTTCTGTTCCTCGCCGAAGCGGATGTTGAGGTAGCGGCGGTTCTTCAAGCCGGTCAGCTCGTCGGTCACGCTGTCGATCTGCGCGGCCTTGGTGTCCGTGATGTCGGTGGAGACGGCGCAGGTGGCGTAGACCCGGCCTTCTTCGTCGATCAGCGGGAACTTCACGGTCATGTAGGTGTGCAGTGTCTTGTCGCGGTGGTAGACCGTTTCCTCCTCATGGATGGCGCGCCGCTCCAGCGCCGCCGTGCGGTCGTTGCGCCACAGCTGCTCGGCGATCTCGCGCGGGAACAGCTCGAACACATTGGCGCCGACAAACTTGGCGGGGTCGTAGCCGTCGAGGATGTTGAAATGGCGGTTGGCCATCGTGATATTGCCCTGCAAATCCTTGGTCGATATCAGGATGGGAGCATTGTCGAGCAGTGCATGAAAAATGCGGTCGGACGCGCGCAGCTGGTCTAGTTCGGTGCGCGGTGGAGGGAGGGGATCGATCCGGTCTGGCATGGCGCCAGTATAACCCGGCGGGGCGCCGCCACAAGCGGCCTGCGCCCCGTCGAAACGACAATGTTACTTCAGCGGTTGCAGAATCGCCTCAAGGCGGTCCGGCGTGCCCGCGATGCGCTCCAGGCGCGGATACTTCAGGCCGCCGTGGTAGTCGAGCGCGTAGGTCTGGTACAAGCTGCCCTTTTTGACCAGCAGGTTGATCGGCTCCTTGCCGGTCTTGGCGGCTGTGACGGCGGCGCGCAGCACCTCGGCCTTGTAGGCGCGGCCATTGACGGCCAGCAGCGTGCTGCCGCCCGACAGGCCGGCCTTGAAGCCCACGCCTTCCCACTGGAAGGCTTCCAGCTTGCCATCCGCGCCCACCGAGAAGCCCAGCGAGTACTGGAAGTTGGCCGACTTGCTTTGCTCTTCCTGGGCTTTCAGGAAGTCGGTCGGCTTGTCGGCGTAGACCAGTTTCCAGCCGGCGCGCGCCAGGCCGTCCAGCGGCGCGCCGGGGCCGTGGCCGTCCAGGCGGGTGCGCAGGAAGCCGGCCCAGTCGTAGGGCTGCACCGCATTGAGCGCCTTCACCACGTCGTCGAAGGTGTAGTGCTTGGCCACGTTGACGCCGTCGTCGACGCCGAAGAAGTTGCGGGCGAAGTCGTTGAGCGAGCGCTTGTCGCCGGATTTTTCGCGGATCAGCGTGTCGGCGTCCAGCCAGATCAGTTCGCCCTCCGAGTAGTAGTCCTCGGCGCGCTGCCAGTTGTTCCAGCCTTGCGGGCGGCGGGCGTTGACGATCGGGTCGTTGGTGGTGTCCTGCACCGCGCGCCATTCGCGGCCGCGGGTGTTGTCGTAGCGGGCGGCGGTGGCGGCCAGCAGGTCGCGCGTGTGCTCGGGCTTGATCAGGCCCGAGCGCGCCGCGATCACCGCGCCCCAGTACTGGGTCTGGCCCTCGTACACCCACAGCAGCGAGTTCTGCAGCGGCGTGTTGAAGTTGGGGACGTTCTGGTCGGCCGGACGGCGGAACTTGCCGTTCCACGAGTGCGTGAATTCATGCGGCAGCAGTTCGCGGACGGCCTCGTGCTTGGTCCAGTCGCTGAAGTAACCGGTCTTGACGCCGTTCTCGCTCGACTGGTGATGCTCGCGGCCGATGCCGCCGAACTCGTCGCTGATGGCGAACAGGAAATCGTAGTGCTGGTAGTGGCGCGAGTTGAACAGCTTGTAGGCCTGCTGCACCATGGCGCGGTGCGGGGCGATCTGTTCCGGCGTCGCCTCCAGCTGCTCGGGCGTGTCGGCCACCACGTTCAGGTGCACCGGCACCTTGGCGCCCGGGTCGAGGTCGATGCGGCGGAAGTGGCGGCCGGCGAACAGCGGCGAATCCATCATCGCCTCCAGGTCCAGCGGCTTGAAGGCGATCTCGTCGCCGGTGCGCGCGGCCGTCTCCAGCGCGGTGCCGTACTGCCAGCCGGCCGGCAGCGTCAGGTTGGGCTGCATGGTGATGCGGCGGCTGTCGTAGCCGGCCGGGTACAAGGTCAGCGATTGCCACTGCACGCCGACGATGTCGTTGGTCATCGTGTTGCGGCCCTGGTTGGCCTCGGTCGGCGACAGGTACTGGAACTCCACGTCCACCGACGACGTCCCCTCGGGCACCTCGATGTGGAAGGCGTAGACGTTGACCGTGTCGCGCTTCCACTCCAGCGGCTGGCCGTTGGCGCTGACCTTGAGGCCGGCGAACTGGTTCAGCGCGCCGCTGGGGCCGTGGTTGGCCGGTATCCACTGCGGATAGAGCAGGGTCAGCCTGCCGGGCGTGGCGGGGATGCTCTCGCGCACGCGGAAGATTTGTTGCGCCGTGTTGGTGGCGTCCACTTTCAAGACGATGGTGCCTGGGTAAGGCTGTTCGGAGATGGCTTCTGCCTGGGCGCTGAAGGCGGTAGCCAACAGGACGGCGAGGGCGGCACGTGACATGGACATTTGGTCGATAACGAGGTTGGACAAGAAGGCGAGTGTAGCACGCAGGTAACTTATAAATCTGGCAAAAAGATGGCGCTCCGCAGCGAAAATATTTTTAAAAAAAGTGCGGCGCTGGGGATCTTGAGGCCGTTTTTCAAGGCCTTGAAAGGCCCGAAAACCATCCTTATATCGGACTCAGTGGTTGCCCAGATGGGGACCACCGAGGGGAATCTTCCCCGCCCATATCGCTTAACTTGAAAAGGATATTTATCATGCGTACTTTTGACCTGACCCCACTGTATCGTTCCGCCATCGGCTTTGACCGCCTGGCACAAATGCTCAACGACGCCCAGCGCGCCGATTCCACCCCGAGCTATCCACCGTACAACATCGAACTCGTTTCGGAAGACAAGTACCGCATCGTCATGGCGCTGGCCGGCTTCGACCGCTCGGAAATCGACATCACCTTCGAGCGCGATTCGCTGCAGGTTGTCGGCCGCAAGCAGAAGGACACCACCGAGCGCACCTATCTGCACCGTGGCATCGCGGCGCGCGATTTCGAGCAGCGCTTCCAGCTGGCCAACCACGTCAAGGTGACCGGCGCGACCTTCGACAACGGCATGCTCAACATCGAGCTGGTGCGTGAAGTCCCCGAGGCGCTCAAGCCACGCAAGATCGTCATCGACGGCAGCGACAACGTCACCGCCCTGGAGCAGCGCCAGGCCGCTTGATCTTCCGTAGTTGAGTAGTACACACTGGCCGGTTCATCCGGCCAGTTTTGCGTAAACTTCGGCCATGAACTCGACTGCTTGTAAGCAATTGTATTGTTAAGACGGGTCTAAGTTTTTACCTTCATATTGGATACATCTACAAACCTCATTCAATTCAGGAGTGCAGCTATGTCCGAATCTACTCTCAAACGTGCAGCCCTCGCCGTGGCAGTGCTGGGCGTGATAGGCGTGGGTGGCGCCGCCGTCGTCAAACAAGGGAATGCCGTCGCCGCCGCCCCCGTCGTGGTGCAAGCCGCCGCGCCGGTGCAGGCCGCCGCGCCAGTCGCCGTGCCTGCGCCGCCCATCGCGCTGCCCGACTTCAGCGTCATCGTCGCCCACAACGGCCCGGCCGTGGTCAACATCAGCGTCACCGGCAGCACCAAGACCGCCTCCTACGACGGCGAGCAGGCCGGCCGCGGCGATCCCTTCGCCGACGACCCGTTCTACGAATTCTTCCGCCGCTTCCAGGGCCCGCAGCAACGCGGCGGCCAGCGCAGCGTGCCGACACACGGCCTGGGCTCGGGCTTCATCATCAGCGCCGACGGCATCATCCTGACCAACGCCCACGTGGTGCGCGACGCCAGCGAGGTGGTGGTCAAGCTGACCGACCGCCGCGAGTTCCGCGCCAAGGTGCTGGGCTCGGATCCGAAGAGCGACGTGGCCGTACTGAAAATCGACGCCAAGAACCTGCCGGTGGTCCCGCTGGCCAAGGGCAATGACCTGAAGGTGGGCGAGTGGGTGCTGGCGATCGGCTCGCCATACGGCCTCGACAACACCGTCACCGCCGGCGTGGTCAGCGCCAAGGGCCGCTCGCTGCCCGACGGGAACGTGCCCTTCATCCAGACCGACGTCGCCGTCAATCCCGGCAACTCGGGCGGCCCGCTGTTCAACACGCGCGGCGAGGTGGTCGGCATCAACTCGCAGATCTACAGCCAGACCGGCGGCTACCAGGGCCTGTCGTTCGCCATCCCGATCGAGGTGGCCGGCAAGATCAAGGACCAGATCGTTTCGACCGGCAAGGTCACCCATGCCAAGCTGGGTGTGACGGTGCAGGAGGTCAACCAGGGCTTCGCCGATTCCTTCAACCTGGCCACGCCGGAAGGCGCGCTGGTGGCCAACGTCGAGAAGGGCAGCCCCGGCGACAAGGCCGGCCTGAAGGCGGGCGACGTGATCCGCACCATCAACGGCACCAAGATCATCAGCTCGGGCGATTTGCCGGCGATTGTCGGCCTGGCCTCGCCGGGTGATAAAGTGACGCTGGAAGTCTGGCGTCAAGGTAAGCCGGTACAATTGAGCGCCACGCTGGGCAACGCCAACGACAAGGTCGCGGCGGCCGACGGCGACGAACGCAGCGGCCAGGCCAGCGCCAAGCTGAAGCTGGGCTTGTCGCTGCGTCCGCTGGAGAACATCGAGAAGCGCCAGTCCGGCATCCCGGGCGGCCTGCTGATCGAGGACGCGCGCGGCGCGGCAGCCAACGCCGGCGTGCAGCCGGGCGACGTGCTGCTGTCGGTGAACGGCCGGCCGGTCAACAGCGTGGACCAGGTGCGCGAGGTGGTCGACAAGTCCGGCAAGTCGGTGGCATTGCTGATCCAGCGCGGCGACGATAAAATCTTCATTCCGGTGCGATTGGGCTGAGGTTAAGCTGACCTCCTGCGGGCCGGCAGAACGCAACACAAAAACAGAAAGGAAACAATATGCGACTTCTGCTGGTGGAAGACGATACGATGATCGGCGAAGTGGTGCTCGACCTGCTCAGGGCCGAGCACTACGCGGTGGACTGGGTCAAGGACGGCGCGATGGCAGACACCGCGCTGCAGACCCAGACCTACGACCTGGTGCTGCTGGACCTGGGCCTGCCGCGCAAGGACGGCCTGGAAGTGCTGCGCTCGATGCGCGCGCGCAAGGAGCTGACGCCGGTGCTGATCGCCACCGCGCGCGACGCCAAGGAACAGCGCATCGCCGGCCTCGACGCCGGCGCCGACGACTACGTGCTCAAACCCTACGACCTGGACGAACTGCTGGCGCGCATCCGCGCCTTGCTGCGCCGTTCGGCCGGCCGTGCCGAACCGGTGTTCGAGCACGGCGGCGTCAGCGTCAATCCGCAGACCCGCGAAGTGATCGCCGACGGCAAGCAGGTCAACCTGTCGGCGCGCGAATGGGCGGTGCTGGAGGCGCTGATCGCGCGGCCCGGCATCGTGCTGTCGCGCCACCAGCTGGAGGAAAAACTGTACAGCTGGAAGGATGAGGTCAACAGCAACGCGGTCGAAGTCTACATCCACGGCCTGCGCAAGAAGCTCGGCGCGGAACTGATCCAAAACGTGCGCGGCCTGGGATACATGGTACCGAAACTATGAAGGCGATGAAGGTCAAGCTGCCGTCGCTGCCACGGGTGCCCGTGGTGACGCACTCGCTGCGCGGACGCCTGCTGTGGTTCCTGCTGGCGGCGATCACCATGGCCGCCATCGCGCAGGCCATGATCGCCTACCGCAGCGCGCTCAGCGACGCCGACCAGATCTTCGACTATCACATGCAGCAGATGGCGATGTCGCTGCGCTCCAGCGCCACGCTGACCAACAAGGCGGCCGACACGGCCACCGATCCCGAGAACGACGACCTGGTGGTGCAGGTGTGGACGCCGGACGGCGCGCAGGTGTTCCGTTCGCTGTCGCGCGCGGCGCTGCCGCAGCGCGCCGTGCTCGGCTTCTCCAACGTCAAGGCCAACAACACCACCTACCGCATCTTCTCCGTGCAGACCAGCAACCAGACGGTGCAGGTGGCGCAGGACATGGCGGTGCGCCAGCGCATGGCCGGCACCTTGGCGCTGCGCACGGTCGGCCCGATCGCCGTCATGGCGCCGGTGCTGATGCTGGTGGTGTGGTGGGTGGTCAGCGGCTCGCTGGCGCCGGTGTCGCGCGTCAAGCGCCAGGTGGCGGCGCGCCAGGCGGACGATTTGTCGCCCGTCTCGGAAAACGATTTGCCCGACGAGGTGCTGCCGCTGGTGCACGAGCTCAACCTGCTGTTCGGCCGTGTGCGCACCGCCTTCGACGCCCAGCAGCACTTCGTGGCCGACGCCGCGCACGAGCTGCGCTCGCCGCTGGCCGCGCTCAAGCTGCAGGTGCTGAGCCTGGAGCGCGCGCAGGACGACGCGGCCCGCAGCGTGGCCATCGGCCGCGTCACGGCCGGCATCGAGCGCGCCACGCGGCTGGTGGAGCAGTTGCTGGTGCTGGCGCGCCAGGAAGGCTCGGCCAACGACGTCAAGCTGGAGCCGGTCAACCTGAGCGAGCTGGTCAAACGCACGCTGGGCGACATGGCCGGGCTGGCGCAGGCGCGCCAGATCGACCTGGGCCTGCACCACGCCGACGAGGCCTCGGTGGGTGGCCAGCCGGACGCGCTGATCATCCTGTTGCGCAACCTGGTCGACAACGCCATCAAGTACACGCCGGCCGGCGGCACCGTCGATATCGACCTGCGCCGTAGCGCCGGCGCCACAAAGGCGGCGGCCGGCCGCGTGGTGCTCAGCGTCGAGGATTCCGGCCCCGGCATCCCGCCCGAGGAGCGCGAGCGCGTGTTCAGCCGCTTCTACCGCGTGCCCGGCAGCCAGGCCGGAGGCAGCGGGCTGGGGCTGGCGATCATCAAGTCCATCGCCGAGCGCCACGGCGCCGTGCTGACCCTGGGCCAGTCCGAGCGCCTGGGCGGCTTGCTGGTCAAAGTCGATTTTCCCGAGACTGCAAAGGCCACTCCAGTCTAAAATGCCACTTTGACATGGCGTTGGAGCGGCAATGAGGAAAATCGGCTTTTCGGGCACACTGGACCCTATCACCAACGGACACATGTGGGTGATGAACGAAGCCCGTTCGCTGGCGGACGAGGTGGTGGTCTTCCTGTCCGAGAACCCGGCCAAGAAGCCCAAGTTCACGGCCGAGGAGCGCAAGAGCATCATCGCCCTCAGCTGCGCGGAGCAGGGCTGGGACAATGTGAAGGTGGTCATCGTCAAGGGGGACTACACGGCGCGCGCGGCCAAGAAGCAGGGCGTGCACTGCCTGATCCGCGGCATCCGCACCACCGCAGATTTCGACTACGAAAACCTGATTCAGCAAACCAACGTCGACGTGCTGCAGGGCGCCAAGACCATCTTCGTCATGCCGCCGCGCGACCTGGGCTCGGTCAGCTCCAGCTTCGTCAAGGCGCTGGAGGGGCCGATCGGCTGGAACTGGATCATGAAGAAGTTCGTGCCCGGCCCGGCCTACCACGCGTGGGTGCTGAGCTGGCTGCGCAAGGAGTGGGAGGCGCTGTGGGACTACGAGCACCGCGACGCCACCGCCATCGCCCACGCCGACCAATGGTTCGTGCAATTGACCGGCGCCACGGCCTACGGCGGCCCGGCGCGCCACTATCACAACCTCGACCATCTGGTGCACGGCCTGTGCGAGATCCGCGTGTGGGCGGCCAACACGCGGCCCGATCCGGTGGACGTGGACATCGTCAAGCAGGCATTCTGGTTCCATGACGCCGAGTACGGCCACAGCGGCGAGCCGGGCGCGCTGACCAACGAGGAAGCCAGCGCCCAGCTGTGGCTGGGCAGCCACCTGGGCCAGGAGATGGCCGACGCCGCCGAACTGATACGCGCCACCGACCACTTCCAGGAAGCCTCGATCAGCCACCGCCTGAAGGACACCATGCTCAGCGTGGACCTGGCGATCCTGGGCCAGGACGACGAGGTCTACCAGAACTACGCGCGCGCCATCCGCCAGGAATACATCCACCTGCCGGACGCCAAGTACCGCGAGCAGCGCGGCGGCGCGCTGGCCCACCTGTGCCGCAAGGCGGAAGCGGGATTGCTGTTCGGCAATGACTACTTCGCCGACCAGTACAACGACCGCGCCATCGACAATATGCAGCGCGAGATGGAACGCCTGGCGGTGACGTGAAAAAATTTCACGTAGCCCGCCGTCATAGCGGCGGGCCACCCAGCCGGGCCCGCCGGTGAGAAAGTGCGTAGATTTTGATGCACATTGCGAACTATAGTGCATTGACTTTCCGCAAACTTTCTCAGGGGGCACTATGGCTGCAAATCTGCAAGTGGTGACGAATTCCGACGACGCGTTGCTGGCCTGGACGCCCGATCCCTGGAGCGACGACCTGGTCGGCTTCCGTCTGGAACGCAAGGATTTGAAAACCGGCAACGTGACGGTCCTCAACAACCGCATCCCGGCCGGGGCCGACGGCACGCAGGTGCCGGTGGGCGGCGTCGCCTCGACCGCGTCGCCGATCCGCCGCTGCATGTGGGTGGACCACGACGTCGAGCAGGCCGGCCAGGCCGCCTACCGAGTCACGCCGATGGCGGCCGGCGCCGGCGGCTTTGTGGTGCGCGAGGCCGAGGCCTCGCCCTGGGTGTCGGCCGAGGCGCCGGACAGCGCGTCCGAAGGCGCGGCCGTCTACTTCAATCGCGGCACGATCATGTCGCAGGTGGTGTCGCGGCTCGCCGGCGGCGAGGTCAGCGCCAAGTCGCTTAAGGCGCTGAAGGCACAGCTGGCCGAGCCCGGCTATCCGGGGCGGCGCTACCTGGCCGGGCAGGCGCGCCACGCGCTGCTGGACTTCATGGCCAACGCCGACCGGCGCGGCAACCACATCTACGCCGCCCTGTACGAGCTCAACGATCCCGAACTGATCGCCGGCCTGAAGGCGTTCGGCGCGCGCTGCCATCTGCTGCTGGGCAACGGCAGCTCGACCTTCGACGACACCGCGCACGAGCTGGAGGCGGCCGACGTCATCGTCAAGCATCGCGACCTGTCGCACAATGGCGCGTCCAGCCCCAGCGTGCACAACAAGTTCGTGGTGGAGGTGGACACCGCCAGCGGCCAGGCGTTGCGGATGCTGACGGGCAGCACCAACTGGACCACGACCGGCCTGTGCACGCAGCTCAACAACGTGCTGGTGCTGGAGCGTCCCGGCACGGCCAACCGCTTTTACCAGCAATGGCGCAAGCTGGCCGAGGTGGGCGACGACATGCCCGAGCAACTGCGCATCGACAACGGCAAGGCCTCGGTCGACGGCAACATCACCACCTTCTTTGCCGCCACCAGGGGCCAGGCGGAATTCGCGCCGGTGCTGGACGCCATCGCCAAGGCCAAGCACGGCGTGCTGTTCTTGATGTTCATGCCGGGCCAGTCGCCGTTGCTGGAGGCGCTGCTGGCGCGGGTGGCCGAGGCGGACGCGCCCTATATCCGCGGCGTGGTGTCGGCGGTGACGCAGAGCGAGAAGGGCGTGGTCACCGAGCACAACGCGCAGGTGATCGCCAACGGTGTCGATCCCAACCGGTTCCACAACGAGGTGCTCAAGCCGGACGGCCTGCCGCCGGCCAACCTGCCCAAGTGGGCGCTGGAGGAATTCCAGCGCAGCATGTACCTGAGCGCCGGACTGAACGCGATCATCCATTCGAAGACGTTGGTGATCGATCCGTTCTCGGACGATTGCGTGGTGGTGACGGGCTCGCACAACTTCTCGCCGGCGGCGTCCAGCCGGAACGACGAGAACCTGGTCATCATCCGTGGCGACAAGGCGCTGGCGCAGGCGTACGCGGTGCACATCGAAGGCGTGTACGACCACTTCGCCTGGCGCGCCTTCCTGTCGAACGGCGGCGATCCGGCGTCCATCTACCAGCCGCTGACCGGCTGGCAGAGCGGCAATCGCGCCAAGGAACTGGCGTTCTGGATGAACCGGGGCTAGCGGCTTAGTGCGGCGGCAGTTCGATTTGCTCCTTGCGCGCGGCGATCTCGGCGCCGAGCGCATCGAGGTCCAGCTTGGTGTTGCGGACTTTGGGGAAGACTTCGCCTTCCTCTTCCTGGACATGGTGCTCGATCAGGTCCGACAGCACCTTGACCTTGGCGTCGTACAGATCGTCGGTGGCCTCCATCGAGATGATCTGTGCGATCAAGTCCTTGGCTGACGCGTGCTCGACCAGGGCTTCGTCCATCAGGTCCTCGGCCTTGGTCGCGGCGCGCACGGCGGGGTAGAAGATTTCCTCTTCGGCCGTGGCGTGCTTGGTCAATTCGGTGCAGATCTGCAGGGCCAGCTTCTGCTTGCTGACGTGCGCGCGATCGCCCAGTTCCTCGTATTGTTCGAACAGCGACTTGACGTGTTCATGGTCTTCCGTCAGCAGCGTGAGCGCGTCTTGCGGCTCGGTCTCGGTGGGAAGGGGCTTGGGTAGTTTGTCTTGCGGGCGGGAGGTGGTTCTCATATCGGCTCCTTGCGTGGCGAATGAAAGGGATACTGCGAACCCAGTCTAGGAGCGCGATCAGGGACGGTCTGTGCGATGTTCAACGGAGTCGTTGTTGCCGTTGGCTTTGTATGGCGAGCACAAACACCGTATCGATATCGGCCAAGTACCTGTATATGGCGACATAGCCGTGTTTTCGTTTTCCAATGAGGAGCTCGCGTTTTTCTTTGTGGATGACGTGGCCGATCAAGGGTGTAGTTTGCAGAACATTGATGGACTTCTGAATTTCGAGAATTTTCTCGTAAGCGTTCAACACCTTGTTTTGAACTAAAAAATCCAGAATGCGATCAAGATCGTCTATCGCATTGGGCATCAGTTCAAGGCGTGCCATGATCAGGGAATAAAAGTTTTAGGCACTGGCGGTAGAGTCGCTTCGCCAGCCGCGCGCCTTTCCAGATAGATGCTGACCTCCGCCCACGGAACCGACTGCCGGTTCTTCAAGAATTCCTCGAACCGATCATCGGCGATTGCGCAAACCTCATCTTTTTCTGCGATCAATGCAATCTTTTCCGCGATCGATTCCAGAATAAATTCCTGGGCCTTTACTTTATCGCTATCGGTAATTGCATCGAGCCTCAGGCTGAGTGCGGACGGCAATTCGATGGTGAATTTTGGCATGGCAGTCTCCCGCAGTGAGTAATGATTTTAGCACTGCGGATTGACCGGTCTTCCAGCTGAATCAAACGCGCGTCAGAAGCGATTCCAGTTGTTGTGGCGGTGTTCGGCGGCTTCCTTGAGCAGGTAGCCGGCGCGGCGTTCGTCTTTTGGGCTGAGGGCGTCGCCCAGTTGCACCGTCATCGCCAGCTCCTGGATCGCCGGCGGATACTCATGCTCTGCCGCTTCCTCCAGCAGGTGGCGCGCCTGGGCGCTGTCCTGCGCGACGCCGCGGCCGTCGCGGTAAATATAGGACAGCAGGAACATGGCGTGCGGATTGCCAAGATCGCTGGCGACCTTCAGCCACTGCGCCGCCTGCGCATCGTCGCGCGCGACGCCGTCGCCGTTCTTGTAGAGCATGCCCAACATCAGCGCCGCGCGCGCGTGATGCTGCCTGGCCGCCATCTCGTACCACGTCGCCGCCGCAGCCGGCGCCGCCGTCACGCCTACCACGCCCACGCGCAGCATCTCGCCCAGTTGATAGGCCGCGTCCACATCGCCGCCGCGCGCCGCCTGTTCGAACAGCATCAGCGACTGCGCCCGCTGCCCGGGACGGGTCTGGTACAGCAGGCCCAGCTCGCGCTGTGCCACCGGCATGTTCTGCGCCGACCACGACATCAGCTTGCGCTCGGCGCTGGCGTCGGCCTGCTGCATGGCCTTCATGCCCATCGTCTCGATCTGCGCCGAGGTCGGCTTCTCTTGCTGCAGCTGGCAGCCGAACAGGAACACGCCGGCCAGCAGGCCGATCAACGCAACGCCGGGATAATTTTTCACTTGCATGATGGTGACCTCACGATAAACGGAGCCGGCAAAACCGGCCCCGCACATCCGCTTACTTGCTCAGATCGATAGCGTACTTGGCGAAGCCGCTGGCATCCAGTGCGCCCTCGGCCGTGACGGCGGTGATGCCGCTGCTCTTCGCCAGCGCCAGGTGGCCCGGCGCCGAACGCAAAATCACCGGACCGGCCGTCGCCACCTTGACGAAGCTCCAGCTGCGCGCGCTGCCGTTGCCCGCCAGCGTGACCTTGCCGCTGGCCGCGCCTTGCGCCGTCAGGTAGTTGCTGACCACGGTCTGGTTGGCGTCCGGCGACTTGATGATGGTCTTGCTGCCGTCGATGCCGGGCACGGCGCCGCCGCCGCCCGCGCGATAGTCGTTGGTGGCGACGATGAAGTCGTCACCATCGGCCACGGCCTTGCCCAGGTAAGTCAGGTTGACGATGCGGCTGCCCACCGGCTTGGTCACGTCGATCTGATAGGTCAGCGCGTTGTTCTCTGCGTAGAACACGTCGTAGTTGTAGATCGTGCCGTACGACGGCACCAGGTCCTGCTCGGTGGTCTTGGCCGGGTCGATCTGGCCGAACTGCTTGGCCGCCGTTTCCAGCCAGGCCTTCAGGTCCGAACCCTTGATCTTCACCGCCTGCAGGTTGTTGTTGCTGTACAGGTAGAGGTCGCCCGGATTGCGCACCTGCAGGCCGACCGGCGCGGCAGCACTGGCGCCCGGCGCCACGTCGGTGAAGTCGGAAGGACCGTTGCGGCCGGCCTTGAACGGCGCGCTGCACGAGATCACCGGAATGTTCTTGTAGCTGGCGATGGTGGCGTCGGTGCTGGCGGCGATGAATTTCTTCACGTAGTCCAGCTGCGCCTGGTTGACCAGCTGGATCGCGCTGACGTCGCCCACCAGCGAGAAGTAGGCCGACATTTCAAAGTCGGTGCTCACGCCCAGCGGCTGCTTGGCGTAGGCGATGGTGGCCGCGTGCTCGCTGGCGACGATGGGCGCGATGGCAGGATCGGCCTTGACGATGGTGGTGCCGTCGGTGTACTTGAAGCCGCGCGATTCCACGCTGGTCTTATCCTGCTGCACCACCCACTTGCCGCCAGTGAAGACCAAGGTCATCTTGATGATGCCCAGACGGCGGCCCCAGCTTTGCGCCATCACGGTCGGCACGCCGTTGACGAAGCCGTTGACGGCGTCGATCTTGGCGCTGGCCGGGAAGGCCGCGAATGACGGATCCAGCGCCGGCGCGCCGGTCTCTTTACCTTTCGGGAAGATCAGGTGCGAGTGGCCGATCAGCAGCGCGTCGATGCCGGTGCTGGTCAGGTGATAGCTGCCGTTCTCCATTTTCGGGCTGTAGGCGCTCGGGTCCAGGCCGCCGTGCGACAGCGCCACCACCAGGTCGGCGCCCTTGGTGCGCATCTCCGGCACGTACTGCTTGGCCGCTTCCTGCACGCCGGTCACGGCGACCTTGCCGGCCAGGTTCTTCTGGTCCCAGTCCAGGATCTGCGGCGGCACGAAGCTCATGATGCCGATGTTCAGTTTGACGTCGACCTTGCTGCCGTCCGGCTTGGTGGCGGTGAAGGTGCGCGGCAGCAGCGTGTACGGCTGCACGATGGGCTTGTTGCTGGCCACGCCGGTGACGTTGGTCAGCACGAGAGGGAAGGCCGGCGCGCCGCAGGTGCCGCTCGGCTTGGCGACGCCGGGAATGCCGAAGTCGGTGTTGGTGATCTGGCTCAGCAGCGGCAGGCCGTAGTTGAACTCGTGGTTGCCGAAGCCGCCGCCGTCGTACTTCATCGCGTTCATGACCTTGTGCACGGCCATGGTGTCGGTGCAGGCGATCGGCTTGGTGACGGCCTGCATGTCGCCCAGCAGCGTGCCCTGGATCACGTCGCCGTCGTCCAGCAGCACGTTGTTCGGGTTTTCCGCGCGCGCAGCCGTGACCAGGGTCGAGGTGCGCTCCAGGCCAAGGCTGGTGTCCTCCGCCAGTGAGTAGTAGTTGTAGCTCATCACGTTGGCGTGGATGTCGGTGGTCTCCATCAGCGCCAGCGTGACGGTCGTGCCTTCCGCGACGGCCGGCGGTGGCGTGTAATCGCCGCCGCAACCGACCAGACCCGCTGCGGTCATCGCAGCCAACATCACCAGATTCAGTTTCATTGCTTCCCCGCAAATTAAGAAAATTTAAGCTGGGAACTGTATCCAATTTACGTGACATTGTCGTGACAATACAAAAACATTGTGGACCCGACTGCCGTCACTTGGCCGGACCTCCGCTCCACCGGTTCGCCATGCCCAGCCAGACGCCCGACAGCGCCAGCAGGCCGCCCAGTGCGTGGTAGCCGTGCAAACGTTCATGCAGCAGCACGGCGGCGGCCAGCGCCACGAACACCGGCAGCAAGTTCATGAACAGGCTGGCGCGTGCCGGGCCCAGGTGCTTGATGCCGCTCATCCAGCAGAACGGCGCGCCGATCGACGCCAGCGTGCCCGCGTACAGGATCAGCGGCATGCTGGCCGCGGTCACCGGCGATGGCGGCGCCAGCCACCAGAACGGCAGGATCAGCAGCAGGCCGCAGGCGATCTGCACATACAGCTGTAGCCAAGTCGACAGCGGCATCGCCCATCGCTTGATCAGCACGCCGTACAGGGCGTTGGAACCCACCGCTAACAGCATCAGGCCATCGCCGGCATGCACCGCGCCTTGCAGCAGGCCTAGCGGCTGGCCGCGTGTGCTCAGGATGACCAGCCCGGCCAGCGACAAGCCCGCGCCGCACAGCCGCTCCACGGACAACGATTCGCCCGCAAGCCGGCTCGACAGCAGGGCCGACATCAACGGCATCGTTGCCACGATGACGCCCATATTGATGGCCGATGTGGTCTGCGCGGCCTGGTACGCGAGGCCCTGGTAGAGGCCCATGCCGAGGCAGCCCAGCAGCGCCAGGCGTGGCAGCTGGGCGGCCACGGCCGCGCGTTGCCGGATCAGTGCCGGCAGCACGAACGGCGTCAGCACCAGGCCGGCCAGCAGCCAGCGATAGAAAGTGATGGCGGATGGCGCGATCACGCCGGCCGCCGCCTTGGTGACCAGCGTGTTGCCGGTCCAGATCAGTACGGCGAGCAGCGGGTAGATGGAAAACGCGGGCGCCGCCGCCTGGCGCGCAATGGGGGAAGATGACATCGGAGATCCTTGCATGGTCGTGTTGCAAGGATCGTCTCACGCCGTTCATTGCTGTGTACAGTGATATGATTGCACGAAATAGATGCATGGGATGCATGAATGAGCCAAGTCGATTTCAATATGCTGCTGGACCTGGATGCGCTGCTGCGGGAGGGCAGCGTGGTGGGCGCCGCGCAGGCTTTGCACGTCAGCCCGTCGGCGATGAGCCGCCGCCTGGCGCGGCTGCGCGAGGCTGCCGCTGATCCATTGTTCGTCGCCGCAGGGCGCGGGCTGGCGCCGACCCAGCGCGCGCTGGCCATGCACGAGCGGGTGCGCGCGGCGATCGACGAAGTGCGCAGTATTTTCTTCTCCGACGAGCTCGACCTTTCGCAACTGCGGCGCACCTTCACGCTGCGCGCCAGCGACGGCTTCGTCGGCGTCTGGGCCACGCGGCTGGTGAGCGCGATGATGGCGGAGGCGCCCGGCGTCAGCCTCCGTTTCGTGCCGCGCGCGAACAAGAATACCGATGTGCTGCGCAGTGGAGCGATCGATCTGGACATCGGCGTGCCCGCGGCGTCGGAGCCGGACATCGTCGATGAGGCGCTGTTCGAGAGCTCATTCGTCGGCGTGGTGCGGCAAGGGCACCCGCTGTTTGCCAAGGGGCCACGCAGCAAGGTTGGCTTGAAGGCGTTTGTGGCCTGGCCGCATATTTCGGCGTCTCAAAATGGCTCGGGCATCAGCCGGCTCGACGCGGCGCTGGAGGCGGCGGGCGTGCGGCGCAACGTCGCCATTGTCGCGCCCGGCGTGCAGGCGGCGCTGGTCATGGCCTCCACCTCGGATTTCATCGCGGCCATGCCCGAGCCGTTTGCGCGCTGGGGCAAGGAGCATCACCGGCTGCAGCTGTTTCGCTTGCCCATCGAGGCGCCGACGGTGCAGGTGTCGCAAAGCTGGCACAAGCGCCATCAGGCCGATCCAGCGCACCGCTGGCTGCGCGCGCACGTCAGCGCGATTTGCGCAGCCGGCGTGCGCGCCATGCAGGGGTAGGCAAGCGGGGCGCTAGTAAGCCCAGAGCGGCCCGGTCTTGCCGTTGACGCTGGCGCCTTCCATCACCACGAACACGCGGCGGCCGTAGAAGAAGGGCAGGCCCCAGTCGAAGTAGTTGCCGGTGCCGGCGGTGCCGCCGACCTGCGCCGCCGAGATGGTGGACGCCAGCTGCACCAGGTTGGCCACGTTGAAGTTGACCACGCCGCTGGCGCTGCCATCGGCGGCGGCGTTGGTCGCGCTGAGCGACAGCGTGCTGGCCGGGCAGTAGAAATCGCCGCCCGAGCAGGTGCGGATCGTGCTGTCGTTGAAGAAGTAGCCGTTCGAGCCGCTGTCGATGAAGCTGGCGCCGTAGGTCTTGCCCTTGTAGATGGTGCTGAAGTCTCCGCCGCTGTTGGTGGTGAACAGCGTCTCGCCGGCGATGGTGTTGTTGGCCTGCGTGTTGACGCCGAAGATCAGCGTGCCGCTGACCGACGTCAGGCCGGACGCGCCCACGGCGGGCAGCACCAGCAGCACACCGTTGTTGTTCACCGCGAACGAGGCCACCGGATTGCTGACCTGCGAGCCCAGCGCCATGCTGCTGGCGGTACAGCCGTTGCCGGTGCAGGCGTAGTAGGCGCCGGCGACCGCCGAGCGAGCGCAGCTTTCGCCGCAGTCCTGCTTGAACAGGCCGACGCCGAGCACGCCCTTGGCCCCCAGCGCCGCCAGCGTGCCGAGGTTGTTGCCGGCGCTGCTGCAGCTGGACGGCGTGGCCGCGTAGTTGGCGCCGCTGTCGCCGATCACCTGGATCGAAATCCCGGGCGCGGTTTCATCCGCCATCTTGACGTCGGCCCGACGCACCGCGCCCCAGGTGTAGCCGCTGATGAACTTGCCGCAAGTGCCGGCGTCGGCGCCGGACGGCGTCTTCACCGCCGGCAGGTTCAGTGCGGCATCGAGCGGCGCCAGCAGGCGCAGGCCGTAGGAGCCGGTGTCGAGCAGCACGTGGTCGATGGTCTGGCAGGTGGTGGTGCCGGGCCTGCACACCGTCACGCTGACGTAGGGGATGTTGATGGCGCCGTTGACGCCGGTCGGGCCGCTGTCGACCACGATGGCGGTGCTGTTGCTGAGCGGCGCGGTCACGCTCAGCGCGGCGCTGGCGTTGACGGTGCCGCCGTCGCCGGCGCAGGACAGCGTGTAGACGAAATTACCCGCCACAGTGGACGCGATGCTGACCGAGCCGGAAGTGGCCTTGGCGCCGCTCCACGCGCCGCCGGCGGTGCAGCCGCTGGCGTTGGCGGAGGACCAGCTCAGCACCGAGGTCTGCGCGGTGGTGATGCTGGCCGGCGCCAGCGTCAGGTTGACGGTGGGCGAGGGCGGCGGCGAGCTGACGACCACGCTGGTGGTCTTGCTGACGCCGCCACAGGTGACGGTGTAGTAGGCGGTGCCGGCCGCGCCGGCCGTGACGGTGCGCGAGCCGCTGTTGTCCAGCGCGCCGCTCCAGGCGCCGGACGCGGTGCAGCCGGTCGCAGTGGGATTGCTGACGCTCCAGCTCAGGGTGACGACCTGGCCGACGGTGGCGGCGGTCGGCGTGGCGCTGATGCTGACCACTGGCGTGCCGGTGTCGGCCTGCGAGCCGGTCTGCGTGGCGATGGCGGCGGCGCCATCGCTGCCGCTGCCGTTGCCACCGCCGCTGCCGCCACCGCAGGCGCTGAGCATCAGCGCGAGCATGAAGCTGGCGAGGAAAATGAACAAGGTGGAACCGGATGCGCCCAGCAGGGCCCCACCGGCGCGCTGCCGCAGCCGGCCGATGGCGAGGGAACGATGCATGCGCCTCTCCTATTCGATGACGGACGTGTCGAAGCCGGCCGGCAGCGCGGCCGGAATCCATGCATGGCCGGCGTAGGCGCGCATGTGTCCGCCCGAGACGATCACCACATCCTGCTGCGCCAGCGCCAGCTGTGAGTGCCCCGCCTTGGGACGCTTGGCGGCGGCGTTGGTCAGCACGGCGAACTTGTCGCCCAACAGGGTGCGCAGGTCGGGCAGGGTTGGGCCGTTCCAGCTGACGGCGAACACCTTGCCGTCGTTGTTGACGTATTCGCGCACCACGGTGCCGCTGTCGAGCGTGCTCTGGCTGATGGTGTAGACGGCCGTGCTGTCGGCGCCGGCCGCAGCCAGGCTGCGCGCGGCCTGCCTGACGGGCGTGGCGCCGAAATTGGAGGGAGAACTGCCCAGCGCCGCATAGGCGAGCGCGCCTTGCAGCAGGGAGAGCAGCAACATGAGTAGGAATGCCCGGCGCATCAATCGCTCCTGTGCCTAAGATGCAGGCAGTGTAAAGCGGCGCCGGGTTGGATGGCGTTAGCGATGTGTAAGCAAACGTTACACATCGATGGCGGACAACGCCTCAGCGCACCAGGCAAGGGCGCTTGTTGTCGAACTTCCAGCCCGGGACCAGGAACTGCATCGCCACGGCATCGTCGCGCGCCCCGAGGCCCATGTTCTTGTAGGCTTGATGAGCCTTCTCCAGCTCCACCGGATCGAGCTCGACACCCAGGCCGGGCCGGGCCGGCACATGGATCATCCCGCCCTCGATTTTCAACGGCTCCTTGGTCAGGCGCTGGCCGTCCTGCCAGATCCAGTGGGTATCGATCGCCGTCACCTTGCCCGGAGCCGCCGCGCCGACGTGCGTGAACATCGCCAGCGAAATATCGAAGTGGTTGTTCGAGTGCGAGCCCCAGGTCAGGCCGAACATCTGGCACAGCTGCGCGACGCGCACCGAACCCTGCATGGTCCAGAAGTGCGGGTCGGCCAGCGGGATATCGACGGATTGCAGCTGGATCGAATGCGCCATCTGGCGCCAGTCCGTCGCGATCATGTTGGTGGCGGTCGGCAGGCCCGTCGCGCGGCGGAACTCGGCCATCACTTCGCGGCCCGAGTAGCCATCCTCTGCGCCGCACGGGTCTTCCGCGTACGCCAGGATGCCGTGCTTGTCGCGGCAGACGCGGATCGCATCCTTGAGCAGCCAGCCGCCGTTCGGGTCCAGCGTCACGCGGGCTTCGGGGAAGCGCTCGTGCAGGGCGACGATCGCCTCCATCTCCTCGTCGGCGGACAATACGCCGCCCTTCAGTTTGAAATCGTTGAAGCCGTAGCGCGCGTGTGTCGCTTCGGCCAGGCGTACGATGGCTTCCGGCGTCAGCGCTTCCTCGTTGCGCAGCCTGAACCACGCGTCATCGGCGCCGGACTCGCTGCGATAGGCCATCGGCGTCTTGCTGCGGTCGCCCACGTAGAACAGATAGCCCAGCATCTCGACCGCGTTACGCTGCAAGCCCTCTCCCAAAAGCGCCGCGACCGGCACGTTCATGAACTGCCCCAGCAAGTCGAGCAGCGCCGACTCCATCGCCGTCACCGCGTGAATGGTGGTGCGCAGGTCGAAGGTCTGCAGGCCGCGGCCGCCGGCGTCGCGGTCGGCGAAGGCGGTGCGCATCGTGTTGAGCACGGCGTTGTAGTCGCCCAGCGTTTTGCCGATGACAAACGGCCGTGCGTCCTCGATGGTCTGGCGGATTTTCTCGCCGCCGGGAACCTCGCCCAGGCCGGTATTGCCGGCGCTGTCGGTCAGGATCAGGATGTTGCGGGTAAACCATGGACCATGGGCGCCGCTGAGATTGAGCAGCATGCTGTCCTGGCCGGCGACGGGAACGACGCGCATGTCGGTCACGACCGGGGCGTTGGTGACGATGTGATTCATAATAAGCTCTAGCGTGGTTGAGATATTGGGTTCAGCGAAGTCGTCAGCGAGACGCGTTTGATATCGCCGACAATGAACAGGTAACTGAAAATGGCCATCGCGGCATTGGCGCCGACAAACACCAGCGCGCCAGAGAACGAACCGGTATTTTGCACGATGTAGCCGATGACGATGGGTGTGGTGATGCCTGCGGTGTTGCCGAAGGTGTTGAACAGGGCGCCGCTCAGGCCGCCGGCCTCTTTGGGCGAAGTGTCCGACACCACCGCCCAACCCAGCGCGCCGATGCCCTTGCCGAAGAAGGCCAGCGACATGATGGCGACCACCAGCATATCGGTCTCGATGTAGTTACAGGCGATCATGCTCATCGACAGCACCATGCCGATCACGATCGGCAGCTTGCGCGACACCGACAGGGAATAGCCCGCCTTGTTCAAGCGATCCGACAGCCAGCCGCCGCTGACGCCGCCCAGGAAGCCTGCAATGGCGGGCAGCGAGGCGACAAAGCCGGCCTTCAGGATCGTCATGTGACGCTCCTGCACCAGGTACACGGGGAACCAGGTGAGGAAGAAATAGGTCAGCGTGGTGATGCAATACTGGCCGATGTACACGCCCAGCAGCATCCGGCTGCAGAGCAGCTCTTTAATGCAAGCCAGGGTGTTGACCTGCGCGGGCTGGGCGGCGTGCGCTCCGCTCTCCAGGTCGACCAGCGCGCCGCCTTGCTGAATGTACTGCAGCTCGCTGGCGCTGATGCCGGGGTGATCCTTCGGACCATAGATCGTCTTCAGCCAGACGAAGGCCATGAAGATGCCCAGCGCACCCATGACGAAGAACACACTCTGCCATCCAAAGGAATGCACCAGCCAGCCCATGATGGGCGCGAACAGCACCGTGGCGAAGTACTGCGCCGAGTTGAACACGGCGGCGGCAAGGCCGCGCTCGTGGGTCGGGAACCACGACGAGGCGATCCGGCTGTTGCCCGGGAACGAAGGTGCTTCAGCGGCGCCGACCAGCAGGCGCAGCACGAACAGCAGCACCACCGCCGCGCCGCCGGTCACGAATCCCGCGGCACCGGTGAACATCGTGAATGTGGACCACAGGAAGATGCTGAAGAAGTAGGTGATCTTCGAGCCGAACCGGTCCAGCAGCCAGCCACCCGGAAGCTGCGCCAGCACGTAGGACCAGGCAAACGCCGAGAAGACAAAGCCCATCTGGATCGCGTCCAGGCCGAGCGCTTTTTTGATGTCCGGCCCGGCGATCGAAATCGTCGCGCGGTCCGCGTAGTTGATGGTGGTGATCGCAAACAGCATGGCCAGGATGACCCAGCGCTTGCGCGTCTGCGGCTTGGTGAATTGAGCTTGTTCCACGGTATGCCCTGTCTCTGGTTATGCCGGATTAGAAGGTGTGGCGCATGCCGAGGTTGTAGCCGGTGTTGCCGGTGCCGCTTTCCGTGTTGTTGGCGACCGTGTAGCCGGCGCCGTTTTTATTGCGGATGTGGGCGTACGCGGCGTACAGCGATGTGCGTTTTGACAGGGGATGCAGATAGCCGATGCCCCAGGCGTTGGCATCCTGGTTGAAGCTGGTGCGGTCGTCCTTGTGCATCACCGAGCCCAGCACGGTGCCCGTCCCGGCCGGCATGCTGAAGCCCAGCAGGTAGTCGCGGCCATCGGTCGAAGCGGTCGGCTTGACGCCGCCATACGGATTGTTCGCGTTGCCCAGCGGCGCGGCGTTGTAGCCCTTGTCGATGCCGTAGCCGGCATGGACCTTGATCCAGCCGAAGTTGTAGCTCGCGCCCAGCAGCGTGTTGCGGCCCAGGGTGTGGTCCACCGCCGGCGTGCTGCCGCTGGCGGCCACGTCGGAGTTCTTGCTGTTGTAGGCCAGGCGAACGCTTAACTCACCTGTGGCATAGCCGATCGCTCCGCCGAACTGGCGGCCGGCGCGGATATTGGCCTGCTCGCCGGCGCTGTAGGACAGTTCGCCATCGACGCCATTCACGCGCGGCGAGGCATAGCTGATCGTATTGCTGGTGCGGACGTTGGTGCCGGAGTCCGGGAACAGGTTCTTGGAGGTGCCCGCGTAACCCGTGCTGAACGGGTCGACGATATTGACCAACGTGGTGTGGTAGGGCGTGTACTGGCGGCCGAGCGCGAGCGAGCCGAGATCGGTCTTCAGGCCGACGAAGGCCTGACGGTTGAATATGGTGCCGGCCGCATCGATCTCGCCGGTGTCGATCTTGGTGCCGGCCTCCAGCGTGAAGAAGGCCGACATGCCGCCGCCCAGGTCCTCGGTGCCACGGAAGCCGAGGCGCGAAGCCGAGCCGGCGCCGCTGGTGACCTTGGTGAGATTGCCGGCGCTGCCGCCGCGTTCGCCGACGATGGCGGCATCGACGATGCCGTAGATCGCGACGTTGGACTGGGCCTGTGCCGTGGCTGCGCCCAGGGCGAGGACAATAGCTCCCGCTAGTTTCATGCTGTCTCCTTGATTTGTGTATTTTTATGATTGGCTTGCAAATCAATCATAGGCTGGCGTCTATGCATCACCAAACCAAAGAGTGTCGCCAGCAATTCAATTAATGAATCGCCGCGCGGAATCAGTCAGCGTGAAATGTCGGCAGCACCTCGCGCTTAAAGACGCGTAGTACGGGGTTTTCGTTGTCGCGCCGGTGGACGCAGACCATGTGCACCGGTTCGGTCTCCACCTTTCTCATCACAAGCCCGTTGAACCCGAGCCGCCCAGCACCCTCGGCAATCAGGGCCACGCCCAAACGGGCCCGCACCAAGGCCAGCATGGTATGCACCTGGCCGACGTGTTCGACGATATCCGGCTCCACGCCGGCCTTGGCGAAGCGCTCGCTCAGCATGTGATGAAACGGCCGCGCGTCGAACGGCGAGTACATCACGAACGGCTTGCCGTGCAGGCTCTGCAGCGTAGGCTCCAGCGGCCAGTTGCCGGCGTCGTCCTCGTGGATGGCCAGCATCAGCGACTCGGTCACCAGCGGTATGGTTTCGAGTTCCGCGTTGAGTGTGTGGGGGCGCATCAGGCCGAGGTCCAGCTCGCCCGAGTTGAGCGCCTCGACCTGCGAGGTGCTGACCAGTTCCTTCAAGGTCAGGGAGACGCCGGGGCAATGCTCGCGCAACCGCCGCACCACCTCGGGGAGCAAGCTGTAGCCCGATGCGGAGGTGAAGCCTATGGCGAGATGCCCCTGCTCGCCCTTGGCCGCGCGGCGCGCAGTGTGCGCCGCCTCGTGCGCCAGCCGAAGAATGCGAATGGCCTCTGGCAGGAAAGCCTTGCCGGCGGCGGTCAGCCGGACCATGCGGCTGTTGCGTTCGATGAGCTCGGCGCCGACATTGTGTTCCAGCAGGCGGATCTGGCGGCTCAATGGCGGCTGCGTCATGTTCAGCCGCTCGGCCGCGCGGCTGAAGTGCAGCTCTTCGGCCACGGCGACAAAACAGCGCAGCTGGCTGATCTCAAACATTCTCTACCTTTCGTGACGGTATAAAAAACCCCGAAAGCTGCAGGCAACTTTCGGGGCTAGTCTACATGCGCGGAAGATTCCGCGCCCGCAAGCTTAGAACTTCACGTACAGGCGGCCGAAGTACGACGCGCCGTTCAGACCGAACTGCACGCTCTCATACTTGAAACCGTTGTCGGTTTCGTCGGCGTTCTGCGACGTCGGCTTGACGTTGAAGATGTTGTTGCCGCCGAAGGTGAACTTCATGTTTTTGTTGATGGTGTAGGTGAAGCTCAGGTCGGCCGAGGTCTTGGACTCGTAGTGTTGGTTAGGCACACCTGCTGCCGTGCCGCTGAACGTGCCCAGGGTCTGCGGACCGAAGTGGATGATCTTCAGGTCGCTTTCCCATGGACCGGTCACGTAGTCGAAGCCCAGCGTGGCCTTCGAGCGCGGCGCGCCTTGCTCGATGTACAGACGTTCCTTCTCCGACAGCAGCACGTCTTCGAAGCCCTTCAGCGAAGCCGGCGCGTGGATGCCGGTCACTTCGGTCTTGCTGACGTTCAGCGCCAGGAAGGTGGTCAGCTTGTTGGAGCCGAAGTTGGTCTTGTGCGACGCGGTCAGGTCCAGGCCCTTGGTCTTGGTGTCGACCGAGTTGACGAAGAACTGCGCTTCGCCCACGCCCAGCTTGGCCAGGCGCTCGGCCAGGTCAGGATAGGTGTCGGCGTTGAAGCGGCCCGACAGCACGATGCGGTCCTTGATCTTGATGTCGTACAGGTCGGCGGTCACGGACAGCGCGGCGTTAGGCGTCCAGGTCGTGCCCAGCGTGAAGCTGGTCGACTTTTCTTCCTTCAGCTTGGGAATGCCGGCCGCGTTGGCGACGGTGCCGCCGTTCGGCGCCAGCACCACGTCGGTCGGCACGCCGCCGATGAAGTCGGTGAAGGTCGACGAGAAATAAATTTGTTGCAGCGACGGCGCGCGGAAGCCGGTGCTGGCCGAGCCGCGCAGCAGCACGCTGTCGGCCACGCGCACGCTGCCGGCCAGTTTGCCGGTGACGGTGGAGCCGAAGTCGCTGAACTTCTCGTAGCGCACCGCGCCCTGCAGCTTGACCATCTTGCTCAGGTCAGCTTCCAGGTCGAGGTAGGCGGCGGTGCTGTGGCGCTTGGCGTTGACCTGGTCGGCGGGCTGGAAGCCGGGGAAGCCCTGGCTGCCGGCGTTGCCGCCGAAGCCGACGCCGTCGACGTCGTTGTACGAGCCTGGTTCGCCGGCGAAGATCTTGTAGTTCTCGCTGCGGTATTCGCCGCCGAAGGCCACGTTCAGGCCGTCACCGACCAGGCCGTCGTAGTAGTGGTTCAGGTCGAGGTTGGTGGTCAACTGCTGGAACGAGAAGCCGCCCGCGTCGAAGCGGTCCGGGCTGATGCCCTTGCCGCCGGCCAGCAGATCCTTGTTGGCGATCGAGGCGTTGATCGTATGGCTGATGTTGTACTTCATCTTGTTGTAGCCATACGTTTGCGACACGTCCAGGTTCCAGTCGCCCACCATGCTGCGGTGGCCGAGGATGGCGTAGCGGTCGTCGATGTCGGCGTTGATGAACGGGACGAAGCCGTTCGGGTACATCGCGGCCGAGTTGCGGCTCGGGATGTCGTCGGAGCCGACGCCGCCGCGCGCGAAGGCGGCGCTGGAGGCGTCACGGGTCTGGCCGCCGGCGGTGAAGTACAGCTTGCCGGTGCCGACGGTCGGCAATTCGCCGTTCAGGTAGATGGTCTGGTTCTTGGTCTTGCTGTCGCCGATGATGCGCGGGTTGTCGGCGTCGGCGCGGTTGGAGCGGCCACGGTCAAGGTACTCGCCGGTGATGCCGAGCGTGCCGCCGTTGCCGATCTCGAAGCCGCAGTAGGCCGAGGTCATGTAGTTCTTGCCGTCGCGCTTGGAGTATTCGCTGAAGCCGGCGACCGCTTCGCAGCCCTTGCTTTTCTTCAGGCCGATGTCCATCACGCCGGCGATGGCGTCCGAGCCGTACTGCGCGGCGGCGCCGTCGCGCAGCACCTGCACGTCCTTGATCGCCAGCAGCGGGATGGTGTTCATGTCGGTGCCGGTGTTGCCGCGGTTGCGCGCGCCGAACAGGTTGACCAGCGCGGTGGTGTGGCGGCGCTTGCCGTTGACCAGCACCAGGGTCTGGTCGGAACCGAGGCCGCGCAGCGCGGCGGAATCGACCAGGTCGGCGCCGTCGGAGCCGCTCTGGCGGGTCGAATTAAACGATGGCGAGATATAAGTCAGCGTTTGCGCCAGGTCGAACTGGCCGCCTTGTTCTGTGGACTTGCTCATCGGAATGATATCGACCGGCACCACGGTGTCGGTGGAGGAACTGGTCGCACGGCGCGAACCGACGATGCTGACCGACTGGATGGCGGTATCGGCTTTGGCTTCCGGTGCGGTCTGTGCGAAGGCGGATGGTGCGAGGCTGAGGGCTGCTGCGCCGTACAGGCTGAGCAGTACGGCATGACGTAATGGCGTGTTAGCGAACAAGTTTTCTCTCCCGTGCAAAATTTGATTTTAGTCAAATAGCTCATAAGTGAATGAGTTTTCTGACAATTTTGCAGGCAAACTTTATTTACTGTTGTTTTGCCGCGCCATGTGGCGCCATGCGCTGCGTAGTAATACTTAGGGTGGCGACGACATGGCCGCGCAAGGTGTATGATACTGTATAAAAACACAGTATATTGCCATGAACACCATCTTGCCGGCCTACGCAGAGCTGTTCTGCATGACCAATTTCTCCTTCCTGCAAGGCGCGTCCAGCGCCGAGGAATTGGTCGCGCGCGCCGCGCAGCTGGACTATGCCGGCTTGGCCATCACCGACGAATGCTCGCTGGCCGGCGTAGTGCGCGCTCACGCCCAGGCCAAGGACGCCGACTTGCCACTGGTGATAGGCAGCCATTTCCACCTGAAGAATCCGGACGGCAGCCCGGCGCTGTCGCTGCTCGCGCTGGCGCAGGACCGTGAGGGCTACGGCAATCTCTGTGAACTCATCACGATAGGGCGCAACCGCGTCGCCAAGGGCAGCTACCTGCTCACGCCGGCCGACCTGGCCGCGCCGCCGCCGGCCTACGCCCATCTCAAAGGCCTGCCCGGCTGCCTGATGATCCTGCTGCCGCATTACCCGGCCTTCCAGCCGGACGACGTCGACCGCCTGCATGCGCAGGCGGCGTGGATGGAGGTCACGTTCCCCGGCCGTAGCTGGATGGGGCTGAACCTGCTGCAGCGCGCGCTGGACGAGGCGCATCGCCTCAGCATCGACGAGGTGGCGCTGCAGCACGGCATGCCGGTGGTGGCGCTGGGCCATGTCTGCATGCACGTGCGCTCGCGCAAGCCGCTGCTCGACACCCTGTGCGCGGTGCGGGTCGGCAAGCCGGTGGCCGAGTGCGGCTACGCGCTGGCGCAGAACGCCGAGCAGCACCTGCGCTCGCGCCTGCGGCTGGCCAACCTGTATCCGCCGCAGGCGCTGGCCGAGACGCTGAACATCCTGCGCCAGTGCACATTCAGCTTGAGCGAGCTGCGCTACGAATACCCGCACGAGCTGGTGCCGCCGGGCCACACGCCGGGCAGCTATCTGCGGCAGGAGGTGTATGCCGGCGCACAGGGGCGCTTTCCGGCCGGTGTGTCCGCCAAGGTGCGCGGGCAGATCGAAAAGGAGCTGGAGCTGATCGCGGAACTGGAATACGAGCCGTATTTTCTGACGGTCTACGACATCGTCCGCTACGCCCGCTCGCAGGACATCCTGTGCCAGGGCAGGGGATCGGCCGCCAACTCGGTGGTCTGCTACTGCCTCGGCGTGACCGAGGTCGATCCCGAGCGCAGCAACATGCTGACCGGGCGTTTCATTTCCCGGGAGCGCAACGAGCCGCCCGACATCGACGTCGACTTCGAGCACCAGCGGCGCGAGGAGGTGATCCAGTACATCTACAAAAAATACGGCGCCGACCGCGCTGCGCTGGCGGCCGTGGTCATCAGCTA